>Ga0207671_10000038_pt1 | contig 227066 bp, 212 predicted proteins | sample KBSC24metaG_FD_184352 | JGI IMG/M metagenome (GOLD analysis project Ga0207671, IMG submission 184352) | Corn rhizosphere microbial communities from Kellogg Biological Station, Michigan, USA - KBS C2-4 metaG (SPAdes) (version 2) | ecosystem: Host-associated > Plants > Roots > Rhizosphere >...
CTCAACCTTCAAAGTGGACCCTTCTCCCTCCGGGAGAAGGTGGCGGCAGCCGGATGAGGGTGCGGGCGGAGCGGTACGCATCACTCTTGCGCTCCACCTGCACCTTCGCCCCAACCCCTCTCCCAACAGGAGAGGGGCTATTCAATAGACATCGCGCCGATAACGCCCATCCACGCGCATTTGTTCGAGCCGGTCGGCACCGAGCGCGTCGCGCAAGGCTTCTTCCACTCCTGGCGCCATCCCGGCCAGGCTGCCGCAGACGCGGATCGCCGCGCCCGCGTCCACCCACGCCCACAACAACGCAGCAGCTTCGCGCAGCCGCTGCTGCACGTAAGCGGGCGCCGCCGGTTCGCGCGACCAGGCCAGGTCCAACCGTTCGAGCCAGCCTTCGCGCAGCCAGCATTCGAGTTCGTCGCGATGAAAGAAATCGCGATCCGGCTGGCGCTCGCCGAACAGCAACCAGTGCCGCCGCGCGCCGGCGGCGATACGCGCCTTGAGCAGTGCGCGCAGACCGGCCAGGCCGGTGCCGTTGCCGATCAGGATCAACGGCAGGTCCGCGGCGGGCGGACGGAACGAAGGATTGGCGCGGATGCGCAGCGCGATCGGCGCCCCCTCTTCCGCGTCTTGCGTAAGCCAGCCGGAACCGAGGCCCGGGCGGCCGTCCTCGTGATGCATCCGCCGTACCAGCAGGTGCAGCTCGCCATCGGCGGGAACGGAGGCGATCGAGTATTCGCGATGCGGCAAGGCTTGCAGCCGCGCGGCGAGCCTTGCCGCATCGAGGCCGGCGACATCCGCTGGCGCGGGAAGATGGCTGCGGGCGAGCCGCTCGAACAGCGTGTCGCCGCCGACCCTTGCCGCGCCGTCGAAGCCGGTCGCCGCCAGCCAGCGCGTCACCGTCTCCGCCGCGTGGCGCGGCTCGATCTCCGCGATGTCGCCCGCCTCCCACGCCAGCACGCCGTCCTCCGGCCGCAGCGCGAGATGGAAGCATGGCCCGCCGAGGCTGCCGGGATTGAGCAGCCGGCGTTCCGCCAGCCGCCAGCTCGCATAGGGCGCACGCTGCCAGTCGGGCATCCCGGTGGCGCCGCTGAGCATGCCCAGGTGATGCTGCCAGTGGCGCAGCGCGCCGGCGTCGCCATTGTCCACCTCTACCGGATCGAACAAGGGCTGCGCACCGGATTGCGCCAGCCAGTGGCGCAGGCGGCGGCCGAAGCCGCAGTAGTCGGCGTAGTCGCTGTCCCCGAGTGCGAGCAGGCCATAACGCAGACCGGCCAGGTCGCCGACGCGCGCGAGGCAGCGCCGCTCGAAGCCCGCCGCTTCGTCAGGCGCATCGCCTTCGCCGGTGGTGCTGACCACGAACAGCACGCGCCCCGCCTTGCGCAGCACGGCTTCCTCCAGCGTGTCCAATCCGGCCAGGCGCGCGGGCGTGCCCGCGGCGCACAGGCTGTCGACCGTCTGCTGCGCAAGCTGCGCAGCGAAGCCGGTCTGGCTGGCATGAGCGACCAGCAGCGCATCGGCCACCGGCGCGGCGTCCGCCGGCACGCGGCGACGCCAGCGCAGCCAGCCGAGCAGCGCCAGCCAGGCGGCCACGCTGGCCGAGGCTTCGAGCCAGCGCTCCGCGCCGGGATCGCGCCAGTGCATCGCGCCGGCCTGCAGCGAGAACAGCCACGCCGCCAGCGCCGCCAGCGCCGCCAGCGGCAGCAGCGCCAGCGCATGGCCGAGCGCTTCGCGCCCGCCGCCGGTGACCGCCGGATTCATGCGCGCAGCGCTGCGGCGAAGGCGGGCGACATGCGTGTCTCCCAACCGTGTTCGCCGCGCAGCGAGAACAGCACGGCCAGGTCGCGTTCGCGCGCGAACGCCAGGCCTTCGTCGGGACCGAGCAGGGTCATCGCCGTGCCCAGCGGATCGGCATCGATGGCCCGCGCCGCCAGGATGCTGACCGATGCCACCGCATGCGCGACGGGAACGCCGCTGCGCGGATCGATGTGATGCGAACGCACCACGCCGTCCTGCGCATAACGCCGCCGATAATCGCCCGAGGTGGCGATGGCGCGGCCGCCGAGCGCGATCACATGATCGTAGGCACCGGAGCCGTCCGGCCGTTCGATGCCGACGCGCCAGGGCGAACCGTCGGGCTTCGCCCCGTGCGCTTTCATTTCACCGCCGACTTCGACCAGCCAAGCCTGCGCGCCGGCCCGGTCCAGCCACTCGCCGGCGCGATCCACGCCATGACCCTTGGCGATCGACGACAGGTCGATATACACGCCGCCCGGCTGGAACAGCTGCCGCGCCGCTTCGTTCAACCGCGGCTTCCACCAGCCGACGCGTTCGCGCGCCGCGGCGAGCGCTTCATCCGACGGCGTGCGCGCCGGTGCTGCGTCGGGGCCGAAGCCCCACAGGTTCACCAGCGGTCCCACCGTGGGGTCGTAGGCGCCGCCGGTTTCCTGCGCAAGACGCAGCGCCTGGGCGATCACCGCGAAGCATTCGTCCGGCACGCTCTGCCAGGTGCCGGCCGGCGCAGTGTTGAAACGCGACAGCGCGGAATCGGGCTTGTAGGTGCTCATCTGCGCATCGACCTCGTCGAGGCAGCGCTGCACGCCGTCCTGCCACGCGCGCACGGGCATCCCGGGCGGCGCGACGATGCGCGCCGACCAGGTGGTGCCCATGGTTACGCCGTGCAGCTGGTGCACGGCTTCCGTCGCGATCGCCATCGGTTTACTGCGGCAGCACTTCCAGCGTCGCCGTGTACGAGAGGCGGCGCTGCTTCGCCTGCTTCACGCTGGTCTTGTCGTCCTGCGTGCTGGCGTTGATCCAGTACATGCCGGCCTTGGGCCAGGTCAGGGTGAACTTGCCGTCCTTGCCGGTGGTGGCGTCGAACTCATCCTGCGCATTGCGATAGCGCGTGGCGCCGGCGATGGCGGTGACCTTCACGTCGCCGGCGGGCTTGCCGTCCAGCAGCAGCTGGAAGGTGGCGCCCTCGCCCACGACCAGGTCGGTGACATGGGTGACCGGCACCAGCTCCAGGCCCTTGCCGACGGGCTTGAGTGCGGCGTCGCTGGGCTTGCCGTTGGTGACGAAGGTTTCCACGCGGTTGACCGACTCGTTCACTTCGACGTTCTTCGCGCCGGCGGGAAGATCCTTGGCGAAGTTCGCCGCGTCGCCGCGCCAGCGCTTCTTCTCGCCGCCCAGCTCGTAGCTGGCGAACACGCCGGCATTGACCAGCGCCAGCTTGTAGGTGCCCTGCTGGGTGAGATGGAGATCGAACACGCTGCGGTACTTGCCGGTGACGCTGTTCTCGGCCTTCGCGGGTTGGCCGTCCGGCGCGGTGATCGCCAGGCGCGACAGGTCGCCCGGCACGTGGTCGGGGAAGAACAGGTCATTGGAGACGGCGGCATCCACCGTCACCCACGGATCGGCGCCGGAGACATTGGTGGCCGAGGGGACCATCCACATCTTGTGCGCCTGCGCGGCGAACGGGAGGCAGAGCGCGCAAGCGAGCGCGGACAGCGACAGCGAGCGAAGCGACATGAGTGACTCCTTGCAATGAAAAGGAAGCGCCGCGCTCAGGGCGCGAGGTCGAGCTTGACGGCGCCCAGTTCGGCGCTGCCCTTGGCATCGAGGTGCTGCGGCGCGGCGGCCGGCCAGGTGAACGGCACGCGCACCACTTCGCGGCCGCCGACTTCGCGCGCGGCTTCGACGACGAGCTCGTACTTGCCCGCGGCGAGCTGGCCCAGCGGCGCCTTGCCCTGCTGGAACTTCAGCTGCTGCAGGCCGGCCGGACGGGTGGCGCCGGAAACGCCATCCACCGGCATCTGCAGTTCGCGGCCGCCGCGTCGCCACCACTGGCGAAGCTCCGGCAGCCACTTGGTGCCGGCGCCTTCCTTGCTGTCCTTCTGCGCGTACCACACGGCCAGCTGGGCGGCGACGCTGTGGTCCTCGCGCTCGATCCACACCGCGGTGTAGGGACGGTGGTACTCGGCGACATCCAGCTGCGGGATCTGCACGGTGACATCGAGATCGGCCGCCGCGACGGGGGCGGCGAGCAGCAGGACGGGCATGGTGAACAGCAGGCGACGCATCGGGGCGCTCCTTGGAGATGTCAGTGGATGAAGATCAGCGCCAGCACCAGCGGCAGCACCAGCCCGAACGCGACCAGCGGCCAGGTGGCGCCGCGCTGGGCGGCATGCATTTTCAGCAGCAGCAGGCCGGTGGCGGAGAACACCACGCAGGCCAGCGCGAACAGATCGATGAACCAGCCCCACACCGGCCCTGCGTTGCGGCCCTTGTGCAGGTCGTTGAGATAGGAGATCCAGCCGCGCGAGATGCGTTCGGCTTCGAGCTTGCCATTGGTGCGGTCGATGCTCAGCCAGGCGTCGCCGCCGGGGCGCGGCATCGAGAGATAGATCTCGTCCGCCGACCAGTCGGCGGGGCGCCCGGCGACGTCGACATCGATGCTGCCGTGGATCCAGTCGGCGACGACGGCAGGCAGCGCGACGCCCTTGCGTTCGTCCTCGCCGGCCAGCGCGCGCAGCAGCGGCGCGGGCAGCGACGCCTCGCGATGTTCGGTCCGGGGTTTGGCCTCGATGCGGGCAGCATGGTTGAGCGTGATGCCGGTGGCGGCGAACAGCAGCATGCCGACCAGGCACATGGCGGAGCTGATCCAGTGCCAGCGATGCAGCTGCTTCAGCCAGAACGCGCGCCCGGCCCGGTCCCGGCCGTCCCGCGCTCGTCCGTCCTGTCCCATCGTTGCCGCCTGCCTGCCCATGCGTGTGCCCGTGATGAAGTGCGGGTATCGCTGGCCGGCGATGAACGGCGCCGCGTGCGATCTGTCCCAGCGATCGGCCGTGGCGCTAAGCTGCCGGCCGATCGGGCCGCCTGGCGCGGCCGGGCACGGATACTGTCACAGATGAGAATGACTCGCAATTCACCCAGGGACCCGCGCCGCCTGCCGGCGCCCTCCGCCAGGAACCCCGCATGCGCATCCTGATCGCCGAAGACGACCCCGCCATCGCGGCCGGCGTATGCGCCTCGCTGCGCCAGAGCGGCCACGCGGTCGACCATGTCAACGACGGCGCGCGCGCCGACAGCGCCCTGCGCGATACGCCCTACGACCTGCTGATCCTGGACCTGGGGCTGCCCAACCTGGACGGCAGCGAAGTGCTGCAGCGCCTGCGCAAGCGCGGCGCCGGCCTGCCGGTGCTGGTCATCACCGCGCGCGAAGGCCTGCGCGAACGCGTGCGCGTGCTCGACCTGGGCGCCGACGATTACCTGGTGAAGCCGTTTGCGCTGGCCGAGTTCGAAGCGCGCGTGCGCGCGCTGCTGCGCCGCTATACCGCGCAGGGCGCGCCGGAGATGAGCATCGGCCGGCTGCGCCTGGACCTGCCCGGCCACCGCGCCTGGGTCGACGACGCACCGCTGGAGTTGACCGCGCGCGAATTCGGCCTGCTCGAAGCGCTGGCCGCGCGCCCGGACCGCGTCACCAGCCGCGCGCAATTGGTCGAGGCGCTGTGCAACTGGGACGAGGAGCTGACCGACAACGGTCTGGACATCGCCATCTACCGCCTGCGCCGCAAGCTGTCCGGCTCCGGCACCCAGGTGCGCACCATCCGCGGCCTGGGCTATCTGCTGGAGGAATCGAAGGAAGGCGTCGAGTGAGCGACTCCGGCGATGCGCAGCCCTGGCTGTACCGTCTGCTCGAGCCGGACGGCCGGCAGAGCCTGCGCCGGCGCCTGCTCGCCTTCCTGCTGGTGCCGCTGATGCTGATGCTGCTGCTGGAAAGCCTGATCACCTACACCGGCGCCCTGGTCTATTCCAATCACGTGCACGATCGCGACTTGGCCGGCGGCGCGGAAACCGTCGCGCGCATGCTGCAGCTGGGCATGGACGGCCCGATCTCGGAACAGGCCAAGTTCCTGCTGCAGTACGACCCCGAAGGCCACAACAACATCAATTACTTCAGCATCGTCAGCGAGCACCACGGGCTGATCGCCGGCACGCCGACGCTGGTGCCGCCGTCGCGGTTGTCGCTGGCGGTCAACGGCGAACCGAAGCTGTTCGACGCCATGGTGGAGCGGCGCAAGCTGCGCGCCGCCAGCGTGGTGATCGACAGCACGCACGAGGCCGGCGACACGCTTACCGTCACCCTGGCCGAGACGCTGCGCGACCGCCGCCAGAACGCGCGGGAAATCCTGCTGCTGAGCATTCCGGCGCAGGCGCTGCTGATCGCCTCGGTCTTCGTGCTGGTGTGGTTCGGCGTGCGCATCGGCCTGCGCCAGCTCGACCCGCTCACCGCGCGACTGGCCGCGCGCGAGCACGACCTGGCGCCGATCGGCGATGCCGACGTGCCGGTGGAGATCCTGCCGCTGACCCGCACCATCGACGGGCTGTTCGCGCGCCTGCGCGCGATGCTGGCGCTGCAGGAGAGATTCATCGCCGATGCGGCGCACCAGCTGCGCACGCCGCTGGCGGGCCTGCGCGTGCATGTGGAGCGTGCGCAGGCCGATCCTTCGCGGGAAACGGTCAACGACGCGCTTGACCACATCCTGCGCCTGACCCAGCGCGCCACGCGCACCTCGGGCCAGTTGCTGGCGCTGACCCGTGCGCAGTCGCCCGACCACGCCGGCGATCCGCATGGGCTGCTCGACCTCGCCCGGATGGTGCCGGACCTGCTGGCGCTGCGCGTGCACGAGGCGCTCGCCGCCGGCGTGGACCTCGGCTACGAAGGTCCGCCGACACCGGTGTGGGTCGACGGCGACCGCATCACCCTGCAGGAGCTGCTCGACAACCTGCTCGACAACGCCCTGCGCTACGCCGGCCGCAACAGCATGGTGACGGTGGGCGTGACCGACGACGAGGACAGCGCCTGCCTGAGCGTGGAAGACAACGGCCCCGGCGTGCCGCCCGCCTTTCTCGCACGACTGGGCGAGCGTTTCTTCCGCGTGCCCGGCAGCAACGAGGAAGGCACCGGCCTGGGGCTGGCGATCGTGCAGCGCATCGCCGAACGGCATCGCGCGCAGGTACGCTACATCGCCGGCAGCGAAGGCGGCCTGCGCGTGGAAGTGCGTTTCCCGCATGCGCGCACCGCGCGGAAAGACAGCGACGCCTGAAGCGCCGCCGTCCCTGCCATGCGCAGCTCCGGCCTTACCCGATCGGCCTTACCAGATCAGCGCCGCGCCCATCCCCACGCCCACGTCGCCCTGCGTATTGCCGGTGAGGCTGCCCTTGACCACCCAGCGGCCGCCCGGCGTGATCGTGGACAGGCCCAGCGCCAGCGCCGACTGTCCCTTGAAGCTGCCGATGCCGGCGCCAAGCGCGCTCTGGTCGGCGGCATAGGCCTGCGGCACATTGGTCATCGCCATCGCGGCCGCGGTGCCGGCGTTCGCCAGACGGCCGGCCTGCCGGAAGCGGTCGCGCACCCAGTGCCGCACCTCCTGCACGGCATCCTGCACCTGGCCCCAGTTGGCCGCGTCGGTGCGCTCGATGCCGGCCGCCACATGAGTGATCTGCCGCTCGTTGCCCGCCGAACCGACCGACACCGTGTGATCGCGCGCGGCGATGGAGTTCGCGCCCACGGCGACCGCATCGTTACCGCTCGCCACGCTGTGGGAACCCAGCGCCGTGCTGTCGGTGCCGCTCGCGATCGCACCCGTGCCGAGCGTGTCGCCGCCATGGCCCGCAGGATCCTTGGCGGCCACCGGGCGATCGATCGTCTGCGGCTGGAGCGCATCGATCCGGCCGTTGAGCGCATCGATCTGGCTGACCAGGTCGAACCGCAGCTGGTACAGCTGGCCGCCATTGACCGCTTCCATGCTGCCTGCCGCCACCGCACCGTCGGCGAGGTTGCGGATCACGGTGCCGCCGGCACCTCCGAGGGTGGCGCTGCCGAGCGTGAGATCGTCATAGACCAGCGCCGCCAGGGGCACGCCGTTCGGATCGACCAGGCCCGACGCCTTCAGCTGTGCGACGGTCACCGCATCGCTGTCGGCCGTGCCGCTGCGCAGCCCGCTCAGCACACGGTCGCCATCGGCGCCGGTAAAGCTGATCCGGCCACCGCCGCTGACGCTGCCCACGCTGATGTCCTGCGTGAGCGCGTCCTGCAGAACCAACCCCACCGTGCCGTTGCCGATCTGGCTCTGCAGCAGGCTGATGCTGCCGGTGTTGATGGCCACTTGCTGGTTGGTGGCATGCAGCTGCGCGCCGTTCACGGCATCCGTGCTGGTGCTCGACAGCGCGCCCTCTGATAGGCCGGTCAGCCGGCGCGTATACGTGCGGCCGTTGTCCTTGCTGGCCAGGTCGACGGTGTCTCCGTCGACCATCCCTCCTATGCTGATCGTGCGGCTCAGCGGATCCTGGCTGATCAGGCTTTCCAGCGACGCGATGCTGCTGCGGTTGTTGGTGATGGCGCCGTCCAGGCTGCCCAGCGCGCCGCCGACCGTGATCTGCGCACCGCCGTTGGCCAGATCGAAGCGGGGATCGCTCACTGCGCCGGTGACGGCATCGAGCCGCACATCGCCGCCAAGCGCGCGCAGGATGGACGAAAGCTGGCCGACGTTGACGGCATCGGTGCTCGCCGTGCCCGCCTTCAGGGCATGGATCGGGTTCGCGCCCAGGTCGAACGCACCGCCGATCGAGAGCCCGCCGTTGATGAAGCTGCCGTTGCCGTTGATGACCATGGTCCCGGCCTGGACGCCTTGCGTGCGCAGCTCGGCAACGCTGCGGACATTGCAGATGGGGCTGTTCACGGTACCGGTGATGGTCTCGTTCAAGAAGCCGCAGCCGTCATCGCTGCTGTCATTGAGGTACAGCCTCACTTGCGCACCGGCCATGGGCGCCTGAAACAACAGCGCCGTGCCAATAGCGAATATGCCAGCTCCCGCCGTGGACAAACGCCGCCGACGGACGTCGCTTCTTTTGCGCCGAAGCCCGGCCGCTCCGGATATGACCACCCGCCGACTATTCATGGCCGCGGGGGATATGCGATTAATCTTACTCATCTGAAAACTCCCGTCATTGAGCGCGCATAAAATCGCATCCAGCCTTTCGGAGGCGGGCACAGCAGCACTTGCGGAATTCAACAGGCCACGCCAGACCCGGCGCACGAGAAAGGATGGATGCCGAAACAAAAATAACGCAGCACTAGGCAATGACATACCCCTACCAAGCAGAAGTGGATATGTTTTATTCAATAATGCCGAATGCAGCGCAAATCCATCGATATAAGATGGGCGCTAATAGAAATGCCAAATCCGATATGCATTCCAAAAGCGTTATTGCAAAATATTTTAAATGCCGATCGAATAATTTGAATACATTACCCGCACCATGCATTTAAACGGATAAATCCTCACGGATATCCACACACTCCAAAACACACGCACAAAAAAAGGCGACACCGAAGCGTCGCCTTGCTTGCCAGCTTCCCCTGCATGGGAAATATCGACAAAAACTTTCCATAGCCGCCGCGGACGCACCAGCGTGCGTCCGCGGCGGCCGGCTTACATCGCCTTTTTGGCCTTGGTCAGCAGCTGGTCGAGCAGCGCGATGGCCAGGTCGATCTCTTCGTGCGTGATGTCCAGCGACGGCGCGAAGGTGATCACGTTCTTGTACCAGCCGCCCACGTCCAGCACGAGGCCGATCTTCTTGCCGTTGTGCTCCAGGTCGCCGGCCAGGCCGATGTCGACCATCCTGTCCAGCAGCGCCTTGTTCGGGGTGAAGCCGTCGTCGGTGCAGATCTCGGCGCGCAGCGCCAGGCCCAGGCCGTCGACGTCGCCGATTTCCTTGTGGCGCTTCTGCAGGTCCTTCAGCGCATCCAGGAAGTGCGCGCCCTTCTTCGCCACGTTGGTCTCGTAGTCGAGCTCGTAGCCCATCTTGATCACTTCGAGGCCGAGCGAGGTGCCGAGCGGGTTGGAGTTGAAGGTGGAGTGCGTGGAGCCCGGCGGGAAGATTTCCGGATTGATCATCTCCTCGCGCGCCCACAGGCCGGACAGCGGGTTCAGGCCGTTGGTCAGCGCCTTGCCGAACACGATGATGTCCGGCGTCACGCCGAAGTGCTCGATCGACCACAGCTTGCCGGTGCGCCAGAAACCCATCTGGATTTCGTCGACCACCATCAGGATGCCGTACTTGTCCAGCACCTTCTTCAGGTCCTTGAAGAAGTTCTTCGGCGGAATGACATAGCCGCCGGTGCCCTGGATCGGCTCCACGTAGAAAGCGGCGTATTCGGCCTGGTTGACCTTGGGGTCCCACACGCCGTTGTACTCGGTCTCGAACAGGCGCTCGAACTGGCGCACGCAGGCGTCGGAGTATTCCTCCGGCGTCATGCCCTTCGGACGGCGGAACGGATACGGGAACGGGATGAACATCGCACGCTCGCCGAAATGGCCGAAGCGGCGGCGGTAGCGGTAGCTCGAGGTGATCGACGAGGCGCCCAGCGTACGGCCGTGGTAGCCGCCCTCGAAGGCGAACATCAGGCTCTTGCCGTTCTTGTAGTTGCGCACCAGCTTGAGCGAATCCTCGACCGCCTGCGCGCCGCCCACATTGAAGTGCACGCGGCCTTTCAGGCCGAACTTCTGCTGCGCGTCGACGGCGATCGTCTTGGCCAGCTCGATGCGGGTCTGGTGCAGGTACTGGCTGGCCACCTGCGGCAGCGTGTCGATCTGCGCCTTCAAGGTGTCGTTGAGGCGCTTGTTGCCGTAGCCGAAGTTGACCGCGGAGTACCACATCTGCAGGTCCAGGAACGGCACGCCGGCGGTGTCGTACATCCAGCTGCCCTGGCCGTGGCGGAAGATCTTCGGCGGATCGACGTAATGCACGGTGTCGCCGAAGGAGCTGTACTGCGCCTCGTCGGCCAGCAGCTGCGCGTCGGGAATCACACCGGTGGCGGCGTTGGGGTCGTAAGCGTTCATCGAGAAATCCGGATGGGGAAAGGCGGGGTGTTACGGATGAAAGGCGAAGCCGCGGGGATCAGCCCGCGGCGGCGGCCGGCACCGGACGGGCATGCTCGGCCAGCAGGCTGCCGTCGAGCAGGCGCGGCAGCAACTCCAGCGCGTCTTCGAAACCGGTGATCGGCACGTAGGGGATGCCGGCGGCGCGGCAATGCTCGATCAGGCGATGCTTGGCGAACACGAAGTCGACGCGGTCGGCCGCGCAGAAGTCCGAGGCGCCGTCGCCGATCAGCAGGGTCTTGGCGCCGCCGCTGCGGGCCTGCGCCACGCAGGCGCACTTGCAGGTGCCGCTGCGGCAGCCCTCGGCCTGGAACGGCGAGGTCAGCTGCCACTGGCGCGGCGGCTCGGCCGGTGCCAGGTGGTTGGCGGCCAGCGGCAGATCGTCCAGGCCGTAGCGGCCGAGGATCTTATGGATGGCATAGTCGAGGCCGTCGCTGACCACGCGGATCGGCGCACCCAGCTCGCGGGTCCTGGCCACGAAGGCCGGAAAGGCGTGGTCGATCCACAGGCCTTCCAGGTGCTTGTCCAGCTGGCTGCGGCTCATGTCGAGCAGGTCGACCTGGCCGCTCATGCACTCGCGCGAACCGATGCGGCCAGCGCGCCAGTCCTGCTCCAGCGCTTCCCAGCCGGGACGGCCGAAACGGTCCAGCAGCGAGTCGATCACGTCCTCGACGGAAATGGTGCCGTCGAAATCGCAGAGGATGTTCCAAGCCGTCACGCGGGCACTCCGGGTCGCAGAATGCCTGAACGATAGGTGTGCACCCCTTTCGGCCTCCTTTCCGGATCTGTCCCGCCGCAAGTCATGCCTCTGAAGCTCAAGATAAGACGCCTGACGTTATGCTCGCCGCCCATGCCATTGCTGTCTGTCACCATAGGCCGATACCCTGCACGGCTTGGCTCGCCGGCCTCGCCCGGCGCGACCGGGCGCGGGTCTCAAGGCGGCCGCGACCAGGCAGCCATCCTCCGCCGATGACCGGGAAAGACGTGTTCTCAACCGCAACTTCACCGTCGAACGCGCGCATCGGACGCCTCGCGCCCGTGCTGCTGTGCGCGCTGCTCGGCACCCTGCTCGCCGGTTGCGCGGTGGCGCCCCTGCCGGACCTGAAGGCGCCCGTGCCCGAGGCCTGGCGCAACGCTCCCGCCAACGCGGCGCCGCCCGCGGCCGACCTGCGCGGCTGGTGGCAGGCGCTGGGCGACCCGGCGCTGGACGGGCTGATCGACCGCGCGCTGCGCAACAACCTCGACGTGGCCCAGGCGGCCGAGCGCCTGCAGGCCGCGCGCCAGGTCGGCGGCCATGCGCGCGATGGTTACCTGCCGAACCTGCACGCGCGCACCAATGACGTGGTGAATCCGGACACCAGCGCCTCCTATTTCATGGTCGGCTTCGATTCGAGCTGGGAATTCCCGCTGTTCGGCGCCTGGCAGAGCACCAAGCGCGTCGCCACCGGCCAGACCGATGGCGCCCAGGCCGCGCTGCGCGGCGCCCAGGTCTCGCTGGTCGCGGAAGTGACCCGGCGCTGGGTGGAACTGCGCTCGGCGCAGCGGCAGGAGGCCCTGCTGCTGGCCATCCGCGACGCCCAGCAGGAAAAGCAGCGCCTGCTGCAGACCCGGGTGGATCTCAAGCTCGCCCCGCCGATGGAAGCGGCGCGTGCGCAGGCCGAACTGGCCCGCGCCGAGGCGGCCCTGGCCGAACCGCGCCAGGCGATCAACGCCAGTGCGCAGCAGCTGGCCGTGCTGCTGGGCCAGAACGAGCCCGACCAGGCCTGGCTGGAACCCGGCACGCAGCCGCGCCTGGGCGCCTGGCAGCTCACCGCCGCGCCGGCCGACATGCTGCGCGCGCGGCCGGAGATCGCCGGCGCCGAGGCCGAAGTGATCCGCGCCGCCGGCGAGCTCGGCCTGGCGCGCAAGGACATCTATCCGCACATCGGCTTCGGCTCGTCGATCCAGTGGTCGGTCAACATCGCCACCAACCATCGCGCGCGCAATCACGAAGGCATCTTCTCGGCCGGCCCGGTGATCGACATCCCGCTGTTCGACTGGGGCCAGCGCGTCGCCGCCGCCCACGCCAAGGACCACGAACTCAACGCCGCCCTGCTGGCCTATCGGCAGGCGGTGCTGCAGGGCGTGGCCGAGACCGAAGTGGCGCTGGGCGACCTGGAACAACTGCGCGGCCGCGAGCAGGCGCTGACGCAGGCCTCGGATGCTTCGCAGGGCGGCCTCGCCGCCACCCGCAAGCGGGCGGAGCTCGGCCTGGGCAGCGGGCTGGACGTGCAGGACAGCGCCATCGACGGCCATCGCGCCGAACTGGAACTGGCCAGCGCGATCGCCGCGCGCGACCTCGCCTACGTCTCTCTCTACAAAGCCCTGGGCGGCGCGCCGATGCCGGTGCCCCCGCCGCCGCGGAGCGCCCGCTGATGGTGGCGCTGGCCCGCAAGACCCTGGTCTACGAATGGCGCCGTTTCCTGCCGGCCATCCTCGCGGTCGGCTTCGCCGGCCTGCTGCAGCTGCTGCAGGCCGCGCTGGTGCTGGGCATCTTCGGCAGCGCCAGCGTGTACATCACCGGCTCCTCCGCGGACCTGTGGGCCGGCTATCCGGGCACGCAGAGCGTGAACCTGGGACGGCCGATCGATGCGGGCGTGGAAATGCGCCTGCGCATGGATCCGGCGGTCAGCCAGGTCGAACCCTTCCACTGGGTCGATGCCGACTGGCGCGGCCCGAACGACACCGGCGGCGTCTCGGTATTCGTCTCCGGCATCGACACGCGCGCGGAAGGCATGCTGTTCGCGCATGCGCTGCCGGTCGGGCTGCGCGCGCGCCTCAACGAGCCCGATGCGGTGATCGTCGATCGTGCCGACCTCGGCAGTCTCGGCGTGAAGGTGGGCGACAAGGCGGTGATCAACGGCCACCGCGTGCGCGTGGTCGGCGTGAGCAGCGGCCTGCGCGCACTCGGCGGCGTCAACGTGGTGGCCTCGCTCGCCACCGCGGCGGAGCTCGACACCGATCCGGCCAACGTCAACCGCATGACCTATTTCGTGGCCAAGCTGCGCAACCCCGCCCAGGCCGAGGCGGTGGCCGCGCGCCTGCGCGGCACCACGGCGTTCGGCAGCTACGACGTGTGGACCGCGCGCGACTTCGCGCGCCGCTCGCAGCTGTACTGGATGTTCGATACCGGCGCCGGCGCCGGCGTGCTGTTCCTGGCCGGCATCGTGTTCCTGGTCGGCGCGGTGATCACCAGCCAGACCCTGGTCGCGGCGGTAATCGGCTCGGTGCGCGAATACGCCACGCTCAACGCGCTCGGCGTCGGCGTCGGCGCGCTGCGCAAGGTGGTGATGGAGCAGGCGTTCTGGGTGGGTGCGATCGGACTGGTCGGCAGCGCGGTGCTGGGCGGGATCTTCTTCGCCTTCGCGCGCAGCCGCAGCGTGCCGGTGGCGCTGGATCCGCTCACCACCGCTGCCTGCCTGTTGCTGGGCATGGGCCTGGCGATCGTCTCGGGCCTGGCCGCGATGCGCAGCCTGCGCCGCGCCGATCCGGCGAGCCTGCTGAGGTGAGCATGGCCAGCGCGACACCCGCATCCGCCACCATCTCGCTGCAGGCGCGCGGCGTGACCAAGTCGTTCGAGTCCGGCCGCGTGCGCAGCACCGTGCTGCACGACCTCACGCTGGACATGCGCTCCGGCGAACTGACCCTGATCTCCGGCCCGTCCGGCTGCGGCAAGAGCACCTTGCTGGCCATCCTCAGCGGCCTGCAGCGCCCGGACAGCGGCCAGGTCACCGCGCTGGGCCAGGACCTGGGCCAGCTCGACATCCGTGCGCTGGAACGCTTCCGCCTGCTGCATACCGGCTTCGTGTTCCAGGGCTTCAACCTGTTTCCGGCATTGAATGCGGTGGAACAGGTGGAACTGCCGCTGAGCTATCTAGGCCTGGCGCCACGCGAGGCGCGCCGCCGCGCGGTCGCTTCGCTGGAAGAAGTCGGCCTGGGCCCGCGCATGCGCCTGCGCCCGTCCGAACTCTCCGGCGGCGAGAAGCAGCGCGTGGCGATCGCCCGCGCGCTGGCCAAGGAACCGGAGCTGCTGTTCGCCGACGAGCCCACCAGTGCGCTCGACGCCGCCAACGGCCAGACCATCATCGACATCCTGCATCGCATCGCGCGTGCGCACGGCACCACGGTGCTGTGCGTCAGCCACGATCCGCGCCTGGTCGGCCACGCCGACCGCGTCCTCGCCATGGAGGACGGCCGTATCCTCAGCGATCGCAGCCAGCCTTCGCTGCCGGACGCCGTTCCGGGCCTCAAGGAATCCGCCTCATGAGTTCGCGTCTCTTCTCCCCGCTTGCCCTCGTCGCCGCGCTCGCGCTGGCGGGCTGCTCGCATGACGATGCCGCCGACGACGCCAGGCAGGCGCCGGCCGCCTCGCCCTACGCGGCGGTGGCGCGCGGCAAGATCGATATAGAAGGCGGCCTGCTCAAGCTCAGCATGCCGCGCGACGGCGTGGTCGCCGAGATCAAGGTGCACGAAGGCGACCGCGTGAAGAAAGGCCAGCTGCTGGCCATGCTCGATACCGAGCCGTCCAAGCTGGCGGTGACTTCCGCCGAGGCGGAACAGAAGCAGGCGCAGGCCCAGGCCGACCTGCTCGAAGCGCGCATGAAAGCCGCCGACCAGCGCGCCGAGCGCCTGGACGCTGCCGCCAAGGCCGGCGCCGGCGATGCACAGAGCGCCGACGACGCGCGCGAAGCCTCGCGCCAGCTGCAGGGCGAACTGACCAACGCCCGCGCGAACGCCGCGCTGGCCGCGCAGAAACTGGCCGGTGCGCGCTACGAGCTGGCCCAGCGCAGCCTGCTGGCGCCGGTCGACGGCGAGATCGTGCAGCGCCTGATCCAGCCCGGCGCGACAGCGTCGCCGCAGGGTGGACCGGCCTTCGTGCTGCTGCCGGAGCAGCCGCGCCTGGTGCGCGCCGAGCTCAACGAATCCTTCGTGCGCGCGGTCAGTCCGGGCATGCGCGCCGAGGTGGTCGACGACAGCGGCAGCGGCATGCCCAACCTCACCGCGCACGTGCTGCGCATCGGTACCGTGTTCGGTGCCAGCGCGCTGGAAGACGATCCGCTGGTGCGCGCCAACACGCGCACGGTGGAATGCGTGCTCGCCTTCGACCAGCCGCCGCCGGCGTCCGCGCGCATCGGCCAGCGCGTGCTGGTGCGTTTCGCCGCGGGCGAGGCGGGGTCGAAGCAGCCGTGAGTGCGTTCGCGCGCTGGTTAGCGGCGTCTGCCTGCGCCGCCCTGCTGGGTGTCGCCGCGCCGTGCCATGCGGACGACGCGGCCGCCGCATCCGCCGACGACAATCTGCTCGGCGCCGGCTTTATCCGCCTGCCCGCCTGGCAGGGTTCGCGCGCGCATCGCGACCAGTTCGCGCCGTATGTGCAGGCCAAACTCGGCGACCGCATCACCCTGTCCACCGACGACGGCGCCACGCTCGACCTGATCATGGGCCAACACCTGCACGGCGGCCTCTACGGCAACTACCAGTGGGGCCGCAGCCACGAGGATCTCGGCCGGCTCGGCGGCAAGGTCACCTCGCTGTCGCCGCGGCTCAATGCCGGCGGCTATGTGGAATACGATTTCAGCGAGGCGCAGAACGTCGGCATCAACGCCGCCCACGACACGCTGGGCGCCGGTGCCTACGTCAACGCCTACGCCTTCAGCGCGCTGCCGCCGCTGGGCCGCTACCAGCACGGCCTGCAATTGCAGTGGCAGTGGATGAACGGCCCGGCGATGCGCCGCTTCTTCGGCCTTTCCGCCGTCGAAGCCGCGGCGCTCGGTGTGGCTCCGTGGCAACCCGGTGCGGGCGGCCAGCAGGTGGGCATCGAATACGACGGCCTGATTCCGCTCGGCCGTCATCTCGCCACGGTGTTCTCGCTGTCCTACGCGCGTCTGCTCGGCAATGCGGAAGACAGCCCGCTGGTGCGCGGCTTTGGCACCGCCGACCAGTTCACCGGCTCGATGGCCCTGGTCTACCGCTTCGCGCCGTAGGTTGGGGTGAGCGCAGCGAACCCCAACATTGCGCAACGCGTGCCTGCACGGTGTTGGGGTTCGCTGCGCTCACCCCAACCTACGCCAGCTTCGAAGCGTACACGTCACTCGCGGTCGTCGCGCGTCCAGATGCCGCCGTGCGCTTCGCGCACCGGGAACTTCGCGATCGGTTCGTAGGCCGGCGGGCACATCGCCTCGCCCGTGCGCAGGTCGAAGCGCGCGCCATGGCGCGGGCACTCCACCTCGAAACCGTGCACCTCGCCGCCGGCGAGATCGCCGCCGTCGTGCGTGCAAAGGTCCTGCACTGCATACAGATCGCCATCGATGTTGTAGATGGCGATCGGCTCCTGCGTCACTTCGTCGTAGACGACCTTGAACTCGCCGGGCAGCAGTTCCGCACGCGTGCCGACGTAGGTCCAGCCGCTGATGTCCTCGCTCACGCCGCGCCCCCGGCCAGGGTCTTCACCAGCCACTCGAAGCGCAGGTCGTCGCGGCGCGGAATGCCGAAGCGCTCGTCGCCGTAGGGGAACGGGCGAAATTCGCCGGTGCGCTGGTAGCCGCGACGCTCGTACCAGGCGATCAGTTCGGCACGCTGCTCGATCACCGTCATGCGCATGGCCAGGCACTGCCAGTGTTCGCGCGCATGGCGCTCGGCTTCGGCCAGCAGGGCCTTGCCGATGCCGCCGTTCTGCAGCAGCGGATTGACTGCGAACATGCCGAAGTAGCCGGCCTCGCCCTGGCGCTCCACATGGCAGCAGGCCAGCAGTTCGCCGTCGCGCTCGGCCAGCAGCACGATGCTGTCGGCCTGCTGCAGCAGCTCGGCCACGCCGTCGACATTGGTGCGACGACCGTCGAGCAGATCGGATTCGGTGGTCCAGCCCAGCCGGCCCGAGTCACCGCGATACGCGGATTCGACCAGGGCGACGATGGCGGGGACGTCGGCCGCGAGGGCCGGGCGGAAAGTAGGGAGAGAGGTCGTGGGCATGCGCGGCATGATAATGCCGCCCTGCCCTCGCCGGCCATCGCCGGCGAGGCCGGCACGCTCAGCGCGGCGCGGCGACCAGCACCTCGAAGCCTTCGACAGGCTTGCCTTTGCCGCCTCCGCTCGCGCCGGCGAGATAGACCTCGTGCGTGCCCGGGTCCAGCGCCATGGTGCGGGCGCTCTTCTGCGTCGGCACGTTGGCCAGCAGGCGGTAATGATCCGCATCGTCCTGCGCGATCACGCTGAGCACGCCGTCCGCGCCGGCCGAGCCGAGCACGACATGGCGCGCGTCGTCGTAGATCACCGCGTCGGGGCCCTTGCCCATCGCGACCTTGGCCACCTGGTGGCCGTCATGTGCGTCGGTGACGATCATCCAGCCGTTGTCGCAGACCGAGAACAGACGCCCATGCTGCGCATCCAGCGCGAGGCCGGTCGGCCCGTCGCACGGCGCCATCGGCCACACCGCGGTGACCTTGCCTGCGGCCAGATCCACGCGGGCCAGCGAGTTCTTGTCTTCCAGATTGAGATACAGCGTGCCGTGCCCATCGGCTACCGCGAATTCCGGGCGGCCGGGCAGCGCGACGGTCGACAACTCCTTGCCGGCCTTCGCGTCGATCACACTGAGATTGTTGCTGCGGCCGTTCATGGTCAGCAGATGGCCCGAGGCGCTGTCGAACAGGATCGCGTCCGGGTTCTTGCCGCTCACCGGGATATGCCGGGTGAGCTTGAGCGTCTGCGTATCGAACACCGTCACTTCGTCGCCGCGGCCGCTGCTGACGAAGCCCTCGTGCGTGGACGGCGACAGCGCCACGCCATGCGCGTGCTGCATGCCGGCCACTTCGCCGGCCAGCTTGCCGCTGGCGGTGTCCATCACCATCACGCGATCGTCGCGGGCGATGTACAGGCGATGCGCGGCGGCGTCGAGGCTGAGGTAATCCCATCCGCCCGGTCCGCCGAGCGGATGGCGGGCGGTGACGGCATACGGCGCGGCTGGCGACGCGGACAGCGCGGGCAGCACCGCGGCGGCCAGCAGCAGCGGCAACAGGCGGACGGACGGCTTTTTCATGCGCGGATACCTTTGCAAGGTGGCGGTCGAAAGCCGCAGCGTAGCGACCGCACCTTATGGTTTTCCTAGCGCATCAGGCCAGGTTGTCCGCGGCGAACTCCCAGTGCACCAGCTGCCAGAACGCCTGCAGATAGGCCGGGCGGGCATTGCGGTAGTCGATGTAGTACGCGTGTTCCCACACATCGGCCACCAGCAGCGGACGGTCGGCGCCGGTGAGCGGCGTGCCGGCATTGGCGGTGTTGACGATGGCCAGCTTGCCGTCCGGCTGCTGCACCAGCCAGGTCCAGCCCGAGCCGAACTGCGTGGCGCCGGACTTGGCGAAGGCTTCCTTGAACGCGTCGATCGAACCGAAGTCGCGCACGATCAGGTCCGCCAGCAAGCCCTGCGGTGCGCCGCCGCGCGGGCTCATCGAGTTCCAGTAGAAGCTGTGGTTCCACGCCTGCGCGGCGTTGTTGAAGATCGCGCCGGAGGAGCGCCGCACGATGTCCTCCAGTTCCAGATCTTCGAACTCGCTGCCGGCGATCAGCGTGTTGAGGTTGGTGACGTAGGCGCGGTGGTGCTTGCCGTAGTGATACTCCAGCGTTTCCGCGGAAATATGCGGCGCCAGGCCGTTGAGATCGTAGGGCAGCGGCAGCAGTTCGATGGCCATGCGTAGCGTTCCTTGTGGTGCTTCGTTGGGAGGAGGTAGAGCGGGAGCGAGCCGGCGCCGCGCGCCGCATGGAGTGCCCATGCGCCTCGACAATGCGCGTCGGGTGCGCCAATATCCAAGTTACAGCTTGGATATTAGGCCCGAGTGCGATAATTAAACAAGTACGAACTTGGATAATATGGATTCCACTCCTATCGACCCCACCAGCGAACGCATCCTGCGCCAGCTGAAGAGCCAGGGACCGCAAGGCAGCAACGCGCTGGCCGAGGCACTCGGTGTCAGCACGGAGGCGATCCGCCAGCAGGTACAGAAGCTGCTGGACGAACAATTGATCGTCGGCGAGCAGGAGCGCTCCGCCGGCGCCGGCCGACCACGCCAGCTGTGGTCGCTCACCGCTGCCGGCCATGCACGCTTTCCCGACGCGCACGCGCAATTGGCGGTCGACCTGCTCGCCTCCGTGCGCGCGCTGTTCGGCGAGGCCGGCGTGGACAAGCTGGTCGATGCGCGCCGCGACGAAAACCGCCGCCAATACCTGCAGACCACCACGGGCGCACGCACGCTCGCCGAACGCGTGCGCCGCCTCGCCATGATCCGCGAACGCGAAGGCTATATGGCGCGCGCCGAGAAGGATGGCCGCGACTGGCTGCTGATCGAAGACCACTGCCCGATCTGCGCCGCCGCGCGTGCCTGCCAGGGGTTCTGTCGCGCGGAGCTGGAGTTGTTCCAGGAAGTGCTGGGGGAAGAGGCGAGCGTGAAGCGGGAGCAGCACCTGCTGGCGGGAGCGCGGCGGTGCGTGTATCGCATCAGCCCGAGGAAGCTGGTGAAGACGCCGGTCAGCTTGATGGATTGAATCATCGACGCTGGATGCAGTGACGGCATTGCGCTTGGCGTGAATGTCCACGCCGCGCTCCGCCCGGCCCCTCACCCCAACCCTCTCCCCGGCGGGGAGAGGGGGATGGAGGGCGTCGCGACAATCGAACTGAGAGCACGCGGCGCAGCCCCCGGCGTTCCGCTTGTGCGCTTTTGATCTTGCTCTTGATCTTCAACCCCCTTGGCGCGGCGGTGAGGGCTGGACGATCAGGCCCCGAAGGGGGCGAGGACAGGAGTCCTCGCCTTTTTGACGGGACATGGATGTCCCGTCAAAAAGCCCGGCCAGCCCTCACGTACCCGCAGCAGCGAAGCTGCGGAGGGCGCCGTGCAGGGTGCCCTTCTCTTTGCCTACTTTCTCTTGGGCAGCAAGAGAAAGTAGGTCGGGCCGCGGCAGCGGCACGAAACACTCGCCATAGGCGAGACAAGGCAAGCGATAACGCGACAACCATGCGCACCGCTACTGGATCCCGGCCTACGCCGGGATGACGAGCAAAGAGGATTCCGGCCTGCGCCGTGACGACCCAAGGCGTGACCTTCGACACTGTCGACAACTCGCCGCCGCTGCCTAGCCTGCGCGGCTGGCCGCGCTTCTCCGCGGCAATCGTCATCGAAGGGGAACCCCATGAAACACCTAGCGAAACCGCTGACCATGGCCATCGGCATGGCCCTCTCCACCGCCGCCATCGCCGGCCCCTCCGGCCACTTCGACATCAAGGAACTGGACAGCAAGATCGCCCCCTGCGCCGACTTCAACGGCTTCGTCAACGCCAAGTGGGTCGCCGCCCACCCCATCCCGCCGGACCGCACCCGCTGGGGCTCCTTCGACGCCCTGCGCGAAGACAGCCTCGGCGCGCAGCGCACCATCGTTGAAGCCGCGGCGAAACACCCCGCGCAAGCCCAGGCCGGCTCGATCGAGCAGAAGATCGGCTACCTCTACGCCTCCGGCATGGACGAAGCGGCGATCGAGAAAGCCGGCTACGACCCGATCAAGCCGCAGCTCGCGCGCATCGATGCGCTGAAGAACGGCGCCGACGTCGCCGCCTACATCCGCGACAGCTACGCGCGCGGCGACGGCGTGGCGTTCCGCTTCTCCGGCGGCCCGGACTTCAAGGACTCCAGCCGCCAGATCGCCTACGTCGGCCAGGGCGGCCTGGGCCTGCCCACCGCCGAGTACTACAGCGAGTCGGACTTCGCCAAGATTCGCGAGGCCTATGTCGCCCACGTCGCGCGCACGCTGCAGCTGGTCGGTGTCAGCGCCGCCGACGCGCAGGCGCAGGCCAAGGCGGTGATGGCGTTCGAGACGCGCCTGGCCTCCGCTTCGCTGGTGCCGACCGAACTGCGCAAGCCGGAAAACCGCTATCACTTCGTCAGCATCGCCGATGCGGACAAAGCCACTGCGCACTTCGAATGGGCGGCGTTCTTCCAGGCGCAGGGCGCGGACGTGAAAGACGGCTTCTCGCTGTCGCATCCGAAGTTCTTCGCCGAGTTCGACAAGATGCTGGCTCAGACGCCGGTGTCCGACTGGCAGGCCTATCTGCGCTTCCATGCGGTGGACAGCGCGGCGCCCTATCTGTCGCAGGCGTTCCAGCAGGAAGACTTCGACTTCAACGCCAAGACGCTCAACGACCAGAAGGAAATGAAGGCGCGCTGGAAGCGTACGCTCGATGCGGTCAACGACGGCATGGGCATGGCGCTGGGCCAGCTCTACGTCGCGCGCTATTTCTCGCCCGAATCCAAGCAGCGCGCGCAGGGCCTGGTGGACAACCTGCGCACCGCCTACAAGTCGCGCATCGAGAACCTGGAATGGATGAGCGCCGCCACCAAGCAGAAGGCGCTGGAGAAGTGGGCCAGCTTCACGCCGAAGATCGGCTACCCGGACAAGTGGCGCGATTGGAGCGGCCTCACGCTGAAGCCGGGCGACTACTTCGGCAACGTGCAGGCGGCGGCCAAGTTCAACTACGACTACATGGTCGGCAAGATCGGCAAGCCGGTGGACCGCAGCGAATGGGGCATGACGCCGCAGACGGTGAACGCCTACTACAACGCGCAGAAGAACGAGATCGTGTTCCCGGCCGCGATCCTGCAGCCGCCGTTCTTCGACGCCAAGGCGGATGACGCGCTCAACTACGGCGGCATCGGCGCGGTGATCGGCCACGAGATGGGCCACGGCTACGACGATCAGGGCAGCAAGTTCGACGCCCAGGGCAACAACGTCAACTGGTGGACCGACGCCGACCGCAAGGCCTTCGAGGAGCGCACCGCCAGGCTGGCCGCCCAGTTCAACAGCTACGAAGCGCTGCCCGGCAAGTTCGTCAAGGGCCAGCTGACCATGGGCGAGAACATCGGCGACCTCGGCGGCCTCAACGCCGCCTACGACGCGCTGCAGATGGCGCTCGCAAAGAATCCCGCCGAAGCGAAGCAAAGCATCGACGGCTACACCCAGGACCAGCGCTTCTTCCTCAACTGGGCGCGCGTATGGCGCGGCAATATCCGCGATGCCGCGCAGCTGACCCTGCTCAACACCGATCCGCATGCGCCGGCGAGATTCCGCGCGATCGGCGCTCCGTCGAACATGGCCGCGTTCGCGCAGGCGTTCCAGTGCAAGCCGGGCGACCAGATGGTGCGTTCGGGCGAGCAGCAGGTGAAGATCTGGTAAGCCCGCCAACGGCGCAGGTTGGGGTGAGCGCCAGCGAACCCCAACGGACCTGTCAGGCTGCCGCAGTATCGACCGTTCGGGCACGTTGGGGTTCGCTGGCGCTCACCCCAACCTACGCCGTGGTTACAGCAGCAGCTTGCGCACCTTCAGCAATGCGGTAATGAAGGCGTCGATCTCTTCGCGAGTGTTGTAGAACGCCAGCGAGGCGCGCAGCGTCGCCGGCACGCCGAAGAACTGCATCAGCGGATGCGCGCAGTGATGACCGGAACGCACGGCCACGCCCTGCAGGTCCAGCAGGGTGGCCAGGTCGGTGGCCTGGGCGCCGTCGATCAGGAAGGAAATCACCGGCTCCTTGTCCTTCGCCTCGCCGAAGATGCGCAGGCCGGGAATATCGCGCAGCCGCTCGGTGGCGTAGGCCAGCAACTGCTGCTCCCAGGCGTGGATCGTCTCGAAACCGACCGAGGCGTAGTAATCGATCGCCGCGGACACGCCAGCGAAGCCGGCGATGTTCGGCGTGCCGGCCTCGAAGCGGTGCGGCGGCTCGGCGAAGCTGGTGCCGTCGAAGCGCACCTCGCGGATCATCTCGCCGCCGCCGAAGAACGGCGGCATCGCCTGCAGCAGTTCCTTGCGCGCCCACAGCACGCCGGTGCCGGTGGGCGCCAGCATCTTGTGGCCGGTGAAGGCGTAGAAGTCGCAGCCCAGCGCCTGCACGTCGACCGGGCGGTGCGGCACCGCCTGCGAGCCGTCGACCAGCAGCGGGATACCGCGCCTGCGGCATTCGCGCGCCAGCTCGCGCACCGGGTTGACCGTGCCCAGCACGTTGGAAACATGGCCCACGCAGGCCAGCTTCACTTCCGGCGTGAGCAGCTTGAGGAACTCCTCCACGATCAATTCGCCGCGCGCGTCGATCGGCGCCGGCTTCACCGTGGCGCCGCTGCGCGCGGCCACGATCTGCCACGGCACGATATTGGCGTGGTGCTCCATCACCGTGGTGACGATGGCGTCGCCGGGCTGCAATCGCGGCAGCGCATGGCTGTAGGCCACCAGGTTGATCGCCTGAGTGGTGCCGGAGGTCAGCACGATCTCATTGCGCGAGCCGGCATTGATGAAACGCGCCAGGCTGTCGCGCGCGCCCTCGTAGGCGGCGGTGGCCTCCTCGCCGAGCAGATGCACGGCGCGCGAGACATTGGCGTTGTGCAGGCGGTAGTGCTGGTCCACCGCCTCGATCACGCTCTGCGGCTTCTGGCTGGTGTTGGCGTTGTCGAAATACACCAGCGGCTTGCCGTGCACGCTGCGCGCCAGCAGCGGGAAATCGGCGCGGATGCGCTGCACGTCGAAGGCGGTGGGAAGCTGGGCTTGGGCGTTCATCGGCTTCGGATTCCGTGGCGTGGGCGTTATTCCGCCGGCAGGTGGGCGAGCAGCAGCTGGGCGACGTGCTCGCGCAGCGCTTCGTTCGGCATCGCCTGCAGCACGGCGCGGCAGAACGCGGCGGTGAGCATGGCGCGCGCCTCGGCGTGCGGGATGCCGCGCGAGCGCAGGTAGAACAGCGCGCGCTCGTCCAGCTGGCCGACGGTAGCGCCGTGCGCGGCCTTCACCTCGTCGGCGTAGATCTCCAGCTCGGGCTTGGTGTCGATCTCGGCCAGCGCGGACAGCAGCAGGTTCTTGCTGCTGAGCGAGGCATCGCTGCCATCGGCGCCTTCGGCCACCACGATGGCGCCGCGGAACACGCCGCGCGAGCGCTGGTCGGCGACGCCGCGCCAGGTGGATTCGGAGGCGGTGTTGAGCGCCGCGTGGCGCAACGCCAGCTGGGTGTCGACGTGCTGGCGGCCGTGCAGCGCGAACACGCCGTTGGAGACGAAGCGCGCCTCGTCGCCGGCCAGTTCCGCGCGCAGGTCGTGGCGCACCAGGGCACCGCCCAGTTCCTGCACGTGCAAGCTGGCCTGCGCGCGCGAACCGAGGCGCAGCTGGCTGCGGCGGATCAGCGTCGCGTCTTCGGCGGCGTCCTGCACGATGGCGTAATCCAGCTTCGCGCCGTCGCGCAGCACCACGTCGCCGACCACGGTCGCGAGATGCTTCTGCGCACCGGCGGCGGCATGGTGTTCGACCAGGGCGAGTTCGGCGCCCTCCTCCAGCTCGACGATGTTGCGCAGATGCCAGGCCAGGTCACCTTCGGCCGGCGCGCCGAGGAACAGCAGATGGACCGGTGCGGCGACTTGCGTATTCGCGGCGACGCGCAGCACGACGCCATCGCCGGCCAGCGCGGCGTTGAGCCGGGCGAAGGCGTCGCCGGCTTCGCGGTAACGATGCGAGAGCGCGAAGCGCAGGCCCTCGGCGTCCTCGCGCAGCGCCTGCGAAAGCGGGCGCAGGCTCAGGCCAGCGGGAAGCCGCTCCAGCGCAGACAGGTCGGCGCGGAACGCACCGTTGACGAAGACCAGGCGCGGACCGTCCACGCCCGGCAGCACCAGCGCCGCCGCATCGACTGCACGCGTGGCCGCCTGCGCGTCGCCGTGCGCGAAGCTGCGCTGCGCCAGGGCGCGCAGCGCGGTGTACTTCCAGGCTTCAACGCGCGTATCCGGCAGGCCGGCGGCCGCGACGGCGTCGAGATTCTCGCGCCGCGCCGCCTCCAGCCAGGCGATCTCGCTGCCGGGCAGGCGCGCCAGCGCCGCCGCCTCGGGCAGCGACGCGACGAACGGCGTGCGCGCCGGCTCGCTCATGCCTGCGCTCCGGCGGGGCTGCGCTCGTTCACCCAGGCGTAGCCGTGCTCTTCCAGCTTCAGCGCCAGCGACTTGTCGCCGCTCTCGACGATGCGGCCGTCGGCCAGCACGTGCACGAAATCCGGCTCGATGTAATGCAGCAGGCGCTGGTAGTGGGTGATCATCAGGAACGAACGCTGCGCCGAGCGCAATGCGTTGACGCCCTGCGCCACCTGCTTGAGCGCGTCGATGTCCAGGCCCGAGTCGGTCTCGTCCAGGATCGCCAGCTTCGGCTCCAGCACGGCCATCTGGAAGATCTCGTTGCGCTTCTTCTCGCCGCCGGAGAAACCCTCGTTGACCGCGCGGTGCAGCAGCTCGTCGGAGATCTGCATGATCTTCAGCTTCTCGCGCACCAGCTTGAGGAACTGCATGGAATCCAGCTCCGCCTCGCCGCGCTGCCTGCGCTGCGCGTTGAGCGCCGCGCGCAGGAAGTAGGTGTTGTTCACGCCGGGGATTTCCACCGGATACTGCAGCGCGAGGAATACGCCGGCGGCGGCGCGCTCTTCCGGCTCCAGCGCCAGCAGGTCGCGGCCCTCGAACGTCACCGAGCCTTCGGTCACTTCGTAGCCGTCGCGGCCCGAGAGCACGTTGCCCAGGGTGGACTTGCCGGCGCCGTTCGGGCCCATGATGGCGTGCACCTCGCCGGGGTTCACGGTGAGCGTAAGGCCCTTGAGGATGGACTTGCCCTCGACGCGGGCGTGCAGGTTCTCGATCTTCAGCATGTCACTTCAAATCCGCGGAGTTCTTGATGGAGCCGGAGCAGGTATCGCCTTCCTGGGCGCCGTCCAGCCAGGCCTTGAGTTGTTCGGTGCGCTGGCGCGTGAGCCTGGCCTTCGCGCCGGAGTAGCAGGTGGGATACATGCTGCCGTATTCGCGGCGCTCGTCCTGGCCCTTGGCCACCGGATACAGCGCTTCCAGCTCCGCGTCGCGGAACTGCAGCCACAGGCGCTGCGAAGCCTTGAGCTTGTCCAGGAACAGCGGCTGGTCCTTGTACCTGGCCAGGATGTTCTTCCACACGCCATTGAGCTCGGCGTCCGCCTTGGCGAAGTCGGCGCCGGCGCAGGCATTGATATCGAGCTGCGTGCCCGGCGCGTTGCAATCGGGCTGCTGGGCCGGCGCGGCGAACGGCAGCGCGGCGCACAGCAGGAACAGGGCGGCGCGCTTCATCCGACCGCTCCTTCCAGCGACACCTCCAGCAATTTCTTCGCTTCCACCGCGAATTCCATCGGCAGCTCGCGGAACACCTGCTTGCAGAAGCCGTCGACGATCATCGACACGGCATCCTCCTCGCTGATGCCGCGGCTGCGGCAGTAGAACAGCTGGTCGTCGGAGATCTTCGAGGTGGTCGCCTCGTGCTCGACGATCGCACTGGGGTTCTTCACTTCCATGTATGGGAAGGTGTGCGCGCCGCAGCGCTTGCCGATCAGCAGCGAATCGCACTGGGTGTAGTTGCGCGCGCCCTCGGCGCCCTTTTCCACCTTGACCAGGCCGCGGTAGGCATTGGAGCTGCGGCCGGCACTGATGCCCTTGGAGACGATCTTCGACTTGGTGTGCTTGCCGATGTGGATCATCTTGGTGCCGGTGTCGGCCTGCTGGCGATGATGCGTGAGCGCCACCGAATAGAACTCGCCGACCGAGCGGTCGCCGCGCAGCACGCAGCTGGGGTATTTCCAGGTGATCGCCGAGCCGGTTTCCACCTGGGTCCAGGAGATCTTGGAATCCGCGCCGCGGCAGTCGCCGCGCTTGGTCACGAAGTTGTAGATGCCGCCGACACCGTTCTCGTCGCCGGGGTACCAGTTCTGCACGGTGGAGTACTTGATCTGCGCGCGCTCCAGCGCCACCAGTTCCACCACCGCGGCGTGCAGCTGGTTCTCGTCGCGCATCGGCGCGGTGCAGCCTTCCAGATACGAGACGTAGGCATCGTCCTCGCACACGATCAGGGTGCGCTCGAACTGGCCGGTGTTCATCGCATTGATGCGGAAGTAGGTGGACAGCTCCATCGGGCAGCGCACGCCCTTCGGCACGAACACGAAGGAGCCGTCGGAGAACACCGCCGAGTTGAGCGCGGCGAAGTAGTTGTCGCCGGTAGGCACCACGCTGCCCAGGTATTGCTGCACCAGCTCGCCGTGCTCGCGGATCGCCTCGCTCATCGAGCAGAAGATCACGCCGGCGGCGGCCAGCTCCTTGCGGAAAGTCGTGCCGACCGAGACCGAGTCGAACACCGCATCGACCGCGACGCCGGCGAGCTTGGCGCGCTCATGCAGCGGCACGCCGAGCTTGTCGTAGGTTTCCAGCAGCTTCGGATCGACCTCGTCCAGCGACTTCGGACCGGCCTTGGGCGCGGCGTAGTAGCTGATCGCCTGGTAGTCGATCGGCGTGAGCTTCAACTTGGCCCAGTCCGGCGTCGGCATGGTCAGCCAGTGGCGGTAGGCCTTCAGGCGCCACTCGGTCATCCACGCCGGCTCCTGCTTGATCGCGGAGAGCTGGCGGATGATGTCCTCGTTCAGGCCCGGCGGCAGGCTGGTGGTTTCGATGTCGGTGACGAAGCCGGCCTCGTAGCGGCGGCCTAGCGCCTCCGCCACCTGGGCGTTGTCGCGCAGCACCGTGGCGCTACCTTCCTCGACGGCCGTATTGCTGGGTTCGTGAGTCATGCGGTGGTCCTGCTCTTCAGGGTGCTGAGTGCGACGGTCGCCACCGGGGGCGCGGGCTGCGGCTTGAGCATGTCGGCCAGGCTCACGGCGCGCAGGGCGTTGTCCACCACGTGGCTCACCAGCCGCCAGCTGCCGCGCACGTTGCATTGCGATTCGCGCTCGCACTGCCCCGTGGCGACGCCGCACTCGGTCATGCCGATCGGTCCTTCCATCGCTTCCACTATTTGCGCCAGCGAGATGGCTTCGGCCGGACGCGCCAGCCGATAGCCGCCGTTGACGCCGCGGAACGATTCGACCAGTCCCGCATGGCTCAGCGACTTCAGCAGCTTGCTGACCGTGGGCAGCTCCAGGCGCGCCTCGTCGGCGATCTGCGCGGTGCTGAGCACGTCGTGCGGATGCGCGGCGATGCAGGTCATCACCACCGTGGCGTAGTCGGTAAGGCGGCTGACGCGGAGCATGGGGACAGGTAAGGGTTCGGCATCAGGGGAATCGGGACCAAAATGGTACGGATTAAGCGACCCTGGGTCAATCTCGCGGCGTTGCACCAAACACGGGCATGGGTGGCCGGCGACGCGCCAAAGCGGCGCTTTGTAAGACGAATTGTCACGCTAACCCATTGAATCCATAGTCCTCGCCACGAAGTCGCCGACTGGCACGCAATGTGCTGCAACGCCACATACCAATCCGCCCATGGGGAAAGCGCCGGATGAAGTGGCTTACCGCGATCATCAAACCCTTCACGCTGGACGACGTCCGGCAGGCCCTGTCCGAGGCCGGCATCGCCGGCATGACGGTGACCGAGGTCAAGGGCTTCGGCCGCCAGCACGGCCATACCGAGCTGTACCGCGGCGCCGAGTACGTGGTGGATTTCCTGCCCAAGCTGAAGATCGAGGTGGCCGTGGCGGACGAACAGCTGGAACAGGCCATCGAGGCGATCAGCGGCGCCGCGCGCACCGGCAAGATCGGCGACGGCAAGATCTTCGTCAGCGAACTGGAGCAGGCGATCCGCATCCGCACCATGGAGGTGGACACCGATGCGCTCTAAGCAACGCCGGATCGCCCGCCTCGCCACCGCCCTGCTCGGCGGCCTGCTCGCCCTGCCCGCCTGGAGCCAGGCCGCGGCGCCCACCCATATCGACAGCGGCGACACCGCCTGGATGCTCACCGCCACCGCGCTGGTGCTGCTGATGACCCTGCCGGGCCTGGCGCTGTTCTACGGCGGCATGGTGCGCGCGAAGAACCTGCTGTCGGTGCTGATGCAGTGCTTCGCCATCACCGCGGTGGTGACGGTGCTGTGGATCGTGTACGGCTATTCGCTGGCCTTCAGCACGACGGGCATGCAGGCCGGCAGCACCGGTTGGCATTCGATCATCGGCGGGCTGGATCGCGCGATGCTGGCAGGACTGAAGCCCGACTCGCGCTACCAGACGGTGCCCGAGGCGGTGTTCGTGATGTTCCAGCTGACCTTCGCGATCATCACGCCGGCACTGATCGTGGGCGCCTATGCCGAGCGCATGAAGTTCAGCGCGATGCTGTGGTTCAGCGGGCTGTGGCTGACCTTCGTCTACCTGCCGGTGGCGCACATGGTATGGAGCGGCCCGGGCTCGCTGCTCGGCGACCTGGGCGTGCTGGATTTCGCCGGCGGCACCGTGGTGCACATCAATGCCGGTATCGCCGGACTGATCGCCTGCCTGGTGATCGGCAAGCGCCGCGGCTATCCGCACGTGCCGATGCCGCCGCACAACCTCGGCTACACCGTGATCGGCGCCAGCCTGCTGTGGCTGGGCTGGTTCGGCTTCAACGCGGGTTCGGCGGTAGCCGCCAACGGCAGCGCCGGCATGGCCATGCTGGTGACCCAGATCGCCACCGCCGCCGCCGCGCTGGGCTGGCTGGTGGCCGAGTGGGTCGTGCATGGGCGGCCCAGCGTGCTGGGTATCGTGTCGGGCGCGGTGGCGGGGCTGGTCGCGGTGACGCCGGCGGCTGGCACGGCCGGGCCGGGCGGTTCGCTGGTGCTGGGTTTTGTCGCCGGCGTGGTGTGCTTCTTCAGCGCCACGCGGCTGAAGCACAAGTTCGGCTATGACGACTCGCTCGACGTGTTCGGCGTGCACGCGGTGGCGGGCATCCTCGGCGGCCTGCTGACCGGGCCGCTGGCGTCGCCGGCGCTGGGCGGCTTCGGCACGGTGACCTCGCTGTGGGGACAGCTGTGGATCCAGGCCAAGGGCGTGGGTTTCACCATCGCGTGGAGCGCCGTGCTGAGCTTTGTGCTGCTGAAGCTGATCGACAAGACACTGGGCCTGCGCGTGGACGACGAGCAGGAGATGGTGGGGCTGGATATCGCGCTGCATGAGGAGAAGGCTTACAACCTCTCGTGATGGATCGACTGGCCTCGGTTCGCAAGTTGGAACCCTTCTCCCTCCGGCGACCCGAAGGTAGTCCCCGTGGGAGAGCACGCGGGGAGCGCACATGGATGTGCGCGGCTCTGAGGAGCGAGGAAGGTGCCGGCAGGTGGATGAGGGTACGGCCGGAGCGGTGCACGTCACTCTTGCGCTCCGCCCGTACCCTCACCCCAACCCCTCTCCCGAGGGGAGAGGGGCTCAGCGGTGACGCGCGTTGCGGACTTTCTTCATATGCGAGCGCCCCGCTAAGCTTCATCGCATGACCGATCGCTCCGCCGCCCGCCTCGCCTGGGCCCGCTCCGTTCTCGACGATGCCACGCTTACCCTGGAAGCGGCTTCCGCCGACGCCAGCTTCCGCAGCTACTGGCGCACGCGCCATGACGGCGCGAGCTGGATCGTGATGGACTCGCCGCCCGACCGCGAAGACCCGCGCCCGTGGCTGGCGATCGGCGAGCGCCTCGCCGCCGCGGGCCTGCATGTGCCGGCGGTGCGCGCCAAGGATCTGGACCGGGGCTTCCTGCTGATCGAAGACCTTGGCAACCGGCTGTACCTGTCCGAATTGAACGAGCGCAACGCCGACGCGCTCTATGGCGATGCGATGGATGCGCTGCTGCTGATGCAGACGCGCATGGACTGCAGCGAACTGCCGCCGTTCGATCGCGACATGCTGGTGCGCGGCCTGGAAGTGATGCCGGAGTGGTTCCTCGCGCGCCACCTGGGCCACACGCCCAGCCGCGAAGAATGCGAGGTTCTCGAAGCGGCCTTCGAGCTGATCATCCGCAACGCCTTGGAGCAGCCGCGCTGCTTCGTGCATCGCGACTATCACAGCCGCAACCTGCTGGTGGTCGAGCGCGACAACCCCGGCGTGATCGATTTCCAGGGCGCGCTGGCCGGCCCGGTCACCTACGACCTCGCCTCGCTGCTGCGCGACGCCTACATCGTGTGGCCGCGCGAGCGCGTCGAAGCCTGGGTGGAGTCGTACCGCCAGCGCTTGCTCGGCGCCCGCCTGATCGATGCGAACGTCGATGCCGCACGCTTCCTGCGCTGGTTCGACCTGACCGGCCTGCACCGCCACGTGCGCGTGCTCGGCCAGTTCTATCGGCTGTGGTATCGCGACGGCAAGCCGGCTTATCTGGCCGATGTGCCTGCCGTCTATCGCTACGTCAGCGCAGTGGCGCACAGCTATCCGGAGCTCGCCGATTTCGCCGCGCTGCTGGAACGCCACGCCGCCGGCCGCGACCTCATGCAGGTGGCCGCATGAGGCATGCGCTGGTGTTTGCCGCGGGCCTGGGCGAGCGCATGCGGCCGCTTACTGACCGCACGCCCAAGCCGCTGCTCATGGCAGGCGGCAGGCCGCTGATCGTATGGCATCTGGAAAAGCTCGCGGCGGTTGGCGTGCACTACGTGGTGATCAACACCTCGCATCTGGCGGATCAGTTCCCGGAGACGCTTGGCGACGGTTCGCGCTGGGGCTTGCGCATCCGCTATGCCTACGAAGGCCCCACGCCACTGGAAACCGGCGGCGGCATGCGCAATGCGCTGTCGCTGCTGGGGCCGGAGCCCTTCATCGCGCTCAGTGCCGACATCTACAGCGATTACGACTACGCCCGCTTGCCGTTGGAACCCGCTGGCCTCGCCCATCTGGTGATGGTGCCCAATCCGGATTGGCACGCCGCGGGCGACTTCACGCTGGACGCGGGACAGCTGACGGAGCAAGGCCCCGGCGAGCGGCTTACCTTCGGCAACATCGGTGTCTATCGGCCGGAGTTCGTGCGCGACCATGCGCCAGGGCGCTTCAAGCTGCTGCCGCTCTATCAGCAGGCGATGCGCACCGGCCAGTTGAGCGGCGAACGCTATGACGGCTTCTGGCGCAACCTGGGCAACCCGGCGCAGCTGGCGGAACTGGACGCGCAACTGCGCGGCGGCTGAATCCGGTCGGGCGCGCAACATCCTGCGGGTTGGATAGCACTGCGGCACGGCGTTATTCTGTACTGCCCGGTTCTGTAGCAAGCCCGCAACGCACCTGCAGGATCGACCGCCTCTCCTTGCCAGGTACTGTCGATGGCCGAGTTCTGGTCCCATCTGGTCGATTGGTTCGCCGGCCACGGCGTGCTGCCCGTGCTGCAGCTCCTGCATCTGCAGGGTCTGGCCGGCGATCCCGGGGACATCGCCGAGTCGCTGCTGATCGCCACGCTGCAGCTGGGCATCATCGGCCTGGTCTTCCGCCCGCTGGAAAGCCTGCTGCCGGCCGAGCGCTGGACCGATCGCCGGCTCACCCGCGTGGATTTCCAGTACACGCTGATGATGCTGGTCGGCATCTTTCCCGTCTTCAGCTTCCTGGTGCTGACGCCGGTCGCCAATTATTTCGGCGGCCCCGATGCCGGCCCCGGCGGTGCCAGCGCCTCGCCGCTGGCGATCACGCACTGGGTGCCGTGGCTGAAGCAGCATCCGTGGTTGCTGTTCGGTTGCTATTACGTGGTCTATGACCTCGTCTATTACTGGATGCACCGCCTGCAGCACGCCCTGCCCTGGTGGTGGGCGCTGCACAGCATGCACCACAGCCAGCGGCAGATGAGCTGCTGGACCAACGACCGCGGCAGCCTGGTCGACGGCTTCCTGCAATCGATGGTGCTGGCCACGGTGGGCATCGTGATGGGCGTGGAGCCGGACCAGTTCGCCTGGCTGGTGCTGGTCGGCGAGCTGGTGCAGAACTTCTCGCACGCGAACGTGCGCATCGGCTTCGGGCCGGTATTCGGGCGCGTGTTCGTCGATCCGAAATTCCACCGCCTGCACCACATGCTGGTCGACCCGGAACGGCCCGGCCTGCACAACTGCAACTTCGGGCAGGTGCTGTCGGTATGGGACGTGCTGTTCGGCACCTCGCTGTACGGCATGGCGCCGCGCCCGACCGGCGTGGGCGATCCGACCGTCGACGCCGACAACGAGCACGGCCTGGTCGGGCTGCACTGGGCGGCGTTCAAGCGGTTCTGGGGGGCGGTGCGGCGGCCTGCCGGGTGGAGGCTCGGAGAGGTGGCGTTCGGTCCCGGCTACGAGCCGATCCCGGTGGACCAGTTGGATCTCCACCACATGATCGCGCCCCAGCAAGCCCCGCAGGAGCCGAGCGAGGACGAGGCCGCCCCCGCACTGCGCGTGCCGGCGGGCTGAGCGTTTCCGCGCGGCAAGCAAAATCGCCGGCTTTCGCCGGCGATTATTTTCAGCCGCCCGTGCAGATCGCCTCGGGATACGGCGTATACGTCAGCGTGCACGTCGGCGGGCCGCTGGGACCGCCGTCGCCACCGGTATTGATGCCACCGCTGGTGTCCGGGCAATCCTGCGCCGTGAACGTCTGGTACATGGTCTGGTAACCCCAGGAATACAGATTGCCCTGGCAGTTGTAGTCCCGCTCCCCCACCCGGGTGGTCAGCGAAGCGTCGCTGTAATAGCTGTTCTTGACGTTCACCTTGCCGGGATTCACCGCCCACGCGTAGCCACTGATCAGCATTCCGCCGATCAGCGCGAAAACAACGCGCTTCGTCCTTAAACCTGGTCGCATATTCCTCTCCTTTGCTTAGTGACAACGCCACTACGACGTAATGGCGGAAGAACCCCCTTTCATACGAAAAAAGCCGCGCCGGGAAATCCCGACGCGGCTCCATCGATCGCTTTCAAAAACCCCTGGGCCAATACAAGGCGACAGGGGCTGGCTTGCCTTAGAAGTCGTACGTCACACCGAAGCGGAAGTAGCGCGGCGTGGTGTAGCCACGCGGACGCTTGTAGTTCGCGCCGAGGTTGTACTCGTAGATGTACGTCTCCTGCTGCGAGTTCAGCACGTTGAACGCGTCCATCGTGAAGGCCAGCTTGTGATCGGCGAAGGCCGGACGGTACTGGACATTCAGCGACACGGTCTTCTGCCAGGGCAGACGACCGGCCGAACCCGACGGCGACGGCTTGCCGTTGCACCAGTGGTAGTACGGACCGTCGTAAGCCGGCGAGGTGCCGTTCGGGCCGTAGTAGTCCAGGCAGTCGTACGGAGCGCCGGAGATCAGGTTGACCACGCCGCCGACCATCCACTCAGGCGTGACCTGGTAGCTGCCGTAGGCCTTGAACTGATGCTTGTGGTCGTTGTGCAGCACGCCGCCGGCATATTCCATCAGCACCGGGTAATCCCAGTCCTGCGTCGCGGCGATGTCGGACTGACCGATGTCGGACTTCACCTGGCCCTCGGTGTTGCCGTAGGAGCGCGAGAAGACGTAGTCGATGCGGCCCTGCCACTTGCCGTCGAACGGATGCTCCAGGTACAGGTTCAGGCCGTAGTAATCGCGCTTGGGCTTGGCGAAGCCGAAGTCCTTGGCGCTGATCTCCAGCTGGCCGTAGCCGCCGGTGCCGTTGGGCAGCTGGAACACCGCACCGCGGCCCGGGTTGAAGAAGTAGCAACCGCGCAGGCCGGAGACGTCGATGCCCTGCTCGGCGGCCTTGGTCTGGAACAGATCGGTGTAGCAGGTGTCATCGATCATGTTGCGCAGGGTGCGGTACGTCGCCTTCGCGCCGTAGTTCCACTCATCGTTGAGCTTCTTGTCGAAGCCCAGGATGTATTCGTCCTGGTACTGCGCTTTCAGGTTACGCGCCGTCACCGTCTTCGGATCCGGAGCCTGGCCGTACTCGTTGTTCTCGGAGTACGGGGCGCCCGCGCCCTTGGAGGTGTTGACCGGGGTCAGGCCGGTCGGATAACCGGTGGCCGGATCGATGCCCGTGTAGGTGTAGTAGATGCGGGTGTACAGCGAACCGGAGGCACCACGCAGCGCCACGCTGGTCGGCAGCGCGAGGTAGTAGCGGCCGGCGTTGCCGTAGACCTTGAAGCTGGAGTCGCCGTTCACGTCCCAGCTGAAGCCCAGGCGCGGAGCCCACTGCGGCTTGGTCTGGCGGATGTAGGGTTCGCCGTCGCTGTTGTAGTTGGTGAACTGGTCGTTGCGCAGACCCATCTTGACCATCCAGCGATCATTGATCTGCCAGGTGTCTTCGATGTACTGAGCGCGCTGCTCCACGCGAACCGACGCGGCGGTCTTGAAGAAGTACTGCGCCACGTAGTAACCGGTGGCGCCGCCCGGGTAGTTGGCCGGGGCGTCGACCAGCACGTTGCCGGCGTTGTCTTCGGCGATCGGCGAGTTCGGGTTCGAGCGGTGGTTGTACTCCCACGCGTAGCCGGCGTTGGTCGGGATGTACGAACCGTCGTTCAGGTCCTGCGTGCGCTGGTTGTCGATACCGGCCGTGATGGTGTGGCTGCCCAGCACGTAGGTGACGTCGAAGCGGTAGTTCGCGCCCTTGGTCTGGTGCGACGGATCGGTGGTGGTCAGCACGGTCTGCGTGTTGCCGATACCGGTGCTGCTGCCGCCGTTCAGGGCCGGGTTCTGCAGGTCGGGGCTGAGCACGTTGGTCAGGCCAGCGTTGAAGTCGCTGCCCAGGCTCGTCCACAGGTCGGTCTTCTGCTTGCCGTACTGCGCGCTGACGGTCAGCGCGTCGGTGATATAGCCCGTGTACTTCGCGATCCACATGGTGGACGACGTCTTGCTGGGCAGATCCGACTGCAGGAAGTCGCCGCGGGTACGGGTGTCGTTGTCGTACGCGTAGATGTTGCCGTCGTAGTTATGCTTGGTCGACGCACCGGTCAGCTCGATGATGTGGCTGTCGGTGATGTTCCAGTCCAGCTTGGTGTACCAGCTCGGATCGGAGAAGTGGCGGCGCACTTCCGTGCCGGAGGCGACGGTGTTGACCAGCTTGTCGTCGGACTTGTTGCCTTCCACCGACGCGAACATGAACAGCTTGTCCTTGATCAGCGGACCGCCGACGTAGGCGCTGGCGATTTCGCTCGAGCCCTTGTTCTCGTTGCGGTACTGGTACAGCTTGCCGTTGCTCAGGCGGATGTTCTTCGGATCCGAGCGCAGCGCTTCCGGGGTCCACAGCACCTGGCCACCGAAGTGCCAGTCGTTGGTGCCGCGCTTGCCGACCATGTTGATCACGCCGCCGTCGGAACGGCCGAACGCGGCGCTGTAGCCGCCGGTCAGCGTTTCCTGCTGCTCGATCGAGCCGTACGGCAGGTCGATGCCGCCCAGGCCGTTGAGCGGGTCGGTCACGTTCATGCCGTTGATGTAGTACGCGTTCTCGGCCACCGAGGCGCCGCCGAACGAGACCAGCGACTGACCGCTCGGGCCGGTGAAGAAGCCGCTGCCCTGCACGGCGCCCGGCGCCAGCAGCGCGATGGCTTCCGAGGAACGGGCCAGCGGCAGCCTGGCCAGCTGCTGCGAGGTGATCACGGTGCGCGAGTCGACGCCGGTGACGTCGATCGCCGGCAGCGCGTTCGCGGTGACCGTCACGGCCGACAGCGACGAGGCATTGCCGGCGGACGCAAACGAGACTTCCGTGTTGCCGCTGACCTTGATGGTGACGTCCTTGCGGGTGTCGACCACCGAGCCACCCTTCTGCAGCGACACGCTGTAGGTGCCGACCGGAAGGTTGTTGACCTGGTACTTGCCCGAGGCGTCGACCGGCACCTGGCGGGTCAGACCGGAGTTGCTGGTGACGACCACGGTGTCGCCGGGTTCGGCCTGACCGTAGATGCCGCCGGTGGTCGACTGGGCGAAGGCCGTGCCGGCCAGGCCCATCGCCAGAGCCGTGGCGAGCGCCGTATAGCGCAGATAACCGCGATTCAACGAACGAAAACTCATTTGGATCTCCCCGAAAAAGCCCACTTGGGGGGTGGGCAAAACTGAGCAAAATCGCCCAGGCGAGCTGGGCGACAGGCCAAGAGGTTGCAAGACTGCACCTGTAGGAAACTCCCCCTGCAGATTGCCCCTGCATTCCCCGTTGCGACGACGATTTCTTGCGGGCCTCCCGTGGCTGTAAGCAAGCTGTCGTCTGACTGTCGCAACTGGAACACTCCGGAAAATAACGTCGACCGTTACATCAAGTCAACATTTACTTAATGAATCGCATAGCGCCGCGGTTTCACCGCCCCATTCGGGGTTCCCTTCTTGCGGATCAGGCGGCGAAAGCCTGCGCTCCCTCCGGCAAGGCCTTGAGTGCACTCGTAAAAACTTGCGCATAATCGCGGCAAGTAATTGCGTTCCGGCACTTGCCGATAGCCCATTGACATTAGCGTGGGCATTTTGTCGGTAATCGGAATTCCTATACCGGACGCTTAAAAAGCGTGCATAAAAAAGCCCGGCGCGAGGCCGGGCTTCTCAGGTCCTGATGCGGCGGCTTACGGCCGGCGCGCCAGTTCCGGGTTCTCCTTGGTCTGCGGCATCAGGTCCTGCTTGGACACGCCCAGCCACAGCAGGATCGGGCTCGCCACGAAGATCGAGGAGAGCGTACCGACCAGGATGCCGATCAGCATGGTGATGGCGAAGCCCTGCACCACCGCGCCGCCGATGAAGTACAGCGCGGCCATGGTGATCGCGGTGAACAGCGAGGTGATGATGGTTCGCGACAGCGTGCTGTTGATCGAGCGGTTGAGCACTTCCACCGGCTCGGCCTTGCGCGCCAGGCGGAACAGCTCGCGGATACGGTCGAACACCACCACCTTGTCGTTGATCGAGTAGCCGATCACCGCCAGCACCGAGGCCAGCACGGTCAGGTCGAATTCGCGGCCGGTGATCGCCAGCACGCCGAGGGTGACCAGCACGTCGTGCACCTCGGTCGCCAGCGCGGCGATGGCGAAGCGCCGCTCGAAGCGGACCCACAGGTACAGGCCGATGCCGAGGATCACGAAGATCGCGGCGACGGTGCCGTCGCTGCGCAGCTCGTCGCCGACCTGGGAGCTGACCGAGGAGCGGCTCTTCAGCTGGGCGTCCGGCCGCGCCGCCTTCAGCGCACGGCTGACCACGTCGGAGACCTTGTCCAGGTTGACCTTGCCCTGGTCCAGCATCGCCGCGGTGGGCTGCATGCGGACCGAGACCTCCTTGGTGCCGCCCAGGCTCTGCACCACGGCGTGCTCCATGCCCGCCTTGGCCAGCGCCTCGCGCACGTCGGCCACGGCCACCGGCTGCTGGTAGCTGATCTCGGCGGAGATGCCGCCGGTGAAGTCCAGGCCGTAGTCGAGGCCGCGCACGGCCAGCAGGGCGATCGAGACGAGCATCAGCAGCACGGCGATGCCGATGCTGACCTTGCGCATGCCCAGGAAGTTGACGTTTGCGTTGTGGTTGAAGATTTCCATGCTTGATTCCTCTTCAGACCGACAGCGTCTTGAGCTTGCGATGGCCGTGGATCAGCGCGGTGATCGCGTGGGTCACGGTGACCGAGGTGAACATCGAGGTAAGGATGCCGATCAGCAGCGTCACGCCGAAGCCGCGGATCGGGCCGGAACCCATCGTGGTCAAAGCCAGCGCGGCGATCAGGTGGGTGACGTTGGCGTCCAGGATGGTCGCCCACGCCTTCTCGTAGCCGGCGCGGATCGAGGCATGCGGCGAGGAGCCGTTGCGCAGCTCTTCTCGCACGCGTTCGCAGATCAGCACGTTGGCGTCGATCGCCATGCCCAGCGTCAGCACGATACCGGCGATGCCCGGCATGGTCAGGGTGACGCCGACCAGCGACATCACCGCGACCAGGATCACCAGGTTGAAGAACAGCGCCACGTCGGCCACCAGGCCGAACAGCTTGTAGTAGATGGCCGCCGCCAGCAGCACCAGCCCCAGGCCGATCAGCACGGCCTTCATGCCCTTGGCGATGTTGTCCTGGCCAAGGCTGGGACCGATCACGCGCTCCTCGACGATGTCGATCGGCGCGGCCAGCGAGCCGCCCTTCAGCAGCAGGGCCAGCTCGGAGGCTTCCTTGGCGCTGCGCAGGCCGGTGGTCTGGAAGTTCTTGCCGAACACGCCGTTGACGGTGGCGTAGTTGATCACTTCCTCGGTGATCTTCGGCGTGCGCACTTCCTTGCCGTCCACCACCTTGGTCTCGACCACGCGCTCGACATAGACCACGCCCATCGGCTTGCCGACGTTGCTGGTGGTGAAGTCGAGCATCTTCTTGGCGCCGGCGGCATTGAGCGTCACCGACACCATCGGCGAGCCGCTCTGCTGCTCGGTGCCGGAAGCGGCGTCGACCAGCTGGTCGCCGGTGACGATGATCTTCTTGCTCAGCAGCACCGGGTTGCCGCGCTGGTCCTTGTACAGGCGCGCATCCGGCGGCACGCTGCCGGTGCGCTGCGCATCCATGGCCTGCTGCGGGCTGCCGTAGCCGGCGCGGTATTCCAGCGTGGCGGTCGCGCCGATCAGCTTCTTGGCCTCGGCGGTGTCCTGCACGCCGGCCAGCTCGACGATGATGCGGCTGTCGCCCTGCTGCTGGATGATCGGCTCGGACACGCCCAGTGCATTGATACGGTTGCGCAGCGTGCCCAGGTTCTGGCGCACGGCGTTGAGCGAGATGTCGCGCAGCTTGTCGGGGCGCAGCACGGCGTTGAGCACGAAGCGGTCGCCGGTGACCTGGCCGTCCTGCACGGAGAGGTCCGGATACTCGGCGGCGATGGCGTTGGCGGCCGCGGTGCGGTCCGCGGCGGAGCGCAGCACCACCGCCACGCCCTGCCCGCGCACGGCATTGCGGCTGACCGAGTCGTAGCGGATGTTCTTGTCGCGCAGCATGCTGCGGATGTCATCCGCGTAGCGCGTTTCCTGCTTGTCCACCACGTCGCTCTGGTCCACTTCCATCAGGAAGTGCACGCCGCCCTGCAGGTCCAGGCCCAGCGGCATGGAGCGGGCGAAGATCATCGACAGCCAGTGCGGCACGGTGGACTTCAGGTTGAAGGCCACGGTGTAGTCGTCGCCCAGCGCCGCCTTGATGGCGTCGCCGGCGGTCTTCTGCACGTCGGCGTTGCCGAACGCCACCAGCAGGTGGTCGTTGCTCAGCTCGGCGCTCTGGTAGGCGATGTTCTGCTGCTTGAGCGCATGCAGCGCCTTTTCCTGCAGCGCCTGGTTGACCACGCCGTTGCGATTGGCCGTGACCTGCACCGCCGGCTGCGGCAGGAACGCGTTGGGCAACGCGTAGACGATGCCCAGCACCAAAACGATGGCGACCAGGAAATATTTCCAGCGTGGAAAATCACTCATGCCTTGCATCCGTCAGAGCCGCGGCACGGGGGCCGCGGCGGTAGCATCGTTCGCGTTGCGGCGAGGCCGTCCGCCCCCGCGGGACGGCCTTCGGCGGATGGCTCCGCCGGCTTCCTGGTTCCGTCAGGACGACTTCAGCGAGCCCTTCGGCAGCACCTGGGACACGGCGCCCTTCTGCACCTTGATCTTCACGTTCGGGGCGACCTCGAGAGTGATGAACGACTCGCCCACCTCGTCCACGCGGCCGGCGAGGCCGCCGTTGGTCACCACTTCGTCGCCCTTGGCCAGGGCCGTGACCATCGCGCGATGTTCCTTCTGCCGCTTCATCTGCGGGCGGATCATCAGGAAGTAGAACACCACGAACAGCAGGATCAGCGGACCGAAGGTCATCAGCGGGTTCGGCGCCTGGGCACCGGCGGCCGGCGCGGCCTGGGCGATCACGAAAGTGCTGGCAAAGTTCATCTTCTTGTCTCGTAAGTAGCGGTGCCGGCTGAAATTTCCGCCGGAAGCCTGAAAAAGATCGTGGATTATGCCACGCCCCCCGGTTCCCACGCACACGGGCCGGATGGCCTGGCTCGGACAGGAGCGGGGTTTATGGGGTTCCCCGGGGGGCGCTTGCAAGCAGGCCGGTGCGTTTTACCCCGATTTCCCCCAACCTGGCGGCGGTGTTTGGGTTCGCCTGCGGCTTACCCCAACCTACGTCAATCCATGCGCCTCGCGTAAAACTCCGCCACGAACTCCTCCAGCTTCCCGGCCGCGATCGCCTCGCGCAGCCCCGCCATCAGGCGCTGGTAATGCCGCAGGTTGTGCATGGTGGCGAGCTGGCTGGCCAGGATCTCGTTGCAGCGGTCCAGATGTCGCAGGTAGGCGCGGCTGAAGCCGCCGGCGCAGGCGTAGCAGTCGCAGCCTTCCTCGATCACCCGCGTGTCCATGGCGAACTTGGCATTGCGGATGCGCAAAGTGCCTTCGGCGGTGAACAGGAAACCGTTGCGCGCGTTGCGGGTGGGCATCACGCAGTCGAACATGTCGATGCCGCGGCGCACCGCCTCGACGATGTCCTCCGGCCGGCCCACGCCCATCAGGTAGCGCGGCTTGTCCGCCGGCAGCAGGGGCACGGTGAAGTCCAGCGTGTGGTTGCGCTCGGCCTCCGGCTCGCCCACCGCCAGGCCGCCCACGGCGTAGCCGTCGAAGCCGATGCCGACCAGGCCCTCGGCGGAGCGGCGACGCAGGTTCTCGTACACGCTGCCCTGCACGATGCCGAACAGCGAATTGGGATTGTGCAGGTCGTCGAAGGCGCGGCGCGAGCGCTCGGCCCAGCGCAGGCTCAGCTCCATCGAGGTGGCGGCCACCTTCTCCGTGGCCGGATACGGCGTGCACTCGTCGAAGATCATCGCCACGTCCGAATCCAGCGTCTTCTGGATGCGCATGGACTCCTCGGGCGAGAGGAACACCTTCGAGCCGTCCACCGGCGAGGCGAAGGTCACGCCCTCTTCGGTGATCTTGCGCTTGTGCGCCAGCGAGAACACCTGGAAGCCGCCGGAGTCGGTGAGGATCGGCTTGTCCCAGCCGATGAAGCGGTGCAGCCCGCCGAACTGTTCCACGATCTCCAGGCCGGGCCGCAGATACAAATGGAAGGTGTTGCCCAGGATGATCTCGGCGCCGATCTCGACGATGTCGCGCGGCGTCATCGCCTTGACCGAGCCATAGGTGCCCACCGGCATGAAAGCCGGGGTTTCCACCGTGCCGCGGTCGAAACTGAGCCGGCCACGCCGGGCCGCGCCGTCGGTGGCGGAGATGTCGAAACGGAGGGAAGTCATCGGGAGATTATCGCCGGTTTGGCTCAACCTCCCAAGTTGGAGTCCTTCTCCCTCCGGGAGCACGCGGGGAGGGCACAGGGATGTGCCCGGCTTTGAGGAGCGAGGAAGGTGGCGGCAGCCGGATGAGGGTACGGGCGGAGCGGTGCGCCTCGCTCCGCCCGTACCCTCACCCCAACCCCTCTCTCCCACAGGGACTACCTTCGGGTCGCCGGTGGGAGAGGGGCTCAAGCCTAGATGCCACATCCAGCGCCCATGTTGGGGTTCGCCTTTGGCTCACCCCAACCTACGTCAGCTGCGGGGCAAGATCATCATCGCGTCGCCATACGAGAAGAACCGATACCGCTGCGCCACCGCATGCCGGTACGCCTGCAGCACGAACTCCCGCCCCGCCAGCGCGGACACCAGCATCAGCAGGGTCGACTGCGGCAGGTGGAAGTTGGTGATCAGGCCGTCGATGCTGCTGAACTTGTAGCCCGGGAAGATGAAGATCTGCGTCTCGCCCGCGAACGGCCGCAGCTCGCCGTCGCGGCAGGCGCTCTCCAGCGCGCGCACCACCGTGGTGCCGACCGCGATCACCCGCCCGCCGCGCGCCCGCGCGCGACGCACCTGCTCGACCAGCCCCGCGCCGACATTGAGCCATTCGCGGTGCATCTGGTGATCCTTGATCTCCTCGGCGCGCACCGGCTGGAAGGTGCCGGCGCCGACATGCAGGGTCACGTAGCCGAAGTCCACGCCCAGCTCGCGCAGCTGCGCCAGCATGGCCTCGTCGAAATGCAGGCCGGCGGTGGGCGCGGCCACCGCGCCGGGCTCGCGCGCGAACACGGTCTGGTAGCGCTCCAGGTCGCTGGCGTCGGCATGGCGCTCGATGTAAGGCGGCAAAGGCATCTCGCCCAGGCGGCGCAGCAGGCGCTCCAGCGGCTCGGGCGATTCGAAGCGCAGGCGGAAGAACTGGCCGTCGCGGCCCAGCACCACCGCATGGCTGCCATCGGCCAGCTCGATGCGCCCGCCCTCCTTCGGCTTCTTGCTCACGCCCAGCTGGGCGGTCGCCTCATGCGCGCCGGTGACGCGCTCGAGCAGGATCTCCACCGCGCCGCCGCTTTCCTTGCGCCCGTACAGCCGCGCCGGCAGCACGCGGGTGTCGTTGAAGATCATCAGGTCGCCGGCGCGCAGCAGCGTGGGCAGCTCGCGGAACATGCGGTCCTGCAGCGCCTGCGCCTGTGTATCCAGCAGCAGCAGGCGGCTGGCCGAACGCTCCGGCAGCGGGGCCTGGGCGATCAGTTCGGGCGGCAGGCGGAAATCGAAATCTGACTTCTTCAACGGTCGGCTCGGCAGAGGCCGCGGGCGGCGGGCGATGGGCGGCGGGAAATGGCGCATTATCCCGCAGCCCGGCCGCCCCGGCACGCTTTACGCGGTTTTGGCCGTCCGCCTGCGGCGGCGCACGACGGTAAAACTGACGAGACCGATCACCAGCACCAGGCCGCCGGTGAGCAACGGCACGTTATGCCGCACCGCACGCCTGGCCTTCACCACATAAAGATGCCGCTGCATCACCCGGGCGCTGGCGAAATCCGGCTCCGGGCAGCTCTCGCCGAAGTGCTCGGCCCACGGCACGTACGCGCCCTGCTTCACATAGCGGTCGTACAGCGCCTTGGCCTTGAGCAAGCGTTCCGGCACCACCGGCGGCGTGCCGTCGCCGTTGTCGCCGTAGTCCGGCGGGCCGTCGAGCATCCAGCCGCTGGCCTTGCACAGCACCGCGGCGAAAGCTTGCGAACGCGGCGGCAGCAGGTCGGCCGCGCTGGCGGCGCGGTCGGCGGCGAGATAGCGGTAATGGAAGCGGCGATCGGGCTTGGGCGCGGTGTCGGCGTAGCGCTGGCGCTCGCCGTCGGTGACCAGGGATTGCTTGAGGTCGTCGGCGCTGTGCCCGCTGCCGCCCTGGAAGCCGCCGCCCATGTCGTTGTAGTCCGGCCCCTGCTCGTAGCCGAACAGCTCCATGCCCAGCTCGCGCTGGATCGCCGCCGCCTCGTAGCGGGCCTCGGCCTTGCCGATGTCGGTCCAGGCATGCTCGGCATCGTGCAGTTCTTGAGCGAATTCGCGCGCCTTGGCGCGCAGGTCGTCCTTGCCGAAACGCGGGTCGCCGCTGGCCGGGAAATAGTCCTGCGCTTCGTCGTAGCGGCCGGCGCGCATCAGGCGCCTGGCCAACACCCAGCGCAGGTTGTCGCCGAACGGCGCCGAGCCGGGGTAATAGCCCGGCGCGGACGAGCCCGGCCTGGCCGGCGCCGGCGGCGGCGAGGCCGGCACGCGCGCATCGATGAAGCTCTTCAGCTCCTCGATGGTGAGCACGCGCTCGGCCAGGTAGGTCACGTCGTTGCCGAAGCCGATGCCGCTGGTCTCGTCCGCGGGATAGAACTCGTTGCCGCTGCCGCCCACCGCGACGGCGGCGTCGTACAGCCGCCCCATCGCCTCGACGTATTCGCCGCGCGCCAGCGCCAGCACGCCCTGCTCGCCGACCAGCAGGTGGGTGTTGTCGGGATCGATGCTGGCTTTGGGATCGTTGGCCTTGGGAAAGGCTTTCACCGCTTCGGCATAGGCGGCCGTGGCCGCGGCGAGGTCGCCTTTCTGCAGCGCCAGCTTGGCGCGCACCCAGCTCGACAGCGGGCCGGGCGCCTTGTCGACCAGCTTGGCCGCCAGGTCGTAGCGGCCGGCGCGATAGGCCAGCGCGGCCAAGCGATCGGCGCCTTCCACATGCTCCAGCCCACGCTGCTCGATCGCCGCCACCAGCGCCACCAGGCTCGGGTTGGGCTTGCTGGTCGTGCTCTTGCCGTCGGGCGCTTCGCTGAGCACGTCATCCGTGCGCGCCAGCGCATAGATGACCAGCAGGCGCTGCGACACCGGATGATCGATCAAGCTGGCGGCGAGCTCGTCATCGCGCAGCGCATTGCCGGCCAGGATGGACAGCGACTGCACCGCGCTGCCCGAACCATGCCCGGCCTGCGCGGCGTACAGCGTGACGGCGTGCTTGATGTCGTCCGGCGCCAGGCGCAGGCCACAATCGTTGTCGGGGCCGGCGATTTCGTTCCAGGCGCAGGGCTTGCCGTCGACATACAGATGCAGGCGCGCCTCCTCGCCGAAGCTGGACAGCGCCAGGCCCAGCGTATCGCTGCCGCCGTCGAGCGCACGCGTGCGCGCCAGCTGGAAGGCCTTGGCCGCGGCATCGCTCTCGCGCTTGAACGCGGCGGCATCGCCGGCCTGGTCGCGGGCGCGCTCGGCATGGATGCGGCCGAGCATGTACGCCGCCCACACCGCGCGCAGCTTCGCCTGTTCCGGCGGCAGCGCCAGCACTTTCTCGAAGCTGGCGACGGCGTGGTCCATGGCGGGACCGGTGGAAACCAGGCAATGCTCGGCCGGTGCCGCCTCGCTTGCGGCGCCCTCGCCTTCGCAGGCGCCCTGCGCGATCTCGAAGTCCGCCGCGCCGGCGGCATACAGGCGCAGATCCTCGGGCAGGCCGGTGCTCTTTGCGTAGACCTCTGCACCGCTCTGCAGCTGGTTCAGCGACTGGAGTTGCGTCCATTGCTCCGGCGTCAGGCCCAGCGACTTGGCCATCGCCGCGGCGTCGTCCGCCTTGGGCGCTTCGTCCGGCGCATCGCCGGGAATCTTGTCGGTGGCGGGCAGCAGGTCGGCCGCCTCGAAGGCGAAGCTGTTCCGCGGCGTGGTCTTCAGCGTGGTCTCGCGATGATCCAGCAGCTGGCTGGGAAAATCGGGGCCGCAGGCCCAGACGGCGGCTCCCGCGATGCCGGCGAGCAGGCCGGCCGCAATCCATTGGCGCTTGTACATCCGAATCCTTCCCTTGGGGAGACGCTTGACCTGCGAATGATGCGGGGAAAGCCGGCGCAGCGGAATAGCCGGCTCAAGGCGCCAGCGCAGGTTGCCCGGCGGCGTCGCCGCAACGCGCCCAGCCGACGGCGCGCTGGTAGTGTGCGCGCAGCCAGCCGTCGCGCTCGCGTCGCAAGAAAGGGCGACCTTCCCGGTAGGCCAACGCATAGCCGTTCACCCCATCGGCAATGGTGCAGCCCACGGGCAGCTCGATGCGGGACGGCAGGCGCGCATCCACTTCGCCGTCGTTGCGCAGGACCACGTCCGATGCGCCGGGCGCCGCACCGGGCTGGAAGAACACCGCCAGCGTTTCCTTGAGCGGTGCGCCGGCCATTACCGCGCGCCAGGTGGGCAGGCTCCAGGCGCGTGCGTCCTGCACGGTAGGCAGGCGGAACCACACGATGCCGGCCAGGTGCGCGGGCGGATCCTTGCGCAGGCCGGCCAGCAGCTTTGCCACCTCGGCCGGCGCGGCAACCAGCTCGCTCGCCTCGCGGCCGCCGGCCAGCAAGGGCGCCTCGCTTTCGATGGCGACGACGCGCCCGTTGTCGTCCCAGGACACGCGCGAACCGTAGGTGGGCAGCGCGACGCGGAACCGCTTGCCGACACGCGCGGCGAACCGGTCGATCCAGCTGCGCGCCAGCGCAGGTTCGAACAGGCCCGCGCGCGGCGATTGCACCGCATGCACCTGCAGCACCACCTCGTCGACCTGCGCGGTCACGCGCTCCAGTTCGCCGGAAGCAAGCCAGGCCGGCAAGGCGGTGATCGACAGCGGCGTCGTGCCCAGGTCGCGCTTGAGCCGCGCCAGGAAATCCGCGTAGGCCGGCAAACGCGCGGTACCGCAGTCGTGATCGATCTCGATGCCGGCAAGCGGCAGGTCTTTCCAGCGCTCACGCAGGACGAGCGTCTGCGCAAGCAAGGCGTCCGCATCCCACTGCGGCAACTGCCCGTCGATGCGCACCACCAGCACCACCGGCCGGTGCGTGGCGGCCAGTGCCGCGCGATCCACCGCCACGGGCTGCAACTGGCCGTGCGCATCGGTCTGCGCGGCCAGCACGCGCCATGTACGGATCAGGTCGGCCGATTGCGCCAGCGCGGAGGTGACCGCGGGGTTCCATTGGCGCTGCCAGACATAGGCATCGTGCGGCAGCGGCGCGGACGGATGCTGGCAGGCGGCCACGCAGGCACAGGCCATCGCCACGGCCAGCCAGCGCAGCCCCCTCCTCCATGCCTCGCGCACCATGCGTCCCTCCCGCCAGAGCAGCGCGCATTCTAGCCGCACGAAAAAAAACGCCGCCCGGAGGCGGCGTCGAAAACGTACCGGCACACAGGCTCAGCCCTTCACGCACAGCACCTGGCGCAGCGTGTGCACCACTTCCACCAGGTCGGTCTGCGCGGCCATCACCGCATCGATCGACTTGTAGGCCGCCGGCGATTCGTCGAGCACGCCGGAGTCCTTGCGGCACTCCACGTGCGCGGTGGCCGCTCGGTGCTGGGCCAGCGTGATGCTCTGCTTGGCCATGCCGCGGCTCATCACACGGCCGGCGCCGTGGCTGCAGCTGTGGAAGCTGTCCGCGTTGCCTTTGCCACGCACGATGTAGCTCTTCGTGCCCATGCTGCCGGGAATGATGCCCAGCTCGCCCTCGCGGGCGCTGACCGCGCCCTTGCGGGTGACCAGCAGCGACTCGCCGAAGTGCGTCTCGCGCTGCACATAGTTGTGGTGGCAGTTCACCGCCTGCTTGTCGAGCTGGAACTTCGGCAGGCGGTGGCGCAGCTCGTTGAGCACCCGCGCCATCATCGCTTCGCGGTTGTGCCGCGCGTAGTCCTGCGCCCAGGACACCGCCTCCACGTAGTCGTCGAACAGCGGCTCGCCTTCCATGAAGAAGGCCAGGTCGCGGTCCGGCAGGTGGAAACCCAGCACGCGATGCGCCAGTTGCTCGCGCGCCCGCTCGATGAAGTAGGTGCCGATCAGGTTGCCGGTGCCGCGCGAGCCGGAGTGCAGCATCACCCACACGCGCTCTTCCTCGTCCAGGCACAGTTCGATGAAGTGATTGCCGCCGCCGAGCGTGCCCAGCTGCTGTTCCATCTTGTCGGTGCGGATCCTGCGGTGCTTCGCCTTGATCAGTTCCAGCCGCTGCGCCAGTCCGGACTGCACCAGCCGCGTGCCGATGCCATCCGGGATCCTGCGGTGCTCGCCGCTGCCCACCGGCACGCCACGCTCGATGCTCGAACGCAGCTGCGCCAGGCTGTCCGGCAGGTCCGCCGCGCGCAGCGTGGTGCGCACCGCGGCCATGCCGCAGCCGATGTCTACGCCGACCGCGGCCGGGATGATCGCACCGCGCGTCGGCACCACCGAGCCCACCGTGGCGCCCTTGCCCAGGTGCACGTCCGGCATCACCGCGACCCACGGGCCGACGAACGGCAAGGCCGCGATATTACGCAGCTGCGCATGCGCCTGCGCTTCCAGCGGCACGCCGTCGACCCAGCCCTTGATCGGCTTGGCGCCTTCGGCATGCAGTAATTGATATGAAGTTTCGGTACTCATGTTTGTCGTTCCTTAGGGGCCGCTGCGGCGATTCCTTCCGCCGCACCGGCTGTTTTACTCCTTGAGGGTCACCAGCTGCTTCAGCACGCCATCCAGGCCGCCGAACACGGTCAGCTTGTCGATCTTCTCGGTGACCTTCTCCAGCGCCTCCAATTCCTTCAGGCGCATCAGCACCGGGCTCTCCTCGATCAGCCTGGCGGTGTTGAGGAGGGAACGCGTGGCATTCGCCTCCTCGCGGCGGCGGATCACGTTGGCCTGGGCCGCCTTCTCCGCCTGCACCACGCTGTTCAAGATGTCCTTCATCTCGCCCGGCAGGATCACGTCCTTGATGCCGACGCCCAGCACTTCTACGCCCAGCTCGGCCACGCGGCTGTACACGTAGGCGAAGATGTCGGCGTCGAGCGAGGCCTTGTCGCCCAGCAGCTCGTCCAGGCTCTTGGCCGAGACCGCCTTGCGCAGCCCGTACTGCAGCTCGCGGTAGATGTAATCGCCGTACTTGACCACCTTGGTGCGCGCGGCGACCGGGTCGGTCACGCGCAGGCTGGCGGCCAGGTTCACGCGCAGGCTCACCTTGTCGCGGGTCAGCAGTTCCTGGCCCGACACCTCCAGCGACTGCACGCGCAGCTCGATCACCTCGGCGGCCACGTTCTTCCTGAACTGCCAGAACGCGTAGCTGCCCGGCGCCAGCGTGCGCACCAGCTTGCCGTCGATAAACAGCAGGCCGGCCGACTCCGCCGGGACCTCCAGCGCCAGCGCCACCCTGGACAACAGGCCGAGCTGGCGCAGGCGGTTGACCACGTCGGCCGGCACTTCCAGCGTGCCGGCCAGCGGCAGCAGGCGCAGTTCCACCGGCACCAGGTCCTTCCAGTACAGCTTGCGCGTACCCGGTGCGAGCACGTCTTCCAGCTTGCCGTTCTTCAGCACCAGGCCGACCTGGTCGACGCCGACGTCGGCCAGCAGGAAGCGCGGCGCCAGCCGCGTATCCATGCCGGCCATCAGCGCCTCGGCATCGCTGCCGGCGTATTCGGCGCGCGCCACGTTGTGCAGCACGACGGCGATGCGGCCGAGCGGATCGAAACAGCGGTACACGCCGGGGGCGAGCACCTGCTGCAGTCGACGGTTGCGGTACAGCAGACCGCGCTCGCCGTCGCCGACCACGATTTGCTTGATCCAGAACATGGGAGTGACTCCTTTTATCCCGTTATTCGGGTCGCCTTCTATTAATGCCTTTCGCACGGACGATCCGTGGCGCGCGAAAAACCGCCTTGATAATCAACGGGCGTAACACGCCCTCCCTCTCGGGATAATCGGCCATAAACCTTTTCATGGCCGATCGAATTAATAGGGTGGAAGCGCCCCTGGCGTCGGCGACGCGGGACCGTCGCGCCTCCACGGGGGAGACGGACGCCATCCGCTTGCCGGCGAACCTCCGCCCCATTTCGGGACGACGGTCCGGCGTGGCCTGCGCTGCGGCGACGAAGGCTCACCTTCCCTGATGAGGCCTTCGGCGCCGCGCGGGGCGCTTCCTGTGCTGGGAGCTTTCGCTCCCGGGGTTTGGAGCGGGAATCGAACCCGCGACACCCGGCGTGTCAGGCCGATGCTCGACCACTGAGCTTTCCAAAGCAGCGACGTGCCGGATTCGAACCGGCGGCCAATGGCATGCGAAGCCAATGCTCTACCCGACTGAGCTAACGTCATTCGCGAAACACCGAACGTGCAGGCCCGGCATACGCTGCCGGCAAAGCCGCGCGCACCGGACGGGCGCTTGAACCCGTACCGCTGGAGCCTGTCGTGGCGATGCTTCGCATGGCCGGCTGTCGCCAACCGGTCATGCGTGTGGGCGCAAAGCACCCGAATCCTGTTGAAACACTGCCGATTACCCGCCCGCCCGTACCGAAGCATCAAGGCACAGCGCATCCAAGCGCCGCTCGCGGTCGCCCCTGCTTCGGTCGCGATGCGGCCGGATGCCTCAGGGCGGAAGTGGTCTTCCGGTCATCGACAGTCCCATCACCTTCCGGTGCATGAACTCGTCCTTGCGAACGCCGAAAACAAAACGCCCCCGGGTGGTGAACCCGAGGGCGTTCGCGTTGCCTCGGGAGATCGGGGTGACCGATCTCCGCGCAAGCTTGAGATCAGTCGATATGGATGAAGCAGCCGCCCAGCGCCGGCCGCATGCCATGCACGCACGGCAGCGCGTCGCGGCTTTCGCGCGAGGACAGCGTGTTGTGAGTGACGTGGAGCGACATGGGTTTAATCCTGGCCTTTTCAGTTAATGCACATCGCCGCTATTGGCGAGGCGCGAACATTACGCGAGCCCGATTATCGAAGCAAGCATTTTTTTAACGCTTAAGAATAATTCTTACAGCCAGCCTTTCTGGCGCGCGAGGCGATAAGCCTCGATGCGATTGGCGACACCCAGTTTGCCGATCGCCTCGGAAAGATAATTGCGCACCGTGCCATGCGAGAGATTCAACTGCGCGGCGATCTCGCTGGCCGATTGCCCTTCGCCGGCAAGGCGCAGCACCTGCCGCTCGCGGTCGTTCAAGGGATCGGCTTCCGACCATGCTTCGAGCGCAAGCTGCGGATCGATCGCGCGGCCGCCGCGATGGACCATGCGCAGCGCCTCGGCCAGGTTCTCCGCCGGCGCGTCCTTCAGCAGGTAACCCGACACGCCCGCATCCAGCGCGCGGCGCAGGAAACCCGGACGGGCGAAGGTGGTCACGATGATCACCTTCATCGGCAGCTCGTGGCGCTGGATGCGCTGCGCCAGTTCGAGGCCGGTGATGCCAGGCATTTCGATGTCGGTGACCAGCACGTCGGGCTTCAGGCGCTGCACTTCGCGCCACGCGGCTTCGCCGTCCGCCGCGGAGCCGAGCACTTCGATATCCGACTCGAGATTGAGCAGCGCGGTCAACGCGCCGCGCACCATCGCCTGGTCTTCCGCGAGCAGTACGCGAATCATGCGGCGCTCTCCGGCAGGCTCGCAGGGGCCGCGTGCGCCAGCCTGGCCAGCGGCACCTCGATGCGCAGGCAGGTGCCGCGCCGCTTCGGCGAATCGATCTCCAGGCTGCCGCCCAGGGCCCGCACGCGCTCACGCATGCCGCTGACGCCGTTGCCGTGCGCGGCAAGCCCGCCGCAACCGTTGTCGCTGATGTGCATCTGAAACCTTGCCTTGTCGTGGACGAAACGCACGCTGGCCGCACTGGCGCGGGCGTGGCGATGGATATTGGTGACCGCCTCGCGCAGCACCAGCGCCAGCGGCGCCTCGACCGCGGGAGGCAGCGCGCTGCCTTCCGGCAGTTCGCTGTCGAAGCTCACGCCGGAGGCTTCCAGCATCAGGCGCGCGGAGATGATTTCCGAAGCGAGGTCGCTGCGGCGCATGCCGGTCACCGCGGCGCGCACTTCGGCCAGCGCATGGCGCGCCACGCGCTCCACTTCGGTCATTTCCTGCTGTGCACGCGGCGGGTCTTCCAGCGCCAGGCGACGCGCCAGTTCGGACTTGATCGCGACCAGCGACAGCGTATGCCCCAACAGATCGTGCAGGTCGCGGCCGATGCGCTCGCGCTCGGCCAGCATGGCCAGGCGGCGCACTTCGATCTGCGTCAGGCGCAGGTCGGCGTCCTTGCGCAGATTGTTGATGTAGAGAAAGTTGCTGGATCCGCCGAGGACGGCGCCGACGAACATCACCAGCATCACCCACCAGGGCACCTGGACCCAGAGCACGGTGGCCAGCAGCGTCGCCAGCGCGATCATGGCCACGCCCCGCAGCCACAGGCGATACGAAGGCGACGCCGACAAGGCGGTGCAGGCGCTGACCACATAGCCCAGCGCCACCGGATTGGCCCGCCACAGGCCCAGGCCCATCACGACCATGCCCATCACATACCAGTGCAGGCGGCGCGAGGAACCGAAATACACCTGCGCGTGCAGATAGAGGAAAACCGCCATGCTCAGCAAGGTCGGCGCGAACCACGACCAGGCAAAGCCATGCACGCTGAAAGGCACGACCGGCAGCATCACCACCCAGATGGCCTGCCCCAGCGCCGAGCGCAGCACGAACGCCGGCGAGCGGAGCTGGCTGTACAGCGAATCCGGCGCGGGCGCGAACGGCAGGCGCATCACACGCTCGTCGACTGCGGCCGCGGCGCAGCTTCCATGGCCACAGGCTGCAGCAGCTTCGGCTGCGGCCATGGCACGGTGACCAGCAGCACGGTGCCGCGGCCGCGTGGCGATTCGATGCTCAGATGGCCGCCCAGCGCGCGCACGCGTTCGCGCATGCCGCACAGGCCGTTGCCGTCTTCGCCGACGCCGCCGCGGCCATCGTCACTCACGCGCAGGCGCAAGGTGTGGGCATCGCGTTCCAGGTCGATGCGCGCCTTGCTCGCCTGCGCATGGCGGGCGATGTTGGTGACGGCCTCGCGCAGGATCAGCGACAGGCCGCGCTCGATCTCCGCCGGCATGTCGGCTGGCGGCGCCAGGTAATCCAGGTGTACGCGGGAGGATTCCAGCAGCAGGCGTGCCGACGCGAGCTCCGCGGCGAGGTCGGTGGCGCGGATGCCGGTGACCGCCGAGCGCACTTCCGCCAAGGCATGGCGCGCCACGCGTTCGGCTTCGGCCACCTCGCGCTTGGCCGCCTCGGTATCGCGGTCGAACAGCTTGCGCGACAGCTCCAGCTTCAGCGTGATCAGCGACAGCGTATGCCCGAGCAGGTCGTGCAGGTCGCGGCCGATGCGCTCGCGCTCGGCGGTGGCGGCAAGGCGGCGCACTTCTTCCTGCGACAGCTTCAGCGCCGCGTCCTTCTCGTGCGCATAGCGTTCGACGTGGGTCACGACGGCGATGATGATGGTCGTGCAGGGGATCGACACCAGCGCCTGCCACGGATAACCGATGAAACCCGCCACGACCACATAGAAGGAATTGGCCAGCAACAGGCGCAACAGCAAGGGCATGATCCGCTTCGCGCTGGCCATGCTGTACGACACGCAGCCGTAGACGAAATACGCCATGCCGCTCGGGTACCACGGCGCCAGCACGATGCTCATGCCCATCAGCCCGATCGCGTAGCGCGGAGCGATCCGCCGCGCCGCCAGCATCGACTTGGCGAACAGCGTCAGGAACAGCGGGTACGACAGCAGCGTGAGGAGTGCCCACCGCAAGTCGTAGTGGCTGCCCATGGCGGGGGTGATGAAAACCCACACCGACCACAGCAGGTGCACACTCTCGGCCCACACCGACTTGCCCTGCCGCCGGATCGAAGCGACACGCGAATCCGGCGCCGGCGCGAACCAGGAGCGCAACTGCTTGAGCATGGCGGTGACCCTCCCCACAGGTCGCGTGACAACAACTGGCGCAACAATCGTCTTGATCGATTCAGGCCGCGCAACCGAGAGTTGCGCGGCCTCCCGCATGCTACTTCAACCGTGGCGCCGCAGGCGGCGCGCGGCGATGGCGAGGAAGACCGCCGAGAAGGCCGCCAGGGCCGCCACGTGAGGCCACACCGCGTCGTGCCCCAGCCCCACCACGGTCAGCGCCACCTGGTTGAGGTGATACGGCGGCAGCAACAGCGCGATGTCCTGCACGGCCTTGGGCATCAGCGACAGCGGAAACCACAGGCCCGACATGAAGGCCATCGGCAGATAGATCAGGTTGACGATGCCTGGCCCGCCAGTGCCCTTGATCAGCATGCCCAGCATCAGGCCCATCGCGCAGAACGGCAACGCGCCGAACAGGTTGGTGGCGAACAGCCCCGCCATCTGTGCCGGGGACAGCTGCACGTGGGCGACCAGCGTGGCAAGCAGCACCAGGATGCAGGACACCACCGCCGCCGCAAAGATCGACATCACCACCTTGCCGAGCAGATAGGCGCCCGGCGGCATCGGCAAGGCGCGCTTGAGCGTAAGCAGGCCGTTGTCGCGCTCCATCGACAAGGCCACGCCGAAACCGAACAGGCCCGGCGACATCACGCCGAAGGTGCCGTAGGCGGCGAGCAGATAGCGTGGTGCATCGGGTCCGTTGGCGTGGCCGATCAGGATGCCGAACATCAGATAAAACGCGGTGGGCAGGATCAGGGTCGGGATCATGAAGCCGGGGTTGCGCAGATAGCGCAGGCATTCGGCACGCGCTTCCTGCAGGTAGGCACCGAGGACCCGGCGCAAGCTCATCTCGCGGGAAGCGGATGCGGCGGACATGACGGCAGAGGAGACGGCGTTCATCAGGCGGCCTCGCGGGTGGCTTCGGTGGGCGCCTCGGCGGCGCGGGTCAGTTCGGTAAACGCTTCGGCCAGGCCGGCGCGCTGGACTTCCAGTTCGCCCAGTTGCGCGTCGGCGTCGAGCAGGCGGCGCACCACGCTTTCGGCACGATCGGTGGACAGCCACAGGCGTTCGCCTTCGTCGCGCGCTTCGGCCACTTCCGGCCACGCCGCCACCTCGGCCGCGCGCAGGCGGGTGATGCAGCGCACGCGCTTGAGCGCGACGCGGGCGCGCAGGTCGTCCACGCTGCCTTCGCTCAGCACGCGGCCGCGCGCCATCACGCAGACGCGGTGCGCCAGCGCCTCGGCTTCTTCCAGGTAGTGCGTGGTCAGCACCACGCCGGTGCCTTCGGCGACCAGGTGGCGCAGCGCGACCCAGAGCTTCTGGCGCGCTTCCAGGTCCATGCCCACGGTGGGTTCGTCCAGGAACAGCAGTTCGGGGCGGCCGCACAGCGCGAGCGCGAATTGCACGCGACGCTGCTGGCCGCCCGACAGCGCGGCGTAAGGACGCTTCAGCAGATCGGCCACGCCGGCCAGTTCCGCCGTCTCGCGCTCGTCGCGCGGCGCGGGGTAGTAGCTGGCGGTGAGCCGCAGCAGTTCGCCGACGCGCAGCGTCGGCGGCAGCGCGGCGGATTGCAGCATCACGCCAATGCGGCGGCGCGCCACGAGCTGCTGCGGATCCTCGCCGAACAGTTCGACGCGGCCCGCGTCGGGCCTGGCAAGGCCGAGCAGCATCGAAATGGTGGTGCTCTTGCCGGCGCCGTTGGGGCCGAGCAGCGCGAAAATTTCGCCGCGATGCAGCATCAGATCCAGGCCGTCGACGGCGGTGTGATTGCCGTAGCGCTTCACCACCGAAGACAGCTGCGCGATAGGTGAACCAGTCGTGTTCATGGGCTTCCCTCCTTTGCCCGAGATGCTAGGCATCGCAACGCCCGGCGGGCATTCGCGGGCGTCAGCCCGTGCAGGTGACAGCCGTCATCCGCCCGGCTCCCCCGGGGTTACGGCGCCGACGAAGGCGGGTTATCCTCGGTGAATCGCCGACGCATGAACCTGCGCGGCGCGCATGACTGAGCGGGCATTCCAGATCGTTATCGGACCCGCCAAGCATTCATCGCGATGTTGGCAGGACGCGCCATCCCCCATGGCCCCTGCGTACCTTGAGGAGGAACCATCATGGGTGTGATCGATCAGCTGCGCGAACTGCGCGATTTCGGCGGCGCGCCGCAGACCACCGGCCTGGACGACGCGATCATCGAGCGCTTTGCCGCCAGCCACCCGGAGCTGGCGCAGGCGATCGGCGAGGCGGTCGAACAACATCGCGCGCTGCGTGCCGACCTGAGCGACTTCCTCAAGCTCGACGAAGCCGAGCAGCTGCAGGTGGCGCAGGCGGGCTTCGTGAATTTCTATCCCGACGACGGCATCAACCGTTACTTGCCCGCCGCCGCGCGCGGCCCGTGGGTGGTCACGCTGAAGGGCTGCGTGATCCACGACAACGGCGGCTACGGCATGCTCGGCTTCGGCCATAACAACGAGGCGATCCGCACGGCGATGAGCCGCCCGCAGGTGATGGCCAACGTGATGACGCCGAACGTCTCGCAGATGCGCTTCGCGCAGGCGCTGGACCGCGAGCTCGGCCGCAACCGCGGCGGCAATCCGTATGCGCGTTATCTGTGCCTGAATTCCGGTTCGGAGTCGGTCTCGCTGGCCTGCCGCATCGCCGACGTCAACGCCAAGGCGATGACCGAGCCGGGCGCGCGCTATGCGGGCCGCACGATCAAGCGCCTCGCGGTGAAGGGCGCCTTCCACGGCCGCACCGAAAAGCCGGCGCTGTATTCCGATTCCACCCGCAAGACCTACCAGCAGCACCTGGCCAGCTATCGCCACGAGGACACGCTGATCACCGTGGCACCGTACGACGTGGCGCAGCTGGAAGCCGCGTTCGCCGATGCGGATCGCCACGGCTGGTTCATCGAAGCGATGTTCCTGGAGCCGGTGATGGGCGAAGGCGATCCCGGCCGCGCGGTGACGCCGGAGTTCTACAAGGCCGCGCGCGAGCTCACCGAAGCGCACGGCTCGATGCTGCTGATCGATTCGATCCAGGCCGGCCTGCGCGCGCACGGCGTGCTCTCGCTTACCGACTATCCCGGCTTCGAGAACCTGCCCGCGCCCGACATGGAGACCTTCTCCAAGGCGCTCAACGCCGGCCAGTATCCGCTGTCGGTGCTGGCGGTGAACGAGCGCGCCGCGGGCCTGTACCGCAAGGGCATCTACGGCAACACCATGACCGCCAACCCGCGCGCGCTCGACGTCGCGCTGGCCACGCTGGACGAGCTCACCGACGAGGTGCGCACCAACATCCGCGAGCGCGGCAAGGAATTCGTCGACAAGCTCAACGCGCTGAAGAACGAACTCGGCGGCCTGATCACCAAGGTGCAGGGCACCGGCCTGCTGTTCTCCTGCGAGCTGTCGCCGGAGTTCAAGTGCTACGGCGCCGGTTCGATCGAGGAATACATGCGCGAGCGCGGCGTGGGCGTGATCCATGGCGGCGTCAATTCGCTGCGCTTCACGCCGCACTTCAAGGTGACCAGCGCCGAGGTCGACCTGGTGGTCGCCCACGTGCGCCAGGCGCTGCAGCAGGGCCCGCGCAAGCTGAAGGCGGAAGCGGCCTGAGGCTTCGCATGAACGCCGGGCCGCGCGTCCGGCGTTCCCCCTCTAGCCAACCGCGGCGAGCGGCATAGACTTGCGCCCGCCGGCACTCGCCGGTCATTCCAGGAGGGTACCCGCATGTTCTTGCGTTTCAGCCTGACCGCCGCCAGCATCGCCCTGGCCCTCGCCGTTTCCACCGCCGCTTTCGCCGCGCCGCAGGCCAAGAAGGAGCTGACCCCGCAGCAGCAGCGCATGGCCGACTGCAACAAGCAGGCGACCGGCAAGAAAGGCGACGAGCGCAAGGCCTTCATGAGCAGTTGCCTGAAGGGCGAAGCCGCCGCGCCGGCGAAGATGACCCAGCAGGAAAAGATGAAGGCCTGCAACGCGGACCCGAAAGCCAAGTCGCTCAAGGGCGACGACCGCAAGAAGTTCATGAGCTCGTGTCTGAGCGGCAGCGCCGCGGCGAGCCCGTAAGCCACCCATCGGTTGTCCGCCGCAAGGCGCCGCTTCGCTGGAGCGGCGCCTTTGCTTTGTTGGGACCGGCCAGGCCCGGTACGCCATAATCCCCGCACTCCGCCCATGCAGGACGCCCCATGAAGCTCGTCGAAGTCCGCCACCCGCTCATCCAGCACAAGCTTGGCCTGATGCGCCGCGCCGGCATCAGCACCAAGGAGTTCCGCGAGCTGGCCTCCGAAGTCGCCGCGCTGCTCACCTACGAGGCCACCAAGGACCTGGAGACGGTGGACAAGCACATCGACGGCTGGGCCGGCCCGCTCACGGTCCACCAGATCAAGGGCAAGAAGATCACCATCGTGCCCATCCTGCGCGCCGGCCTGGGCATGCTGCCCGGCGTACTGGACCTGATCCCCGCCGCCAAGGTCAGCGTGGTCGGCCTGCAGCGCGACGAGGAAACGCTCCAGCCGATCGCCTACTACGAGAAGCTGACGGGCCGCATGGACGAGCGCATCGCCCTGATCGTGGACCCGATGCTGGCCACCGCCGGCACCCTGGTCGCCACGGTGGACATGCTCAAGGCGGCCGGTTGCAAGCGCATCAAGGGCCTGTTCCTGGTCGCCGCGCCGGAAGGGTTGAAGCGCATCGAACAGGCGCATCCGGACATCGAGATCTACACCGCCGCCATCGACGACCACCTCAACGAGCACGGCTACATCCTGCCGGGCCTGGGCGATGCGGGCGACAAGATCTTCGGCACGAAGCAGTTGCCCGCCGGCTGACATGGCCGGCGCAGGTTGGGGTGAGCGGAAGGCGAACCCCAACGTTGCGCACTGTTGGGGTTCGCCTGCGGCTCACCCCAACCTACGTCCTGTGCTGAGAACCTGATTAGCAATTTTGTCGCATTAACTTGCTAGCCTCCGCCGCGGAAGGATCCGTCCGGATCCCCAAAGAGGGAGTGGGTCAATGGAAGCAAAGCACGCCCGGCGCGCCCTATGGGCCGCGCTGCTAGGAATCGCGTCGATCGCATCAGCCCAGGCGGCCGACCTCAGCATCAGCCAGTTCCGCGTACGCGGCCCGTCCGGCGGCAACGACGAATTCGTCGAACTGTTCAACGCCGGCGCCACCACGCTGGACCTCTCCGGCTACAAATTCAACGCCTCGAACGCGAGCGGCACCACCGGCACGCGCCTGACCTTCCCGAGCGGAACCTCGATCGCGCCGGGCTGCCACCTGCTGCTGACCAACAGCGCGAGCGGCGGCTACTCCGGCAGCGTCGCCGGGGACCTCAAATACAGCACCGGCGTCACCGATGACGGCGGCCTCGCCCTGCTCGATGCCGGCGGCCAGCCGGTCGACCAGGTCGGCCTCTCCGCCGGCTCCGCCTACAAGGCCGGCACGCCGCTGACCTCGCTGGGCAGCACCAACGCGGACAAGGGCTACGGCCGCAAGACCAACGGCGCCGGCCTGCCGCAGAACACCGGCGACAACCAGGCCGACTTCGTGGTGGTCACGCCCACCGCGCCGCACAACGCGGCCAGCGCCTGCGCCGTGATGAACCTGTCGCTGTCGATCGCCGACTCCAGCGCCACCGTGCACGGCGCGGCCGACGTCAGCATGCCGTTCACCGTCACCCTCAACCAGCCGGCCCCGGCCGGCGGCGTGAGCGTGCATGCGGTGACCCAGGACGACAGCGCCACCGTCGCCGCGGGCGATTACGACGCCGTCGACACCACGCTGACTGTGGCCGAAGGCCAGACCCAGGCCAGCTTCAACGTGGTCGTGCACGGCCGCACCACCGGCTCGCCGGACAAGGCCTTCGTGGTCAAGCTCGACCAGGTCACCGGCGGCGCCACGCTGGCACGCGACAGCGCGATCGGCGCGATCCTGTACGACATCCCGGTCGCCGCGGAGATCTGGCAGATCCAGGGCCGCGAGCAGACCTCGCCGCTGCTCGGCAAGTCGGTGACCACCACCGGCAATATCGTCACCGCGGTGGGCCCGGCCGGCTTCACCATGCAGACGCCCGACAGCCGTGCCGATGCCGATCCGCTCACCTCCAACGGCGTGTACGTGTTCACCTCGGCCAAGCCGACGGTCGCCATCGGCGACGTGGTCGACGTGGCCGCCAAGGTCGACAACTACTACCACCTGACGGAACTGAAGAACGCCACGGTCACCGTCACCGCGCACGGCGCCACGCTGCCGAAGGCGGTGGTGTTCGGCGCGCGCACGCCGTCGTCCGATCCGAACAAGCTGTCCTGCGGCGCCACCAACTTCCAGTGCTTCGTCGGCATGCGCGTGGTGATCGAGAACGGCATGATCAACACCGGCAACAAGCGCTTCAGCACCGAACCGTTCGCGGAAGTGAGCATCACCGCCAACGGCAAGCGTTCGCTGCGCCAGCCGGGCGTGCGCTTCAGCGTGCCGGTGCCGGCGGGCGTCGACCTGCCGAACTGGAGCGGCAATCCGGAAGTGTTCAAGATGAACACCGACGACTTCGGCGCGGTGCCGATCAACACGCCGTTCGTCGCCGGCACCACCTTCCGCGCGGAAGGCATCATCTCGTACGACTTCGGCGCCTATACCTTCATCCCGACCAGGATCGACGTGAAGCGCGCCGCGCCGATGCCGCGCCCCGTGCTGCCGACGCCGCCGTTCGCGCTGCGCATCGGCGCGTTCAACATGGAGCGCTTCTGCGACAGCGAGTTCAACACCACCTTCACCTGCAGCGGCGACAGCAAGGAGCCGACGCCGGACCAGGTGGCGCTGAAGACCCGCCGCCTGTCGGCCTATGTCGGCAGCGTGCTGAAGCTGCCGGACGTGCTATCGACCGAAGAGGTGAAGAGCCTGGCCGTGCTGCAGGGCCTGGCCAAGCAGCTGGGCGACGACTATCCGGTGAAATACGACGCCTACCTGCTGCCGGGCCATGACCCCAGCGGCATCAACGTCGGCTTCCTGGTGCGCGCCGATCGCGGCGTGCGCGTGTTGTCGGTGCGCCAGCTCGGCGCGGACGAGACCTGGGACGACAACGGCAGCACCGCCTTCGTCCACGACCATCCGCCGCTGCTGCTGACGGCCGAAGTGCGCGGCATGCGCTTCCACGTCATCTCGGTGCATCCGAAGGCCCGCACCAACGTGGACAAGGACAACGCCACCGCCGTGCGCGATCGCCTGAAGCGCTTCACCCAGTCGGTGTCGCTGGCCAAGCAGGTGCAGGAACTGCAGACCCGCTATCCCTCGCAGCCGCTGCTGGTGGTGGGCGACTTCAACGCCTACCAGTTCAGCGATGGCTGGGTCGACGTGGTCGGCATGATCTCGGGCAAGTACAAGGACAGCGAGAACCTGCTGAAGCTGGGCCAGAACATCGTGCATCCGGCGCTGTGGAACGCGGTGGAATCGGTGCCGGAGAACGATCGCTACTCGTTCCTGTTCACCGAGAACTTCGGCGAGATCCAGGGCTATACGCAGGCCGGCAGCGGCAACTCCGGCCGCGAAGTGCCGACGGTGCAGGTGCTCGACCATGCCCTGCTCAACCGCGCCGCCTCGTTCCGCTTCCTGCACATGCAGTACGGCCGCGCCGATCTCGACGCACCGGCGCAGACCGAAGCCGATGCCGCCAACGCGGCGGACTGGACCAAGGCGATCGGCGCCTCGGACCACGACGGCTTCGTGCTCGACCTGTTCGCGCCGGCGATGTTCGATCCGCATGGCGACCACGATCATGGGCATGACAACGACCATGGCCACGATGACGATCACGGCCACCATGGGCATGACGGTCACGGCAAGGATCATTAAGTGCCTAGTGCGCAGGTTGGGGTGAGCCGCAGGCGAACCCCAACGCTGCGATGCGCATGAAGGCGGTCATGTTGGGGTTCGCTTCGCTCACCCCAACCTACGCCAATCCGCAGTAACCAAAAGGCCACGCCCGTCGCCGGGCGTGGCCTTTCTCTTTGGTGTCGGCGGCAGCTCAGCGAAAGCGGTCGGTGGCTTCCAGCAGCTCGTGCACGATGCCCGGCTCCAGCGCCGAATGCCCCGCATCCGCCACCACGCGCAGGTCGGCTTCCGGCCAGGCGCGATGCAGATCCCAGGCACTGCGCATCGGGCACACCACGTCGTAGCGCCCCTGCACGATGACCGCGGGAATCCTGCGGATGCGCTCGACATTGCGCAGCAGCTGGTCGTCGTGCTCGAAGAAGCCGCCATGCACGAAGTAATGGCATTCGATGCGCGCGAAGGCGAGCGCGAATTCGTCCTCGCCGCTCGAGGCGATATGGCTCGGATCCTGATAGAGATGGCTGGTCGCCGCTTCCCAAACCGACCAGGCGCGCGCCGCTTCCACGCGCAGCGATGGATCGGTACTGGTAAGGCGGCGGTGGTACGCGCTCATCAGATCGCCGCGCTCGGCTTCGGGAATCGCCGCCAGATAGCTCTCCCACGCATCGGGGAACAGCGCGTCGCAGCCCTTCTGGTAGAACCATTCCAGTTCCCAGCGGCGCAGCATGAAGATGCCGCGCAGCACCAGCTCGGTGACCTTGTCCGGATGGGTCTGCGCATAGGCCAGCGCCAGGGTCGAGCCCCACGAGCCGCCGAACACCTGCCAGCGATCGATGCCCATGTGCTCGCGGATGCGCTCGATATCGGCCACCAGGTGCCAGGTGGTGTTGTCGGTCAGCTCCGCGTGCGGCGTGGACCGGCCACAGCCGCGCTGATCGAACAGCACGATGCGGTAGGCCTTGGGATCGAAGAAGCGGCGGTATTGCGGATTGATGCCGCCGCCGGGACCGCCGTGCAGGAACACCACCGGCTTGCCGTCCGGGTTGCCGCACTGTTCGTAGTACAGCGTATGCAGCTCCGACACCTGCAGCGTGCCGGTGTCGAACGGCTCGAGCTCGGGATACAGCTTGCGGCGGTGCTGGGTCATGCGGGCGTCTCCGGCGATCAAAGCGCGGAGGATACCGCAAGGCCCTAGAAGAGCTTGCCGGGGTTGAGGATGCCGTTGGGATCGAACACCTGCTTCACGCCGCGCATCAGCGCGATTTCCTCCGCGCTGCGCGTGCTTTCCAGGTAGGGCTTCTTGACAAGGCCGATGCCGTGCTCGGCCGAGATGCTGCCGCCGTGGCGCTGGAGGGCGGCGGCCAGCAGCTTGGTCACCTGCTCGCACTGCGCGATGAACTCGGCATCCGCCAGGCCCTCGGGCTTGAGCACGTTGATGTGCAGGTTGCCGTCGCCGATATGGCCGAACCACACCACTTCGAAATGCGGATAGACATCGCCCAGCAGCGCCTGGATCTCATCCAGGAACGCCGGCAGCGCGCCGATGCGCAGCGAGATGTCGTTCTTGTACGGCTTGTGCGGTGCCAGGCTCTCGGTGATGCCTTCGCGCAGGCGCCACAGTGCGGCAGCCTGGGCCTCGCTCTGCGCGATCGCGCCGTCGGCGATCCAGCCCTCGTTGACGCCGTGCTCGAACGCGGCCAGGGCGGCGTCCTGCGCGGCCTCGTCGGCGGCGTCGAATTCGGTGACCACGTAGAACGGATGCTCGCCGTCGAGCGCGCGCTGCGCGCCATGCGCCAGCACATGGCGCAGCGCGATGTCGGTGAAGAACTCGAAGGCCTGCAGCTTCAGGCGCGCGCGAAACAGCGCGAACACCTGCATCAGCGTGGCCATGTCCGGCAGCGCCAGCAGCATCACCTGCGACGGCGGCGGCGGCTCGGCCAGGCGCAGGGTGGCTTCGACCACGATGCCGAGCGTGCCCTCGGAGCCGATCGCGAGGTGGCGCAGGTCGTAGCCGCTGGAATTCTTGATCAGCCCGCGATTGAGTTCGAGCAGTTCGCCATTGCCGGCGATCACCTTCAGGCCGGCGATCCATTCGCGCGTGTTGCCGTAGCGGATCACCCGGATGCCGCCGGCATTGGTGGCGATATTGCCGCCGATGGAGCAGGAGCCGCGGGCGGCGAAGTCGACGGGGTAGATCAGCCCGTGGGAGCGCGCCGCATCGTGCACGGCTTGCAGGGCGATGCCGGCCTGCACGGTGAGGGTGCGGTCGATCGGGTCGAAGCCGAGCACGCGGTTCATCCGTTCCAGGCTCAGCACCAGCTCGCCCTGCGCCGCCACCGCGCCGCCGGACAGGCCGGTGCGGCCGCCGGAGGGCACCACCGCCACGCCGTGCTCGTTGGCCCAGCGCAGTACGGCCTGGGCCTCCTCTACCGTGGCCGGCAGGGCGATGGCCAACGGTGCCGGGGTCCAGCGCCGGGTCCAGTCGCGGCCGTAGTGCTCCAGGTCGGCCGGCGCGGTGAGCAGGCGCAGCCCGGGCAGGCGGGCGGCCAGTTCGGCCAGGGCGGCGACCTTGGGGGACTGAGCGGGTGCGGTCATGGCGGCTCCGGAAGCGAGTCGTCCAGCCTGCCAGCCGCAGCCGTTGCGGTCCAGTGCTGCGCTGCCGCATAGTGCCGCTTTGCCATCCTTCACCCGAACACGCCCGGCGGCCCATGAAAACCTCGTATCCGAAAGCAGACATCAAGGTCCTCCTGCTCGAAGGCGTCAGCCAGAGCGCCGTGGAAGTCTTCCGCCGCGCCGGCTACAGCCAGATCGAGTTCCATGAGAAATCGCTGCCGGAAGCGGAACTGAAAGCGCGCATCGCCGAGGCGCACATCGTCGGCATCCGCTCGCGCAGCCATCTCACCGCCGACGTGCTTGAGCAGGCGCGCCGGCTGATCGCGGTGGGCTGCTTCTGCATCGGCACCAACCAGGTCGACCTGGAAACGGCGCGCCAGCAGGGCGTGCCGGTATTCAACGCGCCCTACTCCAATACGCGCAGCGTCGCCGAGCTGGTGATCGCCGAGGCGATCATGCTGTTGCGCGGCATCCCGCAGAAGAACGCGCTGTGCCACCGCGGCGGCTGGACCAAGTCGGCGGCGGGCAGCTTCGAGGTACGCGACAAGGTGCTGGGCATCGTCGGCTACGGCCATATCGGCACCCAGGTCGGCGTGCTGGCCGAGTCGCTGGGCATGCGGGTGATCTTCCACGACATCGAAACCAAGCTGTCGCTGGGCAACGCGCGCGCCGCCGGCAGCCTGGACGACCTGCTGGAACGCGCCGACGTGGTGACCCTGCACGTGCCGGAAACCCCGGCTACCAAGCTGATGATCGGCGCCACCGAGCTGGCCAAGATGCGCAAGGGCGCGGCGCTGATCAATGCCTCGCGCGGCACCGTGGTCGACATCGACGCGCTGGCCGCGGCGCTGCGCACCGGCCATGTCGCCGGCGCGGCGGTGGACGTGTTCCCGGTGGAGCCCAAGGGCAACGACGATCCGTTCGTGTCGCCGCTGGTCGGCATGGACAACGTGATCCTCACTCCGCATATCGGCGGCAGCACGCTGGAGGCGCAGGACAATATCGGCATCGAAGTGGCGAGCAAGCTGGTGCGCTACAGCGACAACGGTTCCACCCTGTCGGCGGTGAACTTCCCCGAGGTGACCTTGCCGGAACATCCGAACAGCCGCCGCCTGCTGCACATCCATCGCAACGTGCCGGGCGTGCTGTCGCGCATCAACGAATTGTTCTCGGCCGGCAATATCAACATCGACGCGCAGTTCCTGCAGACCGATTCGCAGGTGGGCTACGTGGTGATCGACGTGTCGGCGGACGAGGCGCAGGCCGGCGCGTTGAAGGACCGGCTGGCGGCGATCCCGGGCACCTTGCGCAGTCGCGTGCTGTACTGAAGCGCGCGCTTGTTTGAACGGAAGGCGCGTTGCCGATACGCGTCCTTCACCGCTCGCCGCGTAAACGAAGCGGACGCAAAGGAATGATCCGCGCGCCATGAGCAAAATTCTCCTGCCGGACCGGATGATCGAGATCGGGATCGATACGCCCGGTCCACCCGAGGCGCTGCAGCCGCGCACGGTGCCGCTGCCGGTACCTGCAAGCGACGAAATACTGGTGAGGGTGCAGGCGGCGGGCGTGAACCGCCCCGACGTGATCCAGCGCTTGGGCCGCTATCCCATGCCGCCCGGCGCGCATCCGACGCCGGGCCTGGAGATCGCCGGCGAGATCGTCGCGCTGGGCGCCGATGCCGAGGGCTTCGCAGTCGGCGACCGCGTGTGCGGACTGACCAATGGCGGCGGCTATGCCGAATATTGCGCGCTGCCGGCAGGCCAGGCGCTGCCGATTCCCGATGGCGTGGATTCGATCCACGCCGCGGCGATTCCGGAAACCTTCTTTACCGTCTGGGCCAACCTGTTCCGCATCGGCCGCGCCGTGCCGGGCGAGCGCGTGCTGATCCACGGCGGCACCAGCGGCATCGGCACCACCGCCTTGATGCTGTGCCGCGAATTCGGCATCGCCGCCTTCGCCACCGCCGGCAGCGAACGCAAGTGCGCGGTAGTGCGCCATCTCGGCGCCGAGGCGATCAACTACCACGAGGAGAACTTCGCCCTGGCCGTCCTGGCCAAGACCGACGGGCACGGCGTGGACGTGATCCTGGACATCATGGGCGGCGCCTATTTCGAGCGGAACCTGGCGGCGCTGGCGCGCGACGGGCGGCTGGTGGTGATCGGCTTCCTCGGCGGCACCCGCGCGGACGAAGTCGACCTGCAGATGCTGGCGCTCAAGCGCGCCACCGTGACCGGTTCGACCATGCGTGCGCGCAGCGGCCCGGAGAAGGCCGAGATCGCCAACGACCTGCGCGCGCATGTGTGGCCGGTGCTCGCCGCCGGACGCTGCCTGCCGATGGTGCACGAGGTGTTTCCACTGGCGCGTGCGGCCGACGCGCACCGGCTGATGGAAAGCGGGGAGCATGTAGGCAAGATCGTGCTGAAGGTGGCCTAGTCCAGCGCGGCGTGCAGCAGCGCCAGCCACCCCGCGGGTGCGGCGAACGCCAGGTAAAGCGCGAGCGCCTGCCCTGCCACCACGCATGGCAGCCCGATCGCATAGACCCGATGCACGCGGTCCCCCACGATCAGGTCGCGCAGCAGGCCCAGGCCGATCAGCCCATCCACATACGCATACCAGGCATTGGCCGGCACCAGCGCGCGCGGGAAGCGTGCGAAGGCGGCCACCGTGAGTGCGCAGGTGGCGATCAGCATCAGGCGCCGATGGACGTCCGGCTGCCGTCGCCAGCGCAGCGCCAGGCCGAAAGCCACCGCGAAGGTCAGCATGTCGTTGAAGGAGATCGCCAGGAAGGCGTCGTGCACCGGCCCCTGGCGCGCGTGCCACTGGCGCATCGCCAGCGCGGTGGCTACGCCCAGCACCGGCAGCAGCGTGCCCAGGCCCGCGCCGAACATGCCCAGCCGCCGGTGCAGGCGCACGGCATGCCAGCGCACCAATCCGGACTGCGCCAGGAACAGCAGCACCCAGCCGGAAAATACGAGGGCGTGCACATGCAGGATCCACGGCAACGGCTCCGCCCGATGCAGCAATCTTTCGCCCAGACCGCGGCCGAAACCGTAGGCGACCACCGCCAGCACCAGCCAGGCCATGCCGAAGTAGAACCAGCGGTCCAGCACCCTGCGCAGCTTGCAGACGATGCGATCGCCGAAGCCCACGGGGGCGTGCGCGGCGATGGGAGCGAGTGTCTTCATGTAGCCTCTCGATGGCGGGGATATCCACAGCCTCGCCAGCCGACGCGTTCGAGTCCTGAAACGCATCTGAAAAAGCCTTGAAGAACTCTGAAAGCCCATGGCATGGCCGCTTCGCGCGCCAGGCCGATGCAAGGAGACCGCCATGAAAGCCAGCTGCAGCCATCTCGACGGCATCCGCGAGGTCACCCCCAGCGCCGCCGGCTGCGAGGAATGCCTGAAGACCGGCAGTCCCTGGGTGCACCTGCGCATCTGCCGGACCTGCGGCCACGTGGGCTGCTGCGACGACTCGCCCAACCGGCACGCCACCAAGCATTACCGCGCGACGGGGCATCCCATCATCGAGGGCTACGATCCGCCGGAGGGCTGGGGCTGGTGCTACGTGGACGAGGCGATGTTCGATCTCTCGGACCGCAAGACGCCGCATCCGGGGCCGATACCGCGGTACGTGGACGAGTAGCGGTAAGCGCATGTGTCTGGGGGACAAATGCGCCAAAAGAAAAGGCGCCACAAGGGCGCCGACATACCAAATGGAAAAGGCGCCCAAGGGCGCCTTTCAATCCATCACCGTAATTGGTCGGGGCGGCCGGATTCGAACCGACGACCCTTTGCCCCCCAGGCAAATGCGCTACCAGGCTGCGCTACGCCCCGACGCTACGGCAAGTGGGCAAGTCTAGCAGCTAGGCCGGGACTTGCGAAAGCTTGGAAGCCCGCCCGCCCGCTCAGCGGCGCAGCAGGCTCAGCACTTCTTCCAGCTCCATGCGCACCTGGCGCACGATCTGGTGCGAAATGCTGGATTCCATGCGCGCCTGCGGGCCTTCCAGCCGGGCGCGGGCGCCAGTGATGGTGAAGCCTTCGTCGTACAGCAGGGCGCGGATCTGCCGGATCATCAGCACGTCGTGGCGCTGGTAGTAGCGGCGGTTGCCGCGACGCTTGACCGGATTGAGCGCAGGAAACTCCTGCTCCCAGTAGCGCAGCACATGAGGCTTCACGCCGCACAGCTCGCTGACCTCACCGATGGTGAAGTAGCGCTTGGCCGGGATGGCCGGGAGCTCGGTGTTATTCCCTTGGTCCAGCATAGCTCTCCACTCTCACCTTGAGTTTCTGCCCCGGCCGGAACGTCACCACGCGCCGGGCGGAGATCGGGATCTCCTCGCCGGTCTTCGGGTTACGCCCTGGACGCTGGTTCTTCTGCCGCAGGTCGAAGTTGCCGAAACCCGACAGCTTCACCTGCTCGCCCTTTTCCAGCGCCTCGCGGACCACCTCGAAATAGGCGTCCACGAATTCTTTCGCCTCGCGCTTGTTGAGGCCCACCTCGAGAAAGAGGCGCTCGGCCATCTCCGCCTTGGTCAGCGCCATGTCATCCTCGCCATCTTGCCTTGCATGAAGTCTCCAACGCAGCCATCGCTTCGCGCACGAAGCGGTCCGCGTCGTCGTCAGTAAGCGTGCGTGAAGCGTCCTGCAAAATCAAGCCCATAGCGAGACTCTTTCGGCCAGTCTCGACGCCTTTGCCGGCATAGCGGTCGAACAGCCGAAGCTCGATCAGCGGCCCGCCGAGGGCCGTGCGGACGGTCTGCTCGACCTGCGCCCAGCTCACTTCCTCGGGCAGGTCCACCGCGATATCGCGGCGCACCGAAGGGAAGCGCGGCACGGCAGTGGCCTTGGGCAGGCGACGGGCGAGCAGCGGTTCCAGGGCCAGTTCCAGCACGTGCACATCCGGCCCCAGGTCCAGCGCCTTGGCCAGCTGGGGGTGCAGCGCGCCGAGGTAGCCCACGGTGTGGCCGTCGCGTGCGACGCGCGCGCCGCGGCCCGGATGCAGCCAGCCCGGCAGGCCGTCGGCATGCACCGACCAGCGCTGCGGCTCGCCGCCCCAGGCGACGATCGCGTCGAGCTCGCCCTTGAGGTCATGGAAATCCAGCGGCCGGCTGGCTTCGCCCCATTGTTCCGCGCGGGCGGAACCGCAGGCTGCGATGGCCAGGCTGGGCGTCTCCACCGGCGGATCGCCGGCGGCGAACACCCGCGCCACTTCGAACAGCCGCACGCGCTCCTGCTGGCGCGCGCGGTTGTGGCGCAGCGCCTCGATCAGGCCCGGCAGCAGCGACGGGCGCATCACCGCCAGGTCGGCCGACAGCGGATTGGCCAGCGGCACCAGGCCGTCGACGAAACCCCAGCGCGCCAGCAGCTCGGCCGACAGGAAGGACAGGTTCACCGCCTCGTAGTAGCCGCGCGAGGCGAGCTGCTCGCGCAGCGCCAGCTCGGGCACCCGCGCCTCGGCCTCGGTGGTCAGGCGCAGCGCGCCGGAGGGCGTATGCGTGGGCACGTGGTCGTAGCCGTAGATGCGCGCCACTTCCTCGACCAGGTCCTCTTCGCGCTCGATGTCGAAGCGGCTGGTCGGCGCGGTGATGCGCCAGCCGTCGGCGATCGATTCGACCTGCATGCCGAGCGCGCCGAAGATGCGCGCCACTTCCGCGTCGGCGACTTCCAGGCCGAGCACGCGCTTCAGGCGCGTGCGGCGCAGCACCACCGGCACCGGCTTGGGCAGGTCGGCCGGGTTTTCGGCGGCCAGCACGGGACCGGCCTTGCCGCCGGCGATAGCCAGCAGCAGCTCCGTCGCGCGCTCCAAGGCACGGCGCGGCAGCTCCGGATCGACGCCACGTTCGAAGCGGTGCGAGGCATCGGTATGCATGCCCAGCTTGCGCGCGCGGCCCATGATCGCCGCCGGTGCGAAATGCGCGGATTCCAGGAAGATGCGGCGCGCGGCGTCGGTCACGCGCGAGTCGTAGCCGCCCATCACGCCGGCCACGGCCAGCGCCTTGTGCTCGTCGGCGATCACCAGGAAGCCGGGATCGAGCCTGGCCTGCGAACCGTCGAGCAGCTTCAGCGTCTCGCCCGCGCGCGCATGGCGCACCACGATGTCGCCTTCGAGCTGGTCGTCATCGAAGGCGTGCAGCGGCTGGCCCAGTTCCAGCATCACGTAGTTGGTGACGTCGACGATCGCGCTGATCGGACGCAGGCCGGCGCGGCGCAGGCGCTCGGCCAGCCACAGCGGCGTACGCGCCTGCGGGTCGACGCCGTCGATGATGCGGCCCAGGTAGCGCGGCGCGTCGGCGCCGGCTTCGAGGCGGATGCCGCGGCGCGCGTCGACGCCGACCGGCGCTTCGGCCAGCGCGGGCATGCGCACGTGGCTGCCGAACAGCGCGGCGACGTCGTGGGCGAGGCCGACCAGACCCAGGCAGTCCGGGCGATTCGGGGTGAGTTTCAGCTCGATGCTGGCGTCGGGAAGGCCGAGGTAGGCGGCCAGCGGCTGGCCGACCGGCGCATCGGCCGGCAGTTCGAGCAGGCCGGAGGCGTCGGCATCGATGCCCAGCTCCTTGGCCGAGCACAGCATGCCGGACGATTCCACCCCGCGCAGCCTGGCCGCCTTGATCTGGATGCCGCCAGGCAGCTCAGCGCCCACGGTGGCCAGCGGCACCTTGATGCCGACGCGGGCATTCGGCGCGCCGCACACGATCTGCAGCGGCTCGCCCTGCCCCGCGTCGACGCGGCAGACCTGGAGGCGGTCGGCTTCGGGGTGTTTCTCGGCGCCGACGATCTCGGCCACCACCACGCCGGCGAGCTGCTCGCCCAGCGGGGTCAGCTCTTCCACTTCCAGTCCGGCCATGGTCAGCGCGTGGGCCAGGGCGGCGCGGTCGGCCTTGATGTCGACCAGTTCGCGCAGCCAGTTCTCGGAGAATTTCATGGGTTTTGATCCGGGAATAGGGAATGGAGAATAGGGAATAGGAAAAGCGCGTTATGGCAACAGGGAGGGCTGGACTCGGGACTCGAAGCGCGAAAGAGCCAGCTCTTCCTATTCTCGATTCCCCATTCCCTATTCCCGTTCCTCAGGCAAATTGCCTGAGGAAACGCAGATCGCTCTCGAAGAACGCGCGCAGGTCGGACACGCCGTAGCGCAGCATGGCGAAACGCTCCACGCCCAGGCCGAAGGCGAAGCCGGTGTAGCGCTCCGGATCGATGCCGCAGTTCTTCAGCACGTTCGGATGGACCATGCCGCAGCCGAGCACCTCCAGCCAGCGCGTGGAGCCGTCTTCTGCATCCCAGCGGATGTCCACTTCAGCCGAGGGTTCGGTGAAGGGGAAGTAGCTGGGACGGAAGCGCATCTCGAAATCGCGCTCGAAGAAGGCGCGGATGAATTCGGCCAGGGTGCCCTTGAGGTCGGCGAAACTGGAGGTCTCGTCGACCAGCAGGCCTTCGATCTGATGGAACATCGGCGAATGGGTCTGGTCCGAATCGCTGCGATAGACCTTGCCCGGCGCGATGATGCGGATCGGCGGCTGCCGGCCCTGCATCGAGCGGATCTGCACCGGCGAGGTATGCGTGCGCAGCAGGCGCCCGTCGCCGAAGTAGAAGGTGTCGTGCATGGCGCGCGCCGGATGGTGCGGCGGGAAGTTCAGCGCCTCGAAATTGTGCCAGTCGTCCTCGATCTCCGGGCCATCGGCACGCTGGTAGCCCAGGCGGCCGAAGATCGCCGAGATGCGCTCCAGCGCCCGCGTGATCGGATGGATGCCGCCGCGCTCGCCGTCGCGGCCCGGCAGCGTGATGTCGAGCTTCTCGGAGGCCAGGCGGCGATCGAGCTCGGCCTGCTCCAGCAGTTGCTTGCGCGCGGCCAGGGCGTCGGCGAGACGCTCCTTGATCCGGTTGACCTCGGCGCCGCGCGCCTTCTTCTCTTCCGGCGGGAGCGCACCGAGCGTCTTCAACGCGGCGGTGACGATGCCGCTCTTGCCGAGCAGGCCGACGCGCAGCGCGTCGAGCGCATCGAGCGTGTCGGCTGCGGCGATCTCGGCCAGGGCTTGCGCGGCCCGGGTGTCCAGGTCGTCCATCGGTGCGGTTCCTGTGGTTTTTGGCAGGGAATCGGGAATAGGGAGTTGAGAATAGGAAAAGCAGTCAATCACGAGCTGCGAGGTGCTGCTTCTGCACTTCCTATTCCCTGCCCCTATCCCCCATTCCCGAGTCATCCGACCCAAAACAAAAACGGGGAGAAGGCTTGAGGCCCTCTCCCCGCTTGATTCACATCATTTCGTCAGTGTTTGACGATCAAGCGGCCAGGCTGGCCTTCGCCTTTTCAGCGATGGCGCCAAAAGCCTTGATGTCGTGCACGGCGATGTCCGCCAGGACCTTGCGGTCGACGGTGATGCCGGCCTTGCTCAGGCCATTGATCAGGCGGCTGTAGGACAGGCCGAACTGACGGGCGGCAGCATTGATACGCACGATCCACAGGGCGCGGAACTGGCGCTTCTTCTGCTTGCGGCCGATATAGGCGTACTGGCCGGCCTTGATGACGGCCTGGTTAGCTACGCGGAAGACCTTGCGACGGGCGTTGTAGTAGCCCTTCGCGCGGCCGATGATCTTCTTGTGACGACGACGGGCGGTAACGCCACGCTTTACACGAGCCATGGTTCAGTCCTCCGCCTTAGACGTACGGCAACATGCGAGCAACACCCTTGGTGTCGCAGGCCTTGACGTGATTGGTAGCGCGCAGGTTGCGCTTACGCTTGGTCGACTTCTTGGTCAGGATGTGCGACTTGAAGGCGTGACCGGCCTTGAACTTGCCGGAAGCGGTCTTGCGAAAACGCTTCGCCGCCGCCCGGTTGGTCTTGATCTTGGGCATGGGTTGCTCCGTATCTCGGTTTCTGACTGATCTGGCGGCGGCCCTGGAGCCGCGCTTTCCGTCCTGCCACGATCGGTTCACGACCCGTCCTGGTGGGTCGAACCGGCGATTGTACGGGGATCGGGGGCGGTTTGCCAGTGGTGCGGTGCGGCGGGCTCCAGGCCCGGCCAGGCCCCGGAAACGCCAACGGCGGCCCAAGGGCCGCCGTTGCGGGATACCGGCCCGGATTACTTCTTCTTCGGGCCGATCATCATGACCATCTGGCGGCCTTCCAGGCGGGGGAAGGACTCCACCACGCCGTTCTCGCCGACGTCTTCCTGGATCTTCCTGGCCAGGTTCTGGCCCAGATCCTGGTGCGACATCTCGCGGCCGCGGAAGCGGATGGTGACCTTGACCTTGTCGCCCTCTTCCAGGAAGCGAAGCATGTTGCGCAGCTTGATCTGGTAGTCGCCCACGTCCGTGACCGGACGGAACTTCACTTCCTTGATCTCGACCTGCTTCTGCTTCTTCTTGGCCGCCTGGGCCTTCTTCTGGGCTTCGAACTTGAACTTGCCGTAATCCATGATGCGGCAGACCGGCGGATCGCCGTTCGGCTGGATCTCGACCAGGTCCATCCCGGCTTCTTCGGCCAGGCGCAGGGCCTCGTCGCGCGTGAGGATGCCCAGCTGTTCAGAATCCGCACCGATCACGCGTACGCGTGGGACGCGGATCTCATGGTTGCGGCGATTACCCTTGTTGTCGGTGGTAGCGATACCACTATCCTCCAGAAGAATTAACGAGTTGGCCGGACGGGCGCTCAGCGCCGCGTTTCGGCCTCCAGGCGCTCGATGAAGGCGGCCAGCGGCATGCTGCCCAGGTCTTCACCGGCACGGGTACGCACGGAAACGGCCCCAGCTTCCTTCTCACGGTCACCGACCACGAGCAGGTACGGGACCTTTTGCAACGTATGTTCGCGGATTTTATAGCCGACCTTTTCGTTGCGCAAATCCGCCTTGACTCTGAAACCTTTGCCGACAAGGGCTTGCGTGACCTCGCGCACGTAGTCGGCCTGGGCGTCGGTGATGCTGAAGACCTGGGCCTGGACCGGGGCCAGCCAGGCCGGCAGGTGCCCGGCGTGGTGCTCGATCAGGATGCCGATGAAGCGCTCCATCGAGCCCACGATGGCCCGGTGCAGCATCACCGGATGGCGGCGCTGGCTGTGCTCGTCCACGTACTCGGCGCCCAGGCGCTCGGGCATCATGAAATCCACCTGCATGGTGCCGACCTGCCAGCCGCGGCCGATCGAGTCCTTCATGTGGTACTCGATCTTGGGGCCGTAGAAGGCGCCCTCGCCCGGCAGCTCCTGCCATTCCACCCCGGCCGAGCGCAGGGCCGCGCGCAGCGCGTCCTCGGCACGGTCCCACACGGCGTCGCTGCCGATGCGCTTGTCCGGGCGCAGCGCGATCTTGAGCGCGATGTCCTCGAAACCGAAGTCCCCGTACACCTTCATCGCCTGCTGGTGGAAGGCCGTGACCTCGGATTCGATCTGCTCTTCCGTGCAGAAGATGTGACCGTCGTCCTGGGTGAAGGCGCGCACGCGCATGATCCCGTGCAGCGCGCCGGACGGCTCGTTGCGGTGGCAGCCGCCGAACTCGCCGTAGCGCACCGGCAGGTCGCGGTAGCTGTGCAGGCTGGTGTTGAAGATCTGCACGTGGCCGGGGCAGTTCATCGGCTTGAGCGCGTAGGTGCGCTTCTCCGACTCGGTGAAGAACATGTTTTCCTGGTAGTTGTCCCAGTGGCCTGACTTCTTCCACAGGCTCACGTCCATGATCTGCGGGCCGCGCACTTCCTGGTAGCCGCTGGAGCGGTACACGCCGCGCACATACTGCTCCACCGCCTGCCAGATGGCCCAGCCGTTCGGATGCCAGAACACCATGCCCGGCGCTTCTTCCTGCTGGTGGAACAGGTCCAGCGCCTTGCCGATCTTGCGGTGGTCGCGCTTCTCGGCCTCTTCCAGCTGGTGCAGGTAGGCCTTGAGGTCCTTGTCGTTGAGCCAGGCCGTGCCGTACACGCGCGTCAGCATCGCGTTGTTGGAATCGCCGCGCCAATACGCGCCGGCTACCTTCATCAGCTTGAAAGCGCGCAGCTTGCCGGTGTTGGGCACGTGCGGGCCGCGGCACAGGTCGGTGAATTCGCCCTGCGTGTACAGCGAGAGCTCTTCATTGGCCGGAATGCTTTCGATGATCTCGGCCTTGTACTCCTCGCCGATGCCGCGGAAAAACGACACCGCGTCGTCGCGCGACTTCACGCTGCGCGTCACCGGCAGCGCTTCCTGCACGATCTTGTGCATTTCCTCTTCGATCCTGGCCAGGTCGTCCGGCGTGAAGGGACGCTCGTAGGCGAAGTCGTAATAGAAGCCGTTGTCGATCACCGGGCCGATGGTGACCTGCGCGCCGGGATACAGGCGCTGCACGGCCTGCGCCAGCAGGTGCGCGGTGGAATGGCGCAGGATCTCCAGCGCCTCGGGGCTCTTCTCGGTGACGATCTCGAGGCTGGCGTCCTGCGCGATGGGATAGCTGGCGTCGACCAGCTTGCCGTCCACCTTGCCGGCCAGGGTGGCCTTGGCCAGGCCGGCGCCGATGGAGGCGGCCACGTCCTGCACCGTGACGGGATGGTCGAAGGGGCGCTTGCTGCCGTCGGGTAGCGTGATCTGGATCATGGGGAACGATGCTCTGGGTAACAAAAAAGGCGCCTAGCGCCTTTTTGCGGAATCACAAGGCGTGGCGGAATCAGCGTTGGCGCTTGGTAGTCGTCATGTCGCACGCTCGGCCGGCGCTTTGGACGCGGGCCACCTTGGTTCCGATCGATAAGAAGTAGAGAACGCTACTTTAGCGCCGCTCCGGCGTCAATTCGGCGGGTGTCCGAAACGCCGCTGCCGATAGAATTCGCCGCATCCACTCCGAGTACAGCCCCATGCGCATCCTGGTCACCGGCACCGCCGGCTTTGTCGGCTCCGCCCTCGCCGAGCGCCTGCTCGCCCGCGGCGACGAGGTCCATGGCATCGACAACCACAACGACTACTACGACCCGGCGTTGAAGGAAGCCCGCCTGGCACGGTTCGCCGGGCACCCCCGCTACACGCACCAGCGTGCCGACCTGGCCGACGGCGAGGCAGTCGAACAGGCTTTCGCCAGCTTCCAGCCCCAGCGCGTGGTCAACCTGGCCGCCCAGGCCGGCGTGCGCTATTCGCTGAAGAACCCGCAGTCCTACGTGCGCAGCAACCTGGTCGGCTTCACCCACATCCTGGAAGCCTGCCGGCATCACGCGGTGGAGCACCTGGTCTACGCCTCGTCCAGCTCGGTCTACGGCGCCAACCGCAAATTGCCGTTCTCGGTGGAAGACCCGGTCGACCACCCGGTCAGCCTGTACGCCGCCAGCAAGAAGGCCAACGAGCTGATGGCGCATACCTACAGCCATCTGTTCGGCCTGCCGACCACCGGCCTGCGTTTTTTCACGGTATATGGCCCCTGGGGCCGCCCGGACATGTCGCCGATGCTGTTCGCCGACCGCATCAGCCGCGGCGAGCCGATCGACGTGTTCAACTTCGGCAATCACAGCCGCGACTTCACTTATATCGACGACATCGTCGAAGGCGTGATCCGCACGCTGGACCACGTCGCCCAGCCCGATCCGTCCCATGACGTCGAGCAGCCGAACCCGGGCAGCTCGCAGGCGCCGTACCGCGTCTACAACATCGGCAACGACCAGCCGGTGCAGCTGCTGCGCTTCATCGAGCTGATGGAGCAGAACCTCGGCCGCAGCGTGGAAAAGCGCCTGCTGCCGATGCAGCCGGGCGATGTGCCTGACACCTGGGCCGATGTCTCCGCGCTGCGCCGCGACGTCGGCTACGCGCCGAACACCTCGATCGAGGAAGGCGTGCGGCGCTTCGTCGCGTGGTACCGCGAATATCACCACCTGCCCTGAAACAACCGGCGCACGTTGGGGTTCGCTGCGCTCACCCCAACCTACGCATGACCCTGCTCAGAACGGCTTGGCGATCACCAGGAAGATGATGCCGAGCAACACGAACACCGGCAGCTCGTTCATCAGGCGCAGTGTCTTCGCGCTGGGCAGCGCACCGCCCTTGGCGCTGCGCTTCACCAGCCGGCCGGTCCACACGTAATAGACCAGCAGCAGCAGCACCAGGGTGAGCTTGGCGTACAGCCATTCGGCCTGGCCGAAGTTCGGCAGCGTGCCCGGGAACAAGCGCCAGCCCTGCCACAGCGTGGCGCCGAACAGCAGCGCCATGCCGAACATGTTGTGGCCGAAGCGGTACAGGCGCGTCCCCATCAGTTCCAGCCGCGCCTTGGTCGCCGGCTCGCTGCCGGCCTCGGCGATGTTCACCAGGATCCGCGGCAGATAGAAGATCGAGGCCACCCAGGCCATCACGAACAGCAGGTGCAGGCTCTTGATCCACAGGTAGGTCATGGTCGTTCCAGTCGGCGGCGGCGAACCGCGCGATGGTACGTCGATCCGCGCCGCATCGTCAGTGCTTGCGGCCACACGCCGCGCGCCTCAATCGCCGGCTGCCGGTGCGCCGGCTCCGGCCGGCTCCACCACGCCCGGCCCCATCACCCGGGCCGTAATCAGCTTTCCGCTCGCTCCGTTGCGCACGCGCACCAGCGCGCCGCCTTCGCCCCGCTCCATCGCCGTGCCCTGCGCGCTGATCCGGAACTGCTGCTGGCGCGACACGATCTCGACCAGCTGGCCGCGGCGCACACCGGCCGCAGCTTTCAGGAAACGCACCTGCACCACCTGCCCCGCACGCAGCGGCCGCTGGCTGACACGGCCGGCGATCTCGCCGGGGTCGAGCGTGGCATCCGGCATGAGCGCCAGGTCGACATCCGCAAGCTGCAGATCGCCCTTGCCGATCGGCTCGCCGGCGGGCTGCGCCATGGATACGGCGAGCGCCTTGGTATGCACCGCCGCGCGCACCGTATAGGTTTGCGCCATTCCGTCCGGGCAACGCGCGGAAAAGCGCAATTTCGCCGGTTGCGAAACATCGATCGGCACGATCTGCAGCGACTGCCCGCATTGCGGTGCCGGACGGCGCTGCGCAAGCACCACCACATCGATGCGCGGATCCGGCCACGCCTTCTGCCGGACCCAATCGACCAACCAGCTGCGCGCGGCATTCGCCACCACACCATCGACTTCGCCGGCGCGCACATGCAGCGGAACCAGCAGCGGCAAAGCCAACAGCACGCCGCGCCGTAGATACCAGGCAACCATCCATTCATCTCCATCCTGCCGCGCCAGCGCGGCGACGCATTATGCGTGCGCCCATGCGCACGCGCCGCTCAAGGTGTCTTTAGATTTCTCAAGCGGCGATGGAGCCGCTCCTACCATCGCCGCCTTCGTATTCGACACCGAGGGTCCCGCGATGGGATTGAGTCTTGAACAAGCGCTTGGCGTGCATCCGGCCGCACTGAAGCTCCGCGCGGAGCGCGCCGAAGTGATCGCATCCAATCTCGCCAACGAAAGCACGCCGGGTTACCTGGCGCACGACATCGATTTCCGCGCGAGCCTGCGCGAGGCCGCGCAAGGCGATGCGCAAGCGTTGGAGTTTGCTTCGGACCGGCTCAAGTACCGCGTGCCCGGCAGCGCCTCGCAGGACGGCAACACCGTGGATCTCGCCGCCGAACAGGCCGAGTTCGCGCAGAACGCCATCGATTTCCAGACCAGCCTGACCTTTCTCAATATGAAACTGAAAGGTCTTTCGGCAGCCATCAACGGGAACAGCTGACCGTGACATTCAGAAGCATCGCCCAGATCGCCGGTTCCGCCATGAGCGCACAGACCGTGCGCCTGAATACCGTGGCCAGCAACCTCGCCAATGCGGAAACCACCGGCACCGAGAGCAGCGCCTATCGCGCGCGCAAACCGGTATTCCAATCCGTGCTCCAGGGCAGTGGCGCGCGCGTACAGGTGCTGGATGTCGTCAGCAGCAACGAGCCGCTGAATGCCCGCTACGAACCCGATCATCCGATGGCCGACGAGCAGGGCATGGTCTACGACTCGAACGTCAATCCGGTCGAGGAAATGACCGACATGATGTCCGCTTCGCGCGCGTTCTCGACCAATCTCGAAGTGATGGCCCGCGTGAACGGCCTGCAACAGGAACTGCTGAAGATGGGGCAAGGCTGACTATGCTGATCGACAAATCGCTCCATCGCAACGCCACCGCGCCGGCCAACCAGAACAGCGCAGCCGATCCCGGCGCCGCTGGCGGCAACAACGGCAACTCGTCCATCTCCGACATGTTCACCACCTTGCTGGCGGCGCAGATCCAGAACCAGGATCCGCTGGCGCCCATGGAAGCAGGCCAGTTCGTCACCCAGTTCGCCCAGCTCAGCCAGGTCGAAGCGATGCAGTCGATGGCCAGCATCAACGCGGCCGCCGCCGCGATGCAGGAAAGCATGCTGGTGGTCACGCTCGGCTCGCAGGTCGGCTCGCAGGTGATGGTCGCCACCGACTCGGTAGCGCTTGGCGATCAGCCCGTCAAGGGCGGCTTCGTGCTGAACGACAGCGCCAGCGATACCAAGCTGGTATTGACCGGCCCCGATGGCGTGGAACATCCGATCGACCTGGGCCCGCAGGAAGCCGGCGAAGTCGATTTCGACATCGACCCCGAAAAACTCGGCCTGCCACCCGGCAACTACAGCATGCGCGTGGATACCAATACCGGCTTGTTGCGCACCTGCATCATCATCGAGAACGACAGGCCGGCTTCTTGGCTGCTGAGCATGGCGCCGATCAGGTCGTCGCTCTGGCCGCTTTCGACGGCAGCGGTCTTGTCGCTGGCGGCATGCTGTTGCGCATCGACCTGGTCGATCGCGGACTTCATGGTCTGCGCGAAACCGGGACCGGCCGAGGCCTCAGCCTGTTCCGCCACGCCGGGAACCATGCCCGCGCGGGTGCCGAGCATGGCCTGGAGCATCGGACTGGACAGTTCGATCTTCATGAGAGATTCCGGGGACAGAGGTCGTGGCTGGGAAGGCCGCGCATTGTCCGGGCGGGCTCGGGAGCCCGCGGGTAATCTCAAACGAATGTGAATGAAGCTGCGCGCGGTGCGCAGGCAAGGCCGCGCGCACCGCGGCGATCAAGCAATCTCAATGCTTCTTGAGCAGGGAGCGCCGATGGGGCGGCTGGCCCGCCGCCATAAGCAGAAACGGCGCGATCTGAAGATCGCGCCGTTTCTGTCGGTAAATGGTGGGCGGTACAAGGATCGAACTTGTGACCCCTTCCATGTCAAGGCAACCCTTGAACTAAGGGAAGAGCTTGGTAGACCTGGCCCCCAAAGAACTCCCGTTCACAGCAAAGGAGTTCACACAATGGCAACCCATAACAAAAATAACTATAAGAGGCAGGCTCCCTGATGGGCTAAGCCGGCGTCTCGGGAGAAGGAGGGGGTGTTCGTATCTGAGGATTGGTTAGCTCAGCGGTAGATGCTGAGGCAGAGCCGAAGACCCATGACATGGGCAACTATCCTGACAAGGAAGGGGCATCTCCAAGCCTGATGCCTACTTAGGGCCAAGCATTCACACCCGATGCTGTGTACGTCAGACACGACCCCATCACGTGCACATTGCGTGCTGTGAATGAGGGGGCTATTTTGTGAATGTTCTTTGAGGGCAAACAAAAAGAGGAACCCTTTCGGATTCCCCTCTTAGCCCCGCTGGATCAACGGGTTGCAAATTGGTGGGCGGTACAAGGATCGAACTTGTGACCCCTTCCATGTCAAGGAAGTGCTCTACCGCTGAGCTAACCGCCCGAAGTCGCGCCGCAGGACGGCGCGAGCCGCGTAGCATACACGAGCCACCCGGCAGCCACAACTGCCCGCCGCCGGTTCAGCGCAGGGCCTTCTCGCGCAGCTGGTGGATCTGGTCGCGTAGGCGGGCCGCGTCCTCGAATTCCAGGTTCTCGGCGTGCTTGTACATCTGGGCCTCGAGCTTCTTGATCATGGCGCTGGCCTGGTCGGGGCTGAGCGCCTTGTAGTCCGCCCCCTGCTCCGCTACCGCCGCGGCCTTCGCGCCCCTGCCGCCGCGCCCGCGGGTCGGCACCGCGCTGCGCGCGCCCTCCATGATGTCGGCGATGCGGCGCACCACCGACTGCGGGACGATGCCGTGCTCCTCGTTGTAGGCCACCTGCTTCTCGCGGCGGCGCGCCGTCTCGTCCATCGCCGCCTGCATGGAGCGGGTGATGTTGTCGGCGTAGAGAATGGCCTTGCCGCGCACGTTGCGCGCGGCGCGGCCGATGGTCTGGATCAGCGAGCCGGTGGAGCGCAGGAAGCCTTCCTTGTCGGCGTCCAGGATCGCCACCAGCGAGACCTCGGGCATGTCCAGGCCTTCGCGCAGCAGGTTGATGCCCACCAGCACGTCGAACTCGCCCAGGCGCAGGTCGCGGATGATTTCCACGCGCTCCACCGTCTCGATATCCGAATGCAGGTAGCGCACCTTGACGTTGTGCTCGCTCAGGTATTCGGTGAGGTTCTCCGCCATGCGCTTGGTCAGCGTGGTGACCAGCACGCGGTCGCCCATCGCCACGCGATCGCGGATCTGGCCGAGCAGGTCGTCGACCTGGGTGCGCACCGAGCGTACCTCCACCTCGGGATCGATCAGGCCGGTCGGGCGCACCACCAGCTCGACCACCGAGTCGTCGGATTTCCCCATCTCGTACTTGCCCGGCGTCGCCGACACATAGATGGTGCGCGGCGCGCGGCGCTCCCATTCCTCGAAACGCAACGGACGGTTGTCCATCGCCGACGGCAGGCGGAAGCCGTACTCCACCAGGTTTTCCTTGCGCGAGCGGTCGCCCTTGTACATGGCGCCGAGCTGCGGGATGGTCACGTGCGATTCGTCGACCACCAGCAGCGCATCCGCCGGCAGGTAGTCGAACAGCGTCGGCGGCGGCTCGCCGGCGCCGCGCCGGGTGAGATGGCGCGAGTAGTTCTCGATGCCCTGGCAGTAGCCCACCTCGGCCATCATCTCCAGGTCGAAGCGCGTGCGCTGGTCCAGGCGCTGCGCCTCGACCAGCTTGTTCTCCTTGTACAGATATTCCAGGCGATCCTTCAGCTCGACCTTGATGGTCTCGATCGCGTTGAGCACGCTCTCGCGCGTGCTGGCGTAGTGCGTGCGCGGGTACACCGTGTAGCGCGGCACCTTGCGGATGGTCTCGCCGGTGAGCGGGTCGAACAGCGAGAGGTTTTCCACCTCGCCGTCGAACAGTTCGATGCGCAGCGCCTCGGTTTCCGATTCGGCCGGGAACACATCGATGATCTCGCCGCGCACGCGGTAGGTGCCGCGGCGCAGTTCCAGCTCGTTGCGGGTGTACTGCAGCTCGGTGAGCTGCCGGATCAGCGCGCGCTGCTCGATGCGCTCGCCGCGCGCCAGGATCAGGCGCAGCGAGAGATAATCCTCCGGATCGCCCAGACCGTAGATCGCCGACACCGTGGCCACGATCAGCGAGTCCTTGCGCGACAGCAGCGCCTTGGTCGCGGCCAGGCGCATCTGCTCGATATGCTCGTTGATCGAGGCGTCCTTCTCGATGAAGGTATCGGACGCGACCACGTAGGCCTCGGGCTGGTAGTAGTCGTAGTAGCTGACGAAGTACTCCACCGCGTTGTGCGGGAAGAACTCCTTGAACTCACCGTACAACTGCGCGGCCAGCGTCTTGTTGTGCGCCATCACGATGGTCGGCCGCTGCACCTGCTGGATCACGTTGGCGATGGTGAAGGTCTTGCCCGAGCCGGTGACGCCGAGCAGGGTCTGCGAGGCCAGGCCGGCATCGAAGCCTTTGACCAGGCGCTCGATGGCCTGGGGCTGGTCGCCGGCGGGCTGGTAGGGGGAGACGAGTTCGAAACGGTCGGTCATGGCAGTCACATGCGGTCGCGTAGCAGCATTTTAAATCGCCCCTGCTGACAGGCTGTGTCAGCAGGCTCTTACAGGAATGCGCGTGAAAGACCGGCAGGCGCGAGGCGGCGGCCTGTCTAGCATGGTGGCGGTTCATCTGGAGAGCCTTGCGTGCCGAACCGCCCGACATGCCGCATCCCGCCGCGGGGCACGACCCTGGTCGAGCAGATCCTGGTCGTCGCCATCGCGGCCGTGCTCGCCTGCATCGGCCTGCCCTCGCTGCGTCGCCTGGCGGCGAGCGGCGAACTGCGCCTGGCGCAGACCGAGCTGATCGCCGTGCTCAACCATGCCCGCACGCTCGCGGTCCAGGCCGGCCGGGTCGCGCTCGCCTGTCCCACGCGCGACGGCGAGCATTGCAGCGACGAGGCCGACTGGGGCGGCGACTGGCTGGTCGGCCTGCGCGGCGAGCGATCCGGCCAGCTCGAGGGCGCGCCCGGCCTTCGCCGCAGCAATCCGTCCAGGCAACTGCGCATCCGCAGCGCGCAGGGGCGGCGCAGCGTGCAGTTCCAGCCCGACGGCTCGGCCGGCGGCAGCAATGTCACCTTGCTGATCTGCCACCGCGGCGACGACAGCCGCGCGCTGAGCGTGAAAGTCTCAAACGCCGGCCGTGTACGCGGCGATAAGGGCACGCCGGCGGAATTGCGTCTATGCGGAAGCGGGTAAGGCGCGGCGCGCAGCGATGGCGGGCATGCGCAAAGCACGAGGTCCCGCCTTGCTGCAGGGCCTCGCGGAAGACAACTCCTGCTCGAGCGGACCCTAACCAGCAGGCAATTTCGCTATCGCCTTGATTTCGAACTGGAACCCATAAAGCCAGGTCACACCGACCGCCGTCAGCGCCGGGTAAGGTGCACTACCCCAATACGCCGGCACGACGCCCCAGACCTTCTCAAATGTCGATGCAGGATCGACCAGATAGACGGTTACGTCGATCACGTCCTCGAACGTGCATCCGGCCGCCGCCAGTACCTCATTCAGATGCTCGAACGCCAGCTCGACCTGCCGCTCCAGGTCCGGCTCGGGCGTACCGTCGTCGCGGCTCCCGACCTGCCCCGAAACGAACAGGAAGCCGTTCGAGCGAACAGCCGGGGAGTAGCGGTTGCGCTCATAAAGCGCTCGACGGCCGGAGGGAAAAACGACGTCGCGTGTTGCCATGGATCCATCTCCATCAATGATCGAAACGATGAGGCGCACTCTAGGCAGCCGCGCGGCCCCGATAAACCGGGCATTCCCGTCGGCACTGTTTGTAGAATCCAAACAATTCCTCGCCGCGTGGAGCAGCCATGGACCGATTCGATGCGATGCAGGCGTTCGTCCGTGTCGTGGAGACCGGCAGCTTCACCAGGGCGGCGCAGACCCTGGACTTGAGCAAGACCAGCGTGACCCAGCTGGTGCAACAGCTGGAGGCCAGACTGCGCGTGAAGCTCCTCAACCGGACCACGCGCAAAGTCAACGCCACCGCCGATGGCGTCGCGTATTACGAACGCGCGATCCGGCTGCTGGCCGATCTGGAAGATACCGAGAGCAGCCTTTCCAAGGCATCGGCACTGCCAAGGGGCAGGTTGCGGGTGGACGTGCCCAGTCCGCTGGCTCGCATGATTCTTGTGCCGGCCCTTCCTGCTTTTCATGCGCGCTATCCCGACCTGCGGCTGGACTTGGGCGTGAGCGATCGCATGGTCGATATCATCGGCGAGAACGTCGATTGCGTCGTGCGCGGCGGCGAACTCACCTCCCTGTCCCTGAAGGCGCGGCATATCGGAGATCTGCCGCTCGGGGTGTACGCCGCGCCGAGTTACCTCGAGCGCGCGGGCGAGCCCTCACATCCGCGCGAGCTGGAAGACACACACCACCGCGTCGTTGGCTACCTGTGGTCGCGCAGCGGCAAGGCCCTTCCCTATGTCATGCGCAAAGGCGGCGAAGCCGTACGAGTCCAGGGACGTTGCGTCTTGTCCGTCGACGATGGCAATGCATATCTCGAAGCCGGTCTCGTCGGGCTTGGCGTGCTGTGGCTGCCTCGCTACATGGCCAAGGAGTCCGTGGCCAGAGGCGACCTGGTGCCACTGTTCGGCGCCTGGCACATGGACCCGATGCCGCTCTATCTGGCGTTCGCGCCCAACCGGCATGTAAGCGCAAAGCTTCGCGTTTTCATCGATTGGATGGTGGAACTGATGGCGCAGCATGCACCCGTGGCTCGTTGAAGCAGCGATAACGAGCCACTCCAACGTCGAAGAGACATTCCGCGCCCCGAAGCCCAGCACAAGCCGTGCCGAGCCAGGCTGGAACGCATTCCGCCCATCGACAGCAGACAAAAGCAAAGGGCCGCGATTGCTCGCAGCCCTTGCAGTATCTGGCGCCCGATGTTGGACTCGAACCAACGACCCCCTGATTAACAGTCAACTCGGCTCTCCATTCGTTTCAATGACTTAGTGGCGCCAATTTTCTACACTTTGCGGGCCTTAAGCCCGCTTTCTACCGTGTTTTGGCGCCTAATTTTCAACCGGGTCGGCCGCCCCGATTTCCTCTCCTGGGACCGACCGTATGGCCCATCCCGGGCATGGCTAAGATGGGCGCCGTCCGGATGGGAGCGCTCACTGTTGGACGTTTTGGAGGGCTGAGCGGATCGACTGCGCGGAAGACTGTTGAGGCTCCGCGGGCGCGTCTGCCGAGGACTGTTGAGGCTCCGCTGCGGGAGTTTTTGCCTCAAGTTGTTGACCGGACATCGAGGCGTCTGGATCCGGCTGAGGCAAATCCAGCTCGCCCTGCGGGGGTTCCGGCGGCAACGGGAGGTCCTGCATTCGCACCGTCCTCAAACCGTTAGTCGTCGCGCAGGCGATCAACCGCTTGTCATCCGTATACAGGGTCTGTGCCCCGGCGACCTTGGCGACGGCAAGAATTTGGCGGTCGAACTTCACCTTGGCCTTGGTCTCCTTGGGACCCTTCTTCTTTTCCAGCTCAGGATCCTTTAGGCACGCGCACTCGATCGCTGCGATCTGGTCGAATGCCACCACAGAAAAGGCTGCGGACTGAGTAATTTCACCTAACAGTTGGATCTTTCCAGACCCCACGCTCACCATTAGCTCTGCAAGGACAGGGGTAGGCACAACGACCCGGATACCTGCGTCACTTAGGTTCTTGAGCAGCAGCTCGACACGCTCTCGGCATTTCGGGACGGGTTGCCCATCGTCCCCGAGCGGGGCGCGGGCATCGGGCTGAAGGATGAATAGAAGGGTTGCGGTGTCAACGACGACCATCAGTCTTCATCCCTCTCTTGCTCGATCCGCTGCCAAGCATCGGGCAACCACGTCTCAGAAGTTGGCAAGGCTCGTATCCGCGCCAGCGCATCCAAAAGAGTCTCTGCTCGAAGCTCTTCAAACTGGTGGGCCTTTAGTGCATCGTAGGACCATTCACCATCATCGTTCCGAGTTGCGCGAACGGTACCTGTCAGGCGAATTACGCCTTCAAAGAGATGGGGCGCGAGCTCGCGCGCTAGGCCCCGGGACACCTCGAAGCTCCAAGTCTGCCCCTCACCATCCTGAATCCAGGCATGTGCGGTCTTATCTTTTCCGCCGATACGAACAAGTTGTCCTTCGCGGGAGAATGCCTGGGAGAAAGGCCCCAACTTCGGGGGGCGCGACTCTTTGCGACCGGGGAACGTGAGAATGTTGCTGTTGTTGAGCTTGAGTGTGCCCTCGGCGTTGTCGCTACGCAGCATCTCATTGAGCCTCCGGTAACGATCGCCTCTCGTCCCTCGAACGCCCATACGTGCTTCGTTAACGTTATCGCGAACCTTGGTGACCGCTGGACGCTCTACTTTCACAGCCAGCTTGGCGCTACCCCTTGTGATCTTCTCGAAGTGTACGTTGCCCTCCTCCCCTAGCATGGCGGCCAGCTCCGCCATATACGCTGCCAACCGAGCCATGGGAATGGTCTCGGGCGTGAAGGCATCTATGCGAAAAACGTAGCGGTCATCATCCAACATAGGTGTCTCTTACAAGGAGAGGCAGGGCAATACGGAAACAGCAAGTCATCGCATTAGCTGAGACCCTAGCCCTCATGTTGCCCCCTTCCCTGATTCTGGCTGCGCACCATTAGGTTAGTTCGCGGGTGCTGGCGGCGCTAGTGGCGCCAAGCCGCGGTCGATCGTACCTGGCGGCAGTACTGCTTGGTACATGCATCACTGGCCCGGTCGACGCAATGCCCGCACTCCACATTGAAATCGGCACTAGAACGGGCCGTCATCATTGGCCAAAGCAATCTTTTCGTTAACTTTCTCAGCGAACTGCTCGACTCGTTCGGCCAGATTGTGAACATCCTCTGCACTGATGTTGATCGCGTTGCCGTCCATATCCACGCCGAGCCTATGAATTATGTCGTGGCGTCTTCTAATTTCCATATCAAAGGCATTGAGACCTATTGAAATACCCAATCCATGCTTGAAGACCTGCCCGACCTGATCGGCGCGATGCCAGACGATACTTCGCATATATTCAAGCACCAAATCGGGCAGCTTTTTATAGTTAACATATATCTCAGATAGACTAATTTTTTTATCTTTAAAAATTTGATGTCTCGTGATAATTCTCTCAATAATCTCAGGCCTTTCATTCAACCAATAGCCCATCGTCTCCCAGAGAAAGGTTTCGAGCGCCCCAATAACCCCGCCGTACGCCAACTTTCTCGCCACCTCACGCGCCCCTTCATCGCCAGTAAGACTGAGCATTCCTTTGAGCTGCTCTATCGTCGACTCAAGCTTTTGCGTAGGGCCATTACGATCATCGAAGAAAAAATCATAATCTTCCGAATACATCAATCGAGTTGGGGCCCACTCATAAGTACCATGATCTTGTAGATTTTTTGCCGTGCGCTCGATTAGGTCGAAGTTGACGTACTCGCCAAATCTCGACTCAAGCTCCTCGATTGCATCATACGGACCCCCATGAACCCACAAATACCCTCCCTCAGAACTCATATAAGGAGTTTCGTACGCCGGGTCGCAGAAACGCAGCAAGAACCAATGGATCATCGCATCGATCTTTTCTTCATCACTGGCCGCACGCAGCCAGTCATTATTGATCTCTGTTCGCTCATCCCCTGCGATTGCACCCTCCGGCAGCTCCGGAACGCCCTGTGCTTCGTTCAGCATTTCTTTGACGCGCCCCATCTCACGGCCTCCCCTCGTCGATGGCGGAGATTGTCCGATTAATCAATGCGAGGCATTCAGATATCGCCTCTTGCAGTTGGCTCTCGTACTCCGTCGAACCATCACCACCGCCAGAGTGCCAAATTGCTTCCAACGTGCTGAGCAGCACTTTCACACGTTCCGCCCTTGCGCAGGCGGGAATAGCGATATCACCGAGCCAGTCAAGCTCATGAAGCTTCGGGTATAGGGCAACGAGGCTGGCGGAAATTTCGAACTCGTCAAATATTTCCTTCGTGTGCGAGCCCCACTCCGAGGTGTGCTCGATCAGTAGCGGAAACTCGCCATTGCTTGGCCAATGATCAAGGATTCTCTCGAGCGGCCATTTCATCGTCATAAACAACGGGCGGATCACAAGTGCCAGCGCCATTGCCTTCCGACGCGCCTCGACCTGAATCCGTTCCTCGCTCTGTTTCGCGAGTTTCTGCGGGATCCAAATTGCGATGCCCAGACCGACCAAGCTACCCACGCCCTGCACCCAGGCGGCCAGCCCTTGGTGCGATTCGAACAGCGAGCCTACATCCATGCGTTAATCCCCCATGCTCTTCTGTGCGTCCATGGTCCGCCCTGCCCTTGATGGGCGCAATGGACCAGCTCCTTGGCGTCGGTGCAGCGAAGGATTACGGCCGCGGCACGGAGGTGGTGGCCATCAACCTCACCGGCATGCAGCTTGCCGCGTTCCGCCGCGCTCTTCCGCTACCCGAGGCGCAGGCGAATTTGAATCCAATGTCTTTCCAGGCTTGGTCGACGAATCCAGTACGGATAGCAGGAGTGTGGAGTGATCTGGCGCTCCTCACGTCGCAATGTTGTTTACGATTTTCGGATACCCCACTCCGACCGCCTTGAAGAACTGCCCCCAACTTGCTGCCGCGCCCTTGAATACCCTGTCGGCATCGACCACTTGACCCGCGTGAAACACACGAACGTCGTGATACTGCACGGGATCCGTGAGCGGAAGAGTTCGCATCGGCTCCAAACTGAGAATAAACACACCCCGGGTAGTCAGAGTAGGATCAGGTCTACTTTCCGCCTTACTGTGCTTGGCTGCGGTCGCAATCGTCCTACATCGGGCGATGTCCTGATATTTCGAAGCTACGGCATCGCCAAAATTGGCCATTGCTTCCCTTTTAGTCCTAGTTTTGGCGTTCGCGTCCGCTACCAAATTTGTAGCGAGATGGGCATTGATCGCCATGACAGTGCCAGGCGAGTTATCGCAGACCCATTCCCAAAACCAGTCGTGGATATGCCAAGCAGTCCAGGCAACGTTGAGGGCACGATAGCTTCGGATTGTGCTGTCGGGATCTATCAAGCGCGTCCGGTCGAACTCATCGATCTCGAAATGAAGCTTGGCCATCATGGCCTGCCACGACCTCACAAGAAATGTCTGTTGGCCGTGAGCATTGGGAGGCGTCGCCATGCGTAATTCCCCTGTCGCCAATGTCCAATCAGGTGACGTAGCCGCGCAACTCGATAATGAGTGGCTTAAGCGTGGTGTTTGCTATTGAAGAGCGCCATAGCAGGTGCATTTGCATTGGCAGTCTCTACGATGACATGCACCAGCTCCTCGCGGATCGCCAGATATCCCCTCGCCTTCGCTCGTCTCCTGCCGATACCGACGAACGGGGGGAACGTTGTTGGCAGGAGTAGCACCATGAAAGACAGCAGCATCATCGTCACCCTCGACCGCGCGATGGAACACGTGGACGCCATTGAGACGCTAGGCGCGAGCCTAGCGGCCGGCATTCAAGCCGGGGTTGTCGTTCCTGACCATGTCCACACGCTCATGACCATGATGGCCATGCAACTACGTGGGCAGTTGGAGGAGCTGCAGGCAGCGCTTAGGCAACCCTTGATGTGATGTCTGGTCGGCAAGGAAGGGATGCCTTGCCAACCGCGACAGCGCAAGGAAATGTGGGTATGCCCTCCATTCTTTATATGGAGTCCAAAAGGAACACCCCCATCGGAAAAGCGTAATGTCCGTAACAGGAGCCGAGAGAGTCATAACAGGCTATTGATTTCATTTGATTAATTAAGCAATTTTCAATCGTAACAACCGAGTGACAGCCAGTAACATTGTTACAAAGAACGAAGTAACAATACCATCTATATAAATCAGGGCGTTACGCCGCTTGTTGCGCCTAGTTACGCGTTTGTTACAAACCTCATTTCGACCTTAACTCAATGGCTTAGCCTGTGTTTTCAGGCCATTCTGCAGACCGTTACACTCTGCCTATGGCCTTTCCTTAAAAAGGGGTTTGCATGGACGTTGGCCGGCTGGCTTTCGCGTACAACCAGCACCCGCTCCGGGTGCAACTGATCGATGGGACGGCCTGGTACGACTTATCCGACCTATGCGCCTTATTGGGCCGACCGCCGCTCGAGGATGCCGTGGCTTTTGTGGGCTCGGCTCACCCGCAGCGTTTACGCCTTTCGACACAGGAGACTGCGGGCACGCCGTGGACAGACGACGACGGGCTTTGGTCAGTGGTGAGCGTTGCCGGTTACCGCCTCGCTGACGACGTAGCTCGTTGGCTGCACCAGAAAGTGGCGCCTGCCGTCCGCCACGCCATATACGAGCAGGTTCCCAACGGGAACTCGGCCGAGGTGCGCGAGCTATGGCATGTAATTGACCACCTCCTCGACATCGGCGCAGCGAAGGACTACGGCCACGGCACGGAGGTACTGGCCATCAACCTCACCGATACGCAGCTCGCAGCATTCCGCCGTGGCCTTCCGTTGCCTGGCAAGACCAGGACGCGCCACCTTCTCGCCTGCTCCAAAGCTCCGCAGTACCGCGGGCAAATGCGCGTTGCCCATGGCGGCCGCGAGATTCTGTGCTTAGCCTTTGATCGCCCGTGAAGGCCATCGGTCAGCCCTGGCGCGCATCAATCTGCATCACGTAGCACGCCCTTAAAATCGGCCGAAGCGCCCCATAAGCTAAGGCGCGGCACCATCGCATCAACTGCACTAAAAGTGGGGGGCGAAGCGCGCAGGCGAGGAGGGGGGACGACCGCGCGCGCCAGCTCTGAAACGCTGCAGAACTGGCTACTTTTTGATCACCCCCGAGGTGCCACGACCGACACATCGCCGTCGAATATGTCTGGTACAGCCGAAACCATCCACGCTGATGCATGGCGCTCCATGATCACGGCGTGACCTCGTCCGCGATAGACAGGCGAGCCCGCAAATATTTGCGACCATTATCTGAAAATAGCCATTGAGCTACGCCATAACTCGCGCAAATTCTTGCTGTAGTCCTACGCCTACAGTAGATCGAGAAAAATTGGCCTCCTCTGCTGTAGCCGTAGAGACATTGCACGCGTATATCATCGATAGAGCTCGCTACTTGAATGGCGACAATCCACGGATGGAACCATGCGCATCAAGAGCGCTGTATGCGACGGCGTAACCGTCGGAAAAAACTCAAGTCAACGAAGGGTCGGAAGCCATCTGCGGCTGCTGGCCCTTTTTTATAACTCGGAGAAAAGCATGTCACGGATAGGTGCTTTGGCGGGACGCGGCTTCCGGCGCTCCTCGTTACGACTCTTGGCATTCACCGCCATGGCTCAGATGGCGGTACTAGCGCTCCCGATGGAGGCGCATGCTGGCTCCTATTACGGCGCCCCATACAAGATCAACTACTTCGGTGACCTCGAAACCTTCGAGAGCGAAGGTGAGGCCGCCGCATATCTCCAAGGCAGGATGCTTGCGGCGTGTTCACCAACGTCTACGAACTGCAACGTCACCATCAACTATCGCTCGGCCAACTCCGGAACGTTGGAGGGCATTGGCGCCGTCGTCAGTTACACGGATGGCTCGAACTCGTTCTACGTCGAAGCTACCGCGCACATGTATGACGATTTCAAGAACCTGGGTGGAGCAGGTTGCTGGGGAAGCAATGGGTCGCCGAAGCATGAATCTAAGACGCACATCGTAAACACATGCCCCAGCGCTGAGCAGCTTGACCCCATCAATACGTCCACGGGGAACAAGTTTCAGCAAGACACCGATTACAGCGGCTCTGCGTGGCTAACATTCCGGCGCTTTTACAATAGCCACATTGCGATCAAGCAAACTAACGTTGGCGTCCAGTGGCGCCATTCGTTTGATCGGTCTCTGGAACCACTCCAATCCACCGCATCGGGCGGCGGTAACTGGCTAGTGCTCTATCGCCCTGATGGAACTCGGGAGCAATTTCAGAAGGTGAGTGGTGCCTGGACGGCAGACACTGGGGTCATTGATACCATCGTTGAACAGGACGACGCGGGGGGCCATCCCACGGGGTACACCGTCTTCATGGCTTACGGCCATGAGTTTGAACAATACTCACCTAGCGGCCAACTCCTTTCGATCACTGACCGTGATGGTCAGACCACGACACTGACCTACAGCACAGTCAGTACGCCTGCATCGACTGCGCCCAAGCCAGGTTTGCTCCTTACCGTCACAGACCCTCATGGACGGTCGCTAAACTTCGTATACGACAGCAGTGCCCGCATCAACACAGTCAATCTCCCCGAAGGCGGCTCCCTAGGTTACACCTACGATGCGATCGGCAATCTCTCCACTGCGACGTTTCCAGACAATAGCGTCCGGCAGTTTGTCTATAACGAAGCCAACCTAACGTCGAACACTAATTTCCCGAATGCCTTAACCGGCGTCATCGATGAAAAGAATGTGCGCTATGAAAACACCGGATATGACACCTCCGGTCGCGCTATCTCATCGAGCTTTGCTGGTGGTGCCGCTGCCAGCACCATTACTTACGGGGGTTCTACGATCAATGGCGCGATCCCTGCAACGATCAAAACACCCCTAGGGACATCGTCAACACTAACGTTCCAGAACTATCTGGGCGAAAACAAGATTGCGGGCATTTCCACTTCGTGCGGTACGGGCTGCACAATGCCGTGGAAATCTATCAGCTACGACACCAATGGCTGGCCAGCGACGCTTACCGACCTCAATAGCAACGTCACGTCGACCAATTACAGCGTATCTGGCTTAGAACTGCAGCGTATCGACGCGAAGGGAACCGCTAGCCAGCGCACGACCAACACCACGTGGGACGCCGTTCTTCGCAACCCCTTGACGCGCAGCACACTGGACTCGACTGGAGCGCTAGTCGCCTATCAAAGTTTCGCTTACAACAACCGCGGACAAGTGACCGCGTCTTGCGAAGCTGACCCAGCGGTCTCGGGTTCAACAGGTTACGTCTGCGGTAGCGCTGCTTCCGCACCCGTAGGCGTCCGCCAACAAACATATCGCTACTGCGACACAACCGGGAGCAATGGCTGCACGTCGGTAGGACTGCTGCTCAGCGAAACTGATCCTCGCGGCAACATAACGAACTACACCTATTATCAATCCAGCAGTGCGCAGAACTGTGGCACTCCCGGAGCAGCCTGCTACCAAACCGGCGACATTCATCAGATTATCGATGCGCTCGGCCACGCCCTCACCATTGCCTCATATGACGGCGCGGGACGCCCAACGCGGATCATAGATGCCAATGGCAACGCAAATGACCTTACGTACACGTCACGTGGCTGGATCGATACGCAGACAGTGGGAGGCGCAAAGACAAGTTACGGCTACGACAAGGTCGGTTCCGTCACATCCGTAACCGATCCGGATGGCGTAGTAACGTCGTACGGCTACGACGACGCGCACAGGCTGGTCAAGATCACCGATGCTCTTGGCAACTATATCCAGTACACGCTTGACGCGGCGGACAATCGAACGGCCGAGAACATCTATGCGAATGGGTCCAGCACGCCAATCCGCACGCTGACACGCAAATTCAATGCTCTTGGTCAGTTGGCGCAGGAGCTCGATGCGCAGAGCCGAGCCATCATCTTCACCTATGATCTGAATGGCAACCTGACCGATGCCAAGGACCGCCTTAGCATCATCACGCACACGACTTACGACGCACTTAATCGCATTGCCAGCGTGACGCGCAACTACAATGGCACCGACACAGCAACCAAGAACAGCGCAACATCATTTTCGTACGACAGTCTTGATCGAATCCTAAAGGTCACTGATCCGAACAGCCTAGTGACGTCTTACGCGTATGATGGCCTGGGAGTGCTCAAAGGACTTACGAGCCCGGATTCCGGCGCTTCCAGCTACGTCTACGACGCAGCCGGCAATCGCATCCAAGACACTGATGCAAAGGCTGTAGCAAGCCAACGTACTTATGACGCGCTTAACCGCATTACCGCAACCACATATCCTGATAGCGCATCTAACATCAGCTATCGCTACGACGAGTCCGACAGCGTTACCGGATGCGTAGGATCAAACCCCATAGGCCGTCTAACCAGCATTGTAGAAACTGCCGTCAGCACGGTTTACTGCTATGACGCGCGGGGTAATGTGGTGCAAAAACGCCAGACCCAAGGCACCACCGTTGATACGGTCAATTACACGTACACACCTGGCGGTCGCCTAGCCAGCATCAATACGCCCGATGGCGCGATGATCCAGTATGGCCGCGATATCGCCGGCCGTATCAACGCGGTCAGCGCGCGGCCGCCAGGTGCAAGCGGCACGGTCAATCTAGTGACCAGTGTCGTATACCTTCCCTTCGGACCGATCGCGAGCTACACGCTAGGTAACGGACAGACGGTTATTCGCTCCTATGACAGCGACTACCGACTGTCCGACGTCACCAGCTCAGCGATGAACCTCCATTTTGCGCGTGATGCGATGGGGAACATCACGGCCTTGGGAAATGCGCCTGGCGCTAACCCGGCCACAGAGACCTACCACTACGATCCGCTCTATCGCCTTGGCTCGATCAACGATGCCACAGGCACCGTTATCGAAGCCTACACCTACAACAAGACGGGCGATCGGCTCAGCAAGTCCGGCAACGGCCTCGCCACCGGCACTTATGGATATCAGACCGGAACGCATTGGCTGACCACCATAGGCAATAGTGCACGCTCATTCGACGCCAACGGGAACACCACAGGCAACTCCGCTAGTGGCGACACGTTTGGCTATGGCTACAACAGCCGAAATCGATTGACTGTCGTACAAGAAGCCAACCAAACCGTCGCAAGCTATACCTACAATGCTCTTGGAGAGCGCGTCGCAAAGGCGGCAACGGCACCTCAAACCGTCAATCTGCGCTTCGCTTATGACGAAGGCAGTCAGCTACTGAGTGAGTACGGAACAACGAACCGCGACTATGTCTGGATGGGCGACGTTCCAATCGCAGCTATCGATGCTTTGGGAACGACAGCGAAGGTGAGCTACGTATACGCGGATGGTCTAGGCACGCCGCGAGTCATAACGGATGACGCAGGATCGGTTCAGTGGCAGTGGCCCTACCAGGGCAATGCGTTCGGTGAAAAACAACCCACGTCGGCAAGCGGCTACGTATTCAATCTGCGCCTTCCTGGTCAGTACTATGACGCAGAGAGCAAGCTTGCTTACAACATCAACCGATACTACGAGCCCTCAACCTCCCGGTATTCTCAGACTGATCCGATCGGACTTCAGGGTGGCGTTGCAAGCTACGCCTATGTCAGCAGCCAACCACTCGGCGCCACCGATACCCTTGGCCTGCAACAGGCGGAGGAGCTGGATCTCGTCGATCCCTTAGAACGAGAGAGATTGATCGAAGCATTTGGTCTCCGATTGGGCCCAAACCAAGCCAATCAGATCCCCCGTTCTGAGGCCGACATCCGCGTCCAGGAAGAACTAGCCGGCAAACCTTGCGTCAATCCGGCGAATCAGAATCGCGGAGGGGTATACAGGCTTATCGACCCCGCCACCGGAGAGACAGTCCGGACGGGAAGAACCAACGATCTAGCGAGGCGCCAAGCAGAGCACGCCCGAGACCCAGTGCTTGGCAAGTACACTTTTGATGTCCTAGCTCGAACTGACGTTTATAATGAGCAACGCGGTTTGGAGCAATCGGCATACGAGGCTTACGATGCCCCCCTTAACTATGTACGACCGATAGGATTGCGGAACCCAAATCGCAGCAGCTACCTACAAGCAGCGGACGACTATTTGATAAGGGCAGCAAGTGGCCAAAAATAAGGTACTCACTGAGGGAACTGTATTCGGCATCCCGTTGCAGGACGGAGGCTTCGCAATCGGCCTCATCGCTCGTGCATCCAGGCGCGGCGTCCTTCTAGGTTATTTCTGGGCTGAATGGAAAGAACTTCCGGAGGTCGGCTCTTTAACTCTGAGCCGGGATGACACCATTTTGGTCGCGCGTTTTGGTGATTTGTTCTTGCAGACAGGTAGGTGGGTGGAATTAGGAACGCTGCCTAGCTGGGACCGCAAGGAATGGCCGATGCCAATATTCGTTCGAGAGGAGATGCTTACGGGGCGACGATGGGAGGTGAGGTATTCGGATGACGACCCGAATGCCCTGATCGGCGAGTACCCTGCGGCAGCGAACAACGACTATCCACCTGATTCTATGTACGGCGCAGAGGCAACAGAGATCACATTGAAGAAACGCCTTTCTGAGCGCTAGCGTATACCCAGCTAGGACCGTGGTGTTTATCTTTCACCTCTAGACGATAAGGCGGCAATGAGCCGCCTTATTCGTTACATAGCACCCATGAAACTAAAAACTTTGGCACTCAACTGATCATTCAATCCAACCATGCGAGCGATCAGCGGATCGATCTCATTCTCTTTGAATACATCCCTCGCCTTCCCCACATCACCGAACCCACCAGCATTGGTCGGAATCATCCCCAAAAGCTGAGGCGGCACGCGGTGCGCCGCGAGGATGTCATCCCGGCTCGCATTCTTGATCGACGCAAAGTCATCCTTCGCCGCCACCTCGCTGATCGGAATCAGCTGCAGGCCGTCCTTCTTGCCGCTCGGCGCATACATGAAGAGGTTCCGGAAGTTACCCGGCCCCTTCGCCCCTTTTAGAGCTTTCCGCAGGTTGTCGACGTCGTCAGGGTTCTGCGCCGGATCCGTCATGTAGAGGATGAAGCCCGCGTGTGATCCGTTGTCGTAGTACTTGCGACGGAACAGCGTGGCCGAGCGATTGAGCTGCGCAGCATGCAGCGCGCTCAGGTATTCAGGGATGCCGTACACCTCTTGCCGCACATCCGGCGCCTTCATCTGGACCACCGGCCGTTCGAACTGGAAGGCTTGACCGTTTGGCGGCACAAACCAGAACGCGCCCTCTTCCACCCCTCGCCGGGTAAACAACGATGGCGTGTGCTTGGCCCGCAGCAGCTTGCCGGATAGCGCCTCCTCGCGTTCCAGATACGCTTGGCCAAAGGTGAGGTAGTCCATGGCAAAGGCCTCGAACTCCGCCACTGACAGGTAACGCGACGGCTGGAACGCGGAGACCAGCAGATTCCTCTTCACATAGATGGCCGACGAGTGGTGCGGCGCAATCTGCAACATGTTGGCGAGTCCCGTCAGGCTCACCGGCGGCTCGTACCATCGGCTGTTGTGCCACACCTGCACGTAATCCAGCAGGTTGGCCCTGTCGATCGGTTCCGGATCACCGAAGGTGAAGGCCTCGAAGCGGCCGCCGGCGGACGTGTCTTTCGGGATCGCAGCTGGCACCGCCTGGCGCTTGCGCTTGCTCATTAAAAAATCTCCATGACGTTCTGGCTGTGGGCTGCGCGGCCCTCCAGCGGTTCGTAGATGAGGGAATGCATGACCGACCAGGCGAGGTCGGCATGGCCGACGTCCGCCGAACGGCTGGCGTCATAGGTCACGTGGCGACCGCTGGCGGTCATCGTCTTGCGGATGGCCATGAAGGCCGCGGCTAGATCGGTCCAGCCGGCATCGAATTCCAGGCGTCCCTTGTTCATGACGTCCTGGGTCTTCATGACCATCTGGCCCTTGGTCTCGGGCGAGTACTGGATCGCCCGCGCCATCGGGAAGAACTGCTTCACTAGCTGGTAGACGCCCGTGCCCATGCCCGTGGTATCGATGGCAATGTCCGCCACACGATAGCGGTCGCACAGCCCCTTGATGTTGCCGGCCTGAGCATCGAAGTCCTGGCCGGGCCATTGGAACTTTTCCAATACGCGGAACGTATCCAGCTGCCGCGTGGGCAGCGCATTGACGGTGCAGCCGGAGGGGTCACCGCCCGTCGCGCCCTTCGACGGATCGAAGCCAATGGATACTTCGGCATCGCCGATCGGCCGCGGCGCATAGACGCGGAAGTCGTCCCACGCATCCCAGCTATCCACCATGCAGCGCTTGACCAGGTTGAACGGGAACACCGACGCACTATCGTCAATGAACGCGCACATGAACAACTGCTGGAATTCGTCGTCGCCATACTCCAGCCGCAGCTGGTCGATATCGAACAGGTCGCAGCCACCGGCCAGCGCATCGATCACCGAGACGATTTGGCGCCACTGTCCGTCGGCGCAGAACAGGCCCGCGGCGAGCGCAGAGTGCGAAGTGTCGATATCGACGCGATCCGCCTTGGCACGCCCCTTGTTGAACTGCGCGCCGGACCAGAACGGGAAAGCGTCATGCGTCAGGGACGACGGCGTAGAGAAATAGGTCTGCCGCCACTTCTTGTGGCTGGACATGCCCGACGCCACCTTGCGCAGCGTCTGAAAACTGTGGACCCAGAAATATTCGTCGAAGTACAGGTTGCCGTGGTAGCTCTGCGCGGTGCGCGAGTTGGTGCCAAGGAAGTACAGCGTGGCATCGTTGGGCAGGATCAGCGGATCGCCCTTGAACTCGATCTCGGCCGCATCCTTGGCGAACTGCGTCAGGTACTGGCGAAACACGTCCGCCTGCGCACGGCTTGCCGACAGGAAAATCTGATTCCTCCCCGTATCCATCGCATCGACCAGTGCTTCGCGAGCGAAGTACCAGGTGGCACCAATCTGGCGGGACTTGAGGATGTTGCGAATGCGCCTTTCCAAGCCTTGTTCGTGCCAGGTGCGCTGGTAGGCGAACAGCGAATCGAGAAAGGCTTCTCGTAGCCGCACGGCCTGCTCGGGGCTGTACTCGTTGCGTACCGGCTTGCGCCGCGCCTTGGCATTGCGGTTGGCCACCGCGGGGTTGAGGTCGCCCTCGTGCCCGCCCGGCGCTTCGTAGCGGCGTACGCGCGCCAGGCGCTCGATCTGTCGCGTGAGCAGATCGATTTCCTTGTAATCGCCGCCGCTCTTCGGTTCTTTCATGATGAGCTGGCACAGACGCACGTCCAGCTGCATTTCCACGCGATCAATCGAGCGAGCGGATGCCCACTCGTCACGCTGTTTCCACGACTCCACCGTGGCGCGGGGCAGCACCAGGTGCTGCGCAATCTCGGTCACACCCCAGCCTTGAAAGAACAGGCTGCGTGCATGTCGTCGGGGATCCATCGTCGGCATAAGCATGCGCGACAGCGTAGGGACGCCCCGTCGGCGCTTCGCGCTGCGTTCGTTCTGTCGCGCCCGATGCAGAACATGCGCGCGTTGCCGCGCCCTGCTCGCATCCCGATGCTGGCCGCCTATCGACTCACGTCACTCGCACCGAGGCCCACGCATGCCGGCACCCGCCAAGAAATCCAAGAAGTTCCGCATCTTTACCGAAGGCGCCACCGTCGACGGCCGCGTGGTCGAACGTGCCTGGATCAGGGACATGGCCGCCACCTACGATCCAGCGAAGTACCGCGCCGGCATCAACATCGAGCACATCCGCAGCGCCCTGCCCGACAGCCCATTCAAGAACTACGGTTTCGTGGATGCGCTGGACGCGACGGAGAACGCCACCGGCAAGCTGGAACTGTTTGCCACGATCACGCCGAGCGATGACCTGGTGAAGCTGGTCGGCTCCATGCAGAAGGTGTTCACCAGCGCCGAGGTGTCGCCGAAGTTCGCCGACACCGGCCGCGCCTACCTGGTGGGCCTGGCCGTCACCGACACGCCCGCGAGCCTTGGCACCGAGATGCTCAAGTTCACCGCGCAGCACCCGGAATCCAGCCCGCTCACGGCGCGCAAGCAGCACCCCGACAACGTGTTCGGCGAAGCCACCGAGACGGTGATCGAATTCACCAGCGGGGAGCCCGCGAAACCCAGCGTCCTGGCTCGGGTGCGCGAGATGTTCCGCCGCAAGGAAGGCGCCGACGATGCGCGCTTCTCGGACCTTGCCGCCGCCATCGAAGAAGTGGCCGAGCACGGCGAGACGCAGAGCACCCAGACCGCGCAGAAGTTCCAGACCGTGGACGCCATGGTGGCGGAACACGCGCAGCGCGTGAGCGAACTGACGCAGCGCCTGGACGCCGTGGAGCAGAAATTCCACACCACGCCGATGCCGGCGGCCAACCGTCCCCAGGCCAACGGCTCCGGCCTGGTGCTGACCGAGTTCTGATCGCCCGCCCGCGCACCTCCACACCGACAAGGGAACCCCATGAAGAAACACACCCGCCTGGCGTTCAACGCCCTGGCCGCGCAGATCGCCAAGCTCAACGACGTCCCGAGCGCGACCGAGAAATTCGACGTGCAGCCCTCCGTGCAGCAGACCATGGAGACCCGCATCCAGGAGTCCAGCGACTACCTGCGCCTGGTCAACATCCAGCCGGTGACCGAGCGGAACGGCGAGAAGCTGGGCCTCGGCATCAAGGGCCCCACGGCCAGCCGCACGAACACCAGCGGCGGCAAGCGGCGCAACCCGCGCGAAATGCACGACCTGGACGCGAAACCCTACGAGTGTTTCCAGACCAATTTCGACACCTCCATCCGCTACGCCACCCTGGACGCCTGGGCACACTTCCCCGACTTCCAGCCGCGCGTCAGCGGCGAGCTGATCAGTCAGCAGGCGCTGGATCGTCTGATGATCGGCTGGAACGGCACGAGCGTGGCCGCCGATACCGACATCGAGAAGAACCCGCTGCTGCAGGACGTCAACAAGGGCTGGCTGCAGATACTGCGCGAGCAGGCCCCAGCGCAGGTGATGAAGGAAGGCAAGGCCGGCGCGGGTGAGGTCCGCATCGGCCCGGGCGGTCACTACGCCAACCTGGATGCGCTGGTGTACGACGCCATCCAGATTCTGGCGCCGTGGTTTCAGGAAGACACTGGCCTCCGCGTGCACGTCAACCGGAAGCTGCTGCACGACAAGTACTTCCCGAAGATCAACCAGGAACAGCGTGCCACCGACGAACTGGCCACCCAGGTGCTGGTGAGCCAGAAGCTGATGGGCGGCCTGACGGCGCTGGGCCTGCCGTATTTCCCCGGCACCTCGCTGCTGATCAGCCGACCGGACAACCTCTCGATCTACTACCAGACCGGCGGCCGTCGTCGCCTGCTCAAGGACGAGCCGGAGTACGACCGCATCGCCGACTACCAGTCCAGCAACGATGCCTACGTAATCGAGCGCCTGCGCGGTGCGGTGTTGATCGAGAACATCGTGCTGGGCGACTGGACCCAGGCTCCGTAAGGCCCGCCACGATGCCCTCACCCGCCATGGAACATCTGATGCGCGTGCAGGCGGCCCAGGCGACTGCGAAAGCGGCGCCTGGGGCGGCGGTGGATAGCTCCACCTCGCAGGCCCACGCCCTGATCCGCGCCAAGCTGGACACCGACCGCCGCCGCTTGAAACTCTTGCAATCGGTGGAGCGGAAGATCGAGGCCAAGCGCGAACTGCTGCCCGACTACGAGGCCTATGTCACCGGCGTGCTGGCCGGCGGCCAGGGCGTGCAGGATGACGTGCTTGGCTACGTGCTGTGCTGGCGTATCGACGTGGGCGACTTCGCCGGTGCGCTGCCCATCGCCCGCTACGTGCTGACGCACAACCTGTCGATGCCCGACCGCTTCCAGCGCACCACCGCCACGCTGGTCGCCGAGGAACCGGCCGAGCAGGCGCTCAAGGCCTACACGGCCGGCAAGCCCTTCGACGTGACGGTCCTTCGCGAGGTGATGGACGTCACTGCGCCCTACGACATGCCCGACCAGGTGCGCGCCAAGCTCCATTTCGCGCTGGGTCGCCTGCTGGCCGAGACCGAGCCCGGCGAAGCCCTCGTGTACCTGCGCCGCGCCGTGGAATTGCACGACAAGGTCGGCGCCAAGAAAGACATCGAGCAGCTCGAACGTCGGCTGCGTCACTCACCCGGCGACATCGCCGCCAACGAATCGCCGCCGCAGGGCGGCACCTGAGCCTCCCCCCGGCGCCGCGGCGGCACGGGTGGCGAGGGTCGCCCACGGGCGAACACCGACCCACCCGTCCACCGCCGCATTTATCGAGACCCCATGGGCACCCTGACTGGCAACGGCGGCGCAGCCGCCACCCCTCCCTCCGACGACGGCCTGCCGATCCGCAACGACGGCTTCTGGCCGGATATCGACCTCGGCGCCCTGCGCGCCTCCACCCGCCTCACCGGCAACGTCACGGCGGCGCGCTTGCGCACAGCGGCCGTGGCCGCGGTGCTGTTCATCAATCCGCAGCTCGCCGCGTTCCGCGCCACGAAGATTGCACAGGGCTGGGTGTCGGCCGCGGACTTGGACGAGACCATCGACGGCAAGTCGGTCCTCGTGCAGCGCTACCTGCGCGCCGTCGCCTGCAGCGTGCAGGCGGACCTCGCCGAGCACTACCGCGATTGGGACACCACCCGTGCCGGCGATCATCGCGCCGAATCGGAGACCGAGGCCGCCGATGAGTTTCGGCGCAACGCGCAGTGGGCGCTGGCCGACATCCTGGGCCGCGCGCGCAGCGTCGTGGAGCTGATCTAGTGCCGGCGGTGCGTTCGCTCCAAGGCGACACGGTGGACGCGCTGTGCTGGCGGGAGTTGGGCGCCACCACGGGCGTGGTGGAAGCCGTGCTCGAACGCAATCGCGACCTCGCCGACCTCGGCCACGTCCTCCCCACCGGCACCGTGGTGCAGCTCCCGGAACGCTCGGCCGCCACGACGACACCGACCCTCCCCACCCAACAGCTATGGGATTGAACGTGACCGAGCCCGCCAGCGCTTACCTCACCGCCGCCGCGATCACCGCCACAGCGGCCACCACCGCGTTGCTTCCCGGCATCGACGGCGACGCCCTGGTCGGTGCGCTGGCCGGCGGCACGCTGTACGTGACCAGCGCGCGCGACCTGCCGCCCCTACGGCGCGCCGTCTACCTGCTGGTGAGCACGGCCGCGGGTTACTTCGGCGCGCCGGAGCTGCGCGGCCTGCTGTCGCTGCAAAGCAACGGCCTGGCCGGCTTCCTCGGCGGTGCGGTCGCCGTGACGGTCGCCACCCAAGCGATCGAGCGCGTGAAGACCCTCGACTTCTCGTCCCTGTTCACCAAGCGCGGAGCCTGACCCCATGTCCCAGCTCATTACCCCGAACACCTGGCCGCTGATCCAGCTGATCGCGTGCCTGGTCATCGCCGGGCAGTTGGCCATGTATCGCCGCGGCAGTTCCCCCCATCGCCGCGGCGTAGCCTGGTTGGCCTGGCTGCTGGTCGTCGGCTGCCTGATGACCGCGGTGAAGCTCCTTTGCGGCGTGCGACCGCCGCCGGGGCCGCTGGAAGCGCTCGGATGCGCGGCGCTGGCCGCGCTGCTCACCGGGCACCGTGGCGACCTGGCGCATGCGCTGCGCGCCGTGCGCGACGCGGCGCGTGCCGTTCATCGTCGGGTGCGCCGGTGATCGCGTTGGCCGAGCAGCGCATCGAGCGTCTGCTGTCGGACCTGATCGCGGTGGAAGGCGGCTACGTCCACGACGCGGCCGATCGCGGCGGCGAGACCCGGTGGGGCATCACTGTGGCGACGGCGCGCGCCTACGGCTACACCGGCCCGATGACCGCGCTACCCGAAGCGACCGCTCGCGCGATCTACCGCGCGCGGTACGTGGAGGCGCCCCGCTTCGGCGAGGTGGTGGCCATCGATCCGGAGATCGGCGCCAAGCTGGTGGACATCGGCGTCAACATGGGACCGGCGGTCGCCACCACCTTCCTGCAACGCTGGCTCAACGCCTTCAACGACACCGGCACGCGCTACGCGGAGCTGGTGGTCGACGGCCAGGTGGGCAACAAGACGCTCGATGTACTACGCACCTTCCTGCGCTGGCGTGGCCCGATGGGGGCTGCCGCCCTACTCAAGGGCATCCATAGCTCCCAGGGCGTGCGCTATCTCGACATCACCGAGGGAAACCGTTCGCAGCGCCGGTTCGTGTTCGGCTGGATCACGAACCGCGTGGGGATGTAGGCCATGCGCTACGTCTTTATCGTTCTGCTCGCCCTGCTCGCCTTGGCCGGTGGCTTACTAGCCTGGCAGCACCACCGTATCCAAGGCCTAGCTACCGACGTGGCCCAGGCACAAACACAAGCGGTCATCGCCGGCTTCGAGGCCAGCGCGGCGCGCGCGGACGTGCATGTCATTACCAAGTACGTGGACCGCGAGCGCGTGGTTCGCCAGGTCATCCACACTATCCAGCGCGAGGCGCCCCGCTATGTCACGTCCCGCACCGATGCTGCTTTTCCTCTCCCTGTCGGCTTTGTCCGCCTGCACGACGCCGCCGCCGCGGCCGATCTGCCCGGCCCTCCCGGAACTGCTGATGCGCAGGCCTCCGGCGTTACAGCCTCTGACGCCGCCGTCGTCATCGCCGGCAACTACGGTACCTGCCACGCCATCCGCGACCAGCTCAACGCGCTGATCGATCGCTTGCAGATGCCGCCCTATCACGAGGCCGCGCCGGATGAATAAGCCTGGCCGGCTGCGCGAGGCACTGATCCGTGGACTGTCCGATATCGCCCTCGATCCGCAAAAACTTCTGATCTTCGCCGAGCGCGGCACGGTGGTGGCCACGGGCGAGCCGGGCGAGAGCTGGGAATACACCTATCAGCTGACGGTGATCGTGCAGGACTTCGCGGGCGACATGGACGCACTGACCGCCATCGTGTTGCGTTGGCTCGCTGCGGAACAGCCGGACCTGCTGCTGAGTCCCGAGAGTCGGCGCAACGGCGTACGGTTCGAGGTAGAACTGATGACGGCCGAGCTAGCGGACGTGCAGTTCCAACTGTATGTCACCGAGCCAGTGAGACAACGAAACGACGGCTTCGAGCACCCCGCGCCACCGCCGGCTGACCCGACGGCGATGTGGTGAGTACCGATCCGCTTCGACAGCTGGAAAGATGGGCCGGCACGCTACTGACCAAGCTCGACGCGCCGGCACGTCGTCGCCTAGCCGTCACTATCGCTCGCGAGCTGCGGCACTCCCAACAGCAACGCATTGCCTCTCAGCACGATGCCGAGGGCGCCCCCTTCGTACCGCGCAAACCACGGTTGCGCGAGCGGTCCGGGTCTATCCGTCGGGCGGCGATGTTCACCAAGTTGCGCACCGCAAAGTGGCTGCGTATCGCCAGCACCGCCGATGCCGCCGAGGTGGGTTTCGCGGGCCGCGTGGCGAGCGTCGCGCGCGTCCATCAGGATGGTCTGCGTGACCGCGCCACGCCAAGCGCGCCAGAAGTGCGCTATCCACGGCGAGCGTTGCTCGGCTTCACCAGCGCTGACAGAGAACGGGTCCGCAACCTTCTCCTCGAATACCTTACCGGCTAAGGCGCCCTCGCCATCAGCTCCTTTCGGGTGATGGCTCGCCCTCGCCATCGATCCAAGAGAATCATGTCCTCACCGTATTTCCCGCAGTCACGCCTTGAGGTTGTTACGATCTCAATCGTGTACTCGTAGTCAGATAAGGAAACGGATGTCCTCCTTCAGGACAAATGTATTGCTAGACATTCCGCGGCTGATGAAAGAGGAAGTCGATTGCTTCTAGCCCAAAGCCATCAAAGAAGAAGCGTGAGCGCTCAGGGTCCGCAAAGCAATAACGATCCATGTATGCCAGCCTATACTCATCAGTAGGCTTATAGTCGACAAAGCGCACATAGTCCTTGAGCACACTAAGAAGGCGCTCGTCCCACCATGAACCATAGTTGGAAAGTATCTGATGCAGACAAATGCGGATGTACTCGTCATGGGTCGGCAGTGAGAAACCTATGACAGATACGCCAGTGTTGTACCCGCCGGCGCGCCCCCATCCGTACCAAAAGCTCATCAGTGGCTCCGTATATACAAACTTGACGTGCGACGGCGACAGGATGAATGGCGCGCTCAACCCTTGCGGATCTCGGTAGTATTCATCAACACGGTTAATGAAATGAATGTGTCGAAGTGCGTCTTCCGCAGGCAACAAGCCATCAACGAGCGGAGCAACTTCAAAACGCGAAGGATCTCGAAACACATCGTGATGCGGTAGATGTCCGGGAGCCACGTTCCTGACCGAGTCCTTCAAAGCAAGGTACTGCCGATCATCGAACCAGTCCAGGGATCCGTGCAACTTCAATAGCACCAGTTCCTCGATGTCAGAATCGACAACGCCTCCATGCGCGGACAATGACTTGAATCGAGTTGGATAGCGCCGAAACGCCTTGCCCACATGGGCCAGAGCTCGCTCTAAAACGAGATCATAGTTAAGAGTAAGCACGGTGTCGTTTACCGACAACTGTTCTGCAAAACGATAGTAGATGTCCGGAAGCTTATCGCCTGGGGGCGTATGGCGATGGATCACCTCCCCGATAGCTCTCTTAATCATGAGCTGAGATTCGTTTCCTTCTCGACTCCAAGTGTCACCACCCCTAAGGCCAAGGTAATGCTCGATATCGAGGTACGACATAAACACTTCGAGATCTAGAGACTCCTCTTGCTGACCCGATACGCCACAGTCAGCACAATAGCTGAGATAGTTTCTAAGATCACGATGGAACTTCGTATCGGTACCGTGTTTCTCTTCAATGGCTGCACGAACTAGAGGGAAAAGCTCGCTTGCCACCGGCAGCCCCGCAGACCGCGAAAAGCCCGCGCCGAGAAGATAGATTCGGTAACCAGGGTGAGTTGAAGAGGGCATTTTGGATGACTGACTGTGTGTTGGAAATTGAACTTTGATAAAACCTAGAACATCCTGCGGCTTCCGGCGGAGCTTCATCATGCTCGCCAGCAATCGAAATCCAGACAACCTCTTCATCAATCGGCACTTCATTGATGCTTTCACTTATATGGCCGACGAATGGACCGCCATGATAATTCAGTCTCCGAAGCTACAAGGTCCGCCTCGGGTTGCGAATACAGACATTGGGGAAAAGGGCATCACTCAAGTCTGAGGAAGGTTCGCCTTTAAGTAGTTGATAAACGACGTACAGGAAAGCAAGAAATACTTTGCTTCCGCCTGGCGTAACCCCGACTCCTCCAGCATCGCATGACGGATTCCCTCGGCGTCATTTGTGTATCCGTAAAGCTTCGAGAATCCATCTTTGAGCGCCGGGTGCAGATGGCCGCTCTTCTCCAAAACCTTCAGTGCATCGCCTAGCGTCGCCTTTTGATTTCCTGAGACGACGCGCGCCATGGCCTCCACCGCAGAGATGGATTCCTTGATTGAGTTGCGGTAGTCGGGTTCTTTACGATCCGCCAGAAGCACCAGCGCCCTTTCAAGATGAGCCGTAACTGGCGCAAACCGTGTATCTGCTAGGGCCTCAGCGAGCATCTGCTTTTCTTGGGGATCCGTTATATCCACGAGGATACCGTCAATGAACGCGTAGCCAGCCAGCTCCCGCTGGAGAATGTGGTTGAGCGTGCGGATCAACTGGACTTTCCACTGTGCAAATCTTTCAACCAAAAACTGAAGAAGATCGTAGACCTCGTTCCATTCGCAGGAAAAGAAGTACTCACGAATAGATTCGAGAATCTTTCCCGGACGGAGATGGTATGAACCAGTGGGTCTCGAATCGACGGGCAGTTTGAAATAGTCAGCCCAGAGAATACGGCTGAACCAATCAATTTCTCCATTGACCCCATCCTTCCCGAACATAAACCCGCCAGCGGACCAGAAGACAGAATCCAAAGCATTCCAAAGGGAGTTGCGTAAAGCATCATTCATCGCACCAACCTGCACGACGTCTGCAACTTGCCTGATGCCCTGACGCTCACTGAAAGACTTCATAGACTACGCCCCCTTCGACCACGTAAGGGTCGCCACAAAATGCCAACAATACCGACCGTAGCAAATCGACCACTTGAGCCCATCTCACCTTTGCTTAAGTGTAAAAGCTCGCTTCGTAGTCACTCACTCCGAATACGACATGATCAAGCATAAATTCTTCTGAAATACATTCGACCAGGGGGTCTACTTGAAATCGACTTCGGATCAGACTACGCCCCATTCCAGAATATAGCCATGTTCTGAAACCCGCGCGACAGAACTGCCTCTCAGTGCGAATCGCCGGAGTCTTCCGCAGCATGCACCGCATGCACGAAGACCCCAGCGCCCTCATCAACCTGATCCGCTACGGCACCGTCCAATCGGTGGACGTGAGCCGCGCGCGCATGACGGTGGTGGTCGGTGGGCTCACGACGAAGCCCATTCCCTGGGTCGCGCCGCGGGCCGGCGCCACGCGCACATGGTCACCGCCCTCCCCCGGCGAGCAGGTGCTCGTGCTCTCCCCGGGCGGCAATCTAGGGGCCGCCGTCGCGCTGACCGGCATCTTCTATGACCGGTATACGCAACCATCGGAGGGCACCGCCGACAACGTGCTGATCGCCTTTGGCGACGGCGCCGTACTGCTCTATGACCACACTGCGCACCTGCTCAAAGGTACGTTGCCAACCGGCGGTCGCGTCGAACTCACCGCGCCGGGCGGCTTCCACCTGGTCGGCGATGTGGCCGTGGACGGCCGCCTCCACGTCACGCAGGCGGCCACGTTCGATCACACCGTGCATGCGGCCCAGGACATCACCAGCGACGCCGACGTGAAGGCGGGCGAGATCAGCCTGCGCGACCACCCCCACGGTCAGGTACAGCCCGGCTCGGGCCTGAGTGGCAAGCCGCAGCCATGACGGGCATGTCGCGTACCACCGGCGCCGCGCTTTCGGAGATCGAGCACATCTCCCAATCCGTCGCCGACGTCCTGACCACGCCGCTGGGCAGCCGCCTGGCGCGACGCACCTACGGTAGTCGCGTGTTCGACCTGCTCGATGCACCGGCCAACGCCGCTACCCGCGTGCGTCTGTTCGCCGCCACCGCGACCGCCCTCATGCGCTGGGAGAAGCGCCTCACCGTGCAGCGCGTCGCGCTGACGGCTATCGACGGCTTGCAGGGGCGCTTCGCCCTCGACATCGGTGGCCGAGTGGCGACGACCGGCGGCGCCGTGTCGCTGAGCGTGCCCTTGACCCGAGGTGACGCCGCATGACCAGCGCCATCCAGCTTGACCGCCTGCCGCCGCCGGATGTGGTCGAACCGCTCTACTACGAAACGATCCTAGCGAAAGCCAAAGAGCAGTTTGCGGCGCTGTGGGAGCAACAGCAGAAGCGCGACACCTCTCTGCCGGACATCGACCTCTCGCGCGAATCCGAGCCGGTCGTGAAGATCCTGCAGACCGTCGCCTACGTGGCGCTGGGCCTGCGCCAACGCGTCAACGACGCGGCGCGGGCCAACTTCCTAGCCACTGCCAAGGGGGCGGACCTCGACCACATCGGCGCCTGGTACGGCGTCGAACGCCTCACCCTAAGTCCCGCGAAGCCTGAGCTGGCTATCCCTGCCGTGATGGAATCGGACGACGCCTTGCGCGAGCGTATCACCCTGGCGCCGGCCTCGTTCTCGGTGGCCGGGCCGGAGGCCGCCTACGTCTTCCATGCACGCAGTGCTTCGGGTGACGTGCTCGATGCCAGCGCGATCAGCCCGCAGCCCGATGACATCCGCGCCGTGGTTGCTGACGTCCTGGCCCGTCACGGTGCGACGCCGGCCTTGGCTGCCGATATGCAGGCCGCCTTGGCGGCGGCGCGCTGGCCCGGCGAGGTGATCGTGTCGGTGTTGTCGCGCCAGGGCGACGGCCAGGCCGACCCCGCTCTGCTTGCCGCCGTGGCCGACAACGTGAGCGCCGACAATGTGCGGCCTCTGACCGACTTCGTCACCGTGCAGTCGGCCGACATCGTGCCCTTCCAGGTCCGCGCCACCCTGTGGACCTATGCCGGCCCCGATGCCGATATCGTCCGCGCCGCATCACGCGCGAGCCTGGATACCTACCTCGCCGAGGCCAAGCGCCTGGATCGGGATATCACGCTGTCCGGGCTCTATGCCGCCTTGCAGGTGGCCGGCATCCAGAACGTGGAACTGGACGAACCGCGCGCCACGCTGGTGATCGGCCCGACCCAGGCTGCGCACTGCACCGGCGTGGAACTGGCCTATGGGGGTATTGGTGGATAGCCTCCTGCCGCCCAACAGCACGCCGCTGGAGCGCACCCTCGAACACGTCACGCTCAACGCCCTGGACGTGCCGGTGCCGCTGCGCACGCTCTGGAACGCCGACACCATCAGCGGCGAGCTGCTGCCGTGGCTGGCTTGGTCGTTGAGTCTCGACAGCTGGAAGAGCTACTGGTCCGACACGGTCAAGCGCAACCGCGTGCGCCAGGCCATCGACATCGCGCGTCGCAAAGGGACGTCGCAGTCGGTGCGCGATGTCGCCGGCGCCTTCGGGGGTGCGATCAGCATTCGGGAATGGTGGCAGACCGAGCCCAAGGGCGTCCCGCACACCTTCGACGTGGTGCTGACGCTGACCGGCGACGACGGCGCCGACGCCAGCGCCGCCTACGTCGACGACGTCATCGCCGAGATTCGGCGCACCAAGCCGGCCCGGTCGCACTTCACCTTCACCCAGGGCTTGCAGGCCCGCGGCCGAGTCGGCGTGGTCGCCGCCGCTCGGCCCGTCGCCTACGCGCATCTGCAATTCACCGGAGCCGCCTGAGATGGCCCTCACCCTCACGATCACGCCCGCCGGACGCGCGGCACTGGTTAACGCCCAAGCCGATGGCACCAACGCTGTACGCATTGCCCGCGTCGGGCTGACCGCCACTGCCTTCGTGCCCGGCCAACCCCTGCCGAACGAGATCAAGCGCCTCGCCAGCGTTGCCGGCGGCGCGACCGCGAAGGACACCGTCCACGTCACCGTGACGGATGCGGGCACGGACGTGTACACGGTGCGCGGCTTCGGCTGGTACCTGGACGACGGCACGCTGTTTGGCTCCTACGGCCAGGCGAACGTGATCGTGGAGAAGTCCGTGCAGTCCACCCTGCTGCTGGCCACCGACGTGCAGTTCGCCGACGCGGACGCCACACAGATCACCTTCGGCGACACCACCTTCAACAATCCGGCGGCCACCCTCGACACGCTGGGCGTGGTGAAGCTGGCCGGCGACGAGGACGCCACTGCCGGCACCGATACGCAGCGCGCTGTCACGCCGAAGTCGCTGCTCGCCGCTCTCAACGCCCGCCTGGGCGCCGCTGCGCCCACCGCGTTCGTGAAGAAGCTGCTGGGACTCGCCACCGCCGCGGCCTTCCGGCTAGAGCTGGGCCTCAAGGGCGCCGCCTTGAAAGACGACGGTCCCGGCAACGGCTTGGATGCCGACACGCTCGACGGCCAGCACGGCGACTACTACCGCGCCTGGGCCAACCTCACCGACAAGCCGACGACGTTCACGCCGAGCGCGCATACGCACCCGTGGTCGGACATCACCAATCCGCCCGCGCAGGCGAGCCGCTGGCCGGCCTGGTCGGAGGTGACAGCCAAGCCCGATACCTTCACCCCGGCGCCGCACTCGCATGCCTGGTCGGACATCAACAACCCGCCCATGCAGACCCAGCGCTGGCCGGCATGGAGCGAGGTCACCGCCAAGCCGACCACCTTCGCCCCGTCGGCGCACACGCACGCCATCGGCGATGTGACAAACCTGCAAACCGCGCTCGATGCGAAGGCACCGACGCAGAGCCCCGTGTTTCAGGGTACCGTGGTGGCCGCCGGGGGCGCGGTGCAGATCGGCGCGACCGGCGGTGCCTATGCCACCTTGAAGAACGACGGCGCCCTGGCCCTGAACGGCGGCACCGCCTACGCCCTCGCACGCATCGGCGCGAGCAACACATCGGTCGGCACGCGGCTGACCAACGGCCTCATGCCCTCCATCGACGGCATCGCCGGTACGGGCCTGGAAGGCTCACCGCCCCTACTCGTCGCCAACGGCGGCAATGCCTCCGCCTCGGCCGTGATGGCCTTCCTGCGCGAAAGCGTCGCCGGTGGCTTCCTCGGCCTGGACACCGACAACGTGCTCAAGTGGGGCGGCTGGACGATGGGCCCCGCGCGGCGTGTGCTGCACGACCGCATCCGCGACGCCGTGCTCGATGGCACCACCTGGGTGGAAGACCTGCGCGTGGTGGGCAATCCCGTCTGGCACAGCGGGCAAATCTCGTTCGCCGCCCAGGGCAACGGCTGGATGAAGTTCCCCAACGGCTTCCTGGTGCAGTGGGGGATGTATCTCTCCGATGCGCCGTGGAACGAAGGCACGGGCCCCGCGCTCAGCTTCCCCATCGCGTTTCCCAATGGCTGCCTCTCCGTGCAGGTCAGCGACTATCTGACCAACGTCGGTGGCGCGGGCTGGTCGCAGTACGACGACAGCGCGCAGCTCACCGGCTGGGACCGCACGCACTTCACCACCTTCATCCAGTTCCCTGGCGGCGCCAACGCCAACCGCTGGTGCGGGCTGACTTACTTCGCCCTGGGGTACTGAATGGCCTACTTCTACGACATCGTGCACGGCGGCTTCTATTGCGACGCCGTGCATGGTCCGCGCACGGTGCTGGTCCGCGATCCCGACTGGACACCGGACGGCGATGACACGCTCGCCGATGGTCCGCTGATCGAGCAGGCCAATCCGCACTGCACGCTGCCGCCGGCCAGTGACCTGGTCGTCCTAAGCGAGGACGCCTACCGCGCGCTGCTGGAAGGCCAGAGCCGCGGCAAACGGATCGTCGTCCGCGATGGCGCGCCCACGCTCGCGGATCCGCCGCCGCCGACCACCGAGCAGATCGCCGCGCGCCTGCGCGCCCAGCGCGATGCCTTGCTCGCCCCGATCACCGATGCCCTGCAGCGCCACGTGCTGCAAACCACCTACGCCCAGCCGACCACGCTGACCGACGCCGAGGCGTCGGCGCTGGCGGCCTATGCCCAGGCGCTGCGCGATGTGCCGCAGCAGGCGGGCTTCCCGCACACCGTGGCCTGGCCGGACGCTCCGGCACCGACCGACACCCTCCCCGCCACCTCCGAGGCCTAAACCATGTCCACCGCCTATCACCACGGCGCGCGCATCCAGGAAACCAGCGACGCCCCGTACGCGCTCAAAACCGTCTCCACCGCCACCATTGGCTTTGTCGCCACCGCGTCGGATGCCGATGCGACCGCCTTCCCCCTGGACACGCCGGTCCTGCTCACTCAACCCAAGGTTGGCCTCGCCAAGGCCGGCACCAAGGGCACCCTCGCCCGGGCGCTCAAAGCCATCGCCGATATCGTGACCTGCCCGATCGTGGTCGTGCGCGTCGCCGAGGGCGTCGATCCGGCGGCGACCACCTCCAACGCGGTGGGCACCGTCAACGCGGAAGGCCGCTACACCGGCCTGCAGGCGCTGCTCACGGCGGAAGTGCGCACCGGCGTGCGCCCGCGCATCCTCGGCGCGCCGGGCTTGGACACCAAGCCCGTCGCGGACGCGCTGGTGACGGTCGCCAAACGGCTGAAGGCTTTCGCCTATGCCACCTGCGACGACTGCACCACCTTGGCCGATGCCAAGGCCTACCGCGAGGGCTTCGGCGCCCGCGAGCTGATGCTGCTGTGGCCGGACTTCACCACCTGGGACACGATGGCCAACCGTGAAGCCAAGGCCCTGACCGTGGCGATGGCACTGGGCCTGCGCGCGAAGACCGATCAGGTCGCCGGCTGGCACCGCGTGCTCTCCAACATCCCCGTCGATGGCGTGATGGGCATCAGCGCCGACGTCTACTTCGACTACCTCACCGAAGGCACGGATGCTGACCTGCTCAACGAAGCGGGTATCACGACCCTGGTCAAGCGCAACGGCTTCCGCTTCTGGGGCTCGCGCACCTGCGACACCAGCACCTACGTGTTCGAGTCCTACACGCGCACCGCCCAGGTGGTGGCCGACACCATCGGCGAAGGCGTGTTCGAGTACAGCGACAAGGCCATGCACGCGAGCCTCGTCCGCGACCTGATCGATGCGATCAACGCCAAGCTGCGCGCCCTCACCCGCCAGGGCGCCCTGCTCGGCGGCCGCTGCTGGTTCGACCCGTCGTTGAACGAGACCGCCGACATGCAGGCCGGCAAGCTCGCGCTCAACTACGACTACACGCCGGTGCCGCCGCTGGAAGACCTCACGCTGCGTCAGACCTTCACCGACGTCTACATCGCCGATCTCAAGGCGGCGATCACCTCCACCAACAACGCCTGATCGGTGCAAGGAACGGAACCATGAAGCTCCCGAGCAAACTGAAAAACTTCGACCTCTTCCAGAACGGCGAGTCCTGGCTGGGCCTGGTGCCGAGCGTCACGCTGCCGAAGCTGACCCGCAAGATGGAGGACTACCTCGCCGGCGGCATGGCCGGCCCCGTCGACATCGATCTCGGGCAGGAAAAGATCGAGCTCGCCTTTACCGCGGGCGGCATCCTGCGCAGCGCGCTGGAACAGTACGGCGCCACCGCGGTGGATGCCGTACAGCTGCGTTTCGCCGGGGCGTACCAGTCCGACAGCAGCAGCGGCTACAACGCCGTGGAAGTCGCGGTGCGCGGCCGCTACAAGGAATTCGATCCGGGCGACGCCAAGACGCAGGCCGACACCGAGCACAAGTTTTCCGTGTCGTGCGCCTACTACCGCCTCAGCATCGACGGCGTACCCGTGATCGAGATCGACATGCTGGCCAACAAGCTGGTCATCGACGGCGTCGATCGCATGGCCGCGCAGCGCGCCGCCATGGGCCACTGGTAACCCGTCCCCCTTCACCTAAGGAATCCCCTCATGAACGACACCACCATGCCCGTCATCACGCTGGACGAGCCGATCCGTCGCGGCGACCAGACCCTCACGGAAGTGCGCCTGCGCAAGCCCAAGGCCGGCGAGCTGCGCGGCACCCAGCTGGTGAACCTGCTGCATATGGACATCGCCGCGCTGGAAATCGTCCTGCCGCGCATCACCGTGCCAACCCTCACCAAGCACGAGGTGGGTCAGCTCGATCCGGCCGACATCACGCAATTCGGTTCGGAGCTGGCCTCTTTTTTGTTGACGAAGGCCAAGCGGGAGGGCTTCCCGTAACGGTCGAAGACGCCATGGCCGACATCGCGGTGGTCTTCCATTGGCCACCACCGACGATGGACGGCATGGACGTGAGCGAGTTGGTGCAGTGGCGCGAACGCGCCCGGTTGCGGAACGGCGGCGAGGACTAGCGTGGATCTGAAACTCAGTGTCCTTTTGAACATGATCGATAAGGTGACCGCGCCCTTGCGCGGCATCGCCGGCAGTTCCGCCGCCACGTCCAAGGCACTGCGCGAGACTCGCCAGCGCCTCAAGGACCTGCAGAAGGCACAGGACGACTTGAAGGGCTTCCGCCAGCTCAAGGCAGGCACTCAGGCCCTGGGCACCCAGCTAGCGGCGGCGCGCCAACGCGCCACCGAGCTGGGGCGCGCCCTTGCCAGCACCACGAACCCGACCCGGCAGCAGACCCGGGAGTTCGCCGCGGCGAAGCGCCAGGCCGACGCGCTGGGCGTGCAGTACCAGGCCAATGTCCGCCGCCTGCAATCCCTGCGCGACGGCCTGGGCGCCGCCGGCATCCATACGCGCAACCTGGCCGGCCACGAACGGCGGCTACGCGACGACATCGCCGCGACGAACGCCCAGCTCGGCGAACAGCAGAAGAAACTCGGCGCGCTCACCCAGCAGCAGCAAAAGATGGCCGCGGCACGACAGAGCTTCGAGCGCAGCTCGGCGACGGCCGCGCACCTCACCGTCGGCGGCTATGCCACTCGCGAGACGGGCAAGCACGTACTCGGCGCGATCAGCCCGACCATTGACGAGGCGAAGGCCTGGTCGATGCAGGTGGCGCAGCTGCGCGCGATGGGCGTGGGCGATGCCATGGTGACCGATGCGGTGAAGTTCGCCCGCGCCCAGGACATCATGGGGACGAGCGCGACCGAAACGCTCAAGCTACTGAAAGAGTCCTATAGCGTGCTGCGCGACATGCACGAAGCGGAGGCGGTTACGCCGTACCTGGCGCGGATGAAGTTCGGCATCGAAACCGTGATGGCCCAGGGCGGTCACGGTGAGGGCCACGGCGCGACGGCCGAAACGATGTTCATGGACCTGCTCAAGGTGGCCGAACTGCGCGGCGCCGCCAAGAGCCCGGAAAGTTTGAAGCGCGTGCTGGACTTCGCCACGCAGGCCTACGTCGCCTCGGGCGGCTTGGTGAAGTCCGAAGACCTGCTCAACATGATCAAGACCGGCGGCGTGGCCGCCAAGCAGTTGGACGATCAGTCGTTCTTCTTTGGGCTGCTGCATACCGTGCAGGAAATGGGTGGTCACCGCGCCGGCACGGGTCTCGCCACCGCGTACCAGAATTGGGCGGCCGGCCGATCCACCCGGCAGTCCGCCGATGAGCTGTTCCAGCTGGGTCTGCTCAAACCCGGCGCCATCGAAGTCCATGAGAAGACGGGCCACCTCAAGAAACTGCTGCCCGATGCACTGAAAGAGGGCGACCTCTATCGGAGCAACCCGTTCGAGTACTTGATGACGCGCGTCATCCCGAAGCTCAACCCGGACGGCCAGCTCTCCGACCAGCAAGTGGTGAGCAAGATCAACGCGCTGTTCTCGGGCCGCAAGGGCGGCGACCTGTTCGCGTCGCTGTTCATGGAGCGCGCCAACATCGCCAAGCACCTGGCTGCGGCACCCAAGGCCTACGGCGTCGATGCGCTGTACAACCTGGCCGGCCAGAACGCTGCCGGCCAGGAAGCCGAGCTGCTGGCCCGCAAATCGGACCTCTATCGCGAGTTGGGGGAGCAGTTGCTGCCGCTGTACGTGGCGGGTCTCGGCAAGCTGGTCGGCGTGCTGCGCGGGGTGAATACCTGGTCGCAGCGTCACCCGATGCTGGCCAAGGGCATGGGGGTGGTCGCCGGCAGTGCGGGCGTGCTGCTGGCCACGGTGGGTAGCCTGATGGTCGCGCTGGGCGGCTTGCTCGGGCAGTTCGCGCTGCTGCGTTATGCGATGCGCTTGGGCGGCTTGCGCCTCGGCGCACTCGGCGGCGAAGGCGGGCTGCTGTCGCGCCTGCCGATGCTCGGGCGCCTCTTCCCCTCACTCGCCACCGGCGCCCGGGCGGCGATGCTGGCGATCACCGGCGTGAGCCTGCCGGTCGCCGCGCTCATCGCCGTAGTCATCGTCGCGGCGCTCGCCGTGCGTCGCCACTGGCAACCGATCTCCGCCTGGTTCGCCGGGGTGTGGGAAGGGATCGGCCAAGCGGTGGGGCCGGTGTTCGCCGACATCGGCCGCGCGCTCGCGCCGCTTAAGCCCGCCTTCGACGTGATCGTCGGTTGCCTGGTCAGCGTGTGGCGCTGGATCACGCAGCTGCTGGAGCCCATGCAGGCCACCCAGGAGCAGATGACCAGCGCCCGTGCGGCCGGCGTGGCGTTCGGGCAGCTGGTGGGCGCGGCGATCCGCGGCGTGGTGCAGGCCGCCACCTTCGGCGTGCAGATGTTCGTAGCGCTCGGCGAAGCCATCGGCACCGCGGCGGGCTGGGTGGTGGTGCATTGGGAGCCGGTCAAGGCCTGGTTCGCCGAGATGTGGCAGAGCGTGGAGAACGCCGCGCGCAAGACGCTCGACTGGATCGCCGAGAAGCTCGGCGCGGTCCGCGAGTTGATCGATCGCATTCGGCATCTGGGGCAGAACAGTCCGGTGACGCAACCGGGCACCACGCCTATCGACTGGATTACCGGCGATGACCAGGAGAAGGCCCACAAGATCGCCGATGCCATCGCTCGCACGCCGCTGGCGAGCGGCGAGCCATCAGGCCAGGGGGCCAGTCTGGTCAGCCCCACCGCACCGGTAGGCGTACGTCCACCGAAGACCGTGGTCATGCAGGGCGACCAGGTCACGATGCACGTGGACGCTCGCGGCAACGATCCGGACGTAGTGCGCCGCCAGGTCGCCGACGCCATGGCCCGCCACGAGCGCAGCAAGCAGGTACGCGCACGCTCCGCCTTTAGTGACGAGGATTGAGAATGGATGGGATGGTCTTGATGGCTTTCGGGCCGTTCGTGTTCGGCATGCGCACCGCGGCCTACGAGGAGCTGCAACGGCAGATGCAGTTCAAGCACGCCGCTAATGCCCGGCTGGGCAAGCGCGACGCGTACCAGATCGTGAGCCCTGGCACCGAAATGCTCACGCTGTTGGGTGTCATCGCACCAGAAGTGTCCGGCACGCTCGCGTCCATCACGCAGCTGGAAACGATGGGCAGCGAGGGACGGGCCTACGTCCTGGTCGACGGCGCCGGCCACATCTACGGCGTGTACTTCATCGACAGCCTGCAAACCACGCAGAGCGCGATCCACAGCGACGGCACGCCGCGGAAAGTCGCCTTCTCGCTTACGCTGTGCCGCAGCGATGAGGAGCCTGCCGACGAGGCCAGCGACGACCTTGCTGGCGGCCCCTCGCCGGAGGCGCAGGAACGCGCCCGAGCCATCGCATGATCGTACAGCCCACCAATCCACTGTTGCGCCCGACCTGCCAGATCACCATTGACGGTAAGGACCGCACCGCGCGGATCATGCCGCACCTGATCCAGCTGACGGTGGAGTCCCATCGCCAGGATCACGCGGACACGGTGAGCTTGAATCTGGACGACAGCCAGGGGCAGATCGCCCTGCCGCGCCGTGGCGTGGAAATGCGGGTCATGCTGGGCTTTGAAGGGCTCGGCGTGTCGCTGCAGGGCACGTATCACGTGGACGAGATCGAACATAGCGGCACGCCCGACACCGTGAGCATCGTGGCGCGCAGCGCCAAGCTGACGCGAGAGCTGCGCGCGCGCAAGGAACGCAGCTGGAACCAGACCACCGTAGGGCACGTGGTGCGCGTCATCGCGGGCGAACACCAGCTCACGCCGCGTGTGGCGGCGAGCCTGGACCGCCTGCCGGTGGGGCACCTGGCGCAGACGGAATCCGACGTCGCGCTGCTGCGACGCCTGGGCAAGATGTGGGATGCGGTGGCGACGGTGAAGGCGGGCAACCTGCTGTTTATGCCCGTCGGCGCCGCGCAAACGGCCGGCGGGAAACTGCTCGAACAGTTGATCTTGCAGCGTGCGGATGGTGATCGGCATCGGTTTCATGAAGCCGACCGGGACGCTTACACCGGGATCCGCGCGCGATGGCATGACGTGGGCGCCGGGCGCGGTCGCACGGTGCTGGCTGGCACCGCTGGACATGTGAAGTTTCTACGCGGAGATTTCGCCAGCCAGGAAGATGCACAGCGTGCCGCCGAGGCGGAACTGGCGCGCGTGCGGCGTGGCGCTTCGACGTTCACGCTGGACATCGCGATTGGTCGGCCGGACCTCTATCCGGAAATACCCACGCGTACCCGCGGCTGGAAGCCGGAGATCGATGCCATCGACTGGATCATCGTGAAGGCAACGCATAGCTTCACGCCGAGCGATGGCTATACCACGGCTGTGGAACTGGAAAGCAAGGCCATCGCTAGTGAAACCCAGGCGGCCGACGAGAGTGACGCCAATGGCGATCAGGCCGCCGGATGACTCGCCAACCACTCGGCATATTCTGGAACGGCGCGCTTCATCTGTTGTTCCAGCCATACCAGTTCTTCGGTGGGCTTGCTTTGCTCCCAGGCGAGGATGAATTCGACCAGGCGCTTGCCCTGCGCGGTGGCAGCCTTGGGCACGACGGCATCACGCCGCGCGCTACCGACGTCGAAAAGCAGCCAATCCAGCGAGAGTCCCTCTTGCTCGGCGATGTCGCTCATGATCTGGACCGGCGGGGTGTTGCGCTTGATCCAGTTGCTGATGGCGCTGGGACCCACTCCCAGGCGCTCGGCAAGCGCCATATTGCTGGGCGTCCCTAGGACCTCGCCTAGCCGCTGAAGTATCTGGGTGGTCTCCAATCGGGCCTCTCCGATTTCACCTGGTATGAAATTTTGCCGAACAACCCGTTGCGATTTCACCCGTTGTGAAATAACATCATCGAAGTGCTCAACTTCGTGATCGTAACCCATGCGCATCGCTAACTCCCTTGCTAGCACCAAACCCACGACCTATGCGCCTCGCGGCCAGGAAAGGCGGCCGCGGGTTAGCGTGGGCTTGCTTCCTGATCAATTCACTGCCTGTGTCGCTCTTTCACGAGAGAACCAATGCAGCGTGGCGTCCATCGTGCTGGCAGTGTTCCAGCACGGCCTGCCCAGCTATCTGTTGTCGCGCGAGGCTCAGCGCGAGGAAGCATGCGTAGCGCCGGTGTACGAGGGTTGAACGATGGCATCGAACAGGAATTCCATGCCCTGTCCCGAATGCGGCGGACGGGTACGCACCATCACCTCCCGTCTGCTGAGCGACCACGTGCGCGAGATTTACTTCGACTGCGTCAATGAGGACTGCCTGTGCCGCTTCGTCGGCCATTTAGGCATCGTGCGCACCCTGATCCCGCGCTTACCTCCTTCGGACAACGCGTCACCGCCGATGGTGGAACGGCGCGCCAATGACATCGTCATGCCACGCACCGCCGAAGTCACCGTGCCTTCCACCTCGATGGTGCCATCAGCTCCCCCGGATCACACACCCGTACTGCCTGCGCTCCACTAACCCCAGGATTCCCGTGCTCACCATCGACACCGACCACCACAACACGGCTGAGGCGCGCTTTCGGATGGCATCCGCCTTTATGGAACAGCAGGCTGCACAGCATTTGGATGAACAGCAGCTCGTCGCTCGCTGCGCTGCCGAACTGATGATTCGTTTTGACATCAGCCAACGCACCGCCACGAACGATGCCATGCACGCCTTAGCGGCCCATCAGGCGCGCCGCGTACCGGCTTACGTCGACATCCACCACAGCACGAGTGCCGTGGTGTACATCACCAGCCCGCGCACGGGCCGGCTGATCGCCTTCACCGCGAGCGAACTGCTCACGCTCGCCGACGAGCATCGCACCACCACGCAGGACGGCGACCTCGCCGCCGCGCGCTGTGGACGCCGCGCCGACTTCTAAGCGGCGCTCCCCCCTCCCTCCCTCTTGATCATACGACTGGCAGCCTTCGGGCTGCCGGCATGGACACGGCTTGTCTCATGAATCTTCCTCGGTCGCCGCGTATAAGCGCGGACGTCATCCACTGCGTCACCTGCCTGTTCCACCAGCAGTTCGCCGATACCGTGCACCTGTGCACCCTTCCGCCGCACTGCGCACCGGTGACCGCGAGCCGCGGTGAGGAACACGCGCTCGACCTTGCTGACGGCGAGACTGAGTACCTGGGCATCGCGTGCGATGTCATGCGCCGTCAGGACGCCGCGTGCGGCCCCGCCGGCATGCTCTGGCATCCCATCGCCGGCAACACCGCGGAGGCGCAGTCGTGAACTACGACCTGCTCGCCGACATCCGCCGACAGCTGCAGCTCGATTTCGGCCTCAAAGAGACCACCGACGGCCGCTGGCTACAGGAGGGCACCTGCCCACAATGTGGCAAGAAGGAGCTGTATGCCCACGCCCCTGCGCCGTGGGTGGTGCGCTGCGGACGCATCAACAAATGCCGCTGGGAAGGCTATGCCAAAGACCTCTACGAGGATCTGTTCCAGTCCTGGTCGGATCGCTATCCCAGCACCAAAGAGGCACCCCTGGCCGCTGCCGACGCGTACCTGATCCATGCGCGGGGCTTCGCCATCGAGAAGCTCAAGGGCGCCTACACGCAGGAATGGTTCCACGACCGCGACCTCAATATCAGCACCGCCACCGTGCGCTTCGCGTTGCCCGGCGGTGCGTACTGGGAGCGCCTGATCGATCAGCCGTCCCGCTTCGGCAAGAAGAAAGCCCGCTTTCAGCCGGGCAAGTCCTATCGGGGTCGCGCCTGGGTACCACCGGCCACGCTCATCGAGCTGGCTGACATCAAGGAACTATGGATCGTTGAAGGCATCTTCGACGCCATCGCGCTGTGCCTCGCCGGCATCCCGGCCATCTCGGCGATGTCCACCAACAATTTTCCCAACTACACGCTGGCGGAGCTGTTCCCCGAAGGCGCCCGGCGACCGCGTCTGGTGTGGGCGCTCGATGGCGACGCCGCCGGGCTGGAATACATCCAGCGCTGGGTGGAACGCGCCCGTCAGGAGGCCTGGATGGCCGGCGCCGCCGTTATTCCCCAACACTCCGAAGATCGCAAGCTTGACTGGAACGAGGCGTACCAGCGCGACCGGCTGACCGCCACGCACCTGGACGAGTATCGCCACGAGGGCGCCCTGGTGATCGCCGGCTCCGTCGCGGAGAAGGCGCGCCTGATCTACAAGCGCAAGGGCTACAAGAGCTTCCCGCTGGATTTCAGCGACAAGCTGTATTGGTACGCGCTCAACGAAGCACGCTACGACAAGGCCATGCAGGCGTTGGAGGAGAAGGCCGACGAGCTGGACGAGGAGGAGCGCCGCGACAAGGCGTTGCAGCAGGCCGGCGCCATCGATCTGCTCGCCCCCTGCCATCCCGTGCCGCTGTACTTCCAGCGCAACGCGGTCACCGAGGAATCGCAGTACTTCTTCCGCGTCACCGCGCCCGCGCAGAAGACGGTAAAGGCCGCCTTCAAACCAGAACACGTCGCCACCGCCTCGCAATTCGATGTGCGCTTGCTGTCGATCATGTCGGGCGCGTCATGGATGGGGACCAAGGAGCAGCTGACCCGCACCTACGGCGAGCGCCTGTCGCGCCTCAAGCACGTGGAGACCATTGATTTCATCGGCTACTCCAAGGAGCACGGCGCCTACGTGTTCGGCGAAGTCGCGATCAAGGACGGCCGCATGATCGAGATCAACGACGAGGATTACTTCGAGCTGGATAAGCGCTCGAACATCAAGACCACCAGCTCGGTGCATCACCGCATCCACACCGACGCCAACCGCTTCAATCAATCGTGGCCGAAACTGCTGTTCGAGGTCTACGGCCCCAAGGGCATGGTCGCGCTGACCTTCTGGTTTGCATCGCTGTTTGCCGAACAGGTACGTGCCGTACAGGAAAGCTTTCCGTTCTTCGAGATGGTTGGTGAAGGCGGTTCGGGCAAGACCTCCCTGGTGATGTTCCTCAATCGCCTGCTCGGGCGTCCGACCTACGAAGGCTTCGACCCGGCCAAGGCCACGCCGGCGGGCCGCGCTCGCACCTTCGTGCAGGTGGCCAACCTACCGGTCGTGTTGATGGAAGGCGACCGCGGCGAGACGTCCACCAAAACCGTCAAGTTCGATTTCGACGAACTGAAATCGCTATTCAACGGCCGCAGCACCCGCACGACCGGCGTCAAAAGCGTGGGCAACGACACCTACGAACCGCCCTTCCGCGCGGCCATCGTGATCGAACAGAACCGTCCTGTGAAAGCCGATGACGCGGTGATGCAGCGCATCTGCCATGTGTACATGACCCGCGAGGGCCACTCCGACGAAGGCAAGCGCAAGGCGGACCTCTTGAATGCGATGACCGCCGACGAGCTGAGCTATTTCGTTATCGCCGCCGCGCGCGCCGAAGCCAAGGTCATGGCGTGCTTCACCGAGCGCATGCCCGTGTACGAACGCCAGCTGCTGGACAACCCGAAGGTAAAGAGCGTGCGTTTGGCGAAGAATCATGCGCAGCTGATGGCCATGGCCGAGGCGCTGGAACTGGTCGTGCCGGGCGTCGCCCCTTACCGCGAGGCGACCCTGCAGCAACTGGCCACCATGACCGAAGAACGGCAGAAGGTGATCACTTCCGACCATGAGGTAGTCGTCAGTTTCTGGGAGCGCTTCCACGAACTGAACGGCCGAGGCGAGCGCCCGTACCTCAACCACAGCGCCGACAAGAGCCTGATCGCGGTCAACATCCACGAATGGCTGGAAATGGCGACCGAGCGTTGGCGTGACGTGCCGACCTTGGCGGAGCTGCGCGAACACCTGCCGACCAGCAAGCGCCACAAGTTCCTCGAATCCAGCCGCGCCGTCCGCAGCGCCATTCGCACGACCGGACCGGCCACCGTGCGCTGCTGGATCTTCCGCATGTCCCCGGACGACTGATTTGCCGGTCACCCCGGCTCACCCGCGGCGGGGGCCGGGGGAGTGTTCGTGCACTCCCCACGCACCGCCTGATACCACCGAAGGAGCACACACCATGCACACGATGCGCATCCGGCCGGCACACGGCCCCCAACTGCAGTGTACGCGCCCCCCCGTCCCCGGCGACGGCCGGTCTCGGCCCTATGGCGATCCGGACCTGTTCGTCGCTTTCCTGGCCGGCCTGCTGCTGGCCGCCTGCACCCTTCTCCCCTTCCTGCCCCGCTGAGGTGCCCGATGTTTCCCCGCAACCTTTCCCTGTTCCGTTTCGGCACCTCGCCCTCCCACGACATTGCCGCGGACCTGGCTCGCCACCGCGTACGTGAACCCGGCCCGCAGGAGCCCGCCACGCATGGCTTTGGGTCGCCGTACGGTTTGCTGGATGACCGCCTCACGGTCGCGGCCAATGGTTGCCACGGCTTCGTGTTCGTGCAGGCCGAGCGCGTACTGCCGGCTTCATCCGTCCGCGACGCAGTAGCGAAGAAGGTGCAAGCCATCACCGCTCAAGAGGGCCGCCGGGTCGGCCGCAAGGAGCGTAAGCAGCTCCATGAGGACGTAGTGCAGGCGATGCTGCCGCACGCGCCCGTGACCTCCCGCCGCATTGCCGGCTGGATCGACCCCAACCACGGCTGGCTGGTCATCGATACACCGAGCCGGCGCTATGCGGAGCTGACGCTATCGGCGCTGCGCGAGGCGTTTGGTTCTTTCCCTGCGGTGCCGCTGGCTCCCGCCGACGCGCCACGCGTGTTACTCACCGACTGGCTGGCCAACGATACGCTGCCGGCCCTGCTGGGCCTCGGCGACGAGTGCGAGCTGCGTGACCCCGCCACGCCCAGCGGCGCCCTTGTACGGTGCCGCCGGCAGGCGCTGGACGCGGACGAGATCAAGGAGCACCTGCGCGGTGGCAAGCAGGCGTATCAGGTGGGCCTCGTGTTCGATGGCCGCCTGAGCCTAGTGCTATCGCACGACCTGGCCATCACGCGCCTGCGTCCGCTCGACATCGTCACCACTGAGCAGGCAGATCCGGACAGCCACGATATGCAGGTGGAAAGCGAGTTGGCCCTCGCCACGTTGGAGGTGCGGCGGTTGTTGGCTTTCATCGAAACCACCTTCGCCCTCCCCCGCCCCGCGGAGGCGTGAGCCATGGTCGATAAACAACACATGGGACGCCGCCGTGCCGGCACGACGGACCATGCGAGCGTCGAAGGCATCGTGCTGCGCCAGGCGGAAACTCTGGCCCGCGATACGGCGCAGCATCCATATGCCCTGCCAAGTCATCTGGCCTATCTGACGGGCGCCATTGGCTTGGCCGTCACTCTGGGCTACATCTCGGACACGCAAGGTATCTGCCTGCGCGAGGCATGCCGTGAGAAGCTTGCCGAGGCCACGCCGGACCAGGCTACGACCAAGACCGCCGACCTGGAATACGCACGTCTGCTGTTGGCTGTGCTTCGCCACGGCGGCGCCTCGCTGCGTATGCCTGTGGAAATGATCCTCATCGGTCCCGCCAAGGCGCGCCGGATGCTCGCCCGAATGCAGCGCGATGGGCTACTTCACGCACCGAATGTCTGGGGTTTCCATGCCGTCCGTGCGGGGGAGGCTTGAGCATGTTTCAGCAGCACATCCGCGAACCGGCAGGACGCTTCTGGCCATGTACGGAATGCCACAGCGAGCCACGCCATATCGAGTGTCGCGGCCGCACGCGTCGCGAAACCATGCAGTACGTGGTGCCCGCGCTTCGACATAGCCTGGAATGTGTCTGCGGCCGTAGCACCGGCATGCACGCCGAGCTGCAGGCCGCAGAGGCAGAGTGGGGCCGGAAATTCACGCAGATGCCACTCGCGCTGCCCCTTCCTCCGCCGGGCAGGGTGGCGCGTATTCGACAGAAATACGGCAGGGAGGCCGGCCATGGCTGAGAGGTCACAGGGCGACGTCATCCAAGGAACGGTGGTCACGTGCTAGGAGGCGATGCAAGCAAGCACATCATCCTGCCCGAGGTACTTAAGAAGCTTTCGGGCAAGTCCTCGGCAGCCGCAATACGCCGGTGGGCGCAAAGCCAAAACATCCGCATCAAGGAGGGCGGCGATGGCCCATGGACCACGCTCGAAGCAGTCAACGAATCGATGGGCGTGGGGTTAGCGAACAAGCGCGTCGGTGCCTATCGGCCGGACGAGGTGCTATGACCAAGGGCCGCAAACGGAAACACGACCCTAGCATCCCGGCCCACATCCAGCAGTCTTTGCTGCCTGCCGGGTGTTACTGGAACCGGCGCGACCGGTATTGGTACACGATGGTGGAAGGAGAGGCGCCGCGCTTGCGGCGCCTCGGAGGGGAGGACGCGCTATTGTCCGACCTTCACCACGCCATGGAATGCCTTGCAGGTATCGACCGAGATACGCTCGATTTCCTGCTCGACCAGCATGCGAAGTCGGCGGCGTTCCGCAAGCTGGCTCAGGACACCCAAGAGGACTACATCCGTTGCCGGAAGATCATCAACGGATTCCAGACCAAGCTGGGAGTGCCCTTCGGCAAGCTCAAGCTCCGCAAGGTTGACCTGCCTGTAGTGCAGGTGCTGGTGGATGCGGTGGCCGATGGCAAGCGGAGGCACGACGACGACGCCGAAAAGAGGACGCCGTCCAGTGGCGCGCATGTACAGCGCTACCTTTCCGCAGCGTTCGTGTGGGGAATGCCCCGCGGTCTGTGCAAGTTCAATGCAGCGCAGGGCGTGGACATGCCGTCCGAGGTGGGGGCCCATCGCATGCCTGACTTGGTGACGATGAAAGCTGTGGTGGCCCTATTCAAACGCCGCGGCGGCCTTCCTACCCGCACCAAGGGCTCACTGGCGCCGTACGTGTGGGCTGTCGCAGTGATCGCCTACGAATGCCGTATGCGTAGTGTGGAAGTGCGCAGCCTGACCGATGCAGACGAGACGAACGAAGGGGTCATCGTGGATCGGCGTAAAGGGAGCCTGGGCAATATCACGCGCTGGTCGCCACCGCTACGCGAGGCGTGGGAATGGCTCAAGGTCCGCCGCCAGGGCATATGGGCCGGCAAGCGCCTACCAATCCCCCATCGTCCCCAAGATCGCTATCTAGTGGTGGCGGAGACAGGGCGACCAGTAATCAAGAGCACGATGTCAAGCGCGTGGCGCCGAGCCATCGCCACCGCGATCACTACTGGCGTACTCGCCCCCGAAGAGAAGTTCGGACTGCACGCAATCAAGCATCGCGCTATCACCGATACCAAGGGGAATAAAGCCGAGAAACAGCTAGCCAGCGGACACAAGACGATGCAAATGGTCAATCACTACGATCACTCGCGACCGGTGGTTGACCCCGTCTCCGACACCTAATTTTCAACACAATTTTCAACAACGCACAAAAAACAAGGGCTCACCGTGAGGTAAGCCCTTGTTAGTATTGGCGCCCGATGTTGGACTCGAACCAACGACCCCCTGATTAACAGTCAAGTGCTCTAACCGGCTGAGCTAATCGGGCGGGGTGAGTCGCGTAGTTTGAAGTCCGCTGCCCGGGCTGTCAAGCCTGACGGCCCGGGCAGGGCGAGCGAACGCGGAGCTCAGCTCGTGCGCACGCGATAGCACGGCACGTAGGCCGCGCCACCGGGCAGCTTCATGCGGTGCTGCACGACGAAGGCCTGCAGCAGTTCGTCCAGCGCGCGCATGATGTCGGGCTCGCCGTCGATGTCGAACGGGCCGTACTGCTCGATCGCGCGCACGCCTTCTTCCTTCACGTTGCCGGCCACGATGCCCGAGAAGGCGCGGCGCAGATCCGCCGCCAGCTCGTGGCGCGGGCGCTCGCGCTGGATCGCCAGGCCGCGCATGGCCTCGTGGGTGGGACGGAACGGCAGCTGGAACGGATAGGGGATGCTCAGCGCCCAGTTGAAGAAGAACGCGTCCTTGTTGTCCAGGCGGTGATTGCGCACCTTGTCGATGCCGCGAACCATGGCGTGCGCCACGGCCGCCGGATTGTCGACGATGATCTGGTAGTGCTGCGCCACGCTGTCGCCCAGCGTGAGGCGGAGGAACTTGTCGATCTGCTCGAAATAGGCGGCGGACTGGCGCGGGCCGGTGAATACCAGCGGGAACGGGATGCCCGCGTTGTCCGGATGCAGCAGGATGCCCAGCAGGTAGAGGATTTCCTCTGCCGTGCCCACGCCGCCCGGGAACACGATGATGCCGTGGCCGATGCGGACGAAGGCCTCCAGGCGCTTCTCGATGTCCGGCATGATCACCAGGTTGTTGACGATCGGATTCGGCGACTCGGCGGCGATGATGCCCGGCTCGGTCACGCCGATATAGCGGTTGGCGCGACGGCGCTGCTTGGCGTGGGCGATGGTGGCGCCCTTCATCGGGCCCTTCATCGCGCCCGGGCCGCAGCCGGTGCAGATGTCCAGGCCGCGCAGGCCGAGCTGGTAGCCGACCTGCTTGGTGTATTCGTACTCGTCGCGCGAGATCGAATGGCCGCCCCAGCACACCACCAGGTTCGGGTCGATCTGCGGCTTGAGGATGCGCGCGTTGCGCAGGATCTCGAACACCGCGTGGGTGATGCCCACGGTGTCGTCGAGGTCGAAACCGCCCTGTTCCAGCTGCGTCGACACGTAGACGATGTCGCGCACCACCGCCACCAGCAGCTCGTTGATGCCGCGGATGATCTGTCCGTCGACGAAGGCCTGGGCCGGTGCATGCTGCAGCTCGATCTTGATGCCGCGGTCCTGCTGCAGCACCTGGATGTCGAAATCGGGGTACTGCTCGAACATCGAGCGCGGATCGTCGCTGACGTTGCCCGAGGTCAGCACGGCCAGCGCGCAGCGGCGCAGCAGTGCGTGCATGCCCGAACCGCTGGCGTCGCGCAGGCGCGCCACCTCGTTGCGGGACAGGATATCCAGGCCGCCGGCGGGCGAGATGCGCGCGCTGACGGTGGCCTGCTTGCCGGACTTGCCGGTCTGAACATCGTTCATCGAATCTCCTTCGGCCGCGCGACCGCGGCTACACACCGCCGGAGCGGGCCGTCCCAAGCGGGGACGGCCGGCTAGCTTGGCTCCGGGGAACCGGGGCGGTCAACCTCTCCCATAAAAAAACCGGCGCCCCGAGGGGCGCCGGTTCCTAATCGCAAAGTCCAGCCCTGGCTTAGAACGTGTAGCGCAGGCTGAGCATGGCGGACCAACGCGAGGCCGGGTTGACCTTGGTCGCGCTGTTGTCGGTGGAGCTGTCGTAGATCGTCTTCTGGCCCGGCTGGTAGTTGCCGTTCGGGTCGGTCGGCAGGGTGTAGATGTACTTGCCGGTGGCCTTGTCGACGCCCGCGAAGTTCGCCAGCGTGCGGGTGTAGGGGAAGCCGACGTAGTTCTGCTGACCCCACTTGTCGTTCATCAGGTTCAGGACGTTGTAGATGTCCAGGCGGATCTCGCCCTTGTTGCCCTTGAAGATGCCCGGCACTTCCTGGCTGAAGCTCAGGTCGAGCTGGTTGACCCAGGCCGACTTGGCGGCATTGCGGCCGGCCACCTTGCCCTGGTGGTCGCTCAGGTAGTCGTCGCTCTTGATGAACGCGTAGAACTGCTGCTCCAGCTTCGCGGCCTGCGCCGGCGTCGCGGCGGAGATGATCACCTGGCCCGGGTTCGGGATGAAGACCAGGTCGCTGCGCGAGTAGGAGTCGCCGTTGGCATCGTTGCCGAACACCCAGCTGTACGGCACGCCCTTGTGGCCGTCGTAGAACAGGCTGACGGTGGTGGCATAGTTGCCGAAGAAGTTGTGCGACCAGGCCACCGAAGCATTCACGCGCAGCGGCACGTTGGTGTTCGAGGTCGAGGCGACGTCTTCGTTCGGGTTGGTCCAGGCGCTGTTGCTGAAGTTCGAGGTGGCCTGGCTGGAGGTGCCCGGGTTCACTTCGGTGGCGTGCGAGCCGGTGACGCTCAGGCTGGCGGCCCAGCTGTCGGAGAACGGCTTGCTCAGCGACAGGGTCAGCGACTCGGCCTTGCCCTTGCTGGTGTTGGTCAGGTAGGTCACGCCCTGGGCGAAACGGGCATCCGAACGGATGCGCGAGTTGTTGACGATGGCGCCGCCGGTCACGGTGCCGTTCGGGTTGGTGTTGCAGTTGGCGCCGGTGGCTCCGTTCAGCGACTGCGCACCGCCGATGCAGCCGTAGTACGTGAAGCGGCCATCCGGCAGCACGCCCGACGGAGCGCCGATGTTGAGGTTCTTGTACAGAATGCCGTTACGCGTCTCCAGGCGCTGGTATTCCGCGGTGGCGATCACGCCCCACCACGGCAGCTCGCGGTCAATGGCCAGCGAAGCCTTCCACACGCTCGGCAGCTGGAAGTTCGGATCGATCGAGTCCACCGCCATCTGCGGGGTGACGCCGGCGCCCGAGGTGTTCTGCTGCAGCGGGTTGGAGCTGAACGGCGGGCACGGCACGTTGTTGTTGTTGCCGAAGCGGCACAGGCCCGAGGTCTGGCGGTCGTACTGGTAGGTGACGATGTTGATACCGTTGTTCTGGTACGGGTTCGTCATCCACACGGTCGGCGGGCTGGACTGGAACAGGCCCACGCCGCCACGCAGCTGGGTCTTCAGCTCGGTGTCGAAGGTGTAGTTGAACGAGAAGCGCGGCTGCACCAGGGTGCTGCCATTGATGGTGCCGGCATTGCTGAAGCCGAAGCGCTGCTGGAACGTGGCGTTGTACAGCGGCTTGTCGTCGGTCATGTAGTGATTGACGCGGAAGCCGTACTGCACCGACAGGTTGTTGTTGACCTGCCAGGTGTCCTGCAGGAACACGTCGCGCTCGCGCAGCTCCCACTTCGCGGCGATGCCGTTGATGTCGTAGCCCGGCGCCGGCTGGTACAGGCTGTAGCTGGAGTACAGGCCCTGCTCGATGGCCGGGATGCTGTTGAAGGTGTAGGCGCCGAACTCGGTGCGGCCGAACAGGTTGTAGATGCGGTTGCGGCTGTAGTCGAGGCCGCCCTTTACGGTGTGGTCGCCCAGGTACAGCGTGCCGGCCCAGAACGCGCTCAGGTCCTTCACCTTGGCCGCGTTGTAGTGGCTGAACTGGTCTTCGCCCAGGTTCACCGTCGGCGCGGAGGTGCTGGTGACGTTGCTCGCACGCACCGTGATCTGCGGCTGCTGCGTGGACACTGTGCGGTGCAGGTAGAAGTCGCTGTAGGAGACCTTGGTCTCGGACGAGAAGATGTCGCTCCAGTCATCGAAGAACTGCAGCGTGTAGTTCTTGTTGTCGGTGGCGACGTTGTACCAGTAGCTGCTCAGGCCAATCGAATTGGTGCTGTTGCCCTGCGGGTTCGGCTTGAATTCCTTGGTGCGCTGGTAGGCGAAGCTGGCACGGTGGTGGTCCGTGATGTTCCAGTCGAGCTTGGCCAGGTAGCGCTTGTCGTCCAGGGTGCCGGCGTCGGCGCCGAGGCTGCCCGGCACCAGGCCGAGACGGGTCGCGGCATTGGTGATGCGCGTCAGGTCGCTGGGCGAGATCTTGTTGCTGGTGGAGCCGCCGGTCAGCGTGCTGTCGAGGCCATTGGCGGCGCCCGAGCTCAGGCCGGTGACCTTTTCCTTTTCGTAGCTGGCGAAGAAGAACAGCTTGTCCTTGATGATCGGACCGCCGAAGGTGACACCCGCCTTCCAGTTGGTGTCGAACTCGGTGTAGTCGCGGTTCTTCTGCAGCCAGCCGGCCTTGCCGACCATGTCGTCGGTGTTCTTGTAGGTGTAGTACACCGAGCCGTGGAAATCGTTGGTGCCGCTCTTGGTGACGGCATTGATCTCGGCGCCGACGGAGTCGGAGGTCACGTCATAGTTGGCGGTGGAGATCGAGTATTCCTCGATGGTGTCCATCGCGATCGGCGAGCCGACGGTCGGCAGGCCACTGCCGTTCAGGCCGAAGGGATCGCCCACGCCCAGGCCGTCGACCTTGATGCTGTTGAGGCGGGCGTTCTGGCCGTTGGCCGAGATCGCGCCGGTGACGTGGTCCACGTTCACGCGCGGATCGAGGCGGGCGATGTCGGCGATGTTGCCGCTCGGCGCCGGGGTCATCTTGAGCTGGCGCTGCGACACGTTGGTCGACAGGCCCTTGTTCTCGGAGGTGAAGAGCTGCGAACCGGCCGTGGCGGAAACGGTCACGCCCTCCAGGTTCTTGGCGGCGATGGCGGCGCCGACGGTCAGGTTCACCGCGGTGTCCTGCGACAGCTGCAGGAAGACGTTGTCCTGCTCGGTGGTCTGCCCGTCCTTGGTCACCTTGACGTCGAACGGACCGCCCACGCGCAGGCCCGCGGAGGCGTAGCGGCCGTTGGCGTCGGTGGTGACGGTCTTGGTGGTGCCCGACGGCTCGTGCACGATCTGCACGGTGGCGCCGGCAACCGGCTGGCCATTGCCATCGAGCACGCGACCGCTGATGGAGGAGGACGTGTCCTGGGCGATCGCCGGCACCGACATGGCGAGCATCGACGCGATCGCAAACGGCAGGACCTTGGCACGAATTCGGCTATTCACTGTGATTGACCCCTTGGGCGCGCAACATAAAAAAATCTGACGAGCGGAAACCAAAAATGCCGATGCCCGGCTCCAGCCAGGCAGTTGTTTCGCGCAGATTGGTTTCCCCGGAATGTTTTGTAGCTGTCCGAAGCTTTGCTTGCTGCTTTGCTTTCTTGTGGCGAGACCGCCCCGCCTGCCAACAAAGTGTTAAACGGACTTTAACGGCATTCTATGACACTTATGTAACGGATTCACGTCCTTTTTATCTCCGCCCCGCCCCATACCACTGCAGTGGAGTGCGGCACAAGTGACGTGAAAACAGTCACTTGACAATAGAGGTATAGCAACCACCGGCTTTCGTCCCCTTGCTTCCGGCCAGCCGAGGCATATGACGGAACCAACGAAAGCTTAAGTCAGGCTAACAGCCCGACCCTCACCACGGGATAGGAAATTTAGGATTTCCCGAGATACCGCGCACGCTTCGCGGGTTTCAGCGTGGCCAGGTCGAGCATCACCAGGCCGTCGACGCAGCCGGAGAAGCTTGGGTCTTCGCCGAAATCGAGGAACTGCACGCCTTCCGGCTCGACCAGGTCCACGTACTGGCGATACAGCACCGGCAGGCTCACGCCGAGCGCATCGAGGTGATGCTTCAGCTTGCCCAGGCCCGCGGCCGGATCCAGGCCTTCGAGCGCGTCGCGCACCAGGTCGATCACCGCCGGCGAAATCACGAAGGGCTGGCGCGCGGCGGCCAGGCCGGTCACGCCGAAGTAGTGCTTGTGCGCGGCGGCGATCCATTCGCGCGCCTCGCGCGGCAGGCTCACCGACATGCTCACCGGACCGAACAGGTAGCGCAGATCCGGATGGCGCTGCAGGTACAGGCCGATGCCCTGCCACAGCTGGTCCAGCGCGCGCGAACGCCAGTACGCCGGCGCGATGAAGCTGCGGCCGAGCTCGAGGCCCTGCGACAGGCGCGATTCCAGCGCCGGCGAATAACTGAACAGGCTGGAGGTGTACAGCCCGGTCATGCCGCGCTCGCCGATGATCTTGCCGCCGTGGCCGAAGCGGTAGGAGCCGACGATGCGCAGCGCCTTCGGATCCCACAGCACCAGGTGCTCGTAATGCGGATCGTAGATATCGAGGTCGCGCCGCGCGCCGGTGCCCTCGCCGACCTTGCGGAAGGTCAGCTCGCGCAGGCGGCCGATCTCGCGCAGCGCCGCGCTGTCGGTGGCGCCCTTGAGCAGCAGCACCTGCTTGCCGTCGTTGAGGTCGGCCAGCTTCTCGGCGCGCGCGGCCAGGTCGGCCACCACGCGTTCGGTGGGTTCCGGATGCGCGATCGGCGACTGCCCGCCGAAGATCAGGCCGCGATGGCGGCCGACGCGGTACACATGCCGGCGCATCAGCTTCGCCGCGCGCTGGGTGGAACCGCCGCTGCGCTGCTCCAGCTCGTCGGCACCGACCAGCGGGCCGACGCTGAAGCCGATGCGGCGCTTGATCGGTGCCACCGCCTCGCGCGGCAGCATCGCGGTGCTGAGCGGCTTGGCCAGCATGGACAGGCCATAGAACATGGTGGAATTGCGCGCCGCCACGTGGATCGGCAGCACCGGCGTCTTGCTGCGGAAAGCCAGGCGCGCGAAGCCGTCGGACCAGCGTCCGTCGCGCACGCCATCGGGGCGAATGCGCGACACTTCGCCGGCGGGGAACACGATCAGCGCCTCGCCGCGATCCATCGCACGGAAAATCTCGCGCATGCGCGAGGCGGCGCCCTTGCCGAACACGTCGACGTGCAGCATCAGGCGATTGAGCTGCGGAATCGAAGCGAGCCAGTCGTTGCCCAGGATCTTCACGTCGCTGCGCACGGAACCGACCAGGTGCAACAGCGTGATCGCATCGACCATGCCCAGCGGATGGTTGGCCACCACCAGCACGCCGCCCTCGACCGGGATGTTCTCGCGCTCGCGCGGATTGACGTAGTAGTTCGCGCCCAGCACTTCGAGCGCCTTCTCGACGAAGTCGAAGCCTTCGGCCTCGCCGATGGCGGTGAGGACGCGATTGAAACCATCCGCATCGGCAAGGCGGCCCAGCAAGCCCGCGGCCGAACGCAGCAGACCAGGGTGCTGTGCCAGCCATGGCAGACGTTCAGTGAGGGTCTGTTCGACGCTTAGCATGATCGTCTCCTTAACGACTTCGCCCATGCTGGCCGCGGATTATGACAGCAAGGTGATCCCGGAAGGGCAAGGCCCATTGGTCCCGGGCAAACCCTGATCGTTTCAAACGGCAAGATGCAAATACGCTGCCAGTCCGCCCAGGAACATCTGCACCGACAGCGCGATCAACAGCATGCCCATCACTCGCTCCAGCGCGGTCAGCACGCTTTCGCCGAGCCAGCGGAACAGATAGGTCGAGCACAGCAGGATCACCGCCGTCGCCAGCCAGGCGCCGAGCAGCGCGATCGCCCAGTCGGCGGTGCGCCCCGGTTGCGTATTGGTGAGCAGCAGCAGCGCCGCCATCGCCGAGGGACCGGCCACGCCGGGAATCGCCATCGGCACGATGAAGGGCTCGCCCTCGCCGGACTTGCCGAAGATGCCGCCGCCGTCCGCCGGCGGGAACACCATGCGGATACCGATCAGGAACAGCACGATGCCGCCGGCGATGCTGATCGACTCCTGCCGCAGCTGCAGCAGCCTGAGCAGATGCTGGCCACCGACCAGGAAACCCAACAGCACGCCGAGCGCGATCAGCAGCTCGCGCACCATCACGCGGCGCCGGCGCTTGGGCGCCACGTCCTTGAGCAGGCTGAGGAAGATCGGGATGTTGCCCAGCGGATCCATGATCAGGAACAGCAGGATCGCCGCCGACAGGGTGGTCATCTGCGTTTCCATCTCAGCCCCCTGCGCCGCGAGGACGCGTGCGCCGCTCAGTCATGGCGCAGGTCGAGCATGCCGCCGCGCGCCGCCGCGCCCTGTGCGCTGAGCAGGTACACGGCCGCTTCCGCCGCGGTGTCCGGCAGCGGCAGCTGGCTGGTGTCCTCGCCGAAGTAGGCCTGGCGGCGCAGCGCCGTGCGCATCGGCGCGGGCAGCAGCGCCTGCGTGCGCAGCGGCGTGTTTTCCGTTTCCTGGTGCAGGATCTCGACGAAGCGCTCGGTCGCCGCCTTCGCCACGCCGTAGGCGCCCCAGTGCGCCTTGCGCACCAGCGCGGGATCGTCCAGCAGGAATACCACGGCGCTGTCCGGCGCGGCGGTGAGCAGCGGCATGCAGGCCTGGGTGAGCGCGAACGGCGCGGACACATTGACGTGCAGCGCGCGCAGCCACTCGTCCGGCTTGTGCATGGCGATCGGGGTGAGCCCGTCGAAGCTGGCGGCGGCGTGGACGATGCCGTCGAGGCGGCCGAAGTCGCGCTCCAGTCCATCGGCCACGGCCTGGTAGTCGTTCGGCGTGGCGGCTTCCAGGTCCAGCGGATGGATCACCGGTTCCGGCAGCTGTTCGGCCAGCATGGCGTCGTACAACTGCTCCAGCTGGCGCCGGCGCCGGCCGGTGATCACCACCGTGGCGCCGGCGCGCGCGGCGGCGCGCGCCACCGCGGCGCCGAGGCCGCCGTAGGCGCCGGTGACCAGCACGACGCGATCCGCCAGTGCGCCGGGCTGCAGGATCCAGTTCGCGGGAAGACGATGACTCTGCAGCGTCATGCCTGCGACGCCCCGCTGACATCGAGCACCATGCGTGCCAGTTCGCCGGAGGCCTTGAGGTCCTCGACGATGTCGCAGCCGCCGATCAGCTCGCCCTGGATGAACAGCTGCGGGAAGGTCGGCCAGTTCGCGTAGTGCGGCAGCGCGGCGCGCACTTCCGGATCGGCCAGCACGTTGACCGCGTGGACCTCCGCGCCGGCCTCCTTCAGCGCCTGCGCGGCGCGGCTGGAAAAGCCGCACATCGGGAACTGCGGCGTGCCCTTCATGAAGAGCACGATGGGGTGCTCGGCGAGCACGGCCTTGATTCGCTCGTTAACGTCCATAGCTCGGGGATTCATCATTACAATGCGGCAAGATCGGTAGTGTATCAGTCGCGCACCGGCCCGCCGTCCCGCGGCGCCCGCCGCGACTTTCCTTAGCCAACCGCCCAGGAGCCTCCACCATGGCGTTCGAACTCCCCCCCCTGCCCTACGAAAAGAATGCGCTCGAGCCGCATATCTCCGCCGAGACGCTGGAGTATCACTACGGCAAGCACCACCAGGCCTACGTGACCAATCTCAACAACCTGATCAAGGGCACGGAGTTCGAGAACGCCTCGCTGGAGGACATCATCAAGAAGTCGTCCGGCGGCGTGTTCAACAATGCCGCCCAGGTGTGGAACCACACCTTCTACTGGAACAGCCTCAGTCCCAAGGGCGGCAGCGAGCCCAGCGGCAAGCTGGCCGACGCCATCAACAAGGCGTTCGGCTCGTTCGAGAAGTTCAAGGAGGAGTTCTCCAAGTCGGCGGTCGGCAACTTCGGTTCCGGCTGGACCTGGCTGGTGCAGCGTCCGGACGGTTCGCTGGGCATCGTCAATACCTCCAATGCCGCCACGCCGATCACCGGCAGCGACAAGCCGCTGCTGACCTGCGACGTGTGGGAACACGCCTACTACGTCGACTACCGCAATGCGCGCCCGAAGTACGTCGAGGCGTTCTGGAACCTGGTCAACTGGGACTTCGCGGCCAAGAACCTGGCCTGATCTCCGTCCCGGGATCCATAAAAAAAACGGAGCCGGCGACGGCTCCGTTTTTTATTGGAGAGCTTTACCGGACAGCGGCGCCGCTCAACCCAGCACCTGGATGGCGGGCTCCGCCTGCGACTCGCGCTGCAGCGCACGTGCCACGCCGGCCAGGCGCTCGGCCATCGACTTCGCGTCGACCGCGCAGACCGTCGCATGCCCCACCTTGCGGCCCGGACGCGGCTGCTTGCCGTAGTCGTGCCAGTGCCCGTCGACCGCTTGCAGCACCGGCGCGGCATCGGGCAGCTCGCCGATCCAGTTGAACATCGCCGACAGCCCGCGCGCCGAGGTATCGCCCAGCGGCAGGCCGAGCACGGCGCGCACGTGGTTCTCGAACTGGCTGGTGAGCGCGCCTTCGATGGTCCAGTGCCCGGAGTTGTGCACGCGCGGCGCCATCTCGTTGCCGAGCAGCTGGCCGTCCTTGACGAACAGCTCCAGCGCGAACACGCCGACGTATGCCAGGCGCTCGGCCAGGGTGCGCGCCAGTTCGGTGGCGCGCTGCTGCAGCCCGTCGACGGCGGGTGCCGGCGCCAGGCTCAGCGACAGTACGCCGTCGGTGTGCCAGTTCTGGGTCAGCGGCCAGGTGCGGAAGTCGCCGTCGCGCCCGCGCACCGCGACCACCGAAAGCTCGCGCTCGAACGGCACGAAGGCTTCCAGGATCAGCCCATGCGCGACGGCCTGCGCGCCCAGCGCGGCCCAGGCGGCATCCGCGTCGGCCAGCGTGCGCAGGCGGAACTGGCCCTTGCCGTCATAGCCAAGGCGGCGGGTCTTGAGGATCGCCGGCGCACCGACGGTGGCCAGGGCGCGATCCAGGTCGGCGCGCGTGTCGACCGCCATGAAAGCCGGCGTGTCCAACCCGCACTCGCGGAACAGCGTCTTCTCGGCCAGCCGGTCCTGCGCCACCGCCAGCGCGCGCGGCGCGGGGAACACCGCCACGCGTTCGGCCAGCCAGTGCGCGGTCTCGGCCGGCACGTTCTCGAAATCGAAGGTGACCACGTCGACCTGGCGGGCGAAGTTTTCCAGCGCCGCGTAGTCGGTCCAGTCCGCCGCCAGCAGCGGGGCGACCTGGGCCGCGCAGGCATCCGGCGCGCTGTCCACCACCAGGGTCTTCACCCCGAGCGGCGCCGCGGCGAGCGCCAGCATGCGGGCCAGCTGCCCGCCGCCGAGGATGCCCAGCACGGGTTGGCGGCGTGGTGCGGTCACTGGCGCGGGTCCGGGTGATCCAGGACGGTCTGGGTCTGGCGGGCGCGGAAGGCATCCAGCGCCGCGGCCAGTTCGGCGTCGTGCAGGGCCAGCACGGCGGCGGCGAGCAGGCCGGCGTTGGTGGCGCCGGCGCGGCCGATGGCCAGGGTACCGACCGGGATGCCGGCTGGCATCTGCGCGATCGAAAGCAGGGAATCCATGCCGTTCAAGGCCTTGGACTGCACCGGCACGCCGAAGACCGGCAAGCGGGTCTTGGCCGCCAGCATGCCCGGCAGGTGGGCGGCGCCGCCGGCACCGGCCACGATCACCTGGATGCCGCGGCCCGGGGCCTGTTCGGCGTACTGGAACAGCAGGTCCGGCGTGCGGTGGGCGGAGACCACGCGCACCTCGTGCGGCACGCCCAGTTCGGTCAGCACGCTGGCCGCATGCTCCATGGTTTCCCAGTCCGAACGGGAGCCCATCACTACGCCCACCAGCGGCGCCCTGCCTGTCGAAGTCATGGTCCGGCCATCCAAAAGGGGCTATTGTACGGACCTTTCCGCAGCATCACACGACCTCCTTCATGGACAAGCGCCTGCTCGACATCCTCTGCTGTCCAGTCAGCAAGACCCCGCTAAGGCCGCTCGGCAAGAACGAGCTGGACGCCATCAACGCCGCCATCGCCCAGGGCCAGGTCGACACCGTGGCCGGCACCCGGGTCGAGGCCTCCCTGCAGGAAGGCCTGATCACGGTGGACCGCAAGGTCGTCTATCGGATCGACGAGGGCATCCCCGTGATGCTGCCCGAAGAGGGCATCGGCACCACCCAGCTGCGGGATTTCCCGGCCGCCGCCTGAGGTAGGCCGAACGGCCGCTTGAGGGACGGCGGGAATGTCCCCAGATGCCAACCTGAGCATGACATGGCAATGATCTTTCGCGTATCGTTCCTGGTCATGCGGTCGGCGTAGCCGCCTCGGAACGACGGCAGCACATCACACAGGGGTGTGGCGATGAACAACGCCAGTGAGCCATCGAACATTGTCAGTCTCAGTCAGCGCCTGGACCCTTCCAGCGAGCGCGGCGGTGCCCTGCTGAACACGGTGCGCGACATCGCCTCGCGGCGCCTGCAGCTGCTGGCCAACGGCATGTTCGAGCACGTCGACGACGCTCTGTTCGACCTGGCCGAGAAAGCCGAGAACAACGCCGCCCAGATGCACTACTTCGACGGCATGCGCGAAGTGCGCAAGCGCCGTCCGGCGGTGGAACGGGCGTTCCTGGCCGCGGTCACCCGCGGCATCGCCGACTTCGCCTCCCAGCAGCGCGCCAGCGCCAACCCCACCGCCGGCGTGCCGCTGCCGATCGGCACGGTCGAGCTGACCCTGGTCGCCGACAACGAGCTGGAAGAGTCGCTCGCGATCACCAGCATGATCGGCAAGAACGAGACCCGCCTGACCCGCGACCTGTTCGCGGTGAACCAGCGCCTGTCGGTGATCTACGGCGGCATCCGCGTCGAGGATGCGAACAACCCGGTCGCCCCGGCCTCGCTCACCCAGGCGTTCCGCCAGGCGATGCGCGAGCTGTCGGCGGAGATGCGCGTCAAGCTGATCATCTTCAAGCTGTTCGACCGCTACGTGCTGGCCGCGCTCGACGAGCTGTATCAGGAAATCAACACCGAGCTGGTGCGCGCCGGCGTGCTGCCGCAGCTGCGCCACGAAGTGCAGCGCAGCGGTGGCGCCGCCTCGAGCGGCACCGCCGCGGCCGCGGCAGCCCAGGGCGCCGCGCAGATCGGCGACGTGCCGCTGGCCGACGACGCCGCCTCCGGCGAACTGCTGCAGACCCTCCGCACGCTGTTCAGCGCCCGCCGCGGCGGCATGCCGGAGAACCTGCCGGTCGGCGGCCCGCTGCAGGTTCCCACCGTCAACGAACTGATCGGCGCGCTCAGCGTGCTGCAGAGCCAGGCCGCCACCGTGGGCAGCCCGCTGCCCCTGCGCGGCGGCGCGTCCGCATCCAACGCGGCGGTGATGCAGGAAGTCGCGCACCTCAAGGAGCAGCTGCTCACCCAGATCGGCTCGCTGCGCGGCGAACGTCCCGGCCAGGTCGCGACCATGGACGAGGACACCATCGACCTCGTCGGCATGCTGTTCGAGTTCATCCTCGAGGACCGCAACCTGCCCGCCGAAATGCAGGTGCTGCTGGCACGCCTGCAGATTCCGTATCTCAAGGCGGCGATCCTCGACCGCCGCCTGTTCGCGCACCGCCAGCATCCGGCCCGCCGCCTGCTGGACAGCCTGGCCGATGTCGCCAAGGGCTGGTCGCCCGAATCCGACCGCGACCATCGCCTGCACGACAAGGTGAAGGCGGTGGTCGACGCGCTGCTGCAGGAATTCGACGACGACCTCACCATCTTCGACCGGCTCAACCTCGAGCTGCAGGATTTCCAGGACCAGAGCCGCCGCCGTTCCGAGCTGGCCGAGCAGCGCGTGGCCGAGTCCACCCGCGGCCGCGAGAAGCTGGAACAGGCGCGCCGCCGCGCCGCCAAGGAAATCCTCACGCGCATCGGCGACTACACGCTGCCGCCGCTGATCCACGGCATCCTGTCGCGCGCCTGGGCCAACTACATGGTGCTGACGATCCTGCGCCAGGGCGAGGAATCCTCGGAGTTCCGCGACTCGCTGCGCTTCGTCAACGACTTCATCGCCAGCACGCGCCCCGCGCGTTCGCTGGAAGACCGCCGCATGCTGCGCCAGATGCTGCCAGGCATCGAGCGCTCGCTGCGCCGCGGCCTGGCCAATGTCGCTTTCCAGGAAAGCGACATCGAGCGCCTGCTCGCGCAGCTGCACACTTACTACCGCCATCAGCTCGGCGAGCAGATCCCGGTGGCCGAGGTGCAGGCGGTGGAGGAATCGGCGGTGCTGCCGATCCCGGACAACATCCAGCCGATCACCGAGACCGAAGCGGCGCTGGACCTCGACGCGGCCCCGGCCGAGCCGGAAGAAGACACGCCGGAACTGCGCATGGTGCACGAGCTGAAGCCGGGCATCTGGCTGGAGTTCGCCACCGAGGGCGACACCATCGAGCGCGCCAAGCTGTCCTGGGTCAGCCCGATGAGCGGCCGCTACCTGTTCGTCAACCGGCGCGGCCTGAAAGTCGCCGACTACGCACCGCACGAACTGGCCCGCGAAATCATCGCCGGCCGCGCACGCGTACTGGAGTCGTCGGCCCTGTTCGATCGCGCGCTGGATGCCATCGTCGGCCGCCTGAGCCAACCGGCCACCGTCGCGCCCTGATAACATCGGCCCGATCACCTCGGGTTGATTCCTCGGCATGACCTCTTCGAACCCGCTTGCTCCGCCGCCGGCCGAACTCGTGCTGGCCGATGTCGAACGCGCCTTCGCCGAAGACATCGGCAGCGGCGACGCCACCGCCGAACTGCTGCCCGCCGGTGCCAATGCCAAGGCCACGCTGACCTGCCGCGAAGACGCGGTGATCGCCGGCACGGCCTGGTTCGATGCCTGCTTCCGCCGCCTGGATCCCGCCGTGCGCATCGACTGGCAGGCCGGCGACGGCGCGCGCGTCGCGCCCGGCTCGGTGATCTGCCGGCTCGAAGGCAGGGCGCGCGCGCTGGTCAGTGCGGAGCGCTCGGCGCTCAACTTCCTGCAGCTGCTGTCCGGCACCGCCACCACCACGGCAGCCTATGTGCAGGCGGTCGCCGGCACCGCGGTGCGCGTGCTCGACACGCGCAAGACCGTGCCTGGCCTGCGCATCGCACAGAAGTACGCGGTGCGCTGCGGCGGCGGCCATAACCATCGCGTGGGCCTGTACGACGCGATCCTGGTCAAGGAAAACCACATCATCGCGGCCGGCGGCATTGCGCAGGCGGTGGAAGCGGCGCGGCGGCTGCATCCCAGGCTATTGCTCGAAGTGGAAGTCGAAAACCTGGACGAACTGCAACAGGCCATCGACGCCGGCGTCGACCGCATCATGATCGACAACTTCACCCCGCCGCTGATGCGCGAAGCGGTGGCCATCGCCGCCGGCCGCATACCGCTGGAGATCTCCGGCAACGTGGATCTCGACACCATCCGCACCTATGCGGAAACGGGCGTCGATTTCATCTCGGTGGGCGCGCTGACCAAGCACGTGCGCGCCGTGGATCTCTCGCTGCGCCTGCAGCTCGACTGAAACCCGATCGGCGCGGCGCCCATGCGCCGCGCCGTTGGCCGGCGGGCCTTGCGGGCGGCACCTGTCGACCACACACTGCCACGCATGGCCCGATTCGACGACTTGTTCCTGCTGCTGATCCTGGCGAGCATCGTGGTGGCATGGCTGAAACTCAGCCGCCTGCGCGAACTCGCCGCCGCCGAAGCGCGCCGGCAGTGCGAACGCCACGGACTGCAGCTGCTGGACGAAACGGTCGGCCTGAGCAGCCTGCGCCTGCGCCGGCTGGACGGCATGCGCGTGATCGAGCGCGGCTACAGCTTCGAAGTGAGCATCGACGGCAACGACCGCGAACCCGGCCGCCTGTGGCTGGCGCACGGTCGCGTCACCGGGCTGAGCCTGCCGACCATCGAGGCGCGCATTCCCGAGCGGAACGATGCCGACGCGGATGCGAGCAACGTCGTGCCGCTGCGTCCGCGCCTCGAAGGCAGGAAATCAGGGGATCCGCGGATTCACTGAAGCGCGGCGGCGATCGACGCCGCCGCCGCTTACTTCACCACGCGCAGGAACGGCGCGCCCTTGCGGGGCTTGTCGCCGGTGTCCGGGCTGTCCGGCGGCGGCGTGTCGTCCGAGGGCGGTTCCGGCGGCGGCTGGTCGCCGCCTTCGTCGGCGGGAAACATCATGCCCTGCCCGTTCTCCTGGGCGTACAGCGCCAGCACCGCATGCACCGGGATCAGGATCGAATGGCTCACGCCGGAGAAGCGCGCCTGGAAACTGATCCACTCGTTGCCGAGGTCCAGGTTGGCGACCGCGCGCATCGCCAGGTTCAGCACCACCTGCTCGTTCTTCACCACCTGCGGCGGCACGCGCACGCCTTCGCGCGCGGCGTCGACCAGGATGTACGGAGTGAGGTTGTTGTCGGTGATCCAATCGTAGATCGCCCGCAACAGGTACGGGCGATTGGAACTCATCGGCACATGTGGATCGTTACTGCTCATCGGCCTTTACTGCTCTTCTTTAGATCTTCAGGGCCGCATGGCCTTTTCTTCGGCCGTCATACTGCGCGCAAAGCCCTGGCTATGGAATAGGCGCTCGCCGTAGTCCAGGATCGGCTTGCCTTCGCGGCCCAGGTCCACGCCCAGCCACGGCAGCCGCCACACCACCGGCGCCACCAGGCAGTCGGCCAGGCTCATTTCCGGGTTGAGGAAGAACTTGGCGGCCTTGAACAGCGGCAGCGAGGCCAGCAGGTGTTCGCGCAATCGCTTGCGCGCGCCGTCGGCGGGACGGCCGCCGGCGCGGATGGTGTGCACTTCCGGGAGCCAGTCCAGTTCGATACGCAGCGAAGCCAGGCGCAGGCGTGCGCGCGACAGCGGATCGATCGGCATCAGCGGCGGATGGGGATAGCGCTCGTCGAGGTATTCGCACACCACCGAGGTGCCGTAGAGCGTGAGGTCGCGATCGACCAGGGTGGGCGTGGAGCCGTAGGGATTGAGGTCCAGCAGGTCCTCCGGCGGCTTGCTCGGATCGACGATTACTCTTTCGTAGCTGACACCCTTGGCCGCCAGCACCAGGCGGGTGCGGTGGCATTGGATGTCATCCGCGGTCGAGTACAAGGCGAGTACGGATCGCGAACGTGCGCTTTGAACCATGCGCGGTCTCCCCATCGACTAAGCGCATGCGGCGGCCGAGGCCGCCGCATGCTGGGCCAAGGAGCGACGTCTCAGTGGACGTCCTTCCAATATTCCTTCTTCAGTGCGTACGCGAGCAAGGTGAACGCGGCCAGGAACAGCAGCACCCAGATGCCGTAGCGCTGGCGCTGCAGGGCGGCCGGCTCCGCGGCGTATTCCAGGAAGGTGGTGAGGTCGCGCGTGGCCTGCTGGTACTCGGCCGGCGTCAGCTTGCCCGGGCGCGAGAGCTCCAGCTTCTCGACCGCCTCCTCGCCGTCGACCTTGTGCATCACCGCGGTCTGCAGGCCCTGCAGTTCCCACAGCGGGTTGGGCATGGAGGCGTTCGGGAACACCGTGTTGTTCCAGCCCACCGGACGGCTCGGGTCCAGGTAGAAGGAGTTGAGGTAGCCGTACACCCAGTCGGCGCCCTTGGCGCGCACTTCCAGCGAGAGATCCGGCGGCGCCTTGCCGAAGAAGGTCGTGGCCGACTCCTCGGGCATGTGCGAGACCACCGGGTCGCCGAACTTCGCGCCGGTCATGTTGAGGTTGCCCATCACGTCCTGCTCGCTGAGGCCCAGGTCCTCGGCGATGCGCGAGTAACGCACGAACTTCAGCGAATGGCAGCCGACGCAATAGTTGAAGAACAGCTTGGCGCCGCGCTGCAGCGCCGCCTGGTCGTGCACGTTGGTGCCGGCGGAGGGCAGCGAGCCCTCCTCCGAGGCCATGGCCGAGGAGCTGCCCAGCAGGAGGCCGGCGGCAAGGGCGATCGAAGAGAGAGTGCGCTTCATCAGGGATTGCCGCTTAGTCATGGTCATACACCACCCGCTCCGGGACCGGCCTGGTCTTCTCACGGCCACCGCGCGTGTAGACCCACATGAACACGAAGAAGCCGAAGTAGACCAGCGTCCACAGGCGGCCGAACGAGTTCTCCCAGAACGTCACGTCGACATTGCCGAACCAGGCCGGGATGACCTCGGCCACCACGCCCGCGCCCACCGCGCCCAGCGCGATGAAGGACAGCACGAACAGGCCCAGCGCCACCTTGAAGCCGGTGCCGCGGTAGCGGATCGAGCGCACCTTGCCGGCATCGATCCACGGCAGCAGGAACAGCAGCACGATCGCGCCGAACATGCCCAGCACACCCCAGATGGCGGTGCTGAACAGGGACGGGATCATGCGCAGGATCGCGTAGAAGGGCGTGAAGTACCACACCGGCTTGATGTGCGTCGGCGTCACCAGGTTGTTCGCCGGCACGAAGTTGTCGTGCTCGAGGAACCAGCCGCCGAAGGTCGGCGCGAAGAAGATGATGAAGGCCGCGATGATCAGGAAGAAGCCCACGCCGACCAGGTCCTTCACCGTGTAGTACGGATGGAAGGGAATCGCGTCGGCCGGCTTGCTGGCATCCCAGCGGTTGCCCTTGGGGCCGTGCTTGACGTCGACGCCGTCCGGGTTGTTCGAGCCCACCTCATGCAGCGCGGCCAGGTGCAGCACCACCAGCAGCAGCAGCACCAGCGGCAGCGCGATCACGTGCAGCGCGAAGAAGCGGTTGAGCGTGGCGTCGGCCGGCAGGTAGTCGCCCATGATCCACTCCACCAGGGAGTTGCCGATCACGGGGATGGTGCCGAACAGCGAGATGATCACCTTGGCGCCCCAGAACGACATGTTGCCCCACGGCAGCACGTAGCCCATGAACGCTTCGGCCATCAGCACCAGGAAGATCAGCATGCCCAGCAGCCACACCAGCTCGCGCGGCTTCTGGTACGAGCCGTACATCAGGCCGCGGAACATGTGCAGGAACACCACCACGAAGAACAGCGAGGCGCCGGTGGAGTGCATGTAGCGGATCAGCCAGCCCCATTCCACGTCGCGCATGATGTACTCGACCGAGGCGAACGCTTCCGCCGCGCTGGTCTTGTAGTTCATGGTGAGGAAGATGCCGGTGACGATCTGGTTGACCAGCACCAGCAGGGCGAGCGAACCGAAGTAGTACCAAAGATTGAAATTCTTCGGCGCGTAGTACTCGGTCATGTGCTTGCGATAGGTCGGCGCCAGGTTCGGCGCGCGCTCATTGACCCAATCGCCGATGCGCGAGAACACAGTAGCCATCAGCCGGCCTCCTTCGGGTCCACGCCGATCTGGATGTGCGTGTCATCCACGAAGTGGTACGGCGGAATCAGCATGTTCTTCGGCGCGGGCACGCCGGCGTAGACGCGGCCGGCCAGGTCGTAGCGCGACTTGTGGCAGGGGCAGTAGAAGCCGCCCTTCCACTCCGGATCGAACGGCTCGGGCTTCATCACCGGCACGAAATCCGGCACGCAGCCGAGGTGGGTGCACAGCGCCACCATGACCAGCCACTCGGGCTTGATCGAGCGCGTGCCGTTCTGCGCGTACTTGGGCTGCTGCTCGGCGGAGCTGCCGTCGGACTTGGCGTCCACCAGGCGGGCGTCCTGCGCGGGCAGGGCGTCCAGTTGCTCCTTGGTGCGATTGACCACGAAGACCGGGAGGCCGCGCCACGGGTAGGTGACCTTCTGGCCGGCCTCGATCTTGCTGATGTCGACCGTGACGGGAGCACCGGCGGATTTGGCTCGAGCGCTCGGTTCCCACGACTTGATGAAGGGCACGGCTGCCGCGATGACTCCAACACCACCAACCACCGCGGTGGTCGCTGTGAGGAACCTTCGGCGGCCATGATCGACGACTTCGTTCGCCATCAGGCTCTCCGGTACTTATGCCATTGAGGTGCGACTTTGGGGGCCGCAAAAATCGCGTTAGTGTAGCGTCAGCCCCTGCCACGTACAATAAAACGGCCCAAGCGTCCGCGGCGACGCAAGCGCCCTTTCCGATCCACCCTCCCGTCCTCCGTCCAGCGTTTCGCCAAGGCCCATTTTTCCGCATGAAACAAGCCGTCGGCACGCTAGCCTTCATCGCCCGGTTCGTCGTCCTGGGGCTGGCGGTGGCCTTCGTGATCAGCCTCTTGTGGCCCGGCGTGGGCGACCGGCTGCGTGCGGGAGTGGGCCTGCACAGTGCGCAGGCACCCGGCAGCGGGACATCGGCCCCGACCATTCGCGGGCGTTCGAGCGGGCCTGTGTCCTACGCCGATGCCGTGGCCAGGGCCGCACCGTCGGTGGTCAATATCTACGCAAACAAGATGGTCACCGAGCAGGGCGTGCAGATGTACTCCGACCCGGTGCTGCAGCGTCTGTTCGGCGGCCGCCCCGCGATCTACAAGCGCCGCGAGCAGAGCCTGGGCTCGGGCGTCATCGTCAGCAGCCAGGGCTACGTGCTGACCAACAACCATGTGATCGCCAAGGCCGACGACATCCAGGTGCTGCTCTACGACGGCCGCGTGGCCAAGGCGCAGCTGGTCGGCGCCGATGCGGAGACGGACCTGGCGGTGCTGAAGATCGACGTATCGAGCCCGCCGGTGATCCCCTTCGCCGACGAGCACCCCGCCCGCACCGGCGACGTCGTGCTCGCCATCGGCAATCCGCTGGGACTCAACCAGACGGTGACCATGGGCATCATCAGCGCGATCGGCCGCCAGCTGAGCAGCTCCAGCCCGGAAGACTTCATCCAGACCGACGCGGCGATCAACCTCGGCAACTCCGGCGGAGCGCTGGTCAACACGGACGGCGAGCTGGTCGGCATCAACACGCTGCTGATCGGCAAGGCGGCCAATGCCGAAGGCATCAGCTTCGCCATCCCGGCGAGCAGCGCGCGCAAGGTGCTGGAGCAGATCATCGACAGCGGCCACGTGGTGCGCGGCTGGCTGGGCGTCGACTACACCTTCGTGCCGGTCGCCGCCGACAGCGGCCTGCCCGCCGCGGCGCGCGGCGCGCAGGTGAGCGATGTCTATCCCGGCGGCCCCGCGGCCCAGGCCGGCATCCAGCCGCACGACATCCTGCTGCGCATCGGCAAGGACGACATCGTCGATGCGGCCGATCTGCGCCGGCGCGAAGCGGCACTGCCGCCCGGCAGCAAGGTGGAAGTCTCCGGCCTGCGCAACGGCACGCCGTTCCATGCCGAAGTCACCCTGGCCCAGCGGCCGCCGCTGACGCCGACCGCCTCGCTCGACGGCTGATCGTCCGACCGCGGCTCAGCCGCGTCCCGGCCGCGTGTCCTGCGCGGAGGCCACCGGCGGACGCACCACCGCGCCGTAGCGCTTGCGCAGCGTGCCCACGCGCTCGACATAGACCTGCGTTTCCGCGAACGGCGGCACGCCGCTGTAGCGCTGCACCGCGCCGGGACCGGCGTTGTATGCCGCCGCGGCCAGGCGCTCGTCGCCGTTGAAGTTCTTCAGCAGCAGCGCGAGATAGCGCGCGCCGCCGCGGATGTTCTGGTCCGCATCGAACGCGTCGCGCACGCCCATGTCGTTGGCCGTGGCCGGCATCAGCTGCATCAGTCCCTGCGCGCCCTTCAGCGACAGCGCGCGCGGGTTGTATGCGCTCTCGGCATGAATGATCGCGCGCAGGAAAGCCTCGTCCAGGCCGAACTCGGCGCTGGCCAGGCGGATCGTGTCCGCATACGCGGTGAGGTTGAGCTCCACGCTGTTCCAGCGGATCGGCGAATGCAGATTGCAGGCCACGCAGGTGGAGATATAGGTGAACAGCATGGTCACGGCATGCGTGCCGGGACCGGCCGGCTTCATATTGGTGTATTCGACCGAACCGTCCGGACGCGTCACCCGGTACACCGCACCGCGCAGCACGCGATCGGCCTCCGGGGCCGGCGGCGCCGCCGCGACATCGCCGGCCGTCTTCGATTCGCTGTAGCTCCACTGCCCCGGCTTGCCCGCCGGCGCCGCGGGCGACGGCGGCACTGCGCGCGCCGAGGTGACGACGTCGCCATGCGCCCCGACCAGGGACGGCTCGGGCAGCGCCTGCGCCGAGGTCTGCACGGCGCCCTTCACCCAGGCCAGCGAACTGGCCGGAGGTATCGGCGCCTGCTTCGGTTTGGCGGCACGCGGCAGCGAGTCCGCCACGGTCGCGATCTTCTGGCAGCCCTGGTAGCCCTGGGTGCTGTTGCTGTAGACCGTCTCGCCGGACGAGCCGGTGCAGCGGTACAGCCCGCCCGCATGGGCCGGCGCCAGCCACAGCAGGCCGGCCAGCAGCGCGCACGCGGCAGCGGCCCGGCTCAAGGCCAGGCCCGCACGGAAAGCCCGCGAAGACGAGCCGATGCTTTCCCCTTGTCGCTCGGCATCAGACATGGCGCGCAGTGTGCCCCTGCCCCGGGGCCAAGCCAAGCGCCGGCTCCCGGTTTCGTGCGCCGCGCCAAACTCCCCGCCCGGCCACCCCGGCAAACCCACGCAAGTCCCTGATCGCACTGGCGCTTCGCTGGCATGCGCGACGGCGGGCGCGTAAACTGCACGGTTCGGCGCCCCAGCGCCCCTTCTCACGACCGGTACCAGCGCCATGAGCGGCAAGCTTTTCATCAAGACCCACGGCTGCCAGATGAACGAGTACGACTCGGCCAAGATGGCCGACGTGCTCAAGGCTTCGCATGGCCTGGAGCTGACCGCCGACGAGTCCGAGGCCGACGTCATCCTGGTCAACACCTGCTCGATCCGCGAGAAGGCGCAGGAAAAGGTCTTCAGCCAGCTCGGCCGCTGGAAGGAATTCAAGCAGGGCGGCAAGCCCGTGCTGATCGGCGTGGGCGGCTGCGTCGCCTCGCAGGAAGGCGAGGCCATCATCAAGCGCGCCCCGTACGTGGACCTGGTGTTCGGCCCGCAGACCCTGCACCGCCTGCCCGAGCTGATCGAGGCCAAGCGCGCCACCGGCAAGCCGCAGGTGGACATCAGCTTCCCCGAGATCGAGAAGTTCGACCGCCTGCCGGAGCCGCGCGCCGAAGGCCCCACCGCCTTCGTCTCGATCATGGAAGGCTGCTCCAAGTACTGCTCCTACTGCGTGGTGCCCTACACCCGCGGCGAGGAGATCAGCCGCCCGTTCGACGACGTGGTGGTCGAGGTCGCCCAGCTCGCCGCGCAGGGCGTGCGCGAAGTGAACCTGCTCGGCCAGAACGTCAACGCCTACCGCGGCGCCACCCACGACGGCGGCACCGCGGACCTGGCCGTGCTGATCCATGCCATCGCGCAGATCGACGGCATCGGCCGCATCCGCTTCACCACCTCGCATCCGCTGGAGTTCTCCGACTCGCTGGTCGAGGCCTACGCCAATGTGCCGCAGCTGGCCAACTTCCTGCACCTGCCGGTGCAGGCCGGCTCGGACCGCATCCTCGGCGCGATGAAGCGCGGCTACACGGCGCTGGAGTTCAAGCAGAAGATCCGCAAGCTGCGCGCGGTGCGCCCGGATATCTGCATCTCGTCGGATTTCATCGTCGGCTTCCCCGGCGAGACCGACGAGGATTTCGAGAAGACCATGAAGCTGATCGAGGACATCGGCTTCGACCAGAGCTTCTCCTTCATCTTCTCCTCCCGCCCCGGCACCCCGGCCGCCAACCTGGACGACGACACGCCGATGGCGGTCAAGCACCAGCGCCTGGAGCGCCTGCAGGCGGCAATCAACGCCAATGCGCGGCAGATCAACCAGGCCATGGTCGGCAGCGTGCAGCGCGTGCTGGTGGAAAAGCCCAGCAAGAAGGACCCGAACGAATTCACCGGCCGCACCGAGAACATGCGCTTCGTGAACTTCCCGGGCCACGCGCGCATGATCGGCCAGTTCATCGATGTAGTGATTACCGAGGCCATGGCCAATTCGCTGCGCGGCCGCGTGCACACCGCATGACGCAGGTTGGGGTGAGCCGCAGGCGAACCCCAACATCGCGACATTCGAACGCATCGCACCGTTGGGGTTCGCCTGCGGCTCACCCCAACCTACGCGGACTCAATCCAGCCGCTTGCGGAAACGCAAGATCGCCGCCGTCATCATCACGGCGGTGAACGCGACCAGCGCCGCCACCTCGCGCCACAGTTCCCACAGGCTCGCCCCGCGCAGCATGACGCCGCGGATCAGCCGCAGGAAATGCGTCAGCGGCAATATCTCCGCCAGCCACCGCGCCGCCTGCGGCATGCCGGCGAACGGAAACATGAAGCCCGACAACAGGATCGACGGCAGGAACACGAAGAAGGTCATCTGCATCGCCTGGAACTGCGATTGCGCGCGCGTGGAGATCAGCAGGCCCATGGTGAGGTTGGCCAGGATCAACAGGCCCGCGGCCAGATAGACGTCCAGCAGGCTGCCGTGGATCGGCACGGTGAACAGCCAGCGCCCCAGCGCGAGGATCACCGTCACCTGCAGCAGGCCGATGCCGATATACGGCAGCACCTTGCCCACCATCAGCTCGGCGCTGGTCAGCGGCGTGGCGATCAGCAGCTCCATGTTGCCGCGCTCGCGCTCGCGCACGATGGCGATGCCGGTGAACAGCACCATGGTCATGGTCAGGATCACCCCGATCAGCCCCGGCACGATATTCACCGCCGAGCGCCGCTGCGGATTGTAGAAGCTGACGATGCTGATCGGCCCTGCGGCCGGCGTGCTGACCAGGGGCGCGCGCGTGTCCGGCGCCGAACCGTCGACCGGCACCTGCGCCAGCTGCGCGGCGGCGCTCTGCACCACGTTGTCGCTGCCGTCGACCATGATCTGCGCGACCTGGCGCCCATCGTAGCGGCGGCGCTCGAAATCCGGCGGCACCACCACGCCGATGCTGATCTGGCCGCGGCGCAGCATCGCCACCAGCTCCTCAGGGGTATCGGCATGCGCCACCGGCGCGATCACCCCGGTCGCCAGCATGTCCATCACCAGGGCGCGAGAACCGGCGCTGTTGGCCTGGTCGGCGATGCCGGCATCGAGGCCGCGCAGGTTGGTGTTGATCGCGTAGCCGAACAGCACCAGCTGGATCACCGGGATGCCGACGATCATGGCCAGCGTGATGCGGTCGCGACTCATCTGCCGCAGCTCCTTCAGCACGATCGCCCACAGGCGCCGCCAGTTCATGCCGCGCGCTCCTGCCCCGGATGCTGCTGGCGCGTCACGGCGACGAAGACGTCCTCCAGGTTGGGCTGCACCGGCTCGATGCGCGCCTGCGGGTCGCGCTCGGCCAGCAACTGCTTCAAGCGCGCCAATGCCTCGTCGCCATCGGCCAGGCCTTCGCGCACGATCACGCGCAGCTCGTTGCCGACCTGGGCCACGCCGAGCACATCGTCCGCCTGCGCCAGCGGCTGCTGTGCACGCCGCGGTTGCGCACTGGCCACCACGAAAGTGCGGCCTTCGAGCCGGCCGGTGAGTTCGGCCGGCGTGCCGTCCGCGACCAGCACGCCGCGGTCGAGCACGGCCAGGCGATGGCAGCGTTCGGCTTCGTCCATCAGGTGCGTGGAGACCAGCATGGTGGTGCCGGCGTCGGTCAGCTCGAAGAGTTTTTCCCAGAAATCGCGGCGCGATTCCGGATCCACCGCGCTGGTGGGTTCGTCGAGGAACAGCAGTTCCGGATCGTGAATGACCGCGCAGGCCAGCGCCAGGCGCTGCTTCTGGCCGCCGCTCATGGTGCCGGCCAGCTGCTTCTGGCGGTCGCCGAAGTGGTACTGCTCGATCAGCTCGTCGATGCGCTGCCTGGTGCGCGCCTTCGGCACGCCCTGCACCGCGGCCATGAATTGAAGGTTCTCGCGCACGCCCAGGTCGTCGAACAGCGAGAACTTCTGCGTCATGTAGCCGATGCGCTTGCGCAGCGCCTCCGCTTCGCGCGGCACGCTCAGGCCGAGCACGTCGATCTCGCCCTCGCTGGGCGTGAGCAGGCCGCACAGCATGCGGATGGTGGTGGACTTGCCCGAACCGTTCGGGCCGAGGAAGCCGTAGACGTGGCGTGCCGGCACTTCCAGATCGACGTGATCGACCGCGGTGAAGTTGCCGAAGCGCTTGGTCAGGCCGCGCGCGCGGATGGCGCAATCGTTGCGGCCGGCTTCGCCGCTCACGGCTTCGCCTCGGGATAGTCGACGCGCACCGGCACGCCGACCGGCAGCTCGGCGGCGTCCGGGCCCAGGGTCACTTCGGCGAGGTAACTCAGGCGCGCGGCGTCCTCGCCGATCAAGGCGTAGTAAGGCGTGAACTCCGGCTCGCTGCGGATCAGCCGGACCTTGCCCCGGTAGACCTTGTCGTGGCCGTCGACATGCACCTGCACCGTGTCGCCGACGCGCAGGCGCGCGCGCTGCGGCTCTTGCAGATAGATGCGCGCATACGGCGCATCGCCCGCCAGCAGCACCACCAGCGGCGCGCCGACCGGCGCCTGGTCGCCCAGCTTGTACGGCAGGCTGTCGACGCGCCCGGCCCGGGGTGAGACCAGGGCGAGCTTGCCCAGCAAGACTTTCTGCGCCGCCGCCTGCGCCTGCGCAGCGGCGAGCGCCGCCTCGCCCTGCGCGACCTGTTCCGGCCGCGTGCCGTGCACCAGCGCGTCGAGTGCGGCTTTCGCGGCCGCGACCTGGCCGTCGGCATTGCCGGCGGCGGCGCGGGCACGGTCGATGTCGGCGGCCGCGGCGTAGTTGTCTTTCTGCAGCGGCAGCAGGCGCTGGTAGTAGGCGCGCGCATCGCGCGCCTGCGCCTCGGCGGCAGCCAGGTCGGCGCGTGCCTTGGCGATGTCCTCCTGGCGCGGCCCCACGCGCAGCTCCAGCAGATTCGCCTGCTGTTGCTGCGCTTGCGCTTCGGCCGCGGCCAGGTCGGCCTGCGTGTGGGTCGGATCGAGTTCGAGCAGCGACTGCCCCGCCGCGACCTGCTCGCCTTCGCGCACCTTGATCGCCACCACGCGCTCGGCCGCTGGCGCGGGCATGCCGATGCGGTCGTATTCCAGCGTGCCCAGCGCCTGCGGCGGCGCCTTGCTGCAGGCGGCCAGCGAGAGAGCTGCCGCGCAGGCGACGTGGCGGAGGATGGGTCGGTTCATGCGGAAGCTCCGGACGGCTGCGGGCCCAGGCCGCCTTCCAGCAGGGCCAGGGTGTGGTTGACCAGGGCTTGCGGATCGAGATCGTCCGCCTCGAATACGCGCCGCCAGATCGGCGCGCCCGCGGCGGGGAACAGGGTGAGCCCGACCAGCGACACCACCAGCAGGCGCGGGTCCAGCCCGGGATTGAGCGCGCCGGCTTCCTTCGCGGCGGTGAAGCGCTGCGCCAGCAGCTGCGGCAGGTTGGGCAGCAGGTGGTGGAACAACACCTCGCGCAGCTCGCCGCCCTCGCACAGCACCTCGCGCACCCACAGCGGCGGCAGCCAGGGATGCCGTGCCACCACCTCGCTGATGCCGCGCACGAAGCCCGCCGCCAACACCGCCGGTTCGCTGCCGGCCTGGGCCAGCCGCTCGCGCATCGGCGCCAGCGCGGGCAGCAGGCGCTCGTCGATCACCGCCTGCTTCAGCTGCTCCTTGTCGCCGAAGTAGTAGTGCAGCATCGCCGGCGTCACGCCCGCCTCGGTGGCGATCGCGCGCAGCGGCGTCGCGCCGATGCCGTCGCGGGCGAATCTGGCCAGGGCGACGTCGAGCAGGTGCGCGCGCAGGTCGCGGTCTTCCTTGGCAGGACGACCGGCGCTGCGGCGAGGCGAGGCGGGGGGCTTGGTTCGGGCCATGCGGCTTAAATTAATTAAACAATTAATTACTGGCAAGTGCGGCCCCGTCCGGGTAGCCCTGATCCCTCCCCCGCGCTACTCTCGCGCGCCTATGACCGAGCTCAATCAGCGCGACTTCGCGCTAGACCCCGAAGACAACGCCCGCCTCGCCAACCTCTGCGGCCCCTTCGACGAACACCTGCGCCAGATCGAACTGCGCCTTGGCGTGGAGATCGACCATCGCGGCAACCTGTTCCAGGTGATCGGCGAGGACGCCGCCACGCGCGCGGCGGAAAAAGTGCTGCGCGCGCTGTACGGCAGCACCGAGCAGGAGACCCTCACCGGCGCGCGCATCAATCTCCATCTGGCCGAATCCGGCATCGACGCGCTCACTGCCGAGGCGGCCGAGGGTGCGCAGGAAGTGGTGATCAAGGTCAAGCGCGGCGTGATCAAGGGCCGCGGCCCGAACCAGGCGCGCTACCTGCACGCGATCACCACGCACGACATCAGCTTCGGCGTTGGCCCGGCCGGCACCGGCAAGACCTACCTGGCGGTCGCCAGTGCGGTGGAAGCGCTGGAAGCGAACCGCGTGCAGCGCCTGCTGCTGGTGCGTCCCGCGGTCGAGGCGGGCGAGAAGCTCGGCTTCCTGCCGGGCGATCTGTCGCAGAAAGTCGATCCTTACCTGCGGCCGCTGTACGACGCGCTGTACGAAATGCTCGGCTTCGAGAAAGTGGCCAAGCTGATCGAACGCAATGTGATCGAGATCGCGCCGCTGGCCTATATGCGCGGCCGCACGCTCAACGATTCGTACGTGATCCTGGACGAGGCGCAGAACACCACGGTCGAGCAGATGAAGATGTTCCTCACCCGCATCGGCTTCGGCTCGGTGGCGGTGATCACCGGCGACGTCAGCCAGGTCGACCTGCCGCGCAACGTGCGCTCCGGCCTGCGCCATGCGGTCGAGGTGCTGCGCGGCGTGGACGGCATCAGCTTTACCTTTTTCACCTCGCGCGACGTGGTGCGCCATCCGCTGGTGGCGAAGATCGTGCGCGCCTATGAGGCGTTCGAACAGAAGCCCGAGGAAACCAGGTGAGTCCGGCGAAGGCCGCCGCCGCGTCGAACCTGAGCCTCTCGGTCGGCTACGCGGCGCCGCGCGCCGGCGTGCCCTCCTCCGCCAGTTTCCGCCGCTGGGTCGAAGCGGCGCTGCGCGGCGCCAGGCGGCGCAAGGCGACGGAACTGTCGATCCGTATCGTCGACGCCAGGGAAGGCCGCGCCCTCAACCGCGACTACCGCGGCAAGGACTACGCCACCAACGTGCTGTCCTTCCCCGCCGAACTGCCGCCCGGCGTGGCCTTGCCGCTGATCGGCGACCTGGCCATCTGCGCCCCCGTAGTGGCCCGCGAAGCGGCCGAACAGGGCAAGGCTTCGCGCGACCACTGGGCCCACATGACCGTGCACGGCGTGCTGCACCTGCTGGGCTACGACCACCTGGAGGACGCCGAGGCCGAGGCCATGGAGGCGCTGGAAACCCGCATCCTGGCCGGCCTGGGCATCGCCGATCCGTACGCCTGAAGGCCTGCAATGCGAGGCTTGCGCCCTGAATCGTCACAAGTTTTGGGCTAGACTCGCCATTCCGCCCTCCGCATGGGCACACCCGCAAGCGTAATGAACGAGGACCCTGGCAGTACCAGCGGCCCGGCCCACCGCAAATGGTGGGATCGACTGGGCCATCTGTTTTCCGGCGAGCCGCGCAATCGCGAAGAGCTGATTGAAGAGCTGCGCTCGGCCCAGGCCAACGGCCTGATGTCCAACGACACCCTCACCATGGTCGAGGGTGCCATCAAGGTCACCGAGCTGAGCGTGGACGACGTGATGGTCCCGCGCGCCCAGATCGTGATGGTCTCCGCCGAGGCTCCGCTGAGCGAGATTTTCGCCACCGTGGTCGAATCCGGCCACTCCCGCTTTCCGGTGCACGGCGAGGACAAGGACGAGATCCTCGGCATCCTGCTGGCCAAGGACCTGTTGAAGTTCGTCGGCGACGGCCGCGATTTCAGCCTCGCCACGGTGCTGCGCCCCGCGGTGCTGATTCCCGAAGCCATGCGCCTGAACGTGCTGCTGGCCGAGTTCCGCCACACCCGCAACCACATGGCCCTGGTGGTCGACGAGTACGGCGGCGTCGCTGGCTTGATCACCATCGAGGACGTGCTGGAGCAGATCGTCGGCGAGATCGACGACGAGCACGACGACGAGGAAGAACCCGAGCTGATGCACGAGCAGGCCGGCGGCGGCTGGCTGGTCAGCGCGCTGACGCCGATCGCCGATTTCAACGAGCAGGCCGGCGCCGCGTTCTCCGACGAGGAGTTCGACACCGTCGGCGGCATGGCCACTTCAGAATTCGGCCATCTGCCCGAGGTCGGCGAGGAAGTCGCCATCGGCGATTATCTGTTCCTGGTCACCGAGGCGGACGACCGCCGCGTGCAGCAGTTCCGCGTCACCCGCCTCGCCGAAGGCTGAGCCGCTTTTCATCCTCCAGGAAACCCACGCCGATGAGCCTGATCGCTCGCACCCTCCTGCTGTTTGCGTTGCTGGGGGCTGCGTTCGCCCAGGCTCATGCGAGCGTCGCCAACGCGCCGGGGGCCAACCTCGAGATCGCCCTCGTCACCTACGGCCCCGGCGAGACGTATTGGGAACGCTTCGGCCACGACGCCATCCAGGTGCGCGACACGGTCAGCGGCGAATCGGTCGACTTCAACTATGGCGTGTTCGATTTCGACGAGAGCGGTTTCCTGCTCAACTTCGCGCGCGGCCGCATGCATTACCTGATGGATGCGGCGTATACCGCGCAGGACCAGCATTACTACATCGAATCCGGCCGCTCGGTGACGCGCCAGCCACTGGCACTCACGCCGGACCAGGCCGCGGCGCTGCGCGACTTCCTGCTGTGGAACCTGCGCCCCGAGAACGCGCGCTACGACTACGACTACTACGTCGACAACTGCACCACCCGCGTGCGCGATGCGCTGGACCGCGCGGTGGGCGGCGCCATCCGCAAGCAGCTGGAAACGCGCGCCGGCGGCATGACTTATCGCCAGCAAACCGCACGCCTGATGAGCGCGCAGTCGTGGCTGATGCTGATCCTGGACCTGGGCCTGGGGCCCTACGCCGACCAGCCGCCGACGGCATGGCAGGAAAGCTTCCTGCCGATGGTGCTGCAGCGCGAACTGGCCAGCGTGAAGGTCGACGACGGCACCGGCGGCACGCGCGTGCTCGCCGGCGAAAGCCAGCTGGTGTCGCCCAACCGCCTCGACGTCCCGCCGGAACACGCGCCCGACCTGCGCGCGCCATTGGCCATCGCCGGCCTGGTCTTCGCCGCGCTGCTGATCGTCACCGCGCGCCGCTGGCCCACCGGCCTCGCCCTGCTGGGCACGCTCTACCTCGTTGCCGCCGGCATCGTCGGCCTCTTGCTGCTGGTGCTGTGGACCCTGACCACCCACCACTCGGCCTGGGCCAACGCCAACCTGCTGCTGTTCAACCCGCTCGCCTTCCTGCTGCTGCCTTCGCTGTGGCGCGCCCGCCGCGGCCTCGCCGCCTCGCGCCTGGCCGACCGCATCCTGCTGCTGCAACTGCTAGCCATCGCCACCGCCCTCACCCTGCACCTGCTGCCCGGCACCGTGCAGCAGAACCAGCCCTGGCTGCTGTTTGCGATTCCGTGCTGGCTGGCGTTGTCGTGGAGCCTGCGGCGGGGGTTGCGGCGCATCACGCCCTGACGCTGGTTCAGCGCGCCGCATCCATCGATGCGGCGTTCGACGCGTTATCAAGCCCTAAGCGCGCCGCCACCGTGTCACCCAACGATGCGGCAAAGCTGGCGGTCACATGCTGTGAATCGCGGAACACGACCTGTCCGTCCCTGACAGCGGCGCATGTTTCTGCGGGGCAGATAAGGTCGTTGAAATCCATCGCCGACGCGTTTGGGAAGCGGGCCACAGCCTGGCGCTGCCACGCAAAAACCCTTTCGCCCGGCTCATCCTGGTAGGGCACCTTGCACGCATCGGATGTACCGATATGCGTGGCGAGGCAACTGGGGCCATCGAAGGAAACGCTCGGCGTGGAGCGCATTACGACAACACGTTTCGCCGAGCCGGCGACCGCATCCAGCACGCTTGCCGTGCCATTGACCCACTGCGCTTCGGTGAAGCCGTAATTCGATACGGTGCTCAGCATAAGCAGGTCGGGCCTGATCGCCGCCATGCGCTCCAGTGCCGCCGAGCGCCACTTCGCGCACTCCGTGTACTCGCGCCGGATACGCTCGTAGAAAAACGGCTGGTCCACCATGGGACAAGAAGATTTCGTCACCACCAGCAAGCGCCAACCCGGTCGATGGAACGCCCGCGCCATGGCGGGAAACCACTGCCCGGCAATGCTGTCCCCCATCAACACCGCCGTATGTTCGGCATCACCGGGCCCGAACATGCAGATCTTCACCGCGTCTGACTTGTACCAGTCGTCGCAACCCATCGCGTAGATGGCGGGCGTGTCCTTGTAAGCCTTGGCGTACCGCTGCATGTCCGGACGCGCCGCCGAGGCGATCGCCTGGTTGTGCCAAAGGAAGGCGCCGGCATTCATCGCAGCCATCAGCGCCACGCTGGCCAGCAGTGCGGCCCGGCGATAGGTCAGCCAGCCGTCATGCCGGCGCAGCGGAGATTCCACAAAGCGATAAGTAAGGATCGCCAGCACGAAGGACGCCAGCACTTCGACCGCCAGCAGCGGCGGCCCGGACCAGTCGAGCGCAAAACCTCCCAGCAGCAGCGCCGGCCAATGCCAGAGATACCAGGCGTAGGAAATCCGCCCGATACCCTGCAATGGCCACGACGCCAGCAACCGGGTCGACAAAAGCTGGCCACCCTGCATGCCCGCATGAATCACCAGCGCCGCACCCAAGGTAGGGATGAATGCCCTCCACCCCGGATACGGAACAGCCTCGTCCAGCCACAGGGCAGCGCCGAGGATGAGCGCCAGCCCGATCCATCCCCGGCTGGCAGCCATGCAACGCCGCCAACTCGATCCATCCTGCCCGGATGCCGCCGGCAAGGCCCAGATCAGCCCACCCGCCGCGAACTGCCAGGCTCGCATCGGCATCATGTAGAACGACCACTGCGGGAGGCGCCGCATCAGCATCAGCTCCGCCACCAGGCTCACGCAGGCCATCGCCAGCAGGATCGCCGTGCCCAGCTCCCTGAAAGACTGGCCCTTTCGCTTGGCGAGCAGCCAGACGCCGAGCAGCAACGCGGGCCACAGCAGATAGAACTGCTCCTCGACACCCAATGACCAGGTGTGCAGGAAAAGATTGGCTTCCGCGCCTGGCGCGAAATAGTCCAGCTTCGCCAGGGCGAAGTGGATATTGCTGAGCCAGATCGAAGCCATCGCGGCGGCGCTCGCCTGGCGACCCTGGTCCCACGGCGCCAGCACGTGGGACGCCAGCGCGGATACCACCAGCACCACCAGCAGCAAGGCCGGCATGAGCCGACGCAGGCGGCGCAGGTAGAACGCACCGAAATCGATACGACCCCGCTCCGCCAGTTCACGATTCAACAGCCCGGTGATCAGAAAACCGGACAGCACGAAGAACACATCGACGCCGATAAAGCCGCCCGCCAGGCGGGGCACGCCCGCATGGGCCGCCACCACCAGCAGAACCGCTATGGCGCGCAATCCTTCGATATCACCGCGAAATCCAAGCTTGTAGCCGTGCATCCGCATCCCCCGCGCAGCTACGCATCATAGCGTGCACAAGCCCGGCGGCGTGGCGACATCCGTTCACGAAAGCGATAGGCAAGCCGGCGCGATTGCCCTTGACTGCTCGCTCGCGGCATCATCGCGCGCATGCCCGCCACCGACTCACTCAAAACCCTCGGTCCGCAGACACCGTCCACCGCCATGGTGGTCAACTGCGTCGCCTACAACACCCGTGACGGCAAGCGCATCGGCGATGTCACGCTGGATGCGATCAGCGATGTGCTGAAGGAGCCGGATACCTTCGTCTGGGTGGGCCTGCACGAGCCCGACGAATCGCTGCTGTTGAAACTGCAGGAAGAGTTCGACCTGCATGATCTTGCGATCGAGGATGCCCAGGCGGCCCATCAGCGCACCAAGATCGAGGCCTACGGCGAATCGCTGTTCATCGTGGTGCAGACCGCGCAACTGGTGAACGGGCACATCGCCTTCGGCGAGACGCACATCTTCCTGGGCGCGCGCTACCTGGTCACCGTGCGCCACGGCGCGTCGCTGTCCTATGCGCCGGCCCGCCGCGCCTGCGAGCACACGCCGGACCTGCTCGCGCTCGGCCCCAGCTATGGCCTCTACGGCGTGCTCGACTTCATCGTCGACAACCTGCTGCCGATCGTGCGCGAGTTCAAGGAAGAGCTGCAGGAGCTGGAGCAGGACATCTTCGGCGACACCTTCAAGCGCCGCACCGTGAGGCGCCTGTACGACATGCAGCGCGACCTGATGACGCTGCGCCTGGCGGTGGCGCCGTTGCAGGACATCATCAGCCAGCTGGTGCGCATGCATCCGCACCTGATTCCGGACGAGCTGCGCGCGTATTTCCGCGACGTCTACGATCACGTGTTCCGCGTCAACGAATCGATCAGCGCGATGCGCGAGATGCTCTCCGCCGCCATCAACATCAACCTTTCGCTGGTGACCTTCAACCAGAACGAGGTGATGAAGAAGCTCGCCGGCTGGGCCGCCATGCTGGCCGCGCCGACGCTGATCACCAGCTGGTATGGCATGAACTTCCATCACATGCCGGAGCTGGACAAGACCTGGGCCTATCCGGCGATGATCGCCCTGGTGGTTGGCGTGGTGGCAGGCATCTACTACTGGCTGAAGCGTTCGCGCTGGTTGTAGGTTGGGGTGAGCCGCAGGCGACTGCGAAGGCAGGATGCCGTAGCGAACATCCGCGCAGCGGATGGCCCGGAGGGTGGGCTGCTGATGCAGCCCATAACCCCGACAGGCGCTTCGTCGATGTCTCTGTTGGGGTTCGCCTGCGGCTCACCCCAACCTACGCGAGATCAAAAAGGCGGCCCCAAGGCCGCCTTTTTATTTGCTGGAGCGAACGTCACTTGCCGTTCTTCCTGCTCCCGTCCTGGGCCGTCCACTGCTTCAGCCAGGCATTGACCGTCTCGTGCCACTGCACGCTGTTCTGCGGCTTCAGCACCCAGTGGTTCTCGTCGGGGAAATGCAGGAACTGGCTGGGAATGCCGCGGCGCTGCATCGCGGTGAAGGCGCCCAGGCCTTGCACGTCCGGAATGCGGAAGTCCTTGCCGCCATGCACCACCAGCATCGGCACGCGCCAATCCTTCACGTGCTCCAGCGGGTTGAACTTCTCGTAGTTCTCCGGATGCTCGTACTGCGTGCCGCCGTTTTCCTTCTCCTCGAACCACAGTTCTTCGGTGGAGTAGTACATCGAGCGGGTATCGAACACGCCGTCGTGGTCGACCAGGCACTTCCACGGCTCGTTCCACACGCCGGCGATCCAGTACACCATGAAGCCGCCGTAGCTGGCGCCCAGCGCGCAGGCGCGGTCGCCGTCGAGGAAGCTGTACTTGGACAGCGCGGCCTTCCAGCCGGCCTTGAGGTCATCCAGCGGCTTGCCGCCCCAGTCGCCCGAGATGGAGTCGGTGAAGGCCTTGCCGTAGCCGGTGGAACCGTGGAAGTTGACCGTGACCACCGCGAAGCCCTGGCCCGCATAGGTCTGCGGATTCCAGCGATAGCTCCAGGCATTTTCCATCGCGCCCTGCGGGCCGCCATGGATGATGAAGGCCACCGGGTACTTGCGGCCCGATTTGTAATTGGCCGGCTTCACCACATAGCCCTGCACCGTCTCGCTGTTCCAACCCTTGAAGGTGAAGAACTCCGGCTCGCCCATCTGCGTGTTCTTCAGGCGCTGCTCGTTGTAGTGGGTGACCTGCTTGAGGCTCTTGCCCTGCAGGTCCGCCGTGTACAGATCGGCCGGATGCTTCAGATCGTCGCGCTGCAGCAGCAGGCGCGACTTGCCCAGCGAATAGCCGCCGACGGCGCCATCGGTCACCAGGGTGCGCACCTTGCCGGTCGCCAGTTCGATCGCGAACAGCGGATGCTGGCCGTGATCGTCCGCGCTGGCATACAGCGTCTTGCCGTCGGCGGAAATCTTCAGGCCGCCGGCGGAGCGGTCCCAGTCGGGAGCCACTTCGCGCTTCTGCCCGCTGTCCAGGTCCAGCGCCATGATGCCGAAGCGGTCGGCCTCGAAACCCGGCTCCTTCATCGCCAGGTAGTACAGCGTCTTGCCGTCCGGCGAGGCGACCGGCGCGGTATCCCAGGCCGGGTTGGCGGCGGTGAGGTTCTTTGGCGCGGCGGAGCCGTCGGCCGGCACGCTGAACACGTCGAAGTTGGTCGACCAGGGCTCGGTCTTGCCGGCGATGCGCGCATCGAAATACACGGTGCGCCCGTCCGGCGAGAAGCTGAATTCGTCGTCGCCGCCGAACGGCTTGCTCGGCACGTCGCCGTCGATGCCGAGGCTGAGCAGGCGCGGCGCTTCGTCACCCTGCAGATCGGCGATGTACAGCTGCGCGCGGCGCCCGTCGGCCCAGGTATCCCAGTGGCGCACGAACAGCTTGTCGTACACGGTGCCGGTGGACTTGTCGGCTTCGCGCCCGTCCAGCCGCTCCTTGGTGCAGGCCAGGTCGGCGCAGTCGGTGAATACGTCGAAGCTCAGCAGCGCCTGCTTGCCGTCCGGCGACAGCACGAACGCGTTGACGTCAAGCGGCGTATGCGTCACCTGCGCAGGTGCGGCCGCGGTCTTGCCGAGCAACCCCGCTTTCGGGTCGCTGGAGCCCCAGCGCCACAACTGCGCGACGCCATCCTTCGCGGCGAGGTAATAGAACGACGCGCCATCCGGCGCCCAGCGCGGCGAGGAGCCCTTGTCGACCAGCTTGCGCGGCTTGCCGCCCTGCTGCAGATCGAGCAGGTAGATGGCGGTGATGCCCTTGTTCGCGGCGTAGTCGGTGCTGCGTACGGTGTACAGCGCGTAGCGGCCATCCGGCGACAGCTGCGGATCGCCGACGCGATCCATCATCACCAGGTCGCGGATGTTGAACGGATGCGGCGAGTGATTCTCGACCTCGGCCGCGATGGCGGAGGAGGCCGCCAGCGACAGCGCCAGCGCGACAAACAAAGGCTTCATGGGCAGGATTCCCTGGGTGGAACGAAGCGCAGACGGTACAGAGGCCCCGCCTCGCGACGCAAGGAATAACGCAGCAAGACGGGGACTTGCGGCGGGCGGCGGGCGGCCCGCGCTCGCTATACTCGCCGCTTTTGCAGTCCGGCACGTTCCATGGCATCCAACCACCCCGCCCTTCCGGCCTCGCTCGATCGCGACGAGCTGTTCGGCCATCCCAAGGGCCTGTACGTCTGCTTCTTCACCGAGATGTGGGAGCGCTTTTCGTTCTACGGCATGAAGGCGCTGCTGGCGCTGTACCTGATCAAGCACCACGGCTTCACCGACGCGGAAAGCCTGTCCGTGCTCGGCGCCTACGGCGGCCTGGTCTACGCCACGCCGGTGCTGGGCGGCATCCTGGCCGACCGCTACCTGGGCATGCGCAAGGCCGTGCTGCTCGGCGGCGTGCTGCTGTGCCTGGGGCACCTGGGCATGGCGGTGGAAGGACATGCGGCGACGGTGGGACCGGATGGCGCGGTGCATCGCGACCTGTTCGCGCTGAGCGTGTTCTATCTGTCGCTGGCGCTGATCATCAGCGGCGTGGGTTTCCTCAAGCCGAACATCTCCACCGTGGTCGGCAAGCTGTACGCGGAAGGCGATCCGCGACTGGATTCGGGCTTCACCCTGTTCTATGCGGGCATCAATGTCGGCGCATTGTTCTCGGCGCTGATCTGCGGCTATCTCGGCGAGCGCTATGGCTGGAGCTACGGTTTCGGCGCGGCGGGCATCGGCATGCTGGCGGGCCTGGCGGTATTCCTCACCGGCCAGAAATACCTGCAGGGCCACGCCGAGCCGCCGGACCCGGAGGCGCTACGGCGACGCCTGTTCGGCCCGCTGACGGTGGAATGGGCCATCTATCTCTGCGCCGCTCTCGCGCTGCCTGCGCTGTGGGCGCTGATGCAGTTGGGCAACGCCGTGCTGTGGCTGCAGGTGGCGACGATGGCTGCATGGCTGGGCTGGCTGGCCTGGTACGTGACCGCGCGCTGCAACAAGGTGCAGCGCCAGCACATGCTGGCCTGCGTGTTCTTCGTGGCGGTATGCCTGTTGTTCTTCACCCTGTACGAGCAGACCTACGGCTCCTGGGTGCTGTTCAACGACCGCATGCTGACAAAGGATTTGTTCCCCGCGCTGGTGATCCGCGACGGCCACCCGATGCCGTGGTCCACGCTGCCGCTGGTACTGAGCCCGTTCCTGGTGGCGCTCGCGTTGCGCCTGCGCGGCGGCCGCCTGCCCGGCCTGCTGCTCGGCGGCCTCACGCTGATGGGTGTCGTCTTCATCGTGCGCGATTGCATCGTGCTGCCGCAGACGGCCAGCTCGCTGACCTATCTCGGCCCGCTGTTCATCGTGCTGCTCGCGCCCATCGCCGCATGGCTGTGGCCCTTCCTCGAACGCCATGGCCTCAATCCGTCCAAACCCGCCAAGAGCGCGATCGGCCTCGCCTTCGCCGGCCTCGCCTTCATTCCGCTGCTGATGGGCAACCCGGATCCGGCCAGCGGCGCGCTCGGCAGCGTGTGGTGGATTGCGCTGGCCTATCTGCTGATCGAGATGGGCGAGGTCGCGTTGTCGCCGATCGGCCTCTCCGCGGTCACGCAGCTGTCCGTGCCGCAGGTGGCCGGCCTGATGATGGGCGCATGGTGGCTGGGCACGTCGTTCTCCGAACAGCTGGCCTCGATCCTGGGCAAGCTCGCCGCGCTGGACGTGCCGGCGGACGGACAGATCGACATGGCGGTCGCTACGGCCAAGTATGGAACCCTGTTCCAGCAGATGGTCTGGCTGGGGCTGGGAGCTGCCGTACTTGCGCTGCTTGTGACGCCGGTGGTCAAGCGGTGGATGCAGGGGGTGAGGTGAGTTGCATCCCTGGCCGGCAGCCAACATGATCCCTCGGTTGCGTCATAACGGAGGCATTCATTGGTCACGGCACTTCCTTTGCTCGATACGCGGCCCAGGCAGCTGACTTTCAGATGGTGGGTGGTCGCGTTGTTGCTGATCGGCTTCTTCGCACTGGCCTTCCGCTGGTATTACGTGGCAGAAGCCATCATCGATACGCCCATCCAGGGCGACGCGGTGCAGTACCACTCCTACGCGTGGAACCTGGTCAATCACGGGACCTTTTCGCAATCCAAGCCCGGCAGTCCCACTGCCGTCGCCGACAGCTTCCGCGATCCGGGGTATCCGGCGTTCATCGCCGCGTGGATGCTCGCCCTTGGTGATTTTCCGGCCTGGTATCCCGGCGTTCTATATAGCCAGGCCGTGCTCGGCGCGCTCACTGTGGTGCTGCTGCTGTGCGCTGCACGTCGCTGGCTTTCCGATCGATGGCTGATTGCCGCTGGCGTTGTCATGGCCGTATGGCCACATAGCGTCACCATCACGAGCTATGTATTGAGCGAAACGCTGGTCAGCTTTCTCTGTGCTCTAGGAATCTTCTTTTTTTCAAGAACCCTCGGCAGGCGTGCCCTGACCAGTTCCGTGGCTGCAGGCCTGGCCTTTGGCGCCGCCGGTCTCACCAACGCAGTCGTACTACCCTTCGCTCCGCTACTCGCCTTGTGTCTGATGACGCACAAAGCCTTCGACAGAAAATTACTGATCGTGTTGATGGCGAGCGCACTGGCCCTGCCGGCGCTTTGGACCGTCCGAAACATCCAGATACCAAGCTCGGCCTCGTCGAGTCATCGAGCCATCATGAATCTGGTGCAGGGCTCCTGGCCTGAATATCACATCAGCTACTACCGCAAGCTTGTCTATGGCGATCCCGACAGCGTGCGCACGCTCCAGAAGATCGATGACGAGTACCTGAGTTTCAAAACCGACCCGGCGCAGGGCATGAAGAACATGGCCGCTAGGATGGGAGGGCGGCCACTGCACTACCTGGGCTGGTATCTACGAAAGCCAGCCGTGCTCTGGGGTTGGAGCATCCGTATCGGCGAGGGAGACATCTATGTCTTTCAGACGCCGTATTCGCCGTTCAAGGAAAACGCTGCGCTCAGACTGCTCGTCTCCCTGTGCCACGCCATCAATCCGCTCTTGCTGGTATTGATGGTAGCGGGCTGCGTTCTGACGCTCCTCCGCCGCCAGCTCATGCCCCCTGGAGCGCTGTGCATGACAGCCCTGCTGATTTTTGTCACCCTCGTCTACGGGGTCCTGCAGTCCGAGCCACGATATTCGATACCGTTCCGGGGGCCGGAGATCCTGCTGGCCGTTTTTGGTATCCAGGCGGTCACCGGCTGGCTCGGGGCTAGGCGCAACCAGGCCGAAGCTACGTGATACCCCTCACAATTTCCCTTCGATCGCCCCATCGGCGATCCGCTTGGTACAGGAAGTGCAACACCCTCCGGAGCAACCAGGGGGCTTTCCATATGTCACGCATACAGCGCCGTAACGGCTTTACCTTGATCGAACTGATGATCGTGGTAGCGATCATCGCCATCCTCGCGGCGATCGCGATACCCGCCTATCAGGACTATGCCATTCGTGCACAGGTCGCCGAAGGCATGAGCTTGGCTACTGGGGCAAAAACCGCGGTCTGGGATTTTGTGTCCAATACCGGCAGGTTTCCGCCGAGCAATCAATCCGCGGGGCTGGCGACCAACTCCTCGATCGTCGGGAACTACGTTTCGTACGTAGACGTCTCCGGTGGCTTGGTCAAAGTGAAGTTCCAGACGGCCAAGGCCAATTCACACATCAATGCTTCAACTATTTACTTGGCGCTTTCGCCCGTGAGCCACTCCGGAAGCATTACCTGGACTTGCACGAAGAGCACGGTCGACTCGAAATACCTGCCGACTTCCTGCAGACAGTAAGCGCACATAGAGGTGACGCAATGCGTCACCTACTGCCCAACAATGGCATGGAAAGCTTATGTTGGATCGATCACAGTTCACTCGATTAGGACGTTGCCACCCAACTCGTTGTGAGCTTTCGTGAAGCTAGGCACAATTCCTAACCCCACTGCCATGCGGGAATATGTCCGCGGCAAAAATGGCATACAAGCTGCTTAATTTGCCGCGAGCTTCCTGGTCGTTCCTGACCGTAAGTATGGGGTCCGATCCCGCCTAGGGGGATTCGGGACTGGGGCTCAGGGGGCATCAAAACGGTTAGCTAACCAAAAACAGAGGAACCATCATGAAGAACGTGCAGAAGGGCTTCACCCTGATCGAACTGATGATCGTGGTCGCGATCATCGCCATCCTGGCCGCCATCGCCATCCCGGCTTATCAGGACTACCTGATCCGCTCGCAGGTGTCGGAAGGCGCGGTGCTGTCGGACGGTGCCAAGACCGCGATGGGCGAGTTCTACAGCAACACCGGTCGCTTCCCGCCGGCCAATGCCTCGGCTGGTCTGGCCAAGAACACCAGCATCCTCGGCAAGTACGTGACCCAGGTCGATGTGGGTGCGCAGGCTGGCCAGATTCGCGCCACCTTCGGCGCCAGCGCCAACAGCAAGATTGCCAGCAAGGTCCTGACCTTCTCGGCCGTCACCAACGCCGGCAGCATCTCCTGGTCCTGCACCAATTCGGCCACCACGGTCGACGCGAAGTACCTGCCGACCGCTTGCCGCAAGTAAGCGTTCGTCAAAGCTGATAGCTTGCAGAAGGGGCCGCATCATTGCGGCCCCTTTTTAGTTTCACGACCGGCCGCCATCGATGCGCAGATTTCCACAGCCTGCTCTCTATCTCCTGCTCATCGCATTGACGGTGCTGGTCTACGCCAATGGCCTGCGCGGCAATTTCCTGTTTGATGATTTCGCCAATCTCCCTGCTCTCGGGGCTTCTGGCCCGGTTCGCGATACCGATAGTTTTCTGCGCTTCGTCACCTCGGGCACTGCGGACCCCCTCGGCCGGCCCGTAGCACTCGCCAGTTTCCTGCTCGATGCCAGGGACTGGCCCGCCTCACCGTTGCCGTTCAAGCGCACCAATCTGCTGCTGCACGTGCTTAACGGCCTTCTGCTGGCCTTGCTGCTGCGGCGACTGGGATCGGTGATGCAGCACGGCGACGCCCGGTGGCGTCGACGCTACGAACTGGCCGCGCTGCTGGGCGCTGCCCTATGGTTGCTGCATCCGCTATTTGTCTCTACGACGCTCTATATCGTGCAGCGCGAAGCCATGCTGCCCGCCACCTTCACCCTGGCCGGCCTGTTGTTTTGGCTGCAGGCGCGTGAAGCGTTTCGGCGCGGCGATGTGCGAAGCGGATGGCTCAAGGCCTTGCCGGGCCTTGGCCTCTGTACCGTATTGGCAACGTTGAGCAAGGCCAACGGCGCCCTCCTTCCGGCGCTGGCACTTACGTTGGAATGGTTCTTTCTGAGGCCTGCCTCAGTACATGATATTGCGTGGCCGGCGCCAGGACGGCGCCACCATCAGATAGCCGCTTTTGTTCTGCTGGCATTGCCCAGCATCGCCGTCGGCTCGTATCTGCTATTCGAAGGCTGGCAGGGTGTTGCGCATGGCATTTCCGGCGTGCGGCCATGGACATTGGAGCAGCGCCTTATCACCGAGCCGCGTGTGCTGTTCGAATACCTTCGACTGCTCTGGTTGCCGCATCCCTACACAGCCGGCGTCTTTAATGATCAATTCGTCGCCTCCACATCGCTGTGGTCGCCGGCAAGCACGTTACCAGCCCTGTTTGGCGTGCTGGGCCTGCTAACGGGCGCGTTTCTGGTACGGCACAAGGCACCTGCCGTAGCGCTGGCTATCGCCTTCTATTTAGTCGGTCAGTCAATGGAGTCGAGCACGATCGCTCTCGAACTCTACTTCGAACACCGCAACTATCTGCCCGCCCTGCTTATGTTCTGGCCGCTGGCGCTGTGGCTTTGCGGCGCCCCCATTACGGCGAAGGCTCAAGCGGCCCCCGATGGCAAACGCGCCGAGATGTTCGGCCAGCGAAGCAGGACAGTCATCGCCGTGCTGCTTCTCGCCGGATTCGCCTGGATGACCCATGCACGGGCGGACTTGTGGGGCAATACACGGGACCAGGCCTTGCTGTGGGCCAGACTCAATCCACTATCGCCGCGCGCACAGGCTTATGCCGCTCAGGAGGAAGCCGCCGGCGGACATCCGGAACAAGCGATCAAGCGCCTGACCCCTGCTCTCGAGCGCAATCCCGATCAGGTGCAACTGGCCTTGAACCTGCTCGCGGCCCGTTGCCAACTCGGCTCGATCGACCAAGCCAGCATGCAAGCGTCCATCGTCGCGCTGCGCACCACGCGCGATACCGGGAACCTGTTGGCGAGCTGGTTCGGGCGCAGTCTGGAACAGAGCCGCGCGCCGATCTGCCCGCAGCTGGACCTGACAGGCATTGAAGTCCTGCTCAACGCGGCCATGTCCAATCCCCGCCTGATGGAGGCACCGGGACGAAGGCAAGACCTCTATCATCTGCGTGGCCGGATCGCCCTGGAGCGACACGACTCAACTTCGGCGCTGGCCTCGTTCGACCTCGCGCTCGACCAGCAGGTAGCCCCCACCATCGCCTTCCAGCAGGCGGCCTTACTGGGCTCGGCCGGCTATCCCGTACAAGGGCTGAAGCACCTGGACTATTACGAGGCCGCACGCTCGAAAGAATTCGTGCCCGCCTTTGGCATGGCGCGCATCCATGCCTGGGTCCTGCGCCGCCAGCACTACTGGGACAAAGAACTGGTACGGTTACGCCAGACCTTGCACAGCGACGCGCAAGACCATCCCTCATCCACCGAATCCGCATGACCGCACTCGTTCGCCCGTTCCGCTCAGGCGGCATCACGCTCATCGTCCTGCTTGCCGTCACGCTCGGTATCTATTGCCCGGGACTGAAGGGGGCCTGGCTGTTCGACGACTATCCCAACATCGTCGACAACCACGGCGTGCAACCCTCCCATGCCAGCCTGGCGTCGCTGATCGACGCCGCTCTCTCTTCGCCGGCCAGCGACTTCAAGCGTCCGCTGGCATCGCTGAGCTTTGCCGCCAACTACCTGGCGACTGGATTGAATCCGTATTGGATGAAGGTCACCAACTTGGTCATTCACTTGTTGAATGGCCTGCTGGTCTTTGTGCTTGTACGCCAGCTGATCATGGCCGCGTCTCGCTCGTCCGACGATCCCGATGTGTACCGCCATGCCGGCATCGTCGCCGCGTGGATCACCGGCGGCTGGCTATTGCTGCCGATCAACCTTACGGCCGTGCTATATGTCGTCCAGCGCATGGAAAGCATGGCCAACCTGTTCGTGCTGGCCGGCTTGATCGGCTATATCGCAGGCCGCCAGCGCATGCTGGCCGGAAGCTACGGCTACGGCCTGGCCCTGAGTGCCGTAAGCGTGGCCATTCCGACGGCGATCGGTCTCCTCGCCAAGGAAACCGCCGTAATGCTGCCCTTGTACGCAGCTTCGGTGGAATGGGTGGTTTTTCGTTTCCGGCGCATGGACGGACGGCGTGACCTGTGGATCACGGGCGGATTCCTGGTGTTTCTGGGCGTGCCACTGGTCGTCGGCCTTGCGTGGTTGCTCCCGGGACTGCTGAAACCCTCGGGCTGGGCCACCCGCGACTTCACGCTGGCCACACGCCTGTACAGCGAGGCACGCATCGTGCCGTCCTATGTGGTATGGACGCTGCTACCCACACCGGATGCGCTGAGCTTCTATCACGACAACTTCCGCATCTCGACCGGCCTGTTGTCGCCATGGACAACGGCCGCGGGAATCGTAGCGCTCGCCGTATTGGTCTTTCTGGCCTTGCGCTTGCGCATGCGTCAACCGTTGATCGCCCTCGGCCTGCAGTTCTTCGTCGGCTGCCATTTGCTGACCGGCACCATCCTGCCGCTCGAACTCATCTACGAACATCGCAACTATTTCGCGAGCTTCGGCTTGCTTCTCGCTATCGTGCCACCGCTCATCGGCACCGCCCAAGCCGCGCGGGGCCGGATGCTGTGGATCCGCCGCAGCTTGCTCGGCGTCCTCATGCTGCTATGGGCAAGCCTTACGGCCATGACAGCCCAGGCTTGGAGCAGCCCGTTGCGGCTCGCCGAGGAACTGGCGGCGCGCGCGCCCGATTCGCCGCGAGCTCAATACGAGCTGGGGCGCACCTACATCATTCTCTCCGGCTACGATCGCGCATCGCCTTTCACCGAGCTGGCCTACGCTCCCTTGGAGCGCGCCGCGGCTCTTCCGGGATCCTCCATTCTTCCGCAGCAGGCGCTTATCTTCATGAATTCCCGCATGCGCCTTCCTTTGAAGGATGCCTGGTGGGACAGCATGATCGCCAAGCTCAGGTTGCACCCCCTGGGCGTACAGGACGAGAGTTCACTCGGCGCCCTGGCGCAATGTGCGCGCAGTCGTGAATGCGACTTGCCCCAGCAACGCATGCTCGACGCTTTCGGCGCTGCCCTCTCGCATCCACGGCCCGGGGCACGCCTGCTCTCGATATACAGCGACTATGCCTGGAATGTATTGGACGACAAGCCCCTGGGCGAACAGATGGCGCGCGAAGCAATGGCCGCCGGGCCGACCGAACCGGCCTATCGCATCACCTTGATCCGCATGCTGCTTGCGCAGGGTCGCTACGGTGAGGCGAAGCAGGCTTTGCAAGGACTCGAAACCCTCAATTTCGGCGGTCGCCTGAACAACAGCATTGCCGAGCTGCGCGCCCGCATTCCTGCGCCGTGAAGAGCGAGCTCGCGCGCCATACGATTCGTACCAGCGCCGTGCTTGCGCTGCGCCTGGTCATTCAGGCCGGCAATCTGATCGCCGTCACGCGCCTGCTGGGGCCGGAGCGCTTCGGCGAGTTCGCCGGCATCGCCGCACTGGCAGTGATGCTCGGAGCGCTGTCCAGCTGCGGATCGCATCTTTTGCTGCTGCGCGAGATGTCGCACGATCCGGCACGAAGCGATGAAGTTCTTCCTTACGCGCTCGGCGCCACGCTCACGGTCGGGACAGTCCTGCTGCTGGTCTTGTTCGCCTGCGTGGCAACCCTGCTGCCCTCCACGCACGCCAGCCTCCTGGTGCTGCTGTCGATCGGCCTGGCTGAGGTCTGGCTGCAGCCCTTGCTAGTCTTGACCTCCATCGACCGCCAAGCGCACGGCGGAATCGCCTCGTCCCAGTTACTGCTCACCTTGCCGCTGGCGCTGCGCCTGGTGGCGGCGTGGGCGATATGGGCCTGGACACCATCCCATCCGCTGGAGATCTATGCGCTCGCGTATATCGGCGCGACGGTCGCTTCCCTGCTCGCCGGCCTATACGGCCTCACCCGATCCTGGCCGCGCCCCACCCGCTGGCGCTTGCCCACACGGACGGAATGGCGTGACACCAGCGGCTTCGCCGTACTCAATCTGACGGCGATGGGACCGACCGAACTGGACAAGACCCTGGCTCTGCGCCTGCTCCCGCTGTCTGCTGCCGGCTTGTATGCGGCAAGTGCCCGTGTCGTCGGCGCACTGGTGCTTCCCGTGATGGCTTTGATGCTCGCCGCCTTACCGCGGCTGTTTCGCGACAGCCGGCAAGCCAGCGGCAATAAGCTGCTGCGTGGCATCTTCGCTTCTTCGCTGGCATACGGCCTGCTCGCCGCCGCGCTGCTGCTGGTCGGCGGCTCGGCGCTCGAGTGGGTGTTCGGCGCGCGCTATACGGGCATGAGCGGCTTGCTGCACTGGCTTGCGCTCGCCGTGCCGGGCATGGCCCTGCGCATCGCAGCCGGCAACGCGCTCATGGCCGGCAGCCATCCATGGCTGCGAGCAGGGGCCGAAGTATTGGGATTGGTGGCGCTATGCTCCGCCGCCTGGCTTCTCGCTCCGAATCACCACGATGCCGGCATGCCCCTGGCGCTGGCCTGCTCGGAATGGAGCATGGCCGTCGCGGGCTGGTCGATGCTGCTGCGCAGGCGATAGGCGTTTATGTTGAACCGACGACTCCTGGTCATCAGCAAGCACTACCTCGATCCACGGGACGCCCAGGCCCAGCAATCGGCCGCGCTTGTCGCAGCCCTTGCTGCCGCCGGCGCCCGCATTGATGTGATTACCGGCGCAACGACGGAAAGCGCCGATGCGATTGCCAACCCGGCGCTGCGAATCCATGCGCTTCCAGCCCGCTGGCTGACGCATCGCCAGCATTTCGCCGCCAAAGTCGGCAGGAAGCTCGAACGCAACATCGCGGCATGGTTGCCCACCAACTGGGCCAGAGCCGCGTCGCGACTCGCCAGCCAGCTGATGGCTGCCGAAAACTACGATGCGTTTGTATCCATCGCACTTCCCATGGAATCTCACATCGCCGCCCTCCATGCCCAGCGCCGTGCGCCATGGATCGCGTGCTTGAGCGATCCATGGCCCGAGTCGATCCTTCCAGCCCCTTACTCCGACTTCGCCATTCCTCTGCTGAACTCGCTGCAGAAGCAGGTCGTGGCGCGCAGCTTCGTCCTGGCCGACGCCTTGATCTTCCCGTGTACCGAGGAGCGCGATTTTCTCGCGCGGCACTATCCATCCCTGGCGAAGAACAAGGCCTTCCTGGTCCCTCACGTCGCCCCGGCAAATATCGTCGCGGAGCATGCTTCCTCCTCAGCCGACGATGAATTTGAACTAGTTCATGGCGGTGCGCTCTCGCGCGAACGCGTCTGCCCAGGCCTGGCAGGAGCCCTGGCCGCCCTGCCGCCATCGAGCCGGCTGCGCCTGCGCTTCGTGGGCCAGGTTCACCCGGACATGCTGGCGGCATTCGAGCGTGCGAGCGTCATGCACCGGGTCAACTTCGACGGTTGGAAATCGAAGCAGGAGGCGCTGCGCATACTCTCATCCGCACCGGCGCTCCTGCTCGTGGAGGCGCAGATGTCGGATTATCCGTTCCTGCCGAGCAAGCTGGCGGACTATTCGGCCACCGGTCGTCCCATCCTTGCCATCACGGGCGAGCACAGCCCTTCCGCACGGATGATTCGAGAGCACCAGGCCGGCCTCCTGGCAACTCACGACATGCAGTCCATCCTGAGCGCCCTGCTGGCTCTCGAAGCCAATCACGCGAACGGGGACAGCCTCGGGCTCAACGAGCTTTTCCGCGCAGACCGCATCGCGGACGTTTACGACGGCATCATCGATTCGCTGAGGACGCGAACGATCTCCAACGCAGCCGTGCCATCGCCATAGGGGTGACGAACCCGCGACATGTCAGCCAATTGCGCGGGATTGTCCAGCAACATCGAAACCTCGTGCAGAATGCTGGACGTATCCGTACCAACCAGGCGTGAGCTCCCGCAGGTCAGGGCTTCGGGACGCTCAGTGGTATCGCGCAGCACTAGCACCGGCTTGCCGAGCGCGGGAGCTTCCTCCTGGACACCGCCGCTGTCGGTAAGGATCAGCGTCGCGCGCTGCATCAACTCCACGAAGGCGAAATAATCCAGCGGCTCGATCAGTTCGATGCGGGGATGCCCTTCGAGGTGAGCCTTGGCTGTGGAACGAACATTCGGATTGGGGTGAACCGGATAGATGAAAAGCACGTCTTCATAACGATCGGCCAGCTGGCGAACGGCCTCGAACACCCTGGCCAGGCGCTCACCAAAATTCTCGCGACGGTGCGCGGTCAGCACAATGAGACGCTCGCCACCCGTCGAACCCGGCGGCAACTCGCCCACGGTCTGCATCAGTGCGTCGATGCAGGTATTGCCGGTGACATGAATCCGATCCGCCAGCACTTTCTCCTCCAGCAACGCCTCTGCAGCACCGCGAGTGGGGGCGAAATGCCAGCGCGCGATGCGCGACACCATCTGCCGATATCCCTCTTCGGGGAAAGGGTGTTCCAGATCGTAGGTGCGCAGCCCTGCCTCCACATGCCCGAATGGCAACTTGCGATGAAAGGCCGCCAGAGCGGAGACGAACACCGTGGTCGTGTCCCCTTGCGCGAGCACGGCATCGCAGTGTTCCTGCGCAAGCACGGCATCCAGCGCGGGCAACATGCGGGCGATCAACTCCGACGGAGACTGACCCTCGGTCATCAGATCCAGGTCGTGATCAACCTCGATGCGGAAGCGCTCGAGCATCTGGTCGAGCAGACCGCGGTGCTGGGCCGTGGCGACCACGACGCAGCGAAAGCGGTCGTCGGCACGCAGCGCCCGCACGACAGGAGCCATCTTGATGGCTTCCGGCCGCGTACCGATCACACAAACGATGGTTGCTTGGGTTTGCATGCTTACCCCTTGGATGAACCTCAGACCGGTACCGAGAGGCCGGCCGCAAGATGCAGCGATCGCGCCGTCGCTTCGGCAATATCGAACCAGGTCATTCCTGTGGGCATCGGCGAAAGCACGGGATGGTCCAACTGGAGCGCCAGCACCCGCGCGAGATCCGAAGCGTCGCCGGGTTCAGCCAGCCGGCCGGCAAGCGCGGTGACCTGCTCCGGGAAATTCGCAGTCAGGTTAGGCGTCATCGTAGCAACCAGCGGCCGTGCACAGGCCATGGCTTCGGCGATCTTGTTAGAGGCCCCGGCATCCATGAATGCGGAACGCCGATAAGGTACCGCCAGCGCATCGCAACTGGCCAACATCGCCGGCACCATCTCGAAGGGCACGTTGCCGACGTACCGGACACCCGACTGGTTCGCGTCGACCTCGGCGGATAGCTTTCCGCCGAGCAACAATTCCACTATTGAGCCTTGCGCGCGCAACTGATGCACCGCGTCGACCAGATCAGTAACGCCGCGATCCGGCTCCATGCTGCCGAAGTAGCCGACGAAACGGGCGTCCGCCGAAAGACCCAGGGCACTCCGGCTGACCTGTTTGTCCAGCGGGCGAAAGCGTTCGGCATCGATGCCATTGGGCACCAGCAGGTTGCTGCCACCGCTGGCGCCAAGGCTATCGAGTAACGCGCGACTGGCGAACAGGCGTACATCGGCGCGCTCCAGGAGATATTGGAACGCATCGAAGCCGAATGGCCGCCGGAAGCCACCAAACTCGTCGTATTTGTCGTAGACGTCGAACACGAAGCGCGCGCCGATCGAACGCGCCAGGGCGAAGCCGAGCATGCCGATGTAGCTGTCGCCGCTCGCGACGACGACTTGCGGACGGCCGGCAGTACGGAACGATCCCACTCTATTCAGCCATTCCAACACCCAGGCAGGATGCTTCAGCGGCGTGTTGAGGATGTCGAGGCTATCGTCGCGGCGGCGTTCGACTTGTCCGCCGTGATAGTCGAGCAACCACAGTCGCGTGGAAATGCCGGCTTTCGACCAATGCCACGGCAGCTGGAAGATGCGCCCGTAGCGCTCGGTGAGAGCATCGCGATTGGTGTAATGGCGCTTGCCGAGAAAAAGAACGGATGCCACGCGCTTTCAGCCTTCCGTACCGGACACCGACACAGGCCGCGCTTTGCCGTCCAGCGACAGCGCATTCGCCACGCCTTCGCCGAAGACATCCCAGGCAAAGCGTCGAGCGAATGCCCTGCATTCCTGCCCAGGTTCGGCCCCGGACGTCAACATGCGAATCACCGCGTCAGCCAGCGCCTCATAATCACCCGCCTTGACCAGATGCCCGGATTGGCCTTCGGCGACCGCATCGGTCACGCCACCGGTAGCGAAAGCCACGGTCGGCAGGCCATGCGCGGCGGCCTCCACCGCGACCATGCCAAAACCTTCCGGATCGCCGGGCAGCTCGCGCACCGGAAACACATGGACATCGGCCGCGCCATAGACGACACCCAGCTTGCCGTAGTCGGTGATCTGGCCAAGGAAGCGCAGGTGTCCGGCCACGCCAGCCTCGGCAGCCGCGGCCTTGATCGAATCGATCGTCTGTGCGCCTGCGTGCAAAGCGTTGCTCGGCGCATCACCCACCACCACCAGCATCGCCTGCGGAATCGCCTGCACGATGCGTGGCAAGGCTTGCGTAACGAATTCGCGCAGACCTTTGCGAGTGCTCAGGCGCCCAACCGAAAGCAGCAGCAGCGCATCGCCAAGTCCGTGTTCGGCGCGAAAGCTATTCGTCGCGTCCGAATCGGGAAGCTTCGGCAATTGTACGCCCGGGTGCACGATGCGAATTCTCGATGCGACAACGCCAGCCGACATGGCCAACACGCGGGTCGCCTCGCTATTGGCGATGACGCATTCCATCCGGCGCAGCGCCGGAAACCACAGCCCGCGATAGACCGGATGCGGCACCGCCATGTCCAGTCCGTGTGCGTAAGCCGCAGCGCGCGCATTCACGCTCCTCGCTGTCAGCCACGCCGGCAACGCGGTCAGGCCGCTGCCGGCAAGCACGATATGCGGGCGCCAGCGGCGTGCCAGCTTGAATGCTTCAAAGAATGCGCTCGCGAGGAATTTCCAAAGCGGCTTGAGCGGCACTTCGACGACCTTCACACCCTCCGGCGCCAACGCCGCAGAACCGACGGGACCGACGATGCAGACTTCACTACGACGGGCCAACTCCTGCGCCATATGCCAATTGAGCCGCTCCATCCCGCCGATCAACGGCGGCAGATTACGCGTCACCAGCAGGATGCGCGGCCGCTCAGCCATCGCGCCGGTACATCAGCGCCGTGATCTGCTCCGAGACCAGGCCGATCAGGAAGATGATGACCGCGGCACTCCACATCAGCGTGCTCATGTTGGTCAGGCGGCCTTCGTGCGAGAACGTCCACGCGTAGTTCGCGGACCCGAGCAGGAAGAACACCACGGCCGCCGGTGCGAACAGCTTGAGCGGCGAATACAACGTCGCAATCTTGAAGATGATCAGCAGGAACCGCACGCCATCCTTCAACGGCTTGATATGGCTCTTGCCCACTCGCTGCGCCGCCTTGATCGGCAGGTACGCCACCGGATACGCGCTGCGGAAGAACGCCATCGTGCTGGTGGTCGGATACGAGAACCCGTTCGGCAGCAGGTGCAGGAATTCGAGGAAGCGTTCGGCACGCACCGCCCGAAACCCCGACGTCAGGTCCGCCACCACATGCCCCGTCATCCGCGTCGCCAGCCAGTTGTAGATGGTATTGGCCACGCCGCGCCCGACGCCGGCCTGGCTGCCCCAGTCGCGGGCGCCGACCACCATGTCGTAGCCTTCGGCCAGCCTGGCCAGCAGGCGGGCGATGTCGGCGGGGTCGTGCTGGCCGTCGCCGTCCATGAAGACCAGGATGTCGCCGGTGGCGGCGCGGGCGCCGCGCTTGATCGCCGCGCCGTTGCCCATGGAATACGGCGAGGACTGGCACTGGACGCCGGCGGCGGCGCAGATCTCGCGGGTGTCGTCGGTGGAGCCATCGTCCACCACGATGATCTCGGCGTCCGGCTGGGCCGCCCGCAGGCGCGGCAGCAGGGTCTTCAGGGCCGCGGCCTCGTTCTTGGCCGGCAAAACGATACTGATACGGTCCAAAATGACTCCCCCGAGCGTAAACGCGAATGATAGCCTGCCTGCACAGGGGCGGCTGTGGCCGAATTGACGAAACCACCACTTTTTCGCGACGCGGCGGCCACGCCGCAAAGCCCTGCGAAGCCGGCCAAACTGTGCATGGAGTCACCTTCCCGTCATTGGCCCCGACGGAAGGGTGACCGGTCGCGACATCTGCGGTAAATTCCCCGCCAATCAGGGGGCTGGACGACATTCAGATCATGGCGACGCAAATGCAACCGTCTCTGGCAGGGCTGTCCGGCATGGCCCGGCGCCTGGTATCGGAGGGGGTCCTCCCCGAGCCGGACGTGCGCAAGGCGGTGCTCGACTCGACCCAGGGCAAGACTTCGCTGACCGCCTGGCTGCTGGATCACGGCCTGGTCGACAGCGGCCGCCTCACCCAGCTCGCCTCGGCCGAGTTCGGCATGCCGGCGATGGACGTGTCCGCGCTGCAGCCGGCCAACATGCCGCTGAACCTGATCAGCGAGGCACTGATCAACAAGCATCACGCCCTGCCCCTGTTCCGCCGCGGCAAGCGCCTGTTCGTCGGCATCGCCGATCCGATGCAGTCGCATGCGCTGGACGAGATCAAGTTCCACTCCAACTGCATGGTGGAACCGATCCTGGTCGAGCGCGCCCAGCTGCACCGGGTGATCGAGGGCGCGCTCAGCTCGATGAGCTCCTCTGTCCCCGACCTCGGCGGCGACGGCCTGGAGGAGCTGGCGCTCGAAGCCGGTGACGACGACGGCGATTCCACCGGCATCGACGCCACGGCGAACGACGATGCCCCGGTGGTCAAGTTCGTCAACAAGATCCTGGTGGACGCGATCAAGCGCGGCGCCTCGGACATCCACTTCGAGCCGTTCGAGACCAATTACCGGGTGCGCCTGCGCATGGACGGCATGCTGCGCGCGGTGGCCAGCCCGCCGATGAAGCTGGCCACGCGCATTTCCTCGCGCCTGAAGGTAATGGCCGGCCTGGACATCGCCGAGCGCCGCGTGCCGCAGGACGGCCGCATCAAGCTCAACCTGTCCAAGAGCCGCTCGGTCGACTTCCGCGTCAGCACGCTGCCCACGCTGTTCGGCGAGAAGATCGTGCTGCGTATCCTGGACGCCTCCACCGCCAAGCTGGGCATCGACAAGCTCGGCTACGAGGAAGTGCAGAAAGAGCTCTACGTCAACGCGATCCACAAGCCCTACGGCATGGTGCTGGTCACCGGCCCCACCGGCTCGGGCAAGACCGTGTCGCTGTACACCGCGCTCAATATCCTCAACACCAACGAGCGCAACATCTCCACGGTCGAGGATCCGGTCGAAATCCGCGTCGAGGGCATCAACCAGGTCCAGCAGAACACCAAGCGCGGCATGACCTTCGCGGCGGCCCTGCGCTCCTTCCTGCGCCAGGATCCGGACGTGATCATGGTCGGCGAAATCCGCGACCTGGAAACCGCCGAGATCGCCATCAAGGCCGCGCAGACCGGCCACATGGTGCTGTCCACCCTGCATACCAACGACGCGCCGCAGACCATCTCGCGCCTGATGAACATGGGCATCGCGCCCTACAACATCACCTCGTCGGTCACGCTGGTGATCGCCCAGCGCCTGGCGCGCCGCCTGCACGACTGCAAGAAACCGCTGGACCTGCCGGCGGCAACCCTGCTGGCCGCCGGCTTCACCCAGGAAGACATCGACGCCGGCCTCACCCTGTACGAAGCGGTCGGCTGCGACAACTGCAACGAGGGCTACAAGGGCCGCGTGGGCATCTACCAGGTGATGCCGATGCTGGAGGACATCCAGAAGATCGTGCTGCAGGGCGGCAATGCCATGCAGATCGCCGAGGTGTCGCGCAAGGCCGGCATCAACGACCTGCGCGCCTCGGCCCTGCTGAAGGTCAAGCAGGGCGTCACCAGCCTGGCCGAGATCGACCGCGTCACCAAGGACTGAGGCCGGCCCGGCCGCACAGGACGGGACGCCGGTAACATTGGAGTTGCGTGCCAAGGCACGGATTGCCTGGGGATATTTGCACTAAGCTGCATGAAATTTGCCGCCGGCTCCTGGCCGGCAAGCTCGAAGGGGGAATTCTCGTATGGCCACAGCAGTCACGGCAGCCAAAGACGCTCGCGCCCGCGGCGCGGCGCGCGCCGCCGTCAGCCAGTTGACCATGTACGACTGGATCGCGCTGGACAAGCGCGGCAAGCGCATGAAGGGCGAGATGCCGGCGAAGAACGCTTCGCTGGTGAAGGCGGAACTGCGCCGCCAGGGCATGAATCCGCAGACGGTGCGCGAGAAGTCCAAGCCCCTGTTCGGCGCCGCCGGCAGCAAGGTCAAGCCGCGCGACGTCGCCATCTTCAGCCGCCAGATCGCCACCATGATGGCCTCCGGCGTGCCGATGGTGCAGTCCTTCGACATCATCGCCGACGGCCAGAAGAACGTCCGCTTCAAGAACATGCTGGTCGATGTGAAGCAGAACATCGAGGGCGGCGCCGCGCTGCACGAGGCGCTGGGCAAGTATCCCGTCGAGTTCGACGAGCTCTACCGCAACCTGGTGCACGCGGGCGAATCCGCCGGTGTGCTCGACACGGTGCTGGACACCGTGGCCACCTACAAGGAGCGGATGGAGGGCATCAAGAGCAAGATCAAGAAGGCCCTGTTCTATCCGGTGATGGTGCTGGTGGTGGCCATGCTGGTCAGCATGATCCTGCTGCTGTTCGTGGTGCCGGTGTTCCAGCAGACCTTCAAGGACGCCGGCGCGGAACTGCCGGCCCCGACCCAGATCGTAATCTCCGCCTCGCAGTTCATGCAGAGCTACTGGTACGTGGTGATCGGCGTCATCGTGGGCAGCATCGTCGCCCTGGTGATGGCCAAGAACCGTTCGCCGGCAGTGGCGCACTTCCTGGACCGCGTGATGCTCAGGCTCCCGGTCATCGGCAACATCCTGCGCCAGTCCGCCATCGCCCGCTTCGCGCGCACCCTCGGCGTGACCTTCCGCGCCGGCGTGCCGCTGGTGGAAGCGATGGAGGCGGTGGCCGGCGCCACCGGCAGCATCGTGTACGGCGATGCGGTCCGGCAGATGCGCGACGACGTCGCGGTCGGCCACCAGCTGCAGCTGGCCATGCGCCAGACCGGCCTGTTCCCGAACATGGTGGTGCAGATGACCGCCATCGGCGAGGAATCCGGCGCCCTGGACAACATGCTGTTCAAGGTGGCCGAGTTCTACGAGGAAGAGGTCAACAACGCCGTCGACACCCTCTCTACCCTGCTCGAGCCGCTGATCATGGTGATCCTCGGCGTGCTGGTGGGCGGCATGGTGGTGTCGCTGTACCTGCCGATCTTCAAGCTCGCGGGCACGGTGTAAGCTCTCGCATCCGAGCCCCTCTCCCGTCGGGAGGGGGGCTTTTTTTATAGCCCTCGAAATCATCGGCGCGAAATGACGATGCCTGAGCTTCCCCTTTGGGCCTGGATCACCGTGGCGGCCGTGCTCGGCCTGCTCGTGGGCAGCTTCCTCAACGTGGTGATCCTGCGCCTGCCCGAGCGGATGACGGCGATGTGGCGCCGCGAAGCGCGCGACGTGCTGGAACTGGAGGCCGACGAAGCCGCGCCCCTGCCCCCGGGCATCGTGTTCGAACCCTCGCACTGCCCGCAGTGCAAGCATCGCCTGTCGGCCCTCGACAACATCCCGGTGTTCGGCTGGCTGCTGCTGCGCGGCCGCTGCCGCTACTGCAAGGTACCGATCTCGATCCAGTACCCGCTGGTGGAATTGCTCAGCGGCGTGCTCAGCGCCGTGGTGGTGTGGAAGTTCGGCCCGACCCTGCCGGCGCTGGCCGGCCTGGTCTTCACCTGGATGCTGATCGCGCTGGCCGGCATCGACTTCCGCACCCAGTACCTGCCGGACCAGCTCAACTACCCGCTGTTGTGGCTGGGCCTGCTGCTGAGCCTGCTGCCGATGTTCGTCTCGCCCACCGCGGCGATTATCGGCGCCGCCGTCGGCTACCTCAGCCTGTGGAGCGTGTACTGGCTGTTCAAGCTGGCCACCGGCAAGGAAGGCATGGGCTACGGCGACTTCAAGCTGCTGGCCGCGCTGGGCGCGTGGATGGGCGCGGGCGCGCTGCTGCCGATCGTGCTGTTGTCTTCGCTGGTCGGCGCGGTGGTCGGCGGCACGCTGATCGCCCTGCGCAAGCACCAGCGCGAGCTGCCGATGCCGTTCGGGCCGTTCATCGCCATGGCCGGCTGGCTGTGGTTCGTGGCCGGCGACGGCCTGCTGCACGCCTATATGCAGCTGACCGGCCTGCGGTGAACGCGCCGCGCTCCTACGTCGTCGCGCTCACCGGCGGGATCGCCTCCGGCAAGAGCGCGGTGACGCGCCGCTTCGAGGCGCGGGGCATCGCGATCTACGACGCCGACATCGCCGCGCGCGAAGTGGTCAAGCCAGGCAGCGAAGGCCTGGCGGCGATCGTGCAGACCTTCGGCCCCGGCGTGCTGGACGACAGCGGCCAGCTCGACCGCGCTGCGATGCGCCGGCGCGTGTTCGCCGACGACATGGCGCGACGCCAGCTCGAAGCCATCACCCACCCGCGCGTGCGCAGCTGGCTGCGCGAACGCGCCGGCACCGACCATGGCCCGTACTGCCTGCTGGCGATTCCGCTGCTGGCCGAGAACATCGCGCATTACCGCTGGGTGGACCGCATCCTGGTGGTCGATGCGCCGGAAGAAGCGCAGCTGGCGCGGCTGGTCCAGCGCGACGGCATCGACGAGCCGCTGGCCCGCCGCATGATCGAGCGCCAGGCGCGCCGCGAAGAACGGCTCGCCCTGGCCGACGACGTGATCGAGAACCACGGCGAGGAAGCGGCGCTGGATGCCGCCGTCGCCACCCTGCACGAACGCTATCTGGCGCTGGCCAGGACGCAGGCCTGAGCGGCGCCGCTCAGCGGTTCCAGAAGCTTCGAATACCCGCCACGCCCTGCCCGCCCGCAGCGCGTGCGCGCTCCATATCCGCCGCACTCATGCCACCCAGCGCATAGACCGGCAGCGCAGCCGCCTCGGCCAGCGCGGCGAAAGCCGGCCAGCCCATGGCGGCGATATCCGGATGGGTCGCGGTGACGGCGACCGGCGACAAGGTCGCGAAATCGGCGCCCGCGGCCAGCGCCCGCGCCAGCTCGCCGGCATCGTGGCAGCTGGCTCCCACCGGCTGGCTCCACGGCAAGGGGCGCGCCGTCCATGCATCCAGCTGGGAGGCCTTCAGTTGCACGCCGATGCCGGGGCCGAGCGCGCGAGCGCCCTCGACATCGCCGTTCAGCAGCAGCTGCGCACCGCGGCTCGACGCCTCCGGCAGCAGCGCCGCGGCCAGCTCGCGCAACCGCGCGTGCGGCCATAGCGGCAGGCGCAGCTGCAACAAACGCTCGCCCCGTTCCAGCGCACCGCGCAGCATGCCGGCGCAGGCGTCGAAGGCCTCCGGCGGCAGGTCAGCGGGGGTGATGGGATAACGCTGCGGCAGGCGCAAGGCCTGCAGGATGGCCCGGTCGGCCGGCGCCAGCTGCGCCAGGTCGACCGCCTGCGGATCGGCCCACTGCAAGGCCTCGTGCTCCAGCGGCAGCGGCTCGCGCTCCCACTGGCGCAGCAGCCAGGCATCGAGCAGCAGCCGCTTCTCGCCGTAAGCCCAGGGCACCCGGGTCAGCGGCTCGGCCGGCCCGATCGCGATGCCCAGTTCCTCAAGCAGTTCGCGCGCCAGCCCAGCCTCGGCCGTTTCGCCGGATTCGAGCTTGCCGCCGGGAAACTCCCATGTACCCGCCAGGTGCTTGCCGGCCGGCCGCTGCGCCAGCAGCACGCGTCCGGCCGGGTCGACCAGGACGCCGGCCATGACGTGGATGACGGAACTAGGCGGCGCTGCGCTCAAACGCTGCTGCGGACGTACTCGACCATGTCGAAGTCGTAGGCGTGATCGGCGTCTTTCTTGTGGTGGCTGCGGCTGAGCTCGGTCCAGTCGCTGAAATGCACGCCGGGGAAGAAGGTGTCCGCGCCGTCCACCGCCGCGTTGACCCAGGTCAGGTACAGGCGCTGCGCCTTGGGCAGGGCCGCCTTGTAGACCTCGCCGCCGCCGATCACCATCAGCCCCGTGCCGCTGGCGCGGGCCAGGCCCTCCTCCAGCGAACGCACGGTGACCTGGCCCGGGAACGGCGCTTCATGCTTGCGCGTCAGCACCAGGTTGGTCCGCCCCGGCAGGGCGCGGCCGACCGACACCGCCGTGTTGTAGCCCATCAGCACGAACTTGCCGAGGGTCAGCTCCTTGAACCAGCGCAGATCGTCCGGCAGATGCCAGGGCAGCTGGCCCTTGCGGCCGATGGCAGAGTTCTCGTCGAGCGCGGCGATGAGCGAAATGGCCATGAAGACTCCAGATGGGCGAACCGGATGGGGACGCACGAGCGGCCATGCGGGGGTCGGCGCGCGCTAGCCGCGCATTGTACTCACGAACACGCTCCCGGCGGTGCCGCCCCGGCTCGGATTGGCCTGATCGGACATCCGCTCAGACCGCGACGGGAGCCTTGATGGCCGGATGCGGCGCATAGCCCTCGATCGCCACGTCCTCGAAGCGGAAGTCCTCCAGCGCCCGCACCCCGGGGTTCAGCCGCAGCGTCGGCAGCGGCCGCGGCTCGCGGCCCAGCTGCAGCCGGGCCTGCTCGACATGGTTGCTGTACAGGTGGGCATCGCCCAGCACGTGCACGAAATCGCCCACGCCCAGGCCGCAGACCTGCGCCACCATGTGGGTGAGCAGCGCATAGCTGGCGATGTTGAATGGCACGCCCAGGAAGATGTCGCCCGAGCGCTGGTACAGCTGGCAGCTCAGCCGCCCCTCGGCGACATAGAACTGGAACATGGTGTGGCAGGGCATCAGCGCCATCCGCGGCAGCTCGCCCACGTTCCAGGCATTGACGATCAGCCGGCGCGAATCCGGATTGCGGCGGATCTCCTCCACCACCCAGCGGATCTGGTCCACGGTGCCGCCGTCGGCAGTGCGCCAGGCGCGCCACTGCTCGCCATAGACCGGGCCCAGCTCGCCGTTCGGGTCGGCCCACTCGTCCCAGATGCTGACGCCGTGTTCCTTCAGATAGGCGATGTTGGTGTCGCCGCGCAGGAACCAGATCAGCTCGTGGATGATCGACTTCAGGTGCAGCTTCTTGGTGGTGACCAGCGGAAAACCCTGGCGCAGGTCGAAGCGCATCTGCCAGCCGAACACGCTGCGCGTGCCGGTGCCGGTGCGGTCGGCCTTGACGGTGCCGTGTTCCAGTACATGGCGCAGCAGGTCGAGATAAGCGCGCATGGGTTACTCCTTCGCCGGCATCGCCACGGTGTACGGCCGCAGCGTCGGCGCCTTGCGGGACATGAACAGCAGCACCAGGCCCACCACGATCAGCGGCAGCGACAGGATCTGCCCCATGGTCAGCCAGCCGAACGCCAGGTAGCCCAGCTGCGGATCCGGCAGGCGCACGAATTCCACCGCGAAGCGGAAGCAGCCGTACAGCAGCGCGAACAGGCCGGAAATCAGATAGCGCGGCCGCGGCTTCATCGACACCAGCCACAGCACGGTGAACATCACCACGCCCTCCAGCAGCATCTCGTACAGCTGCGAGGGATGGCGCGGCAGGCGGTCGGGCGCGTTGGGGAAGATCATCGCCCACGGCACGTCGCCGGGCTTGCCCCACAGCTCGCCGTTGATGAAGTTGCCCAGGCGGCCCAGCCCCAGGCCGATCGGCACCATCGGCGCGACGAAATCCACGGTGTCGAAGAACGGCAGCTGGTGCCGGCGCGACCACCACAGCCCCGCCGCGAGCACGCCGACCAGGCCGCCGTGGAAGCTCATGCCGCCGTCCCACACGCGGAACAGCGCCACCGGGTCGGTCCAGATCCAGTGGATGTCGGTATAGAACAGCATGTAGCCGACGCGGCCGCCCACGATCACGCCCATCATCGCGTAGAACAGCAGGTCGCCCAGCGCGTCGCGCGTCACCGGCAGGCGGCCCTGGCGGCGGCGGTACTCGGCCAGCAGCCAGGCGCCGAAGAAGCCGCCCAGGTACATCAGTCCGTACCAGTGGATCGCGAGGGAACCGAGGCGGAAGGCCACGGGGTCGATGGCAACGGTGTAAGGCAGCGACATGAGCACGCGGGGGGAAGCCGGCAAAGCCCAAGTGTAGCGACACCGGGACCATCCCAGACAGAAGCGGCTCCGATAAGCGCGGCCCGACAGGCACGGTCGACGCCCTGCCCGCCTTGGCTATACTCGCCCGCGAACGCGGCCGCGGACCTGGGGAGGCTTCCGCGCGACGCGCCGACGGATTCGGCGCGCCGGCGCGTTCGGCACGGTGGGGGCAAGCTCCCGGCCACCGGCTGGATTCAGGGAGCACCAAACAGGGGAAAACACATGCCGTATCGTTTCGCGCGGACTGCGCTGTCCGTGCTTTGCCTGCTTGCGCCGGCCGCCGCCTGCGCCGCCGACCTGGTCCCGGTCGAGGACTTCGCCCGCCATCCGCAGATCTCCATGCCGCGGCTCTCGCCCGACGGCAAGTACGTGGCCGTCCGCATGGACACCGACGACGGCGACAACCACGCCCTGGTGGTCTATCAGATCAGCGACATGAGCGCGCCGGTCAGCACGTTGCGCATGCCCAAGTACGAGCTGCCGACCAGCATCGTGTGGGTCAGCCCGACCCGCCTGGTGATCGAGAAGGGCAAGCAGTTCGGCTCGATCGACAAGCCGATGTCCACCGGCGAGATCATCGCCACCGACGTCAACGGCAAGAACCAGGACTACCTCTACGGCTACGAGAGCAACCTCGGCACCCGCGGCGGCACGCGCGGCGCCGACCACGGCTGGGGCTCGATCGACGGCCTGCCCGAGCAGGCCAACGGCCATTTCTACATGGGCAGCCAGTCCTGGGACACGACCAACCAGAGCTCGCTCTACGACGTCAATGCGCAGAAGAACACCCGCGCGCTGATCGGCGACATCGGCGTGGGCGGCATGACCTTCATGACCGGCGCGGACGGCAAGGCCCACTTCGCCTACGGCCACGACGAGAACTACCAGTTCGTGGTCTTCCATCGCGAGAACAACGCCTGGGCCAGGCTCGGCGTGCAGAGCACCGGCGCCAGCTTCGCGCCGATCGGCTTCACCCCCGATCACCAGCACATCTATGCCAGCTACAGCCCCGACGGCGGCCCCGTGCGCCTGGTCGAACAGGAAGAAACCGGCGGCAACCGCCGCGAGCTGGGCAAGGACGAGTTCGGCAGCGTCGGCATGCTGCAGTGGTCGCCGCTGCCCAGCCAGCCGTTCGCCTACAGCGCGCTGACCGGCGTACCCCGGCTGGTCTACACCGATTCGAACCTGCCCACGGCCAAGCTGCACATGGCGCTGAGCCTGAAGTTCCCCGGCAAGGTGGTGGACTTCATCAACTACAGCGAGGACGGCGGCCAGCTGCTGTTTTCCGTCACCAGCGACCGCGACCCGGGCGCGTACCTGCTGATCGATACGCATACCTACAAGGTGACCAAGCTGTTCGATGTCGCGCCGTGGATCGACCCGAACAAGATGGCCGAGCGGCGCCCGCTGCGCTTCAAGGCCAGCGACGGCATGGAGCTGGAAGCGATCCTGACCCTCCCCAAGGGCGCCGGCGAAGCCAACCTGCCGATCGTGCTGCTGCCGCACGGCGGCCCGCACGACGTGCAGGACACCTGGTTCTACGACGACGATGCGCAGTTCCTGGCCAGCCGCGGCTACCTGGTGCTGCAGGTCAACTACCGCGGCTCCGGCGGGCGCGGCGCGAACTTCAAGGAAGCCGGTTACCTGAAGTGGGGCACGCGCATCCAGCAGGACCTGATCGACGGCGTGAAGTGGGCGATCGCCGAGAAGTACGCCGACGCCTCGCGCATCTGCGTCTACGGCGGCAGCTTCGGCGGCTACTCGGCGATGATGACCACGATCCGCGCGCCGGGCATGTTCAAGTGCGCGGTCGGCTACGCCGGCATCTATGACCTGGACATGATGTACAACAAGGGCGATATCGCCTCCAACAAGCGCGGCCGCAACTACCTGCGCACGGTGATCGGCAGGAACGACGCCGACCTGGCCGCCAACTCCCCCGACAAGCTGGCCGACAAGATCGACGTGCCGGTGCTGCTGGTGCATGGCGAGGCCGACCAGCGTGCCCCGTTCGCCCAGGCCAAGGCCATGCGCGCGGCGCTGGAGGCGGCGCACAAGCCGTACCAGTGGCTGTCCAAGTCCGGCGAAGGCCACGGTTTCTACGACGAGAAGAACAACATCGAGTTCTACAACACGCTGCAGGCCTTCCTCGACAAGTACATCGGTCCGAAGGCCAGCGTGGCCTCCAACTGACTGTCGCGAAACTGACGAAACATGACCCCAGGAAAGGGCGCCACGGCGCCCTTTCCGCGTTTTAGTCCCCCCATACTCAACGCCTGCAATAACTTGCGATGACAAACCTGACGCGACAGTAAGGTTGCAGGACGCTGTCACCTTGTTTTAACTTCGGGCTTACATCGCCCCGCTCCCCGGCTTCGGCGATGACGCGGCACGTCCACTTCCCCGGTGGGACGTGCCATCCCAGATATCCAGGCGACCAGCGCTAAGTAGCTGGCGGTTGGCTATTTTTTGTTCGGAGTTCGCATAACAATGAAGCAAAAGACCCTGCTGGCCACCGCCATCGCCGCAGCGCTCCTGCTGCAGACCTGGTCTATCGCCGCCCAGGACGCCGCCCCCGCCGCCGACCAGTCCAAGGCCAAGAGCCTGGACACCGTCACGGTCACCGGCTCGCGCATCCGCAGCGTGGACGTCGAGACCTCCCAGCCGATCTTCACCATGGACCGCCAGGCGATCCAGGCGACCGGCCTGACCAATGTCAACGACATCCTGGCCCGCATGCCGTCCGCCGGCACGCCGGACCTCACTCCGCAGGACACGCTGGCCTCCGGCACCGACGTCGGCGGCCGCTACGTGAACATCCGCAACCTCGGCTCGACCCGCACCCTGGTGCTGGTCAACGGTCGCCGCTGGAGCACCACCCTGGGCGGCCTCACCGACCTGTCGACTATCCCGACCTCGATGATCGAACGCATCGAAGTGCTGAAGGACGGCGCCTCCTCGGTCTACGGTGCCGACGCCATCGGCGGCGTGGTCAACATCATCACCCGCGACCGCTTCGAAGGTTCCGAGGTCAACGCCTACTACGGCCAGAACGAGAAGGGCGACGGCCAGCAGAAGAACATCGACTTCACCTGGGGCCACAACACCGGGAAGAACTCGCTGATCCTCGGCGCGTCCTACCAGGACACCAAGCCGATGTGGAACCGCGACCGCGAGGAAACGCGCTACGCCAACAGCCCGCGCCACATCGACGACAGCCTCGGCGGCGGCCCGTGGGGCCGCGTGACCAACCCCGCCGACGGCCAGGACTACATCCTCAACCGCGGCGGCAACTCGGCCAACTTCGCCGACTACCATCCGTTCACCGGCGCCCCGTCCGACCTGTACAACACGCAGGGCGACATGACCTTCCGCGCCGGCACCAAGCTGAAGAACCTGTTCCTGCAGGACCGCTACAAGCTCACCGACAACATCACCCTGCGCGGTTCGGCCAGCTACAGCGTGCGCGATACCTCCAGCCAGCTGTCGGGCTATCCGCTGCAGACCGGCAACACCGGCCTGACTATCGACCCGAACAACGCCTACAACCCGTTCCCGGGCGAGCAGACCAGCTTCTACCGCCGCACCATCGAACAGCCGCGCGTGACCTGGGCCAAGTCCAAGCTCGCCCACGTCGACATCGGCGCCGAAGGCTTCTTCAACTTCCTCGGCCACGAGTGGAACTGGGACGCCACCTACACCTACTCGCAGACCAAGGCCCGCCAGGTCTCGTCCGGCAACTTCTACCTGCCGAACGCGCAGAAGGCGCTGGGCCCGACCACCATCGTCGATGGCCAGGTCGCCTGCGCCAGCGCCGCCGACCGCGCCGCCGGCTGCGTGCCGTGGAACATCCTGGCCGGCCCGGGCGGCACGCCCGCCTCGGTGTGGAACTACATCAACTACACCGGCACCGCGCGCCAGGTCAGCAAGACCGACGACTTCAGCGCCAACCTCACCGGTGGCCTGTTCGACCTGCCGGCCGGCACGGTCAGCATCGCCGGCGGCATCGAGCACCGCGGCGAGAAGGGCAGCTTCCGTCCCGACCCGATGGATTCGGCCGGCCTGACCACCAACCTGGCCAGCGACCCGACCAGCGGCAGCTACGTCGTCAACGAGGCCTACCTCGAGCTCGATGTGCCGCTGCTGCGCGACCTGCCGGGCGCGCAGGAGCTGGGCGTGAACGTGGCCAGCCGCTACTCGCACTACAGCAACTTCGGCAGCACCACCAACAACAAGTACAGCTTCCGCTGGCGTCCGTTCGAGGACCTGCTGGTCCGCGGCACCTATGCCGAGGGCTTCCGCGCGCCGACCATCAACGACCTGTACGCGGGCAGCGGCCAGAGCTTCGAGACCTTCCTCGATCCGTGCGATTCGGTGTACGGCGCCCGCGCCGGCAACGCCACCGTGGCCGCCCGCTGCGCCGCCGCCGGCGTGCCGGCGAACTACCGCCAGATCGACAACGGCACCGGCCAGCCGATCACCAACAACACCGGCGGCCAGACCGCGACGCCGTTCATTTCCGGCTCCAACGCCAACCTGAAGCCGGAAACCTCGATCACCCGCACGCTCGGCTTCGTGTACAGCCCGCACTACGTGTCCGGCCTGGACTTCACCGTGGATTACTACAACATCTACGTGAAGAACATCATTACCTCGGTCACCGCGTCGAGCATCCTCAACTACTGCTACCTGCAGAACGACACGTCCTTCTGCGACCGCTTCAACCGCGGCGCCGACGGCGTGATCACCAACCTCAACGAGAGCCTGTCGAACCTCGGCACGCTGAAGACCGAAGGCTACGACGTCGGTATCCACTACCGCCTGCCGCAGACCCGCTTCGGCACCTTCCGCATCGCGTCGGACAGCACCTACCTGACCAAGTACGAGACGGTCAGCGGTCCGGGCGCGCCGGCGGTCAATGCGGTCGGCTTCATGAGCGACGGTATCGGCGGCCTCAACGCCGGCATCAACGGCCTGTACCGCCTGCGTTCGAACATGCAGCTGGACTGGGACTACAAGGAGTTCGGCGCGAGCTGGACGGTGCGTTATTTCTCGGGCCTGAAAGACAGCTGCTACACGGCCACGGTGGAGTGCAACATGCCTGACTATGTGGCTCCGGGCCTGGTCGGCGTGGGCGTGAGCCGCAAGGGTTCGCTGGCGTTCAACGATGCGCAGTTCCGCTATACGGCGCCGTGGAAGGGTGTGTTCACGGTTGGCGTGAACAACGTCTTCAACAAGAAGGGGCCGTACTACTACAACGTGACGAATTTCGGCAGCGGCAGCCCGCCGTACAATCCGTCGTTCGATATCGACCGTTATTTCTACGTGTCGTACAACCAGAAGTTCTAAGCTCGAAAGAGTTTGAGCAACTGATGAGGCGGGCCTTCGGGCCCGCCTCTTTTTGCGAGAAACCCTCCGCCGTAGGTTGGGGTGAGCCGAAGGCGAACCCCAACATCGCGATGCGCATCAAGATGGGAAACGTTGGGGTTCGCTGCGCTCACCCCAACCTACGCCGGGCACGATGCTTAAAGCAGCACGGGACGATCCGGCAGTTCGTCCGGATTCGCTTTGTCGTTGCCTGGGAAATGCCGCGTCAGCAGATCATGCGCAGCGGCGATGCCGCCGAGGCTGCCTTCGCGCCACTCGCCGCGGGCGAAGCATTCGCGCATGCGGGTGCAGATGGCGTCCCACTCCGCCTGCGGCACCGCTGCGGCGATGCCGCGATCCGCAACGATCTCGATGCGATGTTCGGCCAGCAGCACGTAGAACAGCACGCCGCTGTTGTGTTCGGTGTTCCACACGCGCAGCTGGGCGAAGACCTGTTCGGCGCGGCGGCGTGCGTCGAGGCCTTCCAGCACATCCCATGGCGACAGACGCGCTTCGACGGCGAAGCACACTTCGCCGTTGTGACGCCGCTCGCCGTCGGCGATGGCGTGGGTCATCTCGTCCAGCAGTGCGGGGGTGAATGCGCGGCGCAGCAGGAACCAGGCGCCGGTCAGATTCGCGAAGAAACGTTGGCCGCGTCCCATCACCAGCTCCCCGAGGAGCCGCCGCCGCCGAAGCTGCCGCCGCCTCCGCTGAAACCGCCACCGCCGCCGCCACCGAAACTGCCGCCGCCGAAGCCGCCACCACCGCCGCCCCAACCGCCGAAACCGCCCCAGCCGCCGCCGCCGATGGAACGGCCCGCGCCGGCCGGCAACAGCATCAGCACGCCGCCGATGATCGTCCCCAGCACCGCGGCGCCCGCGGTGGCCGCCAGCAGCCACAGCAGGCCGCCGATCAGGCCGGCGCCCAGCGGCGTGCGCAGCCAGATGCGCGCGCGGCCGAAGATGCCGCGCAGGAACAGGCCGGCGAACACGCCGATCATCAGCATCTCCTGGAAACCCAGGCCGCGGCGTTCGCGGTGCGCCGATTCGACCGGGGGCGGCAGGGCTTCGCCGTCGATCAGCTGGGTCAGCGCGCCAACCGCATCGCTGATGCCGCCGTAGTAATCGTTGGTGCGGAATTTCGGCGCCAGGTATTCGCGGATGATGCGCGCCGTGGCCGCATCGGGAATCGCGCCTTCCAGGCCGTAGCCGACTTCGATGCGCACGCGCCGGTCGTTCTTGGCGACCAGCAGCAGCACGCCGTCGTCGCTGCCCTTGCGGCCGACTTTGTTGGCCTCGGCCACCGCCAGCGAATAGCTCTCGATGTCCTGCGGCTGCGTGCTGCCCACCATCAGCACCACCAGCTGCGCGCCCTTGCGTTTTTCCAGCGCGAGCAGCTGGCTGTCGAGCTGGTCGACCTGCTGCGCGGTCAGCGTGCCGGTGAGGTCGGTGACGTGGCGGGCGAGCTTGGGCGGCGCGTCATCCGCATGCGAAAGCCCTGCCGCAAGCAGCAGCAGGGCAATCAGCAGCAGCGGCAGCCGCGACAGGCGGCGCATGGCAAGCTCAGTGCGTCGCGGCCGGAGCCGGCGCCGGCGCTGCGCTATTGCCGAAGTCGACGGTCGGCGCGGTGGAGATCGCCTTCTCGTTCTCCACGGTGAAGTTCGGCTTGACCTGGTAGCCGAAGATCTTCGCGGTGAGATTGTTGGGGAAGGTGCGGATCATCGAGTTGTACGCCTGCACCGACTGCACGTAGCGGTTGCGCGCCACGGTGATGCGGTTCTCGGTGCCTTCCAGCTGCGCCTGCAGGTTCTGGAACAGGCCGTCGGCCTTCAGCTGCGGGTAGTTCTCGCTGACCACCATCAGGCGCGACAGCGCGCTGGACAGCTGGCCCTGCGCCTGCTGGAACTGCTGCAGCTTCTGCGGATCGTTCAGCGCATCCGGCGAGAGCTGCATGGTGCCGACCCTGGCGCGCGCATTGGTCACTTCGGTCAGCACTTTCTCCTCGTGCTGCGCGTAGCCCTTCACCGTGTTGACCAGGTTCGGCACCAGGTCGGCGCGGCGCTGGTACTGGTTGATCACTTCGGACCAGGCGGCCTTGACCGCTTCGTCCTGGCGCTGGATGGCGTTGTAACCGCAGCCGGAGAGACCGAGGACGAGCAAGAGCAGGACGAGCGCGCGTAGGAGTTTCATGGGCGTGGGTTCCGATCCGGTGGACGCCCCATTGCAGCATTCCGCAAGGACCTGCGCAATCGTGCCTGTCGGTGTGCCCGCGTCACACCAGCCAGCGCGGCGCCAGGATCAGCACCCAGCTCAACCCCGTCATCACCAGCAGCAGGAACACCGCGGCCGAACCCATGTCCTTGGCGCGGCCGGCCAGTTCGTGGAATTCCGGACTGACCTTGTCGACCACCGCCTCGACTGCGGAATTAAGCAGTTCGGCCGACAGCACCAGCACCGCCGGCAGCACCAGGGCGATCTTCTCCAGCGGGCCGTTGCCCAGCCACAGGCCCAGCGGCACCAGCACCAGGGCCAGGCAGGCTTCCAGGCGGAACGAGGCCTCGTGCTGCCAACCGGCGCGCAATCCCTTCATCGACCACTTGAAGGCGCTCCAGATCTGCTTGGGTCCGCGGATGCCGCTGGCTGCCATAGATATAAGTCCGTGCTCGCTGACAGTCCCGGGACGGCGGGCATGCCGGCCGGGTGCTGCCACAAACGCGTCATGATGCCATAGCGTCCTGGCCGTTCGGGACCGGCGGTTAGAATGCCGCTCATGAGACGTTCCCTCGCCCAGCAGCGCATCGGCCCCACCGCCCTCACCCGCACCCTGGCCTGGCTGCGCATCTGCGCCATCGCCGGGCAGAGCGTGGCGGTGCTGGTCTGCGCGCTGTGGATGAAACTGGACATCCCGCTGCTGCCGCTGCTGGTGGGCATCGGCACGCTGGCGGTGTTCGCGGTCTATGCGGCCTGGCGGCTGTCGCAGCCGTCGCCGCTGCGCGAGTGGGAAACCATCCTGCACGTGGCGGCCGACACCCTGGTGCTGGGCTATTTGCTGTATTTCACCGGCGGCGCCAGCAATCCGTTCATCACCCTGCTGCTGGTGCCGATCGCCCTCACCGCCGCGACGCTGTCGGTGCGCGCCATCCTGGCGGTGTCCATGCTGGCCGGCGTGGCCTATGTGGTGCTGCTGGGCTGGTATGTGCCGCTGCCGATGCCGGAGCATGCCTTCGGGCCCAGCGGCTTCACCCTGCACGTGGCCGGCATGGGCGTGAACTTCGTAATCTCCGCCGTGCTGCTGGCTTTCTTCACCAACCGCCTGGCGCGTGCCGTGCGCCTGCAGCAGGTGGAAATGCAGCGCGTGCGCGAACGCGCGCTGCGCGACGAGGGCATCCTGGCCATCGCCACCCAGGCCGCCGGCGCCGCGCACGAGCTCAACACGCCGCTGGCCACCATGCGCACCCTGCTGCCGGAACTGCGCCGCGAGCACGCCAGCGACACCGCGCTGGGCGAGGACCTGGCCCTGCTGGAAGGCCAGGTCGAGCGCTGCCGCACGATCCTGCGCGAGATGGTCGCCTTCGGTAAGGCGCAGCTCTCGCAGGTGCCCGAATGCACCACCCTGGACGGCTTCATCCACGGCGCGCTGGAACGCTTCCAACTGCTGCGCCCGGAAGCCGACCTGGAACTGCAGATGGACGACGACGCCGGCGAGATCGTGCTGCGCACCCCGCCGGGCCTGCGCCATGCGCTGCTCAACCTGCTCAACAACGCGTTCGAGGCATCCTCGCTCAACCAGTCGCAGGCGGTGGACCTGATTGCGCACCGCGAGGGCGACTGGCTGGAATTCGTGGTGCGCGACCACGGCCCCGGCTTCGTCCCCACCGGCGCGCCGGCCGCCCTGGGCCAGTCGCACAAGCTGACCGGGCTGGGCATCGGCCTGGCGCTGGCCGAGGCCACCGCCGAGCGGCTGCACGGCGAACTGACCGCCACCAACCGGCCCGACGGCGGCGCGCAGATGCGCCTGCGGCTGCCGTTGGCGGTGGTAGAAGCGCGAGATCACTGAATACGTCCGATAGTGAGTTCCTTCTCCCTCCGGGAGAAGGTGGCGGCAGCCGGATGAGGGTGCGGGCGGAGCGGTGCACATCACGCTTGCGCTCCGCCCGCACCCTCACCCCAACCCCTCTCCCGAAGGGAGAGGGGTTCTATCGCAGGACACTTCGCCGCGCCCCCGGCCCCGCCGGTCAGGCTTGCGCGACAATACGTGCGGCTAATCCCTAGGGAATCGCACCATGACCGACCAGCAGCCCCTGCTCATCGTCGACGACGCCGCCACCTTCGCGCGCGTCCTGGCCCGCGCGATGAGCTCGCGCGGCTTCGAGGTGCTCACCGCCGCCAACGCCGACGAGGCGCGCGCGCTCGCCCGCCGCCACCATCCGCGCTATTGCGTGCTGGACCTGAAGCTGGGCGACGAGAACGGCCTGCGGCTGATCCCCGAGCTGCGCTCGCTGGTGCCGGACATGCGCGTGCTGCTGCTCACCGGCTATGCCTCCATCGCCACCGCGGTCGAGGCGATCAAGCGCGGCGCGCACGACTACCTGGCCAAGCCGGTCGACGCCGACGCCGTGTTGCGCGCGCTGCTGGAAGGCGACGCGCCCACCGGCGACGACGAGCTGGCGGACGCCCCGGAAGCCCCGCTGGCCCTGCGCCGCCTGGAGTGGGAACACATCCAGCGCGTGCTGACCGAATGCGATGGGAATATCTCCGAAACTGCGCGCCGCCTCGGCATGCATCGACGCACCCTGCAGCGCAAGCTGAGCAAGCATCCGGTGCGGGAACGTCCCGAGCAGGAATGAGCTGGGCAGGAATAAGAGCAGCAAAAACGCGGTAGCCGGGAAGACGGCCTGCGACAACGCGCCGCCTTTTTCCTCACGGGGTCGCGGCTATGCTCGCAACCCTTGACCAGGGTCCAGGGTAAGACTTTGAACCGACCGTTCCGCCTCCGCGCACTGCCCCTGGCCCTGGCCGGCACGCTGGCCGCGCCGGCCTTCGCGCAGCAAGCCAGCACCCTCGAAACCGTCCACGTCCACGCCAGCGACACCCTGGTGACCGAAACGCCCGGCGTGCAGGTGCGCGTCAGCCGCGAGCAGTTGCAGAAGCACAATGTCACCGACAGCTCCGACGCGCTGAAGTACGCGCCCAACCTGCAGGTGCGCAAGCGCTACATCGGCGATCCCAACGCGGTGATCAGCGGCCGCAACGCCGGCACCCTGCAGAGCGCGCGCAGCCTGGTCTATGCCGACGGCCTGCTGCTGTCCAACCTGATGACCAACGGCTACGACGGCGCGCCGCGCTGGGGCATGGTGGCGCCGGAGGAGATCGGCGCGGTCGATGTGCTGTACGGCCCCTACTCTGCGCTGTATCCCGGCAATTCGATGGGCACCACGGTGCTGATCCACACGCGCCTGCCGCAGACCTTCGTAGCCAGCGCCAGCGCGCAGTTCATGAGCCAGGATTTCAGCGACGCCTACGGCATGGGCGGCCATTACAACGGCCGCAACCTGGCCGCCACGCTGGGCAACAAGCAAGGGCGCTGGAGCTGGATGCTCGCGCTGAACAAGCTGGACAACGACGGCCAGCCGATGCAGTACGCCACCGCCACCGCCGGCGGCAATGCCGCGCGCGCCGTGCCGGTGGAAGGCGCCACGCTGGACCGCAATCCCAACGGCTCGCCGCGCCTGGTCTACGGCGCCAATTCGATCGAGCACACCGAGCAGACCCAGGCCAAGCTGAAGGTGGGCGTGGACCTCACCGAGCGGGTGTCGGCGCTGTTCACGCTCGGCTACTGGCACAACCATGCGGACGACCGCACGCACAGCCTGATCCGCGACCCGAGCGGCCAGCCGGTCTACGGCGGCGTAGTCAGCGCCTACGGCCGCACCTGGACTCTGCCGGCCAGCGGCCTGGCCCCGACCGCGACGCGCGAAACGCACGCGCTCTACGGCGTGGAACTGAACGGCCGCTTCGACAACGGCTGGCGCTGGACCGCGGTGGGCAGCAAGTACGACTTCGTGCGCTCGCAGACGCATACAGCCAGCCTGGCACCGCCGGTGGGCCCGGTGGGCGGCCCCGGCACGGTCGCGGACCTGGGCGGCTCCGGCTGGGAAACCGCGGACCTGCGCAGTTCCGGTCCGCTGGGCGAACACCACACGCTGTACGCCGGCCTGCACGGCGACCGCTACGTGCTGGCTTCGCGCGTGCGCCAGGCCAGCGACTGGCGCGGCGACGCCGACGGTGCGCAGACCAGTGCGTTCGGCGGCCGCACTCGCACCTACGCGGCTTACCTGCAGGATGTCTGGGGCTTCGCACCGGCCTGGACGCTCACCGTCGGCGGCCGCTGGGAACAGTGGCGCGCCTACGACGGCCTGCGCGCCAACGCCAGCACCGCGCTGCGCTACGCCGAGCGCCAGCGCACCGATTTCTCGCCCAAGGCGGCGCTGGCCTGGGATTTCGCCGAGGACTGGCAGTTGCGCCTGGCCGGCGGCAAGGCGGTGCGCTATCCGACGGTGAACGAGCTGTTCCAGGGCAGCATTTCCGCCAACGCCATCGTCAACAGCAATCCGAACCTGCAGCCGGAACGCGACTGGTCCACCGACCTCACCCTGCTGCGCACGCTGGCCAACGGCCATTGGCGCGTGTCGCTGTTCCAGGACCGCATCGCCGATTCGCTGTACGCGCAGACCGACATCACGGTCACGCCCACCGTCACCAATATCCAGAATGTGGACAAGGTGCGCGTGCGCGGCATCGAGGGCGAGCTGGCGCTGAAAGACGTGTGGATCGCCGGCCTGGACCTGCAGGCCAGCGTCGCCTTCAACCACGCCAAGACGCTGAGCGATCGCCAATACCCGCTCGCCGACGGCAAGTGGTTCCCGCGCATCCCGAAAGTGCGCGCGACCTTCGTCGCCGACTACCGCATCACGCCGGAGTGGGACGCCTCGCTGGCGGTGCGCCATTCCGGCCGCCAGTACGGCTCGCTCGACAACAGCGATTTCGTCAATACCTACGGTGCGGTCAGCCGCTTCACCGTGGCCGACGCCAAGCTGCGCTGGAAATTCGCGCCGCAGTGGACCGCCTCGGCCGGCGTGGACAACCTCACCAACGAGCATTACTGGGTCTACCATCCTTATCCCGGCCGCACCTTCTTCGGCGAAGTGCGCTGGGATTACTGACCGCCATCCCGATCACCACGAGAGCCGCGCCATGCGCAAAGCCATCGCCCTGCTGTTCTGCCTGGTCGCGCCGGTGCTGTGGGCGCACGAAGGGCACGACATGCCCGGCATGTCCATGCCCAAAGGGCCCGATCTCGGCGCCAGCGCGGCCATCGACGGCAAGGGCCGGCTATGGGTGGTGGATGCGGCGGACGGCCATGTGCGCCTGCGCCATTCGGACGATTTCGGCCGCACGCTGAGCGCGCCCGCCGCCGTCAACGCGCAGGCCGAGCCGATCTATGCGGAAGGCGAGAACCGGCCGAAGATCGCATTCGGTTCGAAGGGCGAGCTGTACGTGAGCTGGTCGCAACCGCGCGCCAAGCCGTGGACCGGCTTCGTGCGCTTCGCGCGCTCGACCGACGGCGGCGAGCATTTCTCCGCGCCGATCACCGTGCATCACGACCGCGCCGAGATCACCCATCGCTTCGATGCGATGGCAGTGGATGCGCAAGGCCGCATCGTGATGGCCTGGATCGACAAGCGCGACCTGGAAGCGGCCACCGCTAAACACAAGCCGTATCTCGGCGCCGCCATCTACACCAGCGTCTCCACCGACGGCGGCGCCAGCTTCTCCGACGAACGCAAGCTCGCCGACGAAACCTGCGAATGCTGCCGCATCGCCATGGCCACTACGCCGCAGGGCGAGATCGCCGCGTTCTACCGCAGCATCTTCGGCGACAACATCCGCGACCACGCCTATGCGGTGCTGCATGCGGATGGACGGCCGCTGGAAGCGCAGCGCGCCACCTTCAATGACTGGCATATCGCCGGCTGCCCGCACCACGGCCCCGGCCTGGCGATCGGCGCCGATGGCGTGCGTCATGCGGTGTGGTACGAGGCGAAGGACAAGCCGACCATCCATTACGGCCAGCTCGAACCCGGCAAGGCGCCGGTGCATGCGCAGGTCATCGCCACCACCGGCGCCAGCCATGCGGATGTCGCGGTGAGCAGCAGGCAGGTGTGGGTGGTGTGGAACCAGGTCAATGCGCAGGGCAGCGCGCTGATGTTGCGCGAATCGCAGGACGGCGGCGCGAGCTTCGGCGAAGCGCGCGCCATCGCCCAATCGAAGGACGCCGTGGCCGCGCCGCAGTTGCTGTTGTGGCAGCACCGCGCGTTCGTGGCCTGGAATACCGCCGCCGGCTTCCGCCTGGTGCCGACGGAGGCCTTGTGATCCGGCGCGCGCTGCTGGCCGTGCTGCTGATGCTGCCTTTGGCAGCGCAAGCCGGCGCACCGGTCGCGTTGAAGGCCGAGGATGTGCCTGCGCTGCTCAAGCCACCGGCGCATGGCGTGCGCGTGCTGGCGCTGTGGGGACTGGATTGCGCATATTGCGAATCGAACCTGCAGGCCTTGATGAAGCTGCGGCGCGCGCATCCACGCGAGATCGAACTGATCGCCGTCGCCACCGACAGCGTGCAGCAAAGCGTTGCGCTCGAGCAGCGACTGCACGCGGCCGGCGTCGACACGCTGCCCTCGCGCGCCTACGCCGACGCCATGCCTGAGCGCATCAACTATCTGATCGATCCGGATTGGGGCGGCGAGCTGCCGCGCACCTTGATCATCCGCGCGGACGGTTCGCGCAGCGGCATCAGCGGCCAGCTGACGCCGGCGAAGCTGGCCACCATTCCTTGACGTAGGTTGGGGTGAGCCGCAGGCGAACCCCAACAAACCTCGCCGTCTATCGTGGCGCGATGTTGGGGTTCGCCTGCGGCTCACCCCAACCTACGCGGATCATTCGGCGCTGCTGTCCGGCGCCGGCAACGGATCGCCCGTACCGTCATCGTCGTCGCCGTAGATCGCCACATGCGGCTTGCCATCCTCGGCGATCCAGCCGCGGAACATCCCGTCGGTATTGAACGGCATCGCCACATTGCCCTGCGCATCGAGCGCGATAGCGCCGCCATTGCCGCCCATCGACGGGATTTCCTGGTTGATCACCTCGGCCGCGGCACGCTTCAACGGCACGCGCATCTGCGTCACCCGCATGCAGATCTCATGCGCCGCCACCGTGCGGATGTAGAACTCGCCCCAGCCGGTACCCGATACCGCGCAACCGTTGTTCGCATACGTGCCCGCGCCGATCAGCGGCGAATCGCCGATACGGCCCCAGCGCTTGTTGGTCATGCCGCCGGTGGAGGTGCCGGCGGCGAGGCGGCCCTGCGCATCCAGCGCCACCGCGCCGACCGTGCCGAAATGCTTGGCGGTTTCGACGTCTTCGTGCTGGCGGTGCTCGGCGTCTTCCTTCAGCGCCTTCTGCAGCTGCTGCCAGCGTTCTTCCGTGCGGAAGTACGCTGGATCGACCAGCTCGATGCCGGCTTCCTTGGCGAACGCCTCGGCGCCGTCACCGGCCAGCATCACGTGCTGGCTCTTCTCCATTACCGCGCGCGCCAGCAGGATCGGGTTCTTCACGCGATGCACGCCGGCGATCGCGCCGGCCTTGAGCGTGTAGCCGTCCATCACCGCGGCATCGAGCTCGTTCTTGCCGTCGTGGGTGAACACCGCACCCTTGCCCGCGTTGAAGTTGGGATCGTTCTCCAGCACGGTGATCGCCGCCGTCACCGCATCCATGGCCGGCTTGCCCGCCTTGAGCTGGGCGTAACCGTTCTGCAACGCCTGCGTGAGTGCGGCGCGCACGGCTTTCTCGCGGGCGGGATTCATATCGTGCTTGATCACGCCGGCACCGCCGTGGATGACCAGCACCGGCGTCGTGGCATGGCTCATGGCGGACGCTCCCAGCAGGACAAGGGCGGCAAGCAGGCGATGCAACTTCACGGTCGTTCTCCCCGAATGGTCGGGGCGAGTATAGCCAGCCCGGCCGCCCGTACTCAGCAGAATGTCGTGCGCAAACGACTCAGCAACCGAGGCGGGGCGTCAGTTCGATGCGGACGCTGCGCGAAGCCTTCGGATCGCCGTGGTTGACCTCGCCGATCTCGATGGTCGCCTTCTCGCCGGGCTTGGCCAGCACCGACGGATGCACCGGCTTGTCCAGGTTGCCGCCGGCGAGATCGCCGCGCACCAGCAGACCGCTGCCGGCGGGAACCACGGCGAAGCTGCCGTGCCAGGCGGGGATGCCGTCGGCGCTGCCGCTCACGGCGACCGGGACGCCCGGCTCGAGGCACTGCTTCATATGCGTGGATGCCGCTTCGCCGCCGTAGCCGATATCGATCTGCAACGCGTAGCGATCCGTCGCTGCCGGCGCGCGCGCCGCGGCGGCCGGCGTGGCGGCGTAGACCACGCCGGCCATGGCCGTCGCACAAGCCGCGATGGCGATGCCGCCGACACGGCGACGCAGGAGGGAATCGGGCTTGGCTTTCAGCATGGCAATGCGCTCCGTCAATGGATGGCGAGGGGACCAGGTACAACCCACCGGGAGCATCTGCATCGCCGCCTGGGTTTTCAGCATTGCTTCGGCGTAGGCGCGCCGTGCAGCGCGATGCGTGCGCATCACCGCCGCGTCGCAGGCCAGTTCCTGGTCCTGGCGGAACCGGCGCCACGACCACCAGGCCAGGGTGTGCGGCCAGCACAGCGCCAGCGTGGCGAAGGCACACAGCGACCAGATGCCGTCGCGCCGCTGCGCATGCGCCTGTTCGTGAGCAAGGATCAGCGCCTGATCGCGCGCGTCGTAGCGCGTGTCGAAATCCGCCGGCAATACGATGCGAGGCCGCCAGGCACCGACCAGGGCCGGGCCGATATCCGCCGAGGCCGCGATCCACACCGGCCAGCGCGACGAGCTTTCATCGCACCGGCGTGCGCCGTGCAGGCAGCGCCGGTAGCGGCGCTGCAACAGCCAACCCGAAGCGGCGACGATCGCCACGCCCAGCCCCCAGACGGCCAGGAGCAGATCCCCGGCATGCATGCCGGAGCCAGCTCTTTCCGCCATCGCCGGCAACGCGCCACCGGCGGTCGCAACGGTGTAGACCAGGGTGGGAGCGCTGGACACCGGCGCCGATGCATGCGGCAGCTGGCTGATCGACAGCGCCAGCGGCGGCAGCAGCCACAACTGGAACGCGCGCTCCGCGCCGAACCAGCGCCGGCATGGCCGGCGCAGCAGCAGCACCGCCACGCTGGCCATGGTGAAGGCCAGCTGCGCCAGCCACAGCCGCGACAACCACTCAGGACTGCTCATCGTCGAGCTCCTCCAGCAGCTTGCGCAGATCCGCCACGTCGCGGCGGCTCAGCTTGCGCTGCTCCGAGAAATGCGCCACCAGTGGCGCGACGCGTCCGTCGAACAGGCGATCGATCAGGCCCTTACTCTCCTGCGATACGTATTGCTCGCGGGTGAGCCGCGGCGCATAGAGATAACGCCGGCCATCGCGCTCCGCCTTCACCGCCTTTTTCTTCAGCAGGCGGTTGAGCAGCGACTTCACCGTGCCCTCCTGCCAGCCTTGGGTCGGCCCGAGCTCGGCCAGGATCTCTTCCGCGCTGCGCGGCGCCTGGCGCCACAGCACGTCCATCACCACCGCCTCGGCCTCGCTGATCGACATGGTCAATCTCCGTTTACATGCGTAATCGCAATTACGATTACATGCGTAAACGAACACGTCAAGCCCTTGCTGCGACCTTGGTACAGCATGAGCCGCCGCCGATCCGTCGTATCCTTGGCAGCTGGCTCTCCCTGCTAGAAGGCATCGCAATGGACAAGGTTTATGCAAGCGCGGCGCAGGCCCTGGACGGTCTGCTGTTCGACGACATGACCATCGCCGCCGGCGGCTTCGGCCTGTGCGGCATTCCCGAGAACCTGATCGCCGCCCTGCTCGCGGCCGGCACCAAGGGGCTGACCATCGTCGGCAACAATGCCGGCGTCGACGATTTCGGCATGGGTCCGCTGCTGAAGACGCGCCAGGTCAAGCGCGTGTACGCCTCCTACGTGGGCGAGAACAAGGAATTCGAGCGCCAGGTGCTGGCCGGCGAACTGGAACTGCACCTGGTGCCGCAGGGCACCCTGGCCGAGAAGCTGCGCGCCGGCGGCGCCGGCATCCCGGGCTTCTACACGCGCACCGCATTCGGCACCAAGCTGGCCGAGGGCAAGGAGACCAAGGTCTTCGACGGCAAGGAATACGTGCTGGAAGAAGCGATCCACGCCGACGTCTCCATCGTCAAGGCATGGAAGGGCGATCGCCTGGGCAACCTGGTGTTCCGCAAGACCGCGCGCAACTTCAATCCGATGATCGCCACCTGCGGCAAGCTCTGCGTGGCCGAGGTGGAAGAACTGGTCGAGGTGGGCACGCTGGAGCCGGACCAGGTCCACGTGCCGGGTATCTATGTCGACCGCATCATCCAGGGCCCGTCGTACGAGAAGCGCATCGAGTTCCGCACCGTCGCCGGCGCCAACACCGGCAAGGAAAGCCCGCTGCGCACCGCGATGGCGCAGCGCGCGGCGAAGGAGCTGCGCGACGGCTTCTACGTCAACCTGGGCATCGGCATCCCGACCCTGGTCGCCAACTTCATCCCGGCCGGCATCGACGTCACCCTGCAGTCGGAGAACGGCCTGCTCGGCATCGGCCCGTTCCCGGACGACGCGCACGTCGACCCGGACCTGATCAACGCCGGCAAGCAGACCATCACCACCCTGCCCGGCTCGAGCTTCTTCTCCAGCGCCGAATCGTTCGCGATGATCCGCGGCGGCCACATCGACCTGTCCATCCTGGGCGGCCTCGAAGTGTCCTGCACCGGCGATCTCGCCAACTGGATGGTGCCCGGCAAGATGGTCAAGGGTCCCGGCGGCGCGATGGACCTGGTCAGCGGCGTCAAGCGCGTGGTGGTGCTGATGGAGCACACCGCGAAGGACGGCTCGCCGAAGATCAAGAACCAGTGCGATCTGCCGCTCACCGGCCAGCAGGTGGTGGACCTGATCATCACCGACCTGTGCGTGTTCGAGGTCGAGAAGGGCAAGGGCCTGACCCTGATCGAACTGCAGGAAGGCGTGACGGTGGAAGAGGTGAAGGCGAAGACGGGCTGCGATTTCGCGGTGGCGTCGACGCTGGGTTGATCGTCCTCAAACTCCACACCTGGAATCCTTCTCCCTCCGGCGACCCGAAGGTAGTCCCCGTGGGAGAGAAGGTGCCGGCAGGCGGATGAGGGTGCGGGCGGAGCGGAGCGCATCACTTCCGCGCTCCGCCCGTACCCTCACCCCAACCCCTCTCCCGACGGGAGAGGGGCTTAAGCAGCGCTCGCCGGCAACGGCTGCGGAAAACGAATGCGCGCCACGTGCTGGTTGCCGTCGCGCGTCTGCAGCTCCAGCGGCCAGGCGAAGCGCTCGCTGATGCGCTGCGCGATCGCCAGTTCGAAACCGTGGCGATCCACCTTGTCCGGCCCCATGTCCACGCGGTTGGCCACGGTCACCGCGCCGGGCAGCACGGTGATCACGATCGTGCCTTCTTCCGCCTGCTGGCAGGCGTTGCGGATCAGCTGCCAGCACAGCACCGCGAACACGCGCGGCGAACCATGCAGGGCGAAGCGCGCCGGCTCGTCCAGGCGCAGGCTCACCGGCCGGCCTTCGAGCAGCTCGCGCACGTCGCGCAGCTCGCGCTCCAGCACATCGTTGACCACGAAATCCTCTTCGGTGAGCCCCTTGTCCGATTCGCGCGCGAGGATCAGCAGGGCTTCCACCAGCGCTTCCATCTCGCGCGTGGCGCGCTTGATGCGCTGCACCGAGCGCTGGCCGAACTCGCCCAGGGTGGGCTCGTCCGCCAGCATGTCGGCCGACATCTTGATCACCGTGAGCGGGCTGCGCAGCTCGTGGCTGGCGTCGCGGGTGAAGTTGCGCTCGCGCTGGTTGTAGCCGGCGATGCGGTGGGCGAAGCCGTACAGTCCTTCCGCCAGCGCTGCCACGTCGGCATCCGCGCGACGCGGCAGTTCGCCGGGCGTCCATTCGCCGATGTCGGCCTTGCGCTCATCCCAGCTGCTCACCGCATTGGCCAGCCGGCGCACCTGGCGCCACTGCCGTCGTGCGATCAGCCAGGCTGTCGCGCCAAGCACCACGATCAACCCCAGCACCGCGTAGGCCGGCAGCACATGCGTCACGCCGAGCACGCACAGCGCGGCCACCGCCACCGTCTGCATGCCGAAGATCCAGGCCATGCGGCGATGGAAGGCGCCGCGGCGGGAGCCTTCCGTCGCTGGTGGTGAAAACGATGCGGCCATCGTGTTACTTCGAGAAGGCCACCTGGTTCTTGGACGAATGACCGTCCGCATCCAGCGGCGCACGCGGCAGGTCCAGGCCGGATTTCGATCCCGGCGTCTCCGCATCCAGGTCGGCGAGGCGGTAGCCGGCCGAGTGGATGGTGTGCAGCAGCGCGCGGTCGAACGGCTTGTCGATCACCCGGCGCAGGTTGTACAGGTGCGAGCGCAGCGTGTCCGAATCGGGCAGCGTGTCGCCCCAGATCTCCCGCTCGATATCGCGGCGGCTGACCACGCGCGGCGATTCGCGCATCAGGATCGCCAGCAGCTTCAGGCCGATCGGCGACACCGTCAGTTCCTTGCCCGCGCGGGTCAGGCGCAGCGTGGCGGTATCCAGGGTCATGTCGCCGACGGTCAGCACTTCGGTGGAAACCTGGCGGCGGTCGCGGCGGATCAGGGCGCGCAGGCGCGCTTCCAGCTCACGCACCTCGAACGGCTTGACCAGGTAGTCGTCGGCGCCGGATTCCAGGCCGACCAGTTTGTCCTCGAGGGTGTCGCGCGCGGTCAGCATCAGCACCGGCGTCGACTTCTTGGCTTCCTTGCGCAGCTTGCGGCAAACCTCCAGGCCATCCATGCCCGGCAGCATCAGGTCCAGCACCACCACGTCGTAGCTGTTGGTCACCGCCAGGTGCAGCGCGCTGACGCCGTCGGAGGCGTAATCGACCGAGTAGCCTCGCCGCTCCAGGAATTCGCCGACCATTTCGGCGATCTGCCGGTTGTCCTCGACCAACAGGATCAGGCCAGATTGTTCGTCGCGAGAACTCATCCTCTACCTCCTAGCACTTCACATTGGTGAAAGCTAACTTCGCTGCGGGTGAGTAGGGTGTGAAACGTTTTCGTGGCTGTTCAGCGAATGCCTGAAAAAGGCTATCCGGTCACTGTTTGGCGCTTCCATGCAACAACGGACGCAAGGCATTCCAGACGTTGTCCAGCACCTTCGGCTCGCCCGCCGCGGTGGGATGCAGGCCGTCATCCTGCATCAGCGACGCATCCGTGGCCACGCCCTCAAGCAGGAACGGTACCAAGGCGGTGCGCTTGTCGCGGGCCAGCTCCGCATAGACCGCACGCAGGCCGTCACGGTACTGCGGACCGTAGTTCACCGGCAGTTCGATGCCCAGCAGCAGCACCCTGGCGCCGGACTTCTGCGCGGCATCGATCATCGCGGCCAGGTTCTCGCGCAGGGCCGGCAGCGGCAGGCCGCGCAGGCCGTCGTTGGCACCCAGTTCCAGCACCAGCACGCCGGGGTGGTATTTCTCCAGCAGCGCCGGCAGGCGGTTGCGGCCGCTGAGCGAGGTTTCGCCGCTGATGCTGGCATTGATCGCCGTCCAGCCCGGCTCCATGTCGGCCAGGCGTACTTCCAGCAGATGCACCCAGCCCTGGGCCGCCGCAATGTTGTGGGCGGCCGAGAGCGAATCGCCCAGCACCAGCACGGTCTTGCCCGGCGCTGCCGCCGCGGCGCCCGCACAGCCCAGCCACAGCAGTACCAGCCAAAGGATCCGACGCATGAGCGATATTTCCCGTCCGCTTCTGGAAGCCCGCGATGTTAGCAAGTCGGTGCGGGGCCCCGAGGGGCAGCTGGACATCCTGCGCGGGGTCAGCCTGCAGGTACGAGACGGCGAAAGCTTCGCCATCGTCGGCGCCTCCGGCTCCGGCAAGACCACCCTGCTCGGCCTGCTGGCCGGGCTGGACGTGCCCAGCGGCGGCCATGTCGGGCTGGACGGGCATGCGCTGGAAAGCCTGGACGAGGAAGCCCGCGCCGACCTGCGCCGGCGCCTGGTCGGCTTCGTGTTCCAGTCCTTCCACCTGCTGCCGGCGCTGACCGCCGAAGAAAACGTGATGCTGCCGCTGGAGCTGGAAGGCCGCGACGACGCCCGCCCGCGCGCCCGCGAGGCGCTGGAAGCGGTCGGCCTGGGCGCACGCCGGCGCCACTATCCCGCCCAGCTGTCCGGCGGCGAGCAGCAGCGCGTGGCGATCGCCCGCGCCTTCGTGCACGGGCCGCGCCTGCTGTTCGCCGACGAACCCACCGGCAACCTGGACCAGCGCACCGGCCACCACGTCAGCGACCTGCTGTTCGCGCTCAACCGCGACCATCGCACCACCCTGGTGCTGGTCACCCACGATCCGCTGCTGGCCGAACGCTGCGAACGCCGGGTCGAGCTGCACGAAGGCCGGGTGATCGCCCGCGGCCCGGCGGAGCTCACGGCATGAGGTTGCTGCGACTTGCCCTGCGCAGCCTGCGGCGCGAATGGCATCTGCCGGAACTGCGCACGCTGGCCGCTTCGCTGACCCTTGCGGTGGTCGCGCTGGGCGTGGTCGCCACCCTGGCCACGCGGATCGAGCGCGGCATGCTGGCCAATGCGGCCGAGCTGATCGGCGGCGACCTCGGCATCGGCTCGCCGCAGCGCCTGCCGGACGCCTACGCGGCGCAGGCGCGCGACGAAGGCCTGTCCATCACCCGCGGCGCCGGCTTTCCCAGCGTGGCCTTCGCCCACGAACAGAGCCAGCTGCTGGACGTGCAGGCCGCCGATGCGGCCTACCCGCTGCGCGGCAAGCTGGAACTGCGCGGCGTCCGCGGCGACTACATCGGCCACGGACCCGTGGCCGGCGAGCTGTATCTGGACCATCGCGCCCTGGTCGCGCTGGGCCTGAAGCCCGGCGATGACGTGCAGGTCGGCGGCCGCAACCTGCGCATCGCCGCCGAACTGCTGCGCCAGCCGGACGGCGGCGAGCTGTTCGCCCTGGCGCCGCGCGCCATCATGAACCTGGCCGACGCCGAACAGGCCGGCCTGCTCGGCGCCGGCAGCCGCGCGCGCCATCGCCTGCTGGTGGCGGGCGAGCCGTCGCAGGTCGCCCGCTGGCGGACCTGGGCGCAGGCGCAGAAGCTGCCGCAGGGCGCCGAGCTGATCACTCCCGAACAGACCCAGGAACGCATGCGCACCGCATTCGACCGCGCCAGCGCCTTCCTGCGCCTGACCGCCCTGCTCTCGGCCCTGCTGGCCGGCGTGGCGATCGCCATGGCCGCGCAGCGCTACGCGCGGCGCAAGACCAACGAAGTGGCCCTGCTGCGCGCCCTGGGCACGCCGCGCCGGCGCGTGCTCGGCCTGCTGCTGGGCACGCTGGGCGCGCTGGCGGTGCCGGCCTCGCTGCTTGGCGTGGCGCTGGCGCTGGGCATCGCGCAGGCCAGTTGGTCCTTCGCCAGCACGCTGTTCACCAGTGTGCCGGTGGACCTGCCACTGGGCCCGGCCTTCGCCGCCGCGGCGATGGGCGTGGCGGTGCTGGCCGGCTTCGCCCTGCCGCCGCTGGCGCGGCTGGCCGAGGTGCCGCCGGTGGCGGTGTTCCGCGAAAGCATGGCGCGCCGCGTGCGCCGCTTCGACGCGCTGTATTTCATCCCCGTGCTGGTGGCGCTGGCGCTGATCTGGAGCCAGGCCGGCTCGGCCCGCATGGCCGGCATCCTCGCGGTCAGCCTGGCCGGCGTGGCCGCCGTGGCGGCGCTGCTGGCGGCGGCGCTGCTGTGGTTCGCCCGGCGCGTCGCTCCCGGCGCGCACCCGGCGCTGCGCCTGGGCCTGGCCGCGCTGGCGCGGCGCCGCGGCATGAGCCTGCTGCAGGCCACCGCGCTCAGTCTGGGTCTGGTCGCGCTGCTGTTGCTGGCGATTGTCGCCCCTGCGCTGCTGGAAGGCTGGCGGCGCGAGCTGCCGGCCGACACGCCCAACTGGTTCGTGCTGAACCTGCAGGACGACCAGCGCGCCGGCTTCGAGCAGGCGCTGGGCGGACTCGGCGCGCAGCAGCTGAACATGCTGCCGCTGGCGGTGGGCAAGCTCACCGCGATCAACGGCCGCCCGATCGACCAGCTGAAATTCCAGGACGAGCGCGCCAAGGACTGGAGCGACCGCCAGCTGCGCCTGTCGTGGACCGACGAACTGCCGCCGTCCAACCGCGTCGTCGCCGGCTCCTGGAACGGCCCGAGTCCGCCGGTGGCGGAAGTCTCGGTCGACACCATGTGGCGCGATATGTACGCGCTGAAGATCGGCGACAGCATGAGCTTCAACGTCGGCGAGGGCACGGTGCAGGCGCGCGTGGCCAGCGTGCGCCAGGTCGACTGGAGTTCGTTCCGCGTCAACTTCTTCCTGCTGCTCGATCCGGCGCACGCCAAGGAGCTGCCGCATACCTGGATCGCCAGCTTCTACGTGCCGCGCGGCAATGCGGAGTCGATGGCCAGGCTGTCGCGCGACTTCGGCAACCTGAGCCTGATCGACGTCGATGCCCTGCTCGACCGCGTGCGCGACATCGTCGACCGCGTCAGCCATGCGGTGCGCTGGGTACTGGCCTTCAGCCTGCTGGCCGGCGCGCTGGTGCTGGCTGCCGCGCTCGCCGCCAGCGCGGCCGAACGCCGCCACGAAGCCGCCCTGCTGCGCACGCTCGGCGCGCGCCGCGGCCAGCTGCGCCTGGCCGCCGCCTGCGAGTTCGCCCTGCTCGGCCTGGTCGCCGGCCTCACCGCCGCGTTCGGCGCGGCCGGCGCGGGCTGGTGGATGGGGCGTGCGGTGTTTCGCATCGAAGGCTTCGTGCCGCCGCTGGGGCCGCTGCTGCTGGCGGCGCTGGGCGCGGCCTTCGTGGTGATGCTGCTGGGGCTGGCCGGTACGCGCAAAGTCACGCGCACCTCGCCGATGCAGTTGCTGCGGGAGTCGTGACGGCGTAACGGCGTAGGTTGGGGTGAGCCGCAGGCGAACCCCAACATGGCGCATCCAGGCAAGGCCTGTTGGGGTTCGCCTGCGGCTCACCCCAACCTACGCCCAATCTGGGCGGTGGCGGCTAAGATCGCCCGATCCACCTCACGGGCCCAGCCATGTACACCCTCTATTACTGCCCCGGCACCGCCAGCATGGTCGTGCACCTGGCCCTGCTGGAAATCGGTGCGCCGTACCACCTGGAACTGGTCGATTTCGAGCGCGATGCGCAGCACTCGCCCGAGTATCTCAAGCTCAATCCCGGCGGCACCGTGCCGGCGCTGGCGATCGATGGCCAGGTGCGCGTCGAATCCGGCGCGCTGCTGCTGATCCTGGCGGAGCGCCATCCGGAAGCGCAGCTGATCCCGCCCGCCGGCACGCCGGAACGCGAGCTGTGGCAGCAGTGGGTGGTGTATCTGAGCAATACGCTGATGTCGGCCTACCGGCTGTGGTTCTATCCGCGCGAGCTGGGCTACGACGACTATCCGCCGGCGATCCGCGCGGCCATCCAGCGGCGCATCGAAAGCGTGTGGGATCGCCTCGAGGCACAGCTCTCCGCGCACGGCCCCTATCTGCTCGGCGAACAGTTCAGCGGCGCCGACCTGATGCTCACCATGCTGCTGCGCTGGTCGCGCAACATGCCGCGCCCGGCCACCGAATGGCCCGCACTGAAGCGCCTGGCGGATCTCGTGCGCGCGCGCCCGAGCTGGAAGAAGCTCTACGAACTGGAAGGGCTGACCGAGTGGCAGTAAGCGCCAGCAAGACCTGGCGCCAGCGCCTGAAAGACGAATGGCTGCTGGCCGCCTTCGCCCTGCTGGCGCTGGTGTTGGCCATCGCCGATCCGCAACCATGGAGCGACTATCAGCGCTGGCTGCAACTGCCGACGCTGGCCGGCCTGCTTGGTCTGTTGATCGCGATCCAGGGCATCCGCGAGAGCGGCCTGGTGCAGCATCTGGCGGGCCTGCTGGTGGCGCGGGCGCATTCGCAGCGCATGCTTGGCCTGCTGCTGGTGAGCATCACCGCGGTGCTGTCGATGGTGCTGACCAACGACGTCAGCCTGTTCCTGATCGTGCCGCTGACCGTCGCCGCGGGCGGCATCTCCAACCTTCCCGTGCTGCGCCTGGTGGTGCTGGAAGCGCTGGCGGTGAACGCGGGTTCCACGCTCAGCCCGATCGGCAATCCGCAGAACCTGCTGGTGTGGCAATACCTGCGACTGCCGTTCCTGCAATTCGTCGGCGCGATGCTGCCGGCGGCAGCCACCATGTTCGCGCTGGTCGCACTGCTGACCTGGTTCTGGCTGCCACGCGAACGCGTCGAGCTGCATGCGGAACAGATCGACGGTCACGCGGTGTCCGCCTCGCAGGCGGCGTTGTCCATCGTGGCGCTGGCGATGATGGTGCTGATGATGGAGCACGGCCACGCGATTATCGGCGCGTCGCTGTTATTGATTCCGTTCGCGCTGTTCGACTGGCGCCTGCTGGCGCGCGTGGACTGGCTGCTGCTGGCGACCTTCGCCGCGATCTTCCTGGGACTGGGCCATTTCGCCGCGCTGCCGTGGGTGGGGCAGCTGCTGGGTGCGGTAGACCTGAGCCAGCCACTGCATCTCTACGCCAGCGGCATCGTCGCCTCGCAACTGATCAGCAACGTGCCCGCCACGGTGCTGCTGCTCGAACGCGCGCCGGATGCGATGGCGCTGGCCGTGGCGGTAAACGTGGGCGGCTTCGGCGTGGCGATCGGCTCGCTGGCCAACCTGATCGCACTGCGCCTGGCGAAACAGCCGCAGGGGCTGCGGCTGTTCCACCGGGTGTCGATCCCGTTCCTGCTGGTGTGCGCGCCGCTGGTGTATCTGGTGGCGCGCTGGTTCGGCTGATCGATTCAGTCATCGTCGCGATCGCGCGGCACATTGACCTTGCCGCGCACGTCCGAATAGCTCACGTCGCCGCTGCCCTTGGCGCCCAGCGACAGGTCGCCGCCCACGCCGTGCGCATTGAGGTCGCCGGAACCGACCGTATCCACGTGCACACTGCCGCCGACGTTGCGCACCGTGACATCGCCGGAGCCGACGCTGCCCACGCGCACGTTGCCCTTGATGTCCTCGCCCTTGAAATCGCCCGAGCCGACGGCGCCGATATCCACGCTGCCGACGTTACTGACGTCGAGATCGCCCGAGCCGATGCTGGCATTGAGCGGGCCATCGAGATCCTTCACATGCAGGTCGCCCGAGCCGACATGCGCGTCGAGCCGCTTCATGCCATTCACCCAGGCATCGCCCGAGCCGCCGTTCAAGGTGACCGGCACGGCCGGCGGCAGCTTCAGGTTGAGCTCCAGGTTGGCGTAGCTGTGGCCGATGCCCCAGTGCGAATGGTCGCGGCCGGCCTCGACGATCAGCACGTCGCCCTGGCGGCGCTGGGTGACCACCAGGTCGTCGAGCAGGTCCTGGCTGGAGGCGCAGGCGCGGCCGGTCAGTTCGCCGCCGCGCACGGCGCTGTCGCCGCGCAGGTGCAGGTCATGGCTGCGCAGGTCGATCTGCACGGAATGCACGCCGTTGAGATCGAGCTGGAGATTGCGCTGGGCCTGGAATTTGCAGTCGTCGGCCTGGGCGGCGAGCGGCAGCAGCGCGAGGCTGGCGAGGATCAGGTAACGCATGGAGAAAGCTCCTTGGTGGACGTTCGGGCTTCTGATGCAGCCGCGGGCCGAAAGGTTGCAAGGCTGCCCGCATGGGTCAACCGCCAGTTGGCATGGGCCGTTGTGGACCGCGATGCCCGTCAAGGAGAACGACCGCATGAAACGCAAGGCTCTACTCGTTTCCGCCCTCGCCGTGCTGTTCGCCGGCAGCGGGGCCTATACCCTGGCACAGGATGCCGCGCCCGCCGCCTCGGCCGTCCAGCCGGCCGCGAAAGCCCCGGCCGACGGCAAGGCTCAGCGTCCGCCGCGCCCCAATGCGCCGAATGCCCCGCTGCTGTTCAACGGCACGCTGCCTGGTGCGCCGGAACCGGCGGTGATCGCCGACCTGCGCGAGCTGGAGCGCCTGTATACGCAGGCCGGTCGCGTGAAGGAACTGCCCGCGCTGTACAACGCCGTGCTGGCCAAGTCGCAGGATCAGCGCGTGCGAACTTACGTTTATCACCAACTGGCCCGCGCACAGATGGCGCCGGCGAATACCGACCAGGCCATCGCCACCCTGCGCAAGAGCCTGGACGAGAACCTCGCCGACGAAGCCAAGCGCCGCGAAGACCTGGAAAAGCTGCACGTCCGCCTGGAAATGATGCGCCCGGCCGCGCCGCCCCCGCCGCCGGCCTCGCCGTCTGCGTGATCCCATAACAACCACAACGACACAACCGCTGTTTGCCCAGCGAGATGGAACTTGAGGCGCGAAGTCCCCAGAACTTCGCGCCTCTTTTTTTACGTAGGTTGGGGTGAGCCGCAGGCGAACCCCAACGATGCGAGGCGCTTGACCATGGCGACGTTGGGGTTCGCCTGCGGCTCACCCCAACCTACGCAACCTATGGCAGGACTTCGCCGCCCTTGACGCGTTGCCACAGCGCTTCTTGCGCTTCCAGGCCGCGCTCCGCCAACGGCACGCCTTCTTCGCGCGCCAGCGCCTCCATCCCGCGGAAACGCCGCTCGAACTTCTCATTCGCATGCCGCAACGCCTGCGAGAAATCGACCTCCGCATGCCGCGCCAGATTCACCAGCACGAAGGCCACGTCGCCGATCTCGTCCTGCAGGCGCGCCTTGTCCGCGCCGGCCGCGAATTCCGCGCGCACTTCATCGATCTCTTCGGCCAGCTTGTCCAGCACCGGCTGCTCGTCCAGCCAGTCGAAGCCGACCCTGGCCGCACGCTGCTGCAGCTTCAAGGCGCGCTTCCATTCGGGCAAGCCACGCGACACGCCGGCCAGCGCGCTGTCGTCGTGCGACTCGCCCTTCGCCGCGCGCTCCTCGGCCTTGATCGCCTCCCACGCCTCCTTCTGCGCCTCGACGTCGTCATAGCTGACATCGCCGAACACGTGCGGATGACGGCGGATCATCTTGTCGCTGATCGCGTGCGCCACGTCGGCGAAGTCGAACAGCCCCTGCTCCTGCGCCATCTGCGCGTGGAACACCACCTGCAGCAGCAGGTCGCCGAGTTCGTCGCGCAGGTCGTGCCAGTCCTTGCGGTCGATCGCGTCGGCCACTTCGTAGGCCTCCTCGATCGTGTACGGCGCGATGGTGGCGAAGTCCTGCTGCACGTCCCAGGGGCAGCCGCGCTGCGGGTCGCGCAGGCGGGCCATGATAGCGAGCAGGTCGTCGAGGCTGTGGCGCGTCGTCTCGGTCATGCGATCACACGTCCGCCGCGCGCAGCCGCGCGGCCCAGTCGATGGCCGTGTCGCCCACGGCGATGAATTCGGGATTGAGCAGGGAATCCTTGCGGTTGTAGCGCAGCCGCGCGCCGGTCAGATCCAGCACGGCTCCGCCCGCGGCTTCAAGCACACATTGCGCGGCGGCGGTATCCCACTCGCTGGTGGCGCCGCGGCGCAGATAGACATCCGCGGCGCCGCGCGCCAGCAGGCAGAATTTCAGCGAGGAACCCATCGGCGTTTCCACCACCTCGTCGCCCAGCAGCTCGCGCAGCAGCGCGGCGCCGTGGCCGCCGTACGAGCGGCTGCCGGCCACCACCGGCGGCTGGGTGATGGCGCGGGTGGCAATGGGTTGCCATTCTGCACCGGCATGTTCCTGTCGCCATGCGCGGCCGCCGCGTTCGGCGGCGTAGAGATCGCCGGTCACCGGCGCCAGCACCACGCCGAGCACCGGCTCGTCGCCGTCGATCAGCGCGATGTTCACGGTGAACTCGCCGTTGCGCTTGACGAACTCGCGCGTGCCGTCGAGCGGGTCGACCAGCCAGTAGCGCGACCAGGCCTGGCGCTCCTTCCACGAGGCGATGCGCGACTCTTCGGAAAGCACAGGCAGCTGCTCATCCAGCGCTTCCAACCCGGCCATGATCACATGCTGCGCAGCGAGGTCGGCATCCGTTACCGGCGAGTGATCCTCTTTGCGCTGAACCGCGAAATCCTGCTCATACACCACCAGGATGGCCGCCGCCGCATCGCGCGCGATGGCCGCGACCTGGCGCAGCAGCGGAGACACCGGCGCCATGCTCATGCCGGCTTGCTCATGCTGGTTTGAACCGACCGGCGAGATACTCGCGGGCCATGAACAGCGCGGCGATGGAACGGCCCTCGGTGACATCGTCGCGGGCAATCAGCTCATGCAGGTTGGCAAGCTTCCACGGCACCACTTCGAGTTCTTCCGGCTCGTCGCCTTCGAGGCGCTCCGGATACAGGTCCTGCGCCAGCACCACGTGCGCCATGTGGGTCATGTACGACGGCGACAGCGACAGGTTGTGCAGGATCTTCAGCTTGCGCGCGCCGAAGCCGATTTCCTCTTTCAGCTCGCGATCGGCGCCCTGCTCCACCGTCTCGTCCTGGTCCAGGCGGCCCTTGGGCAGGCTCAATTCGTAGCGGCCGACGCCGGCGCCGTATTCGCGCACCAGCAGCACGGTCTCGTCGTCCTGCATCGGCACGATGATCACCGCACCCAGGCCGCTGCCTTTCAGGCGCTCGTAGGTGCGGCGCTCGCCGTTGGAGAATTCGAGATCCAGCTGCTCCACGCGCAGGAAGTGGCTGTCGTGGACGTCGCGGGTGGCATGGATGATGGGGGGCTTGGGCATCGTTCGATTCTAGCTCTGTAGGCTTGCACGAAACCGCGTCAACGCCTGCGCGTGCAGGGCCGGCGTGCCCGCCAGCACGCTGCGCGCGTCCAGGGTGAGCGGCTGGCCGTCCAGGTCGGTGAACAGGCCGCCGGCCTCGCGCACGATCGCCGCCAGCGCGGCCACGTCCAGGATGTTGACGTCCGACTCGATCACCAGGTCCAGCCCGCCGCGGGCCAGCAGGTGGTAGTGGCAGAAATCGCCGTAGCCGCGGATGCGGTTGCTGTCGCGGATCATCGCGCCAAGCTCCGCCCAGCGCGCATCCATGGTCAGCGTCTTGACGTTGCCGGTGGAGATCGAGGCCTGCGCCATGCTGTCGGTGGCGGCCACGCGCACGCGGTCGCCTTCGAACCAGGCACCGCCGCCGGCGCTGGCCCACAGCGTTTCGCCGTAGATCGGCGCGCTGGAAACGCCCAGCACCAGTTCGCCCTTGTGCATCAGCGCGATCTGGGTGGAGAAGAACGGCGTGCGCCGCACGAAGCTCTTGGTGCCGTCGAGCGGATCGACCAGCCAGATCAGCTCGCGCGCGCTGTCATCCAGACCGAATTCCTCGCCATAGATGGCCGCTTCCGGCAGCGCCGCCTGCAGCACCTTGCGAATGGCCAGTTCCGCTTCGCGGTCGGCAATCGTCACCGGCGTGGCGTCGCTCTTGATCTCCACTTCCACGCCGCGCCGCCAGTAGTGGCGGATCACCTCGGCCGCCGCTTCCGCGGCTTCGCGCGCGGCGGACAGTGCCCGCTGCAGATCGGGTGCGCTCATCGATTCCCCTTGCCCATGATCGCGGCCAGTCCGCCGCTGCGTTGCAGGTGCATGCTGCCGTCGGCCGCCAGCCGGCCGAACCCCGCCAGCCAGTCGCGCAGCGCCGGATCGGGCTCGCGCGGCCTGGCCTTGATGTCGTACTTCCAGCCCAGCGGGCTCAGCGCCAGGTGGCCGGCCAGTTGCAGCGGGCCGTTGCCGTCGTCCTGCAGGGTGGCGTTGACCACGCCGCTCGCGCCCTGGGCGCGCAACTGCAGGTTGCCGAAGGCGAGATCGCGCTGTACGCCCTGCAGGCTGGCGCCGCTCCACCGCGCGGCGGCATCCAGCTCCAGCGGCCAGCGGCCTTGCAGCACCACGCGGGCGTTGTCGATGGTGAGGCGGCCTTCGAGGCGGGCGGCTTCGGGCGCCAGGCTGGCGGAAAGCTGGGCGAGATCGCCGTCCAGCCGGACCTGGCTCCATTCCTCGCGCTTGTCTTCGCGCTTGCGCATCTGGCCGGTCAGGTGGCCCCAGCCGCCGCGGAAGGCCACGCTCATCTGGGTGTCGCCGAGCAGGGCCCGGCGCGACAGCTGCCAATCGAACTGGCCCAGATCGCCGCCGCTCTCGGCCAGCACGCGCTCGGCATGGCCGTCCCACAGCGTGCCGCTCAACCCTTCCAGGCGCAGACCGTGCAGGCGCGCCTCCAGCTGCGGGCGCACCCAGCTGGCCGGCAGGTACGCCACCAGCCAGGCCAGGGCGGAAACCAGCAACAGGAACAACAGAACGGTGCGCAACCGGATCAAAAAAGGGGACTCCAACGGATCAGGCGGGCTTGAGGCAGCCGGCGCCGAACCCCGATCATACCCGGATGAGCCCGAACGAAAGCCGCAACCAAGCCCTCGCCGCCCGCGACCTGCGCCATCTCTGGCACCCCTGCACCCAGATGCACGACCACGCCGGCACCGTGCCGATGCTGCCCATCGTCCGCGGCGAGGGGCCGTGGCTGATGGATGCGGATGGGCGGCGCTACCTGGATGGGATCAGTTCCTGGTGGACGAATTTATTCGGGCATGCCAATCCGCGGATCGGGGCGGCGCTGAAGCAGCAGCTGGATACGCTGGAGCATGTGATCTTTGCCGGGTTTACGCATGAGCCGGCGATCGAGTTGGCGGAGCGGCTGGCGCAGATCACGCCGGCGGGGTTGGAGCGGGTGTTCCTGGCTGACAACGGGTCCGCGGCGATCGAAGTGGCGTTGAAGATGAGCTTCCACTACTGGCTCAACCAGGGCGCCGGGCAGAAGACGCGGTTCATTGCGCTGACGGGCAGCTATCACGGCGAGACGCTGGGGGCGCTGTCGGTGAGCGATGTGGCGCTGTATCGCAAGACGTATGCGCCGCTGTTGCTTACGCCGGTTCTGGCGCCATCGCCAGATGCGTATGAAGCTGAGCCTGGCGAAAGCGCAGAGGCGTGCGCTGCGCGGCGCCTTGGCGAGTTGCGTGTGTTGTTGGAACAGCATGCGCATGAAACCTGCGCGGTGATCGTCGAGCCCTTAGTGCAGTGCGCCGGTGGGATGCGCATGTATCACCCGTCGCATCTCACCGGGTTGCGTGCCTTGTGCGATGAGTTCGGCGTGCACTTCATTGCCGACGAGATTGCGGTGGGGTTCGGGCGTACCGGGACGCTGTTCGCTTGCGAGCAGGCTGGGGTTTCGCCGGATTTCATGTGCCTGTCCAAGGGGCTTACCGGCGGCTTCCTGCCGCTGTCGGCGGTGCTGACGACCACGCCGGTGTACGAGGCGTTCTATGCCGAATACAACGCCGGCAAGGCGTTTCTGCATTCGCATAGCTATACCGGCAATCCGCTGGCGTGCCGGGCCGCGTTGGCGACGCTGGATATTTTCCGCGATGAGCCGGTGCTGGAGCGCAATCGGCAGTTGGCTGCGCATCTGGCGCGGCGGTTGGCGCCGTTGCGGGAGCATCCGCAGGTGGCGGATGTGCGGCAGACCGGAATGATTGCGGCGGTTGAACTGGTGCGTGACAAAGCCACGCGTGCGCCATATCCGTCAGAGGAGCGGCGTGGCTTGCGTGTGTATCTGCATGGGTTGGATCACGGCGCGTTGCTGCGGCCGCTGGGCAATGTCGTGTACTTCATGCCGCCGTATGTGGTGAGCACGGATGAGCTGGATCACCTGGTCGACGTTGCGATCGCCGGCATCGAACGCGCCGTCGCCAACTAGCGCCACCCCAGCTCGTCATTCCTGCGCAGGCAGGAATCCAGCACCTCAGTCTCCGCACATGCAGAGGCGCCACAAGGCAGGCGCCCCAGCAATCACCTCATCGCCCACCCACACCCGGATCCAACTTCCTCAACGCCGGCCCAAGCCTCTGCTCGCCCGTCCGATCGATATCCTCCTTGTAGTAAACCCGCCCCGGCGCAGGAATACACCTCCCATCCTTAGGCGGAATCCTGCTACCGGTATAACGCAGACAGTTATGGTCATTCGCCCGCTTGGCACCCTGAGGGCCATTCGCAGGCGGCGTATACGGCATGGTTTCCACACCCTCAACGCGCTTGGTGCGGGCATCCTGAGTAGGCGCCGCAGCATTCTGCGCCACCGCTGAGCTCGCCAGAACCGCCAGCAAAGCGGCAAAAAGAACAGGGGACTTGGACATGATTCGGCCCTCTCGAAGCCGTGGGTACAACGATGCTGCGCCCGTCCACGACAATGGGCAACCAAACCTCCGCAACCGTTTCCTTTCCCCTCAGTTTCCGCCCGGAAATCCTTCTCCCTCCGGCGACCCGAAGGTAGTCCCCGTGGGAGAGCACGCGGGGAGCGCACAGGGATGTGCGCGGCTCTGAGGAGCGAGGAAGGTGGCGGCAGCCGGATGAGGATTCGGCCGAAGCGATGCACCTCACCCTTGCGCTCCGCCCGTACCCTCACCCCAACCCCTCTCCCGGCGGGAGAGGGGCTCAGCGTCGCGACACGCACAAACGCTGCGACTGCGTCCTCAACCTCCAGGGTGGAACCCTTCTCCCTCCGGGAGAAGGTGGCGGCAGCCGGATGAGGGGCCGGGCGGAGCAGTGCACACCACCCTGGCCCTCGCCCGCCCCTAGACGCGCTAAGCGTCTCAGCCTCAACGATCCCGCTAACATAGAGCTTTCCCCCCACCCACCCGCCATGCGCACCATCCGCATCCACGTCCCCCACCCCCTCGCCACCGCAACCGAATTCGCCCTGCCCACCCAGGCCGGCGAACACGTCGCCCGCGTACTGCGCATGACCGTGGGCGATGCCTTGGTGCTGTTCAACGGCGACGGCCACGACTACGCCGCCACCATCACCGCGGTTGGCAAACGCGAAGTGAGCGTGCGCGTCGACAGCAGCGAACGCGTCAACAACGAATCCCCGCTACGCCTGACGCTGGCCCAGGGCATCGCGCGTGGCGAAAAGATGGACCTGATCGTGCAGAAGGCCACCGAGCTAGGCGTCGCGCGCATCGTGCCGCTGCATACCGAGCGCTCGGAAGTGAAGCTCGATGCTGCGCGCGCTGAGAAGCGCCTGGCGCACTGGCGCGCCGTGGCGGAAAGCGCGTGCGAACAGAGCGGTCGATCTGTCGTGCCGGAAATCATGCCGGCATTGCCGTTGGAGGCGTGGTTGCGCGATCTGCCGGCCGACGATGGCGCATTGCGGTTGGCGTTGCTGCCGGAGGGCACCGTGCAAGCGCGTGTGCTCAGCTTCCCACCGAGCGGGGGCGTACTGGTGATCGGCCCGGAGGGCGGACTCGGCGAACGTGATATTGCGGCGCTCAACGCGGCGGCATTTCACGGCCTGCGCCTGGGGCCTCGCATCCTGCGTACCGAGACCGCAGGACTGGCCGCATTGGCGGCGCTACAGGCACTGCACGGCGATATCTGAAGCCACCGCTTCGGCTTGCTAAAAGAATTCTTCCAGAAGCACCTGCGCATCCTCGTCACCCAGCTTATCGGCGAGGAGCAGCCATTGACGCGTTTCGATCACGACACCGGCCGCATCGCCGGGGAAACGTGCGCAGTGGCCTCGCCTACATGCGCAACACCTGATCGCCACACGCCCATCAGCATTACCTGACAGACATCCCCGCCCCGCTTCATTAGCTTTATTCCGTCGCCCTGCATACAACGCCGCGACCACGGCACTGCCGCCGTGCAGCGCGGGCCGGATGGGTTGCACCCCACCCGACCCGCTGACCACAACCAACTACCAAAGAGTTGACCATGGCTACCATCGATCATAAGACAGACCTGCACTCGCTTCCCACCGAGCCCTATCCCACCAGCCCGCTGGCTCGCCCCTACGACGTCCCCGACGACATGGAAGATTCTCACCAGCGCCTGCTCACTCGCCTCGCTGGCATCAACATGGCAGTGAACGTACTCACCGGCCTGCTTGCCAACAGCAAAACCTTCCGCGACCAGCAAACCAGCACCGAGCCACCCGCCTCCGGCGAATGGCCGTTGCCACCCAGCTGTGTGGAAGGAATCTTCTTAGCGATCTTTCACCTGAGCCACTACGCCGAGTCGCTCAGCCTCAGCCAGGCCTACGAGCCCGTGTAATCGCTGCAAGCCCAAGGCACGCCGCACCGCGGCGTGCCTTGACTGAATCCGACTGACACGGAGGGACTTACCTGACGTGGTAAAGCACCGCCGCACCCGGCTTCGCCTCGAATGCCGGCACCGTTTGCTGTTTAAGCACGTTCCCATTCGCATCCCACACCAACGTGTCCTGCGGATACTCGTCCTTGCGCGTCATCGCGTCGACCTGCTTCACGATCACAGTCGAGGCCTCCTTGATCTGAGGATTCCACGCGAAAACACCCACCCGGCCATAGAACACCGCAGGCGTATCGGCACCGAGACGACGATCAGGACACAGCACCAAGCCACGCTCCAGCATCACGCGCAATGCGCCGACAGGGACGGTCTTCAAGGTCGGCTTCGTGAGATCGGTGCTATGCCCTGGGCAGACATTAGCGGAACGGGTGACCATGTCTTCAACGACTTCGCGATCCGATTGAGCGAAAGCCGGCATGGCTGCGACGGCAAGAACGAACAGGCCTACAGGTGCAATCCTCGACATGCGTGTCACTCCTTTGCTGGGGTGACCGAGGGTAGCAAGAGAAGGTTAATCCTAAGTAATGCGTCGAATCGAGAGGCGCCAATTTTTATGAACGGTCGAACAGAGCACTATAGACCAGCCAAAATCCAGCGCATTTAGCATCTCATGCCCTTTGGAGCGAAAACCATATAATACCGCCCTTTATTATAATCAGCCGGTCGGCGCGCCCCTCCCATTGTTCCAGTAAGCAAGTGGATCACCAAACCAACTCTTGTCTTCCGGCTTAACAAATTGCGCAATTGAGCCTGTGTCCAATGCGTATCTCGCGAAAATAGCAAGAAGGTCATATAACCCCTCCCGACTCAATCCCTCATCGGAAATCCTAACCATTAATCCACTAGAACTTCCTGCAACATCTATGACCCCATCTATTGATTGAAGCCATGAATAGAAGTGCTGCTCATCAAGATACGAGAAGTATCTTGGCTCCTTTATCGTAAACGCATCTTCTGACATTTCATGCTCACAGGTCATTGATGTTCTGTCCGGGCCGTACGTTTATATACCCCCCTCCAGGCAATTGAACGTCCCAATGTGGCCCGCCATGCGCTCTGCCGCCCTGCCCCGTTGGGCACCAAACACGCCCCTTGGAATCAGCCCACCCACTGCTGGCGCCGCCGGAACCGGGGTTGGGGTTGGGAATCCAACTCTCACCACTTTTGGGATCAATAAAGCCCTCGTCCTCTCCTGGCTTGCCTGGCGCCTTCGGACCATTAGGATCGTATGCATTCTCTGGCGGCTTTGCGTAGGCGCCCGAGGGGCTGTTGCCCGACAACCAATCAGCAAATTCGCCTACCTTATAACCAAGATAGCCCCCAGCAGCAGTCCCTAAACCCAACTCAAACGGAGTGGCAGCAATATTTATACCACCCGTCACCGCGTCCACCCCAACAGATGCACCGGCCGCCACGGTAAACCCAGTTATTGCGCCGTAACCCGCATACATCTCCGCATACTTGAGCCCTAATGGATCTGCATAACGTAATGACTTGTTAGATGCGTACACATACGTGCTTACCCCACCAGCGAACCCAATAGGATCGCTCTGCATGTAACGCCCACCAGCCGGGTCATAGTGTCTCTGAACGTTGTAGTACAAGCCGAATTCGGCGTCGTAGTACTGGCCGGCGAAGCGCAAGTTGAGGCTCGCGCCTGCCGTAGAGGCAGCCCTCTCCCCAAATGGATTGGCCTGATAGGCCCATTGCCAAACCGCAAATCCCGAGCCATCGGTGACCACTCGCGGCGTGCCCAGGCCGTCTGCGTGCACATAGCTCACCGTGCTGATGGTGCCATTCGTATCCACCATTGCCACAGGCAAGTTGTCTAGCCAGACATAGCTGCGGCTACTCGCACCGTACTCGCCGATGAGCTGACTTCCTTCGTCGTAGGCGAAGCGCTGATTGGCCATGGCCACCTTGGCCACGCGCTGCCCCATCGCGTTGTAGGTGTAGTTGGCAACGGTTTGCCCGTTTCGCTGCACCACCGAGATGCGATTGCGGTCGTTGTAGCCGTAGCCGAAAGCGTCGCCACCCGAGGTGCTGCCCGTCGTGTTGCCGTTGGCGTCGTACGTGCGTGTGCTGCTGCCGATACTGGTCAGCCAATGCGTGCCCGCCTGATAGCCATAGGCACCAGTCGCCAGGCCATTGCTCGCCTTGCTGAGACGGTCGCCCGTCTTGTTGTAGGTGTAAGCCTCAATGGCTTGCCCTTGGGCGTCCTTGAGGCCGGTCAAGCGATAGAGTGGGTCGTAGCTGTAGGTTTCGATCGCCGGATTGGCACCCGAGGCATTACCTAGCGCCGTGATATTGCCCATCGCGTCGCGGGCGAAGTGCAGGTTCAGCGCCGGACTGACGATATCCGTCACCGCGTAGTTGGCATCGTAGGTGCGGGTGATGGTCTGGCCGTTGCCCAGGGTGTAGCTGAGGATCGGGCCGAACGGCAGGTAGCTGACATTGGTGACGACGTTGCCGGCACCGGCACCGCCCGCACCGGGCGTCAGCACGGTCACAGCGTTGATGCGGCCCGCTCCGTCCCTTCCGTACTGCGTAGCCGTACCATCTGGCGCACCGATGCTCGCCAGGCGATCGGCCAGGGTGTAGGTGTAGCTGACCGTGTCGACGTTCGTGCCCTGGCTTTGGCGCTTCGTCACCACGTTACCGCGAGCGTCGTAGCAATAGACCGTCGTGACGGCGGTTTCCACGACGCTGGTCAGGCGACCGACCGGATAGGAGCCTACGCAGCCGGTGACGCTGTCCGCCTCGTCGTAGCGGTAGCTGATGTTCT
>Ga0207671_10000039_pt1 | contig 226529 bp, 208 predicted proteins | sample KBSC24metaG_FD_184352 | JGI IMG/M metagenome (GOLD analysis project Ga0207671, IMG submission 184352) | Corn rhizosphere microbial communities from Kellogg Biological Station, Michigan, USA - KBS C2-4 metaG (SPAdes) (version 2) | ecosystem: Host-associated > Plants > Roots > Rhizosphere >...
TCGGCGGCGCTGCGGTCGTGCCACAGCGTGATGACCATGAATTCATCGCCGTCCGCCGCCGGCTCCAGCAGCACACAACCCAGGTTCCCTGGATGGGCGCGCACCTTGGGAACGGCGACGCCGTTGTAGGTGCTGCTCAAATTCGCCGCTTCACCCGGTTGGACACGGAAGGTCCCGACTCGTACCCACATGACGCGCACTCTCCTTCTGGTTGGCCAGGCGGGACCGCCCCGCGCCCCCACAGTGTGCCTCTTTCTAGCTCTCTTCGCCTCGCCAGGCGGTGCGGGTCAAAGCGGTTTGTATCGCTTGGCCAGCAGTCCGGTCGCGCGGGCCAGATCGAGTTCGGCCACCAGCAGACCTTCTTCGCCGTAGGGTTGGTAGGCCATCAGCGTCCCGTCGGGATTGATGATGGCGGACGTCGTTGGTGAGCCGGCGCTGGCGTAGTTGACCGTGGCGAAGTAGCAGGTGTTCTCCGCCGCCCGGCACAGCAGCGCCTTTTCGTGGAAGGTATTGGCCGGATCGGCGAACACGGTCGGTCGGTACGAGTCAGGGTCCGCCTCATGAAACTGCGAATGAAAGACCACCTGGGCGCCCTGGCGGACGGCCCAGCGAACCGTCTCGGGGTATCGCCAGCCCTCGTGGCATATGACGATGCCAAACCGGACGGGACCCGCATGAAACAGGTGGCGCTCGCTGCCGGGCGCGTAGGTGCCTTCTTCAGACGGGTCCAGCTGAACCTTGTCCTGGAAGCCAGCCAGGGAGCCGTCCGCGTTGATGACGATCGTTGTCGCCACCGGTTGGCTGCCGAGCAGACGTTCGGTGCCGAGCACCACGGTGATGGACACGCGGGCGGCCGCTTCGGCTACGGTGGCCCAGGCGGCCTGCAGGAACGCGGGATCGGGCGGAGGCAGTGCCCGCCCCGGGCTGCGATAGCCAGGTAAGAAGCACTCGGGAAAGCAGACGATCCGCGCCCCGGCGCGAGAGGCCTGGCCCACCGCCGTCGTGGCCATCTCGACGGACGCCGCGGCCGACTCGGGGAAGCGTAGATTCGCGAGGGCGATACGAACGGTCGACATCACGTCACCTCATGTTTCGGCAGCGAGGGCGGGTCGCGGACGGGCTACTTCGTGGGGACCCGCAGGACCTTCAGACCTTGCCCGCCGCGACCGTATTCCATCACGTCCGTGGCGTACCAGTCACGGGGAAAGAAGCGCATGATGCAGGCCGCGTGCAGCGTCTGGTCTTTCATGCCCAGCGGGCGCGCGTACGACACCGTCATGGCCCCCACCAGGTCACTGGCCAGCATCGCCCGGCGCTCGGCGTGGCAGACGAACCGCCCTTCTCCGCGCGGTGATAGAAACGCGCGCGCCTTCTGGACCGAATGATCCTCGATCCAGTCCCAGTAGTGATGCTCGACGACGATCGTCCAGAACTGCGGCCGGTCTTCGTCCACCTCGGCGCTGACGATGACCCCGGGCCACGCCAGCGTGACCTTGCGATAGTCCTCCGGCGCCTTCCTGACGTCGTCGGGATACACGTCGCGCCGCGCCTGCTGAAAGATCTGCTGCTCGGCCTCCGAGTCGCCCTGGTAGGCCTTCGAATAGGGACCGACCGGACACGCCGTCAGCAGCGCCAGCACGGCGACGATTATCAGGCCCTGTGACCTGCGCCGGGCGACAGTCATCGACGGTGGTGGCGCGAATGATGCGGTCACAGGTCGGCGGCGTTCACACTTCAATCAATTGGCTCGACACCCTGTTGCTTCAGCTTCTCCAGGCCGTCCTTCATTGCCGCCAGGGCTTCGGGCGGATGTCCCTGCCAGTTCACGACCTCACCGGCCACCCGCAGCGGCGCCTGAGAGCGATAGGACTTCGTCGGATTGCCCGGGAATCGCTTGTTCGTCAGGTTCGGGTCGTCCTCGAACGTCCCGGTCGGCTCCACGACGTAGATCCGCCCGCGCCCATCGCCCAGCGCCAGCTCCGCTCCCCAGGTGGCCGCGTCCAGCGTGCCCGTGAAGTACACGTAGGCGGTGGCGCGGTCCAGCTTGCCAAAGTTCGCGCCGTGGCCGCATTCGATCAGGTCTCCGGCCCGCAGGTCCGCCTTCGTTCCATGAAAGAATCGCCCCACCCCGCTGCCGCGGCACGCGGCACACGAGATGGCCCCGACCTGTCCCTGCCCGGCGCAGTCACCACACGGCTGCGTCACGACGAAGGGGACAGGAGGAGCGGCGCCGTCGCTGCTGTTCGGATCGTTATCGGATGTCATCGGTTCTTCCTGGTGATGTTCTTACCTCGTCAGGGCGACTGAACGGTCGCCGCCGGCTGCCACAACTCGATGCGGTTGCCTTCCGGGTCCATGACCCAGCCGAACCGCCCTTGCTCGGAGCTGTCCATGCGATCGTCCACGGTGCAGCCTTCCGACCGAAGCGCCGCCAGCAGCGCCGTCAGGTCCGCCACGCGATAGTTGATCATGAAAGGCGCGGCGCTGGGCGCGAACGAGTCCGCCGTCGCGGGAAAGATGGCCCACGCCGTCTCGCCGGGATGGCCTTCAAACGCCGCCCCTCCCCACGTCTGCACGTCGATGCCCAGATGTTTGCGGTACCACTCCTGCAGCGCCACAGGATCGCGCGCCTTGAAGAAGATTCCGCCGATGCCCGTTACCCGTTCCATGAAGGGACTCCTTTGCGAGGAAGCATCGTCGACCGTGGCGACGCGTGCTAGTCCCTTCAGCCGTCCGCCGAGCGCCGGCAGCGGCGAGTGCCGGGCTCATCACCTGCTGGCGCACCGCCACGAGCACTACGCGACCGGACGCGCGCGGCGGGCGAAAGCGCCTGGTGGCTCATTGGCATCCCTTCTGACACTTGACCGAAGCCGCCGACAGCAGCTGGCACACGGGATAGTCCGCACTGCAGTACTGCGCGCACACCGCGTCGATTCGCCACTCCCCCACTGCTGAGAATCCCTCCACGCTGGCATCGGGAACGACGACGTACGAGGGGCAGTCAGTAGCACCGCTGCTTCCACCGCATCCAGCGAAGGTTGCGCCACACAGCGCCAAGAGTGTGAGGACCCATCCGACCATGCGATCACCTCCGGGCCGCTCAACATCGCACGAACTCGCGGCAGCAGCGAACGTGCGGGAACGATCCTGACACGTTCGCGTGAACCGCGCGCGCATCTGAAAGCTCCGCGAGGCTGTCGCCTGCCTGTTGGCGGCGGGTGAGACCCGCGGCGTCCCTTGGCGTCGCGGGCGGCCGATCACGGCGAGGCCGGTTCAAGGCAAACGGAGTACGGCTTCGACGGTTCCCCCCGAAATCGCTTCGTCCAGGTCTGATACCCCGTCCTGTCGATCGTCAGCGTCACGGTGACGCCATCTGGCTCGTTCAGGTGGATGAAGACCTTGCCATTGGCGTCGGTCGCCGAGGTGTGATCTTCCTCGCCGAAGCCGTCGTCCAGGTGAGTCGTCGCAACCGCCCCCGGCAGCGGCTCCCCGGTGACGCAGTCCGTGACGACCACGTCGAACTCGAAAAAGGTGTCGCAGCCGAGCAGCACCACAGCGAGCACACCCGCGACGGCCAGTCCCGAGTGCCGCCGCCACTTCCCAAGCATCCGGAACGAGAAGCGACCCTTTCTCATGCGGGATTTCTCCCAAGCACGGAACATGCCCACAGTAGATCCGGCGGACACGTGGGCATCCCGCGACTGAACCGCGACGCCCCTGTCAGGCACTTTGGTGCAGGTGCAGCGTTCGCAGCTCACGGCGCCCGAACTTAGGGCGACGTCTATCGCATCTCCTGCTCGGCGACTTCAGGGGGCCGGCGGGGAGCTGGCGGCTCGCTCGGTACCACCTCGATCGACCGCGAGGCGCACCTCCGGCAGACTTGCATTCGTTCGAAGACGGCCGGCACTACCGTCAGCGCCACGAGAATCAGGACCACCACTGTCGGCGTCAGCAGCCGCATCAGGTCGACGACTTTCGTCGAGTGCAGCACGAGGAGCACCAGCGCCACTGCAAGATAGCCGCGCCTGAACCACACCGTGCGCAGATGGGCGGCGGTGATTCCCCGCCATCCGCAGGCGCTACAGCGGTGTTCGAGCGTCCTTGACGTTTGTCCTGGCACGACGAGCCGCCCATCGGCATCGGCGGGAGTGGCCTGTCACCTGAGGTGCAATGATCATCATCTCAGCACCCGACGCGACTATGCTGACGTCATGCTCGATCACCCGGAAGATCTGTCGCCCGAGGTTCTGGCCACGGTCGTCGCCGAACAGTTCGCGGACGCGCACGGCACGGTGTTCACCGCGGTGATGCGCGAGGATCTCTCGCGGCGACTGGAACGTGCGTTGAGAGCAGCCGTGAGGGCCAGCCGGAAGGGCGCGGCAGCGCTCTGCCGCGAACGTCACGCTCTGTGGCTGGCCACGGAGGCGAGCCCCGCCACCTCCGAACTCCTTCACGCCGAAGCGCGGGCCCGTGCGAACGAGGCCGCGTACCTCGCCGACGCCATCCAGTCCGTCTCGTGAGCGGACCGGGCACGGCGCCCGCGCTTCGGCCGTCGTCGGTTAACCGGCAGTCATCTCTGATGAGACCAGATGGATTCGCCTTTCGCGAATCTCGGAATCGTCGGGCGGTTCCCATGCGTCGCTGGCCAGTTCGAAGATGCTGTCCGGAACCACCATGAAGAAGGTCGCGCCTCGCTCCGAATTCCGGCGACGAACGCGCTCTCGTCGGACATCCCGTGGCGCATCAAGGACGTGGACGACCATCTCCACGCCAGCCTCATCGGCGCGGTCATAGATCTCGTCGCGGTCGCTGCGCCTCACCAGGCCAAGCTCCAATACCGGAGTCGTCCCACTCGGTCGTAGAGCGACCGCGTGCGTCCAGATCAGATCCAACAGGCGCCGTTTCCTCTCGTGATACCAGACCATGAAATCGGTCGCCGGCCGATCGGGGCTGAACAAGTGCACGAACCATTGGTCCAGCGGGACATGGACGCCGCCCAGTTCACGCGCCAACCTCGACGCGAAGGTCGATTTCCCCGCGCCGACCGGGCCTTCGATCAGATGAATCGCCGTCATGATGTCTCCGGTAAGCAACCAGGTCCGCGTAACTGGCTAACGATAGCGGCGTTCAGCGAAGGGCGCGAGAGGGAGCCGGAGAGCGACCGTAGCGACCGTCCGTGTGCAAGACCGGGTTGGACAGTTCACATCTCCGTAGGCGTGTTTCATCCAGCCGAAGCTTCACTCTGTCCGACCGCTCACTCTGGGACGCGAAGTGGTGACCAGCATCAAGCGCGGCGATCTTGTCGCGGCACTTCGGAGCAGGCTCCGGTCGACCCGGCGAATGCGCGCACGTAACGACGCTGAGGGCCACCAACACGATGCTCGTCCGCACGTCAGTCCATCCACCCTGCCGTTCAGCAGCGAAGGCCAAGATCACGTTCCAACGTATCACAGCCGCGCGCGCCCCTCCTCGATCGTCCGTCGAGCGATCTGCCGTTCAGCGGTGTGGGCGCCCGGGAGTCGGCGCCCCGATTCTAAGCCGCGTCACTGCGGCGACTGCATCCGGCTGCAAGGGGCTTGTTGGACGGCGCGCCGGTGCACTTAGAAGAACGTCCATCCAAACAGTAGCGTCATCCCTTGTAGTCGATTCACCCGAAGCGCGACGTCACCCCGGACGATCACGTGCAGCGATGGATCGAATGGCTCGTCAATCTGATGGTGGGGAGGCACTCTGATGCCGAGCTCGGGGGACCATGTTGTCGCCGCGTGATCGAATGCGACGCCCATCCCCGCGACAATACTGTCGCTCGCTCTGAGCCTGTAGCCGACCCGGCCGCCCCACCGATGCTCATCCGCGCCGGGGACCCAATTTACCCCACCCACGATCCGGTGTCGGAGCGATGGCGTGAACGGCACTTGCCACGACCATCCAAGAACAAAGTGGGTCCCGCTATCGATCAGAACGCCAGTCTCGCTTGGGATGACGAGACCAGCGCCGATGACCGCAATCTCTGCAGGTCCCTCTTTTATGCCGCCCAGGTGACCGGACGCGCGGGCTAGCTCGACATGTACCGACAGAAGGATGACCAGCAGCACTGCGGCCTGGTACTTCGACCGTGCCCCGAGCTTGGAAGATGACCGCATGATGGATGTCGCTGCTCACTCTGTCGTTCGACGTGCTTCATCTCGTCCGTCCAACGGCCTGGTGTTCAGCGGCGAGCATCGGCCCGAACGAAGCGAGGAAGATGATGGACCCCTGCGACACCATGTGGGACGCGTTTCTCACGGCAGCGCCAGGAACCGTTCGGCCACCGTGAGGTACGGCTCTTCGAGGCCGGTAACGTCATTACCGGTGCCGGTCGCGCAGGTCGACGAATCGACCCCCCCAGCCTCGGCCCGCTTGGAGAACGAATCGAGATTCCCACTGCACATCGACCGATCAGGTCCGCTGTTCTGCGGCAAGGCACCGAACGCCTGCCGGAGAGCCTCGACCCTGTCTGCCGCCCCGAACCCACGCGACGAGAGTTCTGCACGTCCGTTCTCACAACCGCCTTCGTCGGCCCAAAGCCGCCCGTCGCCATCAAGCGCCAACCCGCTGCCACAGAGGCCGCGGTCTCTTTCCCAGATCAGCGTAGGCATCTTCAGGTCTTCGAGGTACGTCGGTGACGAGCAGCCCGCGAGCACGAGACCGAGAAGTACCGGCCGGATTCGACATTCCACTCGCATCGTCCGTCCGTCCAACGATACTGGCGTTCAGCGGCGGACGCGAGAGGGAACGCAGCGACCGTGCGTCCGTTCGTCTGCAACGCATTGTTAGCCGGTTCATCCTTGGCCGGAACAGTCCGCCTCAGGCCGGGCCGCAGACCGGCTGTGGGTCGTCGGTGACGAAGTTGCGTAGGCCGAAGTCGAACAGGTCCGACAGGTTGACGTAAACGTCGATGTGATAGGGGATGGCGACACCGTCACAGGCCCGCGTAGAGGGCGCGCGCGTCTGTACGAATCCCCCCGCGTGTTGCACCATCTCGTTGCCCACCTGCATGAAGGCCGAGGTGCCCCCGTTGAGGGCGACCACCTGGGCCCAGGTCAGCGCGCACGGGGACAACGACCGCAGTGTCGCCGAGATCGACACGTCGAAGGGCGCGATCGAGGCCTCGCCATCGAGGCGAAACTGGCCAGGATAATGTGCGTTCAGGCCGGTCAGATCGATGGTGGACGGGAGCGTGAAGAGATCGGGCGCGCAGCCTGCGCACGTCGCGCCGCTTGGCCCTCCGGGATATGACAGATCGGGCATGACGTGGCTCGCGTCGGTCAGGCCGGGCGAAGCAGAACTCTGCGTCAGGATCTCCCGCTGGTGTGCCACCGGATCGGCGATCGTGAGGGTCGCGGTCTCACCATCGATGATCACCGCCGCGACGGCGGCCGGCGTGGAGATCGAGCCCGGCGTCCCGAAGACGCCGGTGGTCTCGGCGACCGACGCCGGACCCATGAAGGTGGGCACCTCGCCTCGCAAGTAACGTCCCAGGAACTGATCGATCCGCGCGAATTCTTCCGTGACGGCGGTGTCGTGCACCGCATTACCGTTCAGTGCGGGCGGGGACGGGGTCCGCATCGCGCACGCCCCGCCTCCCGCCGTCGGCATACCGCCGCCGATGCCCCCCGCACCCCCGCTGCCCCCGACACCGCCGCCCGCCCCTTCGGCACTGCCGCCGGCCCCCGCGTTCCCGCCGCCGCCCCCGGCGACACCGCCGTCGATGCCCGCGACACTGCCGCCGGTCCCCACCGCGCCACCCGTCCCACCGGCGCCCCCCGTGTTCGTCGTCCCCGAGTTGCCAGCGAGCGAACCAGCCCGATCGCGCGAGATCACCGATGATCCACAGGCCGGCAGCGCGCAGGTCAACATCAGCACCACCACCGGCGAGACGTTGCGCGGTTTCCCCGGCGTAGAGATGCTCATGGCCAGCCCGGAAAAGCAATCGACGTACCACACGCCGGAGCCGTCGGATGGCGGCCGAACGAGGCCTCGGTCCTTGGAAACCCGCGCGCGTTCGCACAAACGCGACATTGATGTCTGGGTCCGGACCCGCGCTGTCGGCACGCTCACGCTTGTTAGACCGCGCCGACCCGATTCCAACCCCGACCGCAGTAGCCGCCAAGCAGGGCGAATGGAAAGGGTCCGATGTGGGACAAGGCCATGTGCCAAGCCGGCAATGACGCCCAATCCAGAGGGACCAGGAGCCCGAGGAGGAAGCACGGCATCGCCGTCGCCACCGAGTACGCAAGTTCTCGACGTCGTGCGAGTCGGGCGGCGGTCAGACCGCCGAGGAACGAGAACGCGAGTCCGACTGCATCCTGCAACACCAGCGGTGGCCTGCCGTCTCGCCAGCCCGAGCCGAAGACGGCCCGCAGGATGGCGAAAGCCGCAATGCTGCCGACGATATCCACCAGCGCGCCGAGCACCACCGCCTTGAATCTGAATCCTCTCATGCGAGCGTCCCGCGTGTCGGTCTGACGTCCCGGCATTCAGCAGCGAACGCCAAGGCGCCGTCGAGCGTACCACGGGCCCGAGGAGCCGCGGGCGTCGCCAGCGGCGTCGCAGCATCAGCTCACCTGCGCGCGGACAGGTGTGGCGTTCGTCCGCTGCAACGGCCGGTTAGCCAGCATTGTTCAGTGAAATCGGGGGATCTTCCACATCCACTCGCGGGAAGAACCGACCGGCGAACCAGCCACCCGCAAGAGGGAAGTAGAACAGCATACTCAGGTTGCTCCAGCCCACCCCGCTGAGTGGAAGCAGAACCAAGATGATCGCAAACCCCACTGCTGCACCAGCGATCGTGAGCTTGGCGAACTCGGCAGCATTCAGTCGCAGCGTGGCCCAGCATCGCTGGCAAAGGAAGGTGAGCAGATGCGTCGGATCTACGATCGTCAGAAGTGGAAGGCGTCTTCCGCAGGAAGGACATCGGCGCATCGGCACGTGTTCAACCGCCTGGCTACGTCCGCGATTCCCGTCCGGTCAACGGTACTCGCATTCAGCGGCGAGCGGCCGCCCGAGCGAAGCTAGGAAGGGCCAATCGTCCGCTGCGCGGAAGGGCGATCGTCCGCTGCAACGCCTCGTTAGCCAGTATCACAGGTACTCCAACACTAGTCCTGGTTCAGTGAACCCATAAACCCGGAACCCGGCCGGCGTCTCCTCGCCCGGAACGTGAACAGCACGAAGTGCCGTTCGAACGGCTTCACGTTGGGCTGGATCAACTGTCGCGATTCCACCCATTCGATGGTGTCGTCGCCGCCGGTCCGGAAGTCATAGAACCACTCGCCGTCCCAGTCGGATACGTAGCCCGATACTCTGTCCCTGGTGCGCCACCTGGGACTGCGTGGTCCCAGCCCGTACATCGCTAGACGAACCTCGTCCCACTTGGTGTCATCCATATGTCCGACAGTAGGCACGGCTATCTGGCTAACGTCATGGCGGTCAGCGGCGAGCAGCCGCCCGAGCGGGAGCCAGGAAGGTTGATCGTCCGTTGCAACGCCTTGTTAGCCAGCATCGCCGCGCTCCTCGGGCAGCGGGTCCCGGACGCTCTTCTTGAATCGCTCCTCACATGCGCCGTAAGTTGCGAAGTTCTGTCGGGCTTGCTCAAGACTGAGTGTTCCATTAGGGCCGCCGCGCACGACGCTGGCGTCCTGATCGTCTTGCCCGTCGTCCTCCCAGAAGCACACCTTGCAGATCTCGAAGCCGCCTCGTTCTTGCAGCGTCAGGAAGCGACAACAGGGGCATGCCCACCTCTTACCCTTAAACGCCGGTTGAACGACTGACTTGTCGTCAAGGGCCCGGACATACCCGTCGAACCACCGTCGGCGCCGCTCGAGCTCTTCACGCGTTGGATTATCGTCCTTTGGCATGGCCCGCCTGGCTAACGCTCGGCGGTCCAGCGGTCTGGGCGCCGCCAAGCCGGCGCCCCGATTCTACGATGATGCCTCTGCTGCAACCAGATCCGCTGTTAGCCAGCCCTAGGAGAGGATCGTCGATGCGTGCCGAGCAGCCCAGTGCCGGTGTAGGTCATACCAGCGCACGGACGACCGTCCGAGTCTTGCAACTTGCCGGGGATGGGCAAGAGGGAGAATGGCCACGTGAGAGCCTGAGATAGTGGCTTCGGTGAGTCGACCATAAGAATCGATGCTCGTCCCGAAATCTGCCAGACGACGACAACGTGGATACCAACGCGAAGAGAACCAGCGTATTGGCTCGTCGCCAAGCAGAACCAGGATACTGGCTCGCGATTGAAGCAGTTCCGCTGCGATTTCATCCTGCCGGGCCGAACTTGCGAGCGCAGACGGGACTACGGGCACGGACGGCACAGGCAAGCTCCACGCGATCAGGCGTGGCATGTAGCTCCGATCGAGAGCGGCTTGTTGTTGGTGGTTCATGCAACTGTGGGGTACAAGATCTGCGAGCCACGTCTCCCGACGGGTCCGGTTGAGCGGAGCCAAGATACGCTCGTCGAGCGCAACGCCTGATGGCCCGTTGAACATGCTGGCTGCCGGTATCAGTCTGCCGGTTCCGGCTGAAAGATGAATTTGGTCGATGATTGCTTCGGGATTCTCACCACGCCAGAAGATCTGCGGCTCGCTCGCCACGGCGAGGGCCTTTGCGAGTTCAACGCCGTCCGGGCCAAGCCATCGCGCATGCACGGCACTCGCGTAGACTCCCAGAATGAAGATCTCCTTGGGGGATTGATCGACCTGCCGGAGCGATAGCACCGGCTGGCCGAATGGGAACGCTCCGATTGCAGTCACTGCGATGCTCAATCCTCCCATATTTCGCGCTCAAGGCCAGGTAAGAACCCCCACTCGCAGCCATGACTGCAAGTGCGGCGGTAGTCAGACTGCTGTTGACGCACAGTCGATCACGCTGCCTTTGCTATCGCGAAGACTGCCGTTCTCGTCCGTCCAACGTTTTGGTGTTCAGCGGCGAGCGGCCGCCAGAGCGAAGCGAGGAAGGCCGGTCGACCGCTGCAACACCATGTTGGGCGGCAGCACCGTCACCTGCGAATGAATGTTGGGATCTTCTTGCTGACCCTCACGAACTTGCCGTCTGCGAAGATGTTGTGTCCGAAGCCGCAGTCCGCCCAGGAGCCAGCTGCTTGACGAACCGTCACCTGCGTCGGAGCGAACTCGAACTGAATTCGGCAGATGCCCTCATACTCGGTTGTCTCGAATGTGGCTTTGCCGTCCTTCATGGATAGGTGACCCTCCATGCCCCCGCTGTTGTTGGCGGGGGGTCCGCCCCAGAGATCGAATTGGAACTCGACGTCACCACGCCCATGATCAATCGTCCTGAGTTCGCTGTATGGCTTCGGACCCAAGATTCGCCAGAGGCCAGTCCACGACTCTGCAGCACCCGTGCTCGATGGAGCAAGAACTCCGACGAGGGTCGACAGAAGGATCAGTATGCGCACGTCCGCCACACGATACAGGAATTCAGCGGCGAGCACCCGCTTGAGCAAAGCGACGAAGGGTGATCGGCCACTGCAATTCCGGGTTGGGCAGCGCTCGTCAGTTCCACTCCAGAGTGGCTGACCGCGTAATCGGCGCTCCGCCTCGCGCGAGGCCATCGATGACCACGGTTAAGGTCCTCAGGTCTCTGTTCCGCCCTCCCAACACGCCGGCGTTCGGGCGCACTTGGAAGTTCTCTCGCATCGCGCAGACCTGAGACCGGTCGAGCGTCACGATTTCTTGTTTCGCACCTTCGCAAGGCTGCCCAGGCGGATGGCCCCTGTACCACGGCAGCGGACGCCCCGAAGCATCCAGGACTCGAAACCCGCCCGCGCGAACACTCAAAGGAACAGACCCCGCGTTCGTCACAACGATCTCGACGCTGAGCATTCCTGTCGAGAGTCCGCCTCTGATCTGCAGCCCAACATCTCCTTGGTCGCGCGCCGATTCGGCCTTTCCGAGCGGCGGATCGCGAACGGGATACTCCCAGCCGGGATCGCGCGACCGCAAGATCCAGCACGCCCACGAGGACCGCTCCTGTCCGCCTGTGCTGCATCTCCGTCTGTCCAACGTTACTGCCGTTCAGCGGCGGGCGCGAGAGGGAGCAGAGCGACCGACGCGCCCGTCCATCTGCAACGGCGGGTTAGCCGGGGCGCTTCGCGTCATCGCTGAACAGGAGCTTCGGAAGAAGCTTTCCCTCGGCGGTCAGGAAACAAAGATGGAAGACGCGGGAGACGCGCTTCGGGCTCGGCGTGCTAGGAGTCGGCTCCTCGGGGCGATCGACTTCGACGCTAGCGTCGACGCCACAAGCCGTCGGCGACAAGGTGCGATTGTCAGATCCAACGCGAAGTTAGATGGCCCGTCCGAATGGGTGCTCCTTGGTTTACCCAACGCCACCTACAACGGCTTCGACGTTGTGTCCATCCGGATCCAAAGCGAAGGCAGCGTAGTAGGAGGCTCCAGAACCAGGACGAGGACCGGGCTTGCCATTGTCTGCTCCACCAGCATCAATTGCGGCGCGATGGAACTCTTGGACCTTCTCCTCGCTGTCAGCTTTGAATGCAAGGTGAACCCGGGCAGTCCGGTCGGCAGCGCCAAAGTAGAGTGCCGGCGAACCGCTCTTCTTGAAGCCAACGTAGACGTCGGCGCGCCACCCTGAGCATGTCCATCCGAGGGGCATCAGGATCGCCTCATAGAAGGCTTTGGTACGAGCGACATCGGTAACCGGAACGCTGATGTGGTCCATGCCGAGCAGGATGAAGTCTCCCGTAGGGGGAGGGTCAAGCTCCCGCCAGCCGCTTCTGCACGTAGGTTCTGACCTTCTCGAGCTCTCTCGCCTTCCGCTCAAGCTCACAGATCTCGCCACGAACCGCTCGCAGCCTTTTCTCGAGGATCGCGTTCATCTGGTCCGGAGGTGGGCAGTCGGGATGCGACGCCGTGACCAAGGCGAGAACTTCCTTCGTTTCGGCAATGCTGAAGCCCAGTCCCCGACAATGAGCAGCAAGCCGCAGGGTTTCCAAGTCGCCATCCGAGAAATCTCGATAAGCACCTGACCGTGGCACGCTCCGCAACAGGCAAACGGATTCGTAGTGCCGTATCGCTTTGATGGTAAGCCCACTCGCGCGAGCTGCAGCTCCGATCTTCATATCCCTCGTATAGTCCAGTCAACGCTTGACGCAACCCGCGCGCTGGCACCTGGTCCATCTAACGTCAAGGCGTTAACCCGCGACCGCGCGAGCGGCCGTCGGGTTCAACGCCGGGTTGGGCTGCTTCCCAAGCCGCTTCAGACGCAGCCAACATCGATGACAGGGCCTTCTCAAGTTCATCGTGATCGAGGCTCGGAATCATGAACCGCAAGAACTTTCGGCCGATTCTGGAGATGGTTTCCCTCGCATGTGGACTGGACGTTTCCAATCCGAGTGCGACCGTAGCGAGTTCCAAAACGCCCGATGCTCGCGTGAAGCCCAAAACGACAATGCCCGGACCGGCCTTGGCGAAGTGCACCCGATAAGTGAGCGTGGAGTCCATCCCACCGTTCGGAAGCGACTGCCAGTAGGCGTTGTTGCCACCGGCGATTTCTATCTCGTAGTACTTCGCCCAGTCGCTCAGATTCGGCGACGATATGCGGCCGAACTCATTCATGAGCACCGCGAGACCACCACCCAGTCCTTGGCGATTCCTCGCAACTCGTGCGGGATCCCATTTCGCCGGTTGGTGCAGCCGGGCGGCCACTTCGGCCGCCTTGCCCGCGACGAGCTGGTCTATCACGCCCGATGCGAGCACCGCTTGGTCAGGACTCAATGCACCCAATGGTCGTCCGACCATCGACAATTGGATGGCGATGACCGCGATGAATATGACCCAGGTTTTCCGCATGCGTTGTCTGCCCAACGTTTTGCCGTTCAGCGGTGAACGCCGGCGGACGGGTGATCGTACCACGGCCGCGAGGAGGCGCGAGAGCCGGCCCGCGGCGTCGCGGCAGGGCTCGCGCTCGAGCAAGCCAGGCAGGCGTTCATCCGCTGCAACGCTTGTTGGGCGGCGCCGTCGGTCAGCGATTCTGTTCGAAGTGGTCAGCGGCGTTCGCGACGACTTCGCAGTGGCAGTACCCGCCGTTATCTTCCAGGCACTCCACAACCGCATCGTGATCTACTCCAGCTTGAGCGATCCATTCCTCGGTCGCTGCCAGTGAGTGCTGACACCCCGATCGATCGACCGCCGCCGTCACGTGGGCAAAGAGTGCCGTCAGGAGTTCGGCCGACAGCGGGAAGGCCTGCCGTGCACTTGCGCGCTGCTCCACCTTCCAGACTCGCTTTCGACCTCGATCGGCGTCATTCATGCCAGCCCGCCCAACGATCATGGCGTCGAGCGGCGGCGCGCAAGCGCCGTCCGCTGCAACGCGCGGTTAGCCATCGCGTCGGCGAAGTTGAACGGGCCGTCCCGACTTCTCCCTGGCCTCGAGCGTTATTGTGCCGTCGGAGGCCACCGCGAACGTGACCGCCACATTGAGCGTTCCGCGCGGTGCCCGGGGAAGGCCAGTCACGACAAACCGGCCCAGCGGCTTCGTATCCCGCACTAGCTTCGCAACCCCACGAAAAGGTCGGATCTCGATTTCCACCTGGTTGTCCGCAGCGGTCGAGAACGTCTCGGTGACCTCGCAGGGAACAGCCCTTCCGCGCTCAAGCAGCGGCGTAAAGACGCCTCCAAGCGTCTCGATACCGACGTCCTCTACGAGCCGGCCGTGGGCCGCTGCCGGCGAATGGCTCTCAACTTTGATCAAATCGGACGACGCCCCCCGGGTCGACGAAGCGACGAGCAGGAGTGCAGCGGCCCCAGCTGCTTGAGCGGTGCGCATGATTCGAATGGCTAACGATACTGCCGTTCAGCGGCGGGCGCGAGAGGGAGCGAAGCGACCGTCGCGGTCGGCCGCTGCAACGCCGGGTTGGACGGCGCGCGGTCACGCCGAGGCTCGCCTTGAGGCTCAGTTTAGCGGATCTCGTTTCGCGGATGGACGGCAACGCCTACGATTCGCGTCCCTTCGAGGACCGTGACCTTGTCGTAGTAGTCCCCGACGAGGCTCCGCGCGTGACGGATCGCGGCGGCGTCGTCCTGGAACCGGCCGTATTCCATGTGCCCCACGTTGTCGAGCTCCTGGACCAGTGAGAACTGGTATTCGGTCACGGTGCGCATCTACCAGTCGAGTTAAGAAAGCGCTTCACCACCAGATCCGCTGGCCCGTCCGTCTAACGTTACTGGAATTCAGCGGCGGCGCAGCCGTCCGCTGCAATTCCGAGTTGGACGGCAACCGCCGCCTATTCGAGTTGCCCACTCGCGCCGACCTGGCCAGCCGCCCACCATCCCCAGTTCCAGTAGTCGTCGCAGTTCTCGGTCTGGTACGAGCGCAGATTGTGAACCGTGAGGTGTTGCTGTAGCCCAGCGGCTGTCGTGAGAGCGAGGGTGCCGGTCTTTCCCGTGGCGATGCTGAGCGTCGGCTCGCCGGACGCCGGCGTGAACGCAAGGGCGTAGTCGTCGGGGGGAACAGGACCGCCGCATGCATGCGTGAGGCTGGGATTCGGATTGCACGAGAGCGCTTGCTGAGTGACCGAGAAGGGCACTGGAATCGACGACTGGATCGTCGAGTCCGCACCCGCGAGCCAGAGCGCGGACCACCTTCCGGAAGCCACGTCGGATTGCAAGCCGTCATTGACCACGAGTACCTGCGGGCACGCCCGCCCGACGACGGAAGAAAATAGCCAGGTCACCGTCACCTGCCGGCCCAGCGGCAAGGTAACGGTCAACTCGGGCGAGTCGATCGCGAACCGATACACTTCCGGGCTGCAACCAGTCCCTGTGGCGCAGGTGTCCAGGCTGAACGCCGTGCCGCCGACCGCTGTGACCCATCCGGATACTCCGCCGCTGAGCGGACCCGGCTCGCCAAAACCGACGTCGGACGATCGCAGGTTGGCGCACGATTGCACGCCGCCATCCGGCAGGGTCACGGACAGCGAGAATGTCGCCAGAACGGATTGGCTCGCGCTGTACTCGCAGGTCCTTCCCGCCGTCCCGCCCGTTCCCGCGGTTCCGCCCGTTCCCGCAGTACCGCCCGAAGCGAGGCCGCCGCCGCAGCCCGCTAGGACGACCGCTGTGATGGCGGTCTGAAAGACCCAGGTATGAATGCGAAGCATCGGTAGACTGGTCCGTCCAACGACCTGCCGTTCAGCGGCGGGGCGAAGGCCCGTCCGCTGCAACGGCTTGTTAGGCAGCACCCCTGGTGAGAGGCCGGACCGAGATGAGATCCTCGTCCATGACTGGCCGCACGTCGCCGTCGCGCAGGGTCACCAGAGCCTGGGTCCGTCCCGAAGCTGTTACGAACTCGACCTCGAGACCATCCGGATCATACGTCTGGACGACCGCGCCAAGATCGCCCTTTCGAAGGCCACTCTCCGGCACATCACGGTCAAGAACGACAGTGTCGAGCTGCTTGAACTTCATCGCCTCACCCCGGGAATGCGGTTACGAACCGCGGAACATATTCGCCAACCAGGATCACCCAGACAGTCACCACCTCAGCGCGACGGCCAGTTGGTCCCTGAAGCGTACGCACGGACCTCGTACTTGAGGCCGAACTGGCTGGCCTGGCCTTCCACCGCCACGCCGGTCTGGCATAGCTCGAGCAGGTCCCGCCGCAGGCGCTGCCATCCTGCGCGCGAATACCCCAACGCCTCGAAGAACACGGCCTTGAACCGCCCGACTGCATGCTCGTGCGAAAGCAAGTAGTCGCGAACCTTCGCGTTGTCGACGACTGCGTGTTCGGAGCCGGGCAATAGCATCAGCGTCTCGCGAAGCTGCCTAACGATCACGCGTTCAGCGGCGGCGCACAAGCGCCGTCCGCTGCGACGCGCAGTTAGATGCCACAGTCGGCTTCGTCACCGTAAAAGTAGAGATCGAAGTCCATCGCTGTCCCAGTTCGAGCGATTTTGGCCAGGATGCCCGCGGACAAGCCGAAGCCGCGGTTCCAGCCGGCGGTGTGAATCCCGACGCGGATGCACACCGAGTATCGGCCTAGGATCGGTTGCCAAAACTCCGGCGTCTCCGGAAAGCGCCCAAGCAGTGTCGACACTGCTTCCTCAGGTCCGCTCGGCGATCGACTCTCTACGGTGAGCAGCCACGCACCAGATCTGAAGGGTGGGGATGCGGCTGTCTTTCGATCCCCCTTCCGATGTGCGTGAGACGGTGAGCACCCGAGCATTTGGGATACATCGTCGGGCATCGTCGGGCTGCAGATCGTCGCCATAGATCGCTAAGGTCGCACGGGACTCATCGACGGGCCCGCCAAACCGTACCAGCACCTCGCCCTTCTGAATCGGCGTGATCTCGTCGGCCATCGTGTACGTCTAACGTTCTGCCGTTCAGCGGTGAACGCCGAACGGACGGCCGATCGTACCACGGCCGCGAGGAGCCGCGGGCGCCAGCCCGCGGCGTCGCGGCACTGCCCTTCTTCGGGCGGGCAGCGCAGGCGTTCAGCCGCTGCAACGGATTGTTGGACAGCCGAGTTTGTTCAGCGAGCTCGAGGCGGATACTTCCGCAGAAGGTCGGCCTCCTCGCGGGATGCCCGCCAACGAAGAACAATTACGAGCAGCAGGATGGCGCCGAGGATGAACAGGAGCCCCGACGAATAGATCCAGGTGCTTCGCAGCATGTCCATGATCGGGCGGCCAGAGCGCAAGCCATCGACGACACCTACGCCAGCGAGTAATGCGCCCAACAGCCAGATGGCACCGTCGATCTTCCAGAGCCAACCCATCCGTATCTGTCCAACTCCTATTATCCAGACAGGATAACCCAATATCCAAGCGAGCGAGCTACGGGAGGGACCGCGTCCCGCGAGCCGGTCGCCGCCCCGTTGGTCAGATTGCTGACCATCTGGTGTCGGATAGCGCGATAAGGGTGACGAAGCGTGTGGTGCAGTCGGCGGGCGATCAGCCGTCGAGGGGGCTTCGGACGGCGGCGGCTCCTCGGTTCAGGACGTGGGTGTAGATCATGGTTGTGCTGACGTCCTTGTGGCCCAGCAGTTTCTGGATGGTGCGGATGTCGTAGCCGCTTTCCAGCATGTGGGTCGCGAAGGAGTGGCGGAGGGTGTGGGGGCTGACGGGCTTGGTGATTCGGGCGGCGCGGGCTGCGGAGCGGACGGCGCGCTGGATGACGGTCTCGTGAAGATGGTGGCGGCGGGTTTCGCGGCTCTCGGGTTCGACGTAGGTCCGTGTGGCGGGAAAGATCCATTGCCAGGTCCACTCGCGCGACGCGGACGCGTACTTGCGGGCGAGCGCGTGAGGGAGGGCGACGTAACCTGCGCCATTTCTGAGGTCGACCTCGTGTTGCCGGTGCACGTGTGCCAGATGCTGGCGCAGGGGTTCGGTCAGCGCGGAGGGCAGGACGGTCCGCCTGTCTTTCTGCCCTTTTCCACGACGGACGGTCAGCTCGCGGCGCGCGAAGTCAATGTCCTTCACGCGCAGCTGAAGCGCCTCCAGCAAGCGCAAGCCGCCCCCGTAAAGGAGTGCCGCGACCAGGTGCTCGGACCCGCTTAGCTGCGACAGCACGGCGCGCGCCTCGTCACGCGACAGGACGACGGGTAACCGCGTGGGTCTCTTCGCGTGGACCAGATCGCCCAGCCAGGCGAGTGGTCGCTCTAGCACTTCGCCGTACAGGAACAGCAACGCCGCCAGCGCTTGGTTCTGCGTGGATGCGCTCACCTTCGCTTCAGTCGCCAGATGTGAGAGATACGCGCCGACCTCCGGCTCGGCCATCGTGGTTGGGTGTCGCTTGCCGTGAAAGAGAATGAAGCGACGGATCCACCCCACGTAGGCCTTTTCCGTCCGAGCGCTGTAGTGACGTGTTCGGAGGGCGATGCGAACGGTATCCAGCAGAAGCGGCCGCGCACAGGCGCCCCGGGGGCGTCGACTATCGCCCCGCCACGCGCAGCTTCGCGATCAGCTTCAGGTCGCGCTCGGCGCGCGGCCCACCCGGCTCGCACTTGTCGAAGTCGGTTTCGTCGCCGCGGACGATCGCCTTTGCGTACCCGCGGCAAGTGTCGTAGCCGCACGCTCCGCAGTCCGTCTGGGCTAGCGCTTGCGCGAACAGTAGGTCTTCCAGCTTCTGCGGGTCGTCGCCGGCGGCCTTCACCATGGGGGCCAGCTCGGCCTCGCGGGCGGCGATCACGGCCTCGTTGTTCACGGCCTCCTGGTCGTCGCCGTAAAGGCGTGCCTCGGCCCAGCGCGCCGCCAGCGCGTTGTACTCCTTCGCACGGGTGCGGACCTCGCGCGCGATGGAACCGCGCTCGGGGGTTGGTTCGATGACGCCCTTCTTGGGCTTGAAGGGGATGACGGCGTCGCCGGGGCGGATGAAGCGGAAGGTCAGGGTCGAGAAGTCGTCGGTGGCCGCCTCGAACTCGCGGGTCATGCGGATGCACTTGGTCTGCTCGGCGTCGCCTGGGGCCTGGTTGGGGATGGGGCACGATTCGACGCAGATGTTGCAGTACATGCACTTGCCCATGTCGATGTCGAAGCGGGTCATGGCGCGCACGTCGCCCACCTTCTCGAGATCGATCACGATGCAGCCGATGGGGCAGTCGCGCTCGCAGGCCTTGCACGCGGTGCAGGTGGCCAGGTCCACTTCCAGGAAGCCGCGATAACGCTCGGGCAGCGTGTCGACGATGGGCTTGTCGATGCGATCCGGGTACTGGATGGTCGTCGGCGGGCGGAACATGTGCGATAGCGTCACCGCCAGGCCGTCCAGCACGGAGCGGCTGGAGCGGATGATCCGCGCGAGGGGATTATCCGATGCTCTGGCAGACGCTCGTTCCGGCTTCATCGCTTCTCCAGCCGGCGTTCGAAGAACGGCAGCGTGAACTGCCGCCCGCCCATGTGCAGAAGCTGCACGCGGCGGAAGGCGCGGACCACCAGCGCCACGAAGAAGATCCCCAGCGCCACCCCCGCCACCAGGAACATCGCCCAGCGCATCCCGCGATCCAGCAGTGGCCGCGTGGCCACCAGCCAGGTCCAGCCCGCCTGGGCCACGAAGGCCCCGAACGCGCCCGGCAGCAGCCACTTCCAGCACAGGCTCATCATCTGATCGACGCGGAAGCGCGGCAGCGACCAGCGGATCCAGATGATCACGAACGTAAGGGTCGCCACCTTGGCCAGCATGACCACCAGCGACAGCGCCCGCAGGCCCAGCGACGCCGACACCGCGTCCGCCGTGGCGAACGGCACCTGCCAGCCGCCCAGGAACACGGCGGTGATGATGGCGCCCACCACGTAGACGTTCGTCCACTCGGCCAGCGAGAAGATCGACCAGCGAAAGCCGCTGTACTCGGTGTTGAAGCCCGCCACCAGCTCGGACTCGGCCTCGGGCAGGTCGAACGGGGTGCGGTTCCCCTCCGCCAGGGCGGAGATGAAATAGATCACGAAGGCCACGAACGTGAACGGCGAGCGGAACACGAACCAGTCGGCCGGCAGGCCGCCCTGGGCGCGGATCAGCTCCTGCGGCGACAGCGTGCCGGCGGCCACCACCACCGACAGCAGGGCGATCGACGCCGGCAGCTCGTAGCTGATGATCTGCGCCGCCGAGCGCATGCCGCCCAGCAGCGACCACTTCGAGTTCGAGGCCCAGCCGCCCATGATGATGCCGATGACGGTGAACGTCGTCACCGACGTGATGTACAGCAGCCCCACGTTCAGGTCGGCCACGATGGCGAACTCGGACAGCGGCAGCACCACGAACGTGGCGAAGATGCCCATCCACACCAGGTAGGGGGCCAGGCGAAACAGCGTGGCGTCGGCGTCGGTGGGGATCAGATCTTCCTTGCGGATCAGCTTCAGCGCGTCCGCCAGCCACTGCAGCCAGCCCGACGGCCCCACCCGGTTCGGGCCGAAGCGCGACTGCATGCGGCCGGCGATCTTGCGCTCCCACACCACCAGCACGCCGGTCAGCGGCGCCACCAGCAGCAGGATCAGCAGCGTCACGCCGATCATCACCGCCGCGCGCAAGACGCCCGGCGGCACGCGGTGACCGGCGATGACGACGCGATGGCGGGACAGCTCCGTGGCCAGGCCCCGCAACGATCCGGGGAAGAAGGTCAGCTGGTAGTCGTCGCCAGGCAGGCTCTTCCAGACGCGGTGACCGCCGGTGTCCGCCCACACCACGCCCTTGCCGGTGTCGACCAGCGTGACCTGGACGGCGACGCCGGACCAGCGCGCGTCGTGACCCACGCGCGCCTCCACACCCGCGTCGATGTCCGCCACCACCCGCCCGTCGCCGAGGCCGTGCCCGCGCAGCGCCAGCGGCGCCGCCGATCCCGTCGATACGGCCGACGGCTGCAACATGATGATGACGGGGCCCGCGGGGGCGCCGGTGTCCAGCTCGACCGTCAGCGTGTCCCCGCGCTCGAGCTTCGTGGGGCGCAGGTCGCGCACGTGCGCTTCGCCGGGCGGGGGCGGCGCGATGGCGGGCAACAGCTCCGGCGCGGGCGCCTGCGCGTGAGCCGAACCGCTGCCGCCGAGCCCGAGCGCCAGCCACAGGACCAGCGGCGACGCCTTCATTGCCCCGCGCTTCATCGGTCGATCTCCGGCGCCACGATGTCCAGGCTGGCAATCAGCGCCACCAGATCGGCCACCATCAGCCCGCGCGACTTCTCGCGCACCAGCCCCATGGCGTTGAACGACCCGGTGCGAAAGCGCGCCCGGTAGGCGTTGGGCGTGCCGTCTCCCACCACGTAGCAGGACATGTCGCCGCGCGCCGCCTCGACGCGCGCCATGGCGTCGCCCTTCGGCCGCAGGCGCTTGGGCGCGATCAGGAACTCGCCGCGCGGGGTGGCCTGGATCTGGTCCAGCGCCTCGCGCAGGATCTTCACCGACCAGCGCCACTCCTCGACGCGCAGCCAGAACCGGTCCCAGGCGTCGCCCGTCTGGCCCATGCGCCCGCGGCCCACCGGCGTCTGCCAGCCGATCTTGGGCAGGATGTCGCCATAGGTGGCGTAGGGCAGGTCCGCGCGCAGGTCGAAAGCCACGCCGGCCGCGCGCAGGTTCGGGCCCACCAGGCCGTAGGCCACCGCCTCCTCCGCGCCGATGACGGCCAGGTTCGCCAGCCGCTTCACGAAGATCTCGTTCATCGTGATCAGCCGATCGAACTCGTCGATCACCGGCTCGAAGTGGTCCAGGAAACGCAGCGCCTTGTCCCGCCAGGCGTCGGTCATGTCCCAGCCCACGCCGCCGATGCGGTGATAGTTGTAGGTCAGGCGCGCGCCGCACAGCTCTTCCAGCAGGTCGTTCACGTACTCGCGCTCGCGCAACGCGTACGGGAACGGCGTCACGGCGCCCAGATCCATGGCCATGGCGCCGAGAGCGATGCAGTGCGACGAGATCCGGTTCAGCTCGTCGCTGATGACACGCAGGTAGTGGGCGCGCGGGGGCACCGGCAGGGCCGCCAGCTTCTCGACCGCGCTGGCCCACACGTGATTCGCCGTCATGGCGCACACGTAGTCGACGCGATCCGTGTAGGGCATGAAGCCCTCGTAGGTGCACTTCTCGGCGATGTGCTCGATGGCCCGGTGCAGGTAGCCGACGTCGGGCTCGGCGCGCGAGATGACCTCGCCGTCTGTGTGGACGATGAACCGGATCACCCCGTGCGTGGAGGGGTGCTGCGGCCCCATGTTCAGGATCATCTCGTCCTCGCCGTTCACCAGCACCAGCTCGCTCACGACGGCGTCTCCGGCTTCGGCGCGGGCGACGCCGGCGGAACGGCTACCGGCGGACCGACCTGCGGCTTGGGCGCGTGGGCGCGGTCGTACGTCACCAGCAGATCCAGCGGCGACGGCCGCGACGTGGGCATCCCGCGATACGTCTTCGGCTCCTGGAAATCCTTGCGCATGGGATGGCCCACCCAGTCGTCGGGCATCAGCAGCCGGCGCAGGTCGGGGTGCCCCTCGAACACGACGCCCAGCAGGTCGAACTGCTCGCGCTCGTGCCAGTTCGCGGTCGGCCACAGCGACACCACCGACGCCACGTGCGGGGCGGCGCGCGGCAGGTCGACGCGCACGCAGATCTCGTGGCGGTGCGCGTACGAGAACAGGTGATAGACGACCTGGATGGTCTGGCGCTTGGCCCAGTCCACCGCGGTCAGGTTCTGCAGGAAGTCGAAGTGCAGCTCGGGATCGTCGCGCAGCGCGCCCATCACGGCCATCAGGTCGGCGGGTCGTGCCTGGAAGCTGGCGTCCCGTCCCCCCTCACCCTGGCCCGGGCCGGCCTTGGGCTTTTCGGCTGGCGGGGCCGCCGCGGCCTCGCCCTCCCCGGCCTCGTCCAGCGCGAACACCGCCTCGTGGCCGGCCCGCGCGGCCACGCGCTCGAAGATCTCTCTCGCCTTCATGTTGCGTGCTCCGGGGGCGTCACCGCTTCAGCTGGCGCAGCCACTCCAGATCGCCGCGCCGCCAGACATAGGCCAGCGCGAACACCAGGATGGCCATGAACAGCCCCAGCTCGGCGAACGCCACGGCGCCGTCACCGCGGGCGATCCACCGCTTGAACGCCACCGCCACGGGATAGGTGAAGGCCACCTCGACGTCGAAGATCAGGAAGATCAGCGCCACCACATAGAAGCGCGGGTTGAAGTTGAACCAGCCCGGACCCATGGGGCGCTCGCCGCACTCGTAGCCCAGCCCCTTGTCCACCGACGGCGAAGACGGGCGCAGCAGGCGCCCGGCGGTCAGCGTGACCAGCAGGAAGACCGCCGCCAGCCCGACGAAGATCAACAGGTTCAAGAACTCGATCGGCATCGAAAGCGGCGCAGTCTAGCATCATCGCCAGGCGACCCGGGCGGCGCTCGACAGGCCGGTCGAGCAAATCGCGTCCGCCGGGCACCACGGCCGACGCCTCTCAATCCTTGGGGACGTCGGAGGCGTCGCGCGCCTGGCGGTGGCGCGCGGCCGCCGTCAGATCGTCGCGGGCGTCCTCGGCGCGCCGCTCGTCCTGACGCCGGGTCTCGGCCAGCCACTGCTCCCTCTGCTTCTCGACCGCCTCGCGCCCGCGCCGTTTCTCGCCATGAGCGTGGCGCGCCCGCGCCTCCTCCGCCCGCGCCGCCGCCAGCGGTCCCTGCCGATACGCCGCCTCCGCCGCCCGGGCGGCGGTCCACTCGTCGCGCCGCCGCGCCACGAAGCGTTGTCGCGTGGCCAGCTCGGCCGCCGTGTCCGACGCGTGCTCGTCATGCGCGCGCGCCTCCTCCATCCGGGCCCGGGCCGCCTCGACCTGACCCGCCAGCTCGGCCACGCGCGCCTCCGCGGCGCGTAACGTCGCCAGCGCCGCCGACCAGGCCGTCTCGGCGGCCTCCTCCTCACGCTGGCGCAGGTCCAGCAGCGTCGTCATGGGAAACGGCTTCACGGGCTAGGCCAGACGCTACGGCGTGCGCCCGAAATGTCCAACGCGCACGACGCCGCTCACGGGCCGACCTGCGGTCGTGTGCGATGCCGCCGTACTCGCGACCGCCGTGGGGGCCGCTCGTTACGCAAAAGCCACGCTTTTCCCGCTCAGGAATTGAATCTCCGCGCGTCCGCAGGCATTCTTTTCGCGCTGGGCCGCTGTCCGCCTGGATGTTGCGCGACCTCTCGCCAGCGAATGCCATGACGAATTTGTCTGCATGAGATCCGTTGCCCCCCGCGAATCGGCCGCGCGCCGCTATCGCATCGAGAAGTACCTGACCGAAGGGGGCATGGGCGCGATCTACCTGGGCAAGAAGATGGGCTCGGGCGGCTTCCAGAAGGAGGTCGTGCTGAAGCAGCTGCTGCCGGAGTACACCTCGCGCCCCGAGTTCCGGGACCTGTTCTTCCGCGAGGCGAAGATCTCGGCCACGCTGGACCACGCCAACATCGTCCACACGTTCGACCTGGTCGAGTCGGACCAGTCGCTGTTCATCGTGATGGAGTACGTGCGGGGCGCCGACCTGCGCACCATCCTGCGCCGGGCCCGCCAGCGGCAGCGCGAGCTGTCGCCCGCCGCCGCCATCCACATCGCGCTGGAGATCCTGAACGGCCTGGCCTACGCCCACGCGCGCCGCGACCAGAACGGCAACTCGCTGAACATCATCCACCGCGACGTGTCGCCGTCCAACATCATCTGTTCGGTGCAGGGCGAGGCCAAGCTGTCCGACTTCGGCATCGCCAAGGCCTCCACCCATTCGTCCGTCTTCTATCGGGTGCGCGGCAAGGTCGGGTACATGTCGCCCGAGCAGGCGCGCAGCCAGCCCATCGATCACCGCTGCGATCTGTATTCGCTGGCCGTCTGCCTTTACGAATCGCTGAGCGGCGAGCGGTTGTTCGTCGGCGATCTGAACACCCCGGCCGACGAGATCTACGGCCACGTGATCCTGCCCATCTCGCAGAAGCGGGCCGGACTGCCGGCGGCGCTGGACGAGGTTCTGGCGCGCGCGCTGTCCACCGACATCAACCTGCGCTACCAGAGCGCCTCGGAGTTCTCGGACGCGCTGCGCACGGTCGCGCACAGGACGGGGTTGGGCTTCTCGGCGCCCGAGCTGGCGTCGCACCTGCGCGAGATCCTGGGCAGCGATCCCGATCGCTGGCTGCGGGACGAGGGCACGCCCATGATGGATCCGGCGAAGGTGCCGGCGCAGAGCATCGGCCTGGTCGGCAAGGAGGCCGCGTCGATCGGTCTGGTGGCCGAGGGATCGGACGACGAACCCCCCCCGCTCGTGCTAAGCCCTAAGGCCGTGAGCGGGAGCAAGGACTTCGATCTCGAGTCGATGCTGGACGACGAGGCCACCCGCCCCGGGGTTCGCGGACGCGGACCTGCGCCGCTGGGCGGCGCCGTCGAGCCCGGCGCGCCGCAGGCCATGCGCCGGGGCGAACCGCCGCCCGTGTGGACCCGCAGTTCGGGGCCGGTCCCCATCGTGACGCCGCCGCCGGCGCGGGTCACGTCGTCCGGCCGCGTGGCGGGGCCCGCGCCCGCCGGGGGGTCCGGCAAAGCGGTCCCGCCGCCGGTGCCGCCGGCCGGCTCGGGGCGTGCCGTGCCCCCGCCTGCGCCGATGTCGGCCTCGGGACGCAACGGGCAAGCGACCAATCTTCCTGCCGCTACGGCGGCCAAGTTTTCTGCCTCCGCGCCGCCGCCGCCCGCGCCTCCGCGGCGATCGACGGCGGCCATGCGCGCGGCCGCAGCACCCACCCCGGCCGTGGCCTCGCCGCTGCCGCCGCCGCCCCCGGTGCCGCTGCCCGGCCGCGCGCCGCCGCGCTCCACCCAGCGCGGAATGTCGGCGGTGCCGCCGCCGTTCCCGTCCTCGGCGCGCGCCGTGCCGGCGCCGCCGCCGGCCCGCCCGTCGGCCCAGCTGCCCGTACATCAACCCGAGGCGGAGTTCGACGAGCCGACGCCCCCGCCGCCGGTGGTCGCGCCACCCGACTACGCGCCGCAGTCCTTCGGGCACGGGCAAGGAAACGGCGCGGTGATGCATGCACCGACGCTGCTGGGCCTGGGGGGCGGGTTGCCGATGGGCCGGCCGCCACAACCTGCCTATCAGCAGCCCCTGCCCGAGCCGGCGGCGCCCGTACCGGTGCCGCGCTACCAGCCGCAGATGATGGACTTCAGCGGATCGGCCACGCTGCCCGAGAAGTCGTCGGGCCCACCGCGCTGGCTGGCGGTGATGGCCATCGTCGCGTCGCTGGCGGGCGGCGCCCTGCTGGCCCACCGCGCCACCGAGGGACAGATGGCAGCGATGGCCGCCCTCGACGAGCCGCGCCCGGCGCCCCCCCGGCCCACCACGCTGGACGACAAGGCCCTGCCGCCCCGCGCCCCCGACCCCGTCGAGGAGGCCGAAGCGCCACCGCCCGCGGCCGCCGAGGCCCCGGCCGCAGAGCGCGCCCCGGCCGCGCGGGCGCATGCCGCGAAGCCGGCCCACGCGCGGGCGGCCGCCAAGCGCCACGCGCCGGCACACCGCCGCCCCGGCCGGCACTGACCCCAGTCCCCCGGCGGTTCGGGGAAGTCGCCGCCCTCACCCCGATCCTCTCCCACGCCGCCTGAAGGGGTCGCGGCGGCGGCGGGCGCCCCGGGAAATTCGGCCCTTGCCGGGCGCATGGTAGATTGAAGGTTCCATGGGGACACGAAACGGGCTGTGGGCCCGGGTCGCGCAACTGGGTCGTTCCCTTGGTGACGGTGTGGTCGACTCGGGACAAGCGGCCCTGTACCTGCGCCAGCTGATTCGCGGCAACCGCGGCACGCCCTCGATCGTCGAGCGCGGCGAGACCCTGTTCGAGCCGGTGCTGCAGCCGTCGGCCGAGTCACCGCCCGTGCTGCTGATCCACGGCTATCTCGCCACGCGGGGCTCGGTGCATCTGCTCGAGCGGCGCCTGACCGAGCGCGGGCACGTCGTGATGACGTATCCCCTGGGCTCGCTGCACCTGGGGGACATTCGCCAGTCGTCGCGCTTCATCGCGGGCAAGGTCGAGTCCCTGCTGGCGCAGACCGGCGTCGAGAAGGTGGACATCGTCGCGCACTCCATGGGCGGCCTGGTGGCGCTGGACTACCTGAAGCGGGGCGGCGGCGGGCCCCATGTGCGCCGCCTGGTGCTGATGGGCACGCCGGCGCGCGGCACCTGGTCGGCGTTGCTGGGCCTGATGACGGCGCCGCTGGGCAAGGGCGGCCGTCAGCTGCTGCCCGGCAGCGAGTTCCTGCGCGAGCTGGACGGCACCCCGCTGCCCCCCGGCCCCGAGGTGATCACCCTGGCCGGCGACCGCGACTGGCTGGCGCCGCCGCCCACCACCCGCATCAAGGGGGCGCGGCGGGTCGACCTGGCCACCGGGCACTCCGGCTTCCTGGTCGACGAGGCCGTGGCCGACACGGTCGAGGCCATCTTGACCGCCCCGGCAGGCTCGCTGGAACGCTTTGATTGACGATTTGCAGGAGCCAAATTAAAATCGCGAGGTTTTGAGCACCTTTAGACCGCGAGACGTGATGGGCGGAAACCCATCCGGGGGAGAAGCCGCGCAGTGGGCGCTGCGCTTCATCTCGGGAAAATATCAGGGCGGCGAGTTCCCCTTGCGACCGAATCGCGAGATCGTCATCGGCCGCTCGTCCGAGCTGGACATGGTGCTGGTCGAGGACATGGTCTCGCGCAAGCACGCGAAGATCGTCACCGACGAGAACGTCGTGACGATCGAAGATCTCGGTTCGACGAACGGAACCTTCGTCAACGGCGAGAAGGTGCGCGTCTCGGAGATCAAGGACGGCGACCGCATCCTGATCGGAACCTCGATCATCAAGCTGGTCACCATCGCCGGCGAGCCGAACGCGCTCAGCGAGACCGAGGCGCGCTCGCGGCTGGTGTCGGCCGGCAACAAGCGGCCGCCCACCAAGTCGATGTCGGGCAACATCGAGGAGATCCCGCTGCCGGATCTGCTGCAGCTGCTGTCCACCAGCCGCAAGTCGGGCGTCATCGTGATCCGCTCCGATCTGGGCGTGGGCAAGATCTACCTGCGCAAGGGGCAGATCTACTTCGCCAGCATCGACGAGAGCTTCAACACCGGCCCGCGCAAGGCGATGTTCCGGCTGCTGGGCTGGTCGCACGGCTTCTTCGAGCTGGACCCGCCCGACGAGCGCGAGGTGATGGACGAGCTGACGGACTCGACCGAGGGCCTGTTGATGGAAGGCATGCGGCAGCTCGACGAGTACCGCGTGCTGATCGAGAAGCTGCCCCCGCCCTCGGCGGCGCTGGCCATCCCCCACCCGCTGGAGTCCAAGCTGCGCGATCTCGGCCCCGAGGAGCTGGACGTCTTCCAGGTGGCGCTGGGCGCCGAGACCGTGCGCGCGCTGTTCGACGAGTGCAGCCACACGGATCTGACGATCGCCGAGAAGCTCCGCGTCCTGCTGGACAAGGGCTACGTCGTCGCGACCGAGTAGCGCGCCGGCAGCGAGACGCTGCTCCGGCCGCCGCGATCGCGGCCGCGCCGGGGGTCACGGCACGCTGATGTCGACCGTCAGACCTCCGCCGTTGGACGAGCAGGTGGTGGCGCCGCGGGCCGCCTTCAGCTGCGCGAGCACGCAATCGCACGATGGGTCGGCCCTGCACGCGGGCGGGGTGGCGATGCAGGCGTAGAAGTCGACGCCCGGTGGGGCCCCACCGGCGACGTTTTCGCAGACCTGGACGCCGACCTGACACGCGGTGGCGCCTCCGCAGTCGAAGGTGGCCCCTTCATTCACCTCCGCCCCGGCGGCGTCACCCTGGCTACCCGCCGAAGAACAGCCGGCGATCATTGCCGCCAGCGGCAATCCGGCCAACCAAACAGCGCGCCATCCGGTCATCGTCACGTACCTCCCGAAGCCGAACACCATTCCTGGGACGGCAGCAGGGGCGCTGCCAGGAAAAACGACCGCCGGTCGGTGCCGGAATAGGTCCCCGCCGGTTCACACGGTGATCGTCGCCCCCTCGGCGGCGGCGTGCAATTCCAGCGGCGACTGGGCCTTGGCGATCTGGTGGCGGGCCCGCTCGATCAGGCGATCCACGTCGGCGTCGGTGTAGTCCTGGTCGTAGTGAAACAGCGCCAGCTTGCGCGCGCCGGCCGCCAGCGCCGCGGCGACCGCCTCGTCGACGGAGGCGAGACCACGGTGGGGATAGCGCGCGCGATCCTCCGGCGTGTACGTGCTGTCGTGAATCAGCAGGTCGGCTCCGCGATACAGCGCCAGCGCGTCGGCGCTGGGGCCCTCCGGGCCGTAACCCGCGTCGCTGGCGTAGACGACGCTGCGGTCACCCTCCTCGATGCGAAAGGCCATCGTCCCCGCGCGCCCGTGAGGGTTGGCGGCGGCGGTCACCCGGCAGCCCAGGATGTCGCGCGGCGTCCCCGGCGCCAGCGCCACGATGTCGATCGAGGCGCCCATGTTCTTCAGCGTCTGCACCGGGAAGTACTGCGGCGCCATCTGCCCTTCCAGGATGCCCTCCAGGCGCGCGGAGTTCTCGGCCCCGCCGTAGATGTGGAACACGTTCCCCGCCACGTACAGCGGCCCGAAGAAGGGGAAGCCCTGGATGTGATCCCAGTGGGTGTGCGACAGCAGGATGGCCGCCTCGGCGCCGCCCGTGGCGAACGTGCCCGGCCCCTCGTCGGCGGTCATGGCCAGCCCCAGGTTGCGCGCCCCCGTGCCGCAATCCAGCACCAGCCACGCCCCCTGGGAGGTTCGCACCGACACGCAGGACGTGTTGCCCCCGTAGCGGGCGGTGCCCGGCCCGGGCGCCGGGATAGATCCACGCACGCCCCAGAAGGTGACCAGCATCAGCGCGCGCTCCCCCGGGCGGGAGGCGGACCTTCCTCGCCCAGCGCGATGTCCATCCCCTCGTAGGCGGCGTCCAGCGCCAGCGCCAACCCCGCCTGGCGGACGTCGACGCGCGTCTGCTCGAGGATGGCGTCCACCTCGGCGTCGGAGCGCTCGGGCGCGTGGTGAAAAAGGACCAGCCGGCGCGCCCCCGCCTCGCGGCATACATCCAGCGCGTCCCGCGGGCGCGAGTGCCCGTAGTGCGGATAGCGATCGTAGTCGGCGGGCGTGAACATCGTGTCGTAGATGACCAGGTCCGCCCCCTCGCACAGGCGGACCACCCCGTCGCGCATGGCGCGCAGCTTGGCGCGATCGCCCTCGGGCAGGGGGCGGATGGCCATGGGCGGCCGCGCGATGAACTGGTTCTCGAACAGGATGTCCGAGAACGGAGCCGTGTCCGAGACGTACGCCACCGACGCGCCGTCGACGGACAGGCGGTAGGCCGTCGCGATGTAGGGATGGTTCAGCCGCGTGCAGCGCACGTCGACGTCCCCGATCTCGAACCGCGCCGAGTCGGCCAGCTCGCGAAAAGAAATTTCGGCCTTCGTCGCCTCGATGGGGACGGGGAAGTACGGATCGTCTGTCTGCGACGCGAACACGGCCCGCAGGTGCACGTCATCGCGGCGCCGGGCGTAGACGTACAGGTGATTCCCCTTCTGATACAGCGGCGCGAAGAACGGCAGGCCCTGGATGTGATCCCAGTGGGTGTGGGAGATCAGCACGTGGGCGGTGCCCTCGCCGCGCTCGAACTCCTCGTGCATCAGCTCCTTGCCCAGACGGCGCACCCCCGTCCCGGCATCGATGATGATTCGGGTGCCGCTGGCCGAGCGCACCTCGACGCACGAGGTGTTGCCGCCGTACCGTTCCGTCTTCGGACCCGGCACCGGCAGCGACCCGCGCACGCCCCAGAACTTGACCCTCATCGCCCGCGTTCAGGTCCGAGTTCGGCGAGCCTTCGGTGAACGACCACACGAGGGGCCAGGACGCACATCCGGCGCGCGCTGCATCGGCGCGGAGACATCGGCGCAGCATATCACAGCGGACCGGGGCGCCCGGGCGGCGGTGCGACCAGGACGAGCGCGACCGGAGAGACGAACGCCTGCCGCTGGCGGTCCGATGCGCCAGCACGCCCAGGTCCGCGGACGAATCCAACGGTCGGTTTCGAAACCGGACAAAAAATAGCCGAGGACCTCGTACCTCTCAGGGGGGAGTCGATACGAGACCCTCGGCAAACCTGTGGTTGGCCCCGCTCACTTGAAGCGGAAGCGAATGGCGAAGCCGGTCTGGCCGTTCGCGGCGCCGTCAAGCGGCTCCAGCGTGCCCCCGAGCTGCGCCACCAGCACGCGCGCCAGCGAGACGCGCCAGCCGGGCGCCGCCCGCGAGCGATCCGCGGCCGTCTCGAGGAATATGGTCAGCGCCCCGCGCTGGGGCGAGACGGACACCCGGATCTCCTGCCGGGGCGGCGCCTCGAACGGGTCGGCGGTGCGCGGGGGCAGCCGGCCCAGCTCGGTGATCAGGGCCGCCAGCGCGCACTCCAGGGACGCCCCGCGGTTGCGCACCCCCGCCGGCTTGGGCTCGAAACGCACCGTCGTGCGCGCGCTGAGGCCGGTGTAGGCCAGGGTCTCCGTGCGCCGGAAGACCTCGCTGACGTCGCTGATCACGCTGGCGCCGCCGCTGATCGAGGTGTCCATCCAGACCAGCAGGGTCTGAAGGAACTCGGCGCTGGACTCCATGTCGTCCAGCCGGTCGGCGAACTGTACGGCTACGTTGCCAGGCAGGGTGGCCGACAGCTCGGTCGTGCCCGCCAGGAAGATGGTCAGGTGGTTTCGAAACTCGTTCAGCATTCCCGCCCAACACCCCCCCAGCGGACCGGCGTCATAGCCGCCATCCATGAGGGAGTTCGCCGGTTGGGTCACCGAGGCGAGAATGGGTCCAGACAACTCGTCGTTCACTGCACGAGTCGGAGCAACAAGAACTATGCCGGTAACCGGACACCCCCCCCGTGACACCGGAGTGTCACCGTCCTGGCATGCGGGCGGCCGGCCCATCCCGCTCGCACCCGCCCGGCGAGTACGGTAAAAGCCCGGGCTGCTGGGCATTCCGGCCGCAGGAAACACCTTGAACCGCCATTCACCTCTCGTTGCCTCATCATCCCTGTCCCGCGGCGCCGGCTTGCTGGCGCTGGCGCTCGTGGCGGCGTTCAGCGGTGGCTGCGGCCACAAGATCGGCGATGCCTGCAGCAACAGCGCCGACTGCGACCCCAGCGGCGGGACGCGGACCTGTGACCTGTCCCAGCCGGGCGGCTACTGCATCGTCGAGGGCTGCGACGCCCGCTCGTGCCCCGAGGACTCCGTGTGCGGGCGCTTCTTCCCGGACCCGCAGTTCGCCCAGGCCCCCGTCGCCTGCAACCCCGATCCCACCGTCCCCAGCGGCTGCATGGCCGACGAGGTGTGCGTGCCGGACGCGACCCTGAACAACGGCACGGGGGCGTCCTGCGTCCGCGCGTCGCTCGAGAAGCGCGCCTGCGTTCAGAGCTGCGGGAGCGACGGCGATTGCCGCGGCGGCTACGTCTGCCGCCCGTTCGGCATCTGCGGCGCCATCAGGCTGACGGTCGACCAGAATTCGGCCCCGAAGTACTGCGTCCCCAACGTTCCGGCCTCGACGCAGGCAGACGGCGGCGTCTGCCCGATCACCTGAGGTCGTTCACCCGGGCTGGGACACCCCCGGACCGCGCCGCGGCCGTCAGCGGGCAGGCGTGGGGGGGCTGGCCTCGACCTCGGTCTTGGGCACGAACCACACCAGCAGCAGGCTGGGCCAGCTGGCGACGAAGGCGACCGCGAAGAAGCGGGGGTGACCGAGCGCCTCGTTCAGGGGCCCGGACGCGTAGCCGGACAGCGTGCTGCCCAGCGACACGATGGCGGTGGCGAAGGCGTAGTGCGACGCCGAGAACGCCGCCCGGCAGCGGCGCATCAGGAAGACGACGTGCGCGGCGCCGCCGATGCCCGAGGCGAACTGCTCGAACAGCACCACCGGCACCACACCGGCGAAGCGCGGCTTGACCACCGCCAGCACGACGTACAGCGGTATGGCCAGGTTCTGGAACAGCGTCATGGGCGCCAGGCAGCGCTCGATGCCCACGCGCGCCACCAGCGCCCCCCCGGCCACCGAACCGACGATGAACGCGGCCGTGCCCAGGCCATTCAGCAGGCCGCGGTGGCTGGTGTCGACCCCGATGTCCCGCAGCAAGGGCTTCGACATGGCGAACATCATGATGTCGCCCAGCTTGTAGAAGAACATGAACGACAGGACGATCGCCGCGCGCGGCTGCGACAGGAACGAACGGTAAGCGGCGAAGAACTTCTCGGCCTTCGACCCGGCCTGGCCTTCCGCCTGGCCAGCCACGTCGGGGGCCGGCGGGATGGCCACGGTGGCGCCGGCCGGCGGGATGGCCACGGTGGCCGGCGCCGGTGGCAACGACGTGGCGGGCCCGGGCCCTTCCACCCGGGGCATCACCACCATGTTGACCAGCGCGATCACCAGCATCAGCGCGCCTGCCCCGCCGAAAGCGACGGGCCAGCTGGTCTGGCCCGCCAGGACCACCAGCACCGACGAGCCGACGATCATGGCCAGGCGGAAGGCGGCGATGCGCACGCCCGAGTAGAGCGCCTGGGCCGCCTTGTCCAGAGCCTGCAGGTAGAAGCCGTCGCAGGCGATGTCGTGCGTGGCGTGGACCACCGCCAGCAAGCCCAGCGCCGTCCAGAACACCGTCATGTTGCGGGTCGCCGAGACGGCGGCCACCCCGAACATTCCCGCCCCCAGCAGCAGCTGCAACAACACCACCCAGGTGCGACGCCGGCCGAACAGATCGACCAGCGGGCTCCAGACGAACTTGAACGTGACCGCCAGATGCAACAGCGAGGTCGATCCGATCTGCGTCTTCGAGGCGCCGATGGCGGTCAGGAACTCGGTGGCGATCTGGTGCAGGAAGCTCCAGGGCAGCCCCTCGCCGAAGTACGTCGTGCCCGTCCACAGCAAGGTACGCCGGGAGCGGGGAGGAGCGGCGTGGGCTGCAGCACCGGGTACAGGGCGGGACGCAGGCACAGGATCGGACACAGGATCGGACATGGTCTCCCGTGGCGAGAATCGTCCGGCCACGCCGTGCCGGGCGCCAGAAAAATCTCGCGCAATCGCAACGGGCCGGGCGGGGAGCCGACAACGCGACATGCGCGCGCACAGGCGCCCGGGCGTCGTGGAGATGGGAACGTTCGTCCTGGTGGTGACGGCCGCGTTCGCCGCCATCGGTCCGCCGGCTGATGCCGGCGGCAAGGCGGTCGAGGGCGTCGTCAACCTGAACACGGCGCCGCCCGAGCTGCTGGCCGTGCTGCCGGGCGTGGGACCGTCGAAGGCGGTCGGCATCGTCGCCTACCGGTCACGCCACCCGTTCAGGACCGTCGACGAGCTGGTGCGCGTGAAAGGAATCGGCCGGCGCATGGTGCGCGCGATGCGCGAGCACCTGGCGGTGGCGGGACCTTCCACCGCGCACGGCCTGGTGGCACTGCCGCACCCCATCGCGTTGCCGGTTGCCCCGCCACCGCGGGCCCCGCCGCCCCTTTGCCGCGCGCCCCCGCCACCGCCCGCTCCCGCCGCGGTGGCCCGCGCCACCCGCATCACCCAGAACCGCAGCATCCGTGTCGAGGCGAATCACTGCGCGCCGCCCCCCTGAGACGGCAGGACCGCGACCGGCGCTCAGGCGGTGGGCGTGACGGGCTGGGGGGGCGCGGGGGTGGGCGCCGGCTCCTCCGTCTCCAGCAGTGTGCCCAGCGCGTCGACCACGTCCGTGACGGCCAGCAGCGCCGTGGCGGCGGGCGCGAAGCCGGTGCTGGCGCCGTCCGCGCGCGCCGTCGTCACCACGTTCTCCGCCGCGCTGCCCGCCCACAGCCGAACGGTGCCGTTCATGTGGCGCAACCAGCGGCGCCGCAGCGCCGAGTCGGCCAGCGTCGCCTTGCCGTAAACGCCCCACTTGCGGTCGAAGGCGAGATCCCCGGTCTTGTGGCGCGGCGCCGACGGGCGCTCGGCGGGCGGACGACTCAGCCAGGTCTCGTGCGCCTCGATGGTGGCGTCCGGCGCGCCCTCGGGCCGTACGCCCACCAGGACCGCCAGCGCCTCGACGACGCCCTGGTTGCGCCTCACCACCAGCTCGACCGGGCGGCCTCCGCGAGTGGCGCGCACCGTCGCCGTGTCGGTGCCAGGCAGCTCGCCGCCGCTGATCTCGACCACGCCCGCCCCCGCCCCGACGGGTGCCGACGACACGCGCGCGGCGATCGACTCCATCAGCGATCGCCACCCGTCGGCCGACAGCGCCGGGGCCCGCGCGGCGGGCGCCATGCGAGACAGCCCTGTCGCCAGGGTGACGATCCCTGCCAGCGTCAGCGCCAGCTCCACGGGCGATGCGGTCTGGTAACCGCCCAGCCCCAGCAGGGCCAGCCCCAGCCCCGACAGACGCGCCGGTCCCGGGGTCAGCAACAGCGACACGAGCGTGACGGTGTATCCCACCAGCGCGGCCGTGTACGCGATGCCCAGCAAGGACGATCCGCGCGGCAACTCGAGGTGCACGCTGTAAAGGCCGATGGCCTGGATCAGATCCGGGCGGCCCACCGAAGCGACGAAGAAGAACGTTCCCACGCCCGCCGCCAGCGCCAGCGCCGGCGCCAGCCGACTCCACGCCCGCGGGACGGGCAGCAGCAAGGCCGGCGAGCCCAGGGCCGCCAGCAACAACACGGTCTCGCCGGCCAGCGACAGCGCGTCAGCCGACGGCCACCAGCCGCGCCACCAGGTGGCCCGCGAGGCCACGAACGACGCGACGTGGAGCAGCGGCGGCAGCACGAACAACCCCAGGCCGATCCGGGCGCGCGGCCGCGCGCCGCGCGAGGCCGAGGTCGACGTCAGAAAAGCGAGGGCCACCATCGCCGTGACGACACCAAAGCTGGTCTGCAGGTGCGTCTCGTAGCGGGCAGGGGCCTGCCCGGCCAGCAGCGACGCCGCCAGCAGGATCAGGAAGACGATCGACAGCGCACCGATGGTGATGCGCATGCCCCGCGGGAACAGCTCGCCTCGCAGCAGATGGCCCACGATCCCCCCGCCCAGCACGATCAAGGCGAGGACGCCGGTCAGGTAAAGCAGGAAGGGCCCGGCGCGCAAGGCCAGGCAACTGGCGATGGACTGGCACGTCGGCGTTGCAAACAGGTGCCCGAGCAGGCGGTTGACCACCATCTCGAGTGCGGCGACGACGACCAGCGCCGCCGTCAGGTTGCCGTGAGGCGGTCTGGTCGCCATGGGGTGCCGGCGGAGTATATGCGCGAAAACGCGCGGAATTCGACGGTGGATGATACCTTCCGTTCGTCGATGAAGATTCGCCGTGTCGCCGGGCTGCCCCGCCGGTCGCAGACAGCGCCGTCGCTTTGCATGGCCGCCGGCGTGATGCTGGGCCCGGCGATGACGCCACCGGCGGTGGCTGGGCCGCAGGCCGACCCCGCGCCCATCGTGGTGGCGCTGGACCCTGGACACGGCGGCACGAACCTGGGGGCCCCGGGTCCCGCGGCAGGCGTCTACGAAAAGCACGTCACGCTGGCGCTGGCCGAACGCGTGCGCGCGCTGCTGGAGGCGCCCGCCGATCCCGATCAGGCCGGCCGGCGGCCGAGCTTCCACGTGGTGCTGTGCCGGACCGGCGATCGTCTGGTGGCGATCCGGGCGCGGGCCCGCTGTGCCGCCGAGAGCGGCGCGCGCCTGTTCCTCAGCCTGCACGCCAACGCCGTGCCCGCCGGTGTGCTGCCCGGAACGCAGCACGGCTTCGAGGTGTTCGTCCTGGGCCCGCGGGAGATCGAAGACGACGCGGCGCTGGCGGCGCTGCGCGCCCCCGACGAGGCGGACGCAGCCTGGCAGTCTCATACGGTGCGCGCGGCCGGGGAGCGCGCCCTGGCGCTGGCGCACACCCTGGAGGACGCCCTGGCGCACGAGCTGGGCGCCGCCTCCGGGCGTGGTGTGAAGCAAGCAGGCGCGGCGCTGGATGTCTTGCGCGGCGCGGGCACGCCCGCCGCGCTGGTCGAGGTCGGATTTCTCGACGATCCCGAGGAGGGCGCGCGGCTGGCGTCCGCATCGGGTCGAGAGCCGATAGCGCGCGCCCTGGCGGCGGCGGTCCGCACGTTCCTGGACCCGGAGGTCGCGAACGGCCCGTCTGGCCCTGGGGGGCGGTCGCCACGGTCCGACGGCCGGCCGGCGGCGCCACCTTCGCGCACCCATGTGCGGGGGCGCTTACAGGCCCACGCGGATGCAACGGACCGCCCCGCGCCGCTGCCTCCGGCCGGCGCGCGCTGACCTGCGTCGAGCAAAACGACGGGCAGCCTGGTCCGACGTCACTGCCCATACTTTTGGTGCTAAGCTGCCGCGTTGAGAGGGTATCTCTTGGTCAGTGTGACCGCGCGTAAGATCCGCGACCATGGTCGCGACCACGGCTCCTTGGGGGTTGGTCGCGTCTATGCGGGCTACATCATCAGCTATCCCAGCGTGGGCCGCGGGATGGTGATCTTCCGCGATCCCAACGGTCACCGCATGGTCACGACGCCGGTGCGGCGCATGCTGGGCGCGCTGGAGGGCGACAAGCTGTACGTCGAGACCGAGAACTCGGTTTACCAGTTGACGTTCCGCGGCGAGGTGCAGATGTCCCAGCCGCGCGCCCTGGCGTCGCAGGCGACGTGATCACCCGGGCGCTGATCCTCGCTGCCGGGCGGGGCATGCGGATCGGAGATCCGGAGACGCCGAACTGTCTGGCCCGGCTGGGCGGCGTGTCGCTGTTGCAGAGGACGCTGCGCGTGCTGGCGGCCGCCGGCGTACGCGAGGTGGCGCTGACGCTGGGGTGGCAGGGCCAGAAGATCCGCGACGCGGTGCAGGCCGACGAGGCCGCCCTGCGCGCCTCGGGCCTGAAGCTGACCTTCTTCGAGAACGCCGCCTGGGATGGCCCGAACGGGCTGTCGGTGCTGGCGGCCCGGCCGTTCCTGCGCGAGCGGACGCTGCTGGTCATGGCCGACCAGATCGCGGCGCCGGCGCTGGTGGCGAAGCTGTGCCGACTGCCGGCGGCGGGCGACAAGACGGTGCTGTGCGTGGATCGCGATCTGGCCCGCGTGTTCGACATCGACGACGCCACGAAGGTGAAGCTGCGCGGCAATGCCGTGGTGGCCATCGGCAAGCAGCTGACGGCCGCCGACGGGGTCAGCGCCGGGCTGTTCGTGATGTCGCCCAGCCTGCTGGACGCGCTGGACGCGCGCGCCACGCCCTCGCTGACCGAGGGCGTGCAGATCGCCGCCGATCGCGCCCTGGTGGAGGCGTACGACGTCGACCACCAGCCCTGGCAGGACGTGGACTCGCCCGAGATGCGTCACCACGCCGAGTGGTTGCTGCGCGTGTACGGCGACGAGCTGGCGCGGCCCGACGTCAGCGCGCCGCCCCTGTCGCCGGCCGCGGACACCATGGCGCTGGTCGAGCGGCTGATTGCCGAGAAGGACCAGCCCGGCCACGTGCTGCTGAACCCGGGCCCGGTGATGACGTCGGCGCGTGTGAAGGCGGCGCTGGTCCATCACGACGTGTGCCACCGCGACCAGGACTACTCAGGCGTGGTGCGCCGGCTGCAGGACAAGCTGCGGCCCGTCTTCCGCGCCTCCGACCAGCACGACATCCTGCTGCTGACCGGCTCGGGCACGGCGGGGATGGAGATGGCGATCTCGTCGGCGGTGGCGCCCGGCAAGAAGCTGCTGGTCATCAGCAACGGCGCCTTCGGCGAGCGTCTGGGCGAGATCGCCGAGCTGCACGGCATCGCCAGGGTGCTGGTGCGCAGCCCGTGGGGCGAGCTGCCGCGACCCGACGACGTGGCGCGCGCGCTGGACGCCGATCCCGCCATCGACGCGGTCGCGATGATTCACCACGAGACGTCGGTGGGAATCCTGAACCCGGTGGGTGCCATCGGCGCGATCTGCCGCGACCGCGGGGTGGTGCTGATCGCGGACGCGGTCTCGGCGCTGGGCGCCGAGGACGTGGACGTGGTGCGCGACAACGTGGGCATCTGCCTGTCCTCGGCGAACAAGTGCCTGCATTCGGTGTCGGGCGTGTCGTTCCTGTGCGTGGCGCCCGAGGTGTGGCCGCGCATCGCGGCGGTCCCGCCGCGCGTCTACTACCTGGACATGCAGCGCTACCACCGGGTGCAGCGCGACACCTGGCAGACCCCGTTCACCCCGGCGGTGTCGGCGTTCTTCGCGCTGGAGACCGCGCTGGACGAGCTGCACGAACAGGGTGGCGTGCCGGCGCGCCGCGACGTCTACCGCAAGCGCAACCTGCGCATCCGGCGGGTGTTCACCGATCTGGGCTTCACGTCGTTCACGAACACCGGCCGCGAGTCACAGACCATCTCGACCTTGCGCTTGCCGGACTTCCTGGCGGTGGACACGCTGTATCAGCGGGTGCGCGACCGCGGCTTCATCATCTACAAGTGCAAGGCGCATCTGGCCGAGCGCCACATCCAGATCGCCAACATGGGCGAGCTGCCCGACGCCACCATCGACAGCTTCCTGACGGTGGTGACGGCCGTGGTGGAGACGGCGCGGCGCGAGGCGCCCGCGCGGGCCAGCGCCGCCCATAGCTGATCGGGTTTCGACCGACAGGAGGATCCATGCGCGCCGCTCTGTTCCGGCAACACGGTGGACCCGAGGTGATGGAGCTAGGCGAGGTGCCCGAGCCGACGCCGGGCCCCGGCGAAGTGCAGGTGCAGGTGCGGGCGGCCGCGCTGAACCACATCGACCTGTGGATGCGGCGGGGGCTGCCCGCGATGAAGATCGCCCTGCCCCACATCCCGGGCGGAGACGTGTGCGGCGTGATCAGCGCGCGCGGCGCCGGGGTCTACGACGTGAACGAAGGCGACCGGGTGGTCTTGAACCCCGGATTGACCTGCGGGCGCTGCCGGGAGTGTCTGGGCGGCCGCGACAACCTGTGCGCCGCCTTCCGCATGCTGGGGGAGCACACCCAGGGCGGCATGGCCGACAAGGTCGTGGTTCCGGTCGCGAACGTGGTGCCGGCGCCTTCCAGCGTGGACGACGCGTCGCTGGCGGCGGTGCCCATCACGTTCATCACCGTGTGGCACATGCTGGTCGACAACGCGCGCGTGAAGCCGGGCGAGACGGTGCTGGTGCTGGGCGCCGGCTCGGGCGTGGGCGTGGCGGCCATCCAGATCGCGAAGCTGTTCGGCGCCCGCGTGATCGCCGCCGCGTCCAGCGCCACGAAGCTGATGTCGGCGCGCGCGCTGGGGGCGGACGAGACGATCGATTACGCCAGCGAGGAGCTGGTGGCCGCCGTGAAGCGCCTGACGGACCGCCGCGGCGCCGACATCGTGGTCGAGCACACGGGTGCCTCGACGTTCCCCAAGTCGGTGGTGGCCTGCGCACGCGGCGGCCGCATCGTCACCTGCGGCGCCACCGACGGTTACGAGGCGACGCTGAACCTGCGCCACGTGTTCTGGCGCCACCTGTCCATCCTCGGTTCGACCTTGGCCCCCAAGTCGTGCCTCTTCGCCATCGTCGATCGCCTGGCGGCCGGTCAGCTGAAGGCGGTCATCGATCGCGTGCTGCCGCTGGCCGAGATCCAGGATGCCCACCGGGTCCTGGAGGCCCGTCAGGCGTTCGGCAAGATCGTCATGACGATGGAGTGAAATCGCAGGCGGCGCGTTCACCGTCGGCGCCGGCGAACCCCGCACCAGGCCAGCGCGCTCACGACCAGCGCCCAGCCCCGCCCCGGGTAGCGGGGCGGGGCGACGGCACAACCGCCGCCGGTCGACCCCTTCGCCGGGGGCGCCGCGAGCGTCAACGCTGCGCAGTCGCTGCCGCCCGTGACCAGGTTGTTCAGGACCAACCGGCCGCCCGTGGCGGTGGCGAAGTCGGCCAGGCGCGCCGGGACGGCGTCCCGCACGGCCTCACAGGTGGCGGGATCGAAAGGTTGCGTGCCGGTCCCCAGCACGATCACGACGACGTCGACGCTGGCCGCAGCAGCGATCGCCGGCGGATCGCGTTCGCCTTCCACCGCGACGACATCCTCGATGCCGACCGCCAGTGCCGTCGCCCCCGTCTGATACGGGCCGCACGATTGCGGGGGCGACGTCGCGTCCAGCGTCAGGCCCAGGCAGTCCGGCACCAGCGCCGCCGCCGCGGGCCGCAACAGCTGCTGCGGCCGAACCTGGTCGGCCGGCAGGACGCCCATCGCGTAAAGGTCCAGGTCCGAGAACGTTCCGGGACCCAGGGGGGTGTCCGCCTGGTACTGGCCGCCGCCCAGGTCGCTCCAGACGTTCCCCTCCAGCGGGGAACCACCGCTGTTCAGGAAGTAGGACCAATGCTCGAGCTGGCGGCCCAGCAGCTCGCTCGAGTCGACGCCGTCGATCAATGCGTGCAGGCGGGCCCCCCAGCGGTGGCCCACCTCGTGGTCGAAGTCGTTCTGGAACTCGGCGGGGTGGGCCTGCCAGTAGGGGAAGTCGTTCAGGAACGCCATGCCCTCCAGGCGGCTGTCGGGCGTGTCATCGAACAGCTCGCCCCGCGGCTGGTGCCGGTAGCCGATGCCGCGCACGTCGTTGGCCAGCGGCTGGTAGAAAATGTCACCACACACCAAAGGCTGTGTCGCCAGCACCACCACCAGCTGCGGCTCCACCGCCACGCTGGGCAGCAGCGCCGACAGGCTGAGGGCAAGCTGGCGCGGCCCATCCAGGCCCGGCGCGCAGACCTGATTTGCCAGGGCGCCGGCGTCGGGCACGAAGACGAAGTCGGGGCCCATGAGGGCCACCGGCGTGCTCGCGGGTGCGAGGGCAGTCTGGGTAAGGACAGCGGCCGCCGGGGGCCGGACCGCGCGCTGCTCGCGAAGCGCCGCCGCCGGGCGGGTCGCCGCGACGGCCGGAGCCAGGAACAGAAAAGCCCCCGCGGCGGCCGCCGCGCACGTTCGAATGGACATGCGCGCGACCGGCGGAGGCCTCAGGTGTCAGCCGTCGATCAGAAGGTGAACGTGCCGGTGGTGCCCGTGCACGAACCGGTGTCGTTCGTGTACGTACAGCTGAACGCGCCGTTCTTGCCGGTGATCATCAGCGTGCCATTCCCGTTGCTGTAGCTGCCGCCGCTCGACACCGCGAACGACTCTCCATCCACTTGCACCAGATAGTTGATCGTGCCCGTGGTCCCGTCCTCACAAAAGGAATAGCTCTCGCTGAGCGGCAAACCCGAGCAGGTCCCGGTCAACTGAAAGTTCTCGCAGAAAGCCCCCGCAGCGGCGCCCCCGGACGCGTAATAGACGTTCGCAGGACCGGAATAGCAGCAACCGGCCGACTGGCAGCAATTGTTGTAGGTGATGCTCTCGGAAACAGCGGTCGAACTGGCCTGGGCGACATTGATCGTGTACGAGCCGCTGACCGCGCAGGCGGCCGTCTGCACCACCGCGCTGACTTTTTGATCCAGTTTGCGTCCCCCGACACCTGCACCGGATGAAAGCGAAGCCTGGTACGCCTTCGCGACGGCGTCCGCGTTCGTGGCCGCCAGCGTGCCCGTGGGGTGCGCGAAGCTCGCCGAGATGTCCGCATAGCTCGCCGGCTTGCTACTACCGCCGCCACAGCCCAGCCCCGCCGCCGCGAACAGTCCAATCCCGATCCAGGTACCCAACCTCATGTCGACCTCCTCAAAGTCAGTGATTTCGGGCGCGGCCTCGCGCCCTGAGAGCCTCAAGGGTAGAGGCTGGCCCGCTCTATGGTCAATTCAGCCGTTGTGCGGCATACGAAATCTCGCCGCGTAGAGTCACGGTGACGCCCGCGAACCCACCTGCACCTACCGCTGCCCCCGTCCCACTCTTGACATTCCCCGAGGCCAGTCACATAACCTGACCCATACGTAAGGGTTCGATTGATGACCGTGGCGATGACTCAACCGACGACCGAGCCGATTTCGGCCGACAAGCTGGCCCTCCTGAAGGTGGGCGAGCTGGCCAAGCGTACCGGCAAGACGGTGCGAGCGGTCCACCTTTACGAGGAGCTGGGTCTCCTGGCGCCGGCCGTGCGTTCGAAGGGCGGCTTCCGCCTGTATCACGCCCGCGCCGCCACCCGCATCGAGTGGATCTCGAAGCTGCAGGACCTGGGCTTCAGCCTCACCGAGATCAAGGCCTTCTTGCGCGACTGGGAGCAGAGCGAGACGGCGCCCAAGGCGATGTCCCGGCTGCGCGAGATCTTCTCGGACAAGCTGCGCGAGACCCGTGACACCATCGGCCGGCTGACCCAGCTGGTGACGGACTTACAGGAAACCCTGAACTACATGGACAGCTGCCGTTCCTGCGGGCCGGACCACGGTCAAAGCGAGTGCGGCACCTGCGACATCAACGGCCACGGTGGCAAGGCGCCGCTGCTGGTCGACGGCATATCGAAATCCTGACAGACGCGAAGAGAACAACATGGCCATCAAGCTTCCGATTTACATGGACAATCACGCCACCACCCGCGTCGACCCGCGGGTGGTCGAGGCGATGCTGCCGTACTTCACCGAGGTGTACGGCAACGCCGCCAGCCGGTCGCACAGCTACGGCTGGAACGCCGAGAAGGTGGTCGACGCCGCCCGCGAGCAGGTGGGCGCGCTGATCGGCGCCAGCGGGCGCGAGATCGTCTGGACGTCGGGGGCGACCGAGTCCGACAACCTGGCCATCAAGGGCGCCGCCGAGTTCTACAAGGATCGCGGGCGGCACATCATCACGTCCGCCATCGAGCACAAGGCGGTCCTGGACAGCTGCAAGCGGCTGGAGCGCGAAGGCTTCGAGGTGACGTACCTGCCGGTGGGCACGGACGGGCTGGTGACGGCGGAATCGGTGCGCGCGGCCATGACCGACAAGACCATCCTGGTGTCGATCATGCTGGCCAACAACGAGATCGGCACGGTCAACCCGGTCGAGGAGATCGGCGCCGTCGTCAAGGAGAAGGGTGCGCTGTTCCACATCGACGCCGTCCAGGGCACCGGCAAGATCCCCTTCGACGTCGAGAAGGCGAAGGCCGACCTGGTCTCGCTGACGGCGCACAAGATGTACGGACCGAAGGGCGTGGGCGCGCTGTACGTGCGGCGCAAGCCCCGCGTCCGGCTGACCGCCATGATCGACGGCGGCGGTCACGAGCGCGGCATGCGCTCGGGCACCCTGAACGTGCCGGGCATCGTCGGCTTCGGCAAGGCGGCGGAGCTGGCGCTGGCCGAGATGCCCGCGGAGTCGGCCCGCATCCTGGCGATGCGCGAGCGGCTGCGCAAGGGCATCCAGAACCGCATCAGCGACACCTTCGTGAACGGCTCGATGGAGCACCGGCTGCCGGGCAACCTGAACATCAGCTTCGCGTACGTCGAGGGCGAGGCGATGCTGATGGCGCTGAAGGACGTGGCCGTGTCGTCGGGCTCGGCCTGCACGTCGGCCTCGCTGGAGCCCTCGTACGTGCTGCGGGCGCTGGGGGTCGAGGAGGAGATGGCGCACACCTCCATCCGCTTCGGCCTGGGCCGCTTCAACACCGACGAGGAGGTCGACTACGTGATCGACCTGGTGACCCGCAAGGTGGACAAGCTGCGCGAGATGTCGCCTTTGTACGAGATGGTGAAAGACGGAATCGACCTGAAGAGCATCGCCTGGGCGGCGCATTAGGATCATTTTTCGCCAAGAGCGAAGAAGAACAGAACCGAGGAAATTCAGATGGCATACACCGAGAAGGTTTTGGAGCACTACGAGAACCCCCGCAACGTGGGGTCCTTCGACAAGAACGATCCCACCGTGGGCACGGGCCTGGTGGGCGCGCCCGCCTGTGGCGACGTCATGAAGCTGCAGCTGAAGATCAACGACGCGGGCGTCATCGAGGACGCGAAGTTCAAGACGTTCGGCTGCGGCTCGGCCATCGCCTCGTCGTCGCTGGCCACCGAGTGGGTGAAGGGCATGACGGTCGATCAGGCCATGGCCATCAAGAACACGCAGATCGTCGAGGAGCTGAGCCTGCCGCCGGTGAAGATCCACTGCTCGGTGCTGGCGGAGGACGCCATCAAGGCGGCCATCGCCGATTACAAGGCCAAGCGCGAGAAGTCCGGCAAGGCCGAGGCGGCCAGCCCTGCCCAAGGCGCAGCGAGGACCTAGTCGCCATGGCCGTGGAAGTGACCGAGCGCGCCGTCAACGAGATCAAGAAGGCTTCCAGCGCGCGCGCCACCAAGCCGAAGGGGCTGCGCGTGGGCATCCGAGGCGGCGGCTGCACCGGCTTCTCGTACCTGTTCGAGTGGTCGGACAGCGAGCCCCGCCCCGAGGACAAGGTGCTGTCCTTCGACGACGGCCAGGGCGGCAACGTCCGGGTCTTCATCGATCCCAAGAGCTTCGTCTACCTCGACGGTTCGACGCTCGAGTACTCGAGCTCGCTGATGGCCCGCGGCTTCAAGTTCGTCAATCCGAAGGTGAAGAGCACCTGCGGCTGCGGCGAGAGCGTCAGCTTCTAGGAGGCACCGGTGATCTGTTGGTCCTGTCAGCGTGACGCTGGCAGCGGCGAGAAGTGCGCCTCCTGCGGCGCGCTGCAGCCGCCCGAGCTCGCCGCCGATCACTTCGCCGTGCTGGGCCTGCCGCGGCGGTTCGACCTCGACGCCAAGGCGGCCGAGGGGCGCTTCCGCGCGCTCTCGCGCGAGGTGCACCCCGACCGGTTCGCCACTGCCGACCCGCGCGCCAGGAAGTTCTCGATGCAGCGGACGGTGCAGCTGAACGAGGCCTGGAAGACGCTGAAGGATCCCATCCGCCGCGCCGAGTACCTGCTGTCGCTCGACGGCTGGGAGGTGGGCGCCGAGGCGGGCGCCTCGCGTCCGGGCGCCGCAGGGACCCGCGAGCGCCTGCCCGTGCCCCCGGCCCTGCTGGGCGAGGTGCTGGAGCTGCGCGAGGAGCTGGCCGAGGCGCGCGCCGAGGGGGACGATGCGCGTGTGCAGAAGCTGGCCGGCGACGTGCGCCAGCGCGCCGACGAGGCGATGGCGCAGGTGACCGCCGGGTTCGCCGCCGCCGAGACGGCCACCGATCGCGCCAAGGCGCTGGAGCCGGTTGCTCACCAGCTGATCGGGATCCGCTACTGGCGGCGCTTCCTGGACGAGGTGGCCGTCCACGACGAGGCGCGCGACGCGCAGTCCGACGACGCCCCCGCAGAGACCGCGAAAGGATCCGCCCGTGCCTGAAGCCCTGTTCCAGATCTCCGAGCCCGGCGAGACGCGCGTGAAGGCGCCCTGCCCCCCGGGGATGACCCGCGCCATCGGCATCGATCTCGGCACCACGAACTCGCTGGTCGCCTCGGTCAAGGACGGCAAGCCGGTGGCGCTGGTCGATCAGGACGGCGAGGCGATCGTCCCGTCGGTGGTCCACTACGCGGCCGACGGTTCGACCGTGGTGGGCAAGGTGGCGCGCGACGAGCTGGCCCAGCGGTTTCCCCAGGACACCATCGCCTCGGCGAAGCGGTTCGTGGGACGGGGCCCCTCGGACGCGGAGGCGCAGCGCAAGCTGACGCCCTACCGTTTCGCGCCGGCGGCGGCGGGCGATCCGGTGGTTCGCTTCCAGGTGGCAGGCGGCCGCGCCGTGACGCCCGTCGAGGTGTCGGCGGAGATCCTGCGTGCGCTGAAGGAACGCGCCGAGGCGCAGCTGGGCGAGCCGCTGTTCGGGGCCGTCATCACCGTGCCGGCCTACTTCGACGACGGCCAGCGGCAGGCCACGCGCGACGCGGGCCGGATCGCCGGCCTGGAGGTGCTGCGGCTGCTGAACGAACCCACGGCGGCGGCGCTGGCGTATGGCCTGGACAAGGCAGCGGAAGGCACCTTCGCGGTGTTCGATCTGGGCGGCGGCACCTTCGACATCTCGATCCTGGCGCTGGAGAACGGCGTGTTCGAGGTGAAGGCCACCGGCGGCGACTCGGCCCTGGGGGGCGACGACTTCGATCGGGCCATCGCCGGGCACCTGCTGAAAGAGCTGGGACTGCCCGACGACGCCGCCGGCGATCGAGCGCTGGCGCGGCGGGTGCTGGACGCCGCCCGCGCCACCAAGGAGGCGCTGACGGAAGATGTGGTCACCTCGATCACGCTGGCCGACCGCGAAGGCAAGGAGAGGACGGTGTCTCTCTCGCGCGCGGCCATGGAGGCGCTGGTGCGGCCGGTCCTCGCGCGCTGCGCCGGACCGGTACGGCGCGCGCTGCGGGACGCGGGCCTGACGGCCGGGCAGCTCGACGGCGTGATCCTGGTGGGTGGCGCCACGCGCATGCCGCTGGTGCGCCAGTTCGTGCAGGAGCAGTTCGGGCGCGAACCGCTGTCGGACATCGATCCCGATCAGGTGGTGGCGCTGGGCGCCGCCGTGCAGGCCGACGTGCTGACCGGCGGCACCGGCCACGGCGACGTGGTGTTGCTGGACGTGGTGCCGCTGTCGCTGGGCCTCGAGATGATGGGCGGCGTGGTCGAGCGGCTGATCCATCGCAACTCGACCATCCCCTGCGGGGCCAAGCAGACGTTCACCACCTACGCCGACAACCAGACCGGGTTCGATCTCCACGTCGTGCAGGGCGAGCGCGAGCTGGTCGACGACTGCCGGTCGCTGGCCCGGTTCAAGCTGACGGGCGTGCCCCCCATGCCCGCCGGCATGGCTCGCCTGGAGGTCACGTTCGTGGTCGACGCCGACGGCATCCTGCGCGTCTCGGCGCGCGAGGAGACGACGGGCCTGGAATCTTCCGTCAGCGTGAAGCCGACGTACGGTCTGACCGACGACGAGGTCGAGCGGATGCTGTTCGACTCGTTCGCCCACGCCGAGGACGACGTGCAGACGCGCCAGCTGGCCGAGCAACGCGTGGAGGCCGATCGCATCCTGCAGGCCGCCCAGGCCGCCATGCAGGCCAGCCCGGACCTGCTGACCGATGACGACCGCACCCGCATCGACGCCGCCATCCGTGTCCTGGAGACGGCGAAGGCCGGCACCGACCACACGGCCATTCGCCGCGCGGTGGAGGGTCTGGACGCGGCGTCGAAGGACTTCGCTTCCCGCCGCATGAACCGCGCCCTGGAGCAGGGGCTGCGCGGTCGCACCGTGGGCGCCGTCGAGGCAGAGGTCGAGAAGTCGGAAGCGGCGGGCGATCTCGCCAGCCGCCTGGAACGCGCCGGTCACGCCGGCCACTCACATCGCTAGAGGTCCCCTTCATGCCCAAGGTCAGATTCGAGCCGGATGGAATCGAGGTCGATGTCCCCCTCGGCACCTCGATCCTCGATGCCTCCCGCGCCGCTGGCGCGCAGGTCGGCTCCGCGTGCGGCGGCGTCTGCGCCTGCTCGACCTGCCACGTGTACGTGAAGCAGGGGCTGGACGCGCTGAAGCCCGCCACCGACCGCGAAGAGGACATCATGGACAAGGCCTTCGACGTGCGGCCCAACTCGCGGCTGGGCTGCCAGAGCGCCATCACCCGCGACGTGACCGTGGTGTGCGAGATCAGCGTGGAGAGCCGCAAGGCCTTCCTCGACGAGCATCCCGAGCTGCGCGGCGAGCGGCGTTAGCGGCCCGCGACGCCCATGATAGAGTTGCGCGTCCATCATGGGGCGTTGCATGCGGAGCTGTGGTGTCGGACGTTGGGCCCTGGCCCTGTCGCTGGTCCTTGTCCTGATCGCCCTGGCCCCGGCGGTGGCCGGTCTGGACGCGGTCGCCGGCGCGGCGGATTACGAGTCGCTGATGCGCGACGCCGTCAGCAAGCGGCGGACCGGCGACGACGTGGCCGCGCTGAAGCTGTTCCAGCAAGCCTACGAGCTGAACAAGACAGCCAAGGCCCTGGCGCAGATGGGGCTGGCCGAGCAGGCGCTGGGCCGGTGGGGACCCGCGGACAATCACCTGCGCCAGGCGCTGGACATCGGCGGGGCGGATCCCTGGATCAAGAAGAACCGGCCCGCCATCGCCGCGTCGCTGGCCACGATCGCCGGCCACGTGGGCCAGCTGGACGTGAGGGGAGAGCCAGCGGGCGCCGAGGTTCGCATCGACGGCGAGCCGATCGGACAGTTGCCCCTGGCGCACCCCATCACGGTGACGGCCGGCGGGGTCGCGGTGGAGGTCAGCGCGCGCGGGTACCTGACCATCCTTCGCTCGACGACCGTCAGCGTGGGCCAGTTGACCCGGGAGCTGTTCAATCTGCAGCCGAGCACGCCCCTGTCGGATCAGACCAGCGGGCCCCAGCCCGGCCCGGCGGGCGCCAAGCCCCCCGCCACCATCGCGCCGCCTGCCCGGACCCTCTCGGCCGGCGAGGGCGCCGGTACGCCGCCTGCGGACCATACGGGCGCGCCACCGCCGCCGAGCTCGTCGCGCTTGCCGTGGGTCCTGACGGCCGGCGGACTGTCCGCGGCGTCGCTGGCGTTCGGCATCGTCGAACACCTGGCCTGGCAGAACAAGGTGTCGTCGTTCGCCTCGATGTCGTCATGCGGAACGACGTTTCCCGGCAAGGGTGGCCCGGGCTGTCAGTCGCTGTATGACGATGGGCAGAGCGCCAAGCTGCGCGCCTTCGTGGGCTACGGGCTGAGCGCGGCCTTCGCGGCCACCGCCATCGTGCTGCACTTCACCGACCCCAGCCGCGACGGCAGCGCGGCCAAGGTTGCCTGCGCGCCGACCCTGGGAACGACCGGGATCGGATGTGCGCTGCGGTTTTGAGAGACAAGAAACCACGCTTTGACGACACGAACCAAACTCCGAGATTCGACGCCCGCGTCGCTGGGGGACAAGCAGTGAATACAAACCTTTCGTCTGGGCGTTTCCTGTGGCTGGTCGCCGGCATGATCCTCTTGTGGCCAGCTTGCAAGGGGTTCTCCCCCGGCAACCCGGGCAGCGGTGGGATCGGCGGCGCTGGCGCCCGCGGCGGCAGCGGCAGCGGCGGGCTCGGCGGAACGACCGGGGGTAGATCGGGCGCTACCGGGGGTGCCTCCGGGGGGACCGGGGGCATCGTGGCGAGCGGCGGAACGGGAACGGGCGGCGCAAGCGCCGCGGGCGGTGGCGGCGGACCGGCGACGGGCGGTGGCGGCAGCCCGGCGATCGGCTCGGGCGGCGCGGGCGCCACAGGCGGCGCGGGCGGCGCGGGCGGCGCTGCCGAATGCAGCGGGTCCGCCAAGCAGTGCCGCGGCCTGCAGCCCCAGACGTGCAACGCGGGCCACTGGCAGGACAGCGGTTCGGTGTGCCCGAACCTGTGCACGGCCGGGGCGTGCGCCGGCTCGTGCAGGCCCAGCACGGTCCAATGCTCCGGTCTTCAGCCGCAGGTATGTGACGCCACCGGCACGTGGATGAACAGCGGCGCTGCCTGCACCACCTCGTGCGTGAACGGGGCGTGCCCGGTCGCCTGTACCTCGGGTGCGTGCAGCACCGGCAACATGTGCAAGACCGGCGAGACCTGCACGGCAGGTATGTGCGGCGGCGGCACCACGGTAACCTGCACGACCGCGGATCCCTGCATGGTGCCCGGGACGTGCAACCCGGCGAGCGGCTGCCCGGCGCCCACGCCGAAGGTGTGTGGGTCCGGTCAGACCTGCAGCGCGGGCCAGTGCGTCTGCACGGCCGCGTCGTGCCCGACCGGCTGCTGCAGCGGCAACACCTGTGTGCCGGTCGCCAGCCAGACGACGTCGATGTGTGGGGGCGGCGCCAACAACAGCTGCAAGGCGTGCTCGGGCATGGCCTGCGTGAACGGCTCGTGCATGGGAAGTTGCTCGCCGGGCACCGGATGCAACGACATGAACGACTGCACCAGCGCCGACACCTGCAGCAGCACAGGCACGTGCATGGGGACGACCATGCCCGCCAACAGCGTCTGCACCAGCAACCGGTACGGCCTGTGCCAAAGCGGCGCCTGCAAGTGCTACCAGAACGTCAGCCCCGTCTCCTGCACCACCGGGCCCAGCTGCATGAACTGGGGCTTCGAGTCGGGCACGACCGAGGGCTGGGTCGCCGACATGAACAGCGCCAGCGCCATCACCAATTTCACCGTCACCTCCTCGGTGGCCCACAGCGGCACACACGCGCTGGCCATCCCCCTGGCCGTGGGCGTCTGGTCGAACAACGACGCGGCGGGCGGGTCCATCCAGATTCCGCTGTGCACGGGCACCGGATCGGCGAACCTGGCCGGGTTCTCGTTCACCGGGTGGGTGCGGTTCGGTCCCTTGACGGAAGGGACCGACTTTCCGATGAACGCCGCCAATCTGATCCAGGCGATGTTGTATCCCCCCGACATGGTCGGCGGGTACACCGCGCAGAATCCCATCGCCGTGAACAGTTCGTTCATCAACACCTGGATGCAGTTCGGCGGCTCCGTCGGCACGATCTCGAACGCGGCCTACGCGACGATCTACGTGCAGTTCCCCATTCCCCATCCCGCCTCCAGCTCGGGGGACGGCTTCCAGGCGACCATGTACCTGGACGACATCCAGATCTCGCCTCCCTGAGGCGGCCGTCCCGCGCGGCCGTCGCGTGAACGACGGGTGGGAACAGTCGGGTCCCGGAGGCGGGCGTTGCGCAATGGATGGAAACGTCCATTGTCCGACATCGACGTTGACGTCGCACTCGGCGCTCTCGATTCATTTTCCAATTCCCGGCCCGCTGATTGCTACCATCGGCGGTCCATGACCAAACTTCTCCTCGCGTCATTCATTAGTGCCCTTACATTGATTTCCTTCAGCCGCGGTGCCTCCGCCGCCGTGTGCGCGCAGGTGGATGCCTCGCGCGACACGCTGTCCGACGCCGATCGCAACGCGACCCGGATCTTCCTGACACAGTCCCTTCGTCGCGAGGGGCTGCAGGTCGTGGAGAGCGGCTGCAGCGAGACCTACACCGTCTATCATGTGAAGCTGGGCAACAGTGTGACCGTGTTCATGCAGAGTCCGCAGGGCTACCGCGAGACCACGGCGCACGCCGTCGAGGAGATCCCCGCCGTCTACAGCCAGATGATCCGCTCGCTGCTGTCCGGCCGCCCCATGAACGGCGCCAACGACACCGTCGACCGGACGAACGTCACGTCGGCCCAGCAGGCGCCCAACCGGGTCGAGGCCGACTCGTTGTGGTACGCCCGCCTCGGTTATGGGGGCGTGGCCGGCCCCTCCTTCGGTCACGGTCCCGGCATCGGCTTTGGCTATCGCTACGAGCTGGACCAGCTGGGGATCGACCTGTCGTTCCTGAACCTGATGTTCGCCAACAACAGCAACAACAACGGCTCCTCGGGGTCGGTCGGCGTCACGGGAACCTGGATCAGGTTGATGGCGCTCTACTTCCTGAATCCGGCGGCCAATCGCTCGGCGTACGTCGGGGCCGGCCTGGGCTGGGGCGCCACGGCCGTGGCCAGCGCCACCGACGTGAACAGCGCGACCGGCTCGGTGTCCGCGTACTCCGGCAGCGGATTGCAGGGCGAGGTCTCGCTGGGTTACGAGCTGCTGCGCGCCAGCACCATCCGCATCTTCCTGCAGGGCGACGTCTCGCTGCCGTTCTACAAGATCCACAGCGAGACGCTGACCTCCACCACGACGAACTATGCGTCGTCGTACGCCCCCAGCTTCGTGGTCTCGATGGGCATCGGGTGGGGCCACTCCACCATCCGGGTTCGCGAGGTCAACTGAATCGGCGGCGCGCCGGACGCCTCTCCGGGCGACCCGGCGCGCCTTCGCGTTCGACGGCCTACTTCACGACAGGCACCTGACGGGGATCGCCGGGGGTCGCCAGCGTCAGGCCGCGCGCCACCCGGGACCCGTAGTCCGCGTCCGCGCGCTTGAAGTGCTCGAGTTGCCGGTCCTGGATGAAGCCGGGGACCGACTTCATCGCGCCCACGATGTTGTCGGTCAACAGCTTCTTCTGCGCCTCGTTCATCAGCCGGTACAGACCTCCCGCCTGGCTGTAGTAGTCGAGATCGCTGCGATGGTCGTGACGCAGCAGGGGGCCGGACAGCGCATAGGGGGGCACCTCCCCGTCGTTCACGACGGCGACCTCGTCGAAGCTGTTGGGGTGGTAATTGGGCCCGGCGCCGCCGTTGCCGTCGATGCGGACGCCGCCGTCGCGGTGATAGTGGTGGGCGTCGTTCAACGGGCGGTTCACCGGGATCTGGTGGTAATTCACCCCCAGGCGGTAGCGGTGCGCGTCGGCGTACGAGAACAGCCGCCCCTGCAGCATGCGATCCGGCGAGAAGCCCAGCCCGGGCACCACCGCCGAGGGGGCGAAGGCCGCTTGCTCGACGTCGGCGTAGTAGTTCTGGGGGTTGCGGTCGAGGACGATCTCCCCCACCGGGATGCGCGGGTAGCGGCCATGCGGCCAGATCTTCGTCACGTCGAAGGGGTTGCCGTCGAAGTCGGCCACCTCCGCCTCGGGCAGCACCTGGATCTCCATCGACCAGCGGGGGAAGTCCTTTCGCTCGATGGCCTCGAACAGGTCGCGCTGCGCGTAGTCGGGGTCCGAGCCCGCCAGCGCCATGGCGCGCTCGGGCGACAGGTTGCGGATGCCCTGCTTCGTCTTGAAGTGGTACTTCACGAAGAAGCGCTCGCCGCCGGCGTTGATCATGCTGTAGGTGTGGCTGCCGAAGCCGTCCATGTGGCGGTAGCCGTCCGGGATGCCGCGGTCGGAGAACAGGATCGTCACCTGGTGCAGCGACTCGGGGTGCAGCGACCAGAAGTCCCACTGCATGGTGGCGTTCTTCGTGTGCGTCTGCGGGTGGCGCTTCTGCGTGTGAACGAAGTCGGGGAACTTCGAGGGATCGCGCAGGAAGAACACGGGCGTGTTGTTGCCGACGAGATCCCACACGCCTTGCTCGGTGTAGAACTTCACCGCGAAGCCGCGGGGATCGCGCTCGGTGTCGGCCGAGCCCGCCTCGCCGCCGACGGTGGAGAAGCGCAGGAACAGCGGCGTCTTCTTGCCCACCTGCGAGAACAGCTTCGCCTTCGTGTAGCGGGTGATGTCCGCCGTGACGGTCAGGGTGCCGAAGGCGCCCGAGCCCTTGGCGTGCACGACGCGTTCGGGGATGCGCTCCCGGTTGAAGTGGGCCAGCTTCTCGAACAGGTGAAAATCTTCGAAGACGATGGGGCCGCGCGGGCCGGCGGTCAGGGAGTTCTGGTTGTCGGCGACGGGGACGCCGTTGGCGGTGGTCAGGTGTCGTGTTGCCACGTTTCTCTCCTCGCTGTTTGATCGCGGTGCGGTTGGCTGGTGATCTTCTTGGCGTTCAGGCGCCCAGGCGCTCCAGCAGCGCCACGACCTCGACGCGGCCGAACATCTGCGTGAACTGCAGCGCGTTCATCCCGGCGTCGTTGCGGGCGTCGAGCGCGGCGCCGGCCTGAGCCAGCCGCTCCAGCAGGGCGGCGTGGCCCTTGAAGGCCGCCCCCATGACGACGGAGTTGCCGGCGCCGTCGCGCGTGTTCGGATCGGCGCCACGCGCCAGCAGCAGTTCGACCGCATCGCCGTGACCGGCGTAGGCGGCCAGCATCAACGGCGCGTAGCCCTTGGCGTCCTTGGCGTTCACGTCGGCGCCGCCGTCCAGCAGGCGCTGCACGCTGGCCAGGTCGTTGGCACGGACCGCGTCGTGGAGGTCGATCTCCTTCGTCATCGTGCGCTGATAGGCCAGCCAGGCCGCCGACGGTCGCGTATCGTTCGTGTTCTCCATCGCTCGCTCTCCCGGAAAAGGTTTGGGACGTGACGAGGAGAAAGAATTGGTCCACCGGCCCCGAGGGGCCATTACATCGTTTCTAAGGCGCCGATAGGCGCGGACTATCGCCCGGTCAGCGCAGCAGCGCGGGCAACGCCTGACGGATCACGGCCGCGATGGCCGCCACGGTCGGCGCGGCAGGGAACGTCCGCCGCCACACCAGCCCCAGCGTGCGGGACGGTCCGCGCGGACCGAACGGCCGTGTCACCAGCGAACGCGCCCGGTTCTCCGTCGCGATGGCCAGCCGGGGCAACAGCGTGATGCCCGCGCCGCCCGCCACCATCTGCGCCAGCGTCGACAGGCTGGTCGCCCGCACGCTCGCCTCGTCGGCGCCGGCGCGCTGGCACACCGAGAGGACCTGGTCGCGAAAGCAGTGGCCGTCGTCCAGCAACAGCACCGTCTCGCCGTCCAGGTGCTCCAGCTGGGCCGGCGCGCCCGCCCGGGCCAGCCGATGACCGGTGGGCACCGCCAGCAGAAAGGGATCGCGGCCCAGCTCCGCGTGCTGAAGGTCGCCCAGCTCCTCGTCCAGCGCCATGATGCCGGCGTCGAGAACGCCCGCCTGCAACCGCGCCAGCAGCGGCGCCGTCTTCTCCTCGACCCAGACGAACTGCATGCGAGGATAGCGCTTGCGCAACAGCGGCATCAGCTCGGGCAACAGATAGGGCGCCACCGTGGGGATGACGCCCACCCGCAGCGTGCCCCCCTCCGGATCGCGCCGCCCGTCCGCCGAGGCCACCAGATCGTCCGCCGCCAGCAGCGTCTGCTCGGCGCGCTCCAGCACCGTGCGGCCCGCCTCCGTGACGGTCACGCCGCGAGGGAGCCGCTCGAACAGCACCACGCCCAGCGCCGACTCGAGCTGCGCGATCTGCGCGGACAGCGACGGCTGCGCGATGGCGCAGGCCTCGGCCGCCTTGCGGAAGCTGCCAAACTTCGCCACCGCCAGCGCGTACTGCAGCTGCCGCAACGTCAGCGGATGGGGAGACCAGCGCGCCGTCATCGTCTGGCCGCCCCCGCGACGCGCGTCAGTTCACGCGGCGCAGGACCGAGAGGGCGCGCACCGTCAGCCAGCGCGCCGCTTCCTTGTCCTTCGGTGACACCGTCGGTACCTTGGCAGCGCCAGGTTCGGCCGGCCCACCGGGGTACCACAGCCCGTCGGCCGACTGGCGGCTGCGCACGTAGGCCTCGGCCGTGCGCACGCCCGAGTTCTCCTTGCCCAGCCCGACCGCGGTCACCGTATCCAGCGCGTCCAGCATGTCGACGTAGAAGCGCGGCTCGGCCAGCTGCTCCCAGTAGGTGGGCGCCTTGCGATCGGGATAGCGATCGGGCTGCAGGAAGCGCGTCGCCAGCAGCTCGGCGGCGCGGCGCGCCTCGCGCGAGGAACGCCGCGACGAAGACGCCGCGAACGCGCGCAACGCCATGCCCGTGATCAGGTGGCTGGACGGGCGCGCGGACGAATCGCTGCGCACGCCCCGCCAGGCCCAGCCACCGTCGGCCTGCCGCCATTGCAGCAAGAACTGAAACGCCTCTTGCACGCGCGGCTCGCTGTCCAGGCCGACGCGGCACAGGGCGGCCACGGCCCAGCCCTGAAAGTGTACGGCCGGCAACTTGGCGCGGTCGGTCTTCGTCTCGCCGATGGCCAGCGCCGCGATGCCGCCATCCTTGCCTTGGGTCGCCAGCACGAACTCGGCGGCCTGCGCCACCGCGTTCTCGCTCGCGTCCAGGCCCAGCTCGGCCATCCGCTCCAGGGCGCGAACCGTGGCGATCACCGCCGCAAACTTCTCGGAGCCCAGCCCTTTCTCCAGCGGCTTGGCGGGGAAGTCCCCCTTCTTCGATTGCTTCTTCAGGAAAGCTTTGACGTCGGTGTAGGCGAGCACTTCGGCGCCGCGCGGCGCCTCGTCGTCATCGATCAGCTCGCGTCGCACCCGCGCGGACAGAGAAGGGGGCCCCTCGCGCAGCAAGGCCGGGATGGGATCCCGGGCCAACCGCGCGCGCCAACCCGAGGGAAACCGGGCAGCGACGGCGGGTGACGGCGCAAACGGGGAGCGATTCATTCTGCGAAAGGGTATCTCAATTTCGCTCGCGTGGACGGGCGCCTCCCTCTTTTTGGGAGCTTTTTTGTGCTACACCTACTAACCTTCGCTCCGGCAGGTTGCATGGGGTTTCCCGACCGCCCTTCAAAACAGGACGCCTTTCTCGCATTGCTCGCGGAAGGCTGTCTCCTCCATCTCGACGCCCGCCGAGATGGGGTGGTCGTGCCCGCCCATTTGAAGGGTGAGGCGCACCTGGTCCTGCAGTACGGCAACGACCTTCCCATCCCGATCCCCGACCTTCAGATTGACGAGAACGGTGTCAGCGCCACGCTGTCCTTCGCGCGTACGCCGTGGCCCACCGTGGTCCCCTGGAGCGCGGTGTACGTCGTCACCTCGCCCGATGGGCGCGGCGTCCTCTATCAGGAGGATGTGCCCGGTGACGTGTCGGTGATAGCGGGTGCAGGCACGGACGAGGCCGGCGCTGACGGGGCGAAGCGTCCCGACGTGGTGGCGGAGGCCGGCCCGACCGGTCGACCGGCCTCCCCGACGCCACGCGCGCTGCGCGCCGTTCCCTCGACCGGCCCCGTCGACTTCGAGGGCATGGACTTCGGCATGGTCAGCCAGGGCTCCGAAGAGGGATTGTCGCCCTCCCGCCGTCGCAAGCGGCCCCAGCTTCGCCTGGTCAAGTAGCGGCCACCGTCGCAGCAGCGCCGCGGCCGCGACGCCCCGAAACGACGCCGCCGCCCCGCGCGGTCAGTCGCGGATCACGCAGTCGGACAGGAAGGCAGCCAGCTCGTCGTGCTGCGCGCGCGCGTCCTCGTAGCCCAGGCGCGCCACCTCGGCGGCGTAGAATCCGTCGAAAAGAATGTACGACAGCAGGTCCGCCTCGTCCGCGCCGCGCGCCGTGGCCAGGCGGCGCAGCAGCTGGATGCCGGGGCCGCCGCCCTGCCCTTTGAACTTCCCCGAGCGGCCGATCTCGCCGGCCAGCGCGCCCAGATCGGTCGACGGCCGGATCATCAATTCGTCGACCACCCGATAGGGCGCGCCCCGCCGCTTCGAGATCTCCTCGTCGAAGCGCGCGCCGTGCCCGACGGGATCCGCGTCGCGAACGGCCCTGATCAGCGCGTTGAACCGCCGCAGGCGATCCAGGTCGTAGTCGATGTGATCCAGCAAGAACGCGTTCAGGATCTTACCGACCAGAAACGCGGCGCCCGGGTAGGGCATCGACTCCTCGTCCTGCTCGGGCTCGGTCGGCTTGTGGCGTAGCCCGATCACCAGCACCTTGTCGGCCCCCAGCCGCAACGCCGGCGACAGCGGGGTGTTCTGTCGCAACCCCCCGTCGCAGAAGAAGCGATCGCCGACCGCCACCGCGGGGAACAGCACCGGCAGCGCGGCCGAGGCCAGCGCGTGCTCGCAGGCCATGGTCACGAACTGGGCGCGCACGAAGGGATCCTGGCTCCAGCGCCGCATCGGGCCCCCGGTGCGCTGGATGAAGACGACGCTCTTCCCGGAGCCGATGTCCGTGGCGGTCACCGACAGCGACTCGAACAGCCCGCGCCGGTTGTTCTCGGAGATCTGGCCCCAGGGGATCAGGCGCCGCACCACGCGCTCCAGCTTGCTGGTGTTCACGATGCCGCCCAGCCGCCGCCCGCCGTCGGCGTCGGCGATCAGGCCGCTGCCCAGCAGCGTGCCCGGCGCCTTCATGAACTCGCGCAATCCGAAGCCGACCATCTCCTCGAGCACGAAGCTCTCCCAGCGATCGACCAGCATGCGGCCTTGCGCGGCGGCATGATCGGCGGTGGCGGCGAAGAAGCAGGCGTGAATGCCGCCCACCGAAGTTCCGCAATAGATGTCGAAGCCCACCTGCCCGCCCAGATCGCCGGCCAGGTCCTCGCGGATGTAGCGCATCACGCCGGCCTCGTAGGCGCCGCGCGCGCCACCGCCCGACAACACCAGCGCCAGGCGCGGGCGGTGACCGCGGTGGATGGGGCGAGTCGGGGCGTTCATCCGACCTCCACCGACCAGTACGTCGTGCTGGTCATTCGTTTGATCGTATTGAAAAAATCCCCGTCTGTCGACGCCCGTTGGTTTTGAATCTAAAGTATCCAGATGGGGAGCACGTCGAACGGCGGGAACGCAGGCGGCACCAACGTCACGCTGTCTCCCGGGGGCGGCTTCCTTCTGGAACCGGCCGGCTCGGCCACCGTGCTGACGCCCGAGATGCTGGGCGACGAGCAGCGCATGATGCAGCAGACCGCCGAGGACTTCGTCCGGCGCGAGGTCGAACCGCGGCTGGCCGACATGGAGGCCAAGAAGCCTGGCGTGATGCGGGGACTGCTGGAAAAGGCCGGCGAGGTGGGCCTGCTGGGCCACGACATCCCCGAGGCCTACGGCGGGCTGGGCGGCGACAAGACCAGCAGCAGCCTGATCACCGAGGCGGTGGGCCGCATCGGCTCGTTCGGCGTCAGCTACGGGGCCCACGTGGGCATCGGCACGATGCCGCTGGTGCTGTTCGGGACCCCCGCGCAGCACCAGAAGTACCTGCCCCGGCTGGCCACCGGCGAGTTGATCGCGGCTTACGCGCTGACCGAGCCGGGCTCGGGCTCGGACGCGCTGGCCGCGAAGACGCGCGCCACGCTGTCCGCCGACGGCAAGACCTGGAAGCTGAACGGCACCAAGCAGTACATCACCAACGCCGGCTTCGCCGATCTGTTCACGGTGTTCGCCAAGGTCGACGGTGAGAAGTTCACCGGCTTCCTGGTCGAGCGGACCGCCAAGGGGCTGACCGTCGGCCCCGAGGAGCACAAGCTGGGCATCCGCGGCAGCTCGACCTGCCCGCTGATCCTCGAGGACTGTGAGATCCCGGCCGACGCGGTGCTGGGGCAGATCGGTCAGGGTCACAAGATCGCCTTCAACATCCTGAACATCGGCCGCTGGAAGCTGGGCGTGGGCGCGGTGGGCGCCGCCAAGTACTGCCTGGAGCTGGGCGTCCGCTACGCGCGGGACCGCAGGCAGTTCGGCAAGCCCATCGCCGAGTTCGACCTGATTCGCAAGAAGCTGGGCGACATCGCCACCAACATCTACGTGACCGAGTCGATGGCCTTTCGCACGGCCGGCCTGCTGGACGCCCGCAGTCGCGCCATCGACCCCGCCGATCCCCAGGCGCAGAAGAAGGAGATCGACGCCATCGAGGAACACGCCATCGAGGCGTCGATCCTGAAGGTGTTCGGGTCCGAGATGCTGCACGCCAGCGCCGACGAGACCCTGCAGATCTTCGGCGGGGCCGGCTACATCGAGGATTATCCCATCGAACGCGTCAGCCGCGACGCGCGCATCAACCGCATCTTCGAAGGCACCAACGAGATCAACCGGTTGCTGGTGCCCGGGACGCTGCTGAAGCGCGCCATGCAGGGGCGCCTGGCGCTGATGGGCCTGGTGGGTCAGGTGCAGGCCGAGCTGGCCGACCCGACGAAGATCGACCGCGCCATCCCGGCCGGACCGCTGGGCCTGGAGCGGCAGAAGTGCGACTTCGCGAAGCGCGCCGTCGCCTACGGCGCGTCGCTGGGCGTGCAGAAGTACATGCAAGCGATCAGCGACAAGCAAGAGCTGCTGGGCGTGCTGGCCGATTGCCTGATCCACATCTTCGCCATGGACTCGGCCATCACCCGCACGCTGCAGCTGATCCGCGCCCAGGGCGAGGCGGCCAGCGCCATCCCCGTGGCCATGACCCAGCTGTACGTGGCCCAAGCGCACGAGCAGGTGTTCGACGGCCTGCGCGAGATGCTGATGTGGATGTCGCTTGACGAAGAGTGGGGCCGCGAGGTGCGCGACGTGAACAGCTACTACGACCTCACCCGCGTGAACACGTTCTCCCTCCGCCGCAAGATCGCGCTGCACACGATCGAGGCCGGTCAGTACAAGCTCTGAGCGGCTCGTCCCGACGACCAGTGGGGCGTCGTCAGGGGCAGCCGACTTCGACCGTGGTCGTGCCCGGGGGCGGCGTCAGGGTGAAGGCGTCGGCCGTGATGGGGTCGTTCGCGGTGCGGTCCTTGAACTTGATCTCGACGCCGTCGTCGTAGGACGACGAGCCCTCGGCGTAGTGAATCATCTGGGGCAGCGACACGGCGCCGCGACGAGAGGGCACGTCCACGAACTCCTCGAAGGCGACACGCCAGATCGGCTTCCGTGCGCCATCGAGGGAGGTGACGCCCACCAGCAGCGGCGCGCCCCTGTCGCGATGGCGGAAATGATAGCGAAGCTGACCAGCGGCGGCGGGCACGACCAGCACGTCGGTGCCGCTGTCGCCGTCCCAGTCGACGCTGTCGTTCGCGGCGTCGCCTTCCGGCAGCTTCGCGTCGCCCAGGAAGATGGCGGCCACCTCCGCGGGGGACAGCGGGATGCGGATCAGGGAGGCGATGTTGGCCGGGCAGGCGGGACCGCGGCGAAGCTCGTTCTTGCGCACGTCCAGCAGCCCGAAGCGCTGGCCGTCCGTGGCCAGGATCGCGACGGTTCCTTGCAGGCTGACCTCCGCCTCCAGGCGCAGGCGTCCCGCCCGCTCGGCCAGGACCAGCACCGTGGCGCGGACGCGATCGCCCCCCAGCCAGCTGGTGGCGCGCGCCGAGCCGTTGATGCTGGTGACCGCCGCCTGGCGCGCCGTGAGCATCTGGCGCAGCTCCGCCGGCGCCGGCGGCGGGTAGACGCGTTCGATCCGGCCGTGGCGTGGACACGCCGCCAGCAACAGCGGAAGCAACAGCACCGCCCGCAGCGAACCGACGCGACGGCTGCCCGGGCGCGGCGCCCGCACGCCGGTGAGGGCCGTCATTTCGCGCCCGCCGGCTGCAGCTTGCGCAGCCTGGCCTGGATGTCGCGGGCGACCCGCTCGTCCGGATCGTGCTCCAAAGCCCGCCGGTAGGTGGCCGCGGCGCGATCATTCTGGTTCTGCCGGCTGTACAGCTCGGCGACGTGGGCCAGGATCTCCGGATCGCCGGGCTCCAGGCGGTCGCCCTGGGTCAGGAAGGTGGCCGCGCGCGCCAGATCGCCCTGCCGCAGGTAGGCCCACCCCAGGCTGTCGACGATCCCGCCGGCCCCCGGATCCAGCACCATCGCCACCTGGAGCTGCCGCACGGCCAGCTTCAGATCTCCGCCGTGATCGGCGGCGACGAACCCGACGAAGTTCAGCGCCTCCACGTTGCGGGGATCGCTGGCCAGGATCTTGCCGGCCTCCGCCAGGGCGGCGCGCCACTCGCCCCGCCGCTCGTCGATGGCGGCGCGCACCAGCAGGAATCGCGTGTCGTCGGCGTGGGCCTGCAGGGCCATATCCAGGCCGCGCAGCGCCCGCACCGGATCGCCGCGCTTCTCGTCCAGCAGGGCGCGCGCCACGATCAGATCGGGCATCCAGCCACGAGGCCGCGCGTCGCCGCTGCCCTCCGGCCCGGCCTTACCGGCCGGCGACTTTCCCGCCGCGGTCGCGCCGCCTGCGCCGCCGGTCCCGCTGGCGGCCTCGGCGGTCGCCGCCGCCGTCGCCTCGTCCAGCACACGTTCGGCCTGTTCCAGTTGCCGCGCGCCCCCCGCGCGGCGCAAGGCCTCGGCGGCGCGCAGCCGCGACTCGATGAAGTCGGGATCGCCCTTTGGCACCTTCAGCAGCCGGGCCGCCGCCCCCGTGTAGTCCTTGGCGTCCGCCAGCGCGCCCCCCACCAGCAGCGCCACGTGCCCGGCAGGCACGCCCCGCTCCAGCGCCCGCTCCGCCGCGGCGCGCGCCCGCTCGGGCCGACCGGCCGCCCGCTCGATGCGGACGATCGCGTCGATGGTGCTGTCGTCGATCACGTCGGGCGTCAGGCGGTCGGCCTCCTCGTCCGCGGCGGCTCGGTCGCCGCTGGCCACCAGCCATTTCAGATACATCTCGCCGACCTCCAGCGAGTCCTCCGCCCGCTCCAGGGCGTCGCGGAACACGGCCTTCGCCTCGGCGGCGCGTCCCAGCGCCACCTGCAGCGCCGCCAGCACCAGGCGCGCGTCGATCTGCTCGGGCTCCAGCGCCAGCGCCTCCTTCAGCGCCGTCTCCGCCTCGTCCACGCGCCCCTCGGCCCACGCCATGGCCCCCAGCTCGACGCGCGCCCGGACGCTGTCGCGATCGGTGTCCGCCAGGACGCGGATGGTGGCGTGCGCCCCCGGCAGGTCCAGGGTCGCCAGCTCGGCGCTGGCCAGCGCCAGGTGCGTCGTCTCGATGGCCTCCATGTCTCCGTCCGACAGCGCCAGCGCGGCCGCCTGGCGGTAGCGCTCCAGCGCCGCCCGGTCGTCGTGGCGCGCCTCGGCCAGGTGCGCCGCCGCGGCGTAGCCCGGCACGGTGGGCTCGATGGCCAGCGAACGTTCCACCTCCGTGGCCGCGTCGTCGGCCTCGCCCAGTTGCAACAGCACGTCCGCCAGCTGCGCCCGCACCTCCGGCGCCTGATCGTCCAGCGCCAGCACGCGCCGCAGCTCGCGCGCCGCCTCTTCCCAGTTCTGATCTTCTTCGTACAGCTGCGCCCGGGCGTAGTGCGCGTAGGCGTCAGGACCGATGCCGCGGCTGATGACCACCTGGCCGTTCACGATCTTGCTGACCGGGGGCGGCGTGGAGGCGCACCCGATCAGGCCGATGGTGCCGCAAGCGGCCAGCAGCAGGCGCCGAACTCTCAAAGCGGGATGTTTCCGTGCTTCTTGGGCGGGTTCTGGTCGCGCTTGTTGGCCAGCAGCGCCAGCCCCCCACACAGTCGAGCGCGCGTGTCGCGCGGTCGGATCACCTCGTCGACGTAACCCAGCTCGGCGGCGATGTAAGGGCTGGCGAACTTCTGCCGGTACTCTGCCGCGTAGCGGGCCCGCGCCGCCGCCGGATCGGCCGCCTGCCCCAGCTCGTCGCGGAACACGATGTTCACGGCGCCCTCCGGCCCCATCACGGCGATCTCGGCCGTCGGGTAGGCGAAGTTCAGGTCGCCCCGGATGTGCTTCGACGACATCACGTCGTAGGCCCCGCCGTACGCCTTGCGGGTGATGACGGTCAACTTGGGTACGGTCGCCTCGGCGTAGGCGTACAGCAGCTTGGCGCCGTGCTTGATGATGCCGCCGAACTCCTGCGCCGTGCCGGGCAGGAAGCCGGGCACGTCGACGAAGGTCACGATGGGGATGTTGAAGCAGTCGCAGAAGCGAACGAATCGCGCCGCCTTCAGCGAGGCGGCGATGTCCAGGCAGCCCGCCAGATGTAGCGGCTGGTTGGCCACGACGCCCACGGGTCGTCCGTCCAGCCGCGCGAACGCCACCACGATGTTCGGGGCGTGCTCGGGCTGGATCTCGAACAGCTCACCGTCGTCGACGATCCGGCGCAGCAGATCCTTCATGTCGTACGACTTCGAGGGTTCGGCCGGGATCAGGGCGTCCAGCGCCCCGTCGGCCGCCGGCGCCTTGGCCCGGGCAGGACGGCGCGGGGGATCCTCGCGGTTGTTCTGCGGCAGGAAGGTCAACAGCTCGCGCAGCGCCTGCAGGCAGGCGTCCTCGTCGCTGAAGGCGCGATGGGCCACCCCCGAGCGCGCGGCGTGCGTGTGCGCCCCGCCCAGCTCCTCCTTGGTCACCTCCTCGTGCGTGACGGCGCGGATGACGTCGGGCCCGGTGATGAACATGTGGCTGGTCGACTCGACCATGAAGATGAAGTCGGTGATGGCCGGCGAGTACACCGCGCCGCCCGCGCAGGGCCCCAGCACCGCCGACAGCTGTGGCACCACGCCCGAGGCCAGCGTGTTGCGCAGGAAGATGTCGGCATAACCGGCCAGAGAGGACACGCCCTCTTGTATGCGGGCGCCACCCGAGTCGTTCAGGCCGATGATGGGCGCCCCCACCTTCATGGCCAGGTCCATCACCTTGCAGATCTTCCCCGCGTACGCCTCCGACAGGGACCCGCCGAACACGGTGAAGTCCTGGGCGAACAGGAACACCGGACGGCCGTGGATGCGGGCGTGACCGGTCACCACGCCGTCGCCCGGGATCTTCTGCTCCGCCATGCCGAAGTCCGTCGAGCGGTGCGTGACCAGCTTGTCCAGCTCGACGAAGCTGTCCGGATCGCACAGGCGGGCGATGCGCTCGCGGGCGGTCAGCTTGCCGGCCTGGTGCTGCTTGTCGACGCGCGCCGGCCCGCCGCCTGCCAGCGCCAGGCGCTCGCGCTCGGCCAGCGCCGCGAAGGGCTCGGCGTCCGACTTCACGGAGGCGGGCCCGGAGGCCGGGACAGAAACCGTCGACTCACTCATGCCCGCTTCATACCGCAAAGGCCGCGCCGGCGTGACCGCGTCATGGGCTCCGGGGCGCGCCCGCCCACGACGGCGGCGGGGCCTCGATCGTCAGCGGCCTGGCGGTCACGGGATGGGTGAACGACACGGCCGCCGCGTGCAGGTGCAGGCGCGGCTGGGCGGTGCCGGGTATGGTGTCCCCCGCGGCGCCGCGGGCGGCGAACGCGGGGTCGTAGCGGTCGTCGCCCACGATGGGAAAGCCGGCGGCGGCCAGGTGGGCCCGCACCTGGTGGGCCCGTCCCGCGTGCAGGCGCGCCTCCAGCAGCGACGTCTTCAACCCTCCGGTCTGGCCCCGGGTCAGCACGTGCCAGGACGTCTGGGCGGGCAGCGGATTTCGTCCGCCGTCCAGCCGGACCTTGGCGCCGCGCCGGCCGCCGCGTCCGATGGCGGTGCTGACCTGACCGTCATCCGGCGGATGACCCCACACCTCGGCCAGGTAGCGCTTCTGGCAGTCGGGCGCCCGCAGGGCCGCCCGCAGCGCCAGCCAGGCCGCCCGATGGCGGGCGGCCAGCAACACACCGCTGGTCCCCGTGTCCAGGCGATGGCCCAGGCCACCCTCTCGCGGATCTTCGGAGGCGCCGGCGCATTCGGGGTAGCGCGCCGCGATGGCGTTCGCCGCCGTGCCCCGTTCGCCGGCGCGCAGCGGGTGCGACGGCATGCCCGCCGGCTTGTCGATGGCGATCAGTGCGGCGTCCTCGTACAGGAACGTGACCGCGGGTGATGGCTCCGCCACCAGCCCCACGCCCGCGGCGGACGCTTCGATCGACACGCGCGCCCCGGCCGCCAACACGGTGCCCTTGCGCCGCCGCTGGCCATCGACGCGAACGGCGCCGGCCTCGATCCGCCGCCGCGCTTCGCCCACGCTGGCGCCCAGCTGGCGGCTGACGAAGGCATCCAGGCGTACCCCGGCGTCCTCGGGCCCGACCTGATGCTGGCCTCCGCCGGCGGGTTCGTGGCCGCGTGCCGGATCGCCTCCTTGGCCGCTCACTTCCTCTTCGCGGCCGGCTTGCTGGCGATCGCGGGCTTGCCCTCGGGACGGGAAGCCTTGGTCTCGGACTTCCCGTCCGCCTTGACCCGTGCCTTGCCCTCGTCCCTGGCGCGCGCCTCGAACGGCGGAGGCGTGGTGGCCCGCGCGCCCGGCTTGGCCTTGCCCTCGTCCTTTCGCTTCGTCGAGTTCGACGGGCTGCCTTCGAACGGCGGAGGCGTGGTGGCCCGCAGCGCCACCTCCTTGCCCCCCTTCGCGGGCGCGCCCTTGGCCCCCGCCCGCTCGCTCTTGCCGGCCGGCAGCGGCGCCGCCCCGCGCGCCACCGCGCTGATGCCCCGATCGCGGCGGGCCGCCCCGGCCATGCCCTGGGCGACGTCGCGCGGCGGCTCGCCGATGGGCGCGTACACGACCACCTTCTGCCCGTCGCGCAGCTCGGTGTTGTACGAGAAGCGGTTGATGCGCGCCAGATCGCCCACCGTGAGGCCATAGCGCCGTCCCAGCTTGGCCAGCGTGTCCCCGGACTTGGTCTCCACCACCAGCCGCCGCTTGCCCCGCCGCGCCGCCTCCAGCTCCAGGAACTCGTCCGAGCCCAGGGTCACCACCTTCACGCGCGCCGAATCGAGCAACACGATGGCGGTGGGATCGAAGTCTTTCCGCACGAACACCTGCAGCACCATCTTCGGGTGCAGCTTCGCATCGGGATCCAGGTTGTTCCACTCGATCAGATCGTCGGTGCGCACGCCCAGCGCGTCCGCGATGCCGTCCAGCGTGTCGCCCTCGCGCGTCTGATAGAAGACCCGCTCGCGGCCCTCGTAGTTGAAGACGCGATCGGGAACGGCCACCAGGATCTCGTCGTCATCGCTGGCAGCGGCCGCGCCGTCTCCGCTGGGCGATGCCGCCGCCAGGCGGGCCGTCACCTCGGCCGCGTCCCGCTGCGCCGCTGCCTTGTCCCCCTTCTTGTGCGGGACCACGATGGCGATGCCGGCGTGCAGCTCGCTCGACTCCTTCACGCCGTTCAGGCGGCGCAGCTCGCGCGCCGTGGTGCCGTGCGCGCGCGCCACGTCGTCCAGCCCCTCGCCGAAGCGCAGCGTCACCGTGTCCAGGCGATCCACGGCGCCGCGCGCCCGCTCGAACGCCTCCGCGAAGGCCGGCGTCGTCCCCACCGGGATGCGCACCGCCACGGTGCCGCGGTCCGGCGGCGTGCGGTCGCGGGCGATCTGCGGGTTCAACGCCTGCAGCACCTCGATCTTCGTCTTGGCAGCGCGGGCCACCGTGGTCAGCGTGGTCCCCGCAGGCACCTGGACGGTCTCGTAAGCGAACGGCGGATCGGGGACGACGTCGCTGAACCCGAACGCCTCCAGGTTGTGGCCCACGATGGCGGCCGCCATGATCTTCGGGACGTACAGGCTCGACTCCCAGGGCAGGCCGGCCTCGTGGCGGCACAGCTCCCAGTAGTCGTTGGTGTTGTAGCGGGTGATCGACTTCAGCACCGCGCCATAGCCGGCGTTGTACGCCGCGAACACCAGCGGCCACGAGTTGAAGCGGACGTACAGGTCCTTCAGGTAGCGGGCCGCCGCCTCCGCCGACTTCTCGGGATCACGGCGGGCGTCGATCCAGTATCCGACCTCCAGGCCGTAGGCGCGCGCCGCGCCGGGCATGAATTGCCACACGCCCCCTGCCCCCACCCGCGAGCGCGCGCCCGTGTCGAACCCGCTCTCGACCATGGCCACGTACAGCAGATCCTTGGGCAAGCCCTCGTGCGCCAGCGCCACCTCGATCAGCGACCGGTAGCGGCCGGCGCGGCGCAACCAGTTCGTCATCACGGCCCGCCCGCGCGTGTCGTTCTTGAAGTAGTCGAGGTACCGCAGCACCTGGGGATCCCAGCGCACCGGCAGCTCGGGAAGCTTCAGCCCGCGCAGCCACTCCGAGTCGGGCGCCGCCCCGCTGCGCTCGCGCGCCGACGGTCCACCGGCACCGTCGGGAGAACGCAGCACCTCGGGCACGTCGCCCGAACCATCCCAGCGGCCCGGCAGCGACGGCTGCGGCTCGCTGGGCGTGTCCCAGCTTCCCTCGTCGTCCGCGCTGGCGCCGCGCGCGTGGGGAAACGACTCCTCCTCGAAGCGCCGCAGCTCGCCCAGCTCCGGGCTCTCGCTGGCGTCGTCCAGCGCGACGCCGCGGACGGCGCGGCGCTCGTTCTGGCTCTCCTCGGGAGAGGCAGCGGGACCGCCGCCGCTGACCTTCTTGCCGGCGGCGGGCTTGGGGGCAGGCGCCCCGCGGGCCATGCCTTCGCCGGCCAACCCGCCGCACACCATCAGCGCCGCCGTCAGCCAGGACAGGCGACGCGGCGAACGCCGGCCGGCCATCCCTGGAATCCGGCGAGCGCGTGACGTTCGGGTCGCCATGAACACCCGATCGTAGCGAAGTCCTGGGCAGGCGCCAAAAAACTGCCTGACACGTCAGGCTGACCGACAGCGGCGGGCGGCCCCGGGCAGCCGGCCTTCATCAGGTCGGTCGCGGGCGCACCCTGGTCCGGTCGCGTCTGCGTCCGTCGGCTGCCCCATTCCCGTCCTTGCGACAAGTCGCGCCTGCGCTAGACTGCGCGCATGCCTTTCGGCATGGGCTTCGGCGAACTGGTTCTGATCTTGATCATCGTGATGGTCGTGTTCGGCGCGACCAAGCTGCCCCAGCTGGGCGATGGCTTGGGCAAGGCGATCAAGAACTTCAAGCGCTCCGTCGGATCCCTGAACGAGATCGACGTGACCCCGCGCGTGGCTCCCTCCGAGCCGGCGGCCGAGGCGAAGCCAGCTTCTCCGTCGGAGAACGCTCCCAAGCCGTAAGGCGCGTTCAGACTACGGAGTCTGCGGCGCCGGGGGAGCACCGTTGGGAGCGGCAGGCGTGGGGGGCGCGCCGCCCAGGGCAGCGATCCCGCCCTGGATGATCTTGCGCAGGCCGGCCACCGTGAGGCGCGGCGTCTTCTTTTCTTCCTCGAAGATGATCTGCGCCAGGGTGGCAGTGGTCAGATCGGCGCGTGTCGTGTTGTCGACCACTTTGACATCGTCGCCCGCGCGCACCATCGCTGCGATGTGATCCAGCGTGACGTAGCGGCTGTCGCGGGTGTCGTACAACTTCCGGTTCGCGTAGCGCTTGATCGTCCGGGCCGTCGTCATTGGAGAATTGTGTCACGACTAAAAAAACGGGTCAATAATGTAAGATGTAAGACAATAAAGCTTCGATGAAGGCACGAATGCCAGTGATTTCATCGACTTACGAATGTTGCGAAACTGCTAAGTTGCGCGAGCTCGGAAAATCCACTGGCCGATTGCGGCACACCCGACCGTCAAGAACCGTTACAGATCGAAACCAGCGGACAGGGAAACCGCCTTCTGGCCCCCGCTCTGATCGTCGGCGGGGCCCATGGCGGCATGCGGGTCTGTGCTGCCCCCCGCCGTCGTCCAGGCGAACTGTCCAACCAGGAATAGCCGCCACAGCTTCAGCTTGGCCCCGCCGAACCATCGGCTGCGCGTGATCAGCGACTGGCCCGGAAAGCGGAAGTTGGCGCCATAGTCCGCCGAGGTGCCGGCCTGCGCCTGGCAGGATCGGGGCAGCGCCGCGACGGCCGCCGCGTTCGAAGCGGTCGTCGAGGCGACGGTGGCGGCGTCGCAGTCGGGTGTGGCGTCGATCAGGCCGCTCGAGGCGTCGATCAACAGCGCGTCCCAGCCCAGGTACGGCTCCAGCTGCCAGGTGCCGGCCACGCCGAAGCGCTTCGATACCGCCACGTCCAGGCTGTAGACCCGCAGGCTGACCTGATCGGTGCCCAGCAAATCGGACAGCCCCGCCCGCACCGCCAGCGACGGCAACGGCAGGTCGTGAAAGCCCTCGTTCACGGCGAACCGGAGGTAGCCCTGCACCGCCCACATCCCCGACTGCAAGACGTTGATCGCGCCGGCCCCCAGCTCGAATGAGGCGGGTAGACCCTTTCTGACGAACCCGCCCACGGTGGTCAGCCACGACGGCGGACGCGTCAGGTTCGGGTTGTTGGGCTGCACGCCCTGCACGCCGTTCCAGAACGACCTGCCGCTGCTGATCTGCGTGACGCCGAGATCCGCGGACAGCTGGATCCCGGCGAAGCCCAGCGTGACGGCCGGCGTTCGCAGCCGGGGCGCCACCACGGCGCCCAGCTCGGACATCAGGCTGCGAAAGCGCGTGTTCGCGCCGGCGTCCAGGGCGACCGTGGTGCGCGTCGGCGTCTGCGTCACCCAGGAACAACCGTTGCCCTGCGACGTGTCGCACAGGTTGAGCAGGCGAAGGTCGTTGCGATCAGCGCGCGCCGGTGAGGCCGCCAGCAGGGCGGACGCGAGCACGAGCGGACCCAGGACCCGAGACAGCACGCGCCCGCCGTCGAGCGGCGTGCGCCGTCCCAGCCCGGGCACGCCTCGCAACCGTCGCCTGGCCATGGGTCGCTACGGTACGGTCCCCCGGGAAACAGTGTCAAGGCAGGGGCGGCAGGAGGCGCCGGTCGTCGGCGGTGAGGGACGCCTTCCGATCACCCCGTCGCCGCACGCGCCACCGGCTTCGCGTCACGGCACAGCGGCCGGCACGGTCCGGCCGGGCGCGGTCGTGGCGACCCGCTGCGGGCACTGCTAGGGTGCCGCCGTGGGAGAGTTGACGTTCACCGTGCTCGCGTTCGCGCTGGGCGGCATCACCGCCGTGGCGGCGCTGGCCGTGCCCGAGCTGCAGCGAACGGGCGTCACGGTCGCCCTGTGCGGCATCCTGGCGCTGGGAATGGCGGGCCTGTACGCCCGGCCGTTCGAACGGTTCGCCGGCCTGCGCTACCTCAACCGCGGTGCGGGCGCCCGCCGCAGCCGCGGCCTGCTGGTCGCGACGGTCGCGTCGCTGCTGGTGGGGCTGGGCGGTGCGGCGCTCTTCTTCGCCACGCGGGGGAGGGCCCGCGCGCTGGAGACGGTGGGCGTGCTGGCCATCCTGACCGGCGCTTTGGCGTTCGTCGTCTGTCTGCTGCTGCGTCTGTTCTCCGTGTTCACGACGGTGTCGACGATGGGCGTGGCGCTGGGTGTGCAGTCCCTGATCGTCGTGCTGGGGGTGACCAGCGGATTCCAGCGCGAGTTCCAGGACAAGGTGCTGGCCTTGAACGCCCACCTGATCGTGATCCCTTACGGCGACGTCGACGTCGACAGCGCCGAGGCGGACGAGATCCAGGCCAAGCTGGCCGATCTGCCCGGAGTGGTCCGGCGGGCCAAGTTCCTGTTCTCCGCCGGCGAGGTGATGGTGGGCAGCATCGGCGCGAACCTGAAGGGGATAGACCTGGCCCAGGGGGCGGACGATCTGCGGCATTCGCTGATCGACGGCCACGTGGAAGATCTGGCGCGCGCGCTGCCGTGCAACATGCCGCGGGGTGCCTCGGGCCGCGCGGGCGGGCCCCTGCCGGCGAACGGCAACATCGCGCTGGGCGTCGAGCTGGCGCACAAGCTTCACCTGAAGGTCGGCGACTGCGTCTCGATCATGGTGCCGTTCAGCGAGTCGAACGGCGTGGTCCCTCCCTCGTTTCTGTTCCGGGTGGTGGGTCGTTTTCGCATGGGGTTCAACGAGTACGACACGCGTCTGGCGTACGTCAGCCTGGACGATGCGCGCAAGCTGGGCAGCGTGCGCCAGTCGGTCTTCGGCGTCGAGCTGCGCTTCGCCGACGCGAACCAGGCCATCGGCATGGCGAAGGAGGTGCGGCGCCGCCTGCCCGGACCCTATCGCGTCGTCGACTGGCAAGAGCTGAACCACAACCTGTTCACGGCGTTGAAGACGCAGAAGGTCGCCATCTCGCTGCTGCTGGTGCTGATCATCCTGGTGGCGGCGTTCAACATCATCGCGTCGCTGACCATGATCGTGCTGTCGAAGGTGCGCGAGATCGCCATTCTGGGCTCGATGGGCGCGCGCGCCGGGATGCTGGCGCGCCTGTTTCTGGTCGCTGGAACCAGCGTGGGCGCCGTGGGCACCGTCATCGGCATCGGCTGCGGGCTGCTGGTGTGCGGCCTGGCGCAGGCCTACGGTTATCCGCTGGACCCCAAGGTGTACCTGATCGGAAAGCTTCCCGTGCAGGTCGCGCCGCGCGAGATCGTCGCCGTGGCCGCGGCCACGCTGGCCATCTGCGTGCTGGCGACCCTGTACCCGTCCCTGCGGGCCAGCAAGCTGCGCGCGGTCGACGGGTTGCGCCACACCTGAGCCCGGCGGGCCGGCAGACGACATTTTTCGTAACCTGGTGACTCCTGGACTCTCTGCAAAGGCATGCCGCCAACGCCTGAATCGTCACCACCGCTGGCCGCGCCGGGCCTGGAGACCTCGGACGAGGAGCTGGTCGAGCGGGTCCGGCGGGGAGACCGGCTGGCCTTCGAGCTGCTGATGCGGCGGAACAATCGCCGCGTCTATCGCGCCGTGCGGGCCGTGCTGCGCGAAGGGGCCGACGTCGAGGAGGTCATGCAGCAGACGTACACCCTGGCGTTCTCGCGCCTGGACCAGTTTCAGGGCAACGCGCGCTGGTCGACCTGGGTGTGCCGGATCGCCTTCAACGAAGCGCTGGCGCGCCTGCGGCAGCGGGGGCGGTTCGTCTCCATCGACGCGCGACAAGACGCCGGCGAAGGGACGGCCCCCGACAGCTGGCGGACGGCCACACCCGACCCCGAACGGCAGGTCCGCGCCCGCGAGCTGGGCCGGCTGGTCGAGGAGACGATCGACGGAATGCCGGACATCTATCGCAGCGTGATGATCTTCCGGGAGATCGAGGGTCTGACCACGCTGGAGACGGCGGCCATCCTGGCGGTCGAGGAGAACGTCGTGAAGACGCGCCTTCACCGCGCGCGGGCCCTGCTGCGGGACGGAATCGAGCGGCGCATCGGGCAGCAGGTCGACGAGGCGTACGCCTTCGAAGCGCGCCGCTGTGACCGGGTGGTGACGGCCGTGCTGTCGGGTCTGCCCCAGATCGCGACGACCGGCTGATCGGCCGTCACCTTTGTGGCGGTCGCTTCTCCATGGCTGGCGTCGGCGAGGCGCGCCGTGAAGGCGCCTCGTCTTCCCAGGGCGCCCAGACAAGGAGAACGAGATGAGCGAGTCGAGAGTTCAAAGATCCGTCCTGATTTCCACCGTCGGTTTGGCGCTGGCCCTGGCGGCCGGGGGCTGTGCCAGCAGCAACGAATCGGCGCCGGCGACGGCGGCCACCCCGGCCACCCCGGCGGCGGCGCCGTCGGCTGCGACGTTCGGGCAGCAAGTGGCGGCGGGGCAGGCAGCGTACGGGGCCAACTGCGCCGGCTGCCACGGCGACGCGGGCCAGGGAGGCAAAGGGCCGCGCCTGGTCGGCCTGGGGCAGGGCGCGTTGCCGCTGGACCCTCCGGCCGATCGCAAGTTCCGCAAGACGCGCTTCGTGACCGTGGGGGACGTCGCCGACTTCGTGGTCGCGAACATGCCTCCCGGCAAGGGCGGCAGTCTGCCCGCAGACCAGTACTGGGCCATCCTGGCGTTCGATCTGCACGCCAACGGGATCGACCTGCCGCAGCCGCTGACGGCCGACGCCGCGAAGACGCTGACGATCCCGCGCTGAACGGCGCGCGGCAGCGCCAGCCCCCGCGATGACCGAGCGGAGGGCCTGCCTGGGTGACCGCGAGCGGCCGGCCGTTCCGACGGCCGGCGCGGCGGTCACCCGGTCGCGCCCGGCGATCAGGCGGTCGGCGGCTTCGGGGGCTTGGCGGCGGGCTTGGGGGCGGCGGCCTTCGGGGCGGCGGGCTTGGTGCCAGCGGCGGCCGCGCGGGCGGCCTTTCCCTCGGGCGAGTTGTAGGCGCTGCGGTACTCGTGACGCCGGCGGCGGCGAGCGGCCTCGGCGGCGGTGGTGGGGCGATTGCGTTTGCTCATGGCGGCGGACCTTAACAGTTTTCCAGTTCGATTTCCGGGCGCGGGCGGCTCCGAAAGTAGCCTGCCATGTGGAGAAGCAGAGCCAGGGCCAGCACGGCGACCCCCTGGACGACGTACGACTGCGCGGACATCCAGGGTCCCTGGTTCATGAAGTAAAGCTGCGAAGGGTACTCAGGGATGGGCGAACTGGGCGCTCCGATGATGAGCCAGACCTTCGAGAAGAGCAGCGCCGCCATCACCAGGCCGGTCAACTGTCGCGACGTCAGGCGTCCGTCCCATTCCTTCGCCACGAAGGGGACCATCATCGGCCACAGGTTGCTCAGGTAACGAGACTCGCTGTTGATGGACAGCATGACGGCGAGTCCCAGCGCCAGCACCATCCCCAGCCCGGCCTCCGCCACCCGTGCCTGCACCTGCCGCCACGAGCCGAGCAGCAGCAAGAAGACTGGTCCGAAGTAAATGGCGTGGGCCACCAGAAACTGCGCGGGGGCCATGACAGACATCCAGCAGGTCAGCCTGACTGCGGTTTCGGCCGGCATCTCGTTGCCGGGCGCCGTGGATAGACGCGCCGCCAGCAGGGACACGCCGGCCAGAACGATCACCGTCACCGCCGTGCGCACCCACGGGATGTCGCGCGGGCGGATCGCCCGCAGGTGCGCCAGGGCGGACGCCCCCATGGTGGCCAGCCCCACCGCCAGGTAGACCGCGGCGAGGGCCAGACTGAGCGGCCAAACCGGTCGAACCAGATCGGAGATGGACGCCCAGATGCGGACATTCTCCGAGACCATGCGCCCGGTGAAGGGGACGTAGACGAGCAGCAAGGCCGCTGTCGCCAGGATCGCGGCCATGCGGTTGCGGCGGCCGAGCCGCGGCGGGCCGCCGAGAGGCGCCAGCAACAGGGCCGCACCGACCGCGACGGCGGTCGGCCAGATGAACCGGCCGAGCACCGTCGCCACCAGCAGCGCCAGAAACCGACGTTCCAGGGCAGCCCAGACCATGCACAGCCCGATGAAGAACCCCGGCACGTCAGTGAGGACCGGGTAGTAGGCGGGCATCTTGGACATGAAGAAGTTCAGGAACAGACCGACGAAACCGACGACGCGGCCCGAGATGCCCAGGCGCAGCGTGCGGGCGAGCCGCACCCAGATTCCCGCCGCCGCCACCACCAGCACCGCGTTCATGAGCCTGAATCCGAGCACGACGTGCGCTGCGCTGCGCGCCGAGCCGAGCAGCCGCAGGATCTCGTAGATCAGCAACGATGGCAGCAGGCGACTGACGTAGTACGACGTGACCCCGGCGTGATAACGACCGGGAAAATCCTGCGCGAAGCCGCCATAGATGGCGCCGTCCCATCCCATTCCGTCGGCCACCGGGATCCCGTCGGGCGTCAGCAAGTACCAGCAGCCGATTAGCAGGGCCGCGATCAGGATCGACATGTCGCAAAGACGAGCGCCATCACGGCTGGGAAGCCTCATCGCAGCGAATCTATGCGGGCGTCGTCGTCGGCCGCAATGTCCGGCCGAAGCCGGCTCGACGTCCGCTCCAGCCGCGGGGGACCGTCAGTCTCCGGCGAGCAGCAGCGCGGGCCTCCACCCGTGCCGCCACGCCAGCACCAGGACAGCGAGCAGCGCGCCCCCGAACAGCGCCTCCCGCAGCGCGCTGGCGCGCATCTGACGCTTGAGGCGGAGCAGCTCCGGCCCCTCGTCCGGTCCCTCGCGAAGCGCCCAGCGGAACAGCGCCAGGAAGAATCGGGTCGAACCGAAGACGGCCCAGACGGGGCGTCGCGGATGCCGGGGCAGGGCCTGGCGAACTGGCGCCGGCAAGGCCGCCATCACGCGCGTCAGCAACGGCACCTGCCACAGGATCTCGACCACGTAAGGGACCGCCACACCACACGCGATCAGCGTCCACCTGACCTGTACGTCCATGGCCAGGGACTCAGCAGCCGGCGTGCCAGCGCGGCCGGCGGCCCAAACGCGGGGGCCGCCGTGCACAGCTGCCCTGTCTGGCGCGCGGGGCTGGCCCCGGGCTGCCAAACCGGCAACGACTACATCTTGGCGGGCGGTTCGGCGTTGGTGGGCGCAGCCGCGGCGGAGGCGGCGGGATCACCGATGTCCTTGGCCCCGCCCTTCGTGTCGTACTTCGAAGGGCACTTGGCCATGATGCCGTCGGGCACCACCGAGAGGACGTTGTCGGGACCCAGCGTGCCCTTGGCGACCACCTCGGCGCCCACCTTGAACGTGTCGGGAACGATCCCCGAGTACACCGCCGTGATGATGGCCGGCGGGCGGGGCGCGCGGCTCTCGATCTTGAAGCGGTATTGCAGCGTCCCCTTCGCCTGCTCGATCGAGCCGGCGGCGACGTTGCCATGGACCTGCAGCCGCTTTCCGCGCATGGCGTCCGGCGCCGCCATCACCTCGTCGACGTGCTTGTAGTACTCCGCGCCTTCCTTCATCGAGCGCGTCAGCAGGAAGGCGACGGCGGACGTCACCACCACCACCGACAGCACGATCTTCAACGCAGCGCCGCGGGTGGCGGCAGGAGCCGGGGCGCTCGGGGTCATCCGGTGAATGGTAGCCGCAGCCCCCCCGGATTCAAGGTCGGGACTGGTCCTGGGGTCAGGCCTCGCGGCCGCCCGGATTCCTGCCCAGCGCGGCCAGCTCGTGGAAGTAACGGCAGAACATCTCCATGCCCCCCGACGCCTGGCCCCAGTCGAAGTTCTCGTTGATGGCGTGGTAGCCGTGCTCCGGGAGCGACAGGCCCATGAAAATGACGGGCGCTTTCAGCAGCTTGCGCATGGTCAGCACGGCGCCGATCGACCCGCCCTCGCGCGTGAACCCCGGCTCTTTCCCGAAGGTGTCACGCATGGCGCGCACGGCCGCCCCGTTGTAAGGGCCCCCCAGCGGCGCCAGATAGGGCGCCAGCGAGGCCTCGTGCTCGACCCGCGCGTCCGGGAGCTGCTTCTTGATGAAGGCCTTGATCAGCCGGAACACCTTGGCGGGATCCTGATCGGGCACCAGGCGCGTCGACAGCTTGGCCTCGGCCCGGTGGGGCACGATCGTCTTGATCCCCGGGCCGCTGTAGCCGCCCACGATGCCGTGCACCTCGAAGGTGGGCTGCGCCATGATCGACTCCATGACGCGCAGGTCATCGGCATGGGGGCGCAGGCTGGTCAGCTCATGCGCCGCCTTGAAACGCCGGGCAGAGAAGCCGGCGCGTCCGAAGCCCGCGCGCTCGGCGGCGGTCAGCTTGCGGACGTCGTCGTAGAAGCCGGGGATCTTCACGCGGCCGGTGCGGGCGTCCAGGCACGCCGCCACCAGCGCCGCCAGCTCGGCGACGGGATTGCGCGCGGCGCCGCCCGTGGTGCCCGAGTGCACGTCCTTCACGCCCGTCTGCAAGCTGACCGTGAAGCCCATCAGGCCCCGCAGCCCATAGGGGATCGACGGCTTTCCAGCGGCCGTCCAGATGGTGTCCGAGACGACCACGGACTCGGTGACGAACCCCGGCGCGCCGGCCGGGCCGGCGATGGCGCTGGCCAGACCCCGGGCGAAGTTCGGGCTGCCGATCTCCTCCTCCAGCTCCCACAGGAACTGCACGTTGACGCGCGCGTCGGTCTCCAGCGCCAGCTTCGCGCCGTAAAGCGCGCTCAGCGCGGGGCCCTTGTCGTCCGTCGACCCGCGGGCCACGTAGCGGTCGCCCTGGCGCGTGAAGGTGAACGGCGGCGACTTCCACTCGGCCGCGTCCGCCGGCTGCACGTCCAGGTGGTTGTAGACGGTGACGGTGGGATAGGCGGGATCGCGGAGCACCCGGCCCAGCACCAGCGGGAACCCGCCGGTCTCGATGACGTCGACGCGGGCGCCGATCTCGGCCAGCGCGGCGCGCGCGGCGGCCACGCAGCGATCCATCTCGGGCCGGCGGGCGGGATCCATGCTGACGGTGGGGATCTCCACGAACGCGGCCAGCTTCTCCTCGAACGCGCCCCGCCAACCGGCGATGCGGGCGCGCGCGGCCTTGACGTCGATCATGGCGCGCGATTATGCGCGCCGTCGTGCCGATCCGAAAGCAGGCACAGTCAACGAAAGCAGGCAGGGCGAAGCCGGCAGACGAAAACGGGCTGGACGAAGCGAGCGGCCGCGGCCACGCCCCGTGTTGCCTCTAGCCGCCGATCTGCACCATCGCCCTGCGCGGGCCGCCGATGCCCAGCAGGCCGAACTGGTGACCGTCACGCTTGGCGCCGATCGCGGCGCGGATCGCCTCGACGACCGCCGTGTCACCGCCGCCCTGCAGGGCGGCGCGCAGATCGGTGGCGTCGTCGTGGCCCAGGCAGGTGTGCAGCGCGCCGCTCGCGGACAGGCGAACACGGTTGCACGTGTCGCAGAAGTGCTCCGTCAGCGGCGAGATGATGCCGAAGCGACGTGGTGCGCCCTGGCCCGGCGCCTCCGCCCGCCAGTAGCGCGCCGGCCCGGCGCCTGAGGCCGGTCCGTCGGCCGGCTCGGCCAGCAATCGAGCGCCGGGCAGGCTGGCCGCGATCAGGGCCCGGATGTCGGCGGCGCCCAGGAACGTTCCGGGGACGAACAGCGCGCCGTCCGCCATGGGCATCTGCTCGATGAAGCGGGGAATCAGGCCGCGCTCCCAGGCGTACGAACAGAGCGCCGGCAACTCGTCGTCGTTGAATCCCCGCACCGCCACGGCGTTCACCTTGATGGCGCGAAAGCCCGCGGCGCGCGCCGCCTCGATGCCGGCCAGCACGCGCCCCACGTCACCGCCGCGCGTGATGCGCGCGAACCGCGCCGGCTGCAGCGAATCGAGGCTGACGTTCAGGCGGTCGACGCCGGCTGCGCGCAGCGGCGCCGCCAGCTCGACCAGGCGCAGCCCGTTCGTCGACAGCGCCAGGTCCTCGATTCCGGGGATGGCCCGCAACATCTTCACGAGCTGCGGCAGCTCGCGGCGCAAGGTGGGCTCGCCGCCCGTCAGGCGCAGGCGGCGCACGCCCAGGCGGGCAAACGAGCCGACCAGGGCCACGATCTCCTCGAACGACAGCACGTCGCTGCGCTCCAGGTGCGCCACGCCGTCCTCCGGGATGCAGTAGGTGCAGCGCAGGTTGCAGCGGTCGGTGACGGACAGGCGCAGGTACTCGACGCGACGGCGCTGGCGGTCGACCAGCGGGCGCATCGGCTCGCCCGGCTCCGGCGAGGCCCGCCGTTCAGCCAGCGCCGTGCTCATGCTGCTCCCGGGGCGCCGCGACCGGCGGCCTCAGCTGTCCGATCAGGTGGCGCAGCTCGGGCAAGATCAGCTTGCCCAGGGCCAGCTGCACCGCGGCCGGCGAGCCCGGCATCGCGAACACCGCCACCTGGCCCATCGTCCCGCCAGCGGCGCGCGACAGCATGGCCGCTGCCCCCACCTCCGCGAACGACAGCATGCGAAACAGCTCGCCGAAACCCTCCAGCCGCCGCTCGAACAGCGGCGACAGGGCCTCGACGGTGGCGTCGCGGCCGGCCACGCCGGTGCCGCCGGTCAGCAGCACGGCGTCCACCTGGCGGCCATCGACCAGCGCGCGCACCCGCGACGAGATCTCGGCCGGCTCGTCGCGCACCAGCTGGCGGCCCGTGACGTGAAAGCCGGCCTTTTGCGTCAGCGCCTCCGCCAGGCTGCCGCTCTCGTCCGTCTGCAACGTCCGCGTGTCCGACACCGTGATGACGGCGACGCGGATGTCCGCTGGCGCGGGACCAGCCTGGCGATGATGCGAGGCGCTCACCCCGGCATCCTAGCAGCAGCGCGGTAGCCCGGCCGGCGGCGCCGGCGATCTGTCCCGGCGCCGCCGGGACAACCCTGGATGCCGACAACCGGGCGGCCGACGCCGGCCCGCGGGGTGGCGCCGCAGCGTTGACGGATCCGGCGGCCGCGTGGCATGACCAGCAGATGTCTCTGTTCTCTTCTTTGAAGGACGCCGTCATCGGCCAGGCGATGCGGGTGGCCACCGATCCGCGCCTGACGAAGGTGGCCAGCAACCCGCGGGTGATGGGGGCGGCGATGCGCGCGCTCAGCCTGGGGGGGACCGTCAAGAACGAGGTGTCCAAGGCGACGCGTCTGGCCGCGGGTGTGTTCGGCATCGCCACGGAAGAAGAAGTAGCGACCCTGCGCACCACCATCCAGACGCTGGAGGACACCGTCGCGACGCTGGAGGCTGAGGCCAGGGCGGCGCGGCGATCCCCTCCCGGTCCCTGACCAGAGGCACGCGGTCGGGTCCCTGACGCGCCAGTCAGGCGCGCCGTCGCCTTCCTGACGCCGGCACCGTCCCACTGGCGCGCGAATCGCCCGGAAGCCGCCACCTCATCGCAGGCTTCCGCATTAACTGATACGCTTGATCTCGTCAGGTCTCTCGCGTGCTCGCGAGGCCGGCGGGGCCATGTCGCCTCCTTCACCTCCCGAACATAGGGCTCTGTTCTTCCTGCGGCGCGGGGATGGGCGCGTGTCCGGCCCCCACGCGCAGGCCGTGATCGAGCAGATGCTGGCGGCGGGTGAGCTGACCGGCGCCGAGCACGTCGCGATCGATCGCCGATCGTGGAAGCCGCTGGCCATGCTGGTCGGACCCCTTCCGCAGGCGCCGGCCGCGCCAGCGCCTGCGGCGCCGCCGCCCGCCAGCACCGCGGCGACCGGCGGTCGGGCCGCCTACGTCGAGCTACCTACGGGCCTCGACCTGGAGCCGTCGCCGAGCGAGGACCGGGAGTCCGGTCTCGCCGCGGCGGGGCCGCCCGGCATCGCCACGCTGGCGCCGGAGGCGCCTGGCGATCTTTCCCTGGAGACGGCCATGGCGTCGCATCGTCAGGCGGCGCCGGCGGGCGGGATCGCCGTCGCCGCCCGCTCGGCCGGCCCGGGCGCCGCCAAGCCGAACGCCGACCTGGATCTCGGCGATTTGCCCTCGCTGGAGCTGGTGGAGCGGAAACCGGCCCGCCCGCCACCCGCGGCAGCCGGAGTCGCCCCTCGGGGTGTCGCCGAGCCGGTGCCCGCGCCACCGGTGCCCGGTCCGACCGTGCCCCGCGCGGCGTTGCGGCCGGCACCTCCGCCCACGCCTGGCGATCTCTCGGCGGTGCCTGTCCCCGTATCGCTCTCCGCTTCGTCGCACGCGGTGCTATCCCCCGACGACGCGGCCACCGCCGAGTTGCACGAGCCGGACCCGACCCGTCCCGTCTCCCTGGGACCCGCCACCGAGCCCAAGAAGAGCGTGCGGCCGCGGACCATCACCGCGGCGCGCGCCGGCAATCCGCTGACCAGCGCCTCCCCGGCGCCGCCCCGCTGGCGCCGCCTGGCCCTTCCTGGCGCCATTTTGATCGCGCTCGGCGGCGCGGTGGCGGTCGCGCTGGCGCTGGATCTGCCGACCCGCCTGCGTCCCGAGCCGGCGGTCGGCAAGGTGCTGGGCCCGCTGGCCGCCGAGGTCGCGCAGGATCGATTCCCGGCGTACGGTCAGGCGGCACGCCTGCTGGAAGAGGCGGTGGCGGCCCGGCGGCAGGCGCCGCGGGTGCGCGCCCAGGCGGCCTTGCTGCTGGCCAGCTCGGTCGTGATCCACGGCGGCGAGCGGGGACGGCTGGCGCAGGCCGACGCCCTGCTGCCGGAGCCCGGCGCGAAGCCCGATCCGTCGGTGACGCTGGCGCACGCCTGGCTGGCGCTGGGCAAGAGTCGCTGGAAGGAGGCGCAAGCGGCGGTCGAGGACGGCGCCGTCCCGCTGGCGGCGGGTGACCGCGCCACGCTGCGCGGCTGGCTGGCGCTGGGCCGGCAAGACGCCGCTGCCGCCCAGGCCGCCTTCGTCGAAGCGATCGCCGCCACGCCACCGCCGTCGCCATCGCTGACCGCCGCCCGCTACGGGCTGGCGCTGGCCCGCGAGGCGAACCTGTCGCCCGAGGCGCTGGCCGCTTACCGCGCCGTGCTGGCCGAGGCCCCCGCGCACGTCGGCGCAGCGCTGGGCCTGCTGCGACTGTCGTCGCTGGCGCCCGCCGCACGCCTGAAGCTGGCGCAGACACTGATCGCCACGCGCGGGGCCGACGCCTCGCGCGCCGAGCTGGCCGAAGCCCACGCCCGCGCCGGCGACGCGCTGGCGGCCATGGGCGACCTGGTGGGCGCCGAGGCGGCGCGGCTGCGGGCGCGGCAGGCCGATCCCTCCTGCGCCGCGCTGGCCATCGCGCGCGGCGATCGCGCTTTGCGGGAGGGGCGACGGGATGAGGCGCTCGATGACTACAAGGTCACGCTGACGGCGCCGCCTGCCACGCCACGCACGCCGGCGTTTCACTTCGCGCGCGTGGGGGCGCTGCTGGCCGGGGGGCGGGCGCAGGACGCGGGCAAGCTGCTGGCGCGACTGGAACAGGGCCTGCCCGCCGATCCGCGGCCGCCGTACTGGCGCGGGCAGCTGGCCGAGCATGGTCCAACGCCCGATCTGACGGCGGCCGAACACCAGTACGAGGACGCGCTGAAGCGCGACCCCGCCTTCGTGCCCGCCAGCCTGGACCTGGCGCGCCTGCGCCTGGGCCAGCACCGCACCGCCGAGGCGCTGGGTGTGCTGAAGCGGGCCGAAGGCCAGGGCGCGACGCCGGTCGCGCTGCGCATCGCGCTGGGCGAGGCGCTGCTGGCCTCGGGAAACCCCACCGAGGCGGTGCGTGTGTTCCGCCAGGCGGTGGCCGACGATCCCCAGAATCCGGCGGCGCGGCTGGGGTTCGCCAGCGCGCTGTACGGGACGGGCGACGCCGCGGCGGCGGCCGCCGAGGTGACGGCGCTGGCGACCCGCCCGGACAGCGCCACCCTGGGCAAGCGGCTGGGGGATGCGCTGGGCGATCGCATCGGCGAGATGCTGGTGAAGCTGGGCCGGCGGGAGGAGGCGCTGGCCTTCTACCGGAAGGAGATCGCCAGCGGCAGCGCCACGCCGGACACGAAGGTGGCGGCGGCGCGCCTGGCGCTGGAGCGCGGTGATCGCGACGAGGCGCAGAAGCTGGCGGAGGCGGCGGCCGCCGAGGATCCGCGCACCCCGGGCGCGCTGTTCGTGGTGGGCCAGGTGTTGCGCGCCCGCGGCGATCTGGCGGGGGCCCTGTCCGAGCTGCGGCGGGCGCAGGCGGTCGATGCCTCTCCCGCCCTGCAGCTGGAGGTGGGGCGGGTGCTGTCCGCGCTGGGTCGGGACGAGGAGGCGATGGCGGCGCTGGGCAACACCGGCGATCTTCCCTCCGATGTTTCTTCTGGTCTTCCGGAGGCGAGCGTCGAGCGCGGGCGGATTGCCCTGCGTCGCGGGAACGCGGACAAGGCCGTGGACGAGCTGACCGCCGCCACGGCCCGGCTGCCCGGCAACGCCGAGGCCTTCTTGCTGCTGGGTCAGGCCGAGGATCGCCTGGGCCACGCCGACAAGGCCGAGGCCGCGTTCAAGACGACGGCGCGGCTGCTGCCCACCTCCGGCGAGGCGCACTATCGCCTGGGGCGCCTGTTGCTGGATCGGGGCGCCGTCGCGGCGTCCTTGCCCCATCTGCGGTCCGCCACCGAGCGGGCGCCCGTGACGGCGCCCTGGCGCGCCGATGCCTATTTCCAGCTGGGCTTCGCCGAGCAACGGCAGGGCAACCGCGAGCGCTCCGTGGCCGCCTTCCGGCGTTACCTGGAGCTGGCGCCCAGCGACGCCCCTGCGCGCGGCGAGGTGGAGAAGCAGCTGGGCGGGCCGCCGCGCTGACGACCCCGCCGGCGCGCCAGCGGCCCGTCAGATCCGGTAGACCAGGCCCCCGCCGGCGAAGAAGTACGGGAAGAAGTAACCGCCCTCGACCTTCACCTCGAGGCCGTCCACGCTGGGGATGCGAAAATCGAAGCCGGTGAGCAGCTCGAGAATCGGGTAGACGGGTGGAAAGTTTCCGTCGGTGAAGCGCGAGCCGTGCTGGTAGGTGTCCTGATTCCCCTCGCTGGCCTTGAGCTGGCTCTCCGAGCAGGGGCCCGAGCTGCAGGGCGGCGTGAGGACCGGGTAGCACTTCGTGACGTCGCCCGGTGAAGTCGAGCACCCGGGAGTGCCGTCGGAGGTGCGGAGCATCTTGCCGGTGACGACGGCCAGGCCCAACCCGCCGCCATAGTGGAACGTCACGTACTGGCTCAGGTCCTTGCGCAGGATGAACGCGGCGTCGATCGAGACGGCGCCCAGACCGCGGAACTGCACGTAGTCGGTATCCGTGGCGGGGTTCTTGCCCTTCCCCAGCCAGTTGCCGTCCGGCGGAGACAGCGATTGCCAGGCCACACCCAGCACGAAATCGAAGTTGCCGTGGCGCCGGAAACCCTCCAGGCCGACCGAGTAAGAGCTGATGGACTTGCTCTGATCGAGAAACACGCCCAGCAACCAGGACGGCACCGAGACCCAGCGCGCGCGCAGACCCAGGCCGTAACGGGCGGCGGTGGCGTCCTGCTTGGCGATGTCCACCATGGGCACGCCCGCCACCGTGGTGTCGGCGTCGGGCGGCGCGTCGCCGCCCCGCGCCGCCGCGCTCGCTCCGTCGCCCGGCTTCGCCGCCGCGTCGGCGGCCTGGGCATGGGCGAGCCCCGCCCCCAGCGCCGCCATCGCCCAGAACGCCAGCACCAGTCGCAGTCGAACCATGGTCTGTCTCCTCGCAGAAGCCGCGCCAGTATACACACGCGCTCGGGCGCGCTTGCCCAGGCCGGTCACAGGCAAGCCCCGCCGCCTTGCGCGTCGTGCAGGCGCCGCCGGCGTCGCTTGCGATAGCCGCGCACCAGCATGACCCCGACACCGATCACGATGGCGATCAGGATCCCGTGCTCGGTGTGTCGCGCGTAGCTGACCACCCGATCGATCTGGCCGCCGAAGAACCACGCCAGGTACACCAGCACGGGCACCGACATCGCGGCGGCCAGCGAGTCGTAGATGAAGAACACGGACGGCTTCAGGCGCAGCGTGCCGCCACAGAAGAAGATGGAGAAGCGCAGCCCGGGCATGAAGCGTCCCAGGAAGACCACGCGGTTGCCGAACTTCCGGAAGTACGCCCGGACGCGCAGCTGCCGGCGCGGCGTGAAGTACCGGTTCGCCCACGGGTTGGCCAGGATGTGTCGTCCGAACCAGCGGCCCATCAGGAACGAGGCCGTATCGCCCGCCAGCACCGCGGTCCAGCAGATCGCGAACGCCTTGTGAACGTTCAGATGCAGCGGCAGGTGACACTCGGCCGACGAAAAGTATCCGGCGGCGATCAGCGACAGGTCCTCCGGGATGGGCAGGCCCAGGCCGCACAACAACAGGATGCCCGCCAGCCACGCGTACGCCCCCGTCGGCGTCAGAGCGGACAAATGATGGATGAACCACGCCATTACGGGCTCGGGAGCGTTCACATATCACGAAGCGCGGCCCAGCGGGGAGCCCGGGGCGCTGCCGACCTGGCCGCGTGGGCGGCTGGCCGGCCCAGTCTCGCTCGTTTCGGCGCCTGCCGCTCCACCGTCCGCCCCGCGCGTCCGACGCCCGCGCGGCCCGGGCGACCGTTGACACGACGGAGGGCGACACGTAGCTTTGCCCCACACCGGAGGCCTCCCATGCTCTCTTATCGCTCTCTCTTCGTCGCCACTCTGTTTTCCGCTTTCGTCGCCGTCGGTTGCACGCCCGAATATCCGAAGTGCGAAACAGACAAGGACTGCAGCTCGAAGAACGAGTTCTGCGTCGCCGGTAAATGTCAGCAATGCCGCGATACCAAGGATTGCCCCACCGGCACGTCCTGCAACGCCGGTCGCTGCGACAGGATCGCGAACTACTGCAAGGACAGCTCGGGCTGCCCGGCCGGCACGCCCTGCATCGCGAACCGTTGCACCGCCTGCGCCGCCGACAAGGATTGCCCCGCCGGCACCAAGTGCTGGAAGGGGACTTGCGACGCCAAGAAGCACTGCTCGAAGGACGACGATTGCGCGCAGAACGAGGATTGCGTGAACGGCGTCTGCTCGACCGACAAGAAGAAGGCGGGTCCGCCGCCCTCCTGCACGCTGGGCGCGGTGTTCTTCGACTTCAACGAGTCGGCGCTGACCACCGAGGCCAGCACCACGCTGTCGCGCAATGGCGACTGCCTGAAGAAGGTCTCGCGCCCCGTCACGGTGGTGGGCCACACCGACCCGCGCGGCACCGCCGAGTACAACATCGCCCTGTCCGAGCGGCGCGCGCAGTCCGTGCAGACGTACCTCGAGCGCCTGGGCGTTCAGGGCGGCCGCATGTCGGTCCTTCCGCGCGGCGCGCTGGACGCGACCGGCACCAACGAGCCGACCTGGGCGCAGGATCGTCGTGTCGACTTCACCTGGCGCTGAGACCGGGGCACCCCGCCGGGCGCGCGCCAGCGGACGCGCGCTGGCGGCGTTCCTGCTGACGGTGTGGGGCGGTTCCTTCGTCGCCGGTTGCGTGACCAGCGGCGACGGCGACCGCATGCGCCACGACATCAGCGAGCTGAAGGTCCGGCTGGACGCCATCGACAAGCGCGACGCCGAGTACAAGGAACAGGTCGTCCGCCTGAAGAAGGTGCTGGACGACGCGACGGCGCTGCTGGCCCGCAACTCGGCCGACGTGGGGGCCAAGGCGGCGAAGAACGAGCAGGACATCGCCCTGGTGAACGGCCGGCTCGAGGAGCTGAACCACACGCTGGAGCAGGAGACTCGCACCGCCGAGGACCTGAAGGTCCGCCTGGCGGCGATGGAGCAGACCCAGGGCAAGATCGGCGACAAGGTCGGGCTGAACATGCCCGACGACAAGGAGCAGCTGTGGGTCCAGGCCGGCCAGCGCCTGGCGCAGGGCCAGCGGGACGAGGGCCGGCGCTTCTTCCGCACCTTCATCCAGCGGTTCCCGCAGGATCCGCGCGCGCCCCAGGCGTACCTGCTGCTGGGGCAGTCGTTCAGCCAGGAGAGCAAGTTCGCGAACGCCGCCGCCGAGTTCCAGAAGGTGCTGGACAACTACGCATCGTCAGCCGAGGTGCCGGAGGCGATGTGGCAGCTGGCGCTGACGTTCACGCAGCTGAAGTTCTGCAGCGACGCCCGCGCCTTGCTGGGCGACCTGATCAAGCGCTACCCGAAGTCCAAGCGGGTCAGCGACGCCAAGAGCGAGCTGCGCCAGATCGCGAAGCTGCCCAAGGCCGAGTGCACCAGCTAGCCGCTGGCGCGTTTTTCCGTCAGGGCGGCGGTGCGACGGGACGCGGGCGTGCCGCGAACGCGGCCGCGACGGCCCGGGCCGCGGCCGCCGGGTCGGACGCGGTCTCGACCGCGCTGATCAGGGCCGCCGCGGCGGCGCCGGCGGCGGCGACGGCGGGGATCCGCTGCAGGGTGATGCCGCCGATGGCGACCACGGGGATCGGTGCCGTGGCCGTGACCTGGCGGAGGACGTCCAGGCCCACCACCGGATCGGGATTGGCCTTGGTGGTGGTGGCGAAGATGGGCCCCAGGCCGATGTAGTCGGCGCCGCCGGCCATGGCGGCAGCGGCTTGCGCCGGCGCGTGCGTCGAGATGCCGATGACCAGGCGGCCCGCCGCCACGGCCCGGGCCTCGGCGAGCGGAAGGTCGTCCTGGCCCAGGTGCACCGCCTGCGCCCCCACCGCCAGCGCCACGTCCAGGCGATCGTTCACGCACAAGGGAACGCCGGCCGCGCGCGCCAGCGGCAGCACCGCCCGGGCCAGCGCCGCCAGCGCCGCCGCCGGGGCGCCCTTGGCGCGCACCTGCAGCATGGTCGGACCGCCCGCCAGCAGCCGGGCCGCCCGGGCGGCCGCGCGCTCGGGGTCGTGGCTCTGCGCCGGCAGCACGTCGAGAATGGCGTAATAGCCGTGGAGCGCCACCATGGCGTCAGCCGGCCCTGGTCCGCGGGCCGCGGCGGCGATGGGGGGCACCAGGATACGAGGGCATGGCGAACGCCCAGGTTACCAGGCGGCCGCGCACGAGCCGCCACGCAAAAACCGAGGCTGTGATCCCACGGGCACCCTGCCTTCCGACCGCGTAAACTATCCGGCCGTGCCGACCCCGTTTCGCCTGAAGACCGGCCTGCGCCCCATGGGCGATCAGCCGAGAGCCATCGAGGAGCTGATGGCCGGCGTGACGCGCGGCGATCCCGCGCAGGTGCTGCTGGGCATCACCGGCAGCGGCAAGACCTTCACCATGGCGAACATCATCGAGCAGGCGGGACGCCCCGCCCTGGTGATGGCGCACAACAAGACGCTGGCCCACCAGCTGTACCTCGAGTTCCGCGAGCTGTTCCCCGACAACGCGGTCCACTACTTCGTCAGCTACTACGACTACTACCAGCCCGAGGCGTACGTCCCCTCGACCGACACCTACATCGAGAAGGACTCGATGATCAACGAGGAGATCGATCGCATGCGCCACGCGGCGACGTTCGCGCTCCTCACCCGGCGTGACTGCCTGATCGTCGCCTCGGTGTCCTGCATCTACGGCATCGGCGCCGCCGAGGCCTACCTGGGGATGAAGCTGGACCTGGCCGCCGGCGTCGAGGTGCGGCGCGACGCCGTGCTGCGCCGCCTGGTCGAGATCCACTACGAGCGAAACGACGTCGACTTCGCCCGCGGCACCTTCCGGGTGCGTGGCGACGTGGTGGAGATCTTCCCCGCCTACGAACGTGAGAAGGCCATCCGCATCGAGTGGTGGGGCGACGAGATCGAATCGATCTCGGAGGTCGATCCCCTGCGCGGCAAGGTGCTGCGCAAGGTCGAGGAGGTGTCCATCTTCCCGGGTTCGCACTACGCGACGGACACCGACCACCTGGTGAAGGCGCGCGATTCGATCCGCATCGAGCTGCGCCAGCGCCTGACCGAGCTGCACGCGCAGAACAAGCTGGTCGAGGAGCAGCGGCTGCAGCAGCGGACGCTCTACGATCTGGAGATGCTGGAGCAGATGGGCCGCTGCAAGGGCATCGAGAACTACTCGCGCCATCTGTCCGGCCGGGCCCCGGGCGAGCCGCCCCCCACCCTGCTCGACTACTTCCCGAAGGACTACCTGCTGTTCGTCGACGAGTCGCACCAGACCGTGCCGCAGATCAGCTCGATGTGGAAGGGCGACCGCTCGCGGAAGGAGACGCTGGTCGACTTCGGTTTCCGCTTGCCCTCCGCCCTGGACAACCGTCCCTTGCGCTTCGACGAGTGGGAGGCGCGGGCGCCCCAGACCGTCTTCGTGTCCGCCACCCCGGCCGAATACGAGATCCAGAAGGCCCAGGGCGTGATGGTCGAGCAGATCATCCGCCCCACGGGGCTGCTGGATCCCGTCATCGAGGTGCGGCCGGTGGCCTCGCAGGTCGACGACCTGCTGGGCGAGATCCGCGAGCGCGTGAAGGCGGGCGATCGGGTGCTGGTGACGACGCTGACCAAGCGCATGGCCGAGGACCTGACCGAGTACTACAGCGAGCTGGGCGTGCGCGTGCGTTACCTGCACTCGGACATCGACACGCTGGAGCGCATCGAGATCCTGCGCGATCTGCGCCTGGGGGAATACGACGTGCTGGTGGGAATCAACCTGCTGCGCGAGGGGCTGGATCTGCCGGAGGTCTCGCTGGTGGCGATCCTGGACGCCGACAAGGAGGGCTTCCTGCGCGCCACGCGGTCGCTGATCCAGACCATCGGCCGGGCCGCCCGCAACGTGCGCGGCACCGTCATCATGTACGCGGACCGCATGACCGCGTCGATGAACGAGGCCATCACGGTGACCCGCACCCGCCGGGCCACCCAGGAGGCCTATAACCAGGCCCACGGCATCACCCCCACCACCATCCAGAAGGCCATCAAGGAGCTGGAGGGGACCGCCCAGGACGACTTCAACGACCTGGCGAACAGCAAGGGCAAGAACAAGCGGAAGCGCCGCTCGGACGTGCCGCTGGAGGAGATCCCCGACATCCTGCAGGCGCTGCGCAAGGAGATGCACGCGCTGTCGGACGCGCTGGAGTTCGAGAAGGCGGCCGCCGTGCGCGACCGCATCAAGGATCTGGAAGAGATGCAGCTCGCCATCGCGAGCTGAGCGCGGCGACTGCACGGCTGGCCCACCGAGGAGCGAGATGGACTTCTTTTACGGCACCCTTTCGGGCAACTCGGCGCGTTCGGCGTTCGCGCTGTTCGAGTCCGGCGCGCCCTTCACGCCTCACCCTTTGGACACGCCTTCGGGCGAGAACCGCACCGCCGCCTATCTGGCGCTGAATCCCATGGGGAAGGTCCCGGCGCTGATCGACGGCGACCTGCAGCTGTGGGAGTCGAACGCCATCAACTGGTACGTGGCCGAAAAGCACCCGGAGGCCGAGCTGTTGCCCGCCACGCCGGGCGCGCGCGCCGGCGTCCAGCGCTGGATGTTCTTCCAGGCCGGGCATCTCTCCCCCGCCGCCATGCCGATCTTCCGCGCCACCAACCGCCGGGTGCAGCAACACTGGAACGTCAGCGGCGATCCGGCGCAACTGGGCCCCGCCTACAAGGAGCTGGCGCGCTACCTCACCGTGCTCGAGGCCGCGCTGCAGGGCCGCGACTGGCTGGAGGGAAAGTTCTCGCTGGCAGACATCGCCTGCGCGCCGCACTTCTGGATGCTGGCGGAAGGCGATCCCCGCTTCGACTTCGCGCCCACCCCGAACATCAAGGCCTGGCTGGACCGCCTGTGGAGCCGGCCTGCCTGGAAGAAGACGGTGGAGGCCACGCTGTCCGCGGGCGGCTGAGCCCTGGGGCAAGGACCGCCGTCAGGCCAGGCGATAGAGCAGCCGCCAGACCTTCTTCTCCTCGCGCGCGCACTGCGCCTCGCGGCGGGACCGCGCGTTCCACAGCGAACCCGGGTGGAAGCTCCAGGGGGCCTGGGCGTTCACGAACGTTCCGGGCCCCTCCTCCTCCAGCGCCGCCATCGCCTCCAGCGCGATGTCGAAGATGTCGGTCATGACGTGAATCTCGCCGCCCGGCTCGAGCAAGCCGGCCAGCTCGGCGATCAGGCCGCTGCCCACCACCCGGCGCTTCTGCTGGCGCGCCTTCCACCAGGGATCCGGGAAGTTCACATGGAAGCGCCGCACCGACCGCGGCGCGAACAGCCGCCCCAGATCGACGGACATGTTGGCGAACACGTTGCGGACGTTCTTCACCCCGGCCTCCCGGCACAGACGGTCCGCCCGCGTCACCATCTCGCGGCGGATCTCCACCCCCACCAGGGTCGCCTCCGGGACCACCGGCGAGCGCTCGATCAGGAACTGCGCCTCGGCCGAGCCCAGCTCGACCTCCAGGTAGCCCCCCGGGGGCGGGTCGATGCGGGGCACACCCTTGATCTCCAGGAGATCGGACTTCAGCGGGTTGACGTGCTGGCGGATCTTCGGCATCCGTCATCCCCTCCCCACGGGACGGAGGCGCCCCTGGCTAATCACCGGAACGGGGCGAGGGCAAGGAGACGTCCGCCTCGAATGGAGCGCCCGCCCGCGCCTGGCCCGGCTCACCCTCGCCCAGCCGCCGTCGCAGATCGGCCAGCCGATCGGCCAGCGCCAGCAGCCGGGCGCGCGCGCCGACCACGGACTGCCGTGCATCCGCCAGGGCGGCGGAACCCTCTCCGGAGCTGCTGCCGTCGTCGACCAGGCGCAAACCCATGCTCGAACCTCTCAGGCTTTGCTGGGGGCAGGATTGCTGATCTGCGGACCGTTGTGCTTGCGATCGAGGTGGTTGATCCACAGCTGCTGAAAGATGCCGATCAGATAGCTGGTGAGCATGTACACGGCCAGGCCGGAAGGCAACACCAGCGAGAAGGCGGTGAACATGATGGGCATCATGAACGACATCATCGCCTGCTGCTGATTGTCCGGGGAGGTGGGCGACATCTTCATCTGGACGAACATGACGCCACCCATCAACAGCGGCGTGATGTAGTACGGGTCCTTGGCCGTCAGGTCCTTGAGATGGAAGATGAACGGCGAGCGGTACAGCTCGACCGCATAGTTCAGCGTGGAATACAGCGCGATCCAGATGGGCATCTGGATGAGGCTGGGCAGGCAGCCGCCGAACGGCGAGACGCCCTGCGCCTTGTACAGGTTCATCGTCTCGACTGACTGGCGCTGCTTGTCGTTCTCGTACTTCTTGCGAATGGCCGCCAGCTTCGGCCCCAGGCGCTGCATCTTCTTGGCCGACAGCAGCGACTTCTGCGTGGGGTACCAGGTCAGCATGCGGATGAAGATCGTCAGCAGGATGATGGCGATGCCCCAGTTGTGCACGTAGCGCTGGAAGAACTTCAGCAGCCCCAGCATCGGCACCGAGATGATCGACAGCGTCACGTCGACCGACTTGGTCAGCTTGACGTCGACGCCCCCCGGCCGGACCTCGTCCAGATCGGAGATCACCTTGGGGCCCACGTACACGACGAAGGCGTAGCTGGTGCTGCCCCCCGGCGGCAGGTTGCGCTCGGCGAACGACAGCTGCGTCACGGCACTGCCGTTGCCGGCGAACGACGCCGCGCACTTGCGCTCCTTGGGGGGCGTCTCGGGGTAGGGGACGACGGCCAGCAGGAAGAACTTCTCGTCGGTGCCGATCCAGTTCACGCCGCCGATCTTCTGGACGGGCTCCTTCTCCAGCTTCTCGATCGACACGCGGGTGGTGTCGTCGTCGACGTGGCACAGCGCCGCGGCGGTGTTCCCCGTCGAGCCGGAGAGGAATCCCCCCTTGGCCTCGGGGTCCTGATGGCCCGACAGCTGGATGGCCAGGTGGTGGTCGACGGGGGCCGTGCCGCGATTCGCGACCGTCACGTCCAGCTGCATACGATAGCGGTTGCTGTCGAACGTGAACCGCTTCTCGATGCGCACCGCGGCGGTCTCCGCGCGGTAGATGACCTGCTGGATGCCGGCGGGCGGCGGCGGCGCGTCCTCGACCAGTTGCCACGCCGAATCGGGTGGGGCCGGAAACCCCGAGTCCGGGAAGCTGATCCGCAGCGGGGCCAGCTTGGCATCCTCCGTCCGCACCAGATCGATGCCCAGGGACGACGGGTCACCCGGCCGGGCCTTGTACTTCGGCTGGGTCAGACGCGCGTGGCGCAGCGAGGCGCCTCGGTTCGAGAACACGAACTCCTCGGTGGGCGTCTCGATCTTCGTCTCGCGCTCGGGAAACGCGGTCAGCGCCGCGCCCGGCTGTCCCGGCGCCGCGGCGGCGCCGCCGGCTGGGGCGGCCACGGCCTCGTCGGCCACCGGGGCCGCCTTGTTCACCTCGGTCGAGGCGTGTTGCGCCGGGGGCGGCGGCGGCGGGGGCGGCGGCGGCGAGAAGAACTTCGCCCACACCACCAGGATGACGCCGCACAGAACAACCGCCCATATCGTTCGCTTGTCCACGGGCTACCCCCGTCCCGTTTCGTTCGGTACCGGATCGAGTCCCCCGGCACACAGTGGATGGCACCGACCGAGCCGGAACAGCGTCAGCCGCAAACCCTTCATGACCCCATGCCTGCGCAAGGCTTCCTCCGCGTAGCGTGAGCACGAGGGCTCGAAGCGACAGCACGGGCCAAAGAATGGCGCCAGCGCCGCGCGGTAGGCCCGCACCAGCAGGATCAGCACGGCGGTCATCGCGAGCCTGGTCTCGAACCGCCCAGCCGCCGCGCCAGCTCGGAGAGCTCCGCGCGAAAGGCGGCCGCCGGCAAGCGCTCGGCGCCCGCGCGAGCCAACACCACCACGTCGGTCCCCGGCGCGAACTGATGGCCCAGGTGCCGACACCCTTCCCGGACGATCCTCTTGATGCGATTTCTGATCACGGCGTTGCCGACCTTGCGGGTCACAGTGATACCAAACCTCGCCTCCGCCGCCAGAGCGGGCGCCCGGAAATCGTCCCGCTTCAGGACGAAGAACTGGAACAGCTTCCCGGAGACCCGCCGCCCGGAGCCCTGCACGCGCAGGTACTCGCGACGCTTGCGGATGCGGCGGGCGCGCGGAAAGCGAAATCCAACCGGCACGCCGCGCCTGCCCGTCCTCTAGAAACGCCCGTTGACTGCAGCTTGCGCAGGCCGGAAGCCGGCTACTTCTTGGCGATGGTGACGGTGAGCTGCTTGCGGCCCTTGCGGCGGCGGCGGCGCAGCACGGCACGGCCGGCAGCGGTCTTCATGCGCTTGCGGAACCCGTGGGTCCGCTTGCGGCTCTTGCGATGTGGTTGAAAGGTCCTTTTCACGACTTACCTCCGACTTCGGGCGTCCGTGAACCGGCCACCACGCCCCGAGAAAGGGGCGCCTGAAATAGCATTCGATGGGGGGCGTGTCAAACCCGGCGCCCGGGGTGCCGAACCGTACGGGGATTTTCGCGGGTCCGCGCGGCCGGGCACGCAGCTTCCGTCGGGACCGCGGCGAGCGTTTGCGCCCCGGTGCCGATTCCTTCGGGGATTTGACAGGTCCGCGCGGCTGCGCGCGCAACTTCCGTCGAGAAACCCCGATGTACGGAGCGCGCCACATCCGCGACGCGGGGATTTCGCAGGGTCTTCACAGCTCGGTTTCTCCGGCCCGTCGGGACGGTGACGATTCGATGACCGGCGATCGCTGCAGAGCCCATGAGATGGGCCTTGGCGCGATCACCGATCGCGGCGCGCTGAAAAATCCGCGGCGATGCTGATCGGGTCCCGCCTGGTCGCCAAAAACGCTTTTGATTCCGCCCGATTTTGCCCCGGCCGTGGGGGGCCGAAAATTGGTCCCGGACGACGAGGGACGACCGCGTGTCAAAAAAATTGCACTGATTACGGCGATCTTCCGCGCGGCGCCTTCCGTCGGCTTGAAGGTCGAGGAACGGCTCTGCTAAACAAGCGTCCGCCCGCCACGTTGCTGACGTGAGCTCCGAAGCCAAGGAGCAGGGCAGCAGGAGCCCTCGCCTTCGGATCGGGGCTCCTTTTTAATGCCGGTCCGTGCCGCCGGTGGTCTGTTTCGCTGTGCCCGAAGCTGTGGACAAACAGGGGGAATAGCTTTGCAAGTGTCCGAGACGATTCTGGTTCTGCCGGTGCCGCCCCTGTGGATGGACTGCGTTCATGTTTGATCTCTGGACAGAGGCTGTTCGCTCGATCGAGCCGATGGTCAAGCCGGCCCACCGGGACCTGTGGCTGCGTCCCATCACTTGCGTGGCCATCGATGACGGACACATCCAGCTGCGGGCGCCGAACCGCTATCACAAGGAGTGGTTCGAGGACAATTTCCTGCCCTCGATCCTGAGGGACCTGGAGGCCCGCGCGCAGCGGTCGTTCGTGGTGGACTTCGAGGTGGCGCAGGACGACGACCTGGGCCAGGCCAGCGTGGCCACCCCCGCCCCCGAGCGCATCAGCGCGCCGCCACCCCGCCATGCGCCGCCGCCAGACCTGATCGGCCGGTACACGTTCGACACCTTCGTGGTCGGCCCCACCAACCAGTTCGCGCACGCCGCCGCCCGCATGGTGGCGGACGCGCCCGCTTCGCGCTGGAACCCCCTGTTCATCTACGGTGGCGTGGGGCTGGGCAAGACGCACCTGCTGCAAGCGGTCGGGCACGAGCTGCACCGCCAGCACCCGGACTGGGTGGTCACCGCCGTGACCGGCGAGAAGTTCGTCACCGACTTCATCGGGGTGATGATGTCGCAGAAGCGCGGCGGCCTGTCATCGATGGAGCAGTTCCGCACCCGCTATCGAGAGATGCCGGACGTGCTGCTGGTGGACGACGTGCAGTTCCTGTCGAACAAGGACAGCTCGCAAGACGAGTTCTTTCACACCTTCGAGGCGCTGTACAAGGCGCACAAGCAGATCGTGCTCACCTCGGACAAGTTGCCGGCCGAGCTGCCCGGGGTCGAGGACCGGCTGCGCAGTCGCTTCACCTGGGGCCTCATCGCCGAGGTGGAGTCGCCGGATCTGGAGACCCGCATCGCCATCGTGAAGCACAAGGCCGAGCAGGAGAAGCTGCATCTGCCCGACGAGGTGGCGACGTACATCGCGGCCCACATTCGCAGCAACGTCCGGGAGCTGGAAGGCGCGCTGCTGCGCCTGGCGGCCCGAGCTTCGTTCCAGAATCAGCCGGTGACGATGGAGCTGGCGCGTGATGCGCTGCAAAAGCTGATCTCCCTGGCGCCCACCGGGCTGACGGTGGAGGGGATCCAGCGCGAGGTGGCGGCGTACTTCGACGTGAAGCTGCACGACCTCAAGGGGCCCAAGCGGCATCGCTCGGTGGCGCACCCGCGCATGGTGGCGATGTACCTGTGTCGCAAGCTGACCTCGATGAGCTTCCCCGAAATCGGCAGTCGCTTCGGCGGCAAGGACCACTCGACGGTCATCAGCGCGGTCCGGAAGATCGAGCGGTTGTGTACGGAGGATCCGGCCCTCCGCAGCGTCGTCAATACGATCGAGACCCACCTGCGCCAGCCGTGAGCGATCCCGTCGCGGGAGCGCCGGAGACGCGCCAGGCCTGGTCGTGGGGCCCGTGGTGCGGCGTTCGCTCTGCAGCACGCCCCGTTCGTCCTTCGCGCGTCAGGCGCGGCCTGCAGAGCACGAGGGAGCGTGGCGTGGCCCTGGCCGGGGCGCGCCGCCCAGACCATTTGCGCTGCGACGACGGAACACGCGCACGCCACGGCGCGGGGGCGCCGGGGACCGCACGCCCGGCGAAGAATTTCTGCGCCTGCCGGGAGAACGCTCGCCAGCTGTGGAAGGATTGTGTTGAAATGTCGATCTCGGGGCCCGGCGCCGCTTCTCACGTGCCCACCCCCGACGGCGTCCCCCGGTCACCCACAGCAGTTCGAGCGTGCTCACCGACGGAGAATCAGAGTTATCCACATCTCCACAGGACCTACGGCTTCTGCTGTTAAGATTTAATCTATTAAGATACGGAACGTGTGAAAACTCGGGTCCGGCCAGCGCGCCAGGCACCCGAGGTGCAGAGCCAAGTAAGGAGCGAAGCGATGGACTTCAAGATCGACAAGAACGAGTTTCTCCGGGGGTTGTACCTCGCGCACGGCATCGCCGACCGGAAGAGCACCTTGCCCATCTTGGCGAACGTGTTGCTTCGGACTGAAGGCAAGGATCGCGTCCTGTGCGGCGCGACCGATCTGAACGTCACGGCGATGGCGAACCTGTCGGCGCGCGTGGAGAAGGAGGGCGGGCTGACCGTGGCGGCCCGCCAGATCTACGAGATCGTGAAGGGCCTGCCGGGAGACGAGGTGCGGGTGCGCCGCACCGAGCAGAACTGGGCCGAGATCCGCGCCGGGAAGGTCGAGTTCAAGGTGGTGGGCATGGCAGACCGCGATTATCCGAAGCTCCCCAGCGCCAAGGAGACCGAGACGTTCAAGGTCGACTCGGCCACCTTGCGGGACATGATCGGCAAGACGATCTTCTCGGTGTCGCAGGACGAGACGCGCCAGCACCTCGCCGGCGTGCTGTTCGAGTGGGACGGTGCCAGCGCGCGCATGGTGTCCACGGACGGCCACCGCCTGTCCAAGGTGGGGCGGCCGCTGCCGGGGGGCCAGAAGCTGGACAAGGGCGTGCTGATTCCCCGGAAGGGCATCCTGGAGGTGCGCCGCGCCATCGAGTCGCGCGAGGCGCCCTGCGAGATCGGCATCGGCCAGGGCTATTTCGTGCTGAAGGCGGACGACGTCAGCCTGTGCGTGAAGCTGATCGACGGCCAGTTTCCCCCCTACGATCAGGTCATCCCCAAGGACAACGAGCGGGCCTTCACGGTGTCGCGCGTCGCCCTGCTGGACGCTTTGCGCCGGGTCGCCATCATGTCGTCGGACAAGACCTGGGGCGTGAAGATCGCCATCGACAAGGGGAAGCTGCGGGTGGAGAGCGACAACCCCGATCTGGGCGCGGCGCGCGAGGAGATCGACGTGCCGTACAAGGGCGCGGCGGCGCAGATCGGGTTCAACGCGCGCTACTTCATCGATCTGCTGTCGGAGATCGAGACGCCCGACGTTCGGGTCGAACTGTCGGGCGAGCTGGACCCGGGCGTGATTCGACCGGCCGACGGCAGCGACTACGTGGGCGTGGTCATGCCGATGCGTCTCTAGGCGGGCGTCGCCCGGGGCCACGAGCCGCGCCTTGCGCATCGAGCGGTTTCGAGCGGTGGGGTGGCGAAACCTCGAGCCGCTGGATCTGGCGCTGGATCCGGCGGCGTCGCTGCACGTCCTTTACGGACAGAACGGGCAGGGCAAGACCAACGTCATCGAGGCCCTGTACTTCTTGGCCACGTTCCGATCGTTCCGCACCACGCAGGCCGGCGATCTGATCCGGCGCGATGGCACCGAAGCCCGCGTGGCCGTCGACCTGCAGACCTTGGAGGCGGGGCGGGTGGTCGAGGCGCGCCTGTTCCGGGAGGGGGCCGGCGGCAAGGCGACCATCAACCGGACCATCTCGGTGGACGACAAGCCGGTGAAGCGGGTGTCCGCGGCGTTCGGCGTCCTGAGCGCGGTGCTGTTCGTCCCGGAGGACCTGATGCTGGCGCGCGCGGCGCCGGCCGCGCGGCGCCGGTTCTTGGACATGGCGGCGGCTGGCACGGCGCCGGCTTATCTGGGCGAATCGGCCACCTTCCAGCGGGTGCTGCGGGGCCGGAACGCATTGTTGCGCAGCGGGCGGGCCGCGGGCTCGACCGCGTGGCTGGACACCGTCGACGAACAGCTCGCCCAGGCGGGGGCCCGGGTGGTGATGCGCCGGCGGGCCTTCGTGCGGGACATGGCGCCCCAGGCCCAGGAGTTCTTCCGGGCGCTGCACGCCGACCTGCCGGTGGCGCTGGTTTATGACGCGGACGAGACCGTCACGCGGGCCGGGACGGAGGGCGAGGTCGCGGCGGCGCTGCTGGCGGGCCTCGGTTCGCGGCGCGCCATGGACCTGCGGCGGCGACACACCACGTTCGGGCCGCAGACGGACGACCTGGGCATCCATCTGGGCGGCCAGCTGGCGCGCGAGCACGCCTCGCAGGGGCAGCTACGGTCGCTGATGCTGTCGTTGAAGCTGGCCGAGCTGGTGCTGGTGGGACGGGCGCGTGGCGAGACGGGGGTGCTGCTGCTGGACGACGTGCCGAGCGAGCTGGATCTGGAGCGAAGGCGCTTTCTGTTCGAGACGCTGACGCTCCTGGGCTGCCAGTGCGTGCTGTCGGTGGCCGATCGGGGGGTGGTTCCGCCGGTGTCGGGACGCGCCGACCTACAGGTCTCGGCAGGGCGCGTGACGGTGGTCCCGGCGGCCCAGGAATTCTCTTTACTTGCCGGTAACTGAATGCTAGATATCTGGAACCTTTAGTATTTTTGGCAATCATGCCAGGCGGCGTGTCTGGCGTGTCTGAAATGATCCGTGCCTTCCGGACCTCGGTTCCGGTGGCCGGGCAGGTCTCGGCGGGCGGTTGGTTCGAACGTTGCGCCGCGTGAAAATGGCTTCGGCCCCGAGGAAGTAATTTGGCAGCGAGCGACGCCCCGACGACGCAGGTGGAACCCGGCGTTTACAACGAAGAGAGCATCCAGGTCCTGAAGGGACTCGAGGCGGTTCGCAAGCGCCCGGGGATGTACATCGGCGACACGGACGACGGCAGCGGCCTGCACCACATGGTGTACGAGGTGGTCGACAACGCCGTCGACGAGGCGCTGGCGGGCTACTGCACGCGCGTCGACGTGACCATCCTGTTCGACGGGTCGGTCTCGGTGGAGGACAACGGCCGAGGCATTCCGGTCGGCGAGCACCCGGTCGAGAAGCGGTCGACCGCCGAGGTGGTCATGACGGTGCTGCACGCCGGCGGCAAGTTCAACCACTCGAACTACAAGGTCTCGGGCGGCTTGCACGGCGTCGGCGTCTCGGTGGTGAACGCCCTGTCGGATCTGCTGAAGCTGGAGATCAAGCGCGAGGGCAAGACCTGGTATCAGGAGTACCGCAAGGGCGACCCCGTCGGTCCCATGAAGGCCATCGGCGTGTCCGAGAAGACCGGCACGAAGGTGACGTTCCACCCCGACCCGGAGATCTTCAAGGGTACCGAGTTCAGCTTCGAGATCCTGTCCCAGCGGCTGCGAGAGCTGTCCTACCTGAACCGCGGGCTGATGATCACGCTGCGCGACGAGCGCACCGAGAAGTCCCACGAGTTCCACTCTCAGGGCGGCATCATGGAGTTCGTCGCCGATCTGAACTCGTCGAAGACGGTCATCCACGACAAGCCCATCGGCGTGCTGGGCGAGTTCGAGGGCACGCAGGTCGACGTGGCCATGCAGTGGAACGACTCGTACCAGGAGTCGATCTACTGCTTCACGAACAACATCAAGAACAAGGACGGCGGGACCCACCTCACCGGCTTTCGCGCGGCCCTGACGCGCACCGTGAACGCCTACGCGCAGTCGGCGGGCTTGCTGAAGGATCTGAAGAACGGCCTGGGCGGTGACGACATCAGCGAGGGGCTGACCGCGATCGTCTCGGTCAAGCACCCCGACCCGAAGTTCTCGAACCAGCCCAAGGACAAGCTGGTCTCGTCCGAGGTGAAGGGCATCGTCGAGCGCGTGACCAACGAGAAGCTGGGCCGCTTCCTCGAGGAACACCCGCGGGAGGCCAAGCAGATCATCGAGAAGGCCGTGCTGGCCGCGCGCGCCCGTGACGCCGCCCGCAAGGCCCGCGAGATGGTGCAACGCAAGGGGGCGCTGGACTCGTCGTCCCTGCCCGGCAAGCTGGCGGACTGTCAGGAGCGGGATCCCGCGAAGTCCGAGCTGTATATCGTCGAGGGCGACAGCGCCGGCGGCTCGGCCAAGCAGGGCCGCAACCGGAAGGATCAGGCCATCCTGCCCCTGCGCGGCAAGATCCTGAACGTCGAGAAGGCTCGTCTCGAGAAGATGCTGTCGTCACAGGAGATCGTGACGCTGATAACCGCGCTCGGCTGCGGGGTGGAGAAGGAGAAGGAGATCGAGAAGATCCGCTACCACCGCATCATCATCATGACGGACGCCGACGTCGACGGTAGCCACATCAGGACGCTGCTGCTGACCTTCTTTTACCGGCACTTCCCCGAGATCGTCGCCAGCGGGTACCTGTACATTGCCCAGCCCCCGCTTTACCGGGTGAAGAAGGGCAAGAAAGAGCTGTACCTGAAGAACGAGCAGATGCTGGAAGACTTCCTGCTGGAGAGCGCGGCGGAGAACCTGAGCCTGCGCCATCCCGAGGGCGGTGACCCCATCATGGGCGAGGCCCTGCGGGCCTATACCCGGGCCGCGGGGAAGTACAAGCGCCTGCTGTCGGTCATCGATCGGAAGTGCGACGCCCGCATCGTCGACGCCATCGTGAAGACCTCGAAGCTGACAAAGGCCGATCTAGCCGATCAGGCGGTGGTGGCGAAGACGCTGGCGCGGCTGCAGGAATACTTCGACAAGTTCGCGCCCGAGCTGTCGGACGCCGTGATTCGCATCGCCCCCGACACCGAGCACGGCGGTTTCAAGATCGTCGTCCCGGTGGGCGCCGGAAAGGCGGGGGGCGTGCGCAAGGCGACCACCATCGACTTCGCCTTTCTGGATTCTCCGGAGTTCGTCGACCTGTCCGAGATCTACGCGCAGCTGGTCCCGCTGGGCCCCCCGCCGTATGTCCTCGACAATGGCGGGGAGACCGAGGAGCTGCAGCGCCTCGAGGAGCTGGCCAGCCGCGTGAACGAGCTGGGCAAGAAGGGCCTGGCCATCCAGCGTTACAAGGGCCTGGGCGAGATGAACCCGGAGCAGCTCTGGGAGACGACGATGGATCCCACACGACGGACGCTGCTGCAGGTCCGGGTCGAGGACGCTTACGAGGCGGACAAGCTGTTCTCGACGTTGATGGGCGATCTGGTCGAGCCACGGCGCGAGTTCATCGAGACGAACGCGCTGAACGTCCGCAACCTGGACGTCTGAGGGGCGCGCGTTCGCGGAACGCGGCCGTGGCGACGGTCAAGCGCGGATGTTCTGGATGACCGCCCTGTTCATGTCGTGCATGGCCGCCAGCATCTGGCTGATCAGCTGGTTCATCTCCGAGATCTCGTTCATGCGAAGCTGAAGACGCTGCATGGCCGCGGGGTCGTCCTTGACCGCGTCGGGCAGCTTGCCGTCGCGGACAGCGGCCATCAGCTCGGTGTCCGACTGCGCGAAGAACTTCGTGACGTCCTTGGCGTCCGAGGTGGAGCTGGACTTGCTCTTCGACGAGGACGATGACGTGGAGCTGGACTTGCTCTTCGACGAGGACGATGACGACTTGCTCTTGGTCGACTGGGTGTCGGACGCGTCGGTCTGCGAGCCCGACGTGTCTTCTGCCGCGCTGGCGGTGGGCGCCGCGCTCGCGCCGGCCTGGGCGGCGGCGGGCGCGGCAGTGTCCGCTCCGCCATTCGACGAAGCCGTGATGGACGACGCCGTGCTCGAGGGCGGGGTGCTGGGCGGCTGCGCGTCCGTGGCCGTCGTCGCTCCGCTGGTCGTCTGGGACTCCGGCGCCGAGGTGGAGGCCGGCGGGGCATCGGGCTCGGTCGTCGTCTTCGGCAACGCGGTGGCAAGGTTGGTGAGCGGCGCCATCGCGGTCTCGGCGTCGTGCAGGAACGAGCCGACGTCTTTGCCCAGCCCGCCGTAGTTGCCGCCGACCACGTCGAGAGCCACGTCGACGAGATCGTTGCCAACGGCCTTCAGGCCCTCGGGCAGCACCGAGTCGACGATGGATTCGGCGACGCTCTTGGCGAGGTTGATGGGATTGAGGGAATCGAGCAGACCCATGAGCGCATCCTTTCGTTCAGGCATCGCCGGGGTGGCGACGGCTATGGGTCGCTATCGGTGCTGGGCCCAGGGCGTTGCGTTCGGGAACGATGATCCGAATCGGTCGCGCGGAGGAGCGGCGAACCCTCGGCGCGCAGCGATGACGGTCCGGCGACTGCGGCCATCAGCTCGGCCTGCATGGCGCGCAGCTTGACGTGGCCAGGTTCGTAGGCGAGTCCCCGCTGGACCTGCGCGACCGCCTGCTGAAGGTGACCCCCCCTGCGCAACACCGCGGCGTGGAGTGAGTACGTCCAGGCGCATCGGTGATCGCAAGCGATCAGCCCGCGGCAGACGACGTCCGCTTCCAGGAGCCGGCCCGCCCGATACAGCTGGTGGGCAATCTGCCGGGCCTGATCGATGATGGCGGGGCGGATGGCCAGGAGCTCACGATCCGTCACCTGCTCGAGAAATGCGGCCGCCTCTGTCCGAAGTGCCCCCATGCGAACCTCCCGGCGCGTTGGGCGCCGACAGAGCCTGTTCGGAGCGCCCGCGGGAAGGTTGCCCGCCGCCGCGCGGTTCACGGCGCCAGCGATGCGGCCTGTGGGCCGGCGCGCTCGGGGCGCCGGCGGCTGGAAACGAATCGAGGCGTCGGCCCTGGTGGGGCGGACGCCTCGAAAGCGGTCAAGAACGGTTGCCGGTCAGCAGGCGAAGATCCGATCGAGCTTCTCCTCGATCTTCACTTCCTTGCTCTTCGTGGCGACCGCGATCTCCTTCACCAGCAGCGTGCGCGCGGTGTCCAGCATCTTGCGCTCGCCGAAGGAGAGCTCCTTGTCGCCCTTCAACCGCTGCAGGTCGCGAAGGACCTCGGCGATCTCGAACACCGAGCCGGTCTTGATCTTCTCCATGTACTCCCGGTAGCGCCGGTTCCAGGTCTGGCCCTCGACGGCCACTTCCCGGCTCTTCAGGATCGCGAAGACCTCGTCCACCTCGTCCGCCCGGATCAACTCCCGCAGCCCGACAGCGCCCGCATTGCGCGTCGGGATCATGATCTTCATCCCATTCTCGAGAATTTTGAGAATGTAAAACGTTTGCTTGTTAGCCGAAATCTCGCGCGTCTCGACGCCCACGATCTGGGCAACCCCGTGAGCCGGGTAAACGGCAAGATCTCCCACTCGGAAAGTCGGCTCCATATGACGAAAGCTCCTCGCTGAGGGCGGTTTGGAAAGCTCGCGTACCTTATCACGCCGACCCCGGTGCGGCAATCGCAAACGGGGGCACCGGAAACGATAGCAGCTGCACGCGTTACGACGAAAGTTTCCGGTCGGCGAGCGGTGTTAGCGGCCGGTAAGCGAGCGCAGATACTCGACAATCGTGGAGACGCCGAATCCGGTGCCGCCCTTGCCAAAGATTCCCCACTCCTTGTCGGCCGTGGAGGGACCGGCCAGGTCGACGTGTACCCATGGGGTCTTGCCGACGAACTCCTTCAAGAAGTGCCCGGCCGTCAGGGCGCCGCCCGCGCGGTCGCCGGTGTTGCGCATGTCGGCGATGTCCGACTTCAGCTGCTCCATCAGCCGGGGCGGCAGCGGCAATCGCCACATGTCCTCGCCCGCCGCACGCGCCGAGGACAGCCACTTCGCGGCCAGCTCGTCGTTGTTGCTCATGACGCCGGCGGTGTGCGGACCCAGCGCCACGATGCAGGCGCCGGTCAGCGTGGCGAAGTCCAGGATGGCGTCGGGCTGAAGTGCCAGGCCGTACGTCAGCGCATCCGCCAGGGTCAGGCGCCCTTCGGCGTCGGTGTTGTTGATCTCGATGGTCTTCCCCGCCATCGAGCGAATCACGTCGCCCAGCTTGTAGGCGGTCCCCGAGGGCATGTTTTCCGTGCAGGCGGCCAGGGCGTGAACCTCGACGGGCAGGTTTTCCTCGGCGACGACGGTCATCGCCGACAGCACCGCCGCGGCGCCGGCCATGTCGGCCTTCATTCCCATCATTCCATCGTTGGTCTTCAACGACAGCCCGCCCGAGTCGAAGGTGACACCTTTGCCGACCAGAACCACGCGCGCGACGGCGCCGGCCGGTCGCCAGGCCAGATGAATGAATTGCGGGGGCTCGGCGCTGCCCTGCGAGACCGCCAGGAACAAACCCATGCCGCGCGCCCGGCATTCGTCGGGACCGAGGACGGTCGCCTGCAGGCCGGCGGCGCGCGCCCTGGCGACCGCTTGCTCTGCCAGTCGGGTGGGAGTCAGAAAACCCGCCGGTTCGTTGACCAGGTCTCGCGCCTGCGCGATGGCGGCGGCAACGCGCGCGCCGCGCGCGACCGCTCGGGCGGCGAGCTCGGGCGCCAGATCCTCGGACGTCTGCAGCCGGACCGTCTCCAGCGTGGCGGCCTCTCTCTTGTCATCCCCCAGGTACTTGTCGAAACGGTACAGGCCCAGGGTCGCGCCGCGCACCAGCGCCTCCAGCCAGGCGGGCTGCTGAGGGACGGCGGGGGCGGGCGGGCCCGCCAGGGTCAGGGCCCGCGCGCCCACGGAGGCGGACACACGGGCCAGCTTCGCGCCCAGGTGCTGGGCGTCGGCGGGAAGGAAGCGGGCGCGAGGACCGGCGCCCACCACGGCGATCCGGCGGGCGGCCAGGGCGCCATTCGTGGGAACGACCACGGCCTGACCCGACTTGCCCCGGAACCGCTCGTCCAGCAGGCTTTGCCGCAAGAACCCCCGCATGGTCCGATCCAGCGCGGCGAACGCCGGATCGTCCAGTTGCGGCAGGTCCTCCTCGAAGAGCACCAGACCCAGCACGTCGGTCGGTTCAGAAACAGCGGTCGCGGCGGGAAGGAATGACGGAACGGCCATGTCCTTGGGATGGTAGGTGTGGGTGGGGGCCGATTCAAGGCGAGGGTCGGGGATTCCGGCCGCCGGCGGCGGCAGCGAATGTGCGGGATCTGGCCGGGCATCGGCCGCCCGCGGCGTTGACACGATCCGCGCCCACCAAGTACCTTGGGCAGAATGCGGAAGGCAAAGACGCCGCCGAAGCGGAAGCCGGTGCCGGCTGGCCGACGTGCCGCCAAGCGCAAGGCCGCTAAGGGCGCGGGGGCCCGAGGTGGCAAGGTCGTCGCCAAGAGCAGCACGAGCGCCAAGGCGGGCAAGGGCGCCAAGGTCCCCGGAGCGGCCAAGCCTGCCCAGACGGCCAGGGGCGGAAGATCGTCCGCGGCCGCGGGCGCTCACGCCAAGGCGCCGGCCAGGGCGATGGGCACCGCCGGCGAGAAGACGGGCAAGAAGCTGGAGAAGACGGTGGGGAACGATACCGGCAAGAAGCCGGCAAGCAGGCCCGCAAGCAAGGTTGTTTCGGCTCCGGCGCCATCGATGGCGGCGCCCAAGGACGCGGGCCGTTCGCCGGCACGCCCCCTGGCGGGAGCGCCGGGCGTCGGCGCGAAGACGGCTCCGGTAGCCGCGCGCGTGAACCACGAGGCGAAGGACCTCAAGAAGGTGGCAGCGGAGCGCCCGGCGGCCGGGAGCACGTCGCGCCATGACGGCGCCGGCCCGGCCACCCCGTCATCCGACAAACCGGTCGAGCCGGCGGCGCCCGTCGGGCTGCCCACCCCCATCGCGAGCTTCACGATCTGATCGAACGGCGCGCGGCACCCTGTGCCCGCTCTCGACACGAAGGAAGAAGAGGAAGGACATGGCAGAGGAAACGGCTGTTGCCGAGGCGCGCGAGCGGGCGGCGAAGGTGTTGCGGGAGATCCTGGATTTCATGAGCATCGACGCCGAGGTGAGCGCGTTCGATGACGGCGACCGCATCATCCTGGACGCGCACGGCGCGGAGTCGGGCCTGGTGATCGGGAAGAAGGGCGCCACGCTGGATGCGCTTCAGTACGTCGTCAACCGCATCGTGTTCAAGCGGCCGAACGAGGGCCCCCTGGTGGTCGTCGACGCCGAGGGATACCGCGGCCGGCGAGAGGACTCGCTGGTGGATCTGGCGCAACGACTGGCGGACAAGGCGGTCAAGTCCGCGCGTCCCGTTCCCGTGGAGCCGATGAGCGCGCATGATCGGCGCATCGTCCACATGGCGCTGGCGAACCACGAGGGTGTCACCACCGAGTCCGAGGGCGAGGGGCTGTTTCGCCGCGTGGTGATCTTTCCGAAGGGCCAGGGCGGCGGCGGCTCGTCCGCCGACTGAGACGCGCTACCGGGCGGTCGGCGTCAGGCGCCCGTCGAACAGCGGGCGGAGATCCAGATCCGCGGCGACGCGCGCGGCGAGCGTGCGCGGTGTGGGCGCGGGCGTGTGCGTCAGGACGCCGAGCGGGCGAACACCTGTGAGCGTGGCGATCTCCGCGGCGTTGTGGGCCCGATCGGGACCGCCATCTGGCAGGACGTCGACCAGGACGATGCCGCGCACGGTGAGTGCGCGGCGCCGGAGCTCGGCGATCGCCAGCGCGGTGTGATTGATCGTCCCCAGGCGGTTCGCCGCGATCAGGAGGACGTCGAGCTCGAGCAGCTCGGCGAGTGACGCGCCGGTGAACGTGGGCCCGTAGGGCGAAAGAACACCGCCAGCGCCTTCCACGAGCAAGGCGTCGCCGAACGCGGCCAGATGCTGCGCGGTGGTCTTGACGCGCGCCGGATCGATGACGACGCCAGCGGCCCGCGCCGCGGCGGAGGGCGCCACTGGCTCGCGGAACTGATACGGGCAGATGTCGTTCGTGGTCAGGCCCTGCAGGCGCGAGAGAGCCGCGCGAGCGGGATGTTCCGATCCGGCTAAATCACAATCGCAAAATGTGGCAGCCGCCAGCAGGTCGCGGGCGTCCGCAGGTTCCGGCACGCAGCCAGTCTCGGCCGGCTTGTACGGGACCAGCGTGAAGCCCCGCTGGTGAGCGAGCTGAAGCAGTCCGCGGGCGAACGTCGTCTTGCCGACTCCGGTGTCGGTTCCGAGCAGCAGTAGGCCATTCATCGTTCGTGAGCAGGGAAGTGGAATCGCGAGACTACCGCATCCGGTTGGAGTGCAAGAGCCTCGAACGGCGGTGCAGCGCACGGGGGAACGACGCGGCGCAAGGCACGTGAGGATCGCTCGGCGGGAAGCACGGTACCCATGTCGCGGGGGGGACAGCCTTTGAGTGGCGGTTGCCAGCGAAGCGATCCCAGCGTTCCCGCACGCTGGGTGCTTCCTCGCTTCAGGCTGAAGATACGTGGCGGTTGCTGGGCAGCTCGTCGCGCGCCGCGCCTGGCTGAGTGGCTGTGCGGGACGAGGCCGGGGTCCGGGCCCGACGGGCGCGACCCCGGACGACGCTCGTTGCATGTGTTGGTGGCGCGTCGGTCCCGGCTGAGGCGCCGAATGTTCCACGTGGAACTCCGGAGCCCGGGCGCAATTAACCTAGGGACCACGGCGGCCCATCCGTCGACGTCGCCAGGGTTCCCTCCTTTGGGAGGGTCTACTGATGCCGCGAGGCCCCGTCGGAGTCGGCAACGGGCGCGCGGGCGCCCGCCGCGCCGCGATACAGTTCGTCCGTCGCCCGCCACACCGGGATCCCCGTCCGGGGCTCGACCCGGAGTCCCGTCAAAGGTCGGGAGCGCGGTGCCGAAACAGCCGTCCGCTTCTCCGTCGAAGCACCCAGCCGCCGCCCACCGAGCCGGGATGTCCATGCGCCGGCCCGAGCCGCGGGACCGCGCCCAGCCGGCGGATCTGCGCACCCCGCGTTGCGCCGGCGGTACTGGGTCATGGAAACAGGCGACCAGGAACCCCGGGTAGCGACGGGTCGGGGCTCCGGGGGTCAGCCGTACGGGCGAGACGCCGGACGAGGTTTGATCGGCAGCGGACCGGGGGCTGATTGAAGGGGGCCCCGGTCGATTCAGCCGGCATCCTGCCAGGGCGGGCCTCCGCGGCTCGTTCCACGTGGAACGAAGTGGCGTCAGGAGGTCCGCCCGCCCGCCGCCGGCGATCGCCGCCATCGCGTCATTCGCTCCCCAGGCCTGTGGACGACGCTTGAGGGACCGGGAGATCCGGAAGGGAGAAGGGCGCCGCCAACGTCGGTGCCGGCCCCGCACCGCCAGAGGCGGGTCTCCACGCGGTTCGGACGCGGCTGCGGCCGGGGCGCGCAGCGGTCAGACCGCCGCAGGAGGCGGGAATGAAGCGAGGGCTGAACCCCGGGGGCTGACTGACCTCCAATGCGGAACACCAGACCTGCCGATGCCAACCCGGACCCGCGGCGGGTGTTCCACGTGGAACCCTCAGGAGACCCGAAACCCTGCAGCCATCACAACCAGGTGCGGCACAGCCTCGCCGGCTCCTCAAGATGCGCGCAGGCCGGGACCAGCACCGGACGGCGCAAGCCCGACGGCCCAGAGCCGAGGCCGCCTGGGGCCCACGGCTCCCGCCGCCCTTGCTCCATAAGAATGACTCCCCGACGAGCCCCGTACTCGCGGGCAGCCCGGCGAGTCGGTCATTGGTCCGCAGGAGGGACACGAAGTGCACCCCGAGGCCCTTGGGGGGCGGGGAACCAACCCTCGAGCCCGGCCGGAGGGGCCGACGGAAGCGGTAGGCAGTGGCGCGGAATCAAGGCGGCGACCGCGGCCCCATATCCGGTCCACCCCAATGCCCGAGCGCGACGGTGTGGCCGGACATCGACTCCCGGGGAGGGCAGGGCGGACGCGGGATCCGCAAGAACCGGCTGCGCATGCCGCCCCCGTCCCGCCCCGGCGAAGACCGCTGAAGCCCCGAAGTTTGACGAAATCCGCGCCGCGACCCCGTCCACCGACAACTGGTCAGCGCGGCGCCCGCATCGCGCGTGGCGGACGGAGCTTCCGCTGCACGGTCAACCGGGGACCCACGGGGAGGCGACGTTCCACGTGAAACATGGTCTCACCTCCGGAAGAGGAAGAGATGGCGGCCTTCCCCATAATGGCGGGTTCCCTCGGCGGGCGGCAGACCCGCGCCGGAATCACCCGCGGCGAAGACTGCCACGCGGCCGCCGGGCGGAACCAGGGCCAGACCGAGCACCAGCCAGGCGGAAGGGGCCAGTGTCGCCCGCGACAGCGCCAGGTCGAAAGACTCGCTCCAGGCGACTGGTACCGGAAGTTCCACCGAGGCGGCCTCCACCTTGACCCGCCCACCCAGGCCGAGTTCGCGAACCGCGGTCCTCAGGAACGCCACCTTCTTCCTGTTCGGCTCGAACAGGGTGAACGCGGTGGCCGGCATCAACACGGCAAGGGGAATCGCGGGCAAGCCTCCGCCGGAGCCCACGTCCGCCGCCGACCTCACGCCCGTGCCGGCCAGCCCCGCCAGAGCAAACGAATCGATCAGATGTCGGGAGACCAGCTCGTGGTCAGAGCGCACGGACGCCAGATTGATGCTCCGGTTCCAGCGGGCGAACAGCGCCACGAACTGCCCGAGGCGAGAGACCGCCTCACCGCCGATGTCGACGCCGAACTGAGACGCCAGGCCAGCAATCGAAGCCTCTTCTCCCGCTTCGCCTTTCCGTTCGGTCACGCGCGGCAGTATAGCGGCCTGTTGCCGCCGCCTGTCAGGCAGGATGACGCCCTCAACCAGGACCCGGACCGGGCAAAATCAGCGGGATTCGACGGTCCGCGATATACTTGCCGCCGCAGACGACCGGGTCGTCCGCACCGCGGCCGGCGACTCCCGGTCGAACCCGAGAACCCAGGATGCCGAACCGACTCCTCCTTGCGGATGAAGATCCCCAGACCCTGCGGGTGCTGGAAGTCAGCCTCAGAGGCGCCGGGTTCGACGTCACCTCGGTCACCACCGGGGCAGCCGCATGGGTCGCCATGGAAGAAGAGCTTCCCCAGGTGGTCCTCGCGGCGACCAACCTGGCTGCCCTCGATGGTTTCGAGCTGTGCACCCGGCTCCGCGCGCGCCCCGGCGGGCGCGAGGTCGCCTTCCTGCTGCTCGGGGACGAAGATAGCCTGGCACTGCGCGTCAAAAGCATCGAGGCGGGGGCCGACGACTACCTGCTGAAGCCCCCCTACGTTCAGGAGGTCGTGGCGCGCGTACGGGCCCTGGTCCAGCGCCGCGATCGCGAGACCTTCACCGCCAGCGCCCGCGCCGCCGAGGCCTTCACCGGCCAGCTGGCGGATCTGAGCGTCGTCGATCTGCTGCAGGTGCTCGCGGACAGCCGGCGCTCCGGCATCGTTCACCTGCGTGGCGCGCGCGAGACCCCCGCGACCATCTACTTTCGCCAGGGCCAGATCGTCGACGCCGAGGCCGGACGGCTGTCCGGAATTAACGCGATTAGCAGATTGTTCTCGTGGTCCGACGGTTCCTTCGAGGTCCACTGGAAGCCCATCCGCCGCCCCAACGCCATCGGCCTTGCCACGCCGGAGCTGATCCTGGAGGGCATGAAGCGGCTGGACGAGCGCAACCGCCTGGCAGGGGGCCTGCCGGATCTGAACGCCGTGTTCGAGGTGAACTACCGCGTCCTCGCCGAGCGTCTGTCCGAGATCCCCGACGAGGTCAACGCCGTCCTGCGCCTGTTCGACGGGTCACGCACGTTGGCCCACGTCGTGGACGATTGCCAGCTTCCCGATCCCGAAGCGATGGCGATCGCGATCCGCCTGCGCGACGAAGGCATCATCCACAACGTATCGCACCCCGCCGCCGAGACGTCGGACCGGTTGGTCGTTCCCCCTCGCACCGGCCGCGCCCCCAGTCCAGACGACGTGACCGTCGTCCGCCGCATCACCTCACTGGGCACCGGGTCAGGACCGGTGCAGCAGGCGTTCGCCGCGACGGAGACCGCCCCGGATCACGGCGTCTCGTCCGCCGAGACCGTCGTGGGACCCGCGCCGTCCGCGCCGGTCTCGTTCGATGACGTGGACGGGGTGGTCTCGCCCGACAACCACGCGAAGACCGATCCCGGCCTGGGCCAGCCGCTGGCCTTGCCGGACCCGGACCCTGGCGGTCTGTCGCCGGACCGGGCGGTCATCCCGATGGACGGTGTGCCGTCGGCGCGCCCCGCCCAGAGTGCCGACGGCGCCGAGGTCACCGCGCCGAACGCCGACCCCGCGAGCACCGAGCTGCCGCCGGGACACGCCGAGTCCCCGTTCGCCGGCGCCGAGCCGCTGCCTGCGGGTGTGGGCCTGGACGCCGATCCTTCCACGCTGCAAACGCAGCGAGGCCTGGGACCCTTCCCGGAGCTGTTCCAGAGCCAAGCAACTTCGAACGGGGAAGCGGCCTCGCTGCCCGCCGGGTCCTTCGACGCCGACGACGCCCAGGCGACGCGGCCCATCGAGCTCGAACCAGCGCCGGCTGCGCCCGGCGTAGCGCCCTCCGTCGCGTCGCTCGACGCCCCGGAGCCGTCCGTCACGTCGCTCGACGCCCCGGAGCCGTCCGTCACGTCGCTCGACGCCCCGGAACCGTCCCCGGCGGCCGAGCTGCCCGGGCCCGACCCGGACTCGCTGCGCCCGCCGGTCACCGCGAGCGGCGAGAAGCCTGTGCCGGTCACGCTCGCCGAGGGCGAGCTGAGCGACAAGGAAGCGCGGGACGAGCTCGGCGTCTCCTCCGGTGGGCGCGGCCTGCGGATCGTCGCTGTGCTCGCCGTCGCCGGGGCCCTGGCTGCCGTCATGATCCACAAGCTGCGCAGCGGGCCCGTCGCTTCGACCGCGTCGCCGGCCGCGAGCGCTCCCGGGACGGCCTCCGGCGCGGGTGAGCCGAGCCCCCCGCCCGCGCTGGCGGACAATCAACCGGCTCCCACGCCGTCGTCTGGAGGCGATATCGGCGCGCCGGGCACGCCCAGCGCAGCGCCGGAGGGCGTGAAGCCCGGCGCCGCCATGGCAGGGAAGGGGACCGCGGTCCCTGCGGCGGCGGACGGCGGCGAAGGTGCTTCCCCGTCCGCGACGGCCCCGGTCGGGCCCGACGTCGCCGCCGCGCCCACGGGTGTAGCGCTGGGGACCGAGAAATCAGGCGCAGGTTCGGCGGGCAAGCCTGCGGCTACCGGCGAGCGGCCCGCGGGCAACACGGCCCCGGCGGAGAACGCCGTCGCTGGTCCGGTCCCGGCCAGGCCCGCCGCGCCCGGCTCCGCGGCGCCCGAGCCGCCGTCTGGCAAGGCAGCACCGCTGGTGCCGGCCGTCAGCGCGACCGGCCTGGGCCACGCCGCGTCCCCCGAGAAGCCCGGGACCGCGTCCGCCACGGCCCCGGCCTCCTTCGCGCGCACGCTGGCGACCTGTCGCAGCCAGTTCCTGCACGACCGCATCCGGGAGGCGGCCGCCACGTGCGCCGCCGCGCTGGAGGCGAATCCGAACTCGGCCGACGCGCTGACGATGATGGCGCACGTCGAGCTGAATCGCGGCCACCTGGGGCGCGCCAACGAGCTTGCGCAGCGGTCGATCGCCATCGATCCGAACCAGGCGGACGCCTACGTGATCATCGGCGGCGTCCATCAGGACAGCGGCCGCAACGCGCAAGCGAAGGTCTCCTACCGTCGCTACCTGCAGCTCGCCCCGCACGGCCGCTACGCGGACGAAGTCCGCTCGATCGTGGGCAGCCTGTAGCGCCGGCCCTTTCACGCTGCGCGCCCCCGTTTCCGCCTGGTATTCTCCGCGCCGAACATGAACGTCCTGGGGATCGAGACTTCTTGTGACGAGACCGCCGCCTCCGTCGTTCAGGACGGGCGCATCGTCCGGTCCGACGTGGTGGCGTCGCAGATCCTGGTGCACGCCGAGTACGGCGGCGTGGTGCCCGAGGTGGCCTCGCGTCAGCACGTGGCGACGATCGTCCCGGTGGTGCGGCGGGCCCTCGACGAGGCGAAGCTGACCTGGGACCAGCTGGACGGCATCGCCGTCACCTGCGGGCCGGGCCTGGTGGGCGCGCTGCTGGTCGGGGTCGAGACGGCCAAGGCGCTGGGCCAGGCCCTGGGAAAGCCCGTCGTCGGCGTGAACCACCTGGCGGGCCACCTGGCCGCCGTTTATCTGGAGGATCCGTCCCTGCCCGAGCCTCCGCCCACGCCGCACCTGGCGCTGCTGGTGTCCGGTGGCCACACCGAGCTGATTCGCGTCGACGGCAACGGCATTTACCGCGTGGTGGGCGCCACCCGCGACGACGCCGCAGGAGAAGCGTTCGACAAGGTCGGCAAGATGCTGGGCCTCGGTTACCCCGGCGGTGTGCAGATCGATCGTCTGTCCACGCAAGGCGATCCGAACTCTTACGTGCTGCCGCGCGCCCTGCCTGGACGGGACGACATCGACTTCAGCTTCTCGGGGTTGAAGACGGCCGTCTCGACGTTGCTACAGGCGCGCCGGGCCGCTGCCGGCGACGAGGCGCTGCCCCCGCCCCAGGACGCCGAGCTGGCGAATCTGGCCGCCAGCGTGCAGGCCGCCATCGTCGACGTGCTGGTGCGAAAGTCGCGCCGGGCGCTGGTGCGGGAGGGGTTGAAGGATCTGGTGGTCTGCGGCGGGGTCGCCGCGAACCGCGGGCTGCGACGGGGCCTGGCCGCCGCCGCCGCCGAGGACGGCTTCCGCCTGTTCATCCCGCCGCCCAAGCGGTGCACCGATAACGCCGCGATGATCGCCGCCGCCGGCACGCGCGCGCTGGAGCGCGGGGTGCGCGCGCCCCTGGATCTGGCCGTAGATCCGGGACTGCCGCTCTGACCGCGCCCGAGAATCCGCGCGCCGTGCTGGCGCGCCACGGCCTGGGCGCGAAGAAATCGTGGGGCCAGAACTTCCTGGTGGATCGGACGGTGCACGCGCGCATCGTGGCCGCGGCAGCGCCCGGTGAGGGGGACGTCATCGTGGAGATCGGCGCGGGGCTGGGCACGCTGACCACCGCGCTGCTGAACGCTGCGCCGCCCTCGGCGCGCGTGATCGCCGTCGAGCGCGATCCCGACATGTTGCGCGTGCTGCAGGCCGAGCTGGGCCACGAGCCGCGGCTGACCGTTCGCGCGGAAGACGCCGCGCACACGGATCTGCGCGCCCTGGCCGCCGCCGCGGGGCGGCCCCTGATCGTCGTGGGAAACTTGCCGTACCAGATCACGACCACGCTGCTGTTCGCGATCATCGACGCCGGTGACGCCGTGGCGCGGGCGGTGGTGATGGTGCAGCGCGAGTTCGCGGACCGGGTGGTGGCGGCCGCCGGCTCGAAGACGTACGGCCGGCTGTCCGTGATGGTGGGTCAGGTGATGGACGCCCGCCTGCTGTTCCGCGTGCCGCCGGGCGCCTTTCATCCCGCGCCGTCGGTGACGTCGGCGGTGATGCGCCTGGTGCGCCGGCCCGCGCCGCTGGCGCCCGTGCGCGACCAGGACTTGTTCGCGCGGGTGGTGAAGGAGTCGTTCTCCACGCGGCGAAAGATGCTGCGGCGGTCGCTGGGCGACGCCTTCGGGGACGCCCGTGCCACCGCCGCCTTCGCCGCCAGCGGCATCGCCGGCACCCGCCGCCCCGAGGAGCTGACGGTCGCCGAGTTCGGCCGCCTGAGCGACGGCTTCGCCGAGGCGCACGACAGCGGCGCGGGCGTCTGAGTCCCCGCCGTCGCGCCGGCGTGATAGCGTTCGGCCATGGCAAAATCACCTTGTCCGGTCACCAAGACCCAGTTCCTCGAGAAAGCAGAACCCGTGAAGATCACCATCGGCACCGCCGAGCTCATCGCCGACAAGCGTGAGTTCTCGACCGGTTCGTTCGGCTGGTACTACAACGGCAAGACCACCGTCATGGTCGATGGCAAGCCGCTGTCCGTGCAGGTCGGCCTGAACCTGACCGTCGTGGGCAGCAAGGAAGCCGAGCGCTAGGAAGCCGTCCGGAGCGTCCATGCCGGAGCTTCCCGAGGTCGAGACCATCGCGCGCGACCTGGCGGCGGCCGTCGTGGGCGCGACGGTCAGCGCGGTGTGGGGCAGCGGACTGGGGCTGCACCTGGGGCGCGCCGTCGATCTGGGCGGCGTGCGCCGCGTGGCGGCCGGCCGACCCATCCGCGCCGTGCGCCGCAAGGGCAAGTACCTGCTCCTCGACTTCGAGCCGGGCGCGGGCGTGGTCGTGCACCTGGGCATGTCGGGGCGGCTGCGGGTCGAGCCGGCGCTGAGCCCGCGCGCCGCGCACACGCACGTGGCATTCACCCTCGACGATGGGCGCGAGCTACGCTTCGTCGATCCGCGCCGCTTCGGGTGGGTCGCGCCGGGCGCGCCGCTGGAGGCGCGGCCCGAGTTGACGGCGCTGGGGCCCGATCCCCTGAGCGAGCTGGACGCGGAGGAGCTGGCCCGGCGGATGAACGGGGCGCGCGCGCCCATCAAGGCGTTCCTGCTGGATCAGACGCGCATCGCCGGGCTGGGGAACATCTACGTCAGCGAGGCCCTGCACCGGGCGCGCATCCATCCCGCCGCGCCGGCGGGACGGCTGACGGCGCACGCGCCGGTGCTGATGACCGCCATCCGCGCCGCGCTGGAGCAGGGCATCCGCAACCGGGGCACCACCCTGCGCGATTACGTGGACGCCAGCGGGTCGCCCGGGAACAACGCGGCCGCGCTGCTGGTCTACGGTCGGGCCGGCGAACCTTGCCCGACCTGCCAGGCGCCCATCCGGCGCGCCGTCCACAGCGGCCGCGCCACCTATTTTTGCGCGATCTGCCAGGTGCGCGCGCCGGCCCGGCGGCGCAAGAGCGATGCGATCGGTTCGAAAAGGCGAGGCCGCGCGGCGTCGGCGGCGAAGCGCACCGCGCCGGCGAAGCGGCTGGCGAAGGTGCCGAAATCCGTCGCCGTACCGGGGCGCAAGACGCGAAGAAAGGTCACCGCATGAAGCGACTGCTGTTAACGTCCGCCGTCGTGGCTGGAATCGCGGGAACGGGATCGAGCGCGGTCGCGGCCGGCGGCGCCGTGACGCCGGCGGAGCTCGACGCGCGAACTTTCAAGGACGGCAGCGGTCACGTCTTGCCGTATCGCATCTTCATCCCGCGGAATCTGCCCGCCACGAAGAAGGTGCCGCTGGTGCTCTTCCTTCATGGCTCGGGGGGCCGCGGGAACGACAATCTGCGCCAGTTGACCGATCAATCGGCCTCGCTGGTCTTCGTACAGCCGGAGAACCAGGCGCGCTGGCCCCTGTTCATGGTGGCGCCGCAGTGCCCGCAGGATCAGCAATGGGTGGCCATGCCCTGGGGGACGCCGACGGGAAAAGGGCAGCGGCCGGAGCAGCCGACCTGGCCGATGGCGGCGGCCGTGGCGCTGGTCGATCAGCTGCAGAAGGAATATCCGGCCATCGATGCCAAGCTGCTGTACGTCACGGGCATGTCGATGGGCGGCTACGGCACCTACGACGCGGCGGCGCGCCACCCTGGCAAATGGCGAGCGGCCGTGCCCATCTGCGGTGGCTACGACGAGACGCAGGTGGGACCGCTGGTGAACCTGCCGCTGTGGGCATTCCATGCCGCCGATGACCCGACCGTGCCCGTGGCCCGCACGCGTGAGATCATCGCCGCCATCAGCAAGCTGGGCGGCCACCCGCGCTACACGGAGTATCCGGCGTCGGCGCGCTACGGGCACCACTCGTGGATCCCCGCCTACGGCGAGCCGCAGTTGCTGCCCTGGATGTTCGGCGCGCCGGCCGGGCGAGCTACGGCACCGGCGCCCGAGAACGCCCCGCAGATGGCGACCGACACAGCGACCGCCAAGGCGTCGCCCGCGCCGGCCCCGCACACGGGGGCGAAGACGAAGTAGCGGGCCGGCCGCCTTCAGGCGGGCGAGAGCTCGCGCAAGGCTTTCTCCAGCGCGGCGAGGGGCAACCGCACGCTCTCCTCGTCGATCAGGGCCTCGATCTCGCGGGTCCGATCCTGTTCGTCCAGGCGCGCTTCGGCCCGCTGGACAAGCTGTCGCACGGCGCGCTCGACGTTGCGGAACAAGACCTCCTCCGGATCGGGAGACCACCGGCCCAGCGCGCCGTGAATCGCGCCCAGATCCAGGCGAATCCGTGGCAGATCGATGCGGAAGAACACGGCGGTCGCGCCCTCGATGATGCCGCGCGCGTAGGCCTGGAACCGTTCGACGGCGTCGTCGATCGCCGCGGTGACGTCCCCGGCCCACGCCCTGACCAGCGGATCGGAAGCGGAGAGCGTGTCGGCGGTGAGCGGGGCCAGCGCGCCCACCAGCGCCGCGCGCGTGGCCGCGGTGGCGCGTGCCGTCGCGTCGTCGAGCAGGTCGGCCAGGAACGCCTCGTCGCCGGCGTCGGCGCGGTGTTCGCCGAACAGCCAGGCGCGCGGGCGGACCAGCTCGCGCACCTCGCCGGCGGCCGTCCGGAACCCTTCGTTCAGGCGCGCCCGCAGCGTGACGCGCTCGGCGGCCAGAGCCGACCGAAGCGCGGCCTCGCTGTCCGCGAGCGCGTGGCGTGCCGCGGCGCTGGTCGCCCCGTCTGCCGAGGGCGCGGGAAGCAGCGCCCGCGCCTCGTCGAGAAAACGTCGCAAGGCGGCGGTGGCCGTGGCGCGCTTCAGCTCGCGGGCGCGGGCAAAGAACGATGTCTCCAGCTGCGCTTCCAGCCCCGCCAGGCCGCTGTCATTCACGTCGCCGCGCCCCCGCGCCGCCAGCGCCGCTTGCGCCGACAGCGGCACCACCTGCTCCAGCAACCCGCCCAGCTCGTGGCGGACGTGGCGCAGGATGGGCTCCACCTCGTCGGGTTCGGCGCGATCGATCTTGTTGACCACCCCCAGGACCTTCTTGCTGGCGGCCTGGGCCAGGTTCAGGGCCGCGCGCTCGCTGGCCTTGGCCGCCTGCCCCGCGGCGAACACCCACACCAGCGCGTCGGCCTCGACCAGGAAATCACGCGCCACCTTCTCGTGCTCGGGTCGCAGCGAGTTGAGGCCCGGCGTATCCACGATCTCGACCCGCCGCAGTGACTCGACGGGCGCGAAGATCTCGACCTGCCGGATGGCCGCCGCCTCGCCGTCCGCCAGCTCGCGCAGGAAGGGCCCGACGGAGGCGGGGCCCAGGTCGCGCGTCGTCCCGTCGTGATAGCTGACGCGACCGCCGCCCGACCCGTAGCGGAGCACATTGATGGTCGCGGTGGTCGGGGTGACGCCCACCGGGGCCACGTCGGCGCCCGCCAGCGCGTTCACCAGCGACGACTTGCCCGCGTTGAACTCGCCCATGATGGCCACCAGCAGGGGCCGGCCGAACGCCTCGGCGGCGCGCGCCATTGGCACCGCCAGCGCTGCCAGCGCTGGCACGTGCTCGGCCAGCGATTCGGCCCAGGCCAGCATACCGACCACGTCGCCCGCGGGCAGCGGCGGCGGCGCGCGCCGGCGCACCACGAATCGCCGCGCCGCCGCGCCGGGCGCCAGCCGGGCCAGCGTCTGGGTCTGCGCCGCGCTGGCCGTGCCCGCCACCAGGGCCCGCGCGGCCTCGAAGCCCTCGTCGTCTGGGTCGCCGTGCTGCAAGGCCTCGCCCACCGCCGCCAGCTGCTCGGTGCCCAGCGCCCGCGCCAGCCAAACCGCGAACGGTGGCGTCCCCGGGCCCAGCGCCATCCCCTCTCGGCGCGCCGCCTCCATGGCGCCGGCGAAGTCACCACCGGCGGCCCGCACGTCACCCGCGCAGCGCCAGGCCGCCGCCCCCTCGGCCGGTCCCTGGGCCGGCGCCAGAGCGGTCGCCGCCTCGGCCTCGGCCAGCGCCCCCGCCACGTCGCCCATCGCCAGCAGATGGCGCGCCCGCGCCGTTCGCACCGCTGGATCATCGGGCGCGCGCTCGACGGCCTCGTCCAGCAAGCTGCTGGCGATGGCGGCGTCAGAGCTGCCCGCGGCGGCCTGCACCAGCAGGCGCGGCTGCCCGCCCGGCAACCTCGCTGCGCGCGCCAGCCATTCGGTCCCCTCGCCTTCCCCGGTCGCCAGCAGCGACTGTCCGAACGCCGTCACGGTCTCGCCGTCGTCCGGCAGGGCCTCCACCGCCTTGCGCAGCTCCCGCACCGCCTTGCTCCACTGGCCGGCCCGCGCGTACAGCTGGCCCAGCGCCGCCTGCGCGCGCGGACGCGCTTCGGCCGATAGATCCTGGGTCAGCGCGCGCCGCAGGGCATCGCGCGCGGGCTCGAAGCGGCCCAGGCGGGCCAGCGCCAGGCCCAGTCCCAGCCACGACCGGGCGTCACCGAAGTTCAGGTCCACGGCGCGCCCGAACGCCGCCACCGCGGCCTCGTCGTCGCCCCGCTTCGCGGCCAGCTCACCCTGCGCCGCGGGCACGTCGGCCAGCCGGGGATGGCGTCGGGCCAGCTCGGCCAGCCGCTCCGCCGCCTCGTCGTGCTGGCCGCGGTCGGCGAAGGCGCGGGCCAGCGTGATCTCGTCGCGGGCGCGGGTCTCGGTATCGCCCTTGTCGCCGACCAGTTCGTCCAGCGTGCCGGCGATGCGATCGAAGATTCCCATCCCGGCGCGGCTCAGGCTTCCCAGACGGTCTGCCGCACGTCTGCCATCTGCTCGTCGATGGACTTCAGCTCGCGCACGGCGGCGTCGACGGTGGCGGCCTCGGAAGAGGCGCCCGCCACGTCGGCGTGCACCTTCTTCTCGGCCAGCGCCCGGTTCAGGACCTCGGCGATGCCCCGCGCCAGCGCCGCTCCCGCCTGGGCCACGAACTCGCTCAGCCGCGCCGCGAAGGTGTCGATGGCCTCGTCCAGCTTCGGTCCCAGCAGCGCCGCCACGCGGTCCACCGCCTCCGGCGCTCGTTCCTTCGCCTCGGCCTTCAGCTCGCGGCCGATCTTGCCGCGGAACACCACGGCCAGCACCGGCGCGGCCAGCGTCAACAGGCCGCCCACCATCCCGTTCACGAACAGGAACACCGTCGTGCCCAGGGCGCCCAGCGCGAACACCGAGGCGTCGTACTTCAGGGTGTCGATCTTCAGATCGATGCGCGTCTCCGTCGGGCCCAGCTCGGCGGCCACGGCATCGGTCACGTCTCGCACGTTCTCGTTCGCCACCTCGAGGATCTTCTCCGCCAGCCGCTCCAGCTCGGCGGCGATCAGCTCGCCCTCCCCTTCCAGCCAGGCCTTCCAGGTGTCCTGGATGAAGAACGACAGGTAACGGCTGATGTCGTGGCCATCGACCTTCTCCAGATCGGCCGCCAGCGCCTGGCGCAGGTCAGCGGTGAACTGCGCCAGGTCCTGCCGCACGCGCGCTTTCAGCGCCGCCGTCTCGGCGCGGATGGTGCCGGCCGCCGCGTCCAGGCCCTTCTGCCCCGCGCTCAGGCGGGCGCGGGCCCGGCCGATCCGCTCCTCCAGCTCGGGCAGCGGCAGCTCCAGCGAGCGCCGCCGCATGGCCAGACTTTGCCGCACGAACGCCGACAGCCGCGCCCCGTCCGCCAGCGCGTGGTCCAGCAGCAACCGGCGCCGATCGGTGCCCACCGTCGCCCCGATGTGCGCCAGCAGCGGTCCGAAGCCGGACTGCTCACGTTTGCCCGCCAGCTCGCGCCGCGCCGACACCGGAAAGATGGCCGGCTCGGGCACGATGCGCCCCAGGTGCTCGCGCGCGAAGCGGATCGTCTCGGCCAGCTCCGCCTCGTCCAGCAGGTCGGTCTTGGCGATCACGAAGATCAGACGCTCTCGCGATGAACGCAGGATGCGCTCCTCCAAGAACTGCCGCTCGGACGCGGTCAGGATCTGCGTGCCGTCCAGCAGGAACACGGCCGCGTCGGCGCGCGGGATGTAGCTGTACGTGATCTCCGCCCGCTGCTCGTTGATGTCGTTCACGCCGGGCGTGTCGACGATCGTCAGCCGGCCCTCCAGCACCGGGGCGGGCACCTGCAGGTCCAGGTGATGGATGGCGCCGCCGTCGGCGTCAGCCTTCGGCGCCGTGGCGTTGGCGGCCAGGCCCTCCACCGTGGCGAACTCCGCCAGGCGCGCCGGATCGATGGGAAGGCGCTCGCCCGACTCCAGCACCAGCTCGGCCCTGGGCACCGGCCCGTGCGACAGGTGCGCCAGCACCGCGGTGGTGGGCGTGATGCCGGTAGGCAGCACCGCTTGCCCCAGCAGCGCGTTCACGAACGTGGACTTGCCGTGGTTGAACTCGCCCAGCACCACCAGCGAGAAGCGCTCCTCGTCCAGCTTGGGAATGCGCACGGTGCGGATGTCGCGCGCCACGGAATCCAGGCCCGCCACGTCCGCCGCCTGGGCCAGGCGCGCCAGCACCGCGCGAATGGCCGCCTTGCGATCGTCCAGCGTCCGCGCCGTGGGGTCGCTCATCGCAGCACCGCCAGCAGCTCGGACACCTGCGCGTCGCACTCTTCCTTCGACATCCCAGCGACGGACTCGCCCGGCTGGGCGTCGTTGACGTTCCCCCTGATCGCGCTCTTGTAGTAGGTCGTCTGGGCGAACAGCCGCAGGGCCGCCACGCGCTTCGGCAAGTAAGGCTGGGAACGCCCCAGCTCGTCGAACCGCCCGGGTCCGCGCGACTCCTCCATCTGGCGCAGATACTCGTCCAGATTGATCTCCGTGGACAGCTTCCTCGAGCCGAGGGCCAGCTTCGCCAGGCAGCCGATCGATGCGTCCAGGTCGCGCGTGCACAGCAGCCCGCTGCGGTCGCAGGTGATCTGGGCGCGGCGGGCCCACGCCTTCAACGCCAGCACCGCCGGGCGCGCGCCCCACTGCAGCAGCGTGCCGCCCATGTGACTGAGGAAGTACAGCGTGGTCAGATACACCGCGTGGTCGTTCTGGATGTGCCCGCACTCGTGTCCGATGACGTCCAGCAGCTCGACCTCGCTCAGGTAGTCGACCAGGGCGGCGTTCAGCACGATGTACGCCTCGTCGCTGGTGCCGAACGTGTGCGCGCTCAGCGAACCGATGTTCGGCGAGACGTACAGCGTGGGCACCGCGATCTGCAAGGTGTCCGCGCAGCGGACCGCCAGCTTGTGCAGGTTGGGGAACTGCTTCTCCGTCACCTTGACGGACGTGCCCAGCATGCGGCTCCGCTCGACGGTCTGCCAGAACCGCACCGTCGCCTCGGCGGCCAGCGTCACGGGGCGGACCTTGTTCATGGTCTGGCGAACCTTCAGGTCCCCGGCGTAGGCGTACGCGGCGCCCTCGCGGGCCCGGGTCTGGGCGGCGCCCTTTCGGGCCGCCACGTAGTCTGCGAACGACAGATCGATCTTGGCCACGGTGCAATCATAGGATATCCGGGGCGGTCGCGACCGGGCCCGCGCTGGTCACCATCCGGCCGATCGCTTTTCACCCGGACGTGGGTCATAAAATAGCCCCTTCGCCATGACCACCGCCGCCCCCTTTCCCGTTGCCGTTCCCGTCGATCCCGCCGTCGAGCCGCAGGCCGTCGGTGCGGAGCAACTGGGGTACATGCGGCAGGCGCTGGCGGCCGCCGAGGCTGCCACCGCGCGGGGCGAGGTGCCCGTGGGCGCGGTCATCGTGGCGAACGGCGCTGTCATCGCCGTCGCGCACAACGAGCGCGAGACGGCCAACGATCCCACGGCGCACGCCGAGGTGCTGGCCTTGCGCCGGGCCGCCGCCACGCTGGGGAGCTGGCGCCTGACGGACGCCGAGCTGTACGTGACGATGGAGCCCTGCCCCATGTGCGCCGGCGCCATCGTGAACGCGCGCGTGCGGCGCGTGTACTACGGCTGCCACGACCCGAAGGCGGGCGCCGTGCGCTCGCTGTACCAGATCCTCGACGACCGGCGCCTCAACCACCGCGTGGACGTGGTGCCGGGCGTGCTGGGTCAGGAGGCCGCCGGCCTGCTGCGCGGCTTCTTCGAGCGCTTGCGCAGGTAAACCCGCGCTCTTTCAGGGCGCCGGCGGGGCTGCCGCGGGCGCTGCCGCCGGCGGGCCCGGCCCGCCCGGGGGCGGGGTCACCGTCTTCATGTACTCGTCGATCACGCCCCGGACGCTGGCGTCCTTCAGCACGACCGAGATCTCGATGCGGCGGTTCTGCTCGTACGCGGCCTCGGTCTTCGCCGGGTTCAACGGGCGGAACTCGGAGTAGGCCGACGAGGCGAAGTAGGCGCCGTACGACTGCTCGAGCGCGTGGTTCGTCTCGAACATGTAGTTCAGCACGGCGTCGGCCCGCTTGGCCGACAGGTCGCGGTTGTAGGCCGGGCTGCCGCGCTCGTCGGTGTGGCCCTGCACCAGGATCACGTCCACGTTCTCGCGCACGGCCGGATCCGCCAGCACGCGCGCGAACGCCTGCGCCAGGGTGGCCAGCAGCCGCTTGCCCTCGGGCTTGATCGTGTACGAGTTGTACTCGAACACCAGGCTCTCCCCGATCAGGATGTTGCCGTTGTCGGCGACGGCGACGCGGGGGGCGCCGCCGGGGGCGGCGCCCGCGCCCGCCCCCAGCTGCTCCTCCAGGGCGCCCTTCACCTTGTTCAGCACGTCGACGCGCAGGACGGCGATGCCCTGCAGGCGCGCGCGCACGGCGGCCAGCTCGCGGTTGCCCGCCTCGACCCGGTCCTCGGACAGGCGCAGGCGGTTCTGCCCGGCCTCGATCTCGGCCGTGGTGGCGCGCAGCTGGTCGCCCAGCAGCTTCAGCCGCCCCTCGGCGTCGGTGATCTGCCGGCGTGACTCGGCCAGGCGGCGCGTCGCCGCCTCCAGGTTGCGCCCCGCGATCAGGTTCTGCATGTACGCCAGCAACATCAGCACGAAGAAGATCAGCGTCACCGTCGACGTCAGATCGGCGAACGAGGGCCAGAAGTTCTCGTTTCCCTCCTCGATCAATGGCTGTCGCGCGCGGCGCATGTTCCTGGCTTCCCCGCTCGAATCAGCTTCGCCCGCGGGAGTTCAGCGTCAGCACCTCGCGCTTCAAGGTCTCGCTGAGGTCGCCGAAGGCCAGGCTCATCCGCTGGATGTTGTCCTTCAGGTGCAGGTTGAACTCGCGAAAGTCGCGGGTGGTGCCCGAGAAGGTGTTCAGCGCGCCCTGGAACTGGCCCACGGCCGACTCCAGCGCCGCCACCGACTGTCCGAAGCGGGCCACCAGCGGCTCGAGCGCGCTGCCGCCGGCCACCACCACCCCGCCGGCGCCACCCTGGCGATGGGCGGCCAGCAGCACGTTGTCCAGGTAATCCTCCAGCTGCACCGTGAAGGCGGTGCGCCGGTCGGCGACGTTGAAGAAGACGCCCGCCAGCGTCATCACGATCGCGGAGGCGATGCCGAACAGCGACGTCGCGAACGCCAGCGACATGCCCGACAGGGCCTGCGTCAGTCCCTTGGTCAGGCTCTCGGTGATGTCCGCCACCCCGGCGGTGCTGCCGGAGACCAGCGTGGCCAGCTTGCCGATCGACATGGTCAACCCGGTGAACGTACCGAGCAGACCCAGGATGATGGTCAGGCCCGTGGCCGCCTTCACGAACCGTTCGCCGGCCAGCAAGCCACCCATGTCCGACTGGATGTTGTGCTCGATGATGGCCTGGGTGTTGACGTCCCCGCTGTGCTGCGCCGCCGCCTGCTGCACCTCGCGGGCGATCTGGGCCAGCGTCTCCGAACGGAACTGCGGGGGCACCTGGCCGACGTTGCGCCGCACCTCCGCGCCCAGCAGGGCGTAGCGCCCGCGCACGTAGGCCGTCACCAGCAGCGCGACGGCGACCAGCAGAACGATGGCCGCCATGACGATGTATCCGCTGAACCCGACCAGCGGCAAGCTTCCCACGAGAGAGTCGCGCATGCGTTCCGTTGCGTCCTTTCAGTTGGGGCGGGTGCGACTGGCTTTTAACATGTGGGTCATCGTCGGGAATGGACGAAACCGACCGGCTTGGCGATTGGACCCCCTTCGATATCTTGCGCGCGTGATCTTTGGACCTCGTTGTCCTCGTGGCGCCCTCTTGCTCGCCTGCGCCGTCCTCGGCGGGTTGCCCATGTCCAGCGGCTGTTCCTACTTGTTCGTCACCGCTCCCCAGGGCGAGGGCCGGTACGCCATCGCGGGCGACTGCACCAGCAACCCCGCCGCCCCCGTCATCGACACGCTACTGAGCAGCACGAACGCGCTCTCGACCCTGTACGTCGCCGGCCAGAGCAACGTGACGAACAAGGGGCAGGCCATCGCTGTCGGGCTGCTGGCCACCGGCTTATGGTTGTCGTCCTCCATCTACGGCTACTACAACACCAGCAAGTGCGCCCAGCTGAGGGCCGACGAAGGTCCGGGCCCCTACCGCCGCCCGCCGCGCATCCGGCGGACGGTGCTGTCGGGACCGGGCGGGACGCAGGCGATGCCGCCACACCCCGTGCCGCCCCCGCCGCCGCCGCAGGCCAACCCCGTGCCGCCGTCCCCCCCGGACCCGGGCGCCGGCGGCGCGGGCGGGACGATGGTGCCCGCGGTCCGGCCCGCCGTGCCGCCCGCGCGGCAGCAGCTCGACCAGGACGATCCGGGATGACCGGGTGCCCCGCCGCCACCCGGCCATCGAACAACGAAGGTCGACCACCGGACCAGCGACGAAAGGCGGTTCGTCGCTCGGCGACGGGCCGCGTCTGCTACGGCACCCGCTCGGGCGCGTCCAGGACGGCGCGCACGGCGCGCAGCAGGGTGTCGGGGTCCAGCGGCTTGGGAATCGTCTCCACGCCCATGTCCTTCAGGAACGAGGCGGGTAGAGCCTCGGCGCCGTAACCGCTGGCGAACAGGAAGCGGGCCCCTGGCTGCAGGGCGCGGATCCGCTCGCAGGCCTCCCGCCCGCTCATGCGCGGCATGACCGCGTCGAACAGGTACAGCTCGAACTTCTCGACAGTGGCGGCGTTGACGGCGTCGGCCCCGTCGGCGGCCGTCGTCACCTGATATCCGGCCCCTTGCAGCACGCGCTTCAGCAGGTGCAGGACGTGGGGCTGATCGTCGGCCACCAGGATGCGCTCCACGCCCCGCGGCACCGCCCCCACGATCTTCTTCGAGACCTGGGTTGCCTCCTGCTCCGCCGCCGGCAGGTACACCTTGAACGCCGTCCCCATGCCGACCTCGGAGTAGGCGTGAATCATCCCGCCGTGCTGCTGGATGATGCTCCAGGTAACCGCCAGCCCCAGTCCCGTGCCCTCGCCCTGGGACTTCGTCGAGAAGAACGGTTCGAACACGCGCTCGAGGATGGCGGGCGGCATGCCCACGCCCGTATCGCTGACGGTGATCAGCACGTAGCGCCCCGGCCGGGCCCAGGGGTGCGCACGCCGGTAGTCGCCGTTCACCACCACCTGCTCGGTCTCGATGGTCAGCCGTCCGCCCGCGGGCATGGCGTCGCGCCCGTTCAGGGCCAGGTTCATCAGCACCTGCTCCAGCTGGAACGGATCCAGCTGCAGCTTGGGCAGCGCCGCCCCCGCGATGAAGTCGGTCTGGATGTTCGCCGGCAGCAGGCGGCGCACCAGGCCCATGAACCCTTGCACGGTGGCGTTGATGTCGACCGTCTCGACCCGCAGCGGCTGCTTCTGCCCCAGCATCAGCAGCTTCTGCGTCAGCTGGCTGGCGCTCTCCTCGGCGTCGCGAATCAGGTCCAGGTCGGCCCGCTGCTCGGGCGTCAGCGTGGCGCTCTCGCCCAGCAGCTTCACGCTCAGCCTGACGACGGTCATCAGGTTGTTGAAGTCGTGCGCCACCCCACCGGCCAGCAAGCCCAGGCTCTCCAGGCGCTGCCGCTGCGCCAGCCGCGCGTGCAGCTCCAGCCGCTCGCGGTCGCGCTTGCGCAGGATCATGCGGGCCAGCGCCACCGAGGTCATGTTCGCCATCTGCACCAGCAGGCGCAGGGCCTCCTCGTCGACGGGGACGACACCCTCCTCGCCGAACGTGCCGCAACCCAGGATGCCCAGCGTGTGATCGACCACGCTCATGGGGATGTTGACCACCGTGCGGTTGCCCAGCTGCCGGGTCACCTCCGGGAAGTTGCCCGCCTGCGCGTCGGGGATGACCACCGGGCCCTCGTCGCGCAGCAGCGCCTCGACCAGAGGGTCACCGGCGCGCGGGATCACCGGGACCAGCTGGCGGATGGCGGAGGTGCGTGGGCCGGCGGCGGCGACCAGCTCCAGCTCGCTCTGGTCCTCGCGCTCGCACACGTACAGCCAGGCGTTCGGCAGCCCGAAACGCGCCGTCACCTCGTCGCGCACCAGCGCGATGAGTTGATCATAAGTTTCTACCCTGCGTAGTTGTCGCGAGAACGAGTCGAGCGCCAGGGCGATGGCGACCGGCTCCAAGATTTCATAAGACAAGTGTCCGGCACTTTAGCTCGTCTTCGGCTATTCCGGAATTTGTTGTCGAATGACGGCACGAGGGTCCACCCCCCCAAATCTTCAGCCGAGCGCCCGGGCCGCTAATGCCCCGCCACGATCAAGCGGACATTCGACACGAACGTGTCCAGCGCCTTCCGCGTCCGGGATTCGAAGCGGCGGGCCAGCAACGGGCCGACCACGGCCCACAAGATCACCTGGCCCAGCATGGCCGCCAGCGTGGCCGTCCGGGCGTCCGCCGCCTGCTCGCCGTCGAAGGCCAGCGAGAACACCACCCCCAGCGACAGACCCAGGGCCAGCATCAGTCCCAGCGGAAAGACGTGCACCAGCCGGCTGAGGTAGGCGGCGCCCCCCAGCTCGGCCGCGACCGACAGCCGCCCCTCTTGCATCGACAGCCGCAGGCGCGAGGCCCCGAGCAGCGGGTCGCGGAGCGAGCCGACGGAGGGGGGCGCGGTCAGCTCGGCCGAGGAGGCGGTCTTCCCCGCCAGGCGGAAACCCGCCGCGGCCAGCACGACCAGCGACGTGCGCAGCGCGCGTTCGCCATCCTCCCCCAGGGCGACGGAGGTGTCGTAGGTCGGGGATCGAGCCGAGCCGCGTTTTCGAGGCGCCACCGCGGCCGATCCTCGTCGCTGCCCGGCGGCCCCGTCAAGCGGTCGCGGTGCTGCTAAGGTCGGCCCCATGTCCCTGCGCGCGCCGGTGGCGATTCCGGTCGAGGTCCGCTCCCAGGAGGGGGCGGGCGAAGTGCGGCGTGCCTTCCGGCTGTCCGCGAACGTCGGCGAGGACGGGGTGAGGCTGGTCAGGCCGGCGCCGTTCGACATCGGTCGCCCTGTCGCGATCTCGTTCGCGCTGCCTGACGCCGAGCCAATCGTGTTGCGGGCCGAGGTGGCCCTGGCCGACGGGGACGGCGAGGGAGAGCAGGGAGGACGCGAGCTGATCTTTCTGGGAGCGCCCGCCGAGGTGAGGCAGACACTTCACCGCTATGTCATCGACCGGCTAGGTCTCCCGCCACTCTGAGCGACGATCTCACGAATCTTCCGGTCGTGGCGATTTCTTGAATCCTCCCGCCGCGGCAGGCACCAGTCGCGTCGCCTCGAGTGTCCCTTGGGAAATGATTCCCCCGTAGTCCCGGGGTTTGGCTACGGGAAAGGCGCCGGGCCGGGGGCCCCGCCGCTGATTTCCTGACGGCCGTGCGCCGCCGCCGACACGTGACCGGTAACGCGGCGCCGCTATGGCAAAAGGCCCGTTCACAGGGGACAATTGCGGGGCTTTGCCGCTGGTGCCCCGAGAGAAGATCGACGACGTCCGCGATCGCACGAACATCGTGGACGTTGTCAAGCGCTACGTCGAGCTGAAGCGCGCCGGCACGGGCAGCTGGAAGGGGCTGTGCCCGTTCCACACCGAGAAGACCCCGTCCTTCCACGTGCACGAGACGCGGCAGTTCTTCCACTGCTTCGGCTGCGGAGAGAAGGGCGACGTGTTCGGGTTCCTGCAGAAGATCGAGCAGCGCTCGTTCACCGAGGTGCTGCGGGATCTGGCCCAGCAGGCCGCCGTCGAGCTGCCCGAACGGGAGATGTCCCCGGGCGAGCGCCGGGCCCGGCAAGAGGCCGAGTCCGAGCGCGACCGCTTGCTGCGGGTGATGGAGCTGGCGACCGCCTTCTTCGAGAGCTGCTTCGCCGCGCCACCCGGCGAGGGCGCCCGCGCTTACGTCGAGAAGCGGGGCATCGGCCCCGAGATCCTGAAGCGCTTCCGCGTCGGCTACGCGCCGGCCGGCTGGAAGGCCCTGCAGGAGCACCTGAGCGGCAAGGGGGTCGCCTCCGCCGACGCCGAACGCCTGGGGCTGGTGGGGGTCAACGAACGGGGGCGCTACGACTTCTTTCGCGACCGGGTGATGCTGCCGGTGTTCGATCGCCAGAAGCGCGTGATCGGCTTCGGCAGCCGGCTGCTGGATCCCGAGGCGAAGGATCGAAAGTACGTCAACTCGCCCGATTCGCCGCTGTTCCACAAGAAGGAGTGCCTGTACGGCCTGCACGTGGCGCTGGAGGCCATCCGCAAGAGCGGCACTGCCATCGTGGTGGAGGGCAACTTCGACGTGCTGGCGCTGCACGAGGCTGGCATCGAGGAGGCGGTGGCCCCCATGGGCACCGCGCTGACGATGGAGCAGGTGGGGATGCTGGCGCGCGTGGCCCGCCGGGCGGTGGTGATCTTCGACGGGGATACCGCCGGCAAGCGCGCCGCCGAGAAGGCGGTGCCGCTGTTCGTCGACGCCGATCTGGACGGCCGGGTGGCGCGCCTGCCCGGCGGACAAGATCCCGACGACTTCGTCCGCCAGCATGGCGCGGCGGCCTTCCGCCAGCTGACCGAGGCGGGGCGGCCCATGCTGGATCAGTTCATCCAGGACGCGGCGCAGGACACCACGGTGCCGGGCCGCATCGCCACGCTGGAAAGCGTGGCCGCGCTGCTGGTCCGGGTGAAGGACCGCACCACGCAGGAGCTGTACGCGCAACGGCTGACGGCCGTGCTGGGGCTGACCCCCGCGCAGGTCAGCCGCGCCCTGCGCGAGGCGCGCGAGCAGGCGCAGGCGCAGCGCGAGCGGTCCGCGGCCTCGCGCGGGCAGGAGGCGGCCCCCGACGCTGTCCCGGCCGCGGCCCCGGCGCCCACCGCCCCCGTGCCCGAGCGCACCCTGCCGCGGGACGAGATGGAGCTGCTGGCCTTGCTGGTGACCTATCCCGAGGTCGTCAACACGGAGGAGGCGGCGCGCGCCGGCGATCTGCTGGTCGATCCGGGGTCGCGGGAGCTGTATCGCACCGCGCGCGAGGCGCTGGCCAACACCGGGAGGCTGGACGTACCGGCATGGCTTGAAGCAGGCCCCCCGGACGTGCGACGATCGTTGTCGGCGGCGCTCATGGACGGAGGGCTCTCTCAGGCTGACAACCCATCCGCGAAACTGCGGGCGCTGACGGCCCGCCTGGAGCTTCAACGCGTGGAAGCCGAAATCTCGATGACGTTGCGACTTCTGGAGCAGGCCCGCAGCCGGGGCGATGTCGACGCCATGAACGCGGCGCTGAGGCGCCATCAGGCGCTGGGCACCGCAAAACAGGGATTGAAGACGGCACTGCAGAGGCCCTGAGCATGGTGCGCGACGACGACGAGCCGGCCGTCGAGGCCGACGACGAGGAGAGCGAGGCGGCCGTCGAGGGCCGTGCGGCGGGCAAGGCGCGGGGCCGGAACGGGGTCCGGGGCCGGGGAAGACCCCGCCGCGAGGTGAAGGCCGCCGGCCCCGCCGCCGGCGCGCCGGCGCCCGGCAAGGACAACGAGCACAAGAAGCGGGAGCTGATCTCGCTGGGCAAGGCCAAGGGCTTCCTGACCTATGACGAGGTCAACGAGCACATGCCCGAGAACATCCTCTCGTCCGAGCAGATGGACGAGTGGCTGTCCGCCTTCGCCGGCGCCGGCATCGAGCTGGTGGAGGCGCCCGCCGACGTCAAGGGCGCCCCGGGTGACGCCGCCGACAAGGGCCTGCAGGCCGGCGCGGAGGAGGAGGACGAGCCCGTCGAGACGGAGGCCGACGACAAGCGCGAGGGCGGTCCGCGCGAGGGCGCCGACGAGGCGCCGGAGGCGAGCGACGAGGCGGATGACGACAAGGCCGACGCGCCCGACGAGGATCGCACCGACAAGGAGGATCGCGAGGAGGAAGAAGACGCCGAGAGCTACGCCAAGACGAACGACCCGGTGCGCCTGTACCTGCGGCGGATGGGCTCGGTGGCCCTGCTCAGCCGCGAGGGCGAGGTGGAGATCTCGAAGCGGATCGAGGACGGCGAGCGGCAGATCCTGCAGGTCGTCCTGAACTCGTCGGTCGCCATCGAGGACATCCTCGAACTCGGCGACAAGGTGCGCAGCGGTCAGATCCGCGTGAAGGAGGTGGTGAAGGACGCCGACGACGAGGATCCGGAGTTCAACGAGCAGTTCCACATCGACCGGGTGTGCGGCGTGATCGAGAAGGTCCGGAAGCTGTACCGCGACCGCGAGACGGTGGAAGAGAAGCGCGCCAAGGCCGCCGAGGCCCAGCAGAAGAAGCTGGCCAAGCAGAGCGAGAGCCTGAAGTGGCAGGTGCTGGAGGCGCTGGCCGAGCTGCGCCTGAACAAGCGCATCGTCGATCGGGTGGTGTTCAAGCTGAAGCAGTTCGTGGCCCGCATCGACCAGGCCAACCTGGAGATCATCGACTGCGAGCAGCGTTCGGGCCTGTCCGGCGCCGAGATGAAGGACACGCTGCGCGAGATGCGCGCCTCGCCGGCGCGCCAGAAGGCCATCGCCAAGAAGCTGGGCCTGCGCCCGGGCGAGATCGAGGCCATGTCGGCGGTGGTGGCGGCCGCCGAGGGCAAGATCAAGCGCGTCGAGGAGGACGCCAAGCTGAGCGAGGAGGTGCTGCGCACCACCGTCACCGAGATCCAGGACGGCGAGCTCAAGGCCGAGAAGGCCAAGGCGGCGCTGATCGAGGCGAACCTGCGGCTGGTGGTCTCGATCGCGAAGAAGTACACGAACCGTGGCCTGCAGTTCCTGGATCTGATCCAGGAGGGGAACATCGGCCTGATGAAGGCCGTCGACAAGTTCGAGTACCGGCGCGGCTACAAGTTCTCGACGTACGCCACCTGGTGGATCCGTCAGGCCATCACGCGCGCCATCGCCGATCAGGCGCGGACCATCCGCATCCCCGTGCACATGATCGAGACGATCAACAAGCTGATCCGCACCAGCCGCTACCTGGTGCAGGACCTGGGGCGCGAGCCGTCGCCGGAAGAGCTGGCCGAGAAGATGGACCTGCCCGTCGACAAGGTCCGCAAGATCCTGAAGATCGCCAAGGAGCCCATCTCGCTGGAGACGCCCATCGGCGAGGAGGAAGATTCGCACCTGGGCGACTTCATCGAGGACAAGAGCGTGATGTCGCCGGTCGACGCCGTCATCTCGATGAACCTGGCCGAGCAGACGCGCAAGGTGCTGGCCACGCTGACCCCGCGTGAGGAGAAGGTGCTGCGCATGCGCTTCGGCATCGGCGAGAAGTCGGACCGCACGCTGGAAGAGGTGGGCCTGGACTTCGAGGTCACGCGCGAGCGCATACGGCAGATCGAGGCGAAGGCGCTGCGCAAGCTGCGGCACCCGTCACGCTCGCGGCGGCTGCGCATCTTCCTGGAGACGTGAGCGCAGGCCCGCGCCCGGGCGCGCAGGTCGCGGCCCTGGGGTCGGGGCTGTGGCGGAGGGGCGGCTTTCGGCGTTAGATGTTCCGTCATGCCTGAGACGTTTCGGGTCACCATCGCCGGCCGCACCCACACCGTCGAGCTGGAGGAGCAGGAACCGGGGTCGGGCGGCCCGACGAAGCTGCGGGCCGTGGTGGACGGCGTCGAGCGGTTGCTGGATGCGCGGCGGCTGGGTCCAGGGGCCTGGTCGCTGATCGGCGACGGTGAAGCGCGCCTGGTGGACGTCGACGGCACCGCGCCCCGGCTGGCCATCGAGGTCAGCCACCGCGACGGTGAACCGCGCCAGGCAGCGGCCGAGGTGGCGCGCGCCGGGGGCGAAGGGGCCGGGGCGTCCGAGCGGGCGCAGAGCGGGCCGCTGGCGATCCGCGCGCCCATCCCCGGCAAGCTGGTCAAGCTGCTGGTGAAGGTCGGCGATCGCGTGAAGGCCGGCCAGACGCTGGCGGTGCTGGAAGCGATGAAGATGGAGAACGAGCTGCGCGCCCCGCGTGAAGCCACCGTGGGCGCCGTGCACGCCGGCGAAGGGTCCACCGTCGAGACCGGCCAGGAGCTGCTATCCCTCACCTGACAGCCGCCCTGATGTTCTTGCGATCTCCGGCAGCGGTCTTGCTGGTCGCGCTTGGTCTGACCACGCCCGCGCGCGCCGCCGACGCGCCCGTCGTCGTGCCGGGTGCGCCCAATCTGCAGCTGCCACCGCCACCGCCCGATGCCATCCCCCAGGCAGCTCCGGCGACCGCCGGTGCGCCACCGGAGTCCGCTGGCGGCGATGCCGAGCCGGCGCCCGGCGAGCCCGCGCCCTCGTCCACCGGTGCGCCCGTCATCTCGGATTCACCCGCCCGCAGCGGCCGGCATCACCTGGCGTTCGGCGCGCGGTTCGCGTACCGGCTGGGCGACGCCGGTCAGGCCATCTCCCCGGCGGCGGGCTACGGCGTCGTGGGCAGTTACGACTTCACCTACGCGCGGGTCGGGGAGGCGGTCGATCTCTCCCTGGGCCTCGACTTCTCCTCGGATCGGTTCGCCACCGGCGAGCAAGGGATGGGCGGGAACAACGCCGCCCTGGTCGCCTACGACTCCACGCGCGTGCTGTCCGAGAACGACTTCCTGCTGGTGCACACGTTCGCGCTGGCCGCCGGACCCGTGCGGCCCTTCGCGACGCTGGGCCTGGGCCTGGGCATCGGTTCGTTCGAGAGCGTGGCCCCCCAGTTCAGGTCGCCCAACAGCAGCAAAGGCAGCGAGACCGACACGCACCTGCTGGGTCGCGGGACGCTCGGGGTGGAGGTGCCGGTGGGCTCCGGGTGGGCGGTGCGCCTGCGCGGCGACTACACGGCGGTGCGCCGGGCGGCGCCGTTCGTGACGGCGACGGGCCAGACGCTGCCGCTGTTCGGGGATCTGCTCGACATCGACGTTCAGGCCGTGTACCGCTTCTAAAGCAGCATGGCTTCGCCCGTCGTACCAGCGGTCGCGGATCTCCTCGACCGACGCTTGTTGATCCTGTCGGGAAAGGGCGGTGTGGGCCGCACCACCGTCGCCGCCGCCCTGGCGCGGGTGGCAGCCGCGCGCGGCAAGCGCGTGCTGATCGCGCAGACCGACGCCGTCGAACGGCTGGGCAACATGCTTGGCCGTCCCGGGCCCATCGGCCCCACGGTGGTCGACGTGGCGCCCGGCATCGCGGCCGTCAACATGACGCCGCGTGAATCGCTGCATCAGTACGCGCTGATGGTGCTGCGTTACGAGACCGTGTACCGCGCGCTGTTCGACAACCGCGTGGTGCGCGGCTTTCTGTCGGCCATCCCGGGCCTGGACGCGTACGCCATGCTGGGCAAGGCCTGGTGGCACACCACCGAGGAGGCCAAGGCGGCCATGCGACGCTGGGTCTACGACCTGGTCATCCTCGATGGGCCGGCCAGCGGCCACGCCACGGCCATGCTGAAGATCCCACGCGCCATCCTGGAGGCCGTCCCCGCCGGGCCGCTGGCGCGCGACGCCCGCACCATGTCCGACTTGCTGTCCGATCCCGTGCGCACGGCGCTGGTGATCGTCACCCGGCCCGAGGAGCTGCCCGCCGGCGAGACCGTCGAGCTGGCGGCCGTCGCGCGCGGAACACTGCAGATCCCGCTCGGTCCCGTGATCGTGAACGCCGTCCCCCCGGCGCACCTCACCGGCGAGCCGCTGTCGTCGGCCCTGGATCTGCTGCGCGACATCGCCGACGACGAGCGGCTGGCGCGGACGGTGGCCCTGGCGGCGGGGCAGCGGGCGCAGCGTCGCACGGCCGAGGCGGTGCTGGCCTCGCTGCAGAAGAACCCGGGACTGCCGCTGGTGACGTTGCCCTGGGTGCCGTCGACGACGCTGGGTCCCGCCGAGATTGATCGCCTGGCCGCCGCGCTGGCCGCGTCCCCGGCCATCACGCCCGCCGCGCCCATCGCCGTCACGGGTGCGCGATGACCACCAACGCCTCCGGCCGCCGCAGCACCGCGCCCATCACCTCGTCCAGCGTCTCGGGATCCAGCGCCGCGAAGCTCTCGTCCAGCACCCGCGCCTGCAACAGCTGAAGCAGCGAGCGCGCCACGAACAGACGGCTACGCTCGCCGTGCGAAAGTTGCCAGCCGGTCTCGCCCACCGCCTGTTGCAGGCCGGCCGGCATGCGGGAGAGCAACGGCCCCAGGCCCAGCTCGCGGCAAACCTCCTCCGCCAGGGCCACGTCCTCGGCCCGCGGCGGCCACCGCCGACCCAGCAGCAGATTGAACAGCAGATCGGCGCCGAACACGTGATTCTCGTGGAACTGGGGCACGGCGCCGATGGCGCGTCGCCAGCGGGTCAACCCCAGGGCCGCCTGCTGGTGCCCGTGCAGCAGCAGCCGACCGGCCGTGGGCTGCTTCAGGCCGGTCAGCAGCGCCGCCAGCGTCGACTTCCCCGCGCCCGAGGGGCCGCCGATCAGCAGCCGCTCACCAGCGGCGATAGCGAGCGAGGCGCCCGCCAGCTGGGGCCGGGCCCGATTGGCGTAGCGGAAGTGAACGGCGCGGGCTTCGACGAGGGGGGCGGGATCGGGCGGCGGCACCAGGGCGGCGACGGCGGATCCCCCGACGGCGGCTTCCCCGGAGGGCGGCGCGACGGAAGGCACCGGGTCGACGGGCCAGGGACCGACCGCCTCTGGCGACCCCGGTTGCACCGGCGCCTCGGTCGCCACCAGCGGGCGCACCCGCTGCCAGGCTTCACGCGCCGCGATCAGCTCGCCCGCCGCCGTTCCCAGGCGGCGCAGCCCCGAGTGGGCGAGCCAGGCCCCCCCGAGGGCCGTCGCCACCAGCGCCATGGGCGCCCCCGCCCGCGCCACCGCCAGCCCCAGCCCGACGACGGTGAAGCAGACCAGCAGGAAGGACCGGGGCAGCCCCACCTCGACCCAGGTGGCGACGCGATCGAGCCCCCGGGTCAGCGCCTCGTATCCGGCCAGCGCTTGATCGTCCTCGGCCGCGCGGCGCGCGGGATCATCCTGGACCAGCACCGTGCGGTGCCCGGCCATGCGCTCGACCAGGTCGTGCGTCAAGGCGCGCCGCCCCTGCGACCAGCGCGCATGCCGGCGGACCTGCAGGCGCACCGTCAGCCCCAGCGCCACCAGAGACGCGACCAGCACCCCCACCGTCACGACGGGAAGCAGACCCACCGCGAGCACGGCGCCCCCGAACGCCAGCTCGACCAGCCCGGCCATCGCCTCGGCGCCGCCGCCCAGCGCGAGCGTGTCCAGCGCCTCGGCATCCAGGGCCCGTCCCAGCAGCTGCCCCACGCCCGCCTCGCGCAGCGCTTCCGGCTCGAGGTGCAGCGCGCCCCGCAGCAGCCACGTGCGCACCACCGCGCCCGCGTCGAGGGCCAGCCGCCGCAGCGCGCGGGCGGCGCCCAGCTGCAACGCCGCCCACAGGGTCAGCAGCGCGAACAGCCTGGCCTGCGAGCTGGCGTCGCCGGCCAGCGCGCGCCGGCCGACCGATCGCCAGATCTCGACGAACACCAGCATCTCGGCGAGATAGGCGCCGGCGATGACGGCCGCGCGCCGGCCGGCGTGGACGCGGCGCAGCTGCTGCCGCAAAGTCGACGCTGGCGCGCGCAACAGCCACGCCTCGGCCAGCACGCTGCGCGCCAGGCGCGGCCCCAGCAGCAGGCGCGCGGCCGCCCCGCTCGTGCCGGACGGGGAGAGCACTGGCTCCAGCGTCCGGCGTGCCACCGCCAGCAGGCCGTCGGCCCGCTGCTCCTCGCCTGCCCAGCAGGCGTCCTCTATCGCGCCCAGCGCCGCGCGGCCGGACCGGCCCGGTCCCACCACCTCGACCGTCGCGCCGCGCGTCCGCCGCAGGGCGAGCCAACCGCCACCGGCGGCCACAGGCAGTCGGATCAACAGCTGACCCTGAGCCAGCGCCTGCTGCAGCTGTTCGCGGACCGGGATGCGGCCTACCAGGTCACGCGCCTCCGCCTCCAGGCCCAGATCGCTCGCCACGTCGGCGATCACCGCATGCTCCGTCTCCGACGTCCTGGGGCTTGCTGTCGTGGGGGCGGCCACGCCATCCGCGAGCGGCCGCGTCGTCTCGGCGCCGGCCAGCGCGGGCCGGGCGCGCCCCGGTCCGACGCGCTCGGCGAGCGCCCGTATGGCGTCGGCGGCGCCGGCCGGGGGCCACACCAGGGCCGCCAGCGACCTGTCGGCAAGCGGCGCGGCTCCGGCGCTCATCCTGGCGTCGCCTCACGCGCCGGCTGCTCGTCGAGGCGACCCTCGCGCACGGTCAAGCGCCGCCAGAACGGTGCCGCCCACCGGCCGGCCCGCACCCGCGCCTCGGCGTCGAGCAGACGGCGGTAAAGGGAGTCGGGGCGCGTCGCCAGCACACCCGGGGCGCCGTCCTCGACGACGCGACCGCCGGCCACGACCAGCACGCGCCGGAAGTCCTGCGTGTGCTCCAGATCGTGCGTCACCACGACCATGGTCGACTGCGCCCAGCGGGCGCGCGCCCGCGCCAGCAGCCGTCGCCGGGTGTCGCGATCCAGGCCCCGGAACGGTTCGTCCAGCAGCACCAGCCGCGGCGAGGGCAGCCGCGCCAGCCCGCGCGCGAAGCGGACGCGCTGGCCTTCGCCGCCGGAGAGCAGACCGCCCCCTTCACCGAGGGCGGTGGCGGCACCCGCGGGCAGCCGATCGACCAGGTCGGTCAGCTCGGCGTCGGCCAGCGCCGCCTCCAGGCGGGCGCTCGCTTGTTCGTTCGCCGCCGGAGCCGCGCCGAACGCGACATTCTCCGCCAGGGAGCGGTTCCACAGCTGCACGGTCGGCTCGACCCACACCGTGGCGGCGCGCAGCCGGGCGAGCACATCGTGGCGCAACGGCAGGCCGTCGACGCGCACGTCGCCGCGCGCGGCCCGGTGAAAACCGAGCAGGAGGCCGACCAAGGTGGACTTGCCCGCGCCCGAGGGCCCGACGATCGCGACCTGCTCGCCGCCCGTGATTTCCAGCGAGACGTCTTGCAGGACCACGTGGCCGGCCATCTCGACCGCCACGTCCGTGAACGACAGCGCCGCCGCGGGCGAGCCCGGCGCCGTGGCACCTCCCTGCCGCTGCGCCTTCACCTCGTCGTCCGCGGGCCCGGGATCGGTCGCCTCATCCGGCGCAGCCAGCGGCTCGAGCAGCCGCAGCGTCACGTTGCGATGCTCGGGAAGCTGCCGCCACAGCCCGGCCAGGGCCGCCGCCTGGGCGGGGATCCGCAGCGACAGGAACAGCAACAGGAAGGCGGACGCCGCGCCAGCCTGGGGGGTGCGCAGGAACCCGCCCACCAGCGCCGTCGCGGCCGCCACCGTGAGCAGCATCGTGACCGCCTCGATGCGCACCGCCGTGGACACCACATCACGGCCGGCGCGACGCCATTCGCGCAGGCGTTCCTCGTGCTCGCGCGCCAGCGCCGGGCCGGCGCCGTGGGTGCGCACGACCGTCAGACCCAGCAGACCGTCCAGGTAGAAACGCAGCAGCGACCCGGCGTGCGTGCGCCGCCGCAGGTCGCGCTCGGCGACCAGCGGCATGGTCACCGCAGGGATCACGCCGGTGGCCAGCAGCGCCGCCAGCGCGAAGGGGGCCCCCGCCGGATATAGCCAGGCGATGGCGGCGCAGGCCAGGGTCACCTCGCCCAGCGTGCGCGCGAGCTGCAACGCCAGCGACGGGAACATGCGCACGCGGTGGAGCAGGTGCGCCCGCTCGGCCATGTCCGAGATGGGGCGGCTGGCGAAGTAGCGATCGCCCAGGCGCGGCAGCTTGCGAAAGAACGCTCGCCTGAGGCCCACGTCCAGCGTTCGACCCAGGGCGCGCGCGCCGGCCAGCAGCGGAAGCTCGGTCAGCGTCGCCGCCACCATCACCGCCAGCAGCGCCAGGGCCGCACGAAGGGGAGGCGCCGGGCCGCCCGCCAGCAGCGGGCGCGACAGCACCACCTCGCCCAGCCCCAGCGCCACCAGCAGGCCGAGGGCCGGCAGGGAGCACCAGGCGCGCCAGCGCCAGGTCAGATCGGGCAAGGCGCGAACGGCTCGCGCGAACGCCCGCTCGCCGCCGCCTTTGCCAACCTTGCGGCCCCCCTCGGTCCCGTAACCGGCTGCGTTCCGGGTGCCATCACCGGCCAGGGCGGCGGTCAGCTCGAGCGACAGCGGCGGGCGCGGCGCGTCCGGCGCGGCCCGTCCGGCGACCTGGATGATCACGGCGCCCCGGAAGGCGACACCCTCGGGCACCGGGCGCGCGCAGGCGTTCTCCGCGGCCAGATCGAACGCCTGCGGCGGCCCGGCCAGCAGCGCCCGCAGCAGGCCGGCGGCCGCCGCGCCCCGGCGCAGCAGGCCCGCGTCGATCAGACTTTCGGCGGCCCGCGCCGCGCCGTCGAGGCGTGGCACCACCTGCGCTTCCCGGCCCGCGGCCGCCGCCAGTTCCCGATCGAACAGCGTTCCCGCCGCGGTACCTGCGGCGGCGACGAAGCGGGCGCGCACGACCGTCGTGAAGGCAGGGTCGGTCACGAAGGACTGGAAAGCCGCCGCCTCGATCGTGTGCGTGTGAATGTACAGGTCGCGCGCGAACGCGCTGGCGCGAACCCAGCGGCGACCCCGGGCCGGGTCCATGATCTGCAGCCAGGGACCGCAGCGCCGCCACAGCACCACGAAGTGGGTCAGCCCGCTGGGCATCCGCACCACCGCGATCGCGGGCATCGTCGCCGCCGACAGCGCGTGCTCGGCGGGCAGCAGCAGCTGCGCGGCGTCCAGCCCCAGCGCCAGCGCGATCTCCTCCAGCGCGTCGATCGAGGTGCCGTCCACCGAGGTCTGACACGCCTCGCGCAGCCGCCCATAGCTGACCGCGGTTCCGAACCCCTCCAGCACGCACTTCAACGCGGCCGGGCCGCAGTCCATCGCCGACGTCTGCACGACCTCGGGCGCCCAGAAACGCCGGCGCGACGGCAACGACATCCAGCCCCAATCTAGCAAAGGCCTGCCGCCGCCCCCAGGGCCGCGTCCGCTAGAATCATCGCATGGCCCGGCGCGCAGACCCCGTGAAAGATCCGGTGGCGCGCGCCGTGGCGCTGCACGAGGAGGCGATCGCGGCGCGCGCACAAGGCCGCTACCAGCAGGGGGAACGGGCCTGCCGCGAGGCTGCGTCAATCCTGGAAGAGGTGGACGGCCCGCAGAGCGCGGATCTGGCGAACGCGCTGATCGAGCACGGCCGCCTGCTGGAGCGGCTGGATCGGCTGGCCGAGGCGGAGGCCGTGTTGAAGCGGGCCGTGGCGATCCTGACCGCCATCCTGCAGCCGCCGAGCGGCCGCCGGCACGATCCGCAGGGACTGGCCGACGATGACGCGACGCTGGTGGCGGACGAGCTGCGCCGGCTGTCGATCAGCGGCGAGCTGGCGCTGGCCGGGGTGGTGCGCGCCGCGGGGCGGCTGGCCGACGCCGAGACGCTGGCCCGTCGCGCCCTGGCCCACGCCGAGGCGGCGTTTCCCCAGGGCGATCACCTGGTCGCCGAGGCGCTGAACGTCCTGGGCATGATCCACAAGTTCCAGGGGCGGTATGCCGAGGCCGAACCGCTTTACCGGCGCGCCCTGTCCCTGGTCGAGTCTGTGGGCGACGTGGAGGCCGAGGCGACGCTGTTGCACAACCTGGGCGGGCTGTGTCACGCGCGGGGCCAGCTGGCGGCCGGGGAGCCGCTGGCGCGCCGGGCCGTCGAGCTGCGCGAGGCGCACCTGGGCGCGGAGCACCCGACGACCGCCGCGGATCGCGAGGCATGGGGCGCGCTGCTGGAGGGACTGGGCCGCCTGGCCGAGGCCGAGCAGGCGTACGCGTCGTCGCTGGCCACCTTCGAGGCCTACCTGGGGCCGCACAGCCTGGAGGTGGCGTCCTCGCTGGCCGCGCTGGGCTCGGTGCAGCACGCGCAGGGCCGGCTGGACGAAGCGCTGGCCTCCTACCGCCGGGCGCTGGCCATCCGCGAGGCCCGCCTGCCGGCGCAGCACTTCGATCTGGCGTTGACGCTGAACAACCTGGCCCTGCTGCTCGACGACCGCGGCGCGCGCCAGGAGGCGCGCCAGCTGCTGACCCGCGCGCTGACCATCTTCACCAGCGCGCTCGGTCCCGAGCACCCGCACACGCGCGCCGTGCGCAAGAACGCCGAGGCGCTGGCGCAGCAGCCGTGAGCGCGCCCCCGCAGGTCTAGTCAGCCTCGGTCCGCCACTGGGCCAAGGCGGCCGTGACCAACCGGCGGTCGGCGGCGTCAACGGGCAGCAGCTCGCGCGCCTTCTCGGCCAGGCGCAGGGCGCGGGGCCGGTCGCGCTCCGTGCGCCACAGCGCCTGCGCCAGCGCGAACAGGGTCTCGGCGCGCGTCTCGGGATCGGCGCCGACGGCGTCGCGGATGGCGAGTGCCTGCTCCAGCGGAGCGATCGCGGCCGCGCTCGCTCCGGTGGCCAGCCGGGCCCGACCCAGCCCCGTCAGCGCGTAGCTGAGGTACAGATGACCCGCCGGCAGCTCGTCCTGCCAGATGGCCAGGGCGCGCGTGAAATCGTCCAACGCCTCCACGGGCCGCCGCAGCGCCAGGTGGATCTCGCCCCGATTCGAAAGGTGCAGCGCCAGGTCCAGGTGCGCCTGTCCGAACGCCCGCCGCAGCGAATCGATGGTCTTGGTGTTCTCGTCCAGCGCCTCGCTGTCGCGTCCCAGCCGATGGAGGGCCTCGGCCATGTTGCCGCGGGTCAGGGCCACGTCCCAGTGGTCCGGCCCCAGCGCCTGGATCTTCAACGCCAGCGCGCGCCGCTCCAGCGCCAGCGCGTCGGCGTAGCGGCCACGGGTCTCGTAGCTGTCCGCGACGGCGGTGTCGATCCAGCTCTCCAGCCGGGCATCACCGCCCAGCCGGGCGACGGTCGCGCGGGCGCGCGGCACGAAGTCGTCGAGCTCCCTGAACCGCCGGTTCACCGCGAACAGCCCCGCTTCGTCCACGGCGGTCTCCGCCAGCACCCGATCGTGGCGCGAGGCCTCGGCGTGCAGCATGGCCTCGTCCAGCACCCTCGTCGCTTCGTCGTGCGGGCGCGTCCACTTCGCCAGGGCGCCATCGATCTGAAGCGCCTCCGCCAGCAGTGGCTCGTAACCGATGGCGCGAGCTTGCGTCACCAGATCGCCCAGGCGCCGGGCGCCGTCGAAGTAACGCGCCGAGATGTACAGCGCCTTCAGGTCGGCGATGCGCTGGCGCAGGGCCTCGACCTTCTGTCGCGTTTCGGGGTTCGCCGGCACCGGCACGACGGCGCGCAGGGTGCGCACGTCGGCGCACAGCGAGACGGGGGGCAGCCCCGTCGCGGCGTTGACGGCGCGGGCCACCACCTCGCCGTCGGGCGAGGACAGCAGATCCGTCAGCGCCCGCAGATCCTGCGACCGCTCCTTCAGGCAAGCCATGCGCAGGTCCAGCACCTCGGCCGACTGCTCGCCGCGCAGCTGCGTGGCCTGGCAGGCGTCGGTGTACATGTGGATCCAGTCGCGCGCGAACGCGTCCAGCGCCTCACGCACGTGCGTGAACGCGTCCGCCGCGTAGCTCTTGCCCGTGGCCGTGAAGGCGCGGCGCACGGCCTCGGCGCGGCGGGCGTCCCACACCCCGGCCATCTGGGCGGGTCCCCCCTCGCACAGCGGCGGGCGCGCCAGCCGCTGCGCCAGGCCCGCCACCAGGGCCACCGCCAGCACGCCGGCGGCGACCTTCATCAGCAGGGCGTGCGCGCGAACGAAGCGGGCCAGCCGGCCCAGCACGCGCAGGGGGAACGCCGCCTCGCGCGCCGCCTCGGCGGCGGCCAGGCGCCCCGCCACCGCCAGCGCCGTGGGCGGGCGGCGTGCCGGGTCCACGTCCACGCAAGCGGCGATCAGCCGCGCCAGCTCCAGCTCGGCGGCCGAGGCGCTGGCGGGCGGTTCGACCAGCGCCAGGCGGCTGCCGTCGGCGGTCCATTTCGGACGCACGCCGGTCAGCACCTCGTGCATGATCATCCCCAGCTGGAAGACGTCCGAACGTTGATCCGAACGCTCGCCGCGCGCCGCCTCGGGGGGCATGTACGCGGGCGTCCCGCCCATCACCGTCGTCTTGTCGTCCCGCTCGATGGCCAGGCCGAAGTCGGTCAGCAGCAGGCGGCCGTCCGCCATCACCAGCACGTTCTGGGGCGTCACGTCGCGGTGGGTGATTCCGATGGCGTGGATGGCACCCAGGCCGGCGCACACCTGGCGCAGATCGGCGATGCGCTCCCCCAGCGGCCGGGCCGGCGCCTCGCGCCCGGCCGCCTCGGCGGGAACAGCCCCGGTCTTCGGGCCGCGCAGCCGATCGCGCAGCGAGCCGGCGGTGGCCAGCTCCATGGTCAAGAACCAGTGCTCGTCGGCGTGTCCCAGCTCGAACATGCGGCACACGTTCGGGTGACGGATCAGCCGCGCCACCTTCACCTCGCGGGCCAGGCGCTTGATCCAGCTGCGCTCTCGCGCGCGCTGCGGGTGCAGCACCTTGATCGCGATGGCTTCCCCCAGCATGCGATCCCAGGCCCGGTACACCGTGCCGCTGCCCCCTTCGCCCAGCTGGCGCTCGATCTGGTAGCGCTCGGCCAGGACGGTGCCCGCCACGATGGGCGCGGCCTCGCGCAGGCGCGCCACCCCGGCCACGGCCGTGGAATCGCCTTCGTCGCCCGCCCCACCGTCCCTCAGCGACGGCTCGTCGGCCAGCGACGACGAGGGGTCGGGCGATTGCTGCGAAATGTCGTCGTCGGGGTCATCGCCCGCGTCGGCGCGGTTTTTCACGGCGGGTAAAACGGTATACCGTTAAAGGTCCTTAGACCTAATGGCAAACCGCTGCGATAACGAACGAAGCACCTTCAGTGAACGAACGCGACGAGATTAGCGAGACCATTCCCCGCCGCCGGGTCGAGCGCGACGCGGGGCGGGTGGGCACCCTGGCGGTGGTGGGCGGCCCGGGGCAGCTGGGCTCCTTCAACCACGGGCGTCTGGTGCTGGTCGGAAACGGCCTGACCATTGGCCGGCGGCCGCCAACGCTGCACGGCTCGACGGCGCTCACCCTCAGCGACAAGACCGTCTCCAGCTTCCACGCCCGCATCAAGCGGATGATGCTGAGCGGCTACACCATCGAGGATCAGCACAGCACCAACGGCACCTACGTCAACGGCCGGCCCATCACCGGCGAGGTGCCCCTGCCGGAGAACGCGCTGATCTTCCTGGGCGGACAGATCCTGATCTTCCGCACCATGAACGCGACGGAAATCACGGCGGTGGAGACGGATCTGCGCGAACCCTTCGCGCCCGTGCCCACCCTGAATGCCGCGCTGGCCTCGGTTTGCATGAAGCTGCGGCGCCTGGCGCCCTCGCCCACCGAGCTGTTCTTGCTGGGCGAGACGGGCGTGGGCAAGGAGGTGTTCGCGAACGCCATCCACCGCCGCAGCGGTCGTAGCGGGCCGCTGCTGGCCATCAACTGCGCCGCGCTGCCGCGCGAGCTGGTGGAGAGCGAGCTGTTCGGCTACGAGCGCGGCGCCCACTCGACGGCGAAGACGAAGAAGGCGGGGCTGATCGCGGCCGCCGACCGCGGCACGTTGTTCCTGGACGAGCTGGCCGAGATGCCCATCGACGTGCAGAGCAAGCTGCTGCGCTTCCTGCAAGACCGCACCTACACGCCCATCGGCTCCACGCGCACCGAGACGGCCGACGTGCGCATCATCGCCGCGTCCAGCCGGGTGGCGGAGACGACGGGCCTGCCGGTGATCCAGGAGGCGCTGCTGGGACGGCTGGGGGCGCATCCCATCCACCTGCCGCCGCTGCGCGAGCGGAAGGAAGATCTGGGACGACTGGCCGCGTTCTTCCTGGGCGACGTGGTCGAGGCGCGGCCGTTCGAGACCGAGGCCTGCCACGCGCTGTTCCTTTACGACTGGCCGCACAACATCCGCGAGCTGCAGAAGGTCGTGAAAGAGGCGGAGCTGCTGTCGCAAGGCAATCCGACCATCGGCTTCGATCATCTGCCGCCCTTTCTTGCGGCGATGGTGGACAGCGACGGCACCCCGCACCTGGCGGAGATCAGCAGCAGTGGCAGCGACGGGCACCGCTCGGGCCGGATGGGCGGCCCCGGCGTGAGCGGTGCGTTGCCGCGGAAGTCGGCGTGGGACGATCCGCCTCCGCCCACCGCGCCGGTGCGCCGCCGGCGCCCCGTGCCCTCCGAGCCGGAGCTGCGGGCGATGTTGCAGAAGCACCAGGGGAACGTGTCCGAGGTGGCCCGGCAGCTGGATCGCCAGTGGGCCGTGGTCTGGCGGACCATGCGGCGCTACGGCATCGGACCGGCCGAATACAAGCCCGAGGGCGCCGCCCCCGACGAGCCGCCCCCCAACGTGGACGAGCTGAGCGAGGACGAGGACGATCCCAGCGGTCCGGGCGGCAGCGGCGGATAATACCAGGGGCCGCGCGCCCGCCATTCCCTATACTGCCGCGATGTCCTCCAGCGAAAGCTCCGCGAACCGTAAGCCCCCCAGCGCGCCCGTGCCGTCCAGCGACGGGGCGCCCGCTGATTCCACGGCGCGGATCTTCCTTCGCCGGGGCCGGGCGCGGCCGCTGTGGTTCGGCCACCCGTGGGTGTACGCGAACGGCATCGACCGCATCGAGGGCCAGCCGAACGCCGGCGACGCGGTGTCGCTGGTCGATCACGATGGGCGGCTGATCGGGCGCGGCTTCTACAACCCGCGCTCGCAGATCCCCGTCCGTCTTTGCACCCGCCGCGACGAAGCGCTGGACGCCGCCTTCCTGCGCGCGCGCGTGGCCGAGGCCAAGGCGCTGCGGGCGCGGCTGGGCCTGCCGTCCGCGCGCACGACCGCGTACCGGCTGATCAACAGCGAGGGTGACGATCTCCCCGGGCTGGTGGTCGACGTGTACGGCGACGCGGCGGTGGTGCAGCTGACCACGCTGGGCATGGCCCAGCGCCGCGCCGAGATCTTCGACGCGCTGGAGGCCGAGCTGGGCTGCCGGACCGTCTTCGAGTCGGCCGCCGCCAGCTACGCCGACCTGGAGGGCTTCCAGGCCCTGTCGCGGGTGGCTCGTGGCGAATCGCGCACCTCGGTGGCGTGCCTGGAGGACGGCATCCAGCTGGAGGTCGAGCCGCTGGGCGGACAGAAGACGGGCATGTTCCTGGACCAGCGCGAGAACCGCGCCCGCGTGGGCCAGCTCGCGCGCGGGGCGCGGGTGCTCGACTGTTACAGCTACGCCGGGGGATTTTCGCTGCAGGCGGCGCGGGGAGGCGCCAGCGCCGTCACCGCGGTGGACAGCTCGGCGCGGGCGGTGGCGCGGGTCGAGGCGCACGCGGCCGCGAACGGCGTCGCCATCGAAGCCGTCGAGGCCGACGCCTTTCGTTTCCTGGAGACGGCCACGCCGCGCGCCTACGACCTGGTCGTCATCGATCCGCCCAAGTTCGCGCGCGCGCGCAAGGATCTGGACGCCGCCCGCAAGGGCTACGAGCGCCTGAACGCGCTGGCGCTGGGTGCGGTGGCGCCGGGCGGGCTGCTGGTCACCTGCTCGTGCTCACAGAACGTCGACGCCGTCGAGTTCGAGCGCATCGTCGCCGCGGGCGCGAAGCTGGCGTCGCGGCAGGTGCGGGTGCTGGAGCAGCACGGCCCGGGCCCCGATCATCCCCTGCCCCCCGGCTTCGCCGAGGGGCAGTACCTGAAGGTCCTCTTCGCCTACGTGCTTTAGCGGCGCGTTCACCAGGCATCGCATCGGCCAGGCGCCGCGCGGCCCCCTGGTGCAGTGGCTACTGCAGGTTCGAGTTCGTGATCACGATGCTCTTCGCGTTCACGCCCACCGCCGTGCCCGCGTCGGCGCTGCCGCTCTTCACGCTGGTCCAGTGACCGCCCGTGTTCCCCGACATCGTCGTGTCGGTGATGGTCAGGACGCCGGCCCAGTTGTCGCTGGTGAAGAACAGACCGCCCCCGAAGGCGTTCTTGCCCGCCGCGTTGCCGATGATGGCGTCGCCGCACAGGGTGATGTCGAACGAGTTCCCATCGCCGTAGATGGCGCCGCCGTTGCCGCCCGAGCCGGTCTCGTTCTGCCCGTTGTTGATGGCGGAGCACATGGTGGCGTCGTCGTTGTTGGCGTCGTGTCCCGTGGCGGTGTTTCCGCTGAACAGGCTGTCGTAGATGTCCAGCTCGGCGAACAGCGCGCCCACGGCGCCGGCGTTGGCGCCGCTGTTGCCCGTGAACGTGCTGCTGACGATCAGCGCGCCATGCTTGCTGCCCTCGATGTAGATGGCGCCGCCGCCCGTGTCCGGACCCAGCGGCGCCGCCTGATTGCCGCTGAACGTGCAGTCGATCACCGTCAGGTTGCCGTCGCGCATGAACAGCGCGCCGCCCTGGCCGTCGTCGAAACCTTGCGAGCAGGCGGCCTCGGGCGCCGGCGGGATGGCCTGGGTGGGCGTGGCCTTGCCGTTGACGACGGTCAGGTGTTGCAGCGTCACGCGCGTCTCGGTGGCCTGAAAGTTGGCGCTGTTGTAGTTGAAGATGAGGACCGCGTGGCCGCCGTCCAGCGTGACCTTGTTGCCGCCATCGATGACGGTGTCCTTGGTCGTCGACAGGTTCATCGTCGCCGTCACGGCGATGGTGACCGGCGCGGTGCCGCAATCGAAGGTGATGACGCCGGCCTTGGCGACGGCGGCGGACAGCGCCGCGAAGGTGCAGCTGGCGGCCGTGCCGCTGCCCACCACCGTGTTCGGTTTCGAGACGTCGGCGGGATGGCCGGCGGCCGGGATGCCGGCGGAGCACGACCCGTTCGGGTTACCGGCCGCGGTGCCGGGGCTGTCGCCGCTGCCTGCGCCACCCGCCGTGCCTCCGGTGCCGGCGGCCTGGCCACCACTTCCGCTGCCCGCGCTGGCGCCGCCGCTCGCCGTGCCTCCCGTGCCGGCGGCCTGGCCACCACTTCCGCTGCCCGCGCTGGCGCCGCCGCTCGCATGACCGCTGCCGGTGCCGCCGCTGCCGTGCCCGGCCGTGCCGCCGGAGGGATTCGCAGCGCCGCCGCTTCCCATCGCGACATGGCCGCCCGAGCCGACCGCGCTGGAGTTGCCGCCGCTACCGGGTGTGCTACCGGCCCCGCCGCTGCCCGACACGCCGCCGCTGCCAGCGCTGCCTGACCCACTGCCGCCGCTGCCCGGCACGCTGCCGCTGCCGCCGCTGGCCGAGGGGCCAGAGCTACCTGCCCCGCCGCTGCCGGCCGCGCTGCCCGCGCCCGATCCCCCGCCCGTTCCCGGCGCGCTGCCGGCGCCGCCCGAGCCCGTGCCCGCATCTCCGGAGCCGAGCGGCCCCGGCCCCGCTCCGCCGGTGGCCGACAGCACGCCGGCCGCGCTGTCGCAGCCGGCCGCGAACACGATGGTCGAGATGAGGATCAGGAACAGGCGCATGCAAACCTCCGTGTTCGAACCCCGAGAGGCGCCTGCCGCGGCGCTGATCGATCGAGGCTGGGGAAACAAAGAGGATAACAGTGGCCGGCGTACGCGCCGCTGACGATCGCCAACCCCGGCAATTTCCCTCCCACATGTCCGGCGCGGCCGCACAGAGTGCCAGGCGCCGGCGCGATGTGCGGATAGCTGCTGATTCCCGGCTAATCGTTGGCCACTAGGGCGCCGGTCGCACGCCCGTGGGCGCGCCGTGCAGGTGGATGATGTAGTAGACCAGCATCGCGATGATGGTCGCCAGCGACACCCACTCGAAGGGGATGCGGCCGAACAGCTTCCACCGCTTGCCGAAGAACCGCCCCCGCGAGCGCAGGAAAATCTGTCGCTGGATCTCGGGCAGGAACGTGGGCGGCGCGTGGTCGCGCGCCTTCATGCGGCCCAGGCCGCCCACCGCGCGCCGCAGCTCTTCCAGCTCGGTCCGGCACTGGATGCACACCGCCAGGTGCTGCTCCAGCTCGGTGCGGGGCGCGCCCACCAGCTCGTTGTCGAGGTAGCTCGAGAACAGTTCGGACGCTTTCTGATGATCCATTGGCGGGGCGGCGTGGGACGGGCGACGCCCCCGTCAACGGGTGCGGCGCGCCAGGTACTCCTTGATTGTCATACGGGCGCGATGCAAGCGCGATTTTATCGTGCCCTCGGGCAGCGCCGTCACCTCGCCGATCTCCTCGTACGACAGCTCCTCGACGTCGCGCAAGATGATCAACAGGCGGTGCTCCTCGTCCAGCTCGCCGATCGCCGCCTGCATGATGCGATCGAGCTCCGCCGCCTCCAGCAGCACGTCGGGCCCGTTGATGTGGCTCTGCATGGGGGCGCGGCCCACGTCGGACATCTTCTCCTCGGAGACGTCGTCCAGGCCGCCCCCATCGGTGCGGCGCCGCGACAGGTACTTGATCCGGTTCTTGCAGTGATTGGCGGCGATGCGCAGCAACCAGGTCGAGAACTTCGATTCTCCGCGGAACGTGTCCACCGTCTTGAAGACGGTGACGAACACCTCCTGCGCCAGATCCTCGGCCTCGGCGCGGTTGCCGATCATCCGGTAGACCAGGCTGAACACCTTGTCGCCGTGGGCGCGCACGATCTCGTTGAACGCGCGCTCGTCCCGTTCCTTCAGGCGGGCGATCAGCAGGCGCTCGGCCACGCTCATCTGGAACGGCACCCGCTTGCCAAGACCGCTCTGACGACGGATCCTGCTGGCTCGTGCCGCGCGCGCCAGACCCAGCGTAGCCTCCACGCCGCTACGGACAGCGGGTCGGCACGAAAGTTCCGAACAACGCGCAAAAACGCCATTGGGACGGCGTCAGTGTAACTCTGGCGAGAACGAAGGGCCGGGGTTGGACGGCTGAACGGGGGGGGGCGCCGCGGAAGGTGACATGGGCAACCCCGACGAGCCGTCGGTGGTGCTGGGGGAAGGCAGGAACGTGTTGGACGATACCGGCTGGGGCGCCTGGACGAACAGCCTGAGCCCCACGACCACGGTGGTGATCTTCGTGTCCCCGCTCAAGTCCTGGCGAATGCTGGCGTCCAGGGCCCCCAGCTCGGACAGCGCCGCCAGGCCGCCGCTGACATAGCCCGCCGCCGGACCGCGCGCCCCGCCGTCGTGGCCGCCGCCCAGCCGCACGGCCACGATGTTCTTCAGCAGCAGCTCGGCCCCGCCGCCCACGTTCGTGCGCACCCCGCGCGTGGGATCGGACGTGGTGAAGTCGTGCAGGACGTCCAGCACCACCGACAGGTTGGCGCCGGGGGAGAACGCGATGCCGTAGCCCAGGGACAGCGGCGCCATCACCGTCGACAGATCGTGCAGGTTGTAGCCGGCGGCGCCCAGGGACACCCCCGGCGCCACCCGCAGCACCAGGCCCGCGTCCGCGGTCACGCCGCCGTGCGTGTTCTGACCGTCCGGCTCGAACCCGCCCGACACGTGAACATACTTCACCGTCGCGCCCAGCAGGAACCGCTCGGACAGCGGATAGGACAGGGACAGGCCGGCCTGGTGGGCGCCCAGCGATGGCAGGCCGGCGGGCGAGGCGCTGCGATAGCCGTAAAACAGCCCTCCGCCCAGCTTCGTGTCCGAGGTCGAGTCGGCCACGCCCACGTTCAGCGACTGGCCGGCCTGCTTGCTCATGAACTGGTAATCGGCGGCCACCGTGTACAGCGACGCCAGGCCCATGGCCGCCGGGTTCAGGCGCAGGGCGTCCGTGGCCCGCGCGTCGGCCACCCCCGCGTCACCCATCCCGGTGGCCCGCGCCCCCAGCGCGTCGGGAAAGGCCCGGGCGACGCCTGGGGTCGCGACGGCGGCCAGCAGGACGATGCCGAACCGTGTGAGGTGCGCGGCGGTGACCAGCGCCGCGCGCCCGCGCTCGCGCCTCCGCTTCATGGCGGCGATTGTAGAAGCGGGCGGCGCGCCGTCCAGTAATCCTCCGCGATGCTGGTGAACCCGTCGGCGCCGACCACCACGTGGTCCAGCACGGCGATGCCGCACAGCTCGCCCACCTCGCGCAGCCGCGCCGTCAACTCCAGGTCCTGGCGCGAGGGCGAGGGATCGCCCGACGGGTGGTTGTGGCAGAAGATGACGGCCGCCGCGCCGCCGCGGATCAGCGGGCGAAAGGCGTCGCGCGGGTGGACCTCGACGCCGGTCAGGCAGCCGCGCGCCAGGCAGGTCTCCCACAGCACGCGGTGACGCACGTCCAGCGCCAGCGCCCAGAACTCCTCGACGGCGCAGGCGTGCAGGCGCGCCCGCAAGTGATTGGCGACGTCCGCTGCCGAGGCGATGCGCCGTCCCCGTGCCGGTCGCTCGCCGACCGCGCGCCGGCCGAGCTCGATGGCGGCCACCAGCGCCGCCGCGCGGGCCACGCCCACACCGGGCTGGCGGCGCAACTCGTCGACCGAAGCATGTGCCAATCCGGCGACTCCTCCGTCACGCGCCAGCAGCGCGTGCGCGACATCCAGCGCGTTCAATCCACGCGTTCCACTGCCCAGCAGCAACGCCACCAGCTCGGCGTCGGCCATCGTCGACGGGCCCGTGGAAACAAGCCGTTCACGGGGCCGGGCGTCCGGATTCAAGACCGTCATCACGGGCATTGCCGGTAACACCGCAACGCCCGTGCCACGGCCACCCAAAGGCAATGACCCCTGACCTGTTTCCTGTAGCTTCCGTCTGGGAGCCATGTTAGCTTTCTGCCCGTCACCCGTGCATTGCGGCCCTGGGCCGCACCGGTGATCGGGGTTGCGAGCCTCCACGTAGTCCCGCAAAGCCTTGTTGGAGTGGCATGGGGCGTAGCGAGGTGGTGGACGCCGGATCATCGGCGCGCACCGGAAGGCGCCGTCCAAAGATCTAGGAGTACAGCCTGAGTTCTCATGATTCTGTGAAAGGCTCCGCGGCCGACGCCGACGGTGAGCCAGGTTCGAGCGACGACACAGCTCCCGGCTTGGGGTCAGACGTCGATTCCGCGGCGCTCTCTCCGCTGGTTTCGTTCGGTCCCGCGCCGGCGCCCGTCGATGGCGCCATCTCGCACGCCCACCTGCAGGCCCTCGAGGCCGAAGACGGCATCCCCACCGTCATCGTCAGCAGCCGGGAGGACGACCAGCGGGGCCGGACCGCCGGCGATGCGACCGTCCCCGGCGAGGAGCCGGTGTACCCGCACGCCGCCCATGTTTCCACGACCGATGGCGCGCTTCCCCCCGCGCCCGTGGCAGCGCCGTCGCCGAAGATGCAAGAGGCCCTGGTCAAGCTGCGCGAGATCTTCAAGCTGCGCGGGCTTCGCCCCGGCCAGGCCGAGATCATCGAGTCGGTGCTGGCCGGCCGCGACACGCTGGCCATCATGCCCACCGGCAGCGGCAAGTCGCTGACCTATCAGCTGCCGGCGCTGGTGCTGCCGGGACCGACCATCGTGGTATCGCCGCTGCTGGCGCTGATCGAGGATCAGGTCAGCAAGCTGCAGGCGGCCGGCGTGCGCGTGGCCCGCATCGATTCGACCCGCACCGCGAAGGAGCGGGCCGCCGACCTCGAGGCGGTGCGCGAAGGCGCCATCAAGCTGGTCATCATCACGCCCGAGTCGATCGGCTCGCCCACGGTGCAAGAGGCGCTGGCGGGCGTGAAGTTCTCGCTGTTCGCCGTCGACGAGGCGCACTGCGTGTCGCAGTGGGGTCACGACTTCCGTCCGGCCTACCTGGGGCTGCGGCGCGCCGCCACCGTGCTGGGGCGGCCCCCCATCCTGGGGCTGACCGCCACGGCCACGCCGGCCATCTCGGACGACGTCCTGGTGCAGCTGGGGATGCGCGACTCGAACGTCTGTCGCGTCTCGTTCCATCGGCCCAACCTGGCCTTCGACGTGCGCAAGGTGGCGGGCGAGGCGGACAAGCTGCGCCAGCTGGGCAAGCTGATCCAGCGGCTGCGGCGACCGGGCATCGTCTACTGCGCCACCGTGCGCGCCGTCGACGATCTGTATGTGGCCCTTCGCCACGGCAAGATCCCCGTCGAACGCTACAACGGCAAGATGACGCAGGACGAGCGCGAGAAGGCACAAGCGTCGTTCATGCAGGGTGGCCGCAAGGTGGTCATGCTGGCCACGAACGCCTTCGGCCTGGGCGTCGACAAGCCCGACATCCGCTACATCATCCACTACCAGATGCCCGGGTCCCCCGAGGCCTACGTGCAGGAGGCCGGCCGCGCCGGTCGCGACGGCAAGCCGGCGCGCTGCGTGCTGCTGTTCCAGCCCGAGGACATCGAGATCCAGGAGCACTTCCTGCGCGAGGCGCACCCCACCAAGTCGCAGGCGCGCATGGTGGCCGAGGGCCTGTACGCCTGGAGCGACGAGGGCAAGGAAGTCTCGGTGCGCGATCTGGCCATGTCGATGGCGCTGCCCGAGCGCCGCGTGCGCGTGATCCTGTCGGTGCTGGAGGCGATGGGCGTGGCGGAAGAGGTGAAGGCGGCGCGCTGGAAGGGCGTCGAACCGAAGCCCACGCGCGAGCGCATCGACAAGGCCGCCTCGGTGTTCGAGGCGCGGCGCATCTCCGATCGGCGGCGCCTGGCGTCGCTGCTGGCGTACATGAACACCCAGCGCTGCCGCGTGCAGATGATGCGCGCCTACTTCGGCGAGCCCGAGGGCGACAAGTGCGGGCTGTGTGATTCGTGCGCCGGGCTGGACAGCGAGGTGTTCGATCCGGGATCGGACGACGTGCGGCACGGGCTGCACGCGGCCACCGACTTCCACGCGCGCCCGCGGCGCCGCCGCCGTCGCGGCGGCGAGCAGCAGCCGCAGATCAGCGCGCACGGTGCGCACCAGCCCGGCCCGCACGCGCCGCAGGGGCGCCCCGCGCAGCCCCAGGCACCGGCGTTCGTGTTCGCCACGGCCATCCCCGGCGACGTGCAGCCACCGCTGCCGCCGGTGGTGGTGGGTCCAGCCGACGACTCGCAGAGCGCCTTCGACCCCTCGGTGTGGGACGAGCTCGATGGCCAGGCGGGAACGCCCATGTCCGGCGAGGTCGTGCTGGACCTGGCGGAGCTCGAGGCGCTGTGGCCCCCCGTCGAGCAAGCCGTCGGGGGGACCGTCGCCGCGACGCCCGCCAGCCTTGTCGCGACCGCGGCCACGCCGGCGAGCGAGGGCGCGACCTCGGCAGACAGCGCGGCGGCCGCCGAGAGCGGCTCCGCCCCGGCGCAAGCGGCGTCGGCGTCCGCCGAGAGCGAATCGGCGCCGACCGAGGGAGCGCAGGCGCTCGCGGACAGCGCTTCCATGGTGACGTCCGCCGATCCCGACCGCGCCAGCTGGGACGCTGTTCGCGACGCGAACATCCGCGCCTATGCGGACTGGCGCGTGGTCGATCCGGTCTCGTTGCCGGTCATGGCCCGCGGCCCCGGCGCGAACCCGGGCGGCGGCAATCAGAGCCACAATCACAACGCGCACCACAACAATCAGGGCGGCGGCGGCAAGCCCCATCAGCAGGGCTTCCGCGCGCACGGCAACGGGGGCGGGGATCGCAACCAGGACGGCGGGCGCTCGGGCAAGCGCCGCCGCCGGCGGGGTGGCGCGGGTGGCGGACCGCGGGAAGGCGGCGGAGGCGGCGGCTTCGACCGCGACCGTCACCGCAACCGCGATCGCGATCGCGGCCCGCGGTTGCCCGGCTTCTACAATCCGGGCGGCGACTAGTCGCCGCGCACACGTCTGTTGGCCGCCAGCTCGGATCCTGACGCGCCGCCGAGAGCGACTTCGGCGCTCCCGCGCGAGCAATACCGAGCGATAGGAGGAACGATGAGAATGCAGATCGCTCTCCTGGCCCTCACTGCGGCGGGCTGCAACTATATCTGTCACTGTCCGGAGAACGGCTGTGACCAGTGCGGCCCGTCTTCTCCGGCCACCGGCGAGGTTCCGCTGGGCGCGGCCTTTCCGGCGGTGGTGAGCACCACGGCCGACAGTCCTTGCTCGACCGAGTACCAGGCCCCTGCCAGCCGAATCCTGGTGTCACGTCGTGGCGAGGGGAGCTGCAAGGTTCAGGTGCAGTTCGTCGACGGTGCCAGCTACGCCGCGCAGGTCACCTTCACCAAGATCACCGGCCAGTGCGGCTGTTACTTGGGTGGCGCCGCTTCGGTGCTCGAGCGCACCGACGCCGGTACGGGCGCTGCCGCCGACGTGGGTGGCGCCATCTCCGGGGTGCCGATTTCCCACCGGGCTGCGGCGACGCCGTGCCCGGCGGTGAGGCCGGTCGCCACCTGCGCCACGAATCCCTCCGGGCTGCCCCTCAATGGCGGCAACTGTGCCGTCGACAGCGACTGCAGTCTGGGGCAGAACGGCCGCTGCGTCGCCGAGAGCCCGAACGCGGGCTACTGCAGTGTCTGCTCGTACGACGCCTGCTTCGCCGACACGGATTGCGTGGCCGGCGGGCCCTGCGACTGCCGGGCGACCTTTGGCGGCGCCAACGTTTGTGCCGGCGGCAACTGTCGGGTCGACGCCGACTGCGGTCCGGGCGGCTACTGCTCAGCTTCCCTGGCGGCGTGCCCCGGCTACCCGACCCCCAGGACCTGGGACGTCGGGTACTACTGCCGCACGCCAAACGACACCTGCGTCGAAGATGCGGACTGCGCGACGCCTACCAGTGGCCCGCGACGGTGCCGCTTCGACGCCACGGCGGCCTCATGGCGTTGCTTCGACTTTCCCGGCTGTCCAGCTCGACGCCCCGCCACAGCAGCCCTCGCGCTCGAAGTTCTGGTCCTGGCGCCGGTGGCTTGCCACCACGATGACGCGTCGAACTTCGGCTCCGGGCACGGCCCAGCAAAGCCGGCCGCCCGCGCGGATCAGTCCGAGGTCAGCGGGCCTTCCCACTGGCCGGGGCCGCAGGGACCATCGGGCGTCTTGGTGTAGGTGACCTCCTGGGCGAGCATCCCGGTCACCTGGCCGACGGCGTCGGTCACCGTGATGCGGTAGGCGTTGCGGGGATCGGCGGCCACCACGTTGGTCAACGTCCAGGCCAGGTCCAGAACGCGGACGCCTCCACTGGCGAGCGATTCGCTGCCTGTGACGTCTGGATCCGAGAACTGCAACGGCGACGACGTCCCCGACTCGGTGATCGGCGGAACCGTCGCCGTGGTGCAGGCCGGTTCCTGGCAGGCGGTGACGGTCTCGGGTGCGGTTACGTTCGTGGCGGGCGGCAGGTGAAGCCGGAAGGTGGCGCGGCTCTCGAGGAAGATTGCCGGGCAGGCATGGTCCGCCTCGCAGCCAAGCTGGCCGAGGCCCGCCAGCAGCAACAGCGCACCACCAGCCCACCGGAGAACTGTCGCTGAGCGTGACATGCCGGCCAGGACAGCAAACCTCGGGCCGAATGGCCCGGCGCCTATCTCCGACGGACAACGGCGCCCGGATCGCGACAATTCTGTCGGGAGATCTCGATGCGGGTGCCCGCCAGGTCCGGTAGCCCCGGCGGGCAGCCCTGCGCAGCGGCTGAAGATCGGCGTCGCGACGGGCCGGCCGCCGGGCCGAGGACCCAGGCCCAACCCGCTAAGCGGGCTCGAAGCGGGCGCTGCCGGCGGGCGGCCCGGCCGCGGCGTCGAGGACCAGCCGACCCGCCAGCCGCTCGGCGGGATCGCCGCTGGGGCTCCAGGTCGCCTTGCGGGTCTTTCCTTTCGCCACCAGCTCGCGCAGCTGTGCGTCGGTCAGGCGGCGACCCGCCGTCTCGAACCAGATCACGAACGAGCAGCCCTCCCGCCAGCGACCACAGCCCCACCCGCGCTTCCCCGTGACCAGCGCCGCCTGCCGGCAGCGCGGGCAGACCAGCGCAGGCGCCGCAGCGGCGTGCGGGCCGGAGGCCTCCGCCATCGCCTTGCTCTTTGCGGGCCGCGCACCTGCCGGCGTCATGGTGGCCGGCGCTCCCTCCCCGGCAGCGCGAGAAAGCCCGGCGGTTCTGCTCGCCGCAGTTCGGGACGGACGCTTCGTCGGCGCAGGGTGGGCGTTCGCAGCCGGCGCAGTCGAAGCAATCGCAACGCTCGCAGCGCCGTTCGCGTTCGTGGCGTCGGCGGTCTTCGCGGCGTTCGCGCCGCCGCTGGGCCTCGATCGGCCGCGGATCGCGGTCACGACGTCGCCCACGTAGCGGACGATGTCGCCCATGAACGCTGACCGCGCCTCCTGACCGCGCGCCACCCGCGCCAGGCGCGCTTCCCACGCGCCGGTCAGCTCGGGCGACGCCAGGCTGGCCACGGGCAGACCTTCGATCAGCGCGATCCCCGTCGCTGTGGCGACGATCTGTTTGCCCTGGCGCGCCACGAACCCTCGCTTCACCAGCGTCTCGATCGTGGCCGCCCGTGTGGCCGGTGTCCCCAGCCCCGTGTCCTTCATCGCGGCGCGCAGCGCCTCGTCGGCGATGTCGCGGCCCGCGTACTCCATCGCCCCCAGCAGCGTGGCCTCGGTGTGCCGCGGGGGTGGCTTGGTCTGGCGCGCCACGCTCTCGAAGGCGCCGTCCAGGCGCTGTCCCTCCGCCAGCGGGGGCAACGTCGCCTCGACGTCACCCTCGCCGTCCGGGCCACCCGCCGCGGCGCCCTCCTTGCGCGCGCCCCGACCGGTGGCGGCGCTGCCGCCCAGCTGCGCAACCTCCTGCCAGCCGGCGACCAGCCGCACGCGGCCCCGGGCGTGAAAACGATCCGGCGGTGGGGGCAGCGCGGACAGCATGACCTCGTCGGCTGCCCCGTCCACCGCGGCAGAGGTCGGCTGGGTGGTCGGGGGTGCGGCTTCGTTCGTGGCGGGACCCACCCGCACCACGACGTCGGTCAAGGCGAACTCCGCGTCCGGAAAGAACGCCCCCAGGAAGCGACGCGCCACCAGGTCGAAGATGCGGCGCTCGTCCTCGGCCAGCGCGTCCAGGCGGGCCGCCTTTCCCGTGGGGATGATGGCGTGATGGTCGTGCACCTTGCCGTCGTCGAAGATGCGCTTGGGTCGCGCCGGCGGCGCGCCCAGCAGCGTCTCGGCAAAGGGCTGGTAGTCCGGGATCCCGGCCAGCCCCCGGAACAACTTGGGCAGCTCGACCGCCAGGTCGTTCGACAGGTAGCGCGAATCCGTGCGCGGATAGGTCAACAGCTTGTGCCGCTCGTACAGGGCCTGGGCCGCCTCCAGCGTGCGCGTCGCGCTCATGCCCCAGCGGCGGTTGGCGGTCCGCTGCAGCGTGGTCAGATCGAACAGCTGGGGCGGCGGCTCGCGCGACTTCGTCCCCTTCACCCTTTCCACGACCGGACCCAGCGGATCGGCCGCCCCGCCGTGCGCCACCGCGCGGGCCACCAGCTCGGCGGCCAGCGCCTGCGCCGCCAGGCGCGCCGCGGAGCCTTTTCCCTTCGGCGAAGGCGTGCTCCAGCCGGCCGTGAACGTGGCCCCGGTGGGCCCACCCGTCGCAAAGCGGCCGCGCACCTCCCAGTAATCCTGGGGACGGAACGAGGCGATGGCGCGTTCGCGCGCCACGACGATCGCCAGCGTGGGCGTCTGCACGCGCCCGATCGAGTAGAGCAGACCACGCGCCGGACCTCCGCCTGGGAGCGCCGGGGCGGCCCGGGCCGGTGCCTCGCCGCGTCGGGCCACCGTCACCGCCCGCGTCGCGTTCATGCCCACCAGCCAGTCCGCCTCGGAGCGGCAGCGGGCCGCGTCCGCCAGCGCGTCGTAGTCGCGGCCCGCCTTCAGCGCCGCGAAGCCCCGGCCGATCGCCTCGTCCGTCATCGACGAGATCCACAGCCGCCGCACCGGCAGGCGGCAGCCCGCCAGCTCGTAGACGTAGCGGAAGATCAGCTCGCCCTCGCGGCCGGCGTCGCAGGCGTTCACCACCTCGGTGAAGCGCCGGTCACGCAGCAAGCTGGTCACGGCCTGCAGGTGCTGCCGGGTCCCTTCGACGGGCCGCAGCTTGAAGGCCTGCGGGATCATGGGCAGTGCGTCCAGGCGCCAGGCCTTCCAGCGGCTGTCGTAGGCGGCGGGCTCCTCCAGCTCGACCAGGTGACCGATGCACCAGGTGATGGTCCGCTGCCCGTCGGCGATGGCGTGCTTGCCGGCGCCGCGCACCCCCAGCACGCGCGCCAGATCGCGCGCCACCGACGGCTTTTCGGCGATCACCAGCTGCATCGGACATCCAGCATACGGGTTATCGCCGACGTTATCGCGCGCGCCGTCAGGAAGGTGCCTGTCTGACCCGACGGCAGCTGCAGCCGGGTCGTGCGCCTACCGCAGCCCCGCCACGACGTCGAACCAGTTGGTGGCGATCTTCACCGAACCCGCGTCGTTCGCGTGCACGCCGTCCTTGGTGTCGGTGGCGGGATCGAAGTTCGTGTACTGGTCGACGACCACGATGGGCGACGCTGTCGTGGAGTTCTGGGTGGCCCAGCCCGGGATCATCGCGTTCAGGGCAGGCACGCCGTTCGTGCACTTGTCCCCGCAGCCCGACGGATCCATGGGCGTGATCTGCGCGATCATCAGGCGCACGTTGGGGTTGTTCGCACGCAGGCGCGCCAGGATGGCCGAGTAGGCTTTGAGGATGTCGGCCGGATCCTTCCCGTTCCAGACGTCGTTGGTCCCGAAGTGCATCAGCACCACGTCGGCCGGATGGCCGTCGAACCAGGTCACCAGATCCTTCGCCGACGCGTCGTAAGGGTCCGTGGCGTCGGCGCCCGATGGCCGCCCCGTGCTGGTCGCCTTCAGCAGGTCGGTGACGATGTAGCCGCCGTGGCCCTCGTTGTCCTTGTCGTATCCGGTGAAGCTGCAGCCGGGATCGCCGTTGCGGGTGCCGACGAAGTCGAACTGGACGTGGTTCAGCTGGTTCAGCATCTGCCACAGGTGCGAGCGATAGCAGATCGACGCGGTCGTCGAATCGCCGAGCGGCATCAGGCGAAGCCTGCCGGTGCCGGTGGTGCCCCCGGCGCCACTTCCGCCTGCCGCCGCTCCCCCGGAGCCGACCTGGCCTCCCGGACCAGCGCGGGTGCCGCCGGAACCGACCCCCATGCCGCCGGACCCAGCGCCGCCGGAGCTGCCTCCGTCCGTCGTCATGCCCCCGGCGCCGCCCGACCCGCGCGTTCCCCCGGAGCCTGCGGTCACCCCGCCCGCGCCCGTCTCCGCCCCGCCGCCGCTGGGCGGAGCCGGCCCGCACCCGAGCGGAAGAACGCCGGGCAGCAGCAACGCCGCCAGCAGCGCGAGGCCGCCCGGGGGCAATGGCGTCCGATGGGCGTGTCGCATGGGGAGCCTTCCGGAACGAGCCGAGCGGAGGCGGACAAACGAGGGACGACGAGGCCTATTTATACCGCGCGCGCGGGCTTCACGCCGCGTGCGTGCGGCGGTACCACTCGACGAACCGGGTGATGCCCTCGCCGATCGGCACGTGCGGTTGATAGCCCAGCTCCCGTGCGGCCAGGCTGACGTCGGCCAGCGTTCGCTTCATGTCGCCCGGCTGCTCGGGCAGCGGCTCGATGGCCGGCGTGCGACCCAGCGCGCCCGCGATCAGGTCCACCAGCTGCCGCAGCGTGGTCGTCTGCGAGCCTCCCAGGTTGTACGTGCGAAACGCCGGCGTCTGATCGCCCGCCAGCTGGTCAACGGACGCCACGCAGCCGTCGACGATGTCGTCGATCCACGTGTAGTCGCGCGACGTGCTGCCGTCCCCGAACAGCTGGATGGGCTGCCCCGCAGAGATGAGCCGCGTGAACTTGTGGATGGCGAGATCGGGTCGTTGCCGGGGGCCGTACACGGTGAAGAAGCGCAGGTTGGTGACGCTGAGCGCGTTCAGGTGGTGGGCGGTGAAGGCGATCAGCTCGCAGGCGCGCTTGGTGGCGGCGTACGGCGACACGGGGCGCAAGCAGGGATCGGACTCGCGGAACGGGACCGCGCTGTCCAGCCCGTACACCGACGACGAGGACGCCTGGGCCAGGCGGGTCACGCCGTGGGCGTGGCAGGCGTCCAGGATGTTCTGCGTGCCGCGCACGTTGACGTCGGCGTAGCGGCCCGGCTCGGCGATCGAGGGCCGCACGCCGGCCAGCGCCGCCAGGTGAACGACCACGTCCGGCGCGGCCGTCCGGAACCCCGCCGCCAGCGCCTCGGGCTGGCGAATGTCTCCCTCGATGAACGCGAAAGAACCGGTCTTCGTGCCCGAGGCGTCGACGCCGGTCAGGACCTCGCGCAGGTTCCTTTCCTTGATGGGGCGGCCGTAGAAGGCGTCGAAGTTGTCGAAGCCCACCACGGCGTCACCCCGGGAGGCCAGTCGTTCACACAGGTGAGATCCGATGAAACCGGCGGCGCCGGTGACGAAAACGCGCACGCTGGCCAGGATAGCCCAGGGGCCGGGGTCGGGCGCAAGGTCTACGGCCCCCCGGCGGGGGCCGGCGCCGCCAAATACAGAAGAAACTCGATGTTGCCCTTGCCGCCTGTGATGGGCGAGACGGTGTCGCCGCGCACCGTGTAGCCCAGCTCGCGCGCGGTGGCGGCCACCGCGGCCAGCGCCTCGGCCCGCGCCGCCTCGTCGCGCACGATGCCCCCCTTGCCGATGCGGGCCCGGCCCACCTCGAACTGGGGCTTCACCAGGGCCACCACCGGGGCGCCGGGCCGCAGCAGCGATGGCAGCGCGGGCAGCACCAGCTTCAGCGAGATGAACGACACGTCGACCACGCAAAGATCGGCGGGGGCCGGCAGCAGATCCGGCGGCGCGTTCCGCACGTTGGTCCGGTCCAGGACCGTCACGCGCGGGTCGTTGGCGATCTTCGCGTCCAGCTGACCATAGCCCACGTCGATGCAGTAGACGTGGGCCGCGCCGGCCTGCAGCAGGCAGTCGGTGAAGCCACCGGTCGAGGCCCCCACGTCGGCGGCGGTCAACCCCTTCGGGTCCACCCCGAACGTCGCCAGGGCGTGCGCCAGCTTCACCCCGCCGCGCGACACGTACGGCATCGGCGCGTGGCGCAGGCGCAGGGCCGCGTCGGGGGCGACCAGCTCGCCCGCCTTGTCGACGGGACGATCGCCCGCCAGCACCTCGCCGGCCAGGATCAGCGCCCGCGCCCGCTCACGCGAGGGCGCCAGCCCCTGCTGCACCAGCGCCAGATCCGCGCGCACGCGCCCCGCCGTCTTCTTGTCGGTCACGCCCGCACCCTAACAAACGGTCTGACGGCGACCGGACCGTCGAGCCGGAGCGCTGCCGTCATCAGTCCCGCCGGATCATGTTCGACAGCTTCATGTTCGCGCCTGCCGGCAGCGTCCCGGATTCGGGCGGAGCAGCCGGGAGCGGGCCGCTCCACGCGAGGCCGCGCCTTCTCCGTGCTACTTCACGACGCCGCAGGCGATGCGGTCGCCGCCGCCACCTTGCGGCGTCGGAGTGTCGCTGTAGTTGTCGCCGCCGGCGTGGATGACCAGCGCTTTGCCCTGGAAGTCGGCGGCCTTCATGCCCTTGAACTGAAGGGGTTGCTTCGCTTCGCCCTTCTCGGAGACCACCAGCTTGGGAAGGTCGCCGTCGTGGCCGCCGCCGCCCGGGCCCTTGTGCGAGTCGGTGGCGTCGGGGTCGAAGTGCCCCCCGGCCGCCAGACCAGCGACCTTCTTGCCGTCCTTGTCGGCGGGCGCGCAGCTGGGCAGCTCGTGCAGGTGAAATCCGTGCTCCCCGGGGGGCAGGCCCTTCAGGTTCGGGGTGATCGTCAATGTCCCCTGCGCGTCCTCGAGCGTGATGGTGCCGATCGATTTGCCCACACCGGTGGGGGTGATCAGGTTCATCTTCACGCGGACCGGCTTGGCCATCGCTGGCGACGCCGTCGCCAGCGCCAGGGTCGTTCCCAGCGTGATTCGCGCCAGCGTGTGCCGTCCTGCTTTCATGAGTCGCCTCGGTGTCATGTGATCCTCGAGATAATCACAGAATCGAGCCCGGCGCTCAGGGACCCAACCATCAGCACCGAGGCCATCGTCGCAACCCTTCGGGCCCGTCCCGGCGCTTCGTTGATATAAGGGCGGCGGAGGTTCGCGCGCATGATGAAGGGCAAGGGCAGGGAATTATCCGGGTTCGTCGCCGCCGTGTGGTTGCTGGCTGCGCCGCTGGCCTCGGCCGCGCCGCCCGCCCCGAAGCCCCCCCGCACCGATTGCATCCTGGTGGCCCACGCGGGCAGTCAGGACCGCCCGGTCGGCAGCGTGCGCATGTGTCCGGCCAGAAAAGCGAAGCGGGATTTTCAGTCTTCGCTGGAGAACAAGTGGGGCTTCCTGTTCGACGCGGCCACGTTCGCGCGCGTCCGCGAGGTGGTCCTGCACGAGAAGGGACAGCCGCCGACGCCCGCGGGAATCCTTCCCCCCGGGACGTTCTCGGTCAGCTGGCGCGACAAGGGGAAGGTGGAGGACGACAGCTACACGCTGGAACCGGCCAAGAGCTGTTCCTTTCTCGACGAGCTGGCGCACGCCGTCCCGGCGAAGGATGACGCGGAGTTCGTCCGTGTGCTGGCGGACCTGCAGGCCCGCGTGCACTGCCCGCCGGTGTCGGCGAAATGACGGTCAATCCGCTGGCCACGGCCGAGCCATGGGACCTGGTGGCGGAGGCCTACACCGCCGAGGCTCTGCCGCACTTCGAGCTGTTCGCGCGGGCCGCGCTGGCGGCCGCCGCCCTGCCCCCCGGGGCGCGGGTGGCCGACGTGGCGGCCGGCCCCGGAACACTCGGCTTGCTGGCGGCCGCGGCCGGCTCGCACGTGTCCGCGATAGACCTCTCCAGCGAGATGACGGCGCGCTTCCGCGCCCGGGCCGCCGCGATGGGCCTGGCCGACCTGTGTGACATTCGCGAGGGCGACGGGCAGCGCCTGCCCTTTCCCAGCGGCACGTACGACGCTGCGTTCTCACTGTTCGGGCTGATGTTCTTCCCCGATCGCCAGGCGGGATTCCGCGAGCTGCGTCGCATCCTGAAGCCGGGCGCGCCCGCGATCGTGTCGAGCTGGGTTCCCTTCCCTGGCCCGTTCGGCGCGCTGATGCAGGTGACGTAGGAGCTGATTCCCGACCTGCCGCTGGCCGGTGGCAAGCCGCCGCTGTCGGAGCCCGAGGACTTTCGCCGCGAGATGACCGAGGCGGGTCTTCAGTCGGTGAAGGTCGAGACGGTCGGCCACGATCTGACGGCGCCATCCTTCGAAGCGTTCTGGGATTCCATGGAGCGCGCGAACGCGCCGCTGGTGCTGATCCGCCACCGGGCCGGTGCCCGCTGGGCCGAGCTGGGGCCTCGCATCCGCGAGCGCGTCCGGGCGGCGCTGGGGGACGGACCGCTGGTGATCAGCCGCGGCGCCTACCTGGGCATCGGCCGCGCCTGAAGTCGGCGCACGCCGGCCGACGGGTTCGCGGCGGTCAGGGCCTGGCCTGTCCGGGGGTGTACCAGCCCGGGCAGCGCCACGTCGGCCAGCGGAATCAGCACGAACGGCCGCTGCAGCATCGCCGGGTGCGGGACGTGCAAGCTCAGGCCCTCCTGGACCAGGTCCAGTACGGCCTGGCCGTACAGCAACAGGTCGATGTCGATCAGCCGCGGCGCCTTTTCGGCGCCGGCCGGCCGCACCCGACCCAGCGCCGCCTCCACGGCCAGGCAGCCCGCCAGCAGCGTGGGCGCGGGGGACCCGGTCACGGCGCGGGCCACCGCGTTGAGGTAAGGCGGCTGCGGGTGGTCGGCCACGGCGTCCGTCTCGTACAGCGGCGACAGCGCCACGTCGTGGACCAGCCCCGCCCGCTGCAAGCGCACCACGGCGTCGGCGATGGCCGCCGCCCGATCGCCCAGGTTCGCGCCCAGGCCCAGGTACACCGTCTCGCTCATGCAGAAGTCCCGTCCCCCGGCCTGGTACCGACCGGCGCCGCCCCGGGGGAGCGGCCTGGCGGTCTGGAAGTGTATGCCAGGTCAGACTCGCACCAGGCACAGGCACCGGCTATAAGCTCGCCCGGAATGTTCGCCGCGCTGCTCGCCGCGACGCTGACCGGCCTCGCCACGGGCCTGGGCGCGCTGCCTTTTCTCTTCATTCGCGAGCTGCACCGCCGCATCTACGACGGCATCCTGGGCCTGGGCGCCGGGCTGATGTTGTCCGCGGCGACGCTGGGCCTGCTCAGCGAGGCGCTGGAGATGACCCGCGCCGCCGGCAGCGGCCTGACCCTGATCGTGGCGGGCTTCCTGGTCGGGGTGGGCCTGGCGGCGCTGATGGATCGCCTGATCCCGCACCGGCACGCCAGCGACCACCACCAGCACATCGGCCACGGCCCGGGGCACGATCACCACGATCGCGAGGACTCCGACGACGAGCTGCGCCGCGGCTACGCCATCATCGGCGCCCTGGCCATCCACCGCATCCCCGAGGGGCTGGCCATCGGCGCCGGCTTCGAGGTTGGCCACCATGACCGCTTGGGCCTGCTGCTGTCCATCGCCGTGGGCCTGCAGAACGCCTGCGAGGGGATCGTGATGGCGGCGCCGCTGCGGCGGGCGGGCGCCAACGCGGGGCGCAGCACCGCGCTGATCACGCTGACGGGGCTGGCCACGCCCCTGGCGGCGCTGGCAGGCAACCTGCTGGCCGGCTCGGCCACCAGCGCCATGCCGTTCATCCTGCCGCTGGCGGCGGGCACCTTGATCTACGTGACCTCGAACGAGATCATCCCCGAGTCGCACAGTCACGGACATGAAGGCACGGCCTCGACAGGCGTGGTGCTGGGCTTCCTGCTGACGCTGATCCTGAAGACCGTCCTCGCGTGAGGCGACCGGGTGGGGCCGAACGGCAGGGCCGAATTTGCTCGCTCTGATCGACCACGATACAGTTTGAGGCTGCTGTGTCAGACCGACGGCCGTCTTCGTGTGCAGTCGCGGCCCTGGCTGCCGTCCTGATCGTCGCCGGTGCCAACGGCGCCCGCTCCCAGGAGGCCGCCGGGCCGAAGCGCGCCGACGATCCCGCCGCCGCCGAGGCGCGCCGCCACTACGAGGAAGGCACCAAGGCGTTCAACCTGGGCGAGTTCCCGCGCGCCATCGCCGAGTTCAAGGCGGCCTACAACGCCAAGGACGATCCCTCGCTGCTGTACAACATCGCGCAGTCGTTCCGGCTGCAGGGGGACGCCGGCCAGGCCATCTTCTTCTACCGGTCGTACCTGCGGAACATGCCCAGCACCCCGAACCGCCGCGAGGTCGAGGGTCGCATCCGCACGCTGGAGAAGCAGCTGGAAGAGCAGAAGAAGGCCGACCAGAAGATGGAGGCCACGACGCCGGTGGTGGTGCCACCAGCCGCGCCGGTGACCGCGCCGCCCCCGGCCGGCTCGCCCGAGCCCGCCGTCGAGGCGACCTCCCCGGCTGCGCCCGCGGCCCCGAAGTCCGAGGCAGCGCCCCCGCCCGTCGAGAGCGCGCTTCCCAGCGCGCCGGCCCCCGCCGACCGCGCGCCCGCCGCGCCGGCCGTGGACCTGACCCGGGCGCCCGCCGACCAGCCGGCCCCGTCGTCGCCGTTCTACAAGAAGTGGTGGTTCTGGACGGCGGTCGGCGTGGTGGCGGTGATCGGGGTGGGCGCCGGCATCGCAGTGGCGCGTGACAGACCGCCGTCGACGACGCTGGGCCTTTACGACCCGATGTTCAAACCATGAAGAACCTGACGCGCACCCTGCTGGGACTGCTGGCGATCGTCGCGTGCGCAGGCGCGACCTCGTGCAAGAAGGGGACGTACCTCGAGGTGGTCTTCAAGGGGGCCGCCTTGCCGCCCGTCAACCGCATCGACTTCTCGCTGACGCTGCCCGACAAGACCGTGGCCCGGGGGCCCCTGCCCCCGGACTACACGGCGGCGACGGTGGTGAAGCTGCCCGCGTCGGCGGCTTTCCAGCTGGACGATCACGCGGGCGTGCTGGTCATCGCGGCCACGGCTTACGACGCGGCGGGCACGGTCCTCGGCATGGCCACCACCAGCACCACCATCATGCACGGGGAGACCTGGACCGTGAACGTGGACTTCTCTCCGGGCGCGGTCGCCGACGCCGGCACGGACGCGGGCGACGACGGCTCACTGGTGACCATCACCGACGGCAGCATCGACTCGGGGGGGTGCGTGGCAGCCACCGTGGAAGCCACCGAATCGGTCAGCGTGGATTACAACTCGTCGGGCTCGGACACCGACACGGGCGATATGTTGTGGGCGTACGTGGGGCCCGCCGAGCAGTACGTCGGGTGGATGAAGTTCGGCGTGCGCTTCGTTCCCAAGAGCGTGCACCTGACCAAGGCGACCCTGAACCTGTTTCAGGCCCAGGCGCCGACGGGCGTGCCCATGCTGTCGGTCGCCTACTCGTCGGTCGACGGGTGGACGCGCAAGTCGAAGGCCAGCGACATCAACAATGGCGGCGTCGTCTCGATAGGCGGACCTTACACGTCGCCCAACCCGGCGCCCGCCTCGACGCCCTATGCACTGGACGTCACCGGACACAACTGGGCGCTGGACGTCCAGGACGGCTTCGTCACGCTGGGCATCCAGAACGCTTCGCTGGCCACGACGGCGGTCGCCTCGAAGGTCGTCTTCTACGGCGTGAACCACGCGGCCACCCCGGATCCGACCCGGCCCACGCTGGACCTGGAGTTCTGCCCGTAGGGCGGCGCGTTCAGGTCGCGGACGCCAGCAGCCGCTGCAGACACTCCTGGCCGAAGGGCCAGTCGCCCAGGCCGCTGGCGGCGTTGATGTGGCCGCAGCGACCGGCGTCGATCAGGGTGCTGCCCCAGTCGGCGGCCAGCTGGCTGCAGAACTGGAACGACGAGTACGGATCGTCGTGACTGGCCACCAGCAGGCTGGGAAACGGCAGCGGCGCCCGGGGCAGCGGGTGGAAGCCCTGGATGGCGTCGGGAAAGGAAGGCAGCTCGGGATCCGGAGGCGCCACCAGCAGCGCCGCCCGGACCGACCGCTTGGTGACCGCCGCCCAGTGCGCGATCTGCAGGCAGCCCAGGCTGTGCGCGACCAGCACCGTGTCCGGTCCGGAGGCGGCCACCGCCCGCTCCAGCGACGCGATCCAGGCATCGCAGCGCGGGTGATCCCAGTCGTCTTCCTCGACCCGCCGGGCGCCCGGCAGCTTGCGCTGCCAGCGGGTTTGCCAGTGCTCCAGGCCCGAGCCGTTCAATCCCGGAAGGATCAACACCGCGGACATGGCGACATCTTGAGGGGGCGCTATCCCCCGAGCAAGCGATCGAGGTTCGCCTTCTCCCAGGCGGTGGCGCGCGCGAAGTCCGGGTAGCTCTGCTCGTCGGCGATGAAGGCCGGGGAGTGGAAGATCCGCCGGCGGCCCTTGCGGATGATGTCGTGGCGGCCGTGCAACATCTCGTGAAAGACGATCCAGCGGATGAAGAAGGCCGGGACGTCTTCCTGATCGAGGATGGGATGGATGCGGATGATGCGGTCCTCGACGGCGAAGCTCCCCATCTTGATCGAGCGCCGGGCTCGGCGCGCCGTGACGGGCCCCCACGTGATGCGGGCCTCCAGCTTCGAGTCGAAGCGCTCGGCGTTCAGGCTGTCGAAGATGACCTGCAGATCGTGGTGGCGGCCGGCGGTGCGACCCCGGAAGGGCCGGGGCTTGCGCTCCTGGCGCTTGATGACGTGCTGGTGGCGCTCGATGAAATCGCCCAGCAACTGGGAGGCGCGCCGATCGTTGTGCACCACGTACCGCACCAGGGCGCGCACGATGCGCGGGGGGGCCCCCACGAACATCTTGTGCAACCGCAGCCGGTAGCCGTCCGGCCGGCGCCGGATCGAGATCATGCTGTAATGATTGTCGGTGAGCGTGAGCTCGAGCCCCTTGCCCGGCGGCAAGTACGGCTTTAGAGCAATGGTGACGGCCCGTTCCTGCACGCTGACGTCGTCCGGGGCGGGCAGGCGCACCTCGCGCGGGGCCGAGGAAGCGCGGAGGCCGCGGCGTGATTCCGGTGGTGTCGCAGACGCCGCCTGATCGGCTGCTGCGGTGGAGGGGGAAGACGTGGTAGCTGAGGATCCGGGGAAGAGGGACAGCTGGCCGGGCAGCACGCGCGCGGCGACGGGAGCAAGGGAGTCCCTGGCGGAATCACGGGTCAAGGTGGCCTCTCTTTGAGCATGCTCTCCCTCGGCTGAGCGAAAGAAAGGCTAGCAGCGCGTTCCGGAGCAGGCAAAAAATCTACACATCCGATATTTGCTAGGTGCCTGAAATGTTCAGGGTTTTATTGTTGATAAACCTGTTGATAACTTGACGGGTCCGGGCGAAACGAGAGAGCGAAATGAACGTCAAGATTTTGTACTTCGCGGGGCTGCGCGAACGCCGGGGCGTCGCCGAGGAGACGCTGGCGTTACCCGACGGTGGCGATGTCGCCATGGCACTGGCCGTGATCGCCAAGCAACACCCCCAGGTGGCGCCGCTGTTGCCGCGGGTCCAGGTGGCGGTGAACGAGGTGATGGTGGGGGCGCCGACGCCCCTGTCCGACGGGGACGAGGTGGCGTTGATCCCGCCGGTCTCGGGCGGCGCGCCCGCCCGCATCGCCGTGCGGGACCAGCCCCTGTCGCTGGACGAGGTCATCTCGTGCGTGCTGAGCGGCGAGCGGGGCGGGCTGGTGACGTTCAGCGGACTGGTGCGAAGGCAGGGGCGCATTCCCGACGTCGTTCGGCTGGAGTACGAGGCGTATCGATCGATGGCCGAGCGCGTGCTGGGCGAGATCGCCGACGAGATCGAGGGCGAGCTGCCGGGGGCGCGCGTCGCCATCCACCACCGCGTGGGCTCGCTGGTGGTGGGCGAGGCGGCCGTGGTGGTCGCGGCGGGCGCACCCCACCGCGCCGAGGCGTTCACCGCCTGCCGTGCCGCCATCGACCGGCTGAAGAGCCGCGCCCCCATCTGGAAGAAGGAGATCGGGGCCACCGGCGCCGCGTGGATCGAGCACTGCTGCTGACCGGGGCGGGGGGCCGCGGGACCGCGACCGGCAGCGGCGAGAAAAGGAAACCAACCGCCGCCCGCGCCGATAGCGCGTTCGTGACGGTACACGCGCTGGACGAATATCGCTGGAGCGACCAGGACGACCAGAACGACCACGACGGTGGGTTGGCAGAGGCCGCCGCCGCGGGCATCGTCGGCACGGATCCCGGACTGCTGCGCGTGGTGCGGGCTGCGGCGCGGATGGCGGCGACCACCTTTCCCGTGCTGGTGACGGGAGAGAGCGGCACGGGCAAGGAGCTGATCGCTCGGCTGATCCATGACCGCGGCCTGACGCCCCAGGGACCGTTCGTCGCGGTGAACTGCGGGACGCTGTCGCGCGAGCTGGCCGACAGCGAGCTGTTCGGGCACGAGCGCGGCGCCTTCACCGGCGCCCACGGGCGCAAGCGCGGCTGGTTCGAGGAGGCAGACGGCGGCACGCTGGTGCTGGACGAGATCGGCGAGCTGCCGCTGGAGCTGCAGCCGAAGTTGCTGCGCGTGCTGGAAACGGGACGGGTGCGGCGGGTGGGGGGGAACGGCGACGTGGCCGTGAAGGTGCGCGTGGTGGCGCTGACGCTGCGGGAGCTCCCCCGCGAGGTGGCCCGGGGCACCTTCCGGCTGGACCTGTACCACCGGCTGGCGACGTTCGAGCTATCCCTGCCGCCGCTGCGCGCCCGGCGCGGAGACGTCGCGCCGCTGAGCCGGCACTTCCTGGAACAGATGGGACGCCAGCTGGGGCCGCGGAGCGCCGACGCGGGCGTGCTGGCGCGCCTGGCCGCGCACGACTGGCCCGGCAACGTGCGCGAGCTGCGAAATGTGCTGCGGCGCGCGGCGCTGGTGTGTCCGCGGCAGCTGGACATCGCCGCGTTGGATCTGCCCCGGGTGCCGCCGGCGGGGCCCGGGTCGCTGCTGGACGGCGGGGCCGGATGGGGGCCGGGAGTGCCGGCGCTCGCCGAACCCGGACCCCCGGAGGAGCCCTCGCCGGAAGGCCTGGCGGCAGGGGGCACGCCGGCTGACACCGCGGAACGCCGGGGTCCGGACGACGCGGGGGCGCCGGTGGTGGACGCGCCGGGGGACGTCTGGCCCGACGGCGTGCTCGACCTCCGGGGCCTCACCTTCGAGCAGATCGAGCGTCACGTGTACGGGTGGGCGCTTCGGCAGCACGGCGGAAGTCGGCGCAGGGCGGCGCGCGCGCTCGGCATCGCGCGCTCCACCTTCTGCGACAAGGTCAAACGTTACGGGTTGGGGTGACGGGCGCGCGCCACAGCAACAGCGCCATGAATGTCGCGAACGCCAGCGCGGATATCGCCAGGGAGGTGTGAATGCCGATGGCGCTGCCCACCAGCCCGACCGTGATCCCGCTGAACGCCCGCAGCCCCAGCGACGACATGTTGAACAGCCCCAGCACACGACCGCGGATCTCGTCAGGCGCGTTCAGCTGGACCAGCGTCTGCATCATGCTGCTGAACGACAGCTCGAAGAAGCCGGCGGTGAACAGCAACACCAGCGCCAGTGGGTAGGCGTGCGCGAAGGCAAAGCCGCCCAGCGCCAGCGCCCACAACACCGCCAGCCGCAGCGCCGAGGCCGGGCTGGTGGGCAGCAGCCCGCCGCGGCTCTCCAGCAGGAACCCGGCCACCAGGGCGCCCGCCGCATCCGCGGCCAGGAGGGCGCTGTAGGACGTTCCCGGATCGCCGTGCCCCAGGTCGTGGGCGAAGCCGGGCATCTGCGCCTGATAGCTGTTCCCGATGAAGAAGGACGCGCCGCCGCCGAGCAGGATCATGATCACCAGCACCGGGATGCCGCGCACGTCGCGGAATGTCTGGGCGATGTCCGCCAGGCCGCGCACCGCGCGCTTCGGCGGGGCCCGGTCGCCGCGGAAATGCCGGCCGTAGGGCGCCCGCACCAGCCACAGCAGCAGCGGCAAGTAGAACACCGTGTTCAGGAAGATGCCGCGGTTCGGTCCCAGCGTGAGCATCAACAGCCCGCCCACGGCCGGACCCACCAGCACGCCCAGGTAGCGCGCGGTGGCGTTCAGGCGCACGGCGCTGGGCAACAGCGCCGGCCCGACGATGTCGTGCAGCAGCATCTGGCTGGACGTCTGCCACAGCACACCGGCGCAGCCGTGCAGCACCAGCAGCAGCATCGCGCCGGCCATGGTCAGGCTGTCCGTGACGAAGAAGTATCCCCAGCCCAGCGAGGCCGCGATGAAGAGCGCCATGCCCGCCTGGATGATGCGTCGGGTGTCGAAGCGATCGTTCAGCGCGCCCACGCCCACGGAGAAGGCGAGAAAAGGGAGCCAGTGCGAGAGCACCGCAAATCCGCCCAGGGCCGGCGAGTGGAACTTCTGGAAGGCCACCCAGTAGCTGATCACGTGCTCGATGTTGTCGGCCATCATCGCCAGCACGTAGGTGATGAAGTGGGCGCGGTAGCCGGGCAGCCGCAGCGCCGCGAAGGCGGGGGGCTTGGCGGACGGAACGGCGAAATTTTCGGTGGTCATGAGGGTTGATGGACCAGTCTAGTCGGCGCGGGGCGCCCGGGTTCCCTTCGCCAGCGCGCCTCCGTGTGCCGGTGTAGGCGTCCGCTTGGGTTCCCGCAGGCCGCCGTGGTAATGCGGCGGTGGCATGTCACACGATCGGCTGGTGGTGCCTCGCATCGAAGGGACCGTGTTCCGCTGGAGCTTCGGTGACGAGGCGGGGCGAACCGAGCTGGAGGTGGACGCCGCGCTGGGCGGCAGAATCACCCGGTTCAGCCTGGGGGGTCGCAACGTCTTGACGGGCCCCGACGTCAATGACCTGAACTTCGGCGCGACGTTCTGGACCAGCCCGCAGGCCGCCTGGGGCTGGCCGCCGCCGGTCGAGCACGACTCGGACGCGTACACCGCCCATCAGGCGGGCGAAGCCGGCGCGGTGGGCGTATTCGCCGGCAAGCCCGACGCGAAGCTGGGGCTCTCGGTCAGCAAGTCATTCTTCGTCGACGGCGCGCGCGCCGCGGTGACCATCGAGTACGGTCTGAAGAACCACGCCGCCGAGCCGCAGACCGTCGCGCCCTGGGAGATCTCGCGCCACCCCACGGGGGGGCTGACGTTCTTCCCCGTCGGCGACGCCGTGGAGTCAGGCTCGACGCTGGCCGTGAAGACCGAGGCCGGCGCCGTCTGGTTCGACTACGATGCGCGCGCCATCACCGATCACCAGAAGCTGTTCGCGCACGGCAGCGAGGGATGGATCTGTCACGTCGATCGCGCGCGCGAGCTGATGCTGGTGAAGAGCTTCCCCGAGATCGCGCGGGCGTCCCAGGCCCCCGGCGAGGCGGCGCTGGAGATCTATGCCGACCCGAAGCACACGTACATCGAGGTCGAGCAGCAGGGCGCCTACCAGCCCCTGGCGCCCGACGAAACCCGGACCTGGCGCGTGACCTGGACGCTGCGGCCGGCGCCTGCGACCGACGACGTTCGCCGGGGAAACACCGCGCTGCTGACCGCCGCGCGCGTCCTCGCATCGAGCGCACCGTAGCGGTCACGGCCGCCCCGTGCTCGCGTCAGGCGCGCCCTCGCTCCTGACGGCTGCGCACATCCGCATCCTCGGCGCGGCGACTCTTCGAGTTCGCGACGCCCGGCGATCCCGCCAGGCACGATACAGCCCCGTCAGGGGCCCGGCGAGGGACCCTCGGGGCCGGCTGGCGGCGGGGGCGCGGGATCTCCGGGCGGCGGCGCGCCCGCCTGGCCGGAGGGCGGTGGCGCGACGTTGTCGCCGCCGCCGTCCGCCACCGCCGGTCCTGCCGGGGCCGGCCCGTTCTGCTGGTCTGCTGTCTGAACGTTGTTGTTGCCGGGGGCGCCGGTCCCGGGAGCGCCGGTCCCGGGGCCGCCGCCAGCGGCGCCGTTGGCGGCCCCGTTGACGGCGGACGCGGTACCCGGCGCTCCACCGACCTTGCCCATGAACTGTCCTCCGCGGATCATCGGCGGCGGTATGAATCCGACCCGCGCCGGAACCGGTGGTGCTGCGGTCGCCACCGCCTCGGGCGGCGGCTGCGGCGGCGCAGGAGGTGGCGGCGGCGGTGGGGGCGCCACCGTGACCGGGACCGGAGGCGGCGCCGCGGGAGGTGGCGGTGGCGGCGGTGGGGGCACGGCCGCCGGCGGCTGCCGGTGGGCGTTCATCGGAGGCGGCGCCGCGGGGGCCACCGAGGTGTGCGAGCCTCCGCGCGGGGCCGCGCTTTGCGCGGGCACGGGCGACGAGACGGACAGCGCCGCTTGCGGCAGGCCCAGGGTGCCGGCGATCCGCAGCCCGTAGAAGCCGTCCGGTCGCAGGCCGGGCGCCCCCGCCATCTGCAGGATCGTCGCGATGCTGGGCGCCCCCTTCAGCAGGGCATCGCCCAGCTTGAACCGCACGTAGAAGTTCAGCGTCGAGCTGGGCAGCGGGTCGCGCAGCACGGCCTCGCCGTCCAGCGTCACCTCGGCGTCGGCCGACTTGATGGCGATGCCCTGCGCCTTGGCGATGCCCTTCTCGACGACCATGCGGCCCGCCAGCTCACCCAGCCGCACGCGCGGCAGCGTCAGCCCCGCCGCCAAGAACGGATTGCTGCCCAGCTTGGCGGCGGTCTTGCCGTCCCCGACGACGCAGCTCCCGCACTTGAACTCGATCTCGCCGTGCGTGTCGGCGTACTTGCCGGTCGCCGACTCCAGGTGGACCGTCACCGTCATGGCCCCCGTCAGGGGCAGGTTCAGCGTCTCGCGCACCCCGGGCAGCTGCGCCAGCGCGATGTCCTTGGCCGACAGGTCGATCTTGAACGGCCCCTTCTTGGGCACCGTGCCGGCGAGGGTGATCTCGCCGCCCAGGCCGCGCGCCACCACGTCGAAGGACTCGCCGTGGGACATCGCCAGTGGCAACATGGCCACCCGCACCGAATCGAAGCGCGCCTGCGCCGGTTTGGGCGGCGGCACGGCGGTGCGGGCCCGCAGGCGCACCTCGTCGAAGGCGATGCCGAAGGGAAAGGACGGCCCGGCCGAACCGATCTCCAGGTCGTAGCCCGCCCGGGCGGCCACCGCCACCGCGGCGTCGCGCGCCCGGTCGTAGGGGAAGCAGAACGTCAGCGCGATGACGTAGACGATGGCGCCCGCGGCCGTGTAAAGCAGCGATCGCCGCAGCAGGCGCAGGCGCTCGGGGGTGATGATGGTCATCGATTCTCCTTGGCAGCGGCAGCGGCGCGCGCGGCCCGGCCGCTGGCCCCCCCGGCGCCGGTGCCGCCGTCGTCGCCCTTCCGCTTCGAACCGGGCTTGTCCTTCACGCGTTCGAACGCCACCGCCGTCAGCTCGGCGTCCAGCTTGTCCTGCTCGGAGAAGCGGCGCTTCAGCGACAGGTGCGTGAAGAAGATGGGCCGCTTGCCGGTCTCGACACGCTTCAGGAAGTTGGTCAGGGTCTTCAGGTCGACCTCACGGACCTTCAGATCGACGTCGTGTTCGATCCAGCGCTTCGACGCCGCCGTGGGCGGGCGCTCGTTGCTCTCGGCGATCTGCATGCTCTCCTCGCGCGCGGCCGCCTCGATGTCCGCCACCAGTTGCGGCGGATCGCTGCCCAGGCGCGCCTCCTGCGCGGCCGCCCGCGCCTTCGCCTCCAGGAAGCTGTCCCGGTTCTTGGTGATGGCCGCCAGCGCCTCGCGCACGTCGGCGTTGCTCTGCTCCAGGTCGCTGATGCTGCTGAACACCAGGTAGATGACCAGGGAGGCCGCCACCAGGACGATGGCGATGCCCAGGATGGTGACCGAGCGCTTCTCGCGCGTGGGCATGCGCTCCCACTCGGCGCTGAGGTAGCCGAGCGGCCGCCCCAGCACCTGCCGCGACAGCTGGCGCGCCCGGACGCGAATGGTATCGAGGGTGCTCATCGCCGCACCGCTGTCGTGGGCTGCTTCGTGGGCCACGTCATGGGCATTTGGAGGCCACGGTGAGGGTGAACTGCTTCGCGTCGCCCGAAACCTCGGTGACGCTTCCCTTGGTCACGTCTTCGTAGCAATCGATGTCCTTCAATCTCTCGGAGATCTCGTCGACGGCGGTGGCCGTGTCGACGGTGCCCTTGATGAACGTCTTCTTGGGGCGGATGTCCAGCTCGGTGATGTCCAGGACGATGTCGTCGTCCGACGGCATCTTCTTCGAGATCTGCTCCAGCAGATCGAAGGCGGTGGCGCGCGGCACGGGGGCCAGCTCTTCCTTGAAGCCCTTGCGCAGCTCCACCGCCACCTGCTTGGCGTCGGTGCGCGGCTGCCCGAAGATCTCGATGGTGGCGGTCTTCAGGCGCGCGTCCAGCACCTTGCGCTCGTCGCCCAGGTTGGACAGCGCCGCCGACACGTCCAGCGCGCCGGCGATGATGACCGAGGCGGCCAGCAGGGCCAGATGGCCCGCCTTCTGCCGCAGGGCCGAGAAGCTGACGCTGTAGACGAACGGGCCGCGCCTGAGATCGATCTCCCGCCCGCCGCGGGCGGCCGCGATTCCGATGGCGGTAGCCAGCGCGAACGAGCTCGACTCGGTCGCGGCGTAGGTCAGGCGGGTGGTCTTCTGCGTGTCGGCGGGCGCGCTGTCATCGTCGGGTCCGCCCGGACCGTCGGCCGACGGCAGGGGCGCGATGGCCGCCTGGGTGGACCGGTCCTGGCTTTGCAGCGTGTTGGGCACCGACAGAAAGGCCACCGGCAGATCCAGCTCGTCCTGGAAGAAGCCCGCCAGGCCGCGCAGCCGGGCGGTCCCTCCCGTCAGGTGCACCACGCCGATCTCGCGGTGCGAGGTGGCGCGATAGCTGGCCAGCGTCTGTCGCACCTCGCGCACCAGCGGCGCCAGCGCGGTCCGCAACAGCTCGTTCGAGCGGGCCTCGCGGCCGTTCAAGGCGGCGATGCCATTCCCCAGCAGGCGCGCCTCGGTCCGCTTCCACAGCTCGGCGCGCTCCAGCGTCAGGTCCATGCCCTCGACCAGCGCGGTCGTCAGGTGGTGGCCGCCGCGCAGGATGGTGCGCGCCGCGATGCCGGCCCGGTCCCGGCCGATGAACAGGTTCGTGCGCATGTGGCCGATGTCCAGGATGGCCGGCACCTTGCCGGACTCCTCGTCGGCGCGCGGGTCGTCGACGGGCAGCGACCGGTAGGCCACCGGCGCCGCGTACAGCGAGCGCGGGTCGACGCCGCCAGCCTGCAGCGCCTCCAGGTAAGCGGCCACATCTGTCTGCTTGGCCGCCACCGCCAGGACGCTCGACCCCTCGGGCGACGAGCGCACCGTCACGTGGTCGAACACCACCTCTTCCAGGGCGTGGACGATCTGCCCCTCCAGCTCGAAGCCGATGACCTGATCGATCTTGCGCGGGTCGGTGAAGGGCAGCTCCAGCGCGCGGATCGACAGCGCGTCGCCCGGCATCGCCACGTACAGCATGGCGTCCGACGACACGCGGGTCAGACCCTCGCGCAGCGCCTCCAGCTGCCGCTCCTGCAGCGTGGCCGGCCCTTCGGGGACCAGCTCCTCGAAGGCGCCCCGGAAGACGTTCTGGCGAAAGCCGACGTCGAACACGACGAACTTGATCGAGAACGCGCCGATGTCGATGCCGCAGACGGGGTGGGCCATGGGTCTTGCGCTACTCCTCTCGCCAGTATTGCAACGCGCCGGCCGCTTGCTCGGACGCCACGTTCACGGTCAGGGGATTCTCGATGGTCCGCACGGTGTCGATGATGGCCGTGATCTTCTTCTTCACCTTGCCCGACTGCCCGGTGGCCACGATGCGGTAGGTGCGCGGCGGCGCCACGTAGGCGACCTGGCCCAGCGCGTCCTTGCTCAGCGTCAGCGGCTGCATGCCCGACAGCACCCGGTAGCGGGGGTCGTCCGTCAGCACCGCCGCCTCGGGCTTCGTCAGCACCGCCAGCACGGTGTCCAGGCTGTCGAACCCGCCCGCCGATGCCCGATCACACAGCACGGTGGCCAGCGGGTACAGCTTGGTGTCGTCCAGGATGGTCGGGTCCAGCGTGGCCAGCTTCGTGGGATCGCCCATGGCGGCGGCGCGGATGACGCCCATGACCAGCGGGGCGCAGTCTCCCTCCTTGTTGCTGATCACGCCCATGTCGATCTTGCAGCTCTTGTTGCTGTCCGAGTTGGGATAGACGGTCAGATAGGGCGAAAACGCCTCGTAGAAGCTGTCGCTGACGCCGCGGACCAGCCGGATCTCTTCCAGCGAGTCGAGCGTGTTGTTGTGGGCCCGGTACTTGTCGCGCGGGTCGGCGTCGTAGTGGTAGTCCTCGGCGGCGCTGGTCGACGCGCTCTCGAACGCGAACATCTGCTGGTCGGAGTCGGCGAAGTCGATCAGCGCGCGCGCCACCTCCAGCCGCGAGTTGAACTGTCCGCCGGTGTCGGCGCTGTTGAACAGGCGATCGTAGCGCTGCGCGTACATCAACCCGGACAGCAGCCGGAACACCACCTTCTGCTTGTCGAAGTATCCCGAGGTGCCCAGGCCACCGCCGCAGTTGAGGTCGATCTTGCCGTCCTCGGCGGTGATCTCGGCGTCGAATCGGCCCGACTTCAGGCCCAGCCCCTTGGCGTTCGTGAGGTCCAGGCCGATCAGCGAGCCCAGGCTCATCGCCTCGTCCTTCGAGCCGCTGAAGAACCCCATCAGCATGTCGGCGTAGTCGGTGACGCGCAGGCTGATGCCCAGACCGCCGGCGGGCGCCGCCGGATTGGCGCTGCCGCCGGTGCCGCCGGCGCCGCCCATGAAGTCCTTCAACATCTTCTGGGCCTGCCCCATGACGGGATCGACGAACTTCGTCTGGATCTTGATCAGCAGGCGGGACAGGTTGATCGCCGAGCGCGCCATGTAGTGGGCGCGCAGCTCGTCGCGGGCGTTGGCCGCCTCGGCGGCGTCCACGGTGGTGCCGAAGGTGAACTCGCCCACCAGCGCGATCATCAGGGCCAGCCAGGTGATGACCACCAGCAGGGCCACGCCCCGGTCGCGGCGGCGGCTACCCAGTGTGAACAGCACCTTCAATTGCGGTACCCCACGCGGTCGGTCAGCTGGATGCGCGCGTCGGTGGCGTAGGTCTGCTCGCGCCCCTGGTCGTCGAGCACCGTCAGCGCGATGTGGACGTGTGAGGGCAGGAAGTTCATGCCCATCACCTTGCTGTCCCAGTCGTCGTGCCATTCCTTCTTGCGGTAGTCGTAGTAGCTGAACTTCAGGCGCACGATGTCCGGGCACAGGACGTAGGTCTCGCCCGGGATCTCGTGGGGATCTTTCGGTACCAGGCGCCGCGACTCCTTGCGCATCAGGTTCAGGATGCGGCGGTCCTCCGGGTCCCGCTCGCCGAAGTAACCGATGGCGGCGGCGTCGCTCTCGGGCGCGCCGGCCCGCAGCCGCTGGTGGGCGAACGAGGTCAGCCACAGCTCGTCGACGTCCGGGCGGCTGACGCCCAGGAACTGCGTGCGCGGCAGCGTGGCGTCGGGCTCCTCGCTCTCCGACAGGAAGGTCATCTCCAGCTCGCGCGCCATGCGCAGCAGCGCCGTGCGCACGGTGTGGGTGCGCTCCTGCTGGGCCTCGATGCGCTTCTTGTTGCGCGAGGCCTGGCTGAACGAGCTCCACATCAACGTGGTGATGAGGGCCAGGATGGCGATGGCCAGCATCAGCTCGATCAGCGTGAAGCCGGCGGAGCGGGCGCCGTGCCCGACCGCCAGTCGCCGTCTGAAGTTTGCCAGCGAGGCCCTCATTTCGACCCCGTGTTGCTGCCGGTGGAGCTGGTCTTGCCGGAGCTGGAGCCACCGCTGGCCGTTCCCGTACCGGCGCCCGCCCCGGCCCCCAGGGACAGGGCCATGTCCAGCTTGGCCGGGTCGGTCACGTAGGTGACCACCTCGATCGACTGCTCGGGGCGCTTCCGCTCGTTCCAGAACACGCGCACGGTGATGCGGCGGACGGACTCCTGCAGGCCGATCCGCACCGGCTCGACGAACATGCCCATCAGGCCGCCCACCATGCCGGTCAGCGCTTGCATGGGGTCCTTGTTCTGCGACTTGTCGCCGGCCGCCTGCTGGGTCTGCTGCGCCATGTCCGTGGGCAGCTGGATCTTCTCGATGGCCGTGCTCCAGCTGAACTCGCGGAAGCCGTCGTCGGCGAAGTTGCCGTCGTCGGTCTCGTCCAAGTCCTGGAAGCCCTTCTCGATCAGCCCGTCCTCCAGCGACACGATCTTGCCGCGGGCGAGAAAAGTGGCCGTGGTCAGCATGCGGGCGTGGGCGGTGGCGCGCATGTTGTTCGTGATCACGCTCAGCAGCACCACCAGCGTCAGCGCCAGGATGGCCACGGCCGCCATGACCTCCAGCAGCGTGAAGCCGTTCTGGCCCGACCTGTGGCCGCACCTTTGCCTGCGCCGCACCGCCGACATCATGGGGCGTCGTTCCCCTCGTCATCGACGCGCGCGTCGATGGGCGGCTCGATGTACGAGTTGTAGATGCGCACGCGCCCGGTGATGGGATGCACCACCAGCGAGTAGATCGTCTGCTGCGTGGGATCGGACAGGTGGATGATGGCCGGCTCGGTCTGGCCCAGCGGGAAGAAGTAGATGTAGGCCCGCCCCTTGATGACCGGATCCGCCACGCGCGGCGTGAAGACGTCCATCACCGCGGTGTTCTTCAGCGTGACCGGCTTGAGGTTCGTCTCCTTGAAGGCGCCGAAGCGGGCCTTCTTGGGGCGAAAGTCCATGGGCATGACCTTGCTCATGTCGACGTCGCCGGCCGCCAGGGCCATCTCCTTCTGGCGCGCCTGCTTCTCGTCCAGCTCGGACTCCAGCGCGGCCAGCTTCTTGGCCGACGACTCCGTCTCCGGATCGCGGGGCAGGTAGAACATGTCGTCCGAGACCTCGGCCCAGTAGCGGCCCGAGTCGATGTCGATCACCAGCCGGTGGTACTGGCCCGTGGTGGAGGCCCGGTCGAACAGGTAACGGATGGCGCCCGCCATGTGCGTGACGCTGGCCCGCAGATCGCTGCGCGCCAGCGAGCGCAGACCGCGGATGGACAGCCCCGCCAGGATCCCGACGATGGCCAGCACCACCAGGATCTCGATCAGCGTGAAGCCGCTATGTGTCCGCCGCCGGCGCATCGGGTGGGGCTATTGCAACTCCCACGAGTTGATGTCGTCGGGCGTGCCGGGCTGCTTGTCCGGGCCGTTCGAGGTGACGTCGACGCCATCGGGATCCTTCACGCCAGGGCAGCGGAAGACGTAGGGCGTGCCCCAGGGGTCCTTCATCTGGCTCTTCGACAGGTCGCCCGAGGCGATCAGCTCCTCCAGCCCCTTGGGGCAGGCGCTGCTGGTGCCCATGCTGGCGGCGGCGGCGTTGGCGATCTTCTGCACCACCATCTTGGCCGTCTCGATCTTCGCCTTCTTCAGCTTGGGGACCACGCCGAAGCTGACCGCGCCCGCGATCAGGCCGATGATCACGATGACGATCATGACCTCGATCAGGGTGAAGCCGCGCTGAAGTGCGCGACGGGAGCGGCTGGGAAACCGCCTGCTGTCTCTTCCGATTGCCAGAGTGATCATCGACATCTCCTTTTGTTCACCGTCACTGCACGAAGTTCTGCATGTCCAAGATGGGCGTCAGGATCGAAAACACCACGAACACCACCACCAGCGCCATGGTGACGATGATGGCGGGCGACAGGATGGTGGTCAGGCGGGCCACCTTGCCGTCCACCTCGCGCTCGTAGGCCGAGGCCACGTTCTCCAGCATGGTCTCCAGCTGGCCGGAACGCTCGCCCACCGCCACCATGTGCACCATCATCGAGGGAAACTGGCCCGACTTGCGCAGCGTGACCGCGATCGACTCGCCCTCGCGGATGGCGTCGCGCGCGCTCTCCACCACCTTCTCGAGCACGGTGTTGTTGAGGACCTTCTTGGTGATCTCCAGCGCGGTCAGCACCGGCACGCCGGCCGCCATCATGGTGGCCAGCGTGCGCGAGAAGCGGGCCACGCCCACGAAGCGGATCAGCGGGCCTATCACCCAGGCGCGCAGCTTCACCCGGTCCAGCAGGGCGCGCCCCTTCGGGGTGCTGGACCAGCGCCGGAACCCGAAGAACCCGCCGATGCCCAGGGGAATGATCAGCCACCAGTAGCTGCCGATGCCCCCGGAGACGAAGATCAGCAGCTGGGTGTTCCAGGGCAACGTCTTGCCCATGTCCTCGAACACGGCGGTGATCTGGGGGACGACCACCACCAGCAGCACGCCCATCACCAGCGACCCCAGCACCATCATGATGATGGGATAGGTCAGGGCGCCCGACACCTTCGACTGCAGCGCGATCTGCGAGTCCAGGAAGGCGGCCAGCCGCAGCAGCACCGCGTCCAGGTTTCCCGCCGCCTCGCCCGAGCGCACCATGTTGACGTACAGATCGGAGAACAGGGTGGGGTGCTCGGACAGGGTGTCGGCCAGCGACGTCCCCTCGTTCACCTTCTGGCGGATGCCCGCCAGCACGCGCTCCAGCTTCTTGTTGTCGGACTGCTCGGACAGCGCCGACAGCGCCTCGGCCAGGGGGATGCCCGCCGCCAGCAGCGTGCCGATCTGGCGGGTCAGGACCGCGATCTCCTGCGGCCGCACCCGCTCCATCAGCTGGCGGAAGTTGACCTCGCGCTTCAGCAGCGACTTGGGCTTGTTGCCGGCCGCGGCGCTGGCCTTGGCGGCCTTGCCCCCGGTGCCCAGCACCTCGGACAGCTCGGTGATGAAGATGCCGTCCTTGCGCAGCGCCTGGCGTAGCGCCTTGCCGCCGTCGGCGTCCCGCGTGCCGCCCACGGTCTTGCCGGCGGCGTCCAGTCCTTTCCACGCATACAGCGACATCGACTAGTCCCCGGTCAGTCCACGTCCTGGGTGGTGATCATCAACACCTCGGCGGTGGTGGTCATGCCCGCCAGCACCTTCTGGGCGCCGTCGTCGCGCAGCGTGCGCATGCCGCCCTGACCCACGGCGTGGCGCTTGATGGTCTGCGCGTCGGAGTTCTTGATGGTCAGCTGGCGCGTCGTCTCGTCGATCAGCAGCAGCTCGTAGATGGCGGTCCGGCCCTTGTAGCCGGCGCCCAGACAGGCCGGGCAGCCTCCGTCGTGGGCGCGGAACAGCTTGCCCTCGGGGGGCACCCAGGCCTCGTCGCCCTTGAAGTGCACGCGGCGGGCCCGCCCCTCGGCGAAGGCCGTGGGGTCGATGCCGATGCTGCTCAGGTCGTCGGCGGTGGGCGTGTAGGCCTCGCGACAGTTGCGGCAGATGCGCCGCACCAGCCGCTGCGCCAGCAGCGCCATCAGCGAGGAGGCCACCAGGAACGGTTGCACGCCCAGGTCCACCAGACGGGTGATGGCGCCGGCGGCGTCGTTGGTGTGGATGGTCGACAGCACCAGGTGACCGGTCAGCGACGCCTGGATGGCGATCTCGGCCGTCGACACGTCACGAATCTCGCCCACCATGATGACGTCCGGATCATGGCGCAAGAACGAGCGGAGACCGGCCGCGAACGTCAGGTCGATCTTGTCGTTGACGGCCGTCTGCGAGATGCCGTCCAGCTGGTATTCGACCGGATCCTCGATGGTCAGGATGTTCAGCTCGGGCGAGTTGATCTTGGCCAGGCAGGCGTACAGCGTCGTCGTCTTGCCTGAACCGGTGGGCCCGGTGACCAGCAGGATGCCGTGGGGGCGGTGGATCAGGTCGTCCATCTGCCGCAGGTGATCGTCGCCGAAGCCAATGTCCGCCAGATCGTGCAGCACCGATTCGCGATCCAGCAGACGGATGGTGATGCGCTCCGCGGTCGACGCCTTCACCGTGGGGATGGTGGCGACGCGCATGTCGATGTCCTTGCCGGCGATCTTGCGGCGGATGCGGCCGTCCTGGGGCAGCCGCTTCTCGGCGATGTTCAGGCCGGCCATGATCTTCACGCGCGAGATGATCGACGGCATGAACTGCTTGTTGGCGCGGCGCACCTCGTACAGCTCGCCGTCGATGCGGTAGCGGACCACCACCTCCTTCTCGCCCGGCTCGATGTGGATGTCGCTGGCCCGCTCCTTGACGGCGTTGAACAGCAGCGAGTTCACCCAGCGGATGATGGGCGCCTCGTCGGTGACGTCGAGGATGTCGACCAGCTCCTCGCTGCCCAGCCCCTCCTCGTCGTCCTCGGCGTCGCCCAGGTTGCCGCCGGTGTCGTGCTTCTTGCCGTAGACGTTGTTGATCAGCTCCAGGATCTTGGTGGGGGGGTGCAGCACCGGCTGGATCTCGGCCGCCAGCTGGCTGCGCAGATCGTCCATGGCCCCCACGTCCAGCGGGTCCGCGGTCGCCACCAGCACGGTGTTGCCCTCCTGGCGCAGCACCAGCAGGCGATGCTGCTTGGCGAAGCCGATGGGGATCTTGGTGGCCAGCTCGGCGTCGACCTCGTCGGTCTTCAGGTCACCCAGCACGGCGATGCCCAGCTGCCGCCCCAGGGCGGCCAGCACGTCCTCGTCGGTGGCGACGCGCATCTTCACCAGCACCTCACCGATGCGGCCGCCCTCCTTCTGCTGCAGCACCAGCGCCTGATCGAGGCTGTCGACGGTGACGCCGCCGGCGCCCAGCTCGAGCAGGATCTGTCCGAGTAACTTGTGACCCACGGGCTTCCTCTATCGGGTGGGTGTGGTCACCGCCGGCGGCGCGTTGCCGGCCGGCGGCGCGACGGTCGCGGGGGGAGGGGGGGCGGTGGCGCGCCCCATCGTTCCCGGCGCGCCGGTGGGCGCCTGGGAGGGCGTCCCTGGCACCGGGGCGTACGGCGCCGTGGTGTTCGGCGTGTTGGGGCCCGTCCCCGGCGAGGTCCCGGGGGGCAGCGTGCCGGACGTCGGGGTCACCGGCAGGACGCCCAGGGCGCCCACCGCGGCCGCTTCGCCATTGTCGCCTGGCGTGGCTGCCGCCCCCGTCGCGGGCGCCACGGGGACGACGGACGTGCCGGGCGCCGCGGCCCCGTTCGCGGGGGTCGTCCGGGGAGCGCCCGGGGCGGTCGGCGCGCCCGGCGCCGCCGGCCCCTCCGGCGCGGTGGGCACCGCCGGCCCCATCGAAGGATGGGTGTTGATGGGGATGTCGAGGGGGCCCGCCTCCTCCAGCGAGTCCTTCTCGCGGTTGCGCATCAGCGCGTCCTCCTCGTCGACGATCTCCTTCACGCCCCGGTTGATCTCCTCCAGCATGCCGCGCTTGCGGCGGTAGTCGATCGAGGCCTCGGGGTTGACCACGTCCTGCTTGCCGAAGCGCTCCACGAACTCGCGGCGCTCCTTCAGCTTCTTCTCCAGCACCCGGCGCAGGTCGGCCTGGTCGGTGATCACGTACGGGGTCAGCGCGATCAGGATGTTCGTCTTCTGCACCGACTTCGTGGTGTTGCGGAAGAAGAAACCCAGGATGGGGATGTCACCCAGGAAGGGGATCTTCACCACCTTCTCGACGTCGCGGTCCTGGGACAGGCCGCCGATGACGATGGTCTGCTGGTCGCGCGCCACCACCGTGGTCTTGGCGCTGCGCTTCGAGGTGGCGGGGCCCAGGCCGTTGAAGTTGGGCGACAGGATGTCCTGGATCTCCTGGTCGACCTCCAGGCGGATCATGTCGTGCTCGTTCACGTGCGGGGTCAGCTTCATCTTCAGCGCGACGTCGGTACGCTGCACCGGCGTGGCCAGCGGGATGCCGCCGAACGTGCCGGCGCCAGCCGTGCCGCCGAAGCTGGCGCCCTGGAACGGCAGGTTCTGGCCCACGCTGATCTCGCCGTCCTCGTTGTTCATGATCAGCAGGTGCGGCGTCGACAGCACGTTGACGTCGTTGTTCTGCTGCAGCGCCGTGATCAGCACGCCGAAGCTGGGGATGCTGGACGCCACCGAGGCGGGGGCGTTCAGGGTCTGCGCCGCGTTGGGGATGGGGGGACCGATCACGCCGGCCGCCAGACCCAGCAGGGTGTCGCCGCCGCTCGACAGCAGGCCGCCCGGGTTCAGCGTCTGGGTGATGTCGAGACCTCCCAGGATCAAGCTCTGCTTGCCGAAGATGGGCACGTTGGGCACGCCGCCGTGGAACGAGGCGCCCAGGGTGCGGCTCTTGTCCAGGGAGATCTCCATCACCATCGCCTCGACGAACACCTGCTTGCGCGGCGAGTCCAGCTTCTCGATCACCCGGCGCAGCGACTGGTAGTCCTTCAGCGACGACAGGATGATCAGCGAATTCGTGGGGCGGTCGAAGCTGACCCGCATGTCCCCCTCGAACAGCAGGGGCAGCTGCGCGCCGTTGGCGGGGGCAGCGGCGGGGGCAGCGGCGGGCGCGGCGGCGCCCCGGCGCGAGCGGCTGGAGCCGCCGCCCGACACGGCCACGCCGGTGATGGCAGTCAGCGTCTGCCCCAGCTCGTCGCAGTTCGCGTTCTCGCAGTAGTAGACGTGGATGCGGCCGTCGCCCCCCTCGATGGGGACGTCCAGCTTGTGGATCAGCGTCAGCAGGCGGGCGTAGGCCCGCTCGGTGGCGATCACGATCAGCTGGTTGGACCGCTCGTCCGGGATCATCTTCGAGATCGTCATCTCCATCGCCAGATCCGCGATGGAGCGCGCGCCTTTGGGCGAGGAGGCGGCGGCCGGCGTGGCGGCCGTGCCGCGCTTGCCGGTGCCCAGCTGCTCGACCTTGAAGATCTCCGCCAGCTTCTGGGCCATCTCGCTGGCGGCGGTGTTCTTCATGCGCACGATCCAGACCTTCTCGCCCTGCGTGGGCTGGTCCAGCTCGTCCACGATCTTCAGCATGCGGTCGATGCTGGACTCCAGATCGGTGATGATCAGCGCGCCCTGGGGCGGGTAGACGATGATGTCGCCCTGCTCGGTCTTCAGGCGCAGCAGCACCTGCGACAGCTCGTTGGCGTCGGCGTGATCGACCCGCACCAGGCGGGTGATGTAGCGGTCTCCCGGCGGCGTCTCGCCGTCCGCGCCCGGCATGGGCGCGCCCATCTTGGCCTTGCCGCTCTCGATGATGCGATAGAACTTCCCGGACTCCTGCACGGTCAGGCCCACCGAGTCCAGCGCCGCCGTGAACAGCTGGTACGCCTCCTCGGGCGTGATCAGCTGCGGCGCCACGATGGTGACCTTCCGGCTGTTCCCCGGAATGGTGCCCGGCAGGATGAACTGCTTGCAGGTGATCGACGAGATCCAGGAGATCAGATCTCCCAGCTCGGTGTCGGGCTTCATGTTCAGCTTGACGATGCGGCCGCGGAACTTGCGGCACGAGTTGAACTCGCGGTCGGCCGTCGAGTCGACGACCCCCGGCGTGCCCGGGGTGGCGGCGCCCGGCGCCACCGCCGGCGTGGGGGTGACCGGAACGGCCGGCGTGGCGGACTTCCCGCCCCCGCGCCGCTCCTTGGCGGTCAGCGGCTTCTTCGCTTCCTTCTTGTCCTTGGTGTCGGCGCTGCCCGTGGCACCGCCGGTGCCGGCGGCCCCGGGCCGGGCCAGGGCGCGGCCGGGCATCACCGGGCCCACCTGGGCGGTCAGCGTGGTCTCGGCGGCGACCGGGGCGGCCGCCACCAGCGCCAGGGCGGCCAGCAACCCGCCGCCGCGCAGCCCGCTCATCAACCAACCGCGCCGGCGGCGGTCACGCGTGCCCGGCTTCGTCACGAACGTTCTCGATGTCATCGGATGTTGTAGTCCTTGGTGAGCTTCGCCCCATTGCGTTCGATCGCGACCGAGATGTGGTTCGCGGACTTGAGCTTCGTGTACACCTGCAGCGCGTTGTCCGGGCTGGTCATCTCCATGCCGTTGATGGCGTAGATGACGTCCCCGTTCTGCAGGCCGATCTTCCCGAACGGTCCGTCCGCCTTCACGCTGAACAGGCGGAAGCCGGCGTTCTTGCCGTCACGCACCTCGGGTACGATGCGCGCGGCGCGCGACAGGACCGCCATGTTCCCCAGCATCGAGTCGACTGTGCCGCGCTGGATCTCGTACCCGTTCTCGCTGGTCTTCTTGATGCCCTTCTCCAGCTCGGCCGCGAAGGGATCGGCCGAGGGGGCGGGCGGCGGCGCCGCGGCGGCCGCGGCGGGCGGCGGCGCGGGCGGCGCGTCCAGCAGGTCCAGGAACTCGGGCTTGCCGCCGTTGTCCAGGTAGATCCGCGTCTCCTGGATGTCCACGATGGTGGCGTCCCGGACCTGGCCGCCGATGGCGTAGGGCCCAGCCGAGTTCCGCTCGGTGTCGCGAATGACCGCCACCGACCAGCGCGGGTCGTTGGGCGGCGGCGAGAACATGATCGCCATCAACTTCAGCGGCAGCGAGGTCCGCACAGGCAACGGCGTGGCCGGGATGCTCTGGTCGTCGCTGGCGGGCTCCTCGATGATGGGCGGGCAGGTCGAGCAGAAGATGTTCCGCTTGAGGATCGCCTCGACGTCCTTGTTGTAGTGCGTGGTGGGCCCGCTGTCGGCCGGCGGCCGGTGCAGCGCCGGGACGATGGGCGTGGCGCGGCCCAGGGCCGTCTCGATCATCACGCCCGTGGCGCGCGCGGCGAACACCGACGACACGACGATGACCGCGAGGTCGATGGCCCACAGGTATTTGCGGAGCAGGGTCTCCATGGATTTCCGGCGTCTGTACGACAGCAACGCCGGGGCCACGCCCCTCGCGAACGATAGACGAAGGATTTCAGCTAATTACAACGCCGCAGGCCCCCGGCCCACCTGCCAAATTGGCACGGTCGGGCACCGGCGATTGCCTCCCCGGCGCCGACCCGGGACGCCGCCGATTTCGGCGGGGGCGCCGCCCGGACGGGGTCGGAAGGAACCGGACCGCACGGTCCGGCTCCCTCGCCCGGTTCACAACCCGAAAGCGGAGGCCCAGCGCAGGATCTCGGGATTCAGATGCGCGACCTCTCGCGCCTCGTCTTCCGCGATCCGGCGCAGGCGCTCCAGCAACGGCCGCGCCTCGTCGGCGCGACGTTCGGCAAGCAACTGGCGAAGCTCGTACCTCAGGTGGACCAGCTCGCGTTCGCGTACGAACTCCATCGGAACAACTCCTTTCGATGTGGTCGTCGACGTTCTCGCGCGTCTCACTTCACAGTACGAAACCTGATCTCGGCGTCAAACTAAATGTGTTGACGTCGCTGCGCGTGGGCCTCGTTCGGGGCGGGCGCGGCCCTGCAGCTCGCGCGCGGCCAGGCTCAGTCACGCAGAGCGGGCGAGCGGACCGCAGCGATCACGGGCGCGGTGTGGCCAGCCGCATCGATCCCTCGCCGGCCTGCTGGGCGGGGTCACGGGCCCGCCGTGGCTTCAGCTTCAGCGCCGGGCTCTCGACCCAGTGCCAGGAGGCGGCCGCCAGCATGAACGTGAAGAACAGGACCCTGATCAGGTTCTGCCCGTTCGAGAGCGCGGCCCCTCCCCGCCACACGATCACCTGCTGCACCGGAAAGGCATAGATGTAGATGCCGTAAGAAAAGTCCCCGAACTTGCGGGTCAGGCCGGCGCCCGGCAAGCGCTGCAGGGAGACCAGCAGCACGACGTAAGGGATGGCCACCCAGGCCACGACGTGGAACAGGGGGCGGTAGACGCAGGCCGCCGCCAGCGCCACCAGCGCCGCGGCGATCGGCCACCGCAGGGGAATCCAGTCGCGCGCCAGGTACAGCAGCGCCCCCATCCAGAAGTAGACGCCCAGATCGCACAGGCTGTAGCGGGGGTGAACGGGTCCCAGCAGCAGAGCTCCTGCGGCCAGGCCACACGCCACCAGCAGGGCCGCCCACCGATTCAACAGGCGCAGCCAGCCCAGCACCAGGACGCCTCCGTACATGGTGACCTCGAGCGGCAGCGTCCACAGCGAGCCGTTGACGGACGTCTCGCCCACGTTGTCGGTGAACACCCCCGGTAGCGAGTAGCGGATGGAGAGAGCGATGTTGCGCAGGTAGCCCCAGGTCCCGCGCGTGGCGAAGTACTTGTGGGCGGGCAGGGTGGTGACGACCGGGCCCAGCACCAAGATCGACAGCAGCACCACGCAGATCAGCCCCGGGAAGACGCGCAGGGCCCGCCGCATCGAAAAGCGTACGGGATCGGGATCGGAGAACCAGCTCTGCGTGATCAGGTAGCCGCTGATGGCGAAGAACACGTACACCGCCACCTTGCTGACGTTGTCATACCCGAAGAAGGACAGCTCGGGGTGGCCCCGCAGCGGCGCGCTGTGCGCGATCAGCACCCACGTCGCGGCCAGCAGGCGGATCAGGTCGAACGAATTGGCCCGATGGTCGCGGGCCCTGTCGCCAGGTCGGGGCGTGGGTGGCTGGCGGCGGGCGGTGGGTTCGGGGGTAGACAGCGGCGCAGTCGTCATCCAAGGCGTCCGGTGCGATCACGACGGATCGCGACAGGACAGCTTAAGTACGGATCGCCGGTTGGTTCAGAATTCGTACGCGCCGACGTCAGGCTGGCTGTCACGGGCCCTGCCGGTGATGTCGGTCGCCGAGGCGTGCGCGGCGGCGCCGCCGTTGACCAGGGGCGACGCCATGGACGCAGGCGCCAGGTTGTACGGCGTCATCGCCGAGGCGAACTGGGGGTCGACCTGCTTGGACATCTGGTCGAAGCCGCTGGACGTGCTCCAGGCGGCCAGCTGGCCCTGCCCCACCACCCACTCGCCCTTGCCGTTGGTGAAGCAGATGTTGTTGTCGATGGCGGCATAGGCCGAGGATGGCAGGTCGTAGCGAAAGCAGCCGACCCCGCCGTTTCCGGCACCCGAGTCGTAGATGGCGTTGTTCGCGATGACGTGCCCGCCGCCCTCCGAGACGACGCCGATCCCCTGCCCCCCGTCGATGTCGACCGAGTTGTTCCTGACCGTGATCTGATCGCAGGTCCAGTCGCCATCGTCACTGCCGGAGGCAGGCACCAGGATGGCCGTGGCGTTGATGTTCTGCCGGTTGATGACCACGTTGTTCTCGATGGTACAGCCGTGGCAGGCGGCCACGCCGATGCTCAGGTTCCCCAGGTTCGTCACCGTGTTTCCGCGGATGGTCACGTTCGAGAACATCTCGGGCCGGGAGTATCCGGGGTCGACGGCGATGCCCCAGCAACCCTGGGTCACCGTGCCGACGTCTTCGTGCACCGTGTTCCCCGCGATCAGCAGGTTGGTGCCCGACCCGTGCGCCACCAGCGACACACCCTGGCACTGACCGTCGATGAAGGTCGAACGGTACAGGTCGTTTCCGATGACCTGGACGCCATCGGCGCCCGACAGCGACAGATAGATATTGTGGTTGAACGTCGCCACCCCGAAGCCGTTGTTCTCGAAGTGCGAGTCCTGGATGACGCTGCCGTTGTCCGCGCCCAGCCACCCGTCACCGCTGCAATCGTTGATGACCGAGCTGCGCACCACGATCCGCTCGTTGTGGCCGTCGGCGCCAGGGTTGGGCGTGTTGCCGCCGGCCAGCTGGATGCCGATGCCGAAGTTGTGGATGTACATGTCGCAGACGAGGACATCATCGACATCGTTGTAGACGAAGAAGCCGTTGTCCGCCTCGGCTCCGCTGCCCTTCAGCTCGAGCCCCGCGAAGACGTAGCCCTCTTCGTGATCGGCGTTCGCCGGATCGTCCAGGGCGAAGCCATGCTGACCGGCGGGCGAATTGATGACCGGCCGCGGCTCGTTGCCGCTGGCCCACGGCGCGGCATAGCTGGCCACCACGCAGCGGTTGTCCGCCTTGCAGTTCCCGTTCACCCAGCGGCTGACCGCCGTCACGTCGAACACGCCGCCCTTGCAAAATTCGATGCGATCGCCGGCCTTTAGCGCCGCAAATTGCGCCTGCGCCTTTCCGAAGGTCTGCCAGGGTGCGTCCGGCGTCGTGCCGGCGTTGCTGTCCTTGCCGGCCACGCAATCCGCATCCGCCCCGGCGCCGCAGTCGCATACGAAGTAGGTGGCGATGCCCGGCGCCGGCGCGTCGGGACAGCCGGCGGGTGGCGGCAAAACGACCGCCCCGCCGCTACCGCCGTTCATCCCACCGGAGCCGGTCATCCCGCCCGAGCCGGTCATCCCGCCCGAGCCGGTCGTTGCGGCGCCACCGCTGCCGGGCGGCACGACGCCGCCCGTGCCCTTGACCCCTCCGGTTGCTGGTGGCGTGCCGCCGCTGCCCGTCTGCGCCCGACCGCCGGTGCCGGTGGCCCCGCCCGCCGCCGGAACGATGGCGCCGCCCGAGCCAGCGGCCCGCGCGCCGCCCGTCGCGGCGCCGCCCGTGCCTGGCCCGCCGCCGCGGCCGGTGGTGCCCCCGCCGGACGGCCCACTGCCGCTGCCCGCCGCTCCCACGGGCCCCGTCCCGCTGCCCGCTGTCCCGATCACCCCGCCCGTCCCCGGTGCAGGCGTGGGGTCACCTCCCAGCGGCGCAGGTTGGGGATCACCGCCCGTCCCGCTGGGGAATCCGCCGCCCATTCCCGTAAGGTTGGACCCAACGTAGCCGACGCTGCTGCTACACGAAAGCACGCCGGCAGCGACGAACAGCAAAGCAAGCTCTCGAAACCGAAAGGCGTAGGGCATGGGGGGATGCTCCGCAGGTCAGAGTTCGTAGGCGCCGATGTCCGGCTGTTCGTCGCGTGTCTTTCCGGTCAGATCGGTCGCCGCTGCATTCTTCGGGTCGCCCGCGTTGACGAGCGGCGACGCCGCGGATGCGGGGGTCAGGTCGTAGGGGACCACCACGGACTTGAACTGCGGGTCGACCTGCATCGACGCGGCGTCGAAGCCGGTGGCCGCCGTCCAGGCAGGCAACTGTCCCTTGCCGATGGCCCACTCGCCCTTGCCGTTCGTGAAGCAGATGTTGTCGTTCACCGCGTCGTAGGCCGACGTTGGCAGATTCAAGCGGAAACAACCCACGCCACCGTTCCCCAGGCCCCCGCTGTAGATCGCGTTGTTGGTGACGACGTGCCCCTTTCCTTCGTCGACCAGCCCGATGCCCTGGCCTCCATCGATGTCGATCGAATTGTTGCGAATGGTGATCTGGTCACAGGTCCCATCACCCGAGTCGCTGCCGGACATCGGAACGAGGATGGCCGTTGCGTTGATGCCCTGGTGATTGATGACCACGTTGTTCTCGATCACGCAGCCGTGGCAGGCCGCCACCCCGATGCTTTGATTCCCCAGGTTCGTCACCGTGTTGCCGCGGATGGTGACGTTCGTGAACAGCTCGGCCCGCGAATAACCAGGGTCGATGGCGATCCCCCAGCAGCCCTGGGTCACCGTCCCCATGTCCTCGTGCACGGTGTTCCCTTCGATGGTCAGGTTGGTGGCGGCACCGTGGCCCACCAGCGACACGCCCTGGCACTGACCGTCGATCATCGTCGATCGGAACAGATCGTTGCCGACGACGCGGATGCCGTCCGAGCCCGACATCGACAGGTAGATGTTGTGGTTGAAAGTCGCCACGCCGAAGCCATTGTTTTCGAAACGGGTGTGCTCGATGGTGCTGCCGTCGTCGCCGCCCAGCCACCCGTCGCCGCTGCAGTCCTTGATGATCGAGTCGCGCACCACGATCCGCGCGTTGTGCTCATCGGCGCCCGGGTTGGGCGTGTTGCCGCCCGCCAGCTGGATGCCGATCCCGAAGTCATGGATGTACATGTCGCAGATGAGGACGTCGTCCACGTCGTTGTAGACGAAGAAGCCGTTGTCCGCGCTGGCGCCCGCGCCGGCCAGCTCCAGCCCGGCGAACACGTAACCTTCTTCGTGGTCCGCGTTCGCGGGATCGTCAAAGGCGATCCCATGCTGCCCAGCCGGTGAGTGAATGACGGGCCGGGCCTCGTCACCGCTGGCCCAGGGCGCCCCGTAGCTGGCAACCACGCACCGGTTGTCGGCCTTGCAGTTACCGTTGACCCACCGGCTGTCCCCCTTCACGTCGAACACGCCGCCCTTGCAAAACTCGATGCGGTCGCCGGCCAGCAACTTCGAGAATTGCGACTGCGCCTTCGCGAAGGTCTGCCAGGCCTGGTCGGGCGAGGTCCCGTCGTTGCTGTCGCTGCCAGCGGTGCAGTCCTGGTCAGCCCCTTTGCCGCAATCGCAGACGTAATAGGTGGTGATGCCGTCCGCGGGCGCGTCCGGACAGCCGGTGGGGGGCGGGGGCGCCGGTGTCGTGCCGCCCGTTCCGCCGCTGTTGATCCCGCTTTGCTTCGGGGACGCTCCGCCACAGCCGACCACGACGACGACGAAGCACGGCAGAGCCAGAAGCGGTCGTCGCAGACGCCCCCCAGACCGCCACGCCCCGTTTGCCGCCCGCATCATGCGCGGAAACAGATTATCGGATTTCAGGCCGAAAAGCTGAGCAGGGCGGCCGAATTCCAGTAATTTTCGCGGGAAATGTGCGTGAATCGGGGCAGAGGTCCGTAGGTCCTTTACCCCCGCCGCTACTCTTCGTCGGCATCCTTCTTGGCGGCGCTGGCCGGTGCCTGAGCGGCCTGCGCGCTGCTGCTCTCCAGCTCCTTGATCTGGCGGCGCGCGGCCGGGGCGTCGGCGCCCGACGGTGAGATGCTGAGGTATTGCTTGTAGGCGGACAGCGCCTGGGTGTTGTCGCCCCGACCGCGATAAGAGTCGGCGATGCCGAACAGCGCGGGGCCGTACGTCGGCTGCGTGTTCAGCACCCGGCGGAACATGTCGATCGCCTTGTTGTAGCGCTGGCGTTCGAGCTGTACGTAGGCCAACCCGGTCAGCGCGCCCGCGCCGTCGGGCTTCGCTTGCAACGCCTGCGTGTACATCTTCTCGGCCTTGGCGGCCTGGCCGTTCTCCAGCAGGCGGTCGGCCTCGGTGACCAGGTGATCGTAACCGCCCGGCTCCGCCGGGGGGGCGCTGGCGACAGTGTGGCCATTGGTGCTCGCACGGGAGCCAGCGGCGGACCCCTTGCCGCGGGAGGCCTTGGTCGATTCCCTGGCCTCCCTCACCTCTCTCGTTTCCTTGCCGCTCTTGCTGTCCTTGTCCTCTTTGCTGTCCTTCGCCTCATGCGGCGGGGGAACGTCGGGGGCAGCCGCGGTCTTCTCGGGCGCAGGCGGGGCCGCCGCCGGCGGTTCAGGTGTGGCGGGCGCCGCGGCGGGCGCGGCAGCCGCCGGCGCACTGGGGGCCGCCGGCACCGGCGCCGCGGGCTGGGCGACGGGCGCGGTGGCGGCGTCGGAATGGCTGACCTGCGTGTGCCAGGCGTAGAAGCCGCCCGCGCCCAGGCCGCCCAGCAGCAGCACCGCGATGGCCGCGTTGCGCCCGCGATGGCGCGGCATCAGCAGCTCGATGTCCGAGGCGCCCGTGTCGTCGGCGAACCGGACGTCGTTCGCGTGCGGTCGGTCGAGCGGCAACTGGTTGGGCCGCGACGGGGCGTTCGCCGCCGCCTGGGGTACGCCCCCGTGGGGGCGTGAGGCGCTGGCAGGGGCCGGCCTGGGCACACCCGTGACGGCGGGGATGGCGCGCATCGTCTGCGCCGTGTTCGGATTGACGGCGGTGGACGCGCCGCTGTCCCCCGTCGGCTGCAGGCCCAGCGCCGGCGTGTGCCTCGCCAGCCGCGTCGGCGTCACGGCGTCCGACGCGGCGGCCCCGCCACCGGCCAGACCCACGTCGGGCAAGCGTCGGTTCGGCACGGTGGGCCCGTCGGGCTGCACCGTCTTGCGCGCGTCGAAGGGCACCGGCGGCGGCGTGCCGCTGGCGCCGGCCGGCGCGCGGGCGGTGGTGGCGTACGGCGCCGAGCTGGTGCCCCGGCGCGCCGGCGCTGACGCCGACGACCGGGGAACTGGCTCGTGGCCCACCGGGTGACCCCCGGCGGCTGCGTGTCCCCGTGCCCGATCAGCCTCGTCGACCACGCGAAAGAAGGCAGACAGCTCTTCCATGTCGCCCAGGGCCAGCCAGGGTCCGCCCTGGTGGGACAGACGATCGGTGCGGCTGACCTTTCGCTCGACGATCCACTTCTGCAGCGTGTTCAGATCGCGGAAGCGATGGACCTTGCCGTCATCGGTGCTCAGCGTCCAGGGCGGCACCTCGGGCTCGGTGGCCGGCACGCGGGCGTGGCCCCCGGGGGGCGTGATCGCCGCCGGGTGCGTGGGGCCCGTCGGGCGGCGCGACACGATGAACTGGTGACCACACGTCGTGCACTGAACCGAGGTTCCGGTGTCACTGACTGACGCGTCGTCAAGCTCGTACTCGGTCTGGCAGCGGTCGCAGCGAACGTCCATTGGCTTGGGGAACCCGCAGGGAGAAAACCATAACACGGCAAAGCTGGTGGCAAGGATCTGGCCGGCGCTGCCGGCGCGGAAAGCACCGTGATCCGAAAACCCGCCCGCGACGTAACGGAAGGGCGAACGGCAGGGCGGCCAGACCGGCCCGCTGCATGCAGAGTCTTCCGCCTTTCCGACCGTTCAGGAACGAAGGAGCACAGCCCATGTCCACGGCACCACACGCCTTGCCCGAAGCCCAGCCGTCACGCCGCACATCCTCATCGACCGCTGGTTCCGGAGCAGCCGCCTTGGCCGGACCGCGCAGCCTGGACGACCTGGCGGCGCTGCCGCCCGCTGCCCTGCAGCGCCTGTACCGCGCAGCCGTGACCCCGGCGCTGCCGGCGCTGGACGGCGACCTGGTGGGCAGGATGCTGGCCGTTCCGGTGTTACCAGCCTGGATGTTCGGGGCCCTGAGGCGGTTCGCCGCCTGGACGTCGTTCCCCTGGCGCGGCAAGACGTTCCGCGCCCGGGACGCCGCCCGCGGTGACGGCATCAATCGGTTGTTCAGCGACGCCCGCCCCCGACGCTGGTTCCGCTTCGAGACGTCGCTGGGCCCCTCGCGCGCGGGGGCCTTCGATGCCTTCCAGCTGGACTACGACAACGCGGACAATCCCCGAATGATCCGGGCCATCAGGGACGAGCTGCGCGAGGTGGCGCCCGGACTGTACCTGGGGTTGGCGTACGTGATGTGGCGCAAGCAGCCGCGGTTGGTCCTTTACTTCGGTCTGGCCCGCCCGTGACCGTTGGGATGGCGATGCCCGGCCCCGGCGGCTGGGCCCGGCGCAACCTGTGGCTGACGGGGCTGTTCGGACCGGTCCTGGTGCTGACGGGCGCCGCGGGCCTGTTGCTGCCCGAGCGGCTGTCGCTGATGAGCAACGCGGTTCCCTACGACGTCTTTCACATCGCCTTTGGCGTGCTGGGCGTCGCGCTCGCGGTGGCGCGCTCGGCGCGCGGCGCGGCCCTGTTCAATCTGGTCTTCGGAGCCATCGACCTGTATCAGGCGCTGGCCGGCGTGACCGGTCTGTTTCCGGCGGGCCTGTTTCACCTGAGGCCTGCCGACCACGCGGTGCACGTGCTGTTCGGCGTGCTGCTGGTGGTGTTCGGCGCCCAGCACTGGCTGTCGGCAAGGTCGGACCGTGGTCCCGACGCCGATTTCAGCCGGACGTAGCGCATTCGCTTGCGTTCCCGCGTCGGGCACGACAGCATGCGGGCTCCTCGAAGGCGAGACCAGAGGCGTGCCGGATCCAAAGCTTGTCGTGCCCGCGGGCGCGGCCACCCCGCGCTGGTCGGCGCTGTCGGCGGGTCGCGCGGCGCTGCGGCGGTTCTGGCGGCCCTTCCTGCTGATCCAGGCCGCGGCGCTGGTGCTGGCCATCGCCTACCGGTTCAGCGACGCGTTCCGCGCGGCGTGTGCCGTGGCCGCCGGCTGGAAGCAGGCGGGGGGCGTCTGGTTCTCGATGGGCTCGACGGCGCTGGCCGGCGGCGTGGTGCCCGAGCTGGCGCGCCTGCTGGCCGATCGCTCGCGCACCCGCTGGCAGGGGCGGGGGCGCGACATCGTCTTCAACCTGATCGTGTTCGCCCTGGATGGGCTGATCGTCGACTGGCTGTACCGGGGCGAGGCGCGCCTGTTCGGCGCGCAGGCCTCGCCGGGGACCGTGGTGGCAAAGGTGGCGTTCGATCAGTTCGTGTTCACGCCGCCGTGGACGGTGCTGCTGACGCTGATCTATCTGTGGCCGCAGCGCCGCTATCGCCTGGGCGCGACGCTGGGCGCGCTGGCGCAGCCCTTCCTGTGGCGGCGCGTGCTGGCCATCCTGATCCCGAACTGGTGCTTCTGGATCCCGATGGTCTCGATCATCTACGCGCTGCCCGTGCCGTTGCAGTTCCTGATGTTCATCCCGGCGCTGGGCGCCTGGAGCCTGATCCTGGTGTTCATCGCCAGCGAACGCGACGACGCTGCCTGAGGGGGGCGGGGCGCCGTCAGGTGCACATCACGGTGATGCCGTGCGAATGCCCGGCGCTCGTCGTCGACGTGGTGGTGATGACCGTGCCCGTCTCCAGCAGGGCGAACATGGCGGCGCTGATCGTCACGCTGTGGGTGTGCGACGCCGAGCCCATGATGTCGTACACCTTGTCGACGGCGGCGGCCGCGTCGGCCGCCGTCACCGTCAGGACGTGGCCGTGATTGGCGGCGATGGTGTCGGTGGGCGGATGCGTGTCGCAGGCGTCCGTCAATCCGCCGCTGCCCGCGGCGTCGCCGGTGCCCGGCGCGGGCGTGCCGCCGTAGCCGTTGTCATTCGAGCAGGCGACCAGCCCCGCTGCCCCGATGCCGACCCCGGCCAGGGCCAGCGCCGACCTGAGAAACTGCGTCCGATTGATCTTGTTCATGGTGGTTTCCTCGCGGCGTAGCCAGACGACGGGTCGTCGTCGTCTGGAGGTATCCGCGGCGCGGCCGGTCGGTTACATCGCGTCGGCGGGGGGCCGCGCTACAGCGACTCGGGGAACAGCGCGTACAGCTGCGCGGGCGGCGCGGGGCGGGTGCCCGTCACCATCAGGTTTCCCAGGTGATCGACGCGAAATCCGCGCGCGAACGCCCGTTGCAACACCAGCGGCGAGGCCGCCGAGGCGCGCATCACGGCCGAGCGGCCGGGCAGCGACAGGCTGGCGGCGTCGATCAGCGCGGCCAGGCCCTCCTCGGAGGTGGCGATGGCGGGGCCCAGCACCGCGCGCGCCGGCAGGGCGCGCAGGAACAGAAATCCTTCCAGGGTCCGCCGCCGCTCCAGCACCAGCACCGTCCCCGTCACGAACAGGAACTCGATGTCGCGCGTGCGATCGGCGCCGATCAACCGGCGGTCCAGCTCGACCACGGCGTCCAGGTCCTCGGCGCGGCCCGGCCTGATGTCGGACGCGGACTGCGCGGCGGGTTCCATCTCGACCGCCAGCAGGTAAGGGGCCACGTCGCGCACGGAGAACCCCAGCGAGGTGTAGAGGCCGAACGAGTCGGGATTGAAGCCATCCTGAAAGAGCCGAACGCTGGCGCAACCGCGCGCCAGCCCCCGCAGGTGATTCATCAACGCCCGTCCCACGCCGCGCGGCCCACCGGGCCGGGCCGCCACCGGGCCGATGCTGGCGGTGGGGCCGCGCAGGTGCAGGAAGCCCACGCCAACCGCCACCCCGCCCGTCTCGGCCATGACGCACCCGTCGCGATCGAGATCCAGGTAGGACCGGCACAGCCAGGCGGCGCTCTCGACGTTCGGGAACGGCGGCGTGTGCCCGCGCTGCCGGTACACCTGCGCGAACGCGCCCACCAGGATCTGCGCGGCGTGCTCGACGTCGTGTTCGCCCATGGGGCGGACCTGGATCCCGCTCACCCGCTGCTCCTGCCGTCGCCGTCCTTGGCCACCGTCGTCACCGTCACCTTCATTTCCATCGCGCGTTCATACGAAGTCGCGCCGCCGGAAGATCAACATGGCGCACGCCAGCACCACCGCCGAATAGCCTAACGCATACCCCGTGGTCCATCCGAGATAGCTGGATCCCACGAAGCTGCCGTGGACCGACACCGTCTGGCCACCCAGCGCCGCGCCCGACGGGGTGAAGAGGTGCAGGTTGGGCAGCAACGTGCAGGCGGCGGCCAGCAGCCTGCCGCCCCCGCCGCCGATCCGCTCGGCCAGCGCCCGCACGTCGGGGATCGAGCGGCCCACCACGAACACCCCCAGCGCGAACAGCCCCGACAGGAAGGGGCTGGAGAACGCCGAGAAGAACATCGCCACCGACGTCACGATGGTGACGTTCATCAGCAGCAGCCACAACGCCTTCACCAGCGCCGCGTCGAGCGCGTCGGAGCCGCCCTGGGCCATCAACGTCAGCGCCAGCACCGCGCCCATGACGGCGATCTGCGCGACCAGGGTGGCCATCACCCCCAGCCACTTGCCCAGCACGAACTCCCAGCGCGCGATGGGCTTGGGCAGGATGGTGTAGACGGTCTTCAGCGCCAGTTCCTTGTACAGCAGGTTCACGCCCACGAAGATGGCGATCAGCACGCTGAACAGATCGACGCCGAACAGCCCCACGTCGCGAATCATGCGGCGGTCCTCGTGCACCGACAGCTGCCCCAGCGCCAGCGCCGAGATGATGAGGCCCAGCGCGAAGAACAGCAGGCTGTAGAGGATCTTGTTCCGCGCCGCCTCGCGGAAGGTGTTCCTGGCCACGGCGGCGATGCGTCTCACTGGGGCGCGCTCCCCGCAGCGGCCTGGCGCACGAACACGTCCTCCAGCGATTCGCGGCGCGGGCTGACCGACACCACGGCCGACCCGGCGGCCAGCGCCGCCCGCAGGTAGCCGTCGACGTCCGCGCCCGCCGGCAGCTCGACCGCCGTCACGCCGTCGCCGGGCAGACCGCGCGCGCCCTCGGGTAGCGCCGGGGGCGTCCCGCCCGCAGCCAGCCGCAGCACCACCTCGGTCGACAGCACCCGGGGCGACAGCAGCGACGCCAGGGTGCCCACGCTGCGCAGGCGCCCGCCGGCGACGATGGCCACCCGATCACAGGTCATCTCGACGTCGGGGAGGATGTGGGTCGAGAACATGACCGTCTTCCCGGCGTGGCCCAGCTCGAGGATCAGATCGCGGATGTCCTTCCGGCCCAGCGGATCCAGCCCGGTCATGGGCTCGTCCAGCACCACCACCTCGGGGTCGCCCATCAGCGCCTGGGCGATCCCGATCCGCTGCAGCATCCCCTTCGAGAACTTGCGCAGGGGCCGCCCCCGCGCGTGGTCCAGCCCGACGCGCGTCATCAGCGCGTCCGCCCGCTGGCGCCGCACGGCGGCCGGCAGGTCGCACAGCGCGCCGGCGAAGTCCAGGAACTCCTCGGGGGTCAGGTATTCGTAGAAGTACGGCGTCTCGGGCAGGTAGCCCACGCGCCGCTTGGCCCGGCGATCGGGCACGGGGCGGCCCAGGATCTCGGCGCGCCCGCGGCTGGGGAAGATCAGCCCCATCAGCATCTTCAGCGTGGTGGTCTTCCCGGCGCCGTTGGGGCCCAGGAAGCCGAAGATCTCGCCGCGGTGGACGGCGAACGACACGCCCCGCACGGCTTCCACCCGCTTGCGAAAGAAGCCCAGGCGGAAGGTCTTCGCCAGATCGTCGGCGCGCAGGACCACGTCGGGGTCGCTGGCGCGCGCGGCGCTGCCGGGGTCACCGTCGGTCATGGTCCCCGCCATGATAACCGCACTGGCCCGCCGCCGGTCAGAACGCCGTCAGCGACAGCGTGTTGCCGTCGGGGTCCTGGAACCAGGCGATGCGCGCGCCGCTGGGGGCCTGCCAGACGCCGCGGCCGTCCTGCTGCAGCCCCGGGTGGCGCTGGAAGACGACGCCTGCCCCGGACAGCCGCGCCATGACGGCCTCCAGGTCGGCCACCTGCCAGCCCACCGCCGTGAAGGGGTGCGGCGTGAAGGCGGACACCTTCTGCACGCGCAACATGGTTCCCCCGCAATCCAGCGCCAGCGCGAAGTCGGACAGCACGCGCAGGCCCAGCGTGCCCTCGTAGAAGGCGCGGGCGCGCCCGCCGTCGCGGGTGGCCAGGAAGGCGATCAGCTTGCCCCGCTCCAGCATTCGTCGTCGCCTGTGTGGCTCAGGGGATCCGGGCCTGGACGCCGATGCCGCCGTCGACGGTGATGCTGAACCAGCGCACGAACCCCAGCGTCTCGCCGACCTGGAAGTAGATGCCCAGGTTGCGCATCACCTCGATCATCAGGCCGTTCGAGTTGCGGAAGCCGAAGTCCGAGCGTTTGTGCTTCGTGGTGGGCTGCTGGTCGGTGCCGTCGTACATGAACTGCAGGGTGGTGAAGAACTTCACGTGCGTCTCGCTCTCCAGCCAGTAGCGGAAGCCGGGCATCACGAAGAAGGGGCGGAAGGTGTTGAAGTCCTTCTCCAGCCCCAGCCGCAGATCGACCAGGATGTCCCAGGACTGCTCGATGCCGAACGACGGCTGCAGGTCCAGGAACAGGGGGGCGCGGCTGCCGCACACGTGCGCGCCCATCTGGGCGTGGTCGCCGCAGTCGGTGAGGTCGCGCGTGTAGGGGATCACCACGCGATAGCCGTCGCCTGGCATGACGGCCAGGCCGAACTGCATCTCGTGCGACAGCGAGGGAACCAGACGGCGCGGCGAGATCGCCACGGTCGACGTGTCGGGGGCGGCTGCCGGCGCCGCCTGGGGAACGGGCACGGGGGCAGCCGGCGGCGCGGCGGGCGGGGGCGCCGGGACCGGCGCTGCCGCCGCGGCGGCGGGCTTCGTGTCGCCGGGCTGGGCGGGCGCGGGGTTGGTCTCGGCGGGCTGTTCGATGGCGGGCGTCGTCGCGGCCGGCTTGCTGGCCGCCGCGGCGCGGGCGCTCGGCGGCGGCAGCACTGGCGGCGGCGGAGACGTGGGGCCGGCGTCGTCGGGCGCCGGGGCGCCGCGGGCAATGCCGGGCGACGACATCACCGCCGTGAACGCCGTCGACGTGAACAAAAGCACGAGCGATGGCAAGATGGCCGGGCGACCGCCGCGCTTCCCCATGGCCGCGCAGTCTAGTGGAAACGCCAGGTCGCGCGGAAGAGGCAGCCTCAGACAGTCGTCGTGCACCCGTGAAATTCGATCTTGCATCGCCCCTGGGGCGGGAGACGCCCGTCGACGCCCCCTCCCCCCGGCCGCCCTCGCGCCGGACCGTGCTGGCCGCGGCGGGGGCGGCGCTGGCCGCGCTGCCCAGGCCGGCGCGCGCCATCGGTGACCGCTCGAACCTGGAGTTCGCGCGCCTGGCGCTGCCGGGGCTGCCCGATCCACGGCCCAGCGGCCTGCGCCGCCTCGCCTGGGAGGTGGTTCGCCGCACCAGCATCGTGACCGCCTCCGAGGCGCCCGATCTGCACCCGGCCGATCCGGCGCTGTTCCGCCATCCTTTTCTGGTGCTGGCCGGGGATCGCGCCTTCACCATGCCCTCCGAGGGCGATCTGGGCCGGCTACGCCGCTACCTGACCTACGGTGGGTTCCTGCTGATCGACTCGGCCGAGGGGCGGGCCGGCGGCGGCTTCGACGACAGCGTGCGCAAGATGCTGGCCCAGCTACTCCCGGGCGAGCTGCCCGCCCGCATCCCCGACGGTCACGTACTGTGGAAGTCGTTCTACGTGCTGGGCGGCGCGCCCGGACGGGTGCAGGCGGCGCCCTACGTCGAGGGGGTCGAGCGCGACCGGCGCCTGGCCGTCGTCTACTCGCAGAATGATCTGGAGGGGGCCTGGGCGCGCGACGGCTTCGGGCACTGGGAGCACGAGGTCATCCCGGGCGGCGACAGCCAGCGTGAGGACGCCTTTCGTTTCGGCGTGAACCTGGTGATGTACGCGCTCTGCCTCGACTACAAGACGGAGCAGGCGCACATCGACTACATCCTGCGGACGCGGCGGTTCCCGCGGTGAAGGCGCTGCTGCACCTGCTGGGGCTGGGCGGCACGCCCTTCAACGACTGGCGCTTCGTCAGCGGCGCGCGCCTGCCCCGGACCGCGCTGACCGCGATGGTGCTGGCCGCCGTGGCGGCCCTGGCCCTGTCGACCTTCACGGTCATCCGGGCCCGCCGGGCCTACGCGCCGCTGCTGATCGCGCTGCGGGGCCTGGCGCTGGCGACCTGCCTGGCCATCGCCCTGCAGCCGGCGCTCGAGTTGCGGCAGATCATGCGGGTGCCGAACCGCGTGGCCGTGCTGGTCGACGGTTCGCGCTCGATGGAGGTCACCCCCCCCGAGGGGGGGCCGTCCCGCGCCGCCCGGGCCGCCGCCCTGCTGACCGGCGAGCAGTCGGCGCGGGCCGCCTGGGAGCGCGAGGGCCACCGGGTCGACGTGTACACCTTCGGCGAGGCGCTGATCCCCACCACCATCGAGGGGCTGCGCGCCGCGCCGGCCGCGGATGCCACCCGCATCGGCGAGGCCCTGGGTGAGCTGGGGGCCCGCACCTCGGGCCACGATCTGGGCGCGGTGGTGATCATCTCGGACGGCGTGGACACGGGCCGCATCGGCAAGGGGCCGCTGGACGCCGAGACGCGCGCCGCCATCGCCGGGTTCGACGCCCCCGTGCACACGGTGGGCATCGGCGAGCCGGCGCTGCGCGATCTCTCCGTGGCCGCCGTGATGGCGGACGAGTTCGCCTTCGTGCGCACGCCCGTGACGATCGAGGCGGTGGTGCGGCAGAGCGGGCTGCCGGACCGGTCGGTCGACGTCACGCTGACGCGCGACGGGCGGGCCGTGGCCGCGCAGACGGTGGCGCTGGCCGGGTCTTCCTCGGAGCAGAAGGTGTCCTTCAACTGGGTGCCCGACCATCCCGGCACCTACGTGTTCAAGGTGTCGACGCCCGTGCTGGTGGGCGAGGCGCTGGCCAGCAACAACGCCCAGATCTTCACGGTCAAGGTGCTGCGCGATCGGGTGCGCGTCCTGCACGTGTGCGGGCGGCCGTCGTGGGACGAGCGATTCCTGCGCGCGATGCTGCGGCGCGATCCCAACGTCGATCTGGTCTCGTTCTTCATCCTGCGCACCGAGACGGACGAGCAGCCGTTCAACCGCAACGACATGTCGCTGATTCCCTTCCCCACCTACGAGATCTTCGAGGATCAGCTGCACTCGTTCGATCTCGTCATCTTCCAGAACTTCAACTACGCCCCTTACGGCGTGGAGCCGTTCTTGCCGGGGCTGCGAGACTACGTCGACCAGGGGGGGGCGCTGGCCATGATCGGCGGCGATCTGTCGTTCGCCAGCGGGCACTACGGCGATACGCCCCTGCAGGACGTGCTGCCCGTCGAGCTGGGGCGGGGGGAGGGGTCGTTCACCACCGACGCGTTCAAGCCGAAGCTGACCGCCGAGGGGCGGGCCCACCCCATCACCTCGCTGCTGCTGGATCAGCACGAGAACGAGCTGCGCTGGGCGAAGCTGCCGCCGCTGGAGGGCATCAACCAGGTGCAGCGGCTGCGGCCCGGCGCCGTGCCGCTGCTGGTCCATCCCACGCTGAAGGTGGACGGCAAGCCGGCGCCCGTGGTGGCCGTGGGCGAGCCGGGCAAGGGCCGGGTGCTGGCGCTGCTGACGGACACGGCCTGGCACTGGGGGTTTCTGGCCGCCGGCGAGGGGGACGATGGCCGCGCCTTCCAGCACTTCTGGGAGAACGCCATCCGCTGGCTGGTGCACGATCCGGCGTTGACGCTGCTGCGCGTGGAGTTCGACCGCGCCGAGTACCGCCGCCACCAGTCGCCGGCGGTGCGGGTGCGCGCGATGCACCCCGACTACACGGCCGCGCCGGGCGTGAAGGTGGACGCCACCGTCACCACCGCCGAGGCCGACGCCTCGGCCGCGCCGCTGCGCCGCTTCGAGGTCACCACGGACGGCGAGGGTGACGGCCACGTCGACGTTGGCCCTCTGCCGCCGGGCGCCTACCGCCTGAACGCCAGCGCCACGCTGGACGGCCGCCCCGTCAACGAGTCCAGGACCTTCGTGGTGCGCGCGGAGGGCAAGGAGCTGGAAGACGTCATCTTCCGCGACGACGTGTTGAAGGCGATCGCGGAGGCCGGCAACGGAAGCTACCGGTTCGCCTCCCTGGACGGCGTGACCATCCGCGACCCGCAGGAGGTGCGCGTGGGGGCGCGCCGCGAGGTCGCGGTCTGGTCCAACCCGGTGCTGCTGTTGCTGGCGGTGGGGCTGCTGGCGGTGGAGTGGGTGGTGCGCCGGCGCGCCGGCTATCGCTAGCGGTCGGCGGGTCCCCTCTTGCGCAACGCCGGGGCCCGCTGGAAGCTGGCGCCGTGAACAACAGGCCGGTCACGCTGCGAACACCGGGCGCGGACTACGAGATCGTGGTGGTGGGCGACAAGCGCTCCCCGCTGCGCGATTTTTACCACTCGCTGCTGCAGCGGCCCTGGCGCGTCACCATCGCCACCATCACGGCGGTCTTTCTGGCGGCGAACGCGCTCTTCGCGCTGGGGTACATGGCGACCGACGGCGTCGGACATGCCGAGCGCGGGTCGTTCTCGGACGCGTTCTTCTTCAGCGTGCAGACGATGGGCACCATCGGCTACGGCGCCATGTTCCCGCAGTCGCCCGCGGCGAACCTGCTGGTGGTGGCCGAGTCGATCACCAGCCTGCTGCTGACCGCGCTCAGCACGGGGCTGGTGTTCGCGAAGTTCTCGCGCTCGACGGCGCGCATCGTGTTCACCCGCGAGGTGGTGATCACGCCCATGAACGGCGTGCCCACCCTGATGGTTCGCATGGGCAACCAGCGCGGCAACCAGATCGTCGACGCCCAGATCCGCCTGGTCGTCACCCGCACCGAGCGCACCACCGAGGACACGAAGTTCTACCGCATGTACGATCTGAAGCTGGCGCGCGAACGGGCCCTGTCGCTGGCCCGGTCGTGGCTGGTGATGCACCCCATCACCCCTGACAGCCCCCTGTACGGACAGACGCCGCAGTCGTGCGCGGCGGCCGACATGGAGCTGATGATCATGGTGGTGGGCATGGACGACATCACCATGCAGCCGGTTCACGCCTCGCACCGGTACTTCGCCCGCCAGGTGCTGTGGGGCGCCCGCTACGTCGACATCCTGGAAGAACGTCCCGACGGCAACCTGGTGATGGATCTGAACAAGTTCCACGACACCCTGCCGGCGACGCCCACCGCGGAGTTTCCCTATCCGCAACCGGACCGCGCCGACCCACAAGGGGCGGCGCCCCCCGGCGTTACCACGACTTGACGATCCTGAAACGTGCTGGCCGCCGAGCGTGGGTCACACTTGATTCATCGTGACGGCGGAGCAAAAAGCGCTGGTGCAGCAGTCGTTCACCCAGGTGCTGCCCATCTCGGAGCAAGCCGCCGCCCTGTTCTACAGCCGGCTGTTCCAGCTGGATCCGTCGCTGCGCCCGCTGTTCAGGGGCGACATCCAGGACCAGGGCCGGAAGCTGATGCAGATGCTCTCCTTCTGCGTCGGCAAGCTGAACGCCCTCGACGAGATCGTGCCCGCGGTGAAGGAGCTGGGCCGCCGCCACGCCAGCTATGGCGTGACCAATGCCTCCTACCAGACGGTCGGCGACGCCCTGCTCTGGACGCTGGAGCAGGGGCTGGGCCCCCGCTTCACGCCCGAGGTGAAGGCCGCCTGGACAGCGGTGTACGGCGTCCTCGCGGCCACCATGCAGGCCGGCGCTGCCGGCGCGAACTGACGCAGGCCCGTCCGGTGCAGCAAAGGTGGACCAAGTGAGCCACCGCCGGAAATTCCGGCCCGCTGGCCCGTAGTCCGGGTACGGCGCGCGCCCCGCTGCTGGCGCGGCCGCCGGCGGGCGCACGAACTGTGCAATCGGGCCGCACTCGGCCTGCACAGACTGCGCAGGCCCCGGCAGCAAAAGGCCGGCGTCACGGCCTCCACCCGACGGGCGCGGGAGTTGCTGATGCCTGGCGCATGACGATGACGCATGGAGTGGGTGCAAACGAGGGGAGGCCAGCGCTGGCTGCCGCGCTGGCGAATCCGTGCTTGTTCGATCTCGCCTCGCTGGACGGCCTGACGCCAGCGGCCCGGCCGCCGGCCGCGGCCTGCGGCGAGGCGCTGTTTCGCGCCGAGCTGGTGACGGTGCTGGGGGACCTGCGGCGGTTCGCCCGGCGGCTGGCGGGCGCCACGGCCCTGGCCGACGACCTGGTGCAGGAGACCTACCGGCGCGCCCTGGAGTGCCGCCACCAGTTCCACGCCAACTCCGAGCTGAGGGCCTGGATGTTTCGCATTCTCCGCAACATCCACATCGACCTGCTCCGGCGCGCCTCGCACGAGGTGGTGAGCGGCGTCGAGGGCGACGACCTGGTGGCCGAGCCCCCGCCGGAGCGCCCCGTCTGGGATCACCTCTCGCAGGAGGACGTGGCCTCGGCGCTGGGGGCCCTGCCGCCCGCCTTCGCCCGGACCTACGTCATGTACGCGGTCGAGCGGCGGTCCTACGCCGACATCGCCCGCGAGCTGGACGTGCCCGTGGGCACCGTGGGAACGCGGCTGCGGCGGGCCCGCCTGCAGCTACGCCAGGTGATCCTGGAGCGAATGCCGGCGCTGTCCGCCGACGTCACGGCCCCTTGAAACCAGCGGCCGGGTCGAAGGGCACCGGCCGCGCGGTGCCATCAGGCGACGCCGTCCTCGGCGGCGGGCCGGCGGGCCACCCGGTTCGGGCGCGGGATGTCGTAGCGGGCCAGCTTCGAGATGAAGGTGCGCCGGGGCATGCCCAGCTCCTCGGCCGCGCGGCTCTGATTCCAGCCGTTGCGGTCCAGCGCCGCCACCATGCGCGACCGCTCGTCGCGCTCCTGGGGCGTCAGGTTTCGCGTCCCCAGCGCGGCGGGCGTGGCCCGACTGCCGGGCGCGGAGACGAGATCCTTCAGCTTGTCCTCGGGCAGGTGAGCGATGCCGATCTCGGCCCCGTCGCACAGCAGGACGGCGCGCTCCATCATGTTCAGCAGCTCGCGCAGGTTGCCGGGCCAATCGTAAGCCATCAGCGCCGCGCTGGCCTCGGCCGACAGGCGCGGCGCCGAGGCGCGGCCCAGGGCCTGGGCCGCGCGCTCGATGAACATGCGCGCCAGCGGCTCGATCTCGGAACGCCGCTCCCGCAGCGGGGGGATGGTGATGGTGATGCCGTTCAGCCGATAGTAAAGGTCGCGGCGAAACGCGCCCCGCTCGACCTCGGCGTCCAGATCGCGGTTGGTGGCGGCGATGATGCGTACGTCGATGGGCCGTGGCTTTCGGCCCCCCACCGGCAGCACCTCGCGCGTCTCCAGCACGCGCAGCAGCTTGGCCTGGATGGCCAGCGGCATCTCACCCAGCTCGTCGAAGAACAGGGTGCCCCCGTTCGCCGCCTCCAGCAGCCCCACCTTCGCTTCGGTGGCGCCCGTGTACGAGCCCTTCTCGTGACCGAACAGCTCGGACTCGATGATCCCCTCGCTGAGGCCGGCGCAGTTCAGCGCCAGGAACGGCTTGTCGGCGCGTGGCGACATCCGGTGGATGGCCCGGGTCATGACGTCCTTGCCCACGCCGGTCTCGCCCAGCAGCAGGACCGAGATGTTGTTCGGGGCGGCGCGCACCGCCATGTCGTAGGCGCGCTTCATCCCGTCGCTGGCCAGCTCGACGCTGGGGCCCATCGGCTCGCCGCCCGACAGCCTGACGGCGCGGTTGGCCCGCGCCAGCAGCGCGTCCGCCGACCGTCCGCCGCGCGGGTACCACGCCACGCCGAAGCGTGCCGGCGCGTCGGCTGCCGCCAGCTCGCTGCGGATCCGTTCGATCAGTCCGTCGATGTCTTCCGCCGCCGCCTCCGGCAGCAACAGCTCGAAGTCCTGGGGACCGTAGGCGGCGAACAGCTGGGGCGGCGGCAGCTCGCGCGCCAGCACCGGAACGACCCGCGTCCAGGGGGCGGCGTTCTCCACGTGCAGGCGGACCAGGGCGAACCGCGTTCCACGCCGCTCCGCCTCGAGGCACTCGTCGTGCAACCGCCGCTCGAAATACCCGTGCGACCAGGCCCGGCGCGCGGCGTTCGAGTGCCGGGTCTGCTGCATCACCAGCAAGGTCGAACCGATGCTGATGATGTCGCCCGGCGCGATGGACGTCAGCGTGTGCGGGGCGATCTGCGCGTCGCGCACGCGCGTGCCGTTGGCGCTGCCCAGGTCCTCCACGGCGGCCGACTCGCCCAGATACAGGCGGGCGTGCCGGCGGGACGCCATCGGATCATCCAGGTGAACGTCGCAGCTGGTGGAGCGTCCGATCACCATCTCGGCCCCCGGCAGCAGCGGCAGGCTGGCGAAGAAGCCGTTGGACATGATCAGCAACGACGCGCCCGTCGTGGACGACATGGTGCCGCGAACGCCCATCGTCGACTGAGTCTTCATGCTTACCCCCTGCCCCGAAGGGGGGAGGCTAACCGACCCGGGACGTCGACGGCAAGGATTCGACCGATGGGCGGCCGAGCGGGAAAGGCCCCGGCGAGGAACTGGCCGATTCAGGCCGTGGCGCGCCGCCGGGCCGGCATCCGCCCCAGAAAAATGATGGCGGGGACCAGGGCCAGCGCCGTCACCACGCTGGTCACCTCGCCGATCAGCGAGGACAGGCCGAAGCCGTAGATGGCCAGGTTGTCGCTGACCATCAACGAGCCGTAGCCGACGATGGTCGTCAGCGAGCAGATGAACACCGAGCTGCCGCTGTTGCGGACGCTCTCGAAGGGGGACTTCGCCTCGTAGTAGGCGGGGTGCGCGATGTTGATGGCGTAGTCGACGCCCAGCCCCAGGGTGATGGGCAGCGCGATGAAGTCCAGGAAGTTCACCTTCAGGCCGAGCAGCGCGCACATCGCGATCAGCCCCACGCTGCCCAGCACGGTGGCGGACAGCACCGCGATGGCGCGCCGGTCGCGCCCCACCACCAGCAGCACCATCACGATCAAGCCCAGCAGCGCCACCAGCGTCACGATCAACCCGTCGTGCTGAATGGACGCGAAGATGTCGGCGAAGATGACGCTGGAGCCTGACGTGGTGACGGTCGCGCCGTCGGACAGCTTCAGCTTCCGCACGGCGCTGGCGAAGCGCAGCAGGTCGTGGCCGTTCCACTCGTCCAGCTTCTCGGCCGGGCGGATGGCGATCATGTAGCCGACGCGTCCGTCCTTCTCGACCAGCTTCTCTTTGATCTCCTGGGGCAGGTCCTCGATCGTGATCGGCTTCAGGTCGTCTGGCGGCCGCAGCGACAGCAGCTCCTTGCGATCCTTGTCGTCCAGGGCCTGCAGCGCGTCACCGTCCAGCAGCTTGCGAATCTCCGCCAGCACGGCCAGGCGCTGCGGCTGATCGACCGGCACGACGTCCAGGATCGAGTTGATGGTGCCGATGGTCCGGTTGGCCTCGGGCGTGTTCGCGTCGATGGCCCGCAGGGCCGAGACGATCTTGGGGACCTGGTCGATCTGGTCGGCGGCGATGAACGTCTTGCCGCTGATGCCACGTCCGAAGTTGTCGTCCGACGTCTGCATCCAGTGCCGCGACTGCACGGCCTCCGCGCTCTCGGAGCGCAGGTTCTTCATGTTGTATTCGTAGGGATCCGACGTCGCGTAGCGCCACACCACCACGCCCGCCAGCAGCGTCAGCACGCCGGCGATGGTGCAGGTCACCGACGGTCGCGCCACGCCGAACAGCCGCGCCAGCGCCAGGCCGATGCGCAGGTTGCTGTCCTGCCCCTGGCGATTGCGGCCGAACAGCAACACCAGGGCCGGGAACAGCGAGAACGACGCCCCCCAGCACAGCAACATCCCCACCGCCCCGATGACGGCGAAGTCGGCGAACCCCTTGAAGCTGGTGATGGCCAGCGAGCCGTAGGCGATGGCCACGCCCAGCGACGCTACCGCGGTGGGCCGGGCGGTGCCGGCGATGGCCAGGGTCATCGCCTCGTCGGGCGAATGTTCGCGCCGCATGGTCAGGTAGCGCGTGATCAGGAAGATGCCGTAGTTCACGCCGTTCCCGGCGATGATGGCGCCCAGGAATGCCGTGGTGGCGTTCAGGTGACCGACGGTCAGCGCGGCGGCCCCGAACGCCGCGATGGTGGCGATGGCGATGTTCGCGGTCAGCAGCACCAGATGGACCACGCTGCGCAGGTAGATCAGCAGCACCAGCGCCACCAGCACCATGGTGATCACCCCCGAGTGGATCATCCCGGTGACCACCGCGTCGTGCTCGGCGACCGAGGTGCTGACCCCTCCCGTCACGCCGTAGTCGACGCCAGGGTGCGCGGCCCGCACGCGCCCGCCCAGGGCGTCCAGGGCCGCCAGCAGCTGCTTGCCCCGCGTGACGTCGGTGATCTCGAAGGCCGTGTGCAGCACCACCAGGGCCACCTTGCCGCTCGCGCTGACGTAGCCCGAACGGTCCAGCGACGCCTCGGCCTTGTGCCAGCTGGCCAGCAGGTCGTCGACCTTCTTCTGGGCCTCCTGGTCGGCGGTGGCGCTGTCGGAGAGGTCGACGTACAGCGGGTTGGCCTTCAGCTTGGCGCGGCGGATGCGGTCCTTCAGGGTGTCGCGCGCCGATTCGAGATCGGCCAGCGGCACCAGCAGATACCGCCGCGGGCGCAGGAAGTCCCGGGTGGCCTGGTCGTCGACCTCCACCCGCTCGATCAGGTCGTGGGGCAGCTGGCGCACGGCCGCCGTCACCTCGCCGGCGACAGTGGCGCGCGTGGCCGCGTCGGGCGCCACCACCAGCACCAGCACCGTGTCTTTTGCCGCCAGCCGCTCCTCCAGGCGTCGCAGATCGCGCACCGCCGGGGCGTCCTGCGGCAGCAAGTACGAGAAATCGGCGAACAGCCGCAGCCGCGTCGTGATCAGCAGCAGCGAGACGGCGAGCGCCAGCACGCCCCCCACCACCACCAGCGCCTTGCGGCGCTCCAGCCACGAGACGTAGCGCCGGGCGCGCGTGGCGCCCGACTGCAACGTCGCGGGCACCGGTTCGGGTACGGCCGAGCCGGCGGGGTGCTCGGTCGGGGTCAGCGCTTACCCGCCGAGGCCTGCTTGGCGACGGCTTCGGCGGCGCGCTTGGCGGCCTCGGGATCGCCCAGGTAGTAGTGGCGAATGGCCTTCAGGTTGTCATCCAGCTCGTACACCAGGGGGATGGCCGTGGGGATGTTCAGCTCGACGATCTCGGCCTCGGAGACGTTGTCCAGGTGCTTCACCAGCGCGCGCAGGCTGTTGCCGTGGGCGACCACGCCCACCTGACGGCCCTGGCGCAGGTCCGGGACGATGTTGTCGTACCAGTACGGCAGCATGCGGGCGACCACCTCTTTCAGCGACTCGGTGGCGGGCAGCACGTCGGGCGCCAGGTTGGCGTACCGCGGATCCTTCGCCGGGTGCCGGTCGTCCGACGGGTCCAGGGGAGGGGGCGGGATGTCGTAGCTGCGGCGCCACTCCAGGACCTTCGCCTCGCCGTGCTTGTCGGCGGTCTCCTTCTTGTTGAGACCCTGCAGGGCGCCGTAGTGCCGCTCGTTCAGGCGCCAGTGCCGGTGCACGTCCACCCATTGCTGGGACAGCTCGCCCTGGACGGTCTGCATCGTCTCGATGGCCCGGCGCAGGCGCGAGGTGTGGAACACGTCGAAGCGGTAACCCGCCTCGCGCAGCAGGACGCCGGCGCGCTTCGCCTCCTCGCGACCCTCGGGCGTCAGCTCGACGTCCGTCCAGCCGGTGAAGCGATTTTCCAGGTTCCAGGTGCTCTGACCGTGGCGCAACAGAACGAGCTTGTGCATGGGGGCGTAAGCTATCGCGTCGGGGGGGCTTGGCCAAGGGGAAGTGCGGCTCCACCGCTGCAAAAAACGGGCTTTCTTGCCGCTTCAGCCGGGCGCGCGCCGCTGCGGTGGCGGCGGGCCGACACGAGGGAACGCCGGCCGTTCGCTCAAACGCGGCGGGCCGTGACCACGAAGGTCCGGGCGGTCATCCGCACCCCGTCGCCGGACAGGGCGCGTTCGAAGACCGGCGCCAGCACCAGAGGGGCCTGCGCCCGCCGTTCGGGGGGCAGCTCGCTGACGAAGCGCGCCGCCGGGCCGATGTCCAGGGCGAACTGGACGGCCTCGTCGACGGTCAGCGCCCCACCGACCAGCATCGGCGTCTCGTGCGGCACGATGGCGACGTCCTGCCACCCGGCCTTGCCCAGATAACCGCGCACCAGCTGGGGGTCGCCGAAGCGGAACGGGCCAGGCCGATCCGGCGCCAGCATCTCGGGGGCGGGAAGCTCGGGCGCCAGCGACCGCACGGCCTGGAGAGGCTCGAACGCCCAGGGGTTCTTCTGCAGCTCTTGCCAGCAGAGAAAGGCCAGACGCGCCCCCGGGCGCAGGCCCCGGGCGAGGTTGGCGAACGCCGCCGCCGGGTCCTGGAAGAACATCACGCCGAAGCGCGAGAAGAGCGCGTCGTAGGGTGGGGGCGGGATGGCCATCGTCTCGGCGTCACCCAGCAGCACCTCGATCCGGCCCCCACCGCTGCGGGCAACGCGCTGTCGCGCCTGCTCGACCAGCGGGCCCGATACGTCCAGGCCGGTGACCCAGCCCTCCCGCCCCACCCGCTCCGCGAGCTGCACCAGGGTCTGCCCGGCGCCGCAGCCCACGTCCAGCACCCGCTCCCCACCCTGCAGGGCCAGGGCGTCCAGGGCCGGCAGTCCCAGCGGCCCGAGCTGGGCGTCGGTGCGGTCTTGCTGCCGCGCCCACTTCTGCCCGCTCGCGTCCTGCCACGCCTCTTTCGTCACCGCCCCCGATCGCGTCGTGTCGTTCACGGCCGCCATCCTGACACGAGTCCCGGCCCGCGACCGCGCTCTCGCGCTGCCCCTTTCGGGTCCTCGCCCTGGCTTCGGGCGCCGCCGCCCCGGCCCGCCTTGGACGCATGATAGATTTATGAAGATGGAGGTCCTGATTTCGTGAGCATCGGTCGTCGCTTGATCGACATGGCGCGGTCCGAGCTGAACTCGTTGCTGGACGTGGCGGCGAAGCATGCGCCGGACGACGATGACGACCTGGTCGAGCCGCGGGACGCCGAGGCGGCCCGGGCGGGCGGCCGCTGGTCGCAGGAGGCGGAGTGGCTGCGCAAGGCGCGGCAGGAGGTGGAGGACGCCATTCACGGACGGCGCCCGGCGCCGGCGCCGGAGCCGCCGCGATCGGGGGCCGGCGCGCGGCCGGGGGCGAACCGCGTGGTGGGCGAGGCGCTGCGCGTGCAGAAGGCCTACGCCGTCCTCGAGGTGCGGCAGGGGGCCGACTTCGAGACGGTGCGCCGGTCGTACCGCACCCTGATGCGCAAGTATCATCCCGACCACCACACGGGTTCGCCCGAGAAGCAGAAGGCGGCGAACGACATCGCCCAGGGGCTGACCGAGGCGTACAAGTTGCTCGAAAAGAAGCTGCGCAAGTAGCGCCGCCCGCCGCTCGCTGAGCGGCGCGGGCAGGGACGTGGTCGATCGCGTCCCAGAAACCGCCGCCCGACCTGTCCCGATGAGCGGGGATGAGGAACGGGGCGAGGACGAGGCAGGCGGCGGCGGCCGGCGCGATGTGGCTGGGCGCGCTCGCGCTCGCGGGCGGTCCGGGTTGCGGCCCCTCCGCGCGGCAGGGGGACGCCGGTCCCGACGCCGGCGCCGATCGCATCATCTTGATGGCCGGCTCGGGCGGTGTGTCCTGCCCGGAGCTGGTGGGCACTGGCGGCGCTCCGCCCGTGGGCCCGGCCGACGGCAACGCCGCCAGCGGTGGCATGGCCGGGGCGGCCGGCGGCCCTGCTCGGGGCAACGGCGGTCGGGGCGGCACCGGGGGCAGCGCCTCCGGTGACCGGGGGGGAACGGGCGGCATGGCCACGGCTGGCGGACGGGGCGGGGCCGCCGCTGGTCCGACCGCCGGGGGGGCCCGCGGGGGGACCCTGGCCGGCGGCACCGCCGGTGCCGCTGCCGGCGGTGGCCGGGGCGGCTCCCCGGGCGGGACCGGCGGCCCAGGCGGCGCCATGTCGGCGGCAGCGAGCGGCGGCGTCTCGGGGCCCGATGCCGCTGGCACGGGAACGGCGGGCGGGCGCGGCGGCGGTAGCGGGCAGGGTGGCACGGGCGGGCGGGCGATGCTGGCCCCACCGCCCGCGGCCGGCGAGCTGGCCATCGTCGAGCTGCTCATCAACCCCGCGGGCACTGACACCGGACGCGAATGGGTGGAGGTCGTGAGCCGCGCGGCCCACGCCCTCGATCTGGCCAGCCTTCACGTCGCCGACGCCGCGAATGACGCCGCGGTCGACTTCACCGGGGCGGGGACGACGATTCTTCTTCCCGGCGCGCGAGCCGTGCTGATCCAGTCGGCGGACGCGACGAAGAATGGCGGCGTCCACCTGGGCCCGGCAAGCGGGATCTTCGGCGGCAGCTTCGGGACGCGCGTGTCGCTGAACAACGAGGCCGACACCTTCAGCGTTTGCCTGGGTCCTTGCCAGGAGGGGGCGGTCATCGATCGATTTGCCTGGGACGCCACCCTGGGCACCGGCTACGACGATCACGCGCTGTCCATCGACGAGGGCGGCCGCCGCTGTCCGGCGCCAACGCCGTTCGGCGACGCAGGCAGCTTCGGCACCCCGGGCGGGGAGAACCCGCCTTGTCCTTGACGTCGGGTGCGGCTTCATCCGCGGCTGGGGCGCTCCACGCGGCGCGAACGTTCATGGTATGCCTGCCGGCGCATGTCGATCGCGGCCGCCGTCTCGCCTCCTGCGGTGGCGCCGTTGGGCGCGCTGGCCCAGCCGGTCGGTCAGGTATCGGCCGACGAGTTGCTGACCCGCTTCCTCGGTCACGTGGCCTCCACGGGACTGACGCTGTACCCGGCGCAGGAGGAGGCGCTGCTGGAGATCTGGGGCGGCAAGCACGTGCTGCTGTCGACCCCGACCGGGTCGGGCAAGTCGCTGGTGGCGACGGGGATGTTCTTCAAGGCGCTGGGCGAGGGAAAGACCGCCTTTTACACGTGCCCCATCAAGGCCCTGGTGAACGAGAAGTTCTTCGACTTCTGCGATCTGTTCGGCGCCGATCGGGTGGGGCTGATGACGGGCGACGCCACCATCAACCGCGAGGCGACGCTGGTGTGCTGCACGGCGGAGATCCTGGCAAACCTGGCCCTGCGCGACAGCGGCCGGCGCGCCGACTACGTCGTCATGGACGAGTTTCACTACTACGGCGATCGAGAGCGGGGCGGCGCCTGGCAGATCCCGCTGATCGAGCTGACCGACACGACCTTCCTGTTGATGTCGGCGACGCTGGGCGACACGCGCTCCATCGAGCGGCAGATCGAGGAGCGAACGTCGCGCGTCTTCGCCGACGTGCGCGGCAGCGAGCGGCCGGTGCCCCTGGACTTCGAGTACCGCGAGACGCCGCTGCACGAGACGATCGCGGACCTGGTCACCACCGGACGCGCGCCCATCTACCTGGTCAACTTCACGCAGCGGGGGGCCGCCGAGGAGGCCCAGAACCTGATGAGCGTGGAGATCTGCAGCAAGGCCGAGAAGGAGGCCCTGAAGACGGCGCTGCATGACGTCCCCTTCACCACGCCCTTCGGCAAGGATCTGCAGAAGTTCCTGCGCCACGGCGTGGGCATTCACCACGCCGGCCTGCTGCCGCGTTACCGCCTGCTGGTGGAGAAGCTGGCCCAGACCGGCATGTTGAAGGTGGTCAGCGGCACGGACACGCTGGGCGTGGGGGTGAACATCCCGCTGAAGACGGTGCTGTTCACGCAGCTGTGCAAGTTCGACGGGGAGAAGACGGCCATCCTGGGCGTGCGCGATTTCCTTCAGGTGGCGGGGCGCGCCGGGCGCAAGGGCTTCGACACGCGCGGCACGGTGGTGGCGCAGGCGCCCGAGCATGTCATCGAGAACAAGCGGTTGGCCGCCAAAGCCGGCAAGAAGTTCGTGCCGCGCAAGCCGCCCCAGAAGGGGTACGTGCCGTGGGACAAGGGCACGTTCGATCGGCTGGTGAAGGGGACGCCCGAGCCGCTGGAGTCGCGCTTCACCGTCACGTTCGGCATGCTGATCAACCTGCTGTCGGGCCGCCAGCACGAGCGGGGGGGCGGCTACCGGGGCCTGGTCGAACTCATCCGCTTCAGCCACGAGAGCGATCGCAAGAAGCGGGAGCACCTGCGGCGGGCGGCCCTGTACTTCCGGACCCTGCGCCGCGCGGGCATCATCCAGGTGGTCACCACCGAGGCGGTGCGGGGACGGGTGGTCGAGGTCAGCGCGGACCTGCAGCGCGACTTCTCGCTGAACCAGACGCTGTCGCTGTACCTGCTGGACACCTTGCCCCTGCTGGACCGCGAAAGCCCGACCTACGCGCGCGACGTGCTGACCCTGGTCGAGTCCATCCTCGAGAATCCCGAGGCCGTGCTGCGCAAGCAGCTGGACCGGGTGAAGGACGAGCGGATGGCGCAGATGAAGGCCGAGGGGATGGAGTACGAGCAGCGAATGGCCGAGCTGGAGACGCTGGAGTGGCCCAAACCCTGCCGCGACTTCATCTACGACACCTTCAACGCCTTCGCGGAGAAGCACCCCTGGGTGGGCAGCGAGAACATCCGCCCCAAGTCGGTGGCGCGCGAGATGTACGAGACGCTGGCCACCTTCTCGGAGTACGTGCGCGACCTGGGCCTGGAACGGAGCGAGGGGGTGCTGCTGCGCTATCTGGCGGACGCCTATCGCACGCTGGAGCAGACCGTGCCCCCCGCCTTTCGCACCGACGAGGTCGACGACATCGCCGCCCACCTGCGGGCGATGCTGCGGCAGACCGACTCGAGCCTGCTGGAAGAGTGGGAGAGCCTGCGCGATCCCGACGCGCGCCGCATGCCGGTGCGCGACGATCCGTCGACGGCGCGCGCGGCGCTGCGCCCGCTGCGCCAGGACCCGGCCGCCCTGGCCGGCCGCGCCCGCATGGAGCTGCACCGTCTGGTGAAGCTGCTGGCGGCCAAGCGCTACGAGGACGCGGTGGCGGCCCTGCACGATCCCGACAAGGCCTGGTCGGCGGCGCGCCTTTCTGCGGAGCTCGAGCCCTACTGGGCGGACCACGCCTCGATCCTGGCCACGCCCGAGGCCCGCCGCCCCCACCTCACCACCATCCGGCCCGACGGCGAGGGGGCCTGGCGCGTCTCGCAGCGGCTGCTGGATCCGGCGGGCGACGACGACTGGGCGGTGGAGGGGCGCATCGATCTCGCCCATCATCCGCTGGGCGACCGCGCCGGCCTCGACGACACGCCCATTCTCGAGCTCGCCCGGGTGGGGATCTGAGCGACGGCCGGCCGTGATCACGCTCTATCACGCGCCCGCCACGGCCGCGCTGGTCGTTCACTGGCTGCTCATCGACCTGGGGCTGCCGTTCCAGTTGCACCCCGTCGATCTGGCGAAGGGCGAGCAGAGGTCCCCGGAGTACTTGCGGCTGAACCCTTCCGGCGTGGTGCCCACGCTGGTGATCGACGGCCAGCCGCCCCTCTGCGAGTCCGCCGCCATCATCTTGCACCTGGCCGAGCTGAGCCCGGCGCGCGAGCTGGTGCCGGCGCCAGGAACGGCGGCGCGCGCGCAGTGCTACCGCTGGATGTTCTTCCTGGCGAACACGCTGCAACCGGCGTTTCGCGCCTGGTTCTATCCGACGGAGCCGGCGGGCGCGGAGAACGTCGAGGCGAGCAAGGGCGCGGCGCGGGAGCGGATCGAGGCGGCCTGGGAGCAGATCGCCGCGCATCTGCAAGGGTCGGGCGGCCCGTACATGCTGGGCGATTCACCGTCGGTGGTCGACTTCCTGGCGACCATGTTGATGCGCTGGTCCCGCAACATGCCCCGCCCCTCGGATCGCTGGCCCGTGCTGCAGGCTTACGCGCAGCGGATGAAAGCGCGCCCGTCGTGGAAGGAGCTGTGCCGCCGCGAGGTGCTGACCGATTGGCTCTGACCGCCGGCGTTCAGTGGACGACGCTGATGGCGGCGCCCGGCTTCAGGTCGGCGGGGGGATCGACGATCACCGAGTCCCCCGCCTCCAGGCCGTGCGAGATCAGGGCCAGCGCGTCGACGGTCGAGGCCACCTCGACGGCGCGCTTCTCGGCCGAGTCCCCGCCGGAGGAGACCACCCAGACGTGATCGCGCGCGGCGGATCCGGCCGCGCCGCCCGCCGCGCCGGTCTCCTCGGCGTGGACGACGGCCGTCCTGGGCAGCGGGAAGACGCCGTCGAAGCGGGCGCTCGCCAGGTTGACGGCGGTCCCGGGGGCCAGGTCCGGCGCGCCCACCACGTCGACGGTCAGCGCGCTGTCCGCGGGGACGGCGCCCGGGGGCAGCGGCGGGAAGTTGCAGTCGACCGCGCGTGTCCCCTTCTCGGCGCCGCCGCCGTCGGAGGCACCGGTGCCGGGCACCGTCTCCAGCCGACAGAAGCCGAGCGCGCGCGCCTTGGCCTGCGCGTCGGGCGGCAGCGGGAAGGTGGCGCGCGGTCCGGCGGCGCGGATCCGGATGGCGGGCGCGCCTGCCTTGACCAGCGTGCCCCGTTCGACCAGCACCTGGCCGATCTGTCCCGCCGCCTTGGGTCGAATCTCCAGCTCGGCCAGGGCCGTCTGCGCCGCCGCCAGCTCGCGCGTGCGGGCGGCGAGGTTCGCCTCGGCCTGGCGGGCCGCCGCCTCGTTGCCGGCGGCCCGGCTGGAATCGCGTAGCTGCTCGAAGAAGGCGACGCGCGCGCGCACCCGGTTCACGTTCAGCTCGCGCGCCGCGACGCCCAGCAGGCGCGCCACCGGCTCACCGGCGGTGAACGTGGTGCCGGGCGGCATCACGTCCTGGACCTTCCCCCCCACCGGGAAGCCCAGCTCCTCGTCCTTGCCCGCCACCACCGTCCCCGAGGGGGCGTACCACCGGTAATAGGTCGTCGGTTGCGGCGCGATGACGTGCACCGCGGGCACGCTGGCGGCCACCGGCGTGGCGGGCTTCTCCGGGCGCAGCGCCACGGCGACGGCCGCCGCCACACCCGCCGCCAGCAGCAGGCCCACGATCAGCGGCGCCTTGCGCCGCGGAAGCTGGGCCGCCGGCTCGGCCACGGGCGGCATCACCACCACTTCGGGCGCGGGCGGCTGGCGCCGCTCGGCCGAGGCCGCGACACCGGTCGGCTTCTCGACCTCGGCGGTCAGCGCCTTCGCCCAGGAGGCGCTGTTCGGTGAGACGTCCCCGGCCGCCACGACGCCGCTCGCCGGCTCGGACGCCTCCAGCGAGCCGGAGGGCATGCTGCGGTTGGGGGCCGTCACCTCGGCGGCGATCGCCTGCGCGATGGCCGCCAGCGGCGTCTCCTCGCCCGAGGGCGCGGCGGCGCCAGCACCGGTCGTCTTGCGCTCCGTCGCGGGGTCGGAAGCGCCCCCCTTTGGTTCGACGCCGGGGCCGGGCGTTCCCGACCTGGCCTCCCCCGACGTGCGGCGGGCTCCGCCGGCGATTCCCTCGCTGGTCAGCGGTGGCAGAGGGGGCGCGGTCACTTGCAGGCGCGGCAACGGCGGCGCGCTGGCCTCGGGCGGTGGGGGCGCCACGGGCGCCAGCGGGGTCAGCGGCGCCAGGCTGATCCCGTGCAGGGTGCGCGCCTTCGCGAACAGGCCACTCTTGCCGTCGTTGCGCGGCTCCGTGTCCGGCTCGGCGCCCGGCTCGACTCTGTCGTCGGGCCGGCTCTTGCCGTTGGCGGCGGTGCCCGCCTCTCGCAGCCGGAACTCGACGGGGTGGTCCTCCGCCAGCGTGGCGGGCGTGGCGGCCGGCGTTGCCAGGCGCGATAGCGGCGTGGTGGGGCCGGCCAGCGGAAACGGCGGGATGGGGTGGGGCGCCGAGGCACCCTCTTCCAGCAGCGCCGAGGCAGACAGCTCCATCTCCGGTTCGACCGCTTGCAGCGGTGTGCCCGCTGCCGAACTCGTGTCGCCGATGGCGTCGATCGCGGCGCCGATGGCCTCGCGGCCCGCCTCGCCGATGCCCTCGACGAACATCGGCGCCGACGACACCGCGGCCGTCTCCTCGGGACGCGCCGCCACCACCGACGGCGACGGTTCTCCGAACGGACCCGAGCTCGAGTCCGGCGCAGCAGCCGGAATTTCCTGCGGCTGCGCGCCGCCGGCCGGCTCGTCGCCGGCCAGGAATCCCAGCCCGGCGAGCTTCTCGATGAACTGGTCCAGCGCCTCGGTGGTGAGCTCCAGCTGATAGGTCGCGCTGGCCCAGGCCACGACGTCCTCCAGCGGCTGCCCCGTCAGCTGCTTCGCCAGGTCGTACTCGAAGTCATAGAACCGAAAGCTGGTCCCCGTCCCGGGATCGGTGAGGTCCACGCACGTGACACCGCCCTCATCCACCGTCGCGGCGACAAGATCATCTCTCAGGCGCGGCGCCATGGCCGGCGAAGCTTAGCAGCGCGGCGGCTCGCGACGCCAGAGCCTGAAGCCGCGATCGTCCGAGGATCAACCGATCTTGGAAATCGGCAATCTCACTTCGTGCGCGGCTTCGCTCGCTGAGGGGGCTGGGCCCGCGCGTGGGAAGGCGGATGAACTTTTCGTTCGATGGTGACGGGCGAGGCGCCTGCCTCACCGGGCCGCGCGCCGCGCGCACGAAAGGCGGGCGTGTGTCCCTGGGGGGCGCGGGCCACGGGCTCCTCGGCCCATCCGGGTCGATGGAAGGGCGTCGCCGCGGGACGCGTCGGGCGCGGCGTGGGCCGGTCGTCGGCGACGGGCCGCGCCGCTGCGCTGGGACGCGCGCCGCGTGAGGGACCGTCGCTGCGGCCCGGCCGATCGTCACGGGCAAGGCGCTCGTCGGTCCGGCGATGCGCCGGGGCAGGACGGTCATCGCGCGCCGGACGGTGCTCGCGGCCATGCGCGGGCGCCGGGCGGGGCGGGTAGGCACGGGGCGCGTGGGCGGGGGCCGCCTGCGGTCGATGCGGGCGTTCCGACCGTTCCCGCGTGGGGCCGGGGCCGGGCGCGTGTCGCTCCGGCCCGCGGCCGTACGGGCGCGGCGCCGGCGCTCCCGTGCGCGCCGGGGCGGCCCGGAATGGGCGGTCGCCGCCAGCTGAATCGGTCCCAGCGGGGCGATCGGGGCGCGCCCCCGCCGCACGCAGCGGGCGCTCGCTCCGCCCCGCTGCGGGCCGAGCGGGGCGCTCGCTGCCGGCATCCCGGCGCGGCGGGCGATCGGTGCGCCCCGTATCTCCACGGGGCGCCGGCACCGTGCGGGCGATGTCCCCTCGCGACGGTCGAGAAGCGGGCGCGCCATCGCCGGGCGCCAGGCCCGCGGCTTCGTCGGACTTGGCGCGCGGCGGACGCCCGTTGCTGCCCGCGTGGCCGGTCGCCGGGCGCTCGGCGCGGCCACCGTCCAGGCCGGGCCCGGGCTCGACGGCCACCCCGTCCCCATCAGGCGAGGGCCTGGTCCGGGCAGCCTCCCCGTGCGTCGGCTCGGGGGCGGGACCGCCAACCGCGGTCGCGGGCGCGATGTCGCTGGCCGCGGGCGCGCGAGCTGTCTGGCCCGGGGACTCCCCGCGCGTCTCGGCCTGGGCCTCCCCAGCCTGGTCGGCGCGGGCGGGTCGGTCGGACCCCGCGGGCCTGGTGACACGCGCGGACCGCTCGGAGGTCTCGGCGCGTCTCGGCGCGCCGTCGAATTCCCCCCGCTGCAGCTGCGGCGCGCGGCCCGTTCGCGGCCGCTGGGGGCTGCGCCCGCTGGAAAGCTGGCCTTGAGCGCGCTCGATGCGCACGTGCGGCGCCCGCGGATCGGTCTCGGCGGCGGCCGCCTCGAAGTCGCGGGCGGCCGGACCGGCGATCTCGAACAGCGTCTCGCGGGGGCCGATGCGAATGGCGCCCACCTCGCGGTTCGTGACGCCGCCGCGGCGGCAGATCAGCGGCAACAGCCAGCGCGCCTCGGCCTTGTCCTTCTCGCCCATGTTCACGCGGAACAGCACGCTGTCCGCAGCGAACTCCGACCGGCTGACCGGCCGCCGCTCCGGGCCGGTGGCGTAACCGCTGCTGCCCATCGCCGGGATGGCCACCGACCGCAAAGGCTCTCCGGCCGGCAGCCGCTCCAGCTCGCGCGCCAGCAGCCGACGCAGCAGCTCGCCGTCGTCCAGCGCGGCCTCTCGCAGCTTCGCCCGCAGTCCGGCCAGCAGCTCGTCGACGCGCGCCGCCTGATCACCCGGCACCGCCGCCTCGTCGCCTGTCAGCGACGCGAGCAGCCGGGCCGCGCTGGCGGCCGCGATCTGGTTCGCCGAGGGAGGGGCCGTCCACACCGCCTTGACGTTCGCCGAGGCCAGCAGGCGCTCGGCCTTGCGCCGGTCCGTCGCGGTGGCCAGCAGCACGGCCGTGCCCTTGCGTCCGGCGCGTCCCGTCCGACCACTGCGATGGGTCAGCGACTCGGCGTTCAGCGGCAGGTCCGCGTGCACGATCAGATCGACGTCCGGCAGGTGAATGCCGCGAGCCGCGACGTTCGTCGCCACCAGCACGCGCGCCTCGCCGCGGCGGACCTGATCCAGCGCCCGATCGCGCTCGGCCTGCGCCCGATCGCCCGAGATCGCCGTGGCCGTGAACCCGCGTCCCACCAGATAACGGTGCAGCTCGCCCACGCCCTCCCGGGTGGTGCAAAACACGATGGCTCGCTCGGCGTCCGACGCGCGCAGCACGTTCAGCACGGCCGCCCGGCGGTCCGGCCCGGCGATCAGGTGGGCCACGAACGCGATGTCCTCGTGCGGCGCCGAGCGGGGCGCCCCCGCCTCGGCGCGCGGGTCGACGGGCAGGGCGTCGCGCTGGTACTGGCGCGCCATGTCCCGGATGGCGGGCGGCAGCGTGGCCGACAGCAACAGCGTGCGGCGCTCGGCGGGCGCCGCCTTCAGCAGCGTCTCCAGATCCTCGCGGAAGCCGAGATCCAGCATCTCGTCCGCCTCGTCCAGCACGACCACGGCCAGCTCGCCCAGCTGCAGCCGCCCGCGCTGCACCAGATCGACCAGTCGCCCCGGCGTGCCGATCGCCAGATCGACCCCCTGCTTCAGCGCCGCCAGGTCTCCCGACACCGAGGTGCCCCCCGTGAACGAGGCCATCCGCATGCCGGTGTGCTTCAGCAGCCAGCCCAGCTCTTCCCGCACCTGGGTGGCCAGCTCGCGCGTGGGGACGATGACCAGCGCGGCCGGCTGCGGCCGCCGCGCGAACTTGGTGGCGCCGTCAGCCAGCAGCGTTTGCGCCAGCGCCAGGCCGAACGCGATCGTCTTGCCGGACCCCGTCTGCGACGACACCAGCAGATCGCGCCCCGCGCTTCGCGCGTCCAGCACCGCGGCCTGGACCGGCATGGCGTTCTCGTAGTTGCGATCGCGGAGGGCGCGGGAGACGGATTCGGGGAGGTTCAGCTCGGCAAAGGACTTCAAGGGAGGCGAGGTCTACCCCATGTTTGGGGAATGACAAAGGCGGGACCGCGGAATTCCCGGGAATTTCGCGGGTTCCTGCGCCGGGCGGGCGCGCCCGTTCAGGACGCGGTGGGTTGGGGAGGGCGCCGCAGCGATGCCCAGACGATCAGCGCGGCCCCGGCCGTCACGCACACGTCGGCGACGTTGAACACCGGCCAGTGCCGGACGTGGATGAAGTCGACGACGTAGCCCCGCGCCAGGCGGTCCAGGGTGTTCCCCAGCGCGCCGGCCGCCACCAGCAGCAGCGCCGCCTGGATGATGGGACGGCGGGGCCGCCACGCCAGCAGCGCCAGCAGCGTGGCGCAGCCCAGCAGCCCCGACACCAGCAGCAGCGGCGCCCGGGTCGTCTCGGGCAGGGCGCGCATCAGGTTGAAGGCGACGTCGGTGTTCTCGACGTATCGCAGCTCCACCACCGACCCCAGCATCTGCTTGGGCGGATGGCCTTGCAGGTCGGCCTTGGCCACGTGCTTCGTCACGTGGTCACACCCCACCAGCGCCACCAGCGCCAGCAACCCCAGGCCAAACGAGCGGGCGCGCGTCATGTTCACGGGGAATTGCCGGCCTGCAGAAAATATTCCGCGGTTCGTGATAGACGAGGGGGCCCATGATCCGGTCGATGACCCCCTCGATGACCAAGGTGGCGCCGCTCTGGCGCAAGGCAGCGGCGACGGCGGCGATGGTGATCGGTATGGCGGGCAGCGGGCCGGCGCGCGCGTTCGCGCCGGCGCAGCCCGTCTCCCCGCCGGCCCCGGCCAAGCAGGCCGACGCGACGGCGCCCGCGCAGCCCGCGGCGGTTCCCCAGCCCGGTTACCCGCCCTCGGCCACGCCGTCTTCGTCGCCGGTGCCCGCGAACCCGAGCTATCCCCCGCAGTATCCGCCGCCACCGCCCGGATATCCGCAGGGGGACGCCCCCTCATCCTCGGCGACCCAGCAGCCCTATCCACCGGCCGGCTATCCGCAGCAGTACCCCCCGCCGGGCTATCCGGCCGGTG